>ERZ780012.5-NODE-5-length-192547-cov-8.54914_pt1 | contig 192547 bp, 150 predicted proteins | sample MGYA00511869_ERZ780012 | MGnify/ENA primary metagenome ERZ780012 (study PRJEB29588, sample SAMEA2161608) | human gut metagenome | biome: human gut; feature: human-associated habitat; material: faeces | place: Denmark | collected 2008/2010 ... | reverse complement strand
AAAATCATATTTTGAGCTTTTTTTTTATAATTGCCACAGCCATATCAGAGTCGCATCTATTGGATGTGGACCAGCGTCTGAATTCTACGGTATTACAGATTTTATAGAGAATAACACGGAGTGTAAACTTACTTTTGATTATACCGGTCTAGATATCGACGACTTCTGGCAGCCAATATGGGATTATACTCAAAAGAACTTTCAGAATGCTAAATTTATAAAAAGTGATTTTTTTGAATACTACAACGGACACGAGTTCCCTGAAGTGGTAATTGTTAATTACATGCTTTCTGATATGGCCAAATATAGCCCAGATGGCATAAATAACTTCTTAGATAATCTAATAGGCTTCTTAAATGCAATGCCTTATGGTGTCATTATCATAAATGATATAAATTATGAAAAAGATACTACAGAGACAGCTTTTGGATGCCTGCATTACTTACACAAGAAAATCGCAACTTTGCCATACATTCAAATACATTTCGGGAGTTTTTCGAAACGACCAATTTCTCATAAATACTTTGGCAAACGAATTGATGATGATAGCATACGTGCAAAGATGATAGAAATTCCATTTGACATTCAGCCATTTAGCAAATGCAATAGTATTCAGTACATTATAATAAAGCATCAAAGTGAGAAACTATGATATTAAGTGTAAGCCGTCGAACAGATATACCCGCCTTTTATGCAGATTGGTTCTTTAATCGAATAAAAGAGGGTTTCATATATGTGCGCAACCCGATGAATATTCATCAGGTAAGCAAAATTAGCCTATCACCAAGTGCTATTGATTGCATAGTATTCTGGAGTAAGAACCCCAAACCAATGCTTGATAGGCTTGATGAACTCAAGAACTATATGTACTACTTTCAGTTCACAATCAATCCATATGATATAAAACTCGAAGAGTACGTTCCTACAAAATCTGGAATAATTGACACGTTTAAGGAACTCTCCAACAAAATTGGTCCTGAGAGGGTAATCTGGAGATATGATCCCATTATCTTAACAGATACCCTGACAATGGAGTATCATGTGAAATACTTCGAAGAATTAGCAAAAAGGCTCAATGGGTTTACCAAAACGTGTATAATCAGTTTCGTTGACTTATACAAAAAGACAGAACGCAACCTTAAAGGACTCACTGCCAGGGGACTATCTCAATCAGAGATGCTGAAACTTGCTACTAACTTAGCTTTTATAGCAAGAAGATTTGGTATCACAATCCAATCCTGCGCTGAGAAAATTGAATTAGCGAGTGTTGGTATCCAACATGGACACTGTATTGATAACATTCTCATTGAAGATTTACTTGGCGTAAAACTCGTTGTCTCAAAAGATAAAAACCAAAGGCCGGAATGCGGATGTGTTCAAAGCATTGATGTGGGAGAATACAATACCTGCAAACACCTATGCAAATATTGTTACGCAAACTTTAACGCTCAAAAAGTACACGAAAAGATTCTGAAGCATAATCCGGAATCACCACTACTAATTGGTGAGCTAACGCCTGAAGACAAGATAATAGAAAGAAAAATATTCTCCTTTATAAGTCAGAAAGGCCTATTCTAATCTAATGGTAGTGTAAACTAGACTGTGTTAAGTTGTTTTTCAGAGCTGTTTAGGAACCTTCAATATCCGCAAACAACTCCGTTAAGTTATCAATATCGTCAAAGAACTCCAAATAAAGATAAGGTAAGGCTATGATCCTGAACCTATCAAACGTGAGTTCGAGATAAGCATCAGAAAAGGACAAGTTGTCCGTCATCGACAAATGCGACATCGACAGCCGGTTTTTGGGGGAAGAAGCAGTATGCGGCGATAGCGGACAGTATAGTATGTTGACAATGAAGTTGTTGAAGGAGCGGTGCCTGGAGTGCTCTATCTGAGCGATGTTCTTCAACTCGTCGTTGACGGTCTCTATGACGGCCCTCTTTCTCAGCAGGATCTTGTCCTCCGCGCTCATGAGCATGTTCCTCATGTTGTTGCGCACGCGTGTGACGAGCTGTATGCCGTTGATGAACAGCAGCTCGAAAAGAGCCCTGCCGATATATCCCCGGTCTCCGCAGAGTTTGCCCTTGATGCCCTGCAGATAGCGCCTGTCCCTCAGCGGCTCGCGGTCGTCGGTGTTGCCGGGGGTTATCATGAAGTTGAGTATCTCGCCGCGGTCGTTGATGACCAGGTGCAGCTTGAAGCCGTAGAACCAGCCCATGGTGCTCCTGCCCTTCTGCGCAAGGCCGGAGAAAGTGCGGTGGGAGTGCATGCGCTTGATGTGGCATACCCTCAGTGCCGTGGAGTCGGTGAAGCTTATGCCGGTGCACTTGCCCAGGAGCACGTCCTTGATGAACAGGCACAGGCAGACGGCCACTTCCTTCTCCAGCTCTACGAAGCGGCTGTAGGAGACCACTCTGGGAAACAGATGCCTCATGTGACGGCACACATAGCCGAGGTAGAAGTGCTTGAAGCAGCGGAACCCTCCGGTATGGAACAGGATGAGTATGACCATTATCTCAGCATCGCTCATGCGGTTCGGCTTGTTCCTGTGTCGCCTGCCGTCACTGCGTCCCTCCCCGAGGGAATATTTATGTTTGACTTTGGAAAATTCCTTACTGTATTCGTCGGCCATGTAGAAAATTTCAATAACTTTGTCCTCTGTGATCATAGCGGTAAGAGTCTTATGTTTGTTTTTTGACACTTTAAATTTAATACTTTTACCGCTATTTTCCAAATAATTAACAACTTACATTACTGCTTATTTCGAACTCACGTTAATTACGACAATGAGAATAAAAAAAATCACACTTTCAAAATATAAAAGATTTCAATCTTTGACCATTGATCTAGGAGATACCCCTAAACGAATTATTGCGCTCGTAGGACCTAACGGCTGTGGGAAAAGTAGTGTTTTTGACGGTATGTTATTTTTAAACAACGCATATAACCAAATAGGCAATAAAGAATATAAAGATTTTCATTACCATTCAATTGAGCAAAACCCATCTTATGATTATCAAAATATATCTATACAATTCATAGAAGGAGATTATTATTGTGTTAGAAGTAAAAAAGAGAATCTAGGAAAACAAAATACCATTTTTTCATTCAGAAGCCCATATCGTTATAACAACAGTTTAAAAGTAACAAATTCTCAAGCTGTCAGCGAGCTTAAATTAAATAATTACGGAGCCACATATGCATCAGATATCGATGATAAAATGGAAGAAAATTATCGTCGATTAAATATCAAATACAATAGATATTTACATGAACAAGATTGTAGACCGAGTGAAGCTAAAAAGCACATCATAGGAGAGCTTAATAGTTCTATTCAAGCATGTCTAGATCTTAAAATCGTAAGCTTAGGCGATATTGAAGCAGATAAAGGAACTATGTATTTCAGCAAGTCAGACTACGCGGAAAAGTCGTTTGAATTTAATGTCTTATCTGCAGGAGAGAAAGAAGTTGTGGATATTCTTCTCGATTTGTATTTACGCAAAGATGAATATAATGATACAATCTTTCTAATTGATGAGCCCGAACTGCACATTAACACATCTATTCAGCGAAAACTTCTTATAGAAATCAATAAACTTATAGGCGCAGATTGCCAATTATGGGTTGCGACACATAGTATCGGCTTTCTCCGTGCACTTCAAGATGAATTAAAAGATGAGTGTCAAATTATAGAATTTAAAGCCGACACTCTTTGGGCATCAACAGATCAAGTGCTTACCCCAATCCCAAAAAACAGGAAAGAATGGAGTCGTATTTTTGCAACAGCCCTTGATGATTTGAGTGGATTAGTTAGCCCTAAACGAATTATTTATTGCGAGGGAAGATACGAGCCAGGAAAAGCTGGAAATGAACAAGGCATGGATGCACAAGTATATAATAATATTTTTGGAGAGCAATATCCAGATACATTATTTATATCAAGTGGAGGTAATACGGAGTTAGATCAAAGAAGTAATATTGCAATTGCCTTATTATCGAAAGTTTTTCCTAATATTGAGATTTGGGTTTGCAAAGATCGTGATATGGCGTCTGGAAAAAATACAACAGAAAATGACCGGCAACAGTATTTGGTATTAAATCCTATAAATCATCGTGTTATAAAAAGATGGGAATTGGAAAACTATTTATATGATAAAGAGGTTTTAAAGGCATATTGTAATAAGAATCAATTAATCTTTTCAGAAGCAGATTATGATACTTGTGTCACTGACATTATGAACCAACACGTCAAAGATGAAACTGGAAAAATCAAAAACTTCTGTAATTTACGAGTAAATATCAATCCAGAACGATTTAAAATAGAATTATCAAAATACATTACTCCTGATATGAATGTATATAAAGAATTAGAAGATTGTATTTTTAGACGTCAATAATTCAAAGTAAAACACATGGGCAAAACGTAACTACATACCTCATTGACGGGGATCCAAAGGGAACGCAGTATGCATTAATCAGATGTATCGAATACGGGACATACGAACAATCCGCTTCAGTGCATCCATTGGAAAAGCCAAAAGCAAGAAGACCTTCAATGTCTCTGCCATCGCTGCGGCTGCTCTGAAGAATGGCATAGTGCTGCATTACCGTGCCTGCTTCCTGGAGGGAAAAAGGAAGATTCTCTATGTTGACACAGAACAGGGCAATAACCATTGCCAGAAAGTTTTGGACAGAATCCTGAGACTGGCAGGTCTGCCGAAAGATTGTGATGCGGACAATCTGACGATGCTGGCACTCCGGAAATATTCGCCAGAAGTTGACTGGCAATAACGAAAAAGGCAATCGGCATGATACCCGATTTAGGTCTGGTCATCATAGATGGCATCCGGGACTTCATCCATGACATCAATTCACCCGGTGAATCCACCGATGTGATATCCAAATTCATGCAATGGACCGATGACCGGCAGATACACATCCATACCGTCCTGCATCAGAACAAGAATGACGAACACGCACGCGGTCATGTCGGCACGGAACTGAACAACAAGGCGGAAACAGTCATGCAGATAGAGCCAGACAAAGACGACAAGTCCATAAGCGTGGTGGAAGCCATACACAGCCGCGACCGTGAGTTTGAACCGTTTGCCTTCCGGGTAAACGATGATTCCCTGCCCGAACTGGTGGAGTCATATCAGCCCCAGAAAAGGCAGCCAGGACGCCCGACCAAGGAACCGTTCGATCCGTATAAGGAAATACCTGAGGATTCACACCGTTCCGCTTTGAACGCCGCTTTTGAAGAGGGGAACATCAGCGGCTATAACGGCTACCTTGAACGGCTGAAAGAGGGCTACGGACGGCTGGGGATAAAACTGGGGTACAATAAGACGGTGGAATTGGCAAAGTTCCTATGCAACAAACGGATGGTCATAAAAGAAGGGAAAGAATACAAATTCAACCGAGATTTCCATTATTGAGCCCTTATACCATCAAATCCCGGTGTGGCATTTTTCTGTGACATTTCCCGGCTTTACTTTAATGCCGGGGTGTAGATATGGGAATAAAGCAAAGCTATGGCAGGTTTCATCATACAGGTGCAATCTGCCATACTTCCTTTTGTATGTACACTGGAAACCGGACAGCATCTGCATTATTTGAAGTGAAGCTATCATCCATGCCGGGCTTGCCCGTCTGCCAGTAATAAACCCTATGGGGGAGCCTAATACCCCACTCGCCTTTCGACGGCGGGATGAGTGCCACTTAAACCAGCAAGCTGGGCACGGGAAAATCACTGTTGGGATTGGACAGTGGACGAAAAATCCTATCTATCTTGTAGCCAACTATAATATCTGCTTTATGCATATAGTTCCCGCAGAAGAATCAGATAGGACTTTAACCAAGTTATGATTTAAAGCAATAGCTATGGCTGGAGCAAAAACACATCATGTGAAACTAGGGTAAGCCTACGATTCCTAAATGCGAGGTCTAGAACCAAAACTCTTGAATCCTTTCGGCAGAATATCGGACAGTCCCATGCTTTGGCTATTGGACATATTGTTGATTTTGTATCCCCTATTTTTGATCTTGATTCGTCATGTCCATAGCCAAACTCACTATCAGAATCAAGTTACGAATGTCCAATGAGCATACCATATAATTACTTACAAGAATTGGTTCTTGTTATGGCAAACTCCTATTATATACTCTGGTAAACATGAGCTCCTTGACTGGATAATATCTGCAACAATCCATCTTGAAAATCCGGCAAACACGGAAACAATATCTGGCATAGTCAATTGATACATCTGCCTAATATGTCCATATTAACGATGCCAGAAATTTATCATAACAATCTGAATAAACTGGCAGCATATTAGGGACAGATGAAAAGTCAGATTAAATCTGGAAATTTGAATTCAAATTTCCAGCAATCATATGATAATATCTTTCATTTAAAGCTTTCAGCTACAATGTTGCAACTCGAGCTACTCTGTATAAAGTCATACCCATGATTTCCGAGCAAACTTGACGAGTTCAAACAATATATAAAGGGTTTTAGGGATTTATCATTAGAATCATTGCAGATGAGACCTAGGCTATATGTGATACCAATTACATTCCCAGTCTATAGATCCATGTTTTTCGAGGCTCATATAGTTAAAAAGTTACATCTAAACAAAAAATCACTCCTTCAAATCCCCGTTTATGGCTAGCTTTTCGTATCTTTGTTTTATTTTAAATTGCTATGCATACGACCAATCATCATATTCCTTCCGGCTCGGCTTTCAATGAAGAGCTTCGAGATTTGTGGAATCAGTATATCCTGATTCAGGAGCAACTCCTGAAGAGACGTTGTGCGCCGATAAGCATCGATCCGGAATCCATAGAGATTGACGGATATAAAATGACGGTAAATGTAGATGAATCTGGTCGGGACAGAATCGTAGATAGAATCTTCAAAGAACGATTGATGCTCTCGCCCGATGATATTCATGAAGACCACTTGATGATTAATGAAGGTGTCTGGAATTCATTCACGGACTCGGGTATATGTTCTCTGCAAAAAGAACTGGCCTCGTGCTACATTCATATGGAGCAAGCCCCCTCCATCTGTGCGACCGTTTTCTACGGAAACGGGATAGTACTCCCGACTAATCAGCTCACTCTCTCAGAAATCCGCAGCCTCGACCAATCTTTAAAGGGAGGGCATGTATGTATGGGGCAAGTTGATGATATTGTTGCCTGCATCACAACGCTTAATGTTGACCTAGAGGCATTCTATACTCACCTTTTTGGTTCCGAGCATTATTGGAGAAAGGCAAAAGAGCACAAAGGAGAAACCGTCATAAAAGACATCATCGAGTATAAGAATCATTATATTCCCGATGATGTTATTAAAGACTATGGTCCCAAAATCGGCTTAAGGATTGATAGTTATCGGATTATTTTTAGTATCGACAATCCGAACGCTAAGGAGATGATGAGGGCCATGTGTAATTATTATGACACATCCACAAAGGCATTTGTCTTTAAGCGTCCCATTGATCGGGATGAATTATACGACCTTGACGTGATGTCCGAGATCCAAAGTAATATCACTGTTTTCTTAACTGAAGCCCGCCACTATTGCTCGGAAAATGAGATTCATGTTGATACGGTTTTCCGCTATAAGACATCCAACCGTCAATCCGTCCGTTATGTTTTCAATAATGTGACTCAATATGTGGCGCAGCGCGACAATATGAGTTTCAATCCTGACACTGGAAATCTTGGGATCGATTTCAATTGGCGGTCGGACAACATCTGGGCTATTCTTAAAGAACTGGAAAAGTCAGTTCCTTTCATTTCTGCTCGCACATACGGTGCTAAGCATAAGTTCAAATGCAACGTTTCCACTTCGATGGTTGGGTTCAGCGAGGTGGAGAACCGGCTAAACGACAGATTTGAAAATGTTGCCATAGAGAATGATGCGAACAGCCACTGTATCCGCATCAGTCTCCCCTGTCCTTCTGTTGACTATTATGAAAGATTACATGATTCTCTGCAGAGGGAGCTTTCTTTCCTAAGAGAATCTTGCAATGTACTTCTTGACCAGCGCGTTTCCGGGAAAGTCAAAGTCCTAATTCACCGCGATGAAAAATCTCGTATTGAAGACATAGAGGATAACCTCAAGGATATGTGCAAGGCAGATTTCGGCTTTGAAGTAGGCGAAAAGATGGTCCCTTTCGGCAATCTGCTGTCGGTTAAGTATCCAAAGCTGTTATTCGACATAGACGTTGAGCCCGGAAAGGAGCAATCTGTCATCAAGTATCTCAATCAAAAGAGCATTCAGTTTGTTGTTCCCATTCTTACTGGGGATATCGAAAAGATTTCCAGGTTGAAGAATACGTTTACGATGGCCACAAGTGGCAGCAATCTGCTTAACGACAACCTTCAGAACTTCATATTTGATTCTGCGCTCGCCACACCGACTCCCGATTTACAATACATATTACGGAGAGATGGCGGCCCATATCAAGAACTCTGTAGACATTTGATTAACTCGCGGATTAATGAGTCACAGAAGGATGCAATTCTTAAATGTATCTTCGCAAAAGATCTCGCTGTCATACAAGGGCCTCCGGGTTCTGGTAAGTCAACTGCAATTGCTGAACTCATCTGGCAGCTCATCAGGAATGGACTGAAACAAGGTAACAAATGCGAAAGGATTCTTCTTACTTCAGAAACGAACCTTGCTGTTGACAATGCTATTTCAAGAATCATCAACAGCAAAACGAATCTTGTTAAGCCAATTCGTTTCGGTGGTGAAGAAAAACTCGAGTCCGAAGGTCTCCAGTTCTCGATCGAGCTTATGAAAAAGTGGGTTGAAGAAGGAGATGAAGCCCTCCTGCCGGAAGAACTTGATGAAGAGGATGACGCAACCAGAACTGTGTCCAAAACAGATTTGGTTCTTAACAATTGGTTGGAGAATATTTCTCGTAGGTCTTTCTACGGCATAAATGCCGAAGATAACGATGTAATGACCAAGTGGAAGAGAGTGTTATCTGAACCCACGAAAGAGATTCGTGAACTCGTTTACAAGAATTACATTGACAATTGTAATGTAATCGGAGCCACCTGTAGTTCTATCGGTGACAAAAAAGCGGATGGCAAAGGAAGCACACAGTTCTTCAGGAATTATAGAGAGATATTTAATCCCAACGGGCGAAACGTAAAAATCGAGTTTACGACTGTTATTCAGGATGAGTCCTCTAAGGCAACCCCGGCGGAGTTGGTTCTTCCATTCGTATACGGGAATCGAGCTATAGTTATCGGAGACCATCGTCAGCTCCCTCCGATGCTCGATCGTGAAGAAATGGAATCTTCGCTTGATTATGCCCTCTCTTCTGCCAAGACTCCAGAAGAGAGAGAAAAGATTAACCGCCTACAAAAGTTCCTTGATACGCAATTCGACAAGATTGAAGAATCTCATTTTCAGAGATTATATGAAAATGCGGATTCATCCATCAAAGAGACTTTCAGCCTGCAATACCGGATGCACCCCGACATAAACGATGTAATTAAGCAGTTCTATTTGAAAGATGGCGGTCTTGATTGCGGTTTAATCAAGCCGAAAGACTTGGGTGTTAACTCCCCCGACTTTACCAACCCCGCTTCTCGCTATCACGGCATTGAAATGAAGCCATTTATTGGCCACAATACGCATGTGCTGTTCATCAATACTGACAGTCCAGAAATGCTTGATGGCACATCCCGAGTTAATTATGGCGAAGTTGAGGTAATCGGCAAACTGCTTAATAGATTCGCATCATCTTCTACATTCTCCAAATACCTTGAAAAATTTGATAAGGAAGAAGATAAGCAGATCGGCATTATCAGTTTCTACGGAAAACAGATAAAGCAGATAAGAGAGTTGGCTAAACTCCACAAGAATATTCCAATTAGAGTAAGTACCGTTGACCGGTTTCAAGGTATGGAGCGTAATATCATCATCGTCTCAATGGTGCGAAGCCACGTGATTCAGGCGCACAAAGACGATGCTCCAAATTATGCGAGATTCAGGAAATATGGCTATCCCAAGCAAACATCCTTGGGATTCGCTCAATCCCCGAATAGACTTAATGTCGCCTTGTCCCGTGCAAAGAGATTGCTTATAATAGTGGGCAACGAAAAACACTTTTCGCAGCATCCGATTTATGAGCAGCTGTTTAAAACGATAAGGAACAATCCGGACAATAGAGTAATTGAACAAAGCGAGCTATGAATCAGAATTTCCTTCATAATGCAGAGTACGTCTATTCAAGCCTCCACAAATGGGGCCTGAAACGCTATTCCTGTCGTGTACAGTATTACACGGAGGAACCCCTGTCTGACCTTGATTTTGTCATCTGTTCTTTATTAGCCACAACCGAGGATGGTGCTTATGACAAAAGAAGTCTCGGCATTATGCTTGGTTTCAGTATGGCAGACAACCAACCGGAGGCTTATTATGACAAGTCTGAAGTAAAATTATACGAGGATATTCTCGCTATTGTAGAGAAGCATCACCTTATTCGTGTTAACGAAGACTTTGTTGAGCTTACCAATCTTGGGCGACTATCTCTGGCAAACAATACTTCTTACCGTTTCTTTAGTGGCAGACAATATCTCTACGAACACTTGACTTTCTCCTACCCGTACCCTGATGCCCTTCAAATGTTCCCGTTCTACAAGGACATGGGCATTTATACCGAGTTACAGCGTGGCGCACAGTATTGGCCGGAGGATGTTGAGATTCCCACGATAATCGGCAGGAAACCGAGCCAGCTCATTAAACGAATTCTTCTTCAGTCAAAGGTTCCAAGCAACATATTTGAAGCCTCAATTGATGAGTATTTCGACATCGAGATACGAAAAGTCCCAATCCGTCTTTATACGAGTGGCGATGAGTACTTTCCTGTTACGTATAACGAAAAAGAGATCGCTCCTATGGCGACTCAGCTCTTTGAGTTGGACGAGAACGCACTTCAGAGGGAGAATGCCATCATGGAGTGTTTGTTTGCGAAGTTGTGGGATGACAAGTCTGCAATTCTGGACTATAACAACCTCGAAGCTTATTTTGAATTTGTCAATTTTGAGGAACTTACAAAAGACTCAAGAACAAAGTGGAACGATGAGTGCTTGTTCGCTAAAATCGTTGAAATGGCGAACAGCAATTGCTGGCTAAATATGTCCAACAATTGTGACATAGAGATCATCTACAAGCATTTAGACAAATACATAGACCAGTGGGATTGGGAAACGCTTACCAGCAGGGTTGAGGATGACTTCCTTCTTGCCAACTTTAATGACTATCCGTGGGATCTTGAAGGCATTTCAAGCGATGCCACAAGAGAAGTATCCTTAATAGAGAGTCTGATCCTTAAGTCAGGGGTCTACTCAGCCGAATGGGATTGGGAGGCTCTCGGAAAACGCCTAGAGAAAGATTTTGTCCTTGGTAATCTGGCCTTGACAAACGTTGATTTGTCAGATTATACCGAAGATTCCATCCCCGTCAGATCTCTTCTTCTGGAGTATCCGGACAAGCGCTGGGATTGGAACAAAGTCGAGGATACTTTCGATCTGTCGTATATCTTAGAAAACATCCTTACCCTACAAGAGCATCTTAAGTTTGTCCGCCTCTTTGACAGAGCCTTTGTAGATGATGAAATTGCGCATACCTTTATCAACAACTCATTGTTCGTGTCTGCTGTAAACGCAAACATCAAAGAAGGAGGCTCGCTTTCATCATTGTTGTTTAACGAGAAGGAGTATGCTTGGTCAGACGAATTGATTCAGGCCTTTGATACATTAGGACTGATAGATTGGCATTCCTCTCGTTATTCTCCCGGCTTTGAATGTAATCCGAGTCTAATCTGGGACAAGCCATTTTTCGCTCGCTATAACGATCGGGTAACAACGCCTATCGGAAGAGATTTCGTTTCAGAAAAATTGCAAGACGAAACGACTATAAGTGAATTCCAAGATTTTGAATGGAACTGGTCTAAACTGTCCGGCAATCAAAAAGTCTCCACCGACTTCGTAAAGGCGAATTACAAATTGCCTTGGGACTGGAGTATTCTCACAGAAAGGATGTTTGCCAGCCTTAAGTATAACAACATCGGACATCCAGCTTTTGTCGACAAATGGGACTGGAGCTATCTTTCCGCAAACCTTCCCGTTGAATTCATTATTGAGAATCTCACAAAATACTCCAATCATTGGTTCTGGAATGATGTTCTCGACAGAATAATAAATGAGCAGAATCGGCTTGACATCACATGGCTTTCAACGATAGCGTCATCCCTTAATTCAATCACGGACCAGACCTCCAAGGATGCTGCATGGACGTATCTATCCGAGGAGTATTCATACTATGAATTTAAGGGTATTCTTCGAAATACATATCATGATAGTAGGTTCTCTTGGGATCTATCTATGCTGTATTCTAAGAAAGAGTTTGACATATTCACCGATCTTGAAGAGTGCGCTGATTTTATAGATTGGGAATCACTCTCTTACTCTAAAGACTTTGATAAACATCTGGCCTTTGACCCGAAATCCGGCATCAGAGAGGTATCCTGGAATAAGGATGTCAAGCAATTGATAGTAGGTCTCGAAGACAAATGGGACTTTTTCGGCCTATCCACATTAGACAGTCTCAATGACAAGGACTGGTTCTTGACCAAATATGCCAGAAAACTTGACTGGGAATATATCTCTCTTCACAGCTGTATTTTTACGGTAGAAGATAAGCAGCAACTCAATAATGTAATCAGCGCTTATCGGTCGTACATCTCGTTTAAATCTTTGTCCGAACGCCAAGATGTGGACATAATTCAGATAATCAAAGGCTTTCCCGAAGCACAATACGATTATAATGCACTGATTGCAAATGGCAAATGGCGAGTTACTCAGGCTGACATTGAATCAAGGTCTCAGTATCAATGGGATTGGAGACTGCTTAGTTCTGCAGAGATATTCAAGCCGACGGCTGAGTTCTTGGTTAGATACTCAGATAAGGACTGGGACTGGGAGGCATTATCGAAAAGAGACTCCGCCAAGTTGTGGTCTTCATCTACATTGTTGCTGTTGATGGCCCAAGATGAGCGCATATCATCACAGGTTGACTGGATGACGCTGACCGGGCGTCATTACTTCCCCGTAAGCTCTCCCATCATTGCTCTCATTCCGGATGATAAAGTAAATTGGGAAAAAATGTCGTCTTCAGAGCATGTGATGAATCTGCTCCCGGATTTTGCCGACGATTTGGATTGGCAGGAGGTGTCTAAAAATGAGCACTTTCCTGCTGCGGATATTGAGACCCTTGAAGAGTATGCTGATGATCTGAACTGGAACATTGTCTGCAAAAGGAATGATTTCGTATTCACAAACGAGATCCTCGAGAAGTTTACAGATAGGATAGACTGGACAATGGCGTCGAATTCCGAGACAATAAATTTCTCCGTCTCGCTTGTCGACAGATACATAGATTATTGGGATTGGCCGTCACTTATACGGAACAAAGCTTTTTTCAATAAAGTAGAGATTCGTAACAAGGGTTACCTGAAACAAGAAAACATCATCAGTTTCGTTGAAGCGTTCCCTGATAAGCCGCGAGCGTATCATTTTACGCATATGAGCAACGCGGTAAAGATTATAAAGAGTCATATGCTTCAGAGTAGGAACAAGGCTGATGGCGTATTCGAAAATAGTGCCGGCACAAACGTTGACAACACCGCTAAGGCACACGGTTTCGCAAGATTCTATTTTATATCCAAGTCCCCTACTCTGTTCTATAATGAATGTCTCGGGAAAGATAGAAATGATGGGAAATACTATAGCAGCGCACTGAATCTCGGCCTCCCCAAATGCCCGATGCCGGTGTTTTTCGTCATCGATGTTGAAGAATTATTAGCCAAAGTACCGGACAAGTGCTACTACAGCAACGGGAACATGCAGAAGAGGTCGACCAGAGCGTATAAGGTTGTCGATGACCCTCATCATATAAGTACTGATGAGATTTACAACAAGTACAACAAGGATGCACGGCAGCAAGAGTTCCTCGTCAAGGATGAAGTTGATCTATCTTCCCTATCTTCCCTTCATATCTGTTGTTACGACAGTTATCAACGTGATATGCTGAAGAGCCTTGTCGGTTCGTCACCCTTAAAAGACAGAATCATTTCGAAAGAAGATTTGTTTGAGAGAATAAATAAAGAATTACATTTCAGAGATAGTGCTGAGACGCTTGAAATCACGACCGACTATTGTAATTCATTCGAATTTAAGATTACATACACTGAGGGAATGACCCCAGAGGTTCTCAATCCCTCCGCTATCCTTAGAGAGAAAGGTAACAACATCTATATGGGACATTATTTAGAGATTAAGAAAGACAAACCATTCACCATCTACTTTGAGGTTTCCGAACCAAGAAAAGGCAGTTGGTTGATATATACAAACAAATAATATGGAACTTTTTTTAAATCTAAACAACGATTGGAAACAGCTTGTATATAAAAACTGGCTGCTGTTAAAAATGCTGCAGTACCCGCTTGATGTATTCTTATATGATGACTCATATGGAATGGATTTCTTATTATGCAAGGCATTGGAATGGGAGTCTAATAATCCCGAGGAAGATTTAAAGAAACTTGAGAGATTTGTTAATTCGCGTTTGCAGCATATATCAGAAGAGATTGCTGATAGTATATGCCAAATGGAATTCATACACATAAACAGCAATATTGATAACTTGTCTCCATTGTCTCTATTTAACAACATTAAAATTGTTGACTTTCATGGTGAGAACAAGTCTAACGTAAATGACTTCATTCCTTTAGCAAAAGATCGATATATATATGTGTTAGATTATGCTGACTATGAGACGATTAATTTCGATTTGAGGTCAAACATAACTTCTATACCTAATATTAAATACATTAAGGGGTATGGGATTCCATTGGAACTTAGTACAATAGTATGTGACCTTAAGGGATACAACATTCATAATATTAATCAGGGCTATGAATAACATTAAGATAGTTAGAGGTAATATCTTCAACACAAAAGCCCAAACGATTGTGAACACCGTCAACTGCGTCGGCGTTATGGGCAAGGGTATCGCACTTGTATTCAAGTTGCGCTATCCTCTAATGTTTGATATTTACAAAGGGTTCTGCAAGTCAAAGCAGATCGGTATCGGGAAACTTTGGCTTTATAAAGGTGAACCAGAGGAACCTTGGGTTCTGAACTTCCCCACAAAGTTTCATTGGAAATACCCCAGCAAATTAGAGTATATCGAACTCGGACTCGAAAAGTTTGTGACGACCTACAAAGAAAAGGGTATCACCTCCATTGCTTTTCCAATGCTCGGCACCAACAATGGAGGACTGAGCAAAGACGAGGTTTTGCCAGTGATGCAAAGATACCTCTCCGCTTGCGATATCCCCGTAGAGATATACGACTATGACCCCTCGACGCCTGATGACTTGTTTGAGAGATTCAAGACCACTTGGCAATCCATCGGTGATACAGAAAAAAAAGCTTGCGGCATAAGGAGCATCACTCAAATCAGGGCAATGAATAAGGCGTTGGAGGATGACAACATCAAATCCATGATTGCATTGATCAATTATGATGGTGTCGGAATGAAGACGATGGAAGGATGTTTCAAGATGGTTATGAATTATAAAAAAGAACAAAAATTGTTATAAAGATGGGCCTGCTCGTTTACAAAGTTGCTGACTACTCTTTCACTGCAGAAAGAGAGCAATATCGCGCAATCTGTGAAATGCTTAAAAAGCATTATTCCAGCAGATCGGAAGTATGTCTCTTCGTCGCCAATTACAGCATTTACGATAGCGAAATCGACGGGATTCTATTTAAGAATGACGCAGTTATTTCCGTTGAATTCAAGAATTACGGAGGTGAAGTAACGGCTGTCGAGAACGGCTGTTGGACGCTTGCAGACGGTACCATCGTGAAGGGTGGTTCAAGAAAGAATCCGTACCAACAGGCAAAGGTAAACCATGTTAACCTCAAGCTGGGACTGTCTGATGGAATGATCTTATCTGAAAGGGTTCTTCGGAATATTCCTGCTCTGATTGTATTCAATCAGCCGATAAAGTGCAACAATCAGTTATCCGGCAGAGTAAAGAGCTGGCTCCATATTACGGACAACGACCATTTTCTACAGAAATTAGCAGACATAACAGAACCGCATACTGACCTGTCCAACGTAGAGATTATCAATCTTGTCGACAAGTTGAATCTATTAGATGAGTGGAAAGACCTGGACTATTGCGACCAGGTTATGAGTGATAAGCCTCAAGTTGATGTCGAGGGACTATCCGCAGAGTCTCTTCCGTTTGATGTTCCCGCTTCAGCTGTTCCAGAATCTGTACCCAGAGAACAGACTCCTCCGCCCTCCGATAACGTACATTATCTCGACAAGAGTAAGATTCGTGTTTCATCAGACCGCATAGAGATGCTTGCTGATAACGAAGTGTTTGTATTTGGCTCCAACATTGGAGGGAAACATGTCGGTGGTGCTGCTCGTCAGGCGTATCAGAAGTTCGGTGCCGAATGGGGCGTTGGATCGGGACCTACTGGTAAGTGCTACGCCATTCCGACAATGCACGGAGGAATAGAAGTAGTTGCCTCTTATGTGGATACCTTTATTAAGTATGCCTCTGAGCATCCTGAGTTACGATTTCTTGTTACTAAGGTCGGATGTGGAGTTGCCAAGTTCCATCCGAACCAGATTGCCCCTCTCTTTGCTCAAGCGGTTGACTTACCTAATGTGTACCTGCCTGCAGAGTTCTGGTTATACCTCCCAAAATGACAAGAGTCTAAAACAAAAGAATAATACCGGAACCCACCGGGAACAATCCAAGACCATACTTCGCAGATTTATTACTAGAACGGTTGCTTTGAGATATGAGAATCAATAGGCTAATCTCCTCGTTTTAATCTAATTCTACAATGACAAAATAACATTTTTCTAGCAAATAACACCTATTATCTATTATCCTACAGGCTTACTCCGGACACACTGTTTGAAACACTACCACGGTTCGGTCTATTTCGTGATATTCATCATGTTGTTCTTTTGTGTCTTCCAGAATACTTATCATCAACGGAAGTCCCTCGGAGTATTGTGCTATGGTGTCATCTATCACAGAACTAAATTCTTTACGTTCTGATTCTGACTAGGTATTCCGGAGCAAGGTCGGCCAGTAATTCCAGCCTAAAAAGGTCAAAAAGATGCTCGCTCACCTATAAAAAGTGTAAGCATCCGGTAAATACCGTATTGATTTGAACAGAGAATATTACTATTGGGTCCTACTAGTTCCAAGTTGTATAAAGTTGGCTCAAGTCGGACCTGGTTTGTACTACTTGGGAGTGATTTGGTTTTCCTTTGCCCAGGCTCTGGGCAGGAGTCCCGCGAGGTCCTTGCCGTCGCGCTGCCAGTAAGGCAGTTTGCTGAGCACATCCTCCATCCATGTACTCGGGTCGACCCCTGCAGCCCTGCAGGTGCCTATGAGGGAGTATACGATGGCTGCCCGATATGCGGAGGCGTCGTTGCCGCAGAAGAGATAGTTCTTCCTGCCGAGAGCAAGCGGCCTGATGGCATTCTCGATGAGGTTGTTGTCGATGTTGATCCTGCCGTCGTTCACGTAGCGCGACAGACGGGGAAGAAGACTGTAGGCATAGGCAAGGGCCTCTCCGAGCCTGCTCTTGGGCAGGACCTTCGCATAAGTTTCCTCGATCCACTTCTCGAACATCAGGATTGTAGGATAGGATATCTTACAGCGTTGCTCCATGCGCTCTTCCGCGCTCAGGCCTTTGTCGTCCGCATCGCTCTCCACCTTGTACAGCTTCCTTATGAAGAGTATGCCCTCCATGGCAAGCCGTTCGTTCTCCTTCAGCGAGTCAACGAACTTTCTCCGGACATGCGCCCAGCAGCCGTGCACGGTTATCCCGGGCATCCTTTCAAACTGGTCATATGCCTCATAGCCGTCGCATTGTACGTTTCCCCGGTATCCGCCCAGGATTTCACGGGCGACGTGATGCCCACGGCTGCCCCTGTCATACCAGAACATGACATCCCCTGTGATTCCGTCCCTGACGCACCACTCGTAACCCTTTCTGGCCTTATGCTTCTCGTTGTCGATTACCGGTATCACGCTCTCGTCGACCTGGACGTATTCGCTTGAGAGTATCTGGCGCCGCAGGATGTCGTACAGAAGCTTGAGCTTCTCCACCGCCGCCTCATACCATCCTCCCATCGTGGAGTCGCTTATCGTTATCCCGCACTCCCTGTATTGCTGTATCTGGCGGTAGAACGGAAGGTGGTAGACGAACTTCCCAACTATGATGTCGGACAGGACGGATGCACCTGCCATACATCTGGCTACCGGTGCGGGAGGACGTTCCGGTGAGAGTATCTCCCTGTCTTCAGGATGCTTTGTCCCGATGTCCGACTTGAGGATGACCTTGTGGAAGACATCCTTGTGGATGTACACCTCCGCCGGCCTCTTCTCGAGACGGGAGGACTCGTCCGTACCTATCTCCACATATTCAGCCTTGAGGTTGCCGTCTCCGTCGAGAACCCCGTCCGGATAGATATGGAAGACCTTCTCCGGAAGGCCGGTGGTGTCAAGAGGCCTGCGGGAAGGCCTGGCTTTTACAGTTATTGTCTTTGTGATTGTCTTTTCCGCTTCTTCGGCCTCCCTGTCAAGCCGCGCACGTTCCTCGCCGGTGAGATGTTTCTCATCGAACAGTGACAGCTGGGCGGGATCGGAAGGAAGGACCTTCCCGCTCATCTGGCCGAAGACTTTCTTGCGGAGCCACAGAAGCCTGTTCTGGAGGTCCCGGATTATGCAGTCCTTTTCAGCGATGGCCGTACGGAGACTCTCCACCTCCGCAAGTGCTGCCGCCAGCTGTTCCTCGACTGTCATGACTGCTTGTCCCATCCTCTGTTTTCAATGCTTAAAGGTACGAAAAAAGTGCCATATACGCAAGTCCGGGGCACTTTTTCTTTCACTTTTTGAGAACTTATCTACGTAGTTTCTTCAGATTCTCAAGTCGCTGTCTGCGGCTGTCCGGCTGTTCGATTATGCCCTCTACTACCATGACCAGCTCGCTCCATTCTATCCTCCCGCTGACGGCATCCTTCGCCAGACCGGAGGGCTTGCCGAAGGTCCCGGATTCTAGAAGCTTGCAGTACAGGACCAGACCGCCCGGCTCCCAATGCAGGAGCTTGATCCTGTTCCTGGCCTTGTTAATGAAGATATAGACATCTCCGTTGCACGGGTCACATCCCAGCTCGTTGGTCACAAGCCCGCACAGGGTATGGTAACTCTTGCGCATGTCGGTCGGCTTGTTGTAAAGCAGGTACCGCATGCTGTCATTCAGGCTAAACATGGCTCGACGACGCCTGGATTATTGCCTGTATCATCGCCGCGTCCAGGTTGCCCCGGATCCGCAATACCGCCCCTGTCTGCGTGCGCATCTCTATGCTCATCGGTATGGACTCTTGTCCAGACCTCCTGCCTCTGCCTGTTTTCCTGCCTGTCAGCACCGGTTCCGGAAAGCTGTCATTCCCTCGCACCAGCTGGAGGAACTCCCCTGATTCCCGCTCGCTGGCCTGAGCCTCGGCGTATCTGCGTTTGCTCTCATAGAACCGCCACTCGGCTATCCCGATTTCTTTCAGACGGCTCTTGTATGAGACTCCTTTCTCCTTGCAGTATTGAACTATCTCTGCGATTTCTTCTCGTGTAAGCATCTTTTTTTTGCGCGAAGATACCTCGCCTGGTATAAATTCGCTATACGCACTTCACCGGTCGCTTACCATATTCCTATATTTTCAATTATTATCTTTATCCAGTTGCATAATAGCTTTACTTATTTGTTCGGTTAGTTTAATGCAATGATTTACTATGTCTTTACCATTAATTTTGTTTTGTTGTATTACTGATATCAATTGCAACGTATATTTATCAATTTCTCCTATCATTTTGATCAAAGATATAGATTTGTTCTTCATTAATCCCAAATCATTTGATAGACTCTTATATTTACTAACTATATTATAAATCGTCTCATTTGATTGCCAGTAATCATTTTCAAAATTGTCTAAATCTTGCTTTATCACATTACATTCTTTTTGTATAGATTCAATCTTTTTATCTATCACACAAATATGACTAGCAAGAAAATTACATTTATCAGAATTTCGATTCTCACATGATGTACATTCTTCTTGTGTACTCAAAATATGAATTTGATGGCTGGTGTCATTAACTTTTCTATTAATTTCATTAGTTCTTTTATCTATCAAATTGCATTGTAAATAAGTATCCTTATAGAAAGAAATTAACATATCCCCAATATCATCCTTATAATGGCACAATCTGTTTCTCAGACTTTTATATATTTCTCTCTGCTCATTCTTTTTCTGATAGTTTCTCTGGATTAAAGCCGTAACAACACCTGTAGTTAAGCTACCACCCAAAAAAGACACAAACATTTCAAATAGATTCATGATAATAATTTAACATTTGATACATTTAATTAGTCGCTCCTTACGAAGCGCATTTTACCAAGCCAGCAACAGTGATACGGTTGTGCAAGCCCTTTTCGAAGACAAGTCTCCAAAGGCATAATAGAGCCCTGCGGTGCCTGTCGACGAGTTCCCTCATCAGTTTCTTGAGGTTCCACGCCGCGGCGGCCAGCATCGCGTTGACAGTGGGAGAAGAACTTCCACACAGGTAGTTCTCCTTCTGCCTGAGGAGCCCGATAAGAGGCTCTATGGCCGCCCTGCGCTCCGAAACCGTGTCGCCCTTCCTCTGACTGCCCGGAGTCAGTATCCGCACTCCCTTTATTGTTCTCTTGCCACGGCATCCCCGGTCATAGGCAAGCCTCTCAGGGAGTTTTATGCCGTAGGACTCCATCAGCTCCAGCAGGGGCTCTATCGTGTTGCCGTCGTTCGGGTTCCCGCGGAACGCCTTTACCGCTACGATGATCTGCTCCTTCGCCGTGCTCACGATGCCCACCTTGTTCCCGAACTCGTAAGGAACCGCGGCCTTGCCCTTGGCGATGCACGAGGTGTAGGGCTTGTGGAGGCTGTGGACCTTGTCCTTGTCGCTGCAGCGCTGCGCGGGAACGCGCCTATACAGCTCCAGGCGTTCACCGTTGCGCTCCAGCTCGCGGACAACGCGGCCGGCTATGGTGCGCAACTTACGGAGGGACGACGACGCCTTCTTGCGGCGCCGGGGGTTCCTGGCGTTGTAGCCGTCCCGCAGAAGCTGACGGCTCATACGGACATAGCTCTGGCGCTGAACGACATTCTCCTTGGACGCTATCCGGCGGCAGCCTTCCACCACCTTTCTGTACTGGCCCGCGTCCGTCGGGAACTCCGTGTTGTTCCCCTGGACCATTGTGTCTGACACCATGAGGTTCTCCTTCGCGCGCTTCCCGAAAAGGCTCACGTTGTGGCGGAAGATCTTCTCCACGCCGCCCTCTCCGATGCGCCTACGGAAATGGACGAAGTCGCTCGGGTCGCACGGAAAACGGTGCTGGAAGAACGCCTCCCCGCAGAAGTACTGCATGTAGGCGTTCATCACCCAGGCACTCGCAAGGGTCTCGTCCCCAAGGTTGTACATGTGCTTCAGTAGGAGACAGTCCACCATCAGACGCACGGGCATCGCTGGCTTGCCGGTACGGGAGTAGAGCGGTGAGAACTCACGCTCGAAGTATGACCAGTCTATCCTCTCCGAGAGAAGGACCAGCTCGTGGCTCATGTCTGTGAAGTCGGACAGCAAGGGGCGGAACAGCTCCGGCTCGTCGCGGCGGGGGATTTTCCTATCATTTTCTGCAAGGTTTTTATGCCTAAAGATAACTCTTTCTGGGGACTTCTGCAACTCTTTCTTCTCCTTATTTTATTGATTCTTATCTGGTTTACCCTTTTTAAGGGTTCCCAACACATCTGGAAAGGTGATTTATTTCTTTTTCGGCAATTTTGATGATGACTTCTCGATTTTCTTGTGTTCGGAAGCTACCCTGCGCTCCAGTTTCTTTATATCCTCCGCAGGCGGCAACTCTTCAGGACGAATGCCGCGCTGCCCGAGCATATCCCGAACGCTCTGATTGTTCTGCATGTGCTCTTTCGTAATGGCGTTTTCCCCATATAAATCATTGCTCTCCACATTGTAGTTGGTCATTTCCGTAGCAAGGTTCTTCGCTGCGATGGTAAGTGTCGGGAGGAAGTCTGCCAATGGACGATTGTCCTTAACTCCCAGCCGTCTTTTCATGTCCTCAGTCGTGTGCCCGCCAAACAGAACGGCATCTCCTTTTGAGCGGATTCTGCCAAACCCCTTGTCATCTACACCTCTTTCATAGATGTTCTGTGACAACTGCTTCTCCGAAGCTCTCAGTCTATCGCGTGACTCCAGACGCGCAACATAATTGATGCGTTCCTCAATCAGCTCTGCCTTTCTGGTCTGAACGGCAAAATAGCTCTGCGCAAATGCCACCTCTTCCTTTTTCGGGTCACCATTTTGGGCAATCAGATAACACGCATATCGGGTAAGCATAAAGTCCTTGATTTCCCGTTCGGACCCACTTCCAAGTTTGACCATTTTCGTGACCTCGCGAAAATGGTCGTCCACACTTATATTCTGACTGTTACAAGATTCTACCGCTCTATTGATTGCTGTAAGGAAATTCTCCCATCTGGCATATCCAAGCACCTTCTGCAAGTCACGGGCAAACCAAACCTCCACCTGCTCCTGGCCATTGTCACTTTCAATATAGGTAGCAATAGAATCAAATGCTCCTTTGTACTGTATTATACTCTGTTTGTCCATAGCAAAGAAACCTTTAATTCAACAAAATTACCGAATATTCTCCAACAATCTGTCATGTTCCCCATTTTCTTCGTATACCTACTGCACGAATCACTTGCGAAACTTAAGTAAGTTGCCTTTAAACCCCCTGCCTCCGCAGCCACTCCCCCATAAAGCGGTTATAAATGATGTAGCCGTCGGCAGTCTGATAGACCAGCTCGTTTTCCAGCAACTTCTTCATTGCTGCACTCACGCTGCTTGCTGCCCGAAGTCCGTAGGTGCTGATAAAGTCTCCGGCCAGAACCTCCTTGACGCAGCCCTCCTTGGCGATAGCTTTCAGCAGGCGCACCTGACCGGAAGTGTATGCTTTCAGCAGGTCTGCGTATATGTAGCTGTACTCGGCCAATATCTGTTCTGTGGCGTATGAAACCAGCTCCATGTCCACATCCCGGTCGTACCCGTACAGGCGATTGAGGAGACACTGCACATACCAGGTATGTCCCTCGTATTTTTCATATATCGTATTGAAAACCTCTTGAGGCAATTTCACACCATGTGCGGCAAAATGCCCTGTCGCGAAACCTGCGTATTCATCCTGCTGTATCGGTCCGATTGTGAGCAGTTGGGTACTTTGATAGAACGGCCTTTTCGACGAGGTGAACATCTCCTGCATCAGATGCTGCTTACTGCCGGCAAAGATAAAGTTCACGTTGGGCAGGAACTGGATATGGGAACGCAGTAGTGCTTCGACCCCTTTTTCCTGATATTCTGCGATCTGCTGGAATTCGTCTATGGCAACATAGCACCGTTTATCCGATGAGCCCAGATACTCGAATATCTCTTTCAAGGTGTTCTCTTCCTCGGCTGGAGCCACATCAATCGTCACCTTGGGGACACCCGTCAATTCGTCAAAAGTAAACACGGGCCGGCAACTGCGCACAAACCGGCTTATACGGCTCAACGCTTTTTGCGGAGCGGAATCCAGCTTCCCCAACACCGCAGCGGCAAGCAACCGTACAAAATCGCCCAACGACTGGGTTGAGTAGATATCCAAATAGAAGGTGACAATATCGGGCTGCTGCTCTTTCAGACGGTAAAACGCATGACGGATCAGTCCGGTCTTTCCCATTCGGCGTGGAGCAATCAATGTCACATTGCGTCCATTGTGGAGCGCGTCGAGAATAGTTCTGGTCTCCTGCTCTCTGTCGCAAAAGAATTCCGGGCTGTAATATCCAGAAATGAGGAAAGGATTATTAGGTTTCATACTATTCCTATTATCTCGTTACCAATTTATCGTAATGCAAATATCGCAATAAAATACAAGATGACAAAATAATCCGATTATAAATTTTATTTGCTAATTTTGCATCGATTTTGAGACAGCAAATATTATCAATGCTTAGAAACAGAATGAACATATTATCAATAACGACCTCCATCAAGAGCAATAAACGCTCTGACGTGGTATTGAGTGTTCATATCTCACGCATTGAACCTCGTATAGCAGTAAATACTTTCCAACGGACATAAAAGTACACTATTGTACTTTTCGAACCAGTAACTGAATAGTTGGAGAGCCCTTACCATACTTTCCAACTATTTTGTTTATAGGTCATTTCGTCTGATGGACAATTAATTAAGTTATTAACGCGCAGTGATGCGCATAAATTGAAAAGAAATGAACTTTAAGTTTGACGGCAGCAAGGTGTTCTTTACATCTGACACCCATTTTTACCATGGGAACATCATTCGCTTCTGCAACAGGCCGTTCAAGGATGTGGAAACGATGAATGAAACTATCATATCCAACTGGAATAACACAGTCGGTCAGGATGATATTGTTTTTCATTTGGGAGATTTTTGTCTTGGCGGCTCCGCTGAGTGGACTAGAATACTTGACAGATTGAACGGCAGGATATATCTGATTATGGGCAACCACGATTTGAAAAATATACGCCAGGGGTACATTGACAGATTTGAGCATGTGGCAATGCAAATGCACATAACGGTCGGCAAGCAGAAAATATATTTGAACCATTATCCTTTTCTATGCTTTGACGGCGGATATAAAGATGTATGGCAGCTGTTCGGACATGTACACACAAGAAAGAACAATACCGGAATTGACGCTGCCCGGCTTCAGTACCTCTATCCGACACAATATGATGTCGGAGTTGACAACAACAACTATACACCCGTTTCATTTGAACAAGTCAAAAGGATAATGACAAAACAAATTGAGAAAGGAGGACAGTAATACTTCAACACATCATATAGTAAATGAAAAAGCATCTATTTCTATATTATATGATATATTGAGGCTTAATATTTTATAGTATTACATATATGTGCCTGGTCAAGCTTTCTCTTGCTTCAGCATTTTCCTGACCTGTTTGTCGAAGTCCGAATCAATCAGCTGAGTACGGTTAAAGATATCATATTCCTGCTCGGCCTTTGCCTTGGCCTGAGCAGCCGATATGCGTCCCTTGTCGGGTAGAATCTGATAACGGCGGAATGCGAGGAACTCGTTAACGCTTGCCGAGAACTGGGACATACTGAAAGTGTTCTCCCGCTCGATAAGGTCTTCTATATAGTCAAAGTATCCGGTCACGGCGCGTTCCAACTGGCGGATTTCTCTCTCGTCCAGATAGTTCTTTGCAATTGAGACGTCTGATTTCAATATCCGGCCGTCCGGAGCGTTCTTCCATGTAGTCAGTCCCATGTGCTCCTTCGTGTGATCAGCTTTGCTGTATATTATCTTTGCGGCAGTCTGTCCTGTAATCGCATAGTGAAAACGATTCTGAATCATCGCATAAAAGTCCTGCGTCGTCGGCGAATCTTTATCATAATCAATGCTACATTCGGCATAAATGTCGGTAATCTGCTGCCAGATCCGGCGCTCACTGGCCCTGATGGAGCGGATGCGCTCAAGCAACTCGCGGAAATAATCCTTTCCGAAAACCGCCGTCCCCTGCTTCAGCCGGTCATCATCAAGAGCAAATCCTTTGCGGATATACTCGTTGAGCACCTTGGTCGCCCACTGACGGAAACGGGTCGCCTGCATCGAATTAACCCTATATCCGACAGAGATAATCATGTCAAGATTGTAAAAATCCACAGATTCTTCCACTTCTCCCCTTATACCTCTATTCACGACAGTTGCAATTTTTGCAACTGTCGCATCCTGCTGCAATTCTCCGTCTTTGAATATGTTGGAAATATGGCGGCTGATACCCGATTTATCTACCCCGAAAAGCCGACTCATCGCCTTTTGCGTACACCAAATCGTCTCATCCTTGATGACAACCTGTACCCTGCCCTCCTCTTCCGGAAGATTGTATAATATGAATTGAATTTCGTTCGGCATAAATATAGTTGGCCTGCTTGCAATTTAACCACACAAATTTAACCCTTTTACTCTAAATCACAATTTCTATTTTTTCCGGCATCATGTTCTCCATAAACATCACTGGAAGATACTTCGCCCTGAATACTCACGATTTAATTTTTCTGAACAGCATCGCAACTACACTTTTCCATGAAATTTCTCATTGAAAATATACACTTTTCCATAAACATCCTCTTTTGGATCAACGCCCGCTGTTTTGCCATATTCTTATTTACGCATAATCCTAGCATACCATTCCTTATCCGGATGGTAACCGTAAAAGCATTTGCCGTCCCCGCCCAGGTCCCACGGCGAAGTCAATTCTGTAGAACGATAGGGCAGCCGCTCATATTTCCGCAGACGCATCAGTATCCTGACACGCCTGCGGAAACGCTTGGATGCGACCTGCTTGCCTCTTTTCTGAGATTTACAGCCACATACAACTCCTGCCGGGAACTTTTTTCTAGACCTACTCATTCCATCCGTCGTAAGGGTGAGACCAGTTTTTTGAAGCGAATTCACGTATCCGCCAATAATCAAAGTGTCCTCTATTCATAGCTTCTAAAATTATGCGATTGCCCGCGATTTCATTTGAATGCGAAGGTGAGGAATTATCCGGCTGAAATCCGAATCCTAAAAAAAGATGTCGAAGTTTACAGCTTTTTAAAATTTTGATATTTTTTAAATTTCTGTGCGGGACAACATTCAGTCGAACATCACGCGCGGATTCATCTCATGAGGGCTTTTCCAGAAGATGCCTCTGCGGGCAAGCACTGCGGCCTTTGAGCTCCAGTACATGAAGCAGAAGCCCATGCATCTTGGGACATTCCTGCCTATGGCCTCGTCCGTCTCTTTCTCCACCTCATAGTAGATTTCCTCCCACAGCGGAGTGCGCTCAATAGGGTCAAAACGCAGATACCGGTGATATTTACTGCACCACTCTTCCTCAGTCACCCCGTCAAAGTCGATGTATTCCCGCCATTTTCTCAGCTCGGCCTCCACCTCTCCAACAGTCATCGGATCGTCATATTCTTTGAGATCCTCCTCCGTCACTGACTTGAAAAGTGCGGCCTGCCGCTCGAGGACACTGATCGCGAAGCGCGGAGTGTCGCTCTTAGAAATGTTGTCCAGAAGGATTTTCATGAGAAATATCTTGTCGTAGGGCGAGTGCCGGCCGCTCCGTTCCGAGAGTGTGTCCAGCATCGAAACGACTTCATTTGCAAGCGGATAATTCTTCCACACCATCATTTTCCGGGAGTTGCTGCGCATCCGTTTGAGCAGTCTGACAGACCGGCGTATCTGAGAAGGATATATTTTCATAATTCACGTGGTATTAATCAGTTAGACATAAGCATCGTAGCGTCCGTCATCATCGGGATATTCCTCATCATACGGTATATCCGTCTCATCCGGTTCTTCCTGTGCCACCTGCCCGTCGGACAGCGGCAGATAATATTGCTCTATCTCCGGGGCAAATGCGGTCAGACGGCCCTGCCTATATGCCTCAACTGCCTCAGAGAGCATTGCTTCCGAACCGTAGCGGGCTCCTTTTAGAGCGCAGATGTCCCTGAAATACTGCGCACCCTCCTCTTCCTCAATCTCCCCGTTGAGCGACATGAGGTACAGCTGCCCGTATGCGTCACCGCTGCCGAGGATTGAGGCGCGGGCATACCATTTATAGGCCTCGCCGTAGTCCTCGACAGTATTGTACAAACCATAGTGATAGGTGTTTCCAAGGCTCACCGCAGCTTCCTTCGACCCCATGCCGTAGGCCTTCTCCAGCAGGGAGATGTACCTGTCCCGTGCGCACAACTGACTGTAACGCTGCATATTGTCGAAATCCTCCACCTGGCACAATGCCTGCAGATAGACGCAGTAGCAGTCCCGGTGCTCCGCCCCTACGGCCAGCGCCGCTGAAAATGCTTCCGGGTCGGCCAGCTCGTCGTTTTCATTGAACGACAGGGCGCATGCTAAGTCAGACCATGCAGCGATAATCCCTCCATGGGCCGCCGCCTCATAGTCATCCTTCGCATCCGGAAAACTGCCGGTTACCTGAACGGCCCATCCGCGCATATACCTCCACATCGGATTGTCCCCTTGGTCGCGTATCAGCTCATTGAGAAGTTCTATCGCTTTCGCAGGATCGGATTTCAACCCTGACCTTCCGAATATCAAGTCCCTAATGTAGGCAAATGCGGCCAGGTCGCACCCCTGTTCCATCGCCTCGGCCAACAAGGTCTTCGCCCGCAGCCTGTCCACCAGTCCTATGTCCCCGCAACGGTACATCAGGGCCAGGCCCGCCGCCCCCTCAGGGTATCCTTTTTCATAAGCCTTTCTGAAACAACGCTCCGCGATGCTGTCGGACGTCTCATCAGGACGCACGTAATAATGGTAGCGGCCCAGACCGTAAAGCGCATACCTGTTGCCCATATCCGCAGACCGGCGCAGCTTCGCCAAAGTGCTGTCTTGGAGGAAAAACAAGTTCTCACCTGCCAGAAAAGTCCACATAAAGCGCTTGACTGCCGTCGGGTCCTCCGCAAATGCCTTGTCCGACAGGAATGTCTGCACCAGAGCGTTGAAGGACCCGCGCCGGAACATCTCTGGGAAATCCCGGGACACGCAGGGCCGCACCGCCTCTATCGAGAGGTACCCGACCACCGACTCACGGACATGGATATTCTCGGGAACCTCAGCGCTGAACAGTTCAAGCATTTCCCCTCCTACCCTGACCTTCAACTGCTTGCCCCCGAAGCTAAGTTCCATGTATTCGCCGTCATAGTAATCCACCACCGGCGGCTCCGCGCTGAAAGGCCAGCCCGGCAGAGCCCTTCCGGGAACAATCGCCGATGCGTCAACCGGCACCTCCCTCTTGAGAGTACTGCTGACCGAGCCTCTGTCGCTGTAGCTGCTGTAAAGCCTGATAACACATTCGTTTTCCATAATACACGATCAAATGTTGTGATGGAGGGCCTTCGCATGATGATGCGCATGCGGGGAAAAATTGACAATGCCCACGCCCGCAAAGACCAGTACCGTCGCCACACCCTTCGCCCAGGTCATCGTATCGAGACCCACCGCAAGGCTGATGCACATCGCCACCACCGGCTGCACATAGGAATACATGCACACCAGCACCGGCTTGAGCCGCTTCTGCCCCACGGGTATCAGGAAATAGGCCACGAACGTCGCCCCTACCACCACATAAAGTATCTGCAGGACAATATTCCAGGGAATGGCCCCGTACTCAATGCTCAGCACCCCGCCGCTGAACGGCAGCGCATAGAGCGTCGAGAAGAGAAACATCCATTTCATGAACGTCACCACATGGTATTTCTGTATAATGGGCTTGAAAACACCCACATAGCAGGCAAACGCCGTAGCATTGACAAACATCAGCAGCACCCCTCCGAACGACGTGTGCTCCGCCCCCGATGCCCCGGTGACAGAGTTCAGCACGATGAACAGCACCCCGGCCAGACTCACCCCTAATCCCAGCACCCCCTGCCACGTAATCCGGTCCTTCAGCACCACCGCCGCCACCACCATTGTCATAACCGGCGTCATCAGTCCCAGCACCGAAGCATCTACCGCCGTCGTCATCGTAATCGCCTTCAGAAAAGCAAACTGCGTCAGAAACAGCCCCAGGAGCGAGGCCACCGCTATCTTCCAGAGGTCCCCTCTCTCCACCCTCTCCCGCCTGGCCTCGGGCAAGCACAGCGACATCACCCAGAACAGCACCAGCGCCCCGGCCGACCGCATCAGGAACAGCGACATCGGAGGCACATGGCCGTCATTGGCTATATTCTTGCAGCACACGATATTGAACCCGAAGATCAGGTAGGCTGCAAGGCAAGCAAGGTTGCCGGTGAGGGCGTCTTTGGCGGTTGAGTTCATGGTATGGTTTCAAAAAAGCTCCGTCATCAGTCCGCTCCACCCAGTAGCCTGGTCGAACTTGCTGGCCCGGTACGACTCCAGGCGCTCTCCCTCGAAGTATTCCGGCAGAGTGCAGATATTGAACGAGACCTTGAAGCCGTCCAGCTTGTAGTTGTGGACATTGAGGATCACCGCCTCATCCAGCTGATTGCGGAACTCACCCACGAGGGTCATAAGCTCGGGATGAGCAGTATAGACCACTGCGCGGTAAAGGAAATCGTAGAGGTCGCAGGTGCCTGGCTTCCTGCGGTACAGGTCCATCTGGAGGGAAGCATCCATAGCGGCGCGGTAACCGTCAGCGTAGGAGCGTCCGAGTACCTGGGGACTGTCCGTCGTGGCGCAGAGCCGGTCCAAAGAGCCGCCCATCTCGTCAAATATCCCGCGGAGACTCTCCATCAGCGGCACGAAACGGCTCATATCCACGGCACTGAACGAAGAACCCATGTGCTCGAAGGGAAACTCTATCCCGTTGAAAAATTCCCCGCAGTGCTCAACGTACTCATACAGGAGTGAGCGCATGTCCTCACTACGGTCCAGCAACTTGATGAAGTAGGGATAATCACCTCCTATATCAGGCAGATAGCTGCCTCCGAAAACCACATAGTCCACATATCCGTCCCATTCCGCGAGGGTCTCCACGCTGCCCTGCAGGCAGTTGTTCGCTATCAGCACCTCCACGTCCACACCCGACTCCCCGATACCGCGGGCAAGGTCCGAAGGGGTCATGGACTTGCGCGTCACACCGTCGTAGAGCAGACCCGAAGCCCTTGCCCCGTCTCCTGCCGGCCTCCAGGCGTCCCCGTGTCCGGCCGTCACAAGCACATACTTGCGGCCCGGGAACATCGCTGCCGACCACTTGATAAACTCCGAAAGATTCTCATGCGAGACGATATCATAGCCGGTACCGCCGTCCCAGGCAGTATCCGTAACAAATTCAGCATTCTGAGTATAGGATCTGAGCGTCGTCACAGTCGAATCGTGAGACTTGATCAGCCACGTCACGGCCACCTGCGACTCGGGCAGCACCATCTCCATCGCATCCCGGTAGTCCATGATGCATTCGGTGTGCGAGGAATCTCCGCCACTGCTGTAGAACATGATACAATAGTCGGAAGAAGAAAGCCGCTCCACCCTCCCTATGCAGGAGGCAATCATCGCGGCAGCCGCCGTCAGAGGCAGCAGGAATATTAAAGATTTCTTCATACAGGTACATTTTTTGTATTTTCACTATGCAAATATAGTCAACCTGCCTGCAGAAACACTAACTTTGTACATTGAATTCAACACAGCACGCAAATGATCAAAATCTACGGAATGCCCACATGCCCCGACTGCACATACGTCGAGGAGCAGATCAAGGGAAATGACCGCTACCAGGTCATCGACATAGGCGCCCACGTCAAGAACCTCAAGGAGTTCCTGCGCCTCAGGGTCAGCAGCCCGGCATTCGACGGAGCCAGACGCTCCGGTGCGGCCGGCATCCCCTGCTTCCTCCTCGAGGACGGCACCGTCACCCTCGTCCCGGAAGAAGCCGGGCTCCGCTCCCGGCCCGTAGCCGAAGGCGCCTCCTGCGGGGTTGATGGCTCAGGATGCTGAGGGCGGGGCCTTCGGAGGATAAGGTCTGATACCAAAATAATTGCTATCTTTGGACTGTAAATTAAATAACCATGTCCGAAAAAGAATTGAACTCATACCGTTTCTCTCCAGAACAAGAACCGACAGACGAGATGCTGGAGCAGATCATGCGGGAAGTCGCCGAAGAGGCAAAGGAAAGCAATCGAAAGGCAACAGAACGCTACTTCGAGGCCATGCGCAGGAACGCATTGGCGAAGCAGGCTAAGTGGGCTCATGCAATAGAACTGGCGCTAAATGGAAAGAGGACGCAAGACTTCTATTCAGACTATCAGAAGGACAACTTAAAAAGATGTATGTTGCGGATGTCCCCGAATGGGCGCAAATCATGTTACCCGAATAACCAATGAACGATTTCTATCAAACAATTGTACAAATATGTGCAGACATTCAGACATCCAGGAGATAACAGATAAAATAGTCAAGTTCACAGCAGAGCGGGACTGGGACCAGTTTCACAATGGCAAGGACCTTGCACTGGCCCTCTCAATCGAGGCTGCAGAATTGAATGAGCTCTATTTATGGAAGAAACCGGAAGATGTCAATGTGGAGAAAGTCAAGGAGGAACTTGCGGACATTCTGAATTACGCTTTTCTGATAGCGGATAAATACAACCTTGACGTCAAGCAGATAATTCTCGACAAACTGGAGCGCAACGCCCAAAAGTATCCTGTTGACAAGTCAAGGGGCAATGCTAAGAAATACAACGAGCTATGATAGTCTATCACTCCAGCAAGCAGGGGTTCGTTGAAGATGTATTCAACGGCACAATTACAGATGACATAGACAATGCATTTTACATTCATCTAGGAAGGCACACATCCCCAAATGAGGTTCTGTCGTGGAAAAACTCCATGATGCACATGTATAAGGTAGTAAATACTCCTGAGATTCCCGATAATTCCAGCATTGCAATTGAATATCAGATACCTCTTACTTCGAAAAGAATTGATTTCATCATCTCCGGCTCGGATGCAGACGGAAAATCCCATATAGTCATCATTGAACTAAAACAATGGGAACATGCGCAACTATCCGAAAAATCCGATTTGGTTGTTACCAGATTCCAGCACGGCGAAGCTGAGACCACACATCCGTCCTATCAAGCCTGGTCATATGCATTCATGCTTGAGAATTACAATGAGACCGTAGAAACCCATCAGATAATTCTCAATCCATGCGCATTCCTCCACAACTACGCAGAAGACGGTATAATATCCAGTGCCCGCTATTCTGAATACATCGAGAAAGCACCGCTCTTCCTAAAAAACGATGCGGCGAAACTTCGTGAATTCATCAAGAAAAATATCAAATACGGCTCAAAACATGACCTTGTATGGCTTATCGACAAAGGTCGCCTCCGCCCGTCCAAGCAGCTTGCCGACTCACTGGCGGCAATGCTCAGAGGAAGTCAGGAATTTGTTCTGCTTGATGACCAGAAAGTGGTCTATGAAACGGCCCTGAACCTTGCAAGAGAGTCCAATGCACAAAAAAGGAAACATGTCCTGATAGTCGAAGGAGGCCCCGGCACCGGCAAAAGCGTAGTAGCTGTCAACCTACTGGTTCAACTTACAAAAGAAGGGATGGTGGCAAAATATGTCTCGAAAAATTCTGCACCTAGAGACGTCTACGCAGCTAAACTGACAGGAAGTTATAAACGGACATTCATAAGCAATCTTTTTTCAGGCAGTGGATGTTTTTATGAAGTTGCAGAAAATACTTACGGGGCGTTAATCGTAGATGAAGCCCACCGTCTCAATCTCAAAAGCGGCTTGTATGGAAACAATGGGGAAAATCAGATAAAAGAGATTGTAAATGCCGCCGAATTTACGGTATTCTTCGTTGATGACCGTCAGAAAATACATATCAAGGACATTGGATCAAAAGCCTCCATTGCACAATACGCAGAATCATGCGGAGCCATAGTCCATCATGCAAAACTAAGCTCTCAATTCAGATGCAACGGATCGGACGGATATCTGAACTGGCTTGACAACACTCTGCAGATAAAGGAGACCGCCAATACAAGACTTGCGCCTGAAGACTTCGATTTCCGCATCTTCGATGATCCCAACGAATTGTTCGAGACCATAAAGGAGAAAAACCTGGTAAATAATAAAGCCAGAGTTGTTGCCGGTTACTGCTGGGACTGGAACAGCAAAAAGGACCCGGCGGCGATGGATATAACAATTCCTGAATACAATTTTAAAAAACAATGGAATCTTAACTCCCAGAAGAACCTTTGGATCATTGAAAAGGATTCTGTTGAGCAGATAGGCTGCATACATACCTGCCAGGGTCTTGAAGTAGACTACATAGGAGTCATCATCGGCACTGACATGAGATATGAGAACGGCCGAGTCATCACAGATGTCACGAGACGTTCCGGAAACGATCAATCGGTGAAAGGCTTCAAATCCAAAGTAAAATCTGAGCCTGATCTAGCTGCCCAAGAAGCCGATGAAATCATAAAGAATACATACCGCACTCTCATGACCCGTGGCATGAAAGGCTGCTATGTATATTTCTGTGACAAGGCTTTGGCTGAACATTTTGCATCATCGATGGATATACCTGAAGACAGGCCCTCCGTAGTCCGTATCGAACCGGCCATAAATGATGAGGTCAAGTTCGTCGACTTTCTGCCTCTTTACTCCATACGGGCCGCATGCGGCTACTTCGGCGAAGGAGAAGCCGTAGAGGAATCAGGCTGGATAAAAGTCGATGGCATGGGTCGCCTCAACCGCAACATGTTCGTCGTCCAGGCCGAAGGCCGTTCAATGGAACCCCTTATACACGACGGTGACTATTGTGTCTTCCGAGCCAATCCCGCCGGCAGCCGCCAAGGTAAGACCGTCCTGATCCAGCACCGCAGCTTCTACGACGCCGACTACGCCGGCAGCTACTCCATCAAAACATACACCAGTAAAAAGACATACGACGAGTTCGGCAACTGGTCACATGAAGAAATAGTCCTCCAGCCCAAGAACCCAGATTATAAACCAATAATCATACATGAGGAAGATGCGGAGGAATTCAGGATTATCGGGGAGTTTGTCGGGACTATAAAACCATAAAAATTAAGCGAATGATTATATTCGCTTAACATTAATGTCAGTCTCTAATCTACTACAGTAGAAATTTTGTTGCATTCTGTCGTTTTACTACATTAATCATACCACATTTGTGAATATCGCAACAATATCTGTAGTAGAAATTAATTCAATGATCTAAACATGGTGGAGGCTAAGGAGTTCAAGGCCAATCTACAACAGTAGAAATTAATTCAATGATCTAAACTAGGTATTCCGGAGCAAGGTCGGCCAGTAATTCCAGCCTAAAAAGGTCAAAAAGATGCTCGCTCACCTATAAAAAATAGGTAAAAAATGAGCAAAAAATGCAAAAAAGCAGCGGTCGGGCTCTCATTTTCCGGAGCATTGTCGGCCACCATTCAATTTCTGCCAGAAGACGGCATTTCAGACACATCCATTCCGGAGTATAGTCGGCCATTGTCAAAATCCGACAGGCTGTATGTCAATCTTTTCCGGAGTATAGTCGGCCACACATTTGTCGAATCACATACCTTTGCCATGGGAATAACAGGTAAAGGATATGGCAGGAAAAACAATTGACATGAGCAGGATCAAACAACTTCTTCAATTAAAGAAACTGGGCCTCTCCAACAGGCAGATAGCCAAGGAACTCAAAATAAGCAGGGACAAGACGAACGAGTATGTACGAATGGCAGAACTGGATTCCCTGGACATAGACGCACTGCTGAGACTGGACGACCCGGTTCTAGAAAAGCGGTTCCATCCCGGCAACCCGGCATATACGGACAGCAGAATGGAGACTTTTCTTGAACTGCTGCCGGAGTTTGTGGAACAGCTCTCGCACAAACATGTCACCAGACAGCTTGTATGGGAGGAATACAAGCGGACTCATCCGGACGGGTATGAGAAGTCGCAGTTCTACTTCCATCTGTCGCAGAACCTGAAGGCACGGAAGACACCGACTTCGGTTCTTCAGCATGACCCCGGGAAAGAGCTCTTCGTGGACTTCGCCGGAGACACTCTTGGCTATGTGGATGTGGAGACCGGTGAACTGATAAGAGTACAGACCTTTATAAGCACCATGGCATGTACTGACTATACGTTCGCCATCTGCGTTCCGTCTCAAAAAACGGAGGACTTCCTGTACGCACTGGCAAAGGCACTGGAGTTCTATGGCGGTGTGCCGAGAATAATAGTCCCGGACAATCTTAAGGCAGCGGTAATCAAGTCGGACAGGTATGAACCTGTACTGAACAAGGCGATGGAGGACATGGGGAATCATTACGGCTTCGTGACAATACCATGCCAGCCGGTAAGACCTACTCATAAAGCGAAGGTAGAGAACCAGGTGCAGGTAATATATCACAGGATATACGCCAGACTCCGCAACCGGCAGTTCTTCTCTTTGGAAGAGCTGAACTCCGCTGTAGCCGAATATCTTACACGCCATAATCAGACCCGCATGCAGCAGCGCCCCTATACACGGGAGGAACACTTCCATGCGATAGAGAAGCCGGAACTGCGTCCGTTGCCCGCCACGCCATACCAGATGAAAAGATACGCAGAAGTGACAGTCCAGCAGAACGGACACGTCTATCTCAGCTGCGACAAGCACTACTACTCCGTGCCGCATACACTTATCGGGAACAAGGCCAAGATCATCTTCACTTCATCACTGGTGAAAATATACGTACGTGGCGAGTGTGTAGCCACTCACAGGAGAGACCGTAGTTACGGTTATACATCACAGGATGAGCACCTGGCATCGAATACGCTGGCGTTCACCAGACGTTCCGCCTCATACTACAAGACCCGGGCAAAGAGCGTATCAGAGAGTCTGTTCAGACTGTTCGATGCGATGTTCTCAAGTACAAGCGCCACATATCCTCCTGAATACTACTACAGGACATGCGACATGATGCTCAGACTCCAGAGGAACCATCCCTGCGATATCTTTGATGAGGCATGCGATATCTGCACCGAGAACCGTCTCTTTACAGGCAAACGCCTGGAAAATGTAATCAGGACGGTGCAGATGTCATCACAGGTCAGGAAGTCCGCAACCGCGCCGGACCCCACAGACCATGCGAATATGCGCGGAAATCTTTTCTTTCAATAACATGACAATACCGACATGGACAATATATCATCCGCTTTCACAAAACTGCACATGCCAGGAATGGCATCGTGCTGGAGAACACTGAACGAGACACATCAGACAGACAGGCTGTCATTCTCCGACGGCCTTGAACTGCTGCTTCAAAGCGAACTGGACAGCCGACGCAACAACAGGATAGCCAGGCTGATCAGGAGCGCCAACTTCAAGCAGCACGCATGCATTGAGGAACTGGAAGCCAGTGATGCCAGAGGAATACCGGCCGGAGCAGTCAGTCAGCTTGCCACAGGAGAATACCTCAAGGCAGGAGCCACCATCATAATCAGCGGCCCCACCGGAACAGGCAAGTCCTTCCTTGCATGTGCCCTGGGGGAAGGTGCCTGCAGACTGGGATACAAGGTGAAGTACTATACTGTAAGCAGACTGCTGGATGAGCTTAAACTGGCCCGCATTGAAGGGCATGAGCTCAAGTTCTTCGAAAAAATCGAACGGCTCGATCTGATAATCATCGATGACTTCGGCATGCTTAGGCTGGAAGGTCAGCAGCAGAATGACTTTGAACAGATCATTGATGACAGGTACCATAAGAAATCACTCATAATCTCCAGCCAGCTTCCCGTCGCAGACTGGTACGGAGTCTTCAGCAACGAGATGCTTGCAGAGGCCTGTCTGGACAGGCTGGTACACAAATCTCTGCGCTTTGAACTCCGGGGAGACAGCATGAGAAAGAAATATTAATATCTTTGCAACTCTAACACGGGTGGCCGACTATCGCCCGGAATAAGCAATTTAGGTATTTCATACGCCTGAACATTTATTATCAACGATGCGAATATATAAAAAGTTTTCAATATGGTTGTATCTATACAACCTTTCTCTCGCATCTGACAACCGTTTTGTCAGCGGCGTTGAACAGCAGCCGGTTAATAGAGGAGGGTGATGGAGGAACCCCAGACAAGGGAGGCGCCGCCGTCAGTGTTCCATAGACATTCGCGGGCGGTGAGGCGGCCTGTCGCGGTGTCCAGTACGACCACTATGTACGAGAGCAGGGTCTCGTCCTGCGCCGAAAACACCCCCTTCATGGGAGAATCCACCCTGATGACCGGCAGGGCGACGGTACTGTCCACCCCGTGCCAGGTGTAGAACTCATTGTAGTTGCAGTCGCCGTGGAAATACGCCTTTATCTCCGGATGTCCCGCGATGAAGCGCTCCAGGGCACGCCAGTTCTCCAATGGCAGGCTGTCGATGCTCCCGACGGCGCAAGTGTCGGACAGCAGGTTCTCGAAGCGGTCCGCGGGATTGATGTCATGAGGGCTAAGGGGATTGGTGAAATGCTTCGCGTCCGCTCCGGGAGGGTCGTGCGTGAACAGCAGTACCGGAAGCTCTTCCCCGAGGGGCACGGCACTGCCATACCACTCCCGCATGCTCGAGTCGGGCCACATGCCCATGAATACAAAGCGTACGCTGTCTACGACAAATGTGTAATGCGTCCTGTCCGTCCCATAATCGAAAGTCTCCGCACTGACCGTAGTATCCGGATGCATCATCATATCGTAGATACCTGCAGCACTGGAGGCATCCCGCTCAGGGCACATCGGCTTCGGATATCCGATGGCATTGGAGATGTCGTGATTGCCTGGGACAAGGTACAGGCGGTCCAGGTATTCCGCCCAGTCCCGGAGAAACTGCCTCCACGATTCCGACGCCGGCTGTACTCCGCTCTCCATCCTGTTGGCGATATCCCCGGTACAGACGATGAAGTCGGGCTTTCCGAACACTCTGCCCCCGCCTGCCCCGCCGTCATCCGGCAGTACCGTATTTTCCAGAAGGCCGAACGACCGCAGCATCGCCCGGCTCACCGAGTCTGCCGGAACACCCTCCGCACCGCGGAACTCCCTGTCTATGCCGTAATGCAGGTCGGAGCAGTATACAAAACGGAGAATTTCCCCGTCCTGCGCCCCAACACAGCCGCAGAACAGGGAAATACTCACTAACACTAATATTAACCTTTTTACCATTCTATCTTAGAGCCCTCAACTTTCTCGGCCGAAGCATTGCTGCTGCCTTCGGTTGCCGTCATGATGTACCAGTCACCGGTACCGTCCACATCCCTGGCGAAGGAGCCTTTGTCCTTGCTGTCGTACATTCCGTCATCCTCGCCCCAGGTCTCGCCAAGGGCCTTGCTCAGGTTCTTGAACAGGTCTATCGAAGTTCCGTCCGGAGCGAACAGCTCTATCTTCACCGACTTGTCGGCAGAGAGACCGAACTCGAAAATCGGGAAATCCGGATTCTCGGTGCTCTCCGCCTTGTCAGACTTCTCGGACCAGACGGTCAGGAAGCCGTGGGCAGGCACAACTGTTCCTGCAGCTGCGGTGAAGGTATCCTCGTCATCCTTGGTGAAATACACTCCGGCTATGTCCATGTCGGTATCGGAAGTATTGTACAGCTCGATGAACTTGTCATTGCCGTTCAGCTCGTTCAGTCTCAAAGCTGTATAATCGGCCGTACCGGGTTCGTCCCCGCCAGCGGAAGAGTTGCTCTCGCCGGGAGTAGGCTCGGTGCAAACGCTCCAGTTGTCGGAGCCGTCGGGAATACGGGCGTAGGACGAACCGTCGTCCATTGCGGGATACTCTACCGTATCCACTGTATCCCCCTCGGCGTCCAGCACTGTCACTACGTCTCCGCCGCCACCGAGACCGAAAGTGAAGGTCTCGTCCTTGTAGAAGACCATTATGGCCCCTGCCTCAAGTGAGGTACCTTCGGAGATTACATATTCTTCCTCGGCACCCTTATCGTCCTGCAGTCTGTAGCCGCTGATATCCACCGTTTCGGCAGAGGTATTGATAAGTTCGATGAAGTCAGTCTGCTCCCCGTCGATGGTGGCGCCCTGAACCTCATTGATCAGTACGGGAGAGCTGGATGTACCCGGCTCGTCCCCAGGCTGATCTGGAATCTCGTCAGGAGTGCCGGTGTTGGAACGGCCCTTTGTGCCGCCCTCGATGACATCCCATGAAGTACCGCCATCCTCTGTTCTGGCGTAGGTGAAACCGTCCTCCATCGCAGGTACGATGACCTCGTCTATCTTCGCGTAGGTCACGTCGAGCACTGTGATGGCATCTCCGTCACCCGATATTCCGAACTGGAAAGTACCCTCCTCAATCACTAAAAATCCCTTTGCCGGGATAGTGGAGCCATCAGGGAATGTGTATTCCTCATCGGTTCCCTTATTGTCCTGCACGTGGAAGCCCGTCAGGTCCATCTCGGTCTCCCCGGCATTGTACAGTTCTATCCAGTCCGTACCGCCCGAGCATATCTCATTGATAAAAAGACCTTGAACGTCCGAAGGCTCTGTACCAGGCTCCCTGTCGTCCTTGCAGCCTGTGAGGGTAAGTGCCGCAGTCAGTGCAGCGGCCAAGAAAAAGAATCTACTGCTTTTCATATCTATTTGAATTTAACCTTTTTACTATCAGAATGACACCATAAGCCTAAGCTGCAGCACATGGAAGTCGATGCCCTCCGGCCTGGCCTGGCTCAGAGGCATGTTGCCGGCGGTAATCTGTCCCTTGGAGTCGGCGTACTTGTCGTTGTCCATGAACAGATAGTTGAGACCTATGAGAATATTGCTTACCGGATACCAGTTCAGGTTGGCACTGTAGGAATAGGCCGAGCCGCCGGTTATCGGTGATGACATGTCGTGAAAATCATTGAGGTTCAAATGGCTGACTCTCGCGCTGATCTCCAGGTTGCCTCCTTTGCGGTTGACCTTGACTCCTCCGAACTCGGCATCCGCCGGGCTGTAGCGTCTCTGCTCCCCTATGATCATGTAGGACGCGGTGGCGTACCAGCCCATGAACTCCGCATCCGCAAGCGGCTCGCGGACATCCCCGTTGTATTTGTAGCGGTCCAGGGTAGTGAAAAGATACTCGCCGTATGCCAGGAACTTGTTCCACCTGAAGGCCAGCTCAGCCCCGAAAGTGGCGTAATGGTTCACGTTGCCCACCTCGGCCTGCACGAAACGCCTGCGGTCGGTGCGGCTCTCGGGGAAAGTCCGGAACAGGGCAATACGGTCCTCCTCGCCGCCGGCATCCGGTCTGCGCCAGCTTGCATAACCGCCGACGTGCAGGGTGATATCGTCATTGTTTATAATGGGCACGGCCACCCTTCCGGTAAATCCGTAACCGTCACTGCCCCTGTTGCGCTCCTTCTGTATGATGTCGACCTGCTGTCCGAAGACTCCGCCGGATACCCACCAATATTTGCCCCACCATGTCACCGCCACACCGAGACGACGGCCTCCGGCCAGAGCCTCGACCGCCATAGGCCGCTCATTTGCCATGATATAACGGGAACTGGTCACTCTCTCCATACTCATCGGCTCCTTGAAGTGACCGGCCTGGACGGACAGATGCTCGCTGAAATTGTACCCTAAATACATATCCTTGATCTCCACCTCGTTGTACGCAAAATCCAGGTCGAACTCCGCAAACCACTTCCCGTACAGCTCGGCCTTCACCGCGAACCTCGCCCGGCGGATACTGGCGCCGTTGCTGAAACGGAACACCCCGTCATCCTCCTCCAGGTCGTTGTTGATCTTGGAAGTAAGCCCCTCCACGGACTCAGTGGGCAGGTAGAACGACACGTCCGTGTAGATGCGGTTGTCGAACCATAGATGGAACTTATTGTCTTTCGTAGAGAAATTGAGCTTGCCGTCCTTGATATAGGCTCCGGCCTTCAGTTCCCTGTTCTCCAGTCCCTGAAGCCAGGGGCCTGATGTGAGAGTGTCCCTGCCATTTGACTGTGCGGATGCCGTAACGGCGGCGGAACACATCATCGATACTGCAGCTGCAGCTGAAATTAACCTGTTCTTATCCATAACGTAAATAACGGCCGCAAAAGTATGGAGCCGGGGTTTCAAAAATATGACAGTACGTTGTCATAAATATTTCCGGACTGTTAAAATTGCATTACGGAGGAGGGCCTTTCCTTGTCGGTTTTCATTTCAATGCCTATTTTCGCGGAAGAAATCCAAAACATCAGAACCATGATCAGAATCTACGGAATGCACACCTGCCCCGACTGCGCCTGCATCGAGGAACAGGTCAGGAACAATGACGGATACAGGATAATCGATATCGGAGAACACGTACGGAACCTCAAGGCCTTCCTCCGCCTGAGGGACAGCAGCCCGGTCTTCGACGAGGCCCGCAGGAACGGCAACATCGGCATTCCCTGCTTCGTGCTGGAGGACGGAAGAATCACGCTCTCCCCCGAAGAGGCGGGTCTGCACCGGCTTACCCCAGAAGCTCAGGCAAATGCGAAGCGAAGCCCCGGGATGGAAGATGCCGGAAGCACAGCCGCAGAAGGGGCATCGTGCAGCCTGGACGGGAGCGGCTGCTGAAACAATGGCGCAACCGCGACCAGCACCGACTGCAGCAAAAGCATACAAAGCAGAATATCGATTTCTTACCTCCGATAGTCCTTTGGCAACGGCATGCAGTGCTGCGCCCTGATCTCACAATACGCAACATTTCAATCAGTTACGAGCCCGCCATGTTGCCAAGGGGTCATCCGAAACATGCGAAAAAATCTCGCTATATTCACGACCACATATCTAACCATTTCCACAATAGAAAACGAGAGGTAGTTTCAATTCCTTATAGTACAATTAAAAAGGGGCTTTGCGGGACCATCTTTGTTTAACTCAATTTAACAACAATACTTCGGTAAATTTTTACCGAAAAATTTACCGAAGTATTGTTATGCAGTAACAAACATTTAATTTTATATCTTTGCATTAACAATAAACAATTTTATATTTAACCCTAAAATTTGGCATTAAATATAAACTAAATTATAGTTAATATGGCACAGCTGAAAGATTACTCCATCCCCGAGCTGATTCACCTGCTCGGAAGCCGTTACAGGGATTACCGTCAGAGGGCCAATATGACTCAGAAAGAGGTGGCCGAGCGGGCCGGGCTCTCTGTTGTGACTGTCTACAAGTTCGAGAGCGGGACGGCCAACAATCTGTCTCTCGGAACGTTTCTTCTGCTGCTGAAGGCAGTAGGATGGATAGAAGCGCTGGATGAGCTGATGCCTGAGCTTCCGCCGTCCCCCTATCTTATGAAAGACAATGACAGAAAGGTACAGCGGATACGTCACAAGCAGGAAAAGACGAGCAAACTTAAAATCAAGGTGTTATGAGTAGAATGATCAAAGTGATACTGTGGGGCGAGGAGGTCGGCCGACTGCTGTGGGATGAACGGAGACACCTCTCTTATTTCACTTTCAATCCGGATTTTCTGAGCAAAGGAATTGATATTGCCCCGCTTACCGCTCCTATTGGAGATATCGGGAGCAGGATGCCTGTCTATGGTGCATCAGAACGCATATATCAAAAGCTTCCCCCTTTCATAGCGGATTCTCTGCCGGATGACTGGGGAAACAGGCTTTTTGATTACTGGAGACAGGAGCATCGGATCCCGGCGGCAGAGATTACCCCTCTCGAGAAATTGTCATTCATCGGAAGCAGAGGCATGGGCGCTCTTGAATTCATTCCTGAGACCGAGAGTTATATAAGCAGAGGGAAGATAGATATCCAGTCGCTGACAGCCCTTGCTCAAAAGATATTCTCCGACAGGGAGAATGCACGCATCCTTCCGGAAGAGTCCCTGACCATGCAGTCCCTGATCGCCGTAGGTACATCGGCAGGCGGACGTCAACCCAAGGCCGTATTCGCAGTTTCAAAGGAAACCGGGGAGATACGTTCAGGACAGATATACGGCCTGGATGGCTACGATTACTGCATTCTGAAATTCGGTGACCCAGCCCGGTCTTCGGCCGAACTGGAGATGAGCTACTGGCGTATGGCTGTAGACGCCGGCATACGGATGACTGATTCGAGGCTTATGGAGATAGAGGGCACAAAGCATTTCCTGACTGAACGTTTCGACCGGGAAAACGGCCGGAAACTGCACATACAGACTCTCGCGGCGATGTGTCCGGACGCTGCAAGCTATGAGGACATGCTGCTGGTGTGCCGGAAACTGCAGCTGCCGGAAATCGATTCCGAGGAGGTTTTCCGCAGAATGGTTTTCAACATCCTGTCCAACAACACCGACGACCACAACAAGAACTTCTCCTTCATCATGAATCCTCAAGGGCAATGGAGACTGGCTCCCGCATACGACATGACATTCATATTCAACACAGGAGGCTATCAGGCGCAGAAGGAGCACTGTCTGTCGGCCGGCGGCAAACTGCGTGATTTTACAAAAGAGGATATTCTGGCTTTCGCAGCTGCGAACGGCATAAGACGACCGGCATCCATAATTGATAAAGTTGCCGCCTCACTCAGCCGTTTCAGAGCCATCGCCACCGGATACGGTGTTAAGCAAGAATGGATCCCGCGTATAGAATCCAGTATCCACCGTCACATGATCGAATGCGGCTGCATGACGGTTCCATCCAGTAAGGTCACATTCGAGGACACAAAAGGAAATACCATTTCCAATATCAGAATCGAACAGGCCTATCATGGAAATTATCACCTTCTCGCCGACATCAACGGCCATGAACGCAAATACATCATCCGTAAAGGCACGAATCTGTATTCGGAAATAAGTTCAATTGGAGCCAACAGATTGCCTGAGGACTATTTGCGGACTCTCGCAGAGACATTGCTTGTACCCTAACCTACTAATTTCCAATCATAATCTATTTTTACCATGGACTTTACGATTTGGAAATACGAAAATGGATATCAGACCGACGTAATTCCCATAGTCTACCTCCACTCCTTCCGCGGCAACGGCGAGGACGTCTGGAATGCCTGCCACGGGCTGAAGGACTGCCCGCCGATGGTGCTGGTGTCGGTCAACAATCCGGGTACGGGGCTGGACGACGAGCTGTCGCCCTGGCCGGCGGAGGGGGTGTGGAAGGGCCAGGCGCCTTACAAGGGGCTGGCGGCGGAACATCTGCGCTGGATGATGGAGGAGTGCGTTCCGCAGGTGGAGGCACAATTCGGTGGAAAGGACATCCTGCCTGTCATCGCCGGCTACTCCCTCGCGGGCCTCTTCGCCCTCTGGGCCGCCTGGAATTCAGGGTATTTCCGCAGGGTGGCAAGTGTCTCCGGCTCCCTCTGGTATCCGGGATTCACGGATTATATCAGGAACAATGCGCCGAAGAGCGGCTGCGGGGAAAAGAGCGGCCCGGAAAAGGCCTATTTCTCCCTCGGCGACCGGGAGGGCCGCACCCGCCATCCGCTGATGAGCCGGGTGGACGCCTGCACCGCGGAAGTGGCGGAGAGGGTCAAGTCATATGGCATCGAAACGACTTTCGAATGGAATCCCGGCAACCACTTCGACCATCCGGAGCTCCGCATGGCCCGTGCCCTCGCCTGGCTGCTGCGCTGAGGCGGGCTACTGCAGGAGGAATCTCACCAGCACTCCCTTGTGGTCGGTAGGCCACACTCCCAGCGGCTCAATGAAAGGATCCTCAGTGGCCTCCGTCACCCGTTGCGAGTTGCAGATGCTGCCCCGCGGTCCGAAGACTGCCGCATCGAGCAGTTCCAGTCCCGGGTAAGGGTAATAGAAAATATAGTCTATGCGGTCGCGCTCATCGGCATCGGGGGTCCAGGTAAGGCGCTCGACGGGTATCAGGGGATTGTCGGCCGGGAAGGTAAATCCGGGATGGGACAATACGTCGGGGAACTGCTCCCGGTAGGTGTCGACAAATCCGGCATTGTCCAGCATCAGAGGCACTGTCCAGGGGATGATGAGACCGTTGTGGTCGTACAGGTCCTTGGTCTCCCGGATCCAGTCCAGGTGCGAGGGCTCGTTGAAGTCCCCGCCGAGTATGACGATTCTCCCCGCTTCGATGTCCTTGCGGGCGGCGGCGATGAACTCCCGGATGGCGTCATCGCGCTGCGAGGCGTCATTGACCTGCAGGACCTCGAGGACGGTCTGCGGGATGGGAATTTTCTCCCAGGTGGAGCCGTCGTAGCCGCGGACATTGTAATAGGCGTCATTGAGGTAATCCAGATGGGCAGTGTACACCGCTATCTCCCGTCCGCCTGTCTCGGAGACCATCCGGTAGATGCTGCCGTGGTCCCCGTTCTCCGGAAATACCGTGGTGGAGTCCGTTATCGGATGCCGGCTCAGCAGCCCTGAGTCGTAACTGTAGAACGAATAGTATTCCAGCCCTCTCTCCCGCAGCGAGGCCACTATCCGGTCGCAGAACCGTGTCCCGTGATAGTTGCGCACCTCGCTGAAGGTCACGAAATCCGGCCTGAGCCTCTCGATCTCGTCCACTATCGCGTCATATCCTCCGGGGACCATTGTCCCCTCCTGCCAGATATTCCACTGCAGTACAGTGAATTCCGTGCCTTTCTGCGCACACGAGCACAGCATCACCGAAAGGGCCGCCAGAACTATCAGAATCTTTCTCATTTCAAATCATTTTTTCAGCCTGCAAATGTAGAACAATTACCCGCACTGCCGTCACCTCCATTCCCCTTCGGCCACCACGAAGACCCTGCCGCCGACCCGAGTCGAATAAAGCCCGCCGGCCGCATCATACGAGGCCTCGACATGGAGCCGTGAGGGCCGTCCCATCTCACTGCCCTGGCTCACCATATAGCGAAGACTGTGCGCCCCTCCGAAGAAGCCGTGGCGGAGCAGCCAGCACGCCAGGTCGCCGTTGGCACTGCCCGTTGCCGGATCCTCGAGAAAGCCGGGGTCCTCCATAAACACCCTCACCCGCAGACTGCCGTCCGGCATCGGCACGAAATACAGCAGACTGCACGCATAGTGCCGGTCGATGAACCGCTGCCGCTCGTCATAGTTGACCCGGCAGCGCTCAAGGGCCTCGACTGACCGAAGAGGGGTGATTACCGCCTCCAGCCCGGTCGACACCCATTGGACCGGAAAATCGTTCCGGACATCGTCCTCCAACAGCGACACCGCAGCCACCGCCGCATCCCGGGGCAGAATCTCCCCGAACACCGGCTGATTCTGGGTCATGACCCCCGTGCCGTCCGGAGCGAAGTCCACCGGAATCTGCCCGGCCCTGAGGTTGAGCAGCACCCGCGACGGCCGTCCGCCCTCCAGCATTTCCCTGATGACGTATGCCGTCCCGAGTGTAGGATGCCCGGCGAAAGGCACCTCGCAGGAGGTCGTGAAGATCCGCACGTCATAGCCTCCGTCAGCCTGCCGCCCGGACATGATGAAGGTCGTCTCGGAAAAGCCTATCTCTATGGCTATCCGCTGCATCTCGGCATCGGATACAGGCCGGTCGGGGATGAGGACGGCCAACGGATTGCCCTGGTATTTCGCCTCGGCGAAACAGTCTACGATATAGAATCTCATGGTATCTTCAGTTTGGACACAAATCTAGGAAAATTATGCCTTATTCACTATCTTTGGCGCCATGATCTGCATAGCGCTACTGAACTGGAACGGATATGACGACACGGCCGAGTGCCTGGAATCTCTGGCCGCGTCCACCTATGACGACTATTTCATAGTCCTGGGTGACAACGGCTCGCAGGACGGCTCACTGGACAGGCTGCAGGAACTGTGCAGCACCAGAGGAGACACTGTACACCGCACCCGACTCGGAGAGGAGACATTTCCGGTTCCGGAGCGCAGATGCATCATCCTCTACGACCTGCTCGAGAACAACGGATTCAGCCGGGCCAACAACATGATGGTCAGGTACGCTGCACATTACAGCCCTGAATATTTCCTGTTGCTGAACAACGACACGGTGCTCGAGCCGGACTTCCTCTCCCATCTGGTGAATTTTCAGAAACAGAGGCCACGGTACCGGATCATCACCCCTCTGATACACTATTACCGCGACAGGGACAAAATCTGGAACGGAGGCGGCAGAATACGCTGGGGACTGCGGAAATACTGGTACAAGGATATGCCGGTATCCAGGGTCAGAGAAAAGGAATTCATAGAATGCTCTTTTATCACAGGCTGCTGCATGATGTTCACCCCCGATGTCCTGGACAGTGACGGAGCGATCTTCACCGAACGGTTTTTCTACGGAGAAGAGGACTTTGAACTGGCCCTGCGGATGAAGCGCCGCAAGGTACGGATGGCCTGTGTGACCGGCTCCGTCATCTACCATAAGGTCAGTGCTTCTGTAAACCGGCACTATACTAAAGCCGGCCCCGTCTACATCCACTACCTCAACCGGCTTATCGATGTCCGGAACTACATGCCGGGGCTCTCCTACTCATTCTTCCGGCTCTATCTCTGCGCCTCCCTGGCCATGTACCTCAGGAAGGCCTTCCACTACTCTCCCGGACAGTCCATGAAATTCCTGAGACAGCTCTGCCGCGATGCAGCAGGACGCAGCTCAGTACCGAAAGAATACTGTCTCAAGATTTTCAAGGAAGGTGCACCCGTAGACATATAGTCCTTACACCAAGTGCAAATAACAACATTGTTACAAAATCAAATATTTGTAACTTTTCTGTTATTCCCCTTTCTGCGAGAACATGGCCGTATGCCTGAGCACCTTCGCATCAATATAGAAGACTATCTCCTCCGCGATATTGGTCAGATGGTCGCCGGTACGCTCTAGCTTGCGGAAGATGCTGCCGAGACCCATGACCACCGGAAGCTCGTCCGTATGCTCCCGGGCGTACTCCACCAGGATGCTGTCGGAAGCGGCCTTGAGCCGGTCCAGCTCGTCGTCCATGTCGATGACCGAGGAGGCCTTCGAGGGATTCTCGTCCATCAGGGAAGACTGCAGTCCGTTCATCATCTCCAATACGATGTCGAACATCCTCTCTAACTGAAGCCTGTCCACTAAGGCAGCATCGAGCTTCTCCGCATCCGTCTCCTTGACGAAGCGGGCGATGCTGTAGGCGTAGTCCCCGATGCGCTCGAGGTCGCTGTTGATCTTGAGCATGGCCAGCACGAAGCGCAGGTCCACGGCCACCGGAGTGTAGAGAGCGATGAAGTCCTCCACCTGAGTATCTATCTTGATGTCCTGGGCATCCACCAGGCGCTCGCGCACCCATATCTGCTGGGCTATATTGCGGTCCATGGCAAGCACTGCCTGCCGGGCCTGGTCCATCTGACTGTACACCATAGCCCACATGCGGTATACCTCGTTGCGGAGCTGGGTGAGTTGCTGATCTACGAATTTTACCATATCCTGTAATATTTTTCTGTTAACCGAAACGTCCTGTTATGTAGTTCTGTGTCGCCTCCTTGTGAGGATTTGTAAAGATAGTCTTGGTGTCGTCATATTCGACCATCTCGCCCATGTAGAAGAAAGCCGTCCTGTCGCTGACCCTGGCCGCCTGCTGCATGTTGTGCGTGACGATGACTATGGTCACCTGACTGCGCAGCTCGCTGATGAGCTCCTCTACCTTGGCCGTGGAAATCGGGTCGAGAGCCGAGGCCGGCTCGTCCATAAGCAGCACCGACGGAGACACCGCCATGGCACGAGCGATACAGAGCCTCTGCTGCTGACCTCCTGAAAGGGCGAATGCCGACTCGTTCAGCTTGTCCTTGACCTCATCCCACAGGGCCGCCCCGCGCAGGGACTCCTCCACCCTCTCACGGATGTAGGCCTTGTCCTTTATGCCGTTGACCCGCAGGCCGTAGGCGACATTGTCAAATATGCTCTTGGGGAAGGGATTGGGCCTCTGGAACACCATTCCCACATTCTTGCGCAGCTCGTCCACATGGACATCCGCTCCATAAATATCCTGCCCGTCGATGAGTATCTGCCCCTCGAGCCGTGTCCCTGGAATCAGGTCGTTCAGCGTGTCGCGCAGCCGCAGGAAGGTGGACTTGCCGCAGCCGGAGGGCCCGATGAAGGCGACCACCTGATTCTGCGGTATCTCCATCGAGATGCCCTTCAGGGCGTGGAAGGCCCCGTAGTAGAAATTAACGTCCCTTGCTTCGATTTTCTCCATTTATTTTATCTTTAACCGTTTTTCAAAATATTTTCTGAGTCCTCCCGCCAGCAGATTGATAATCAGGACAATGATTATCAGCACCAGGGCCGTTCCGTAGGCTATCGGCTGCTGTGCCTCGATGTCCGTACCGCTGGTCGAAATCACGTAGAGGTGGTACGGCAGGGCCATGCACTGGTCAAATATGGATGCGGGCAGCTGCGGGAAGAAATAGGCGGCGCAGGTGAAAAGAATCGGGGCGGTCTCTCCCGACACACGGCCGAGGGAGAGAATCAGTCCGGTGATTATGCGGGGCATACCCATCGGCAGCACCACCTTCCAGATAGTCTGGAGCTTGGTGGCGCCCAGGGCCAGGCTCCCCTCGCGGATACCGGCGGGAATGTCCTTCAGGGCCTCCTCCGTGGTACGTATAATCAGCGGCAGGGAGAGCAGCCCGAGGGTCAGGGAGCCTGCCAGAATACTGTCGCCGAATCCCAGGTATTTGACGAAAAGGGCCATGCCGAAGAGTCCGAAGACTATCGAGGGCACTCCGCTGAGGTTGTTGGTCATCAGGCGGATGAAGCGCACTACCCACCCTTTGGAGGCGTATTCGTTCATGTAGATGCCGCTCATGATGCCTATCGGGAAGGCTACCACGGCGCTTCCGAGCATCAGCAGCAGGGTTCCCACTATCGCGGGGAAAATGCCTCCTGCGGTCATCCCGTCCTCAGGGGCCTTGGTCAGGAAGTCCCAGCTCAGGACTCCGGCCCCCTTGTAGATGATGAAGCCGAGGATGGCAAAGAGCACCAGGACAATAAAATAGCTCAGCACCCGGAATACGGTGAAGGCCGCAGCCTGCGAGCGCCGCTTGCGGAGGTGATAGCCGGTAGGATATACAGGGGAATTCATGGGATGTTACTGGTTTTTGGCCTTGTTGCGGTGGGAGATGTACTCCACGCAGAGGTTGATGAAAAATGTGATGAAGAAGAGAATCACGCCCAGGAGAAACAGGGACTGGTAGTGCGCTCCGCCGGCGGGGGCTTCGCCCAGCTCTGCCGCAATGGTTGCGGGGATGGTCCTCAGCGGCTCGAGAATCGAATGAGGGATTACGGCGGCGTTGCCTGTCACCATGAGCACGGCCATGGTCTCTCCTATCGCCCGGCCGATACCGAGCACTACGCCGGAGGCAATACCGGACATCGACGAGGGTATCACCACTTTGGACACGGTCTGCCACTTCGAGGCACCCAAGGCCAATGAGGCCTCCCGCAGCGCCCTCGGGCAGTTGCGCATGGCGTCCTCCGCCACAGTAACTATCGTCGGCAGAGCCATGATGGCCAGGACAATACTGCCCGCCAGCCCGCTCTCTCCCACCGGCAGGCCGAAGACCTGCTGCAGCAGGGGAACGATGATTATCAGGCCGAAGAAGCCGTAGACGACCGAAGGTATGCCGTTGAGCAGCTCAATGACGGGCTTGAGAATGTTTCTCACCCGCTCCGGAGCCACCTCGGCCATATAGACCGCTATGCTGATGCCGAAAGGCAGGGCAAACAGGATTGCAAAGAAACTCACCCAAAGTGTACCGGCCAGCAGGGGCCACATACCGAACAGGGGTGCGGGAGTAGCGGTGGGAAACCACTCGCTGCCGGCAAATACCTCCTTCGGGGAGATGCTGTTGTCCTCTATGAAATTGAGCTGCGCCCCCTCCTCCACCATGCTCTCGGGAATAAAAGCGATCATTCCGGGAGTAGCGGCTATCAGGGAGTCTATTTTCCCGGCCGCATGCTCGTACTGCGCTCCAAGTTCCTCTTCGGTGAAATATTCGTCCGCATCCTCCAGACGGAAGGTTATTATCTCCATTTCCGGACCGCCGAGCCCGCTCCAGTCCGTGATGTCCTCATCGAACACGGCCTTAATCTGGGCTGCGGTCATTTCCTTTACCGGATTGTCCTTATGCATCGCCAGGACATAGCCCTCCTCAATGACCTTCTCCCGGAAAAGACCTGCGCCCTCGGTGAAGAGGAAGCCGATAATCAGCAGAATGACGAGACTGGTGACGAAGCCGCTGGCTGTCAGCAGCCACTTTACGGCCTTTTCGAGAAAGCGCTTCATCTCTCCGCGGCCTCCCCGCCGTCACCCTCCATTTTCACCGGTACGAAACCCTGCTCGAGGACCGACTGCTGTCCTGCAGGGGAAAGGGCGTATGATATGAAGGAGCTTACAGCCTGCTCCCTGGTCGCATCATAGTAGTAATACAGCGGACGGACTATAGGATAGGAGCCGTCGGCCGCTGTCTCCACAGAGGGCACCGCATAATGCCCGCCTCCGTCGTAGGACACCGCCAGAGGCTTCACATACCTGTTGAGGTAGGCCAGTCCGATATAGCCGATGGCGCCCTTGGTCTGCTTGACCGACTGGATGATGGCCCCGGTCGCGGGCATCGAGAGGATGCTGCTCATGTAGTTCTTATTGTCCAGGACGCTTTCCTTGAAGAACTCATAGGTACCGGAGGACGTCTCGCGGGAGTAGACCACTATCTTACAATCCTCTCCGCCCACCTCCTTCCAGTTGGTAATCTTGCCCCTGAAAATGCCCTCGAGCTGCTCGCGGGTAAGCTGAGTGACAGGATTGGAGGGATTGACCACCACCGCCAGGGCATCGTAAGCCACGATGACCTCCCTGGCCTCCAGACCGGCCTCGGCGAACTTCATTTTCTCCCCGAACTTGATGCGTCTCGAGGCCATGGCGATATCGGTCGTATTCTCCATCAGAGCCGCTATGCCGACCCCTGAGCCGCCGCCGGTGACGATGACCTCCCCCTCGGGATGCTCCTCGAGATATTCTTCAGCAAGTTCTTGTGTAAGTGGAAGAAGAGTGTCGCTGCCCTTGACCCGCTGAGCTTGAGCCAACCCGGCAGTGAGCATTGCAGTAAATACGGAAATAAGAATCTTTTTACGGTTCATCTCTGTATTCAGCCAGGATTTGTCCCGGCAGGCCGCAAAGATACTGGCCTCTGCGGAGTGTGCAAGACCCGCCGTCAGGTTTCATCCCGATGTAACGGTATTTTAACCGTTATGTAACATCGGCGCCACCCCGTAAGTTATACCGGAGCAACTGTATTACAGGCACTTTCTTATGATAGGAATGATCTGTATGTCGGCAGGCAGCCAGTCGACTGACTCCAGAGCTCCGGCCGAAAGCCAGCCGGCCGATTCATGCTCCTTGAGCGTCAGCACTCCTGACGCGACAGTGCAGAGATAGCAGTGCATCGTCAGGTGAAATGATGGATAGTCGTACTCCACCGTACAGAGGAAATTGTCAATGTGGATTTCCGCATCCAGTTCCTCCCGGATTTCCCGCCTCAGAGCCTCCTCCCGGCTCTCTCCCGCCTCCATCTTGCCGCCAGGGAACTCCCACTTGTCCTTGAACTCCCCGTAACCGCGCTGAGTCGCCAGGATGCGGCCGTCTTTATGGATGACCGCCGCCACCACCTCTATCCTCCGCCTATCTTCCATTGTCCCCGGCACCGCTCAACATCGTATAGACCTGAACTCCTGCAGCCAGGAACGCCCCGACACCGTAGACCTCGGTCATCTCGCGGGTTACCTTCTTGGGGTCCGCGCCGATGGGCTGTACCCAGCCGAGCTTGCCGTCCGGCTCCACGGCATCGGTCAGGGCCTTCCAGCCTTTGAGAATCACCGGGGTGAAAGTCGCCGCATCGAGAAGTCCGGCGTTTACCCCATAGGCCAGGCCGTAGACGATAAAGCCGGTCGCGCTGGTCTCGGGCGAGGGATAGGACGCCGGATCCAGCAGGCTCGCATGCCAGTAGCCGTCAGGACTCTGAAGCCCGGCCAGTCTCGCGGCCAGATTCACGAAAAGGTCCTCGTAGAAATCCCTGTAGGCGTTTGTCTCCGGGAGAATCTGCAGCAGCTCCGCAAGGCCGCCTAATACCCAGCCGTTGCCGCGGCCCCAGAAGACCTTCTCGCCGTTGGCCTCCACGTTGTCGAAATACCGCCAGTCGCGGTAGAAGAGCCGGGCCTCCTTATCGTACAGATATTCATAGGTAGCCTTGTACTCACGGTCCATGAACTCCAGGAACTCCGGCCTTCCGGTCAGGACATACATCCTCGCATACACCGGAGGAGCCATGAACAGCGCGTCGCACCAGGACCAGCGCTCGAGAGTCGCCCCATCCGTATAGTCCAGTTCGAGAGTGCTGCACGAGGGATACCTGAGCACGAACTCCGTCCGCGCCAGTGTCGGCAGCAGCATATTGCGCTCCCGGTATTTCTCATACATGGCAAGCCACGCCTGCGACACCGCAATATCGTCCGCATGATACATCATCTTCCCCGTCTGCCAGCTGTTTCTCCGCCCTATCCTCCTTATCCACTGATAATAGCTGTCATCACCATCCTCCTTCTCGGCCACCTCGGCCCAGTCCAGCATCCCCACATACAGCGCCGCCTGCGTCCAGGCCAGATCGCCGTGCTCCCCCTCATCTATCAGATGATTCGCCCTCTCCCAGTCAGCCACAAGCCTAAGCATAGATTTTACCTCCTGAGCCTCAGGAGCCTGCGCCCCAGCCCCCACTGTCACCAGCGCCATCAACGCCATTATCGTCACGATGTGTTTTTTCATATAACGGTTCCTTTAAAATGCGGGGCAAACTTAGTGTTTTCGGGGGATAACTCCAAATTCAGATTCTTTTGAAATAGTCATACAGAAATATCGGCAAAGTATTCAAAACAGGTATCCTACAATCGGCTCCTGATTGATACTTCGCCTTCTGTTTCAGAAAAATATTCATTTGAGCCACTTCTTCTTTAGTTGCCGGCCATTCATACCCTCCGCTGCAGATGTAATTAGCCTTTTTGACATTCTGCTCCTTCAAATACTCCCAGCTAGCACTGACTTCCGCCGTATGCTTTTCCATTCCGAGCCGTTTGTTCCTCAACAGTATAAAATCCCAATTAGGATAATAACTGAACTCATCGGCCCTACGCTTGAAATCGCGGCATTCTTCCCTGCTCACTGAATAACGGACATACTCATCATCCGGCAACCGCTTTGTATACCTCAATGATTCTATCATAGGATAATTAACATACAATTTGCCATTACCCGTCTCATCATCGAAGAGATTCAACATACTTTGAAGCCTCGTATTAAATTCAGAAACAGGGACTTTGACATCATGAATGTCGTAGTCGAAAAACAAATATACCTCGGAAAAATCAGAGACCCGGGCAACTTCCTCCAGGCCTTCCTTTCCTTTATTTTTCAAAACCGCAACGATATCTGCGCCATCTCCTAATGACCTCATCTCACGATAAAGTTCGTATATGTCATTACCGTACGAACACAGTATAACATCTTCCCCACGAAAGTAAAGCTGCTCTATCGTACGGAACAACCTCGGTTCGCTCCTCTCTCCCTCAAACACAAACAGTATCATACCTCAAATGTCCCCCCTCTAAATAATTTCTCTATATTGTGACCGAAACGAAGTTCTTTGTCCGTACATTCACTTAACGGCTTGATTTTATTATTGTTCAAGATGAAGTTGCAGTCAGGACGCAGCAGGTCATTCGTCATCAAGTACGTATTATGCGACGAAGTGAACACCTGGCAATTCAAGGAAAACAACCGTCGGCACACCTCGAAAGCCAATTTAAAATGATAGAAGGCATCAAATTCGTCTATGAATACGAATGAGGCTGAGTCTTTCATCTTATGTATCCAAAAATACAGCAACTGTAACGACCTTGTTCCAGTCGATGCAATTACCTGGAACGGCACTACTGCCTTATTGATTTTACAGAACAGCAACTTGCCCGTCTGGTCCGAAACAAACTCAAAATTCTGTCCACTGACCTTCTCCAAAAATTCTGCAAAATCGTCCATCAACTTATTTGATATGATGTATTCATCCAGCATTGTTACACTGTTGTCCAGACCTATAAACTCCCGGATATCCAGATTACGGAACCACAACATTGAGCCGACGAACTGCTGCAGTTTGATCAAGTAATTATCTGCATTCAAGGGATAAGATGTCAGCAGATAATTTATTATAGAAATGTTATTCGCATTGGCCTTGATATTCTCCTCGACAGATGGCCCGACAGGAAATAAGGGACTGTACATCTCAAATGTGCCCACTCCTTTTTTAAAAATATCCGAACCATTCACATTCAATTTTTCAGACACCAAAAGACCGGCAGCATTTTTAGAATAGTCATACTGAATCAGATCCTTGCCGAACCTAAATGTGTACTCAAAATCCACAGTCAGGTTTTCCCTTCCTGCATAAATGAAATTTTGGTAATAATCCTGCTTTTTCCATTTCTGAGACAAATGATTCTCAATGTCGAACAACGCCAGGCTGAAATTAGTCTTTCCGGACCCGTTCGGACCATACACAATACCGTTCTTTACCACACCGTCCTTTATGACGTGAGTGTTGAACTCGTAGTTGCTCGGGTGAGATAAATCCCACTCTATCCGGTCCTTGAAACCACGGTAATTTGTAACTGCAAACTTTGTCAGCATATCCTATGAAATTGAAATATGTTTCAAATATAGCAAATTTTTCTATTCCGTAATTTTTTTACGGCATATTGACGGTTTACATTATTTAATCTTGATTAAAATAATGTAGCTATATCTATCATAATCTTAATTATGTGCTGCAAAGATATTTTCCATATGGTATTGTAAGAATACAGGATTTGGTCTATGCTCTTCAGGCAAAACTATTTTAGTATGCTCTATTGGCGCAAAACTCACATTATAAAAGATTTCGTTTCGATACTCTTTTAATTCCTTCGACAACACTATCTCGTAATTTGGAAGAATACTTATAAGTCCGCAATCAAAAGCCTTATCATATAGTGGGGACAGACAAATACCGTTTTCAGGGTTTAACCTTTCTCTATCATTTATGGACCATGGTATTATATGGCTTGCCACTAATAATGATTCAATATTTATTCCTGTTATTGCGCACCTCCCTGCGTAGTTATTTAGAATCATTGCCCTGAAAGCATCTTGGTTCACACGCTGTTTTATATAGGACAACTTATCTTTCCCTTCCAAATCCACATAATTTATTTTTAATCGTTTTTCTATGGTTTCGTTCTTCATGTCAGCAAGTATCATTTCCGCATCATAAAAAAGTTTTTCTCGGTCATGTTCATATTCTTTCCATACCGGCATACAAACAGAAACACCTCCCTGCATCCCTTTTCGTCCAGAATTGATAATATATGGATCACATGCCGCATAATTTGACAAACGTAATGCTACCGAATTGGGCGTACGTCCAATTATCCCTGCCAATTCTATTACTTCCTTTGTCGTATGGTTCAGCCTACCGAACGGCAATTGAAAATACAATGAAAGAGCCACTATCAACTCTTCTTTTGACCAAATATTTCTAGATACACTCATAGTTATTACACATCAAGTTATATTTTCGCGCAATATAGAACTTATTTACAACAAGTCAGGAATAGTTCGGCTACTGCTCATGACAGATTGATTCTACACATTCTTCTGTGGCACGCATAACTAACAATTCAGACAAGCAGCGCTGGTTCTATTAAAACGTCTACTCCTAAAGAAGCACATAAGGTTGTGATATTCTCACTACCTTTATCGAATGCAAACCATATAAAACCGGCTCTTTCCGGATGATACATTCTGCCTATATATTCTTGAAAATACCTACGAACAAATGTAGGAATGTCGTCCTTTAACGGCGTGACTTTGAAAAAGTCGTATTTTTCGTTATATACTCTGATGAGGTCTTTCCGGAAGCAGTCATGGATACGTGTGCGAATGTTGTCGTTGTCGGCAGTGTTTACATACGAGGCGAGGACAAAGAGAAAGTTGATGTTATAGGCCGTAAGCACTAGGGTGTCGCGGTCAAAAGGCCGTCCGGGAAAATGGCTGTTTATCGGTATGTCCTGCCTGCGGAAGCGTTTGAGGCGGTCATTGCCGTAGTCTGCATGGCCTTCAGTGAGGTCGTCCGGATGGATATAACCCCGGACAAAGAAGTTAGGGGTAGGGTTGTAGCCCTCTGTGAGCGGGTCACGGTAACGGACACCTCTGATAACGGCTTTTTCTTCCGGCCTGCGTCTCTGCTCCTCCTTGTTGAAAATGTCAATATTCAACTGAATGATGTTCTTGGCGTAGGTGAACTGCTTGTAGATGGATTCCGGTCCTATGTCCGATCCGTAGAAATAGTATTTGCTGTCACCTATGTAGTAGATCTGACCGTCGTCAAGCATTGAGCGGTCTTTATAGATATGGTCTATCCTTTTGCCGTCTTTGTTGTCCTTCAGGCGTGAGAGGATGCCATCTTCATCCTTATCCTCATTTCCAATGAGACAGTCAACCATCTCTTCGAAAACAAGGTTGAACGAGCGGGCAAGGAGGGCTTCGTCCCGGGTCTTACCGGAGCGGATGGATTCCGACTTGTCAAAGAAGGCGTAAAGGAGTTTCCAGAGACGGACAAGTTCATCCTTGAAGTATCTGCGGCGGATTGTGCGCAGAAGTTTGGTTCCTCGGCCGGACTCTATCAATGATTCTATCTTGGGGGGCGTGATGAGGTCGTAGTTGAAGTTCGTCCTGACGGGAAAGAAATATTGTCTGTTGAGGTATTGCAGGACGGAATAGTAGAGAACTATCAGTTGCTCATCGTAGTTGACGGCCTTGCTCTTGCTGCGAAACTCGGTATAATAAGGTTCGCCGTCCTGGATGACTGGCCGGACTTTGCTGATGGTCTTCGCCCAGTGTATCTTGTCCTTGCCGGTGGAACTGATTATCGTTATGTATGTGAACAGATTGGAGTGCTCTCTGTTGAAATCAAGCAGCGCGAGGATGGTGTCCAAAAGAGTCGAGTCGCTGTCTCCGCTATGCGAAGTAACTCCCTGTATGTGAGAGCGTCGGATGATGTCGCTATGGGAATGACGTGCAGAATATTTGTCGATGGCCCGGTATATCCATGTCGAAAGTCCGAACAGCACTCTGTCAAGTCCGTCCTGTTTGAGGATATTCCGTTCCGGGGATATTTCCATGACATCCTCAATGCCGTATTTGCCGAATGCTATTTCAGGTTTGGAGTTTTTCTGGTCAATATTCCCGGTTCCCTGAAAGAGGAAGACTTTGGGCAGGATGAAGATGGAGTCGTTGATCTTTGAAGAATGAACATAGCCGACATACGGGAGTATGGCATCACTTCCGTCCCTACCTGTGAACATGAACGCTTCAAGTCCCCATGCTTTCAAAAGGTCGGGGCTGTAGGTCTGGTCTTCAAAGAGGATTCTCATTACTGTGCTTCTGAGTGTGATTCGCTATCGGTATCAGGCTGTCCTGATGGCTGAGGAGTAGAAACTGCATCCACTCCAAGATATTCCATAAAACCCTGGAGGATGGAGTTTGTCACATCGTTTGTGGGAAAGAGACTGTTGAAAGTGAACTCTGCATCACCGCTGCGTTTGTTCTTGAAGAATGAACCGGACTTCTCGTATTCCTTGCACACTTCGCTCCAGAGGTAGAACATCACTTTGCTCTTGAACTCTTCCACTCCCACATCGTTCTTTATGATGAAGTTGCCCATCTGCTTGTCTTCGGAGTCGGAGAGTGTATGGATACGCTCATTGACCTTTTCAAGAAATGACGGCCAACTGTAGACTGTATCACCTATGGTGATTTTGAACTGTGACTCCAGACATTTCAGGTCAATGGGGACATACTCCCAGTCCCAACGCCGCTTAAACGCACTGTCCATCGGGAAGAGGCTCTGGTCAGAAGTATTCATGGTCGCATAGATGTGTAGGTTGGCAGGAAGCCGCAAGTTGCCTCCGGCAATGCCGGGATGGCCAGAGCCGAGGGCTTCATCTGATTCCAGATACTTGCAGAGGTCTTTGTCTGCCTTTATAGGATACTCAGACATTCCGTCCGCGCCACGGTCAAGCAGTTGGAAAATGTCACCGAATATCTGGGCGCAGTTTCCACGGTTAATTTCCTCGATGACTAGGAATATTTCTTTACCGGACTCTTCACCATGCTCTTTCCATGCTGCCATATATGCTTCCGTAAAAGTTTGCGGGACAAATTCATATGTCAGGCCATTGTCTTTCTTCACAGGCTTGTACGAACCCACAAATGTCGCATAGTCACTGTCAGGATGGAAAGTAGTACGGAACATCTCTCCGTTCCTGTCCTTTATGAACTTCTTTACAGCATATGACTTTCCGCTGCCTGGAGTACCGAACCAGATTTTCTGAAGAGGAGCATTACTTTTATGAAAGTCATTAGAACTACTTACTTTAATCAGAGGAAATGTGTATTTACCATCTCGTAGATTTTTCCATGCATTAATTCCTCCATTGAAATATGCTTCACTTCCAGAGTTAAATCCTCCATCTGTTAGTAGTTCGCCTGGATTAGAAGGGTAGAATTTTGTTATGGCTTCTCCATGAGTGAACCCAAAGTACATGCAGAAATCATTTTTGGAGATTTTACCACTTTGGTAATCTTTAAAACCCTTCTTGCATTCTTCAATTAATGCTTCTTTTGTTTTTATTGTTTCTACGAAAGGTACCATACTTAATTCTATTTGAGCATATGTTTGATAAATAATTTTACGCACTCGACATTTACTGCGTTTCCAAACTGCTTGTATGCTTGCGCAGACTTAGCGTCAGGAATAAAATCATCGGGGAAACATTGTAGTCTAGCACATTCTCTAGGCGTAAGAAATCTTTTTCTTGGGCCGATAATTGAGGTTTGTACAATTGCCACAAGGGCAGGAAAATATGTATTTACCTTAACTCTGATTCCAGAGGGACGAAACTGGAAAATTTGTTTCCAAATGTCCGGACTATCTGTTTGTCCTGCCTGCCATTCCAATTTGGCTTTCGCGCCAAAAAACAATGCATTGTTTTTTGCCCTGAGAAGCCATTCGTCAATAAACTCTTTGTTGTTTAAATATAGTTCGTTATTCTTTCGTATGAAATTTTGTTTCCAGGATGGATATTGTAATATATCCTCATTGTCGTGAATATCGTGAAGATATTCGGACCAAATAGGAAAACCAGGCAGTTTATCAACTTTTATATTTTGGATAAATTCATTCCACAAATCAATTAAACCAACTGTCTCTTCCGATATTTTATAATCACTTATATTATTGATTTCGTTGTCATCTTGAAGAATAGTTTCTATGGAACAATGTTCAATCTTGTTTTTTTTGAATATAAAAGGCTTAACATTTCCCACATCTTTCCTGACACACATAATATAAACTCGTTCCCTATGCTGAGGAATTCCAATATAATGAGGGCTGAAGATCACAGGAGATGGAAGTAAATCATATCCAAGAGAAATTAATTTATCGTGGATTACACGCCAAGTATTACCATGATCATGAGTCGCTAAATTTCTGACATTTTCAAGAAGCGCATATTTTGGTTTGTGGTATTCTAGTATTCTGCATATATCAAAGAATAGCGTTCCCTTTGTCTCATCTTCAAATCCTAATCTTTTTCCTGCTTTAGAAAATGACTGACAGGGAAAACCTGCAAAAAGAATATCATGAGGAGGAATCTCGCCAGCATGAATCTGCGTGATATCTCCGGCTGGTTTTATTCCATAATTAACTTCATATGTTTTCCGACAGTCCGGATCTATATCACAAGCAAAGACACATTTCCCACCAAACTGATCCATGGCTTGATGGAATCCTCCGATTCCGGCAAACAGGTCGATGAAAGTATATTGCTTCTTTTTAGGCATCTATTTTCTGATTAGTACTAATTGACAAAGATAGGGATTTTCCATAAATGAGCGAACAGAATTGTCCCATTTACCCTTCCTATTATAGAAAAGACTGAGATGTTCAATGTCAGTCTGCACTATTGTCACTACAAAGTATGCTAATTGTTTGCAAATTATCTATATTATAGCGAACTTTGCCATATGGCTGAGCCTAAACATAATGAGGGATAGCTGTTGACGCTCTAAGTTACATAAAGCACGCCTTCATTTATGTTTTTTATTTAACTGACAAGTAATTAAACACAATAGACCATGCAAACAGAATACTCTTTAAAATTGCGCTGTGCCACATGCGGATGTGATGACAAATTTGAGTTCAACGAAGACAAATCATATGTCAAATGCACATTTTGCAACAGAGAGTACTTTGGCGGAATAGAAGAATTAAAAGAGCTTAATACTGATACCATTGATGAAGTAAAAGAGCAGATCAAGAAAAATACGGCCAAGTACATTCAGGATGAATTTAAAAAAGCATTTAAGGGAAATAAGTTTGTAAAATTCAAATAAGCAAATGAATAGTTTTATCTCTTTTCTTAAAAATTGGAGTGATATAATACTGTCAGGCCTAGTCGCTGTAGGCGGTATTTTTGCTTATTTTAAACATGACAAAAAATTAAAAGAACAAGAGGCCAAACTTAATGAGTTGCAAATCAGACAATTTGAAAAAGAAGAAGTCAAAGAGAAAATGGCAGAAATGAAAGCTGCTATAATTCATGGTCATAAAGGGAGCGCGAAAATACGATTTGTCAATGCAGGAAAAGCAGATGCTAAAAATATCAAAATAGAAATACTGTCCACTAAAGATGAAATGTCCAGGATACTCCATACGGAATTTGGCCCATATGACATCATAAATCCTCAATCCTACATAGAAGAACGCCTTTCATTTTGTGAAGGACACTCAAAAACGATCAAGTTGAGAATAACTTGGGATGATGAATTTCAGAAAGAGCGATCTGTTTCACTTTCTGTTCCCATTTAAACAAATATCAGTATGGACAGAGCCCCCGGTCATTACGCCTCTTGGCTCCACAGCCGTACAAAAAAAATTTAACACAAGTGTTAATCATTCCTATGAACTAAAAATGCAACCTACCTTCCGCATCTTTACAAAAACTTCTCCGGACACCTGAGCTCTTCTATCAAGCGGTCTACCGTAGAACAAGGATTGTGCTCTGAAAATTTTTGCTCCTTCGAGTAGGTTGATCTCAAGTGCCTGGCATATGATATGGCTGATTTTTCATTTCCCAAAGATGTAATTATGTCATACATTTTCTTAGAATTCTTCTCATACCGGTAAGTCTTATATCCCTTGCACTCACGTATTTTACCTTCAAGTTTCTCGATATAGGCAGTGCGGCTTATCGCTGTGTCGCAATACTGAAAGTGAAGCAGAAACCACAGTTCAAAGGCTTCGTTGCTCCACGCTACCTGGAACCCATATTTTCTAGCCATCTCTATTGCTTTGTCGAAATCATTATTGTCATCTTTGTCGAACACTACCCATACCCTGTCAAATCTAAGTTGACTTGCCCGCTCAAGCTCATCTTTTTTCTCTTTTGCCCACTTTACCAACGAACATGTAGAACGTCCTCCCCCTCTAACAATTGGAGACAACACCTGAGAATAATTGTCGGCAATAAAGGATTCAAAATAATTGGGTTCGGTCTCACTTCCCTCACATACAATAAGAAAACGGACTATTTTGGACCGCACTTTTTCTCCACGCTTCTTTGCAGCTTTCGCCTCGCGCCTTATCAGTTTTTGCTTCTCTCTCTTGTATTTTGGAATAAGTCCCATAGTATGAACATTTAACGTAAAAACGGAATCGCCCCAAAACGTCCCTCGATATAATCCTTCTCAATGCTTCGGTCATTACGGACCTTGACCCCACGGTCATCCTTGAACTCGACAAGGGAATAGAGAACGCTGGAGTCGGTCCTGTCTTTCTCTGTGAACCAGATCTGATCTCTACGCAAATACGCGAGATTGAGCAAGTTGGTATCGTGTGTAGTACATACAAGTTGCGCTCCGTTGGGATTTGTATTCTTATCCATGAACAGCTGGACAATGCTTCTGGTAAGCATCGGATGCAGGCGGATGTCCAGTTCGTCTACAAGCAGGATTGTTCCGTTTTTCAGAGCCGAGAACAGCGGACCTGACAGCGAGATCACCTGTTTTGTCCCCTCTGATTCCATCAAGTCTTTTCTGAACATCCGTTCATCCACGACATTCCCTTCATTATCGTAGATATTATGAACGGTAAGCATTTCATAAAGCCCCTTAAATTCCACCTTCTTTTCCTTTTCCACGTAATAGTAAGGTGCTTCCTGGACTTTCATATCCTTAAATCCTAACTGGAGGTGCTGATAAAAACTCAAAATATCCTTGCACTCCTCGCTGTTGTTCTGAAACAGCTTCATCGTAAAACTGTCATTTTCACCGAAACTTTTGCGTGAGAAATCGTACATGCCGCGGAAAAAGCCGATAATCGACTCTGCTTTTTTCCCATTCAGTTGAGCCACTAATGACAGGAAAAGCCTGTTTTCGGGTGTCATCTCCTCTTTCCCCTCACCTTCGGCGAATCTTGCAGAAGAGACATGCAATTCCTGACAGTTTCTCTCAAACAGGCAGAACTCCCGCTCTTTTACTTTCTTCTCATACAACCACTCCCCGATTATCCTCTGCCGGTCATGCTCTATGCCATAGCGGTACTTTGTATTCCCGAGAAGAAACTGAATCTCATAAGATGTAGGCTCTGATTCAGAAGTTTCGTCCAAACAGAAAGGGTCAAATGCCAGTTTGTCTCCCGGATTCAGCCAAACAGAAGACAGTACTAAGTCCCTCATGGCCAGCAGAGCCCGCAGGACGTTACTTTTACCGCTCGAATTGGCTCCGTATATCACAGCTGCAGGTAAAAGACGATAATCCTCTGTTTCGACAACAGAAGCCTTCAGTTCCCTAATCGAAGTAGCCTCCATCCGCAGAGACTGCTCATATCTGAACGAACGGAAATTCTGAAAAGTAAAATTTACAAGCATACGATTTTCTCATAATATTTAATGCAAATATAGGAAAACACGTGAACAGGCGCAAATATTTGAGAAATATTCTCACATTTTAAATTTTTCGACTTTCACCCTACGTAACATTTCCACACCACCGATAGTCTGTAATAGAGCGTTTGGGGTATCAGACCATAGAACAAATGGTTACGCGGTTATGCAGATAACAGACTGAACAGTGCGCCTGGACATGTATTCTCTTAAATGCGCCTTAGAAGCGTTGTGGCAAGGGCAGTCTGCGGTCAGCACATTTTCTCCATGTCGAGTCTGTAATCGAATAATCCGTACATAATGTTGATAGAGAGCGTTATATGCCAAAGACCGGATAACAGACAAGCGGCGACACTCCTCAGTCTGTAAATCGGATACCTGACGTAAGTTTCTATGTAATAGAAAAAAACGTAAAACTGGGTATGAACAGACTGCGCAGTAAGTAAGTAAATTCAGTTCTTTCAGATCCAGTGTTTAATACATTGAGCAATAACAGCATCTTTTTGCTTTTTATAAAAAGCATTTCCAAAAATTCCCCAAAGTTTACTGCTCCGCCACCATCTTCCCATCACCCCCGTCCTCCTCCCCGCGGACCGGATACTCCAGAGCCCGCGAAGGCCCGTTCCCTACCTCCCGGTCAGCCAGATAGATGTGATAGAGGGTCTGCTCGAGCGACTCGAGGGTGCGCCGGCGGACGGCGGCGGGCCTGAGGCTGCACTCCCAGATGACTATGGTGTGCCAGCCGAGGCGGGCGAGGGCCAGGTAGTCGCGGTGGTCACGCTCGCGGTTGCGCTCTATCTTCGTGCGCCAGAAGTCGATGTTGGTCTTGGGGAGGCGGAAGTAGCGGCAGCCTTCGTGGCCGTGCCAGAAGCAGCCGTTGACGAAGATGCAGGTGCGGTACTTGCGCAGTACGATGTCGGGGTGGCCGGGCAGACGCGGGTGGTTGAGCCGGTAGCGGAAGCCGCGGGAGTGCAGCCAGCGGCGGACGGTCATCTCGGGCTTGGTGTCAGCCGAACGGATGGCCGCCATGTTCTTATGCCGCTGCTGAGGGGACATCGTATCCATACAGCGCGAATTTAGTAAATTTTCGTAAATTTGAAGGACGAACCAAACAGTACTCCGGATGGTCAGACTCTCAACCCTCAGACCCGACCAGGGCATCCCCGCCCCCACCCTGCTGATGATGTCGGCAGTGGCGGGCCTGACCGTGGCCAATCTCTACTACAACCAGCCGCTGCTAGAGGACATCCGCACCGACCTGGCCTGCAGCGGCACCCTCGCCAACCTCATCACAGTGGTCACCCAGGCCGGTTACGCCCTCGGGCTCCTGCTCATCGTCCCCATGGCCGATATGTGGTCAAGGCGCAGGATAGTGCTGACCATCATGAGCATAGCAGCCCTCATGTCGGCAGCCATAGCCGTCTCGCACAGCATCTGGACCGTCCTGGCGGCCTCGCTCGGTCTCGGAGTTTGCTCGGTCATCCCCCAGATATTCATCCCGATAGCCGGCCAGTTCTCGGAGCCGGAACACAAGTCCCGCAACATGGGCTACGTCCTCTCGGGCCTGCTCACCGGCATCCTCGGCGCCCGGGTCATCAGCGGCTATGTAGGCCAATGGGTCGGATGGCGCACGATGTTCATAGTGGCAGCCGTCCTGATGCTGCTCTGCCTGGTCCTCACCCTGAGGATGCTGCCACGTATGCCGGGTACTTTCAGCGGCACATACGGAAGCCTGATCAAAAGTGTCTGGAAAATATTCGCGACCCATCCCCGCATGCGTCTGTACGCCTTCCGCGGCGCCTGCACCTTCGGCAGCATGATGAGCATCTGGTCCTGCATGGCCTTCCACCTTGCCGGAGAGCCGTTCCATGCCGGCAGCCGCACCGTAGGCCTGCTCGGACTCTGCGGAGTGGTCGGCGCCATAGCAGCCAGCGGTATTGGCAGATATGTCCCGCGCCTCGGAATCAGACGGATGACCGCCATCGGAGCCATCCTCCAGCTCGCGGCCTGGACAGCAGCAGCTACCCTCGGCCACACATACACCGGCATCATCGCCGCCATCATCCTCCTCGAGCTCGGCGCCCAGTTCATGCAGCTGAGCAACCAGAGCGGCTGCCTGCAGGCCGTTCCCGACGCCTCGAACCGGGCCAACACCATCTTCATGACCTCCCTCTTCCTCGGCGGCAGTCTCGCGACCCTGCTCTCGGGCATCGGCTGGCGGCTCGCAGGCTGGACCGGCGTCTGCATCACCGGAGTCATATTCTCCGCAACAGCCCTCAGTACGGTCTTCTGCAAAAATCAGACATTGCCCAGATGCACATAACGGATCCCGCACTCCCGTGCAATCTCCTCCGCCATCCGCAGAGTTCCTATCGGCGTAGGCGGCACCTCCCGCATCCTGTACTGCGGAAAGAACCTCGAAAAATGCAGCGGCGCCCCGGCAAACCCGTTGTCCGCTAACCAGCGACACATCTCCCGCAGCATCCCCGGATCATCGTTGATCCCCGGAATCAGCAGATTGGTAATCTCGAGCCACACCCCCGCATCCCGCATCTTCTCCAGGGTCCTCAGCACCGGAGCCAGCGAGGCCCGGCTCACCCTCCGGTAGATATCCTCGGAAAATGACTTCAGATCGATATTCGCCGCGTCGAGATACGGCAGCAGGTCATCTAACGGCCCCTCATTGACATATCCGGCCGAAACCAAAATATTCAACAGCCCCGCCTCCCGGCACGTCCGGGCACAGTCCACGGTGTACTCCATCCAGGTCAGCGGCTCGGTATAGGTATAGGCGACTATCCGGCAGGAGGTCCTCCGGGCCAGTTCCGGCAGCATCCCGGGAACAATGAAACTGCTCTCCACCTCCTCGGGGCGCACCTGGGAAATGCTCCAGTTCTGGCAGTTGCGGCAGGAAAGGTTGCAGCCTGCGGCAGCGAGCGACAGGCACATCTCCCCCGGATGAAAATGCAGCAGCGGCTTCTTCTCGACGGGGTCCACATGCAGGGCGCAGACCCGTCCGTAGGCCAGTGACACGAGCCTCCCGTCCCGGACCTCCCGGCTGCGGCAGAGCCCCCGGCGTCCCTCGGTCAGACGGCAGCGGTGCGGGCAGAGCGTACATGTCACGCTCCCGTCCGCCCCGGCTTCACAGTACCGGGCCTCCACACCTCGCTGAATGTCACCGCTCATCGAACACCTCCGCCTGATAAACGTACAGGTCCGCATCCTTCCACCCGTTCCAGCCGATTCCGGCCTTGTCCCGGGCACAGTGTCCCAAGAACTCCTCCCTGGTCCAGCCGGTCTCGTCCGCCACCTGCGGCAGGAAGGTCCCGCTGCGGCCGTCCTTGACCATCAGCACCCCGTCCCGTCCAAGCACCAGCTCGTCCGGCGAGGATATCTGCCTCAACGGAGACAGTACCGATATCTCGATATGCACCTGTTCCAGTTCCTCCCTGGTCAGCGGCCGGAACCTGTCATCCTCAAATGCCGCTGCCCTGGCCATCTCCGCAACAGTCTTATACAACGGCCTGACTCCCACTATATTGCCGATACATCCGCGTAGCCGCCCATGCAGATGCAGGGTAACGAACGCCCCGCACTCCGCCTTGAGCGTCTGCGTCAGCTGAGTGTCGGACGGCAGCCAGTACTTGCCGTCAAAAGCCGTCTCAATACTCCGCCGGGCCGTCTCCAGCAGCACCTCCCGTTCCTCGGCAGTCAGGGAGAATCCCCCCGAGGCCCCGGTATTCTTTTCCGCACCTTCCTTATACACCACTGAAAACGCGTGATACCCCACCACCTCGCTCTTGTCCCCGTAGACCGCCGCATCACCGGAGTTGCGGTAATTCAGATGCCTGATTTCCAGTTCTTCCCGTCCCTCCATTATCATCAGCAGAGCCGCAATGGGCAGCTGACCGCAGGCACTTGTCGCCAGATTCGGCACCTTCGCGCGGGCATTGTCCAGCAGAACATCCAGGAAGCGGTCCACCGACCCGGAAGCAATGGCCTCGCCCGTAGCCCCGTCCACCCTGCAGGCATCCTCGTAAGAAGGATAATGGGAAAAATCGCTGCTGATCACAAATAGGTTGTCCTCATTCATATAAGGTCCGAGCACCCGGGCAATCCTCCGCAGCCCCCCGCCGTCGACCGAGCCTATTATTATAGGTACAATGGGAGGAACCTCCCGCAGTCTCTCCTGCAGGAAGGGCAGCTGCACCTCCAGGCAATGCTCCCGCACATGCGCATTGTGGAAGTCCCGGAAAATGGAATCCGCCCCGATGAGCTCGAAGCCCGCCTCCGTATCCACCCTCAACCGTCCCAGAGGAGTCTCATACCAGTCGCACTCCACATCCACGGAAGCGCCCCGGAAGGCCTCCCGGTGACTGGGGCCGATGAGGAAGACACGCTCATACCTCTCCATAGGAGCAATGGAAGCATAAGCCTCCGCGGCCACTGCACCTGAGAACACATACCCCGCATGGGGCACAATCACCGCCTGTACCCGTCCCTGAGGCCGGGCGGAAGCACTGTCCAGAAAGCCGTCCACGACAGCCTTCAACGTATCCGCATCAGACGGATAAAACTGTCCGGCCACCGCCGGAGAATGAACCTTAGTCATAATCCCAAAACCGATTAAGCAAAACAATAACTTCAACATCGCACACAAATATACAAAAAAACGGCACCCGTCCGATCTGCACGATGCCGCAACAAGCCCACCCCCTTTCGGAGCGAAGCGACCAAGCCTCCCCCACGGGGAGGTCTGGAGGGGTAGATAAAGAGAAGGAGCGGTCTCTGACCGCTCCTTCTGCTTGGTACCTCAAAAGAAAAAGCCCCGCGAAGGGGCTTTTTCTTTTGAGGTACCAAGCAGAATCGAACTGCTGTACACGGTTTTGCAGACCGTTGCCTAACCACTCGGCCATGGTACCATTACCGAATTGGGGTGCAAATATATGAACTATTTCTCACATTCCCAAATTATACTGCATATTATCCCGCAAAGTTCCTCCAAAAAATGCCTGTCCACCTCATCGAACGTCCCCACCTCGTCACTGTCAATATCCAGAACTCCGACGACATCCCGTCCCCGGACTATCAGCGGCACCACCACCTCCGACCTGGAAAGCGAACTGCAGGCTATGTGCCCGGGGAATTTCTCCACATCCTCCACCACGATACTCTTCCCGGACTTCCACGCCGAGCCGCATACTCCACGGCCATATCCTATCCGGGTGCAGGCCACCGGTCCCTGGAACGGCCCCAGCACCAGTTCCTTCCCGCCATCCGTCCCGACGGCATCCTTTACCAGATAGAACCCTACCCAGAAGAACCCGAAAGCCTCCTTAAGAGCCGCGGCCACATTGGCCAGATCGGCGGTCATGTCCGGCTCTCCCTCGATGAGAGAGCGTATCTGCGGCAGGAGTTCCCGATAGAGTCCGGCCTTGTCTCCGGATGTATTGATTCTGATTTCGTGCATGTGTCAGAGTGTGTTTATTCTACATAAAGCAAGAGTCCCTTGAGATAGTCGCCCTCTGGATGGTAGATGTTCACCGGATGGTCCGCCGGCTGGGTGAGCCTGCGGAGTATGCGCACTCCGCGCCCGGTCTGGGCCGCAGCCGAGAACACGGACAGCTCGAATGTCTTCCGGTCCACCGCCTGAGAGCAGCTGTAGGTGAATACGAGCCCGCCCGGAGCCACCTTGGAGATGGCGGCGGCATTGAGGCGGCGGTAGGCTCTGAGGGCATTGTCCAGGGCATCCCGGTGCTTGGCAAAGGCCGGAGGATCGACCACCATGAGGTCAAACTCTCCGGAGCGGACGTCCCTGAGATAATCCAGGGCGTCGACACACTCGGCACGATGCCGGACAGCCGCGTCCTCCGCACCTATATTCAGCTCGACATTGCGGCGGAGCATCTCCACAGCCACCGCAGAGGAGTCGACGGAGACCACGGACGCAGCTCCGCGGTTGAGAGCGTAGACCGAGAACCCGCCGGTATAGCAGAACAGATTGAGCACCCGCCGGCCCGCGGCGAAATCCCCTACCAGAGCCCTGTTGTCCCTCTGGTCCAGGAAGAAGCCGGTTTTCTGACCGGCTGCCCAGTTGACATGGAAGCGGTGTCCGTTCTCCAGGACCTCAGTCTCGTCCGTCCCGTACGGTGCCGTGAGATATCCGTCCTGCAGGAGAAGATCGGCACGGTGAGGAGCCGTGCCCTCGCTTTTATTGTACACTGCCCGAACAGTCCCCCCACCGCATTCCACAAGAGCGGAGGCTATGTCTTCTGCCGACAGATACATTCCGGCCGAATGAGCCTGCATAACAGCCACCTCTCCATAGACATCGACAATCAGCCCGGGGAGCGAGTCGCCCTCTCCGTGGACGAGACGGCAGCAGGTAGTCTGCGGAAGTGCGAGCCTGCGGCGCAGAGCCAGGGCACGGGAAAGTCTCTGAATCCAGAACCCGCTGGGCATCTTTCCGTCCCCGTCAGGCATGAACTCATCCGTAAAACTCAGGACACGCACGGCGATGGAGCCTTTCTGCCAGTGTCCCACGGCCAGGAAACCGCCGTCATGGGCCACTACCTCTACGGCCTCTCCCTCTCGCGGATCTCCCTCCACAGAGGCTACAGCACCTGAAAATATCCAGGGGTGAAAACGGCGCAGGGAATCCTCCCGGCCTTTCCGGAGCACTACCCTGCCCATATCAATTTTCCGATTTGAGTTTGAGATACATCTCGCGGCAGACCCATGCGTCTATGGCCGCATACTTGAGCTGGGCGCCCGAGAGCTGCGGAGCCTCCCAGTTGGAAAGCTGCTGAGTCTTGGACACCTTCTTGCCCAGGATGATGGCGGACATCTTCCGGACACTCTTGTCGGTGATGCCATATTCTCCCACCATGACCTGCAGGTCGACGAACCCGCGGGGAGTGAACTTGCGGTAGTACATCAGCCCGCGCACATCATCCTTTACCGCCGCCCCTATTTTCAGGATGTTGCCGTCCGAGAGCAGAGAGGCCAGAGGGGCCGGAAGCCCGAGCATATTGAGGCGGAAGATATAGGCTTTCTCTCCTCCCGAAAGCTGCAGCAGCGCCACGTGATGGCGGGGCGAGCCGGAGGAGAAACTGGGCTTGGTCTCAGTGTCAAAGCCTATTACGGTCTGGCTTCTGAGATAGTCTATGGCCTCGGCAAAGTCCTCGTCCACGTCCGAGACGACGACGATAGGGCCGTTGAAGTCTATATGGTCCAGCTGTGTAAGTTCTTCTGTAGATATACTTTCCGGATATTGCATATTCTAGTATAGTGCGTTTCTGATCAATGTGAATGTCTCGTGGTTATATTCTATCTCACGGAGTTCCGCCGCATCGATATAACGGGGAGCGAAGGGCACCGCCTTGGTCGTGATGTCCTCAGTCCCGCTTACGCGGCCATAGAGGAAACTCTCCCGGAAAAATCCGGAGGCATCCAGCGAGTCGGCCGGCACCGAGGAGGAAGGCAGGGTGATGAAGGGAGAGAGTGTGGACTTCGTCCCGCGCAGCGCCAGGTTGCCGTCCTCCCGGAGGATACGGTAAGCCTCGTTCACCGCGCACTCCGCGGGGTCTATGAAGCGGAAGTCGGGGGAAATGCTGCCGCGGTAGAGGTAGATTCCGCCCCTTCTGTAATTGTAGAGCTCCACCATTACCTGGTCCATGAAACCCCGGAGCCGGTCATAGCCGCAGTCCGCAAGTATAATGGAGGAGATAGGTATCCTGCTGCCGCTGCGGCGATGGCGCTCCACCATGGAGACCAGATGATAGCGGACATAGTTCTCCACCGAATTGAGCTGGACGCCGGATATGTTCCTGCCTCCGGCCGGGAAGAGAAGGGCATTGCCCCTGGTATCGAAGCCGTAACGGTCGAAGAGGGATGCGTCTATGTTATTGTAACTGATGCCTGTTACAGGTCCGGCATAGCCGGAGCGCGATACCCTGGCGGAGGTGTCCACATAGGCCGGATTGCCGGCAAGAGCCTCCTCTATGCCCAGCCCCTCCTGGTTGAAGACCTGGATACGTCCGGTCACACCGCTCTCCGAAGCCATCCTGCGTATGGCCGTCTCGTACTCGCGGGATGTCACTCCTTCCGGGGAGTAGAGCACGCCGACGCAGAAATTCCCCTCCTCGTCCACGCCCTTGAGGGCCTCCTTGATACTGGACTCGATAACACCCACCGCCTTTACTCCGGTACCGCTGCGGCCCAGAAGTGCCTGCATGTCGGAAAGCGCATAGTAGTCCGCCACGGGAGAGGTGACTATGACGATCTTGACAGGATCCTTGTAGCCTGACTGGTACTCGTCCACGGCCAGGTTATAGTAGCGGTCCCCCATCAGGAAAAGGGTATTGCGTATCAGCTGTTCCTTCAGGAATGCCGGATTGCCCGTATCTATGAATCCTCCGTAAGGGCTGTTGGCCCTGTCAAAGAGTATCTGCAGATGCTCTCCGCCGAAATCGGCTATGCCGTCGGAACCGGGACGTCCGGTGATGTTGTCGAAGTTGTCTACCGTGAGAAATCTTTCAGCTACAGTAAACCCGTCCGGGGAGCAGTCGAATATGCCTACCGGCAGGTCAGAGAGTTCCTGAGGATACTCCGAGAAATCCCCGTGATAGATGGAGGAACTGTCTGCCAGTGCCTTCTGGGCTATAGGCAACAGTCCGCCGGCCCTGTTCCGGTCTCCGCAGGAAACTGACAGCAGAACGGCGGCTGCAGCCAGGACTGCAGCCTGATATTTGATTCGCCGGGGGTGCATGCGCTACTTGTTGTAGACAAATGTTCCGTTGTCGCCGGAGATCACCACCTCTGCCTCGGGTGCTGTCTCCACATGACCCACGATGCGGGCATCCACTCCCAGAGAGCGGGATATGTCGATCATGGCCGCAGCGGACTCACGGTCGGTGTATATCTCCATGCGGTGTCCCATGTTAAAGACGCGGTACATCTCCTGCCAGTCTGTACCGGACTCTATCTGGATGGCCTTGAAGAGGGGCGGTACGGGGAAGAGGCTGTCCTTGACCACGCGCAGGCTGTCGATGAAATGCAGGACCTTGGTCTGGGCTCCGCCGGAGCAGTGCACCATGCCGTGGATTCTGTCCTTGTATCCTTCGAATATCTTCTTCATCACAGGGGCGTAGGTCCTGGTCGGAGACAGCAGGAGCTTGCCGTAGGTCAGGCCGGTCTCGGGCTCCTTCTCTGTCAGCAGACGGCTGCCGGAGTAGACCAGGGACGCAGGCATGGCGTGGTCGTAGCTCTCGGGATATTTGTCGGCCAGATAGTGGGCGAAGAGGTCGTGACGGGCGGAGGTCAGGCCGTTGCTGCCGGTACCGCCGTTGTACTCGTCCTCGTACTCAGCCTGTCCGAAGGAGGCCAGGCCCACGATGACGTCGCCGTCGGCTATCCTGGAGTTGTCGATAATCTCGGAGCGGCGGACCCTGGCGCACACCGTGCTGTCCACGATGACCGTACGCACCAGGTCTCCCACGTCGGCGGTCTCTCCGCCGGTGAGGGTCATCCTGATACCGTAGCGGTCCATGGCCTTGATGAACTCATCGGTACCGGAGATGATGGCCGAGATGACCTCTCCGGGGATGAGGTTCTTGTTGCGGCCGATGGTGGAGGACACCAGCATGCCGCTGGTAATGCCCACGCAGAGCAGGTCGTCTGTGTTCATGACCATGGCGTCGCGGGCTATGCCCTTCCACACGCTCATGTCTCCGGTCTCCCTCCAGTAAGTGTAGGCGAGGGATGATTTGGTGCCGGCGCCGTCGGCGTGCATGACCAGACACCAGTCGGGATCACCGGTGAAAATGTCCGGGATTATCTTGCAGAAAGCCTTGGGGTAAAGGCCTTTATCTATGTTCTTGATGGCATTGTGTACATCTTCTTTGGCTGAGGAGACTCCTCTGAGCATGTATCTGCTTTCAGTGTTGTTCATAATCTCTTTTCGCAGGATTAACAATATTTCGTTTACAGACTACAAATTTAAGAAGAATTTGCGGAAAAGTTCATAACTTTGTTGCCACAGACAACAATTTTTAACATTTATTATAAAAAACCATGCTTACCCTTTCCAAAAAAGCCCAGATCCTGCCGGCATCGCCCATACGCAAGCTCGTACCCTATGCCGACGCAGCCAAGAAAAGAGGCATAACAGTCTACCATCTCAACATCGGCCAGCCTGACATCGAGTCACCCGACGTAGCCCTCAAGGCCGTCAAGGACAACACTCTCAAGCTCGTAGCCTATCCCAACTCGGCCGGTAACGAGTCCTACCGCAAGGGACTGGCCCGCTACTACCAGAACATCGGCATCGACGTGGACTACACCGACATCAACGTCACCACCGGAGGTTCCGAGGCCCTGCAGATAGCCCTCACCGTCACCTGCGACCCCGACGACGAGGTCATCGTCCTCGAGCCTTTCTACACGAACTACAACTCCTTCGCCATCGTAAACGACGTTAAGTTCGTGCCCATCACCACATCCATCGACAACGGCTTCGCCATCCCCTCCATCGAGGAGTTCGAGCGCCACATCACCCCCAGGACCAAGGGTATCATCATCTGCAACCCCTGCAACCCCACCGGAGTCCTCTACACCAGGGACGAGATAGAGAAGCTCGGCGACATCGCCCGCAAGCACAACCTCTACATCTACTCCGACGAGGTGTACCGCGAATTCTGCTACACCGATGAGCCCCACTACTCCTGCATGCACATCAAGGGACTGGAGAACAACGTCATCCTCTGCGACTCAGTATCCAAGAGATACTCCCTCTGCGGCGTGCGCATCGGAGCCATCGTCTCCAAGAACAAGGAAGTGATGAACGCCGTCCTGCGCTATTCACAGGCCCGCCTCTGCTCCCCTGCATACGGACAGATAGCCGCCGAGGCCGCCCTCAACGCTCCCGAGTCCTACTTCAAGGCCGTGAAGGAAGAGTACATCAAGAGAAGAGACTACCTCGTAGAGACCCTCAGAACCATCCCCGGAGTCCTCTGCCCCACTCCCATGGGCGCTTTCTACGCAGCTGTGCGCCTCCCCGTGGATGACAGCGACAAGTTCGCCCAGTGGCTCCTCGAGGAATTCTCCTACAACGGCAAGACCGTGATGGTGGCTCCTATGGCAGGCTTCTACGCCACTCCCGGCAAGGGACGCGACGAGGTCCGCATCGCATACGTCCTCAAGATAGAGGATCTGCGCGAGGCCCTCATCTGCCTCAAGGAAGCCCTGAAGGTATATCCCGGAAGGACCAACTAGAAAAGAAGGATATCCGGGAAAAACTCCAGAATCCTACTAACTGCCGCCAGCAACAGCAGCAGGACCGTCCAGGCACCGACCTCCACCCTGCCCCCGTTGGTAAAAAGGTCAAAGACTACGAATGACAATGGAACAGCGGCCGGCATGATGAAAAGAGGAGTCGCGAGGCCTCCGCAGAAAGCGGCAGTCAGGAAAAAAATCACAGACAAGGCCACAGAAAGACCGAATGAGTTTTTCTGGGCCTTGTTTCTTTCCCGGCCGCGGGAAAGCACGAAAATCACGGACCTGATCCCGAGTACCAGACCGAATCCGGCCCAGACCATCTCCCGTACGGACATGCCGCTCAGCGAAGGCAGCGAGAGGGCCATCCCGTCCCGGAAAAATGCCGCATAGCCCTCAATGCTGAACGATTCAGGGAAAAAGAAGGCCAGCGCTGCTGCGCACACCCACGGCAAGGCGGTCCCGGCAAGGGATGCAAGCAGGTGACGCAGGGGCTCATGTCCCCTTCTGTACAGACAATGGATGAAAATGAATATCTGCGCGTACATCAGACAAGGGACTATGGCTGAAGCTGCTCCGGCCATGAGCATGGCTCCGAATATATAATCCATCCTGAGCTGCTCTGAATTGAGGTACCTTACGGCATAAAAGACAGCCCACAATATAAGCAGTGCGGCAATATGCCACACGCTGAGTTCCATAGAGCCCGGGACACTGAGTGCGGCGAGCAGATAAGGAAGGTACAGCAGTTTGGTGTCCGAGGTGTACAGGAAGTCGTTGTAGTTGAGCAGGCCCATCGATGCGGCAGTTACGGCCAGGCACACCAGGGCCGCGGCACAGGACAGCCACGGTATGGAGATAAGCCCGGTATCCGGCTTCGCCACGCCATCAGGAAGGAAGAAGTAAGAAACGGCCAGAGCCACCACGGAAATGGCAAGCAGGAATATCAGCAAGGGGGATTTTCGCTTGTCTCTCATTTCCTGCCGGGCCAGTTGATCATATCCTGTGCAATATCGCTGCGGTGAAACGCTCCCTCAAAACGTATATTGTCTATTTTGGAATACACGGAATCCCTGGCCTCCTGCAGGTTCTCGCCCAGCGCGGTAACAGCCAGCACACGGCCTCCCGAGGTCACTGTCTTTCCGTCTTTTACAGATGTACCAGCACTAAATACGATAAGGGGCTCCATCCTGTCCAGCCCGCTGATGGGATATCCCTTTGCGTATTTGTCCGGATACCCTCCTGAAACAACTATGCACGTAACCGCCGACTGCCGGAGTATATCCAGCCTCTCTCCGGAAAGATCTCCACGGGCTGCAGCTGCCAGATGCGCCAGAAAGTCACTGCCTATGCGCGGCATGACGGACTCTGTTTCGGGATCACCCATTCTGACATTGTATTCTATGACATAGGGATCACCACCGCAGTTCATGAGGCCGAAGAAGATAAAACCGCGGTAATCCATACCCTCGCTCCTCAGTCCCCGGACCGTAGGCTCGATGATACGGTCGACAACTTTTCGGGTAAACTCTCCGTCGCAGAACGGAACGGGAGAGACTGAGCCCATGCCTCCGGTATTCGGGCCCTTGTCACCGTCCCCTATTCTCTTGTAGTCCTTGGCCTCGGGCAAGAGGAGCCACCGCTGTCCGTCCGTAAGAATGAAGTATGAGACTTCCACGCCGTCCAGATACTCCTCTATCACTACCTTTGCTCCGGCAGAGCCGAAACGGCCGCCGAAGATACTGTCCAGTGCCGCCTCCGCCTCCTGCAGGGACGGGGAAATGATCACTCCCTTGCCGGCCGCAAGACCGTCCGCCTTTATTACATAAGGCGGTCTGAGGCTGCGGAGAAATTCCATTGCCTCGCCTTTCCTGTCAGAAGTGAATGTCCTGTACGCAGCTGTGGGTATTCCGTGACGGGCCATGAATTCCTTTGCGAAATCCTTGCTTCCCTCCAGCCTGGCTCCATCCCGTCCAGGCCCCGCAAACAGCACTTCTTTCCTGAGACTGTCCGATGACATCAGGAAATCCTTCAGCCCGCCTACCAGAGGATCTTCCGGTCCGCAGACCACCAGGTCTATCTCTTTTTCCACCACTGTCCTGAGAATCAAGTCAAAATCTCCCACACTGCCTTCAATGCCCGTAGCAAGGGCATTGATTCCGGGATTTCCGGGGAGAGCATAGAAATTTCCGAGCATGGGACTCCGGGATATTTTCCAGGCCAGGGCATGCTCCCTGCCGCCTGAACCCAGCAGCAATACATTGTACTTCATATTTATTATAATATAATCGGTTTACACTTCAATTCCATCCTGGCGGCGGCTTCCAGAGTCTTGGGCAGGGCATACCACAGATTCTTCGAGGCTTTCTTCGAATCGTGGAAGACTATCACCGAGCCTGGACTGAGATACGGTACTACGTTCCTTGCGCAGGCCCTGTGGCCCAGCTTGCGGTTATAGTCACGGCTGAGGATATTCCACATGACGATATTGTATCTCAGACTGAGGGCTTCTGCCTGACGGAGGGTTATTTTGGCGTAGGGGGGACGGTAGAGATTGGTCCTGATGATCTCCGCAGCCATATCCACATCCTGCACGTAGTCGTCCAGAGGCATCCCCCACCCGGGCACATGACTGTAGGAATGACATCCCACAGAATGTCCGCGCCGCACTGTCTCGGCAAAGAGGTCCGGATACAGCTCCACATTCTTTCCTATACAGAAAAATGTCGCCTTCGCTCCCCATCTGTCCAGTTCGTCAAGGACCCACGGCGTCACCTGCGGGCAGGGACCGTCGTCGAATGTAAGGAAAATACCGTCCTTCTCCTTCGGGAATGACCAGATGAAGGAAGGGTAAATCTTCTTGAGCAGCCTTGGCGGACGTATCAGCATAGCTTTTGAATGAGGATGCAAAGATAAAGAATAAAAGTTATATTTGCGCATTGAAACAAAACCAGCCGTATGGACATAAGCCGTAAGTTCCGCCTGACACTGATATGCGCCGCATGCGCCTTCCTGTCTGCTGTCTCCTGCCGCCAGGAGCGCGGCATCATACCGGAAGACGTCATGTCGAAAATCTACTACGACATGTACATGACCGACGAGGCGATCAAGTCCGATAATAGATTACGCAGGATGACAGACACACTGCTTGTATACGAACCGATATTCAGACGTTACGGATATACTTCGGAAGACTATACCAGGAGCGTAGGCTACTACCTGGAGCATACGGACATATATCAGGAGATATTCGAGCGCACCGGACAGATGATGGAAAAGAGGGAAGCGGAGCTGAAGGCCATACTGGAAGCGGAAAGCAATACACCGGTGAGATGGAGCATCATCGACTCGCTGGACATACTGACGGCCGACGGCATACACTCTCCATTATATTACAAGTACATGCGGATTCTGTTTTTCAAGCCGGACACAGTACTGCTACGGTCCCCCATGCCAGACTCCGCGGCATACGGAAGGCCGCAGAATCCCTTCATGCTCTTCAGCGACTCCGCACTCAATGCAGACCGTAGTTTCGAATTCTTCATGACGGACGGATTCATGAACGAGCTGGACACAGCATCAACCGGAATGAAGCCCGCTGACCGGCCCATGACTCCGCGGAAGAAGCCGTTGCCGCTGAAAGCAAGACCTCAGACAATTCAACTGGACGAAATATGAGACGAATAGCAGCAAATTACATATTCCCCATAACCTCGGATCCCATCCGCAACGGTTATGTGGACTTCGCCGATGACGGTACGATCACCGGCATCGGACAGATGTCCGGAGAGACCGGCAGCACCGAATTCTACAACGGCATCCTGGTGCCCGGATTCACCAACGCCCACTGCCACATAGAGCTTTCTCACCTGGAAGGCAAGTTCCGCGAGGCTACCGGCATGTCCGGATTCATCGACCAGATCAACGCTCTGCGCGAGTCAGCCCCGGCGGAAGAGCGCCAGAAAGCCATGAGACGGCAGTTCGAGAAACTCTACGCCGAGGGCGTCAGCGCCATGGCCGATATCTCCAACTGCGACGAGAGTTTCGCCATGAAGAGCGAAGGTCCCATGTACACCAGGACATTCGTGGAGGTCTTCGGCTCCGAGCCGGAAGATGCTCCGGCAGTCATCGCCGATGCCCGGAAGCTGGTGGAGAAAGCCGCTGCCGCCGGACTGGACGCCGCCATAACCCCTCATTCGCCCTACACCATGAGTCCGGACCTGCTCCGGATGGCCTCGGCCGAAGGTCTGAATGCCGGATTCATCTCCTATCACAACCAGGAATCCCAGGAGGAGGACGACATGATCGGCTTCCACCGCGGCCCTCTCTACGAGAACTATGTCAACCGGCATCTCAGCGTGGCTCCGGCCACCGGCAAGCCCGCCGTATTCCATTTCCTGGACCAGCTTCAGAAGGTGCATCCGGCACCGTTCGACGAGCACATACTGCTGATACATAACACAGTCGCCCGCGAAGACAGCATCCGTGCAGCAGAGAGCGTACTGCGCGACTGCACCTGGGTAACCTGCCCCCTTTCCAACATTTTCATCCACAGGGCCATGGCCGACCTGCCACTGCTGATGAGCATGGGCGTGCGCATAGCCGTGGGCACCGACAGCCTGTCCTCCAACCACGTCCTGTCCATGGTAGAGGAGTTCAAGTGCATCCACAGCCATTATCCCCAGATTCCCCTCCAGACGGTCCTGACCTGGGCATGTCTCAACGGAGCCGCAGCCCTGGGCAAGGACTCCGTTCTCGGCTCCTTCGAGCCGGGCAAGCGTCCCGGAGCCGTGCTCATCGATGCCGTGGACTTCGGGAGCATGCAGCTCACCAAGGAAAGCACCTCGAGAAGGCTGCTCTGAGATATTTGAACCGACTAAACAGCACACATTATGTCCACGATACTTTTTCACAAGATAGTGTTCGGCCCCATAAAGAGCCGCCGCCTGGGCAACTCCCTGGGCATCAACCTTCTGCCTGACAACGGCAAACTCTGTTCCTTCGACTGCGTCTACTGTGAGTGCGGATGGAACAAGGACGGCCGCGCCGACCAGGTCATCCCTACGAAAGAAGCCGTGTTCCAGCGGATGCAGGAACGCTTCGCCGAGCTGCATGACGAGGGGACTCCGGTGGACACCATCACATTCTCCGGCAACGGAGAGCCCACCATCCATCCGGATTTTCCCGAAATCATCGATTTTACCCTGCAGCTCAGGGACCGCTATTTTCCCTCCGCTGCCGTATCCGTCCTGTCCAACGCGACCATGACAGGCCGCAGGGAAGTCCGGGAGGCCCTGATGAAAGTAACCAATCCCATCCTAAAGATAGACAGCGGACTGGAGGAATACATCCGCCTCATTGACAATCCTGTAGGACACTACTCCCTGGCAGAGACCGTGGAGAATCTCCGCCTGTTCAACGGCAATTTCATCCTTCAGACCATGTTCCTCAAGGGGACAATAGGCGGACGCCGGATAGACCTTACCTGCGAGGAGAGCGTCGCCCCGTGGAGAGACATTGTCCTGAGTCTAAGGCCCCGCGAGGTCATGATGTACACCATCGACAGGGAGACTCCGGCCAAGGACCTGGAGAAGGTGACCGTGCAGGAGATGGAAGTTATCGCCGCACCGCTCAAGGCAGCCGGCGTCACCGTTCAGATCCGGGGCTGATGAGAGCTGTAATACAGAGAACAAGCCGGTCTTCCGTAGTCATCGGAGGGGTCTGCCACGGCGAGATAGGCACCGGCCTCAATATCCTCATAGGCATCACCGAGGGCGACTCGGATGAGGACATCGACTGGCTCTGCCACAAGATAGTGAACCTGCGCGTCTTCGACGACGCCGACGGGGTCATGAACCGTTCGGTCCTGGACGTGGACGGAGATATACTCGTGATAAGTCAGTTCACCCTATACGCCTCGACGAAAAAGGGTAACAGACCCTCATATATAAAAGCGGCTAAACCAGAGATTTCCGTCCCGCTTTATGAAAAATTCCTCGAAAGGTTGGAAAATATTTTGGGAAAGCCCGTTAAAAAAGGTATCTTTGGTGCAGATATGAAGGTGTCAATCGTCAATGACGGTCCTGTCACCATCATTATTGACACTAAAAACCGAGAATAATGGACATCATCGAAAACCGGATAAAAGCCATCCACGATAACCTTTCCCACTGGATGACCCCCGAGGTTCTGAAAGCCTGCCTGGGCATGACCGACCTGACTTCGCTCAAGCCGACGGATACACACTCCAGTATCACACGGCTGGTCAACAAAGTCAATGACTTCCAGAAACGTTTTCCCGATTATCCCCTGCCGGCATCTATCTGTGTCTATCCCAATTTTGCAAGAACCGTTAAGGAAAACCTTACCGTCCAGGGCGTGCACACTACCGTAGTCGCCGGATGCTTTCCCGCCTCCCAGAGTTTTCTGGAGGTAAAGGTTCTGGAAAGCCGGATGGCTGTGGCCGACGGAGCCGACGAAGTAGACATAGTTCTGGCACTCAACAGTTTTCTTGATCACAACCTGAGCAGATGCGAGGAAGAGATCCGCGCTGTCCGCAAGGTGACTGAAGGTGCCGTACTGAAAGTCATCCTGGAGACAGGGGCTCTGGCAGACGAGTCCAAGATCAGGGAAGCATCCTTCCTGGCCATGGAGTCAGGCGCTGACTTCATAAAGACATCCACCGGAAAGATGGAGCCCGCCGCCACCCCCTTCGCAGCCATCGTCATGTGCGACTGCATCAAGGAGTATTTCGCCAGGACCGGACGCCGTATAGGCTTCAAGCCCGCAGGCGGCATATCCACAGCGATGGACGCAGCTGTTTACTATGCCATCGTAGAGACTGTGCTCGGTCAGGAATGGCTGACACCCGCCCTGCTCCGTTTCGGAGCCAGCCGGGTGGCCAACTCCATCATATCAGAGGTGGAGAAATCATCTGTAACTTATTATTAATCAATATTACTAACATCTAAATCGCTACAAGATGAAGAAATTTATCATTATCGCTATCGCGCTTTTTACAGCCGCAGCTGTTTACGCCCAGCCCCGCGCTATCGGCGGCAGGCTCGGTTATGGTCTGGAGCTCAACTACCAGCATTCTCTTGGAAACAATATGCTGGACATTGATTTCGGTCTGCCCGGATTCTACGGTATCGAGGCAGCAGCCACCTATGACTGGGTATTCCCTATCAACTCATGGCAGGAGCAGGGTTCCTGGAACTGGTACGCAGGAGTAGGTGCCGGAGGCGGTATGTACGGTTTCAACGACGTAGTAGGATACGTAGGAGTCGCAGGACGTATCGGAGTGGAATACAACTTCTGGTTCCCTATGAACCTGTCACTCGACTGGCGTCCTATCCTCGGTCCGCACTTCTACAACAATGGTGTAGGATTCAACTCGCTGGGTCTTTTCCAGGGAGGTATAGCACTCAGCATCCGCTATCTTTTCTAAAAGGTACGGCTGTATATAAAAAAGTGGCGGAGCTTCCGGGCCCCGCCACTTTTTTGTTGCACTTTAGTCACTTCTACCTCAGCACTGCTCCGAACTGATGCGACAGTGCTCCGAGTATGCGGCTGACCATCTGCTCTACATACTTGTCTGTAAGTGTCTTCTCGTAGTCCTGGAAGGTCAGGCTGACAGCGTACTGCTTCTTGCCGGCAGGTATCTTGTCCCCGCGGTATACGTCGAAGAGGACAACCTTGCGCAGGAGCTTTTTCTCGACAGCCAGAGCCGCCTTGCGGATATCCGCGAACGAGACGTTCTCGTCCAGCAGCAGAGCCAGGTCGCGGCGGACCTCAGGATACTGCGGCAATTCACGGTACTGCACCTTCTCCTTGAGATAATGCTTGACGAGCAGGCTCCAGTTGATCTCGGCCGCAAACACGGGCTGCTTGATGTCCAGCTGCCTCAGACGGGCCTGGGAAACCGTACCCAGCATGACCAGTGTCTTGCCGGAAGCGGGTACCGTGTACATGAGGCCCTCGGAGAAGAGGTCTGCCGGTGCCGGTGAGCAGTCGAGATTGTAGAGATTTACTCCCAGGCGCTTGAGCAGCAGCTCCACATATCCCTTGAGGGTGAAGAAATGTCCTGCACCGGTGGTGTTCCTCCAGTACTGGGTACCCTTGCCTACGACGAACATGGACAGATGCATCTGCTCGCTGTAGGAGGCCAGATTGTTTACCGGATCATTCTCTCCCTTGGGCTCATAGCGGTAGACATTGCCCATCTCGAAGAGCTTCAGGTCTCCGGCCTGACGGTTCAGATTGTAGGCTACCACCTCCAGTCCGCTGAAGAGCAGGGTCTGGCGCATGGCGTTGAGATCCGAGCTGAGCGGGTTGATGACCATCGGAAGGTTGGCCTTGGGATATGTCCTGAGTCCGGTATAGTAGTCGGCCTTGGTCAGGGAATTGTTCATGCACTCCATGAAACCATTGGCGGCCAGCAGGTCACAGGCTTTTACACGGACTGTCTCGGGGTCAGGGTTAGGGGTATTGTCGTATGATGAGACTATCCTGTCCGGAAGCTCGATATTGTCATAGCCATAGATCCTGAGCACCTCCTCCACTACGTCACACTCCCGGTACACGTCCACCTTGTAGGTAGGTACGGTCACCTCGGCTCCGCGGTCATCGGAGGAGAGGATGCCGAAGTCCATAAAACGCAGTATCTTGAGAATGGTCTCAGCACCTATCTTCTTGCCCATCAGTGCCTCCATCCTGTCGAAATCCAGCTGCACCCGCTTGCGCTCAAGCTGCTCGGGATAGTCTTCGCGTACACAGCCCACTACTCGCGCCCCGGCCAGTTCCTGCATCAGCAGGGCGGCACGGCGGGCAGCGTAGGGTATGATCTCGGGGTCAGTGCCGCGCTCGTAGCGGAATGAGGCGTCTGTCTTGATGCCCAGACGTTTGGAGGTCTTACGGATAGACGTAGGGTTGAAGTATGCACTCTCCAGGAAGACCGTGGTGGTAGAGTCAGTGATACCGGATTCCAGGCCTCCGAATACACCTGCGATACACATAGGCTTCTCGGTATTGCAGATCATCAGATCCTGTGCGGACAGGGTGTGCTCCACTCCGTCAAGGGTGACGAACTTCTCACCTTCGGCTGCACGGCGTACAACCACCTTGCCTCCTGTAATCCTGGACGCGTCAAAGGCATGGAGGGGCTGACCGATTTCCATGAGTATGAAGTTGGTGATATCCACCACGTTGTTGATGGGCCTCAGCCCTACAGCCAGCAGTTTCTTCTGCAGCCACTCGGGAGAGGGTGCTATCTTGATGTCGGTAAGGGTTATGCCCATATAGCGGGGAGCACCGTCATGACTGATCACCTCGATGGGAATGGACTCTCCTTCGCCCTCGCGGAACGAGGACACGTCCGGAAGTGTCAGTTCTCCGCCCAGACCGTTGAGTCTCAGCCATGCCGAGAGGTCACGGGCGACTCCGATATGGGAGGCTCCGTCCACCCTGTTGGGTGTCAGCCCTATCGTAAACACAGTATCAGAACCCAGATGCAGATATTCCCTGGCGGGAGTACCCACGACGGCCTCGGGCTCAAGTACCATAATACCGTCATGCGATGTGCCTATACCCAGCTCGTCCTCCGCGCAGATCATTCCGAAGGACTCGGCTCCGCGGATCTTGGATTTCTTGATCTTGATCCTGGTTCCGTCGGGTGCGGGCAGACTGGTTCCGACTGTAGCCAGCAGGACTTTCTGACCTGCCGCCACATTGGGAGCGCCGCACACTACCTGCAGCAGTTCTCCGTCCTGCGAGGCACGGACTTTGGTGATATGGAGATGATCCGAGTCGGGATGAGGAGCGCACTCCACCACCTCTGCTACAACAACACCCTCCAGACCGCCTGGGATATCCTCTACAGTATTGATTTCCTCTACTTCCAGACCTATGAAAGTCAGAATCTGGGCCACTCTCTCGGGGGAGAGATCGAAAGAGACATACTCTTTCAGCCAATTATATGAAACATCCATGTCGTTATAATTTACTCTCTTCTAGTCAAATAATGAATCCACAAATGCTTTTTTATCGAAAATCTGAAGATCCTCTATGCCCTCTCCCACTCCTATGAACTTGACCGGGATATTGAACTGATCCGCGATACCCAGGACCACTCCTCCCTTGGCCGTACCGTCCAGCTTCGTAACGGCAAGAGCCGTGACATCAGTAGCCTTGGTAAATTCCCTGGCCTGAACGAAGGCGTTCTGACCTGTGGAGCCGTCCAGAACCAGGAGTACCTCGTGGGGAGCATCGGGAACGACCTTGCGCATGACATTGCGTATCTTGGTAAGCTCGTTCATCAGATTTATCTTATTGTGCAGACGGCCGGCCGTATCAATCAGTACCACATCGATATCCTGGGCCACGGCTGACTTGACCGTATCGAAGGCCACGGACGCCGGGTCTGCACCCATGTTCTGCTTCACTATGGGAACTCCCGCCCTCTCGCTCCAGATCACCAGCTGGTCTACGGCCGCGGCGCGGAAGGTATCGGCCGCTCCCAGCATGACCTTCTTGCCGGATGCCTTGAGATTTGCCGCCAGCTTTCCGATAGTTGTAGTCTTGCCGACTCCGTTGACGCCGACCACCATTATCACATAAGGTTTCTTGGAAAAATCGAACACCGGGGCATCCTCCTTTCCCTCCACATCCAGCAGCGACGCCATTTCCTCCTTGAGGATAGAGCGCAGCTCCGCGGCATTCATGTACTTGTCCCTTGCCACTCTCTCCTCCAGCATATCGATAATTTTCAGCGTGGTATCCACCCCCACGTCTGAGGCGATGAGAGCATCCTCTATAGCATCCAGAACATCATCGTCCACCTTGGACTTACCCGCCACTGCACGGGAAAGTCTGTCGAAAAGCCCTTTCTTGGTCTTCTCCAGACCTTTGTCCAGAGACTCCTTATCGCGGAGAACCTCCTCCTTGTCGCGATTTTTCCTGCTGAACCACGACATTACGCAACGACCTCCTCTTTATTTATTTTCTCCGCCTCTTCCTCTTCTTCTGTCCTCCATTTACGCGGCCAGGTTGACCCCTGATGCTTGATAAAATCCAGTCCGAAGACCGATGCGCAGCCAAGACAGCCTCCGAGGAATGTAAATGCAATCAATATAATGGCTCTCTTCGGCTTTGACCTCTCGACCGGAACCACTATGGGCTTGATGACAGAAAGTACCGGAGTATCCTCCTTGACCTGCAGTTCTACCTGCACTCTCTGCCGGGCCAGCTCGGTATATATCGTATTGGACAAATCGTATTCCTGTCTGAGCCTATCTTCCGCAATCTGCGCAGTCGCAGCAGTTATACCTCTGTTTGCATCACGGAACTGAGCATAGGCAAGCTGCTTTTTCTCGAAATCGGCTTTTGCCTCATCGAATCTCTCGTTTACAAAATCGAGAGTAGACTTGGCCTTTGCTATCTTGTATTCCGTAACATATTTTTCCAGCAAGTTAAATGCGGCTGTAGCCACTTCCGCAGCGGCAACAGCCTCAGGCATACGTGCGGAGAGCTCGACATACCCGTCCTTATCATTGATGGTTATGGATACCAGCTCAGTAAGAACCTTCATGCAGGCGAATTCATCCTCAGTAAGGGTGTTCAGCCCGCTTTCTGCAGACACCAGAGAATCCAGTCCATCGCTTTCACCTCTCACTGCATTCATTATCACTCCGGGGAGCCCCAGTGTATATTTCATGACCGTACCGAAGAATGTCGGTTTATTGTACTCCTCATTTGTGAAATAATCGAAAAGTGTAACCTTCTCGGGCCACTCTTCAAATTTAATCGGAGTATACATCAAGTCCTTGACATAGCCCACATTGGAGAGCAACTGAGGGTAGACTGCAGGAGAAAGCGCTTCTCCGCTCCCCATCTGTCCCAGATTGATTCCGGCGAGGGACGCAAGGGAGGACATGGACGAACTGATGCCGCCTGACTGTCCGGTCTGGGGGACGAACGTCGTTCCCGCGGTATACTCCTTCTTCGAAAAGAGCGCGACCAGCAACCCCAGAACCATGAAGGCCGCCGTAACATAGATTATGAATATCCTCTTTTTCCAGAGCCTCTTTACGAGAGCTATCAGGTCAATCTCCTGCTCCTGTACATCTCCTGCCTGAGCTGCAGGCTGTTGTATGTTCTGCTGTTCTGACATAGTAGTTACTTGACTGTTCGTTTTTATCACAATTTGCAAAAATATGAAATCAGTTACTATTATCCAAATATAGAATTACTTTACTACATTTGCACCGCACTAGATACAAGATATGAACCAGAAGACCAAAGGCTACATACTGGGAACCATCGCCGCCGCCACTTACGGCATGAACCCGCTGTTCGCACTGCCGCTGTACAAGGACGGAATGAACCCCGAATCAGTATTGTTTTTCCGATACCTCCTGGCCATTCCCATCCTGGCCGTCATGATTCATGCCCGCGGACGTTCCTTCAGGGTCAGCCGCAAGGAGACTCTCACTCTCATAGTCATGGGACTTCTGGTGGCCGTATCCTCGCTCACCCTCTTCCAGAGCTACAACTTCATGGAAGCCGGTATCGCATCCACCATCCTCTTCGTCTACCCCATAATGGTCGCCGTCATCATGGCCCTGGTGTTCAAGGAGAAGATCAGCCTGCAGACCGCCCTCTGCATGGCCCTGGCCCTGGGAGGCATAGCCCTGCTGTACAAAGGCCCGGACGGAGCGACCCTGAGTCTCATCGGTACTGTACTGGCCCTGGCCTCCGCCCTTACCTATGCCATATATATAGTAGGTATCAACCAGACTACCCTCAGGAACACAGCCACCCTGACCGTCACCTTCTACGTACTGGTATTCGGAGTATCCCTCTTCATAATCCGGCTGCTCACGGGAGTCGAGCTGACCACTCCCTCCCACTGGTACATGTGGGCCAACATCCTGGCGCTCTCCATCTTCCCCACAGCCATATCCTTCCTCTGCACCACCAGCGCAATACAGTACATAGGCTCCACACCCACTGCCATCCTCGGTGCCCTGGAGCCGGTGACAGCCATATTTTTCGGCATTACCGTCTTCGGAGAGCGGATGACGGCCCGCGAGGGACTGGGCATAGTGATGATCCTGATAGCCGTCACATTCGTCATCGCCGGGGGCAGCATCACCCTGCAGATGACCCGCTTCAGGAAGATGTTCCCCAAACTTCCCCGCCGCCGCAGACAGAAACAAGACTAATCAACCCACCGCCTATGAAACACCCTGCCGCAGTTATTTTACTCTGCATTGCCGCCCTTACACGGACCATATCCGCATCATGCCACGAAGGCATTTCCCCTTCAGCACCGGTCTATTCTCTCATAGAACGTATCTGTCCCGGCTCCTCCGGAAATTTTATCATACTGATTGACACCGCTGCGTCAGGATCTTTCTTTGAGCTCAGCCAGAGCCCTGACGGACGTATCTCCATCTCTGCGGACTGCCCAGTAAGCGCCGCCGCCGGACTCAACTGGTACCTTAAATATTACGCCGGCATCCACCTGAGCTGGAACTGCATGCGGGCGGAACTTCCGACAGAACTACCTCCTGTGCCCGCTCCGGAGCGCCTAGGGCTGAATGTCGCGGACCCGGGACTGTGGCAGGGATATCACCGTCCCGCATTCCTGCAGCCCGAGGACGATAATTTCCAGAAAATAGCTGATATCTACTACGAGGAATCGGAAAAACTCTTCGGCAATGCCCGCTTCTACAGCATGGATCCATTCCACGAGGGAGGCAGAACGGCCGGGGTCGACCTGGAGGCTGCAGGCAAGGCCATCCACTCTGCCATGCAGCGCAACAGTCCGGGAGCCAAATGGGTAGTGCAGGCCTGGGGTGCCAATCCCCGCCCTGCGATGATCAGATCCGTGCCCCGCGGGGACATACTCGTCCTCGACCTCTACTCCGAGAGCCGGCCGCAGTGGGGAGATCCCGCCTCATCGTGGTACCGCCCGGAAGGTTTCGACGGACACGACTGGCTCTACTGTATGCTGCTCAATTTCGGAGGCAATGTAGGCCTTCACGGCAAAATGCAGCACGTCATAAACGAATACTACAAAGCGGACTCCAGCCGTTTCTCAGGGACAATGCTGGGCGTCGGCCTCACAATGGAAGGTATAGAGAACAATCCGGTGATGTACGAGCTGCTCTGCGAGCTGCCCTGGCGCCCGGAGCATTTTTCCAAGGACGAATGGCTGCAGGGATATCTCCGCGCCCGTTACGGCCGTATCGCTCCGAAGGTCCTCCAGGCCTGGAGGCTGCTGGCACGGTCCATCTACGAATGTCCCGCCGCCTCCACCCAGCAGGGCACCCACGAGTCCATCTTCTGCGCACGTCCGTCCCTGAACACCTACCAGGCTTCTTCCTGGTCTGAGATGTCGGACTACTACGACCCGGCTGATGTAATCTTGGCTGCAAACCTCATGGTTCAGGCTGCTCCGGATTTTGCCGGATGTGATAACTTTGAATATGACCTGGTGGATATCCTGCGTCAGGCTATCGCAGAAAAAGGCAGGCTTACTTACAAGGCTATCCAACAGGCATATACCAGCCGCGACACAGCGGCTCTGCGCTCACATGGAGAAAACTTTCTGACACTGTTACTGCTCCAGGACAGCCTGCTGTCATCGCGGAGAGAATTTATGGCAGGCAACTGGATAGCACAGGCCAGGGCACTGGGCGAGGATGAGGCCATGAAAGACTGGCTCGAATGGAACGCCCGCGTCCAGATTACCACATGGGGCAACCGCACAGCCTCCGACACCGGCGGGCTGCATGACTACGCGCACAAGGAATGGTCCGGCCTCCTGGCCGACTTCTACTACCTGCGCTGGAAAACCTGGCTCGACAGGCTTCTGGCCGACCCCACTGGTCCCGACCCTGCCCTCTCCATCGACTACTACTCTCTCGAAGAGCCCTGGACCCTGCGTAAGAACACCTATCCCTCCAAACCCACCTCTTCTCCCATCCCGACCGCCATACGTATCTGGTCCACCATCCCGGAGTAAAGCAGATACAACAACACAAGCCGCCAGCAGACTGCCTCCAAACCCGTCAGCACACCCATAACCAAGAAGGTGACGGTGAAAAGCAACATTTGTCGGCTCCTTCTCCGCAGGAAACCGATGCCGGGGGACCAAGAGCCACCTCTGACGCGGATCCGCTGATAACGAAAATGAGCCGGAAGCAACTCCCACCGAGGGCCACCCCGGACCACGCCACGGACCACCGCCGCACGTAGACATAAAAAAAGCCCCCGGAGATCAGTCCTCCGGGGGCTCTAAGGGGCGGCGGCTACCTACTCTCCCACCCCTGTTAGGGCAGTACCATCGGCACAAGTGCGTTTAACTTCTCTGTTCGGAATGGGAAGAGGTTGGTCCACACCGTTATAACCACCATGATTTCTCTGTCACTTTCGTGACGTATTCTATAAGAAATGAGAGAGACAACTCAGTATTATTGTTTGTTTTTCTGCGTCATATCAGAAGTGTCGGGCTATTAGTACTGCTCGGCTTTGACGTTGCCGCCTTTACACCTGCAGCCTATCGACGTCGTAGTCTTCGACGACCCTCCATGGAAATCTTATCTTGAAGCCGGCTTCGCGCTTAGATGCTTTCAGCGCTTATCCTAACCACACGTGGATACCCGGCGGTGCAGCTGGCGCCACAACCGGTACACCAGAGGTGTGTCCATCCCGGTCCTCTCGTACTAAGGACAGACCTCCGCAAATTTCCTACGCCCACAACAGATAGGGACCGAACTGTCTCACGACGTTCTGAACCCAGCTCGCGTGCCACTTTAATCGGCGAACAGCCGAACCCTTGGGACCTGCTCCAGCCCCAGGATGTGACGAGCCGACATCGAGGTGCCAAACCGCTCCGTCGATTTGAGCTCTTGGGAGCGATCAGCCTGTTATCCCCGGAGTACCTTTTATCCTTTGAGCGATGGCCAAACCATGTAGAACCACCGGATCACTTTGCCCTGCTTTCGCACCTGATCGACTTGTCGGTCTCTCAGTCAAGCCCACTTATACCAATACACTCTGCGCACGGTTACCATTCGTGCTGAGTGGACCTTGGGAAGCCTCCGTTACGCTTTTGGAGGCGACCACCCCAGTCAAACTACCCACCAAGCGGTGTCCTCAACAAAGAGTTAGAAACCAAATAACCAAAGGGTGGTATTTCAACAGCGGCTCCGGCAATACTGGCGTACCGCCATCACAGCCTCCCACCTATCCTACACATCAATTACCCGGTTTCAGCGCTAAGCTGCAGTAAAGGTTCACGGGGTCTTTCCGTCCCGTTGCGGGTAAGCGGCATCTTCACCGCTACTACAATTTCACCGAGATCATGGCTGAGACAGCGCCCAGATCGTTACACCATTCGTGCAGGTCGGAACTTACCCGACAAGGAATTTCGCTACCTTAGGACCGTTATAGTTACGGCCGCCGTTTACCGGGGCTTCAATTCAGCGCTTCGACTTCATTGCTTCCATCTTACGCCCCCTCTTAACCTTCCGGCACCGGGCAGGTGTCAGGCCTTATTCGTCATCTTTCGATTTCGCAAAGCCATGTGTTTTTGGTAAACAGTCGCCTGGGCCATTTCTCTGCGCCCACTTCCGTGGGACCCCTTCTCCCGAAGTTACGGGGTCAGTTTGCCGAGTTCCTTGGCCATGAATCGCTCGAGCACCTTAGGATTCTCTCCTCGCCCACCTGTGTCGGTTTACGGTACGGGCCGTCATGCCATATGCTACGGAGGTTTTCTCGTGAGTCTGGTTACCCTCGCTGTCCGCTTGCCCGAAGGCTCGCGGTACTGTCGCGTTTCAGCAATCTCCGGCATTACCGCAGACTTTACCTACGCGCTTCAACCGCCTATTCCGTCAGGCGGCGGAGGTGTCACTCCTCAGTCACTCCTTCACTGACATAACGGGTACCGGAATCTTGACCGGTTGTCCATCACCTTCCCCTTTCGGGTTCGGCTTAGGGCCCGACTTACCCTGAGGCGATTAACGTCGCTCAGGAAACCTTGGGCTTTCGGTGTGCGGGTTTCGCGCCCGCATTGTCGTTACTTATGCCTACATTTTCTTTTCCGGACGCTCCAGCCGTCCTCACGAACGACCTTCGGCGCCGACCGGAATGCTCCCCTACCACTCATCTTGCGACGAGTCCGCAGTTTCGGCAGTATGCTTGATGCCCGTTTATCATCCACGCAGCTGCGCTCGACTAGTGAGCTGTTACGCACTCTTTAAATGAATAGCTGCTTCCAAGCTAACATCCTAGCTGTCTCTGCATAGCCACCTCGTTCTCTCAACTTAGCATACATTTCGGGGCCTTAACTGGCGGTCCGGGCTCTTTCCCTCTTGCCACCGGACATTAGCACCCGGCGACTCACTCCCGTCGATCACTTCGCGGCATTCGGAGTTTGTCAGGAATTGATAGGCGGTGAAGCCCTCGCATCCTATCAGTAGCTCTACCTCCGTGAAGCTCCGGCGAGGCTGTCCCTAAAGACATTTCGGGGAGTACGAGCTATCTCCCAGTTTGATTAGCCTTTCACCCCTACCCTCAGCTCATCCGAATCCTTTTCAACGGAAACCGGTTCGGTCCTCCAGCGCCTGTCACGGCGCCTTCAACCTGGCCAAGGGTAGATCACTAGGTTTCGCGTCTGTCCACTCCTACTTTACGCCCTTGTCAGACTCGCTCTCGCTTCGGCTCACGCGCCTTAAGCGCTTAACCTCGCAGGAATGGAACAACTCGTAGGCTCATTATCCAAAAGGCACGCCGTCGCACCATAAAGATGCTCCGACCGCTTGTAGACGAACGGTTTCAGGGTCTATTGCACTCCCCTGTTCGGGGTTCTTTTCACCTTTCCCTCACGGTACTGGTTCACTATCGGTCTTCCGGTCGTATTTAGCCTTGCGGGATGGGCCCCGCGGATTCAGACAGGGTTCCTCGTGCCCCGCCCTACTCAGGTGGTCATTTGAACAGTCCATGCTCTACGCGTACGGGCCTGTCACCCTGTGCCGGACTCCTTTCCAGAAGCTTCCGCTTGTGATGAACTGTTCGCGGTATGACTCCTACAACCCCGGAATTGCCGTAACAACTCCGGTTTGGGCTATTTCCCTTTCGCTCGCCACTACTCGGGAAATCGATCTTTCTTTCTTTTCCTCCAGGTACTAAGATGTTTCAGTTCCCTGGGTTCGCTCTGGCGTGGACGAGCTTCACTCGTCCGGGTTTCCCCATTCGGATACGTGCGGATCAAGTCCTGTTGGCGGATCCCCGCACATTTTCGCAGCTTACTGCGTCCTTCTTAGCCGCCGGAAGCCTAGGCATCCTCCGTTCGCCCTTGTAACTTCTCTCGATATGATTTAGTATTCGTCTCGTATTTGGATCAATTGTAGTCCCATTAAAATTTACATCTTAACAGACTTATTAACCTATATACTTTTACCTCGTTATCTCTCTCAGTCTTTTCAATGAACTATCCGTTTTTCTCAAACGGGCTGCAAATATATGGGCGATTTTTTAAACCACCAAATTTTTCTGCAAAAAATTTTCAAAAATTTTTGAAAAAATTTTATCTCTTTTAACCAAGTTGCTGAAAACAAAGAAGATATAATTTAAAATTTCTTGAAAGAATTTTTCATAAAAATTTTTGGTTAAATTTGTATCCAAAACCAAACCTTCCTAATACCTATCTTATGAGCGAAGAAAATAAAAAAGTAACTCTTCCCGAAAACGCATTCCGGGAACTGAAACCCGGCGAGAAGTACCAGCCTCTTCTCAATCCGGACAAAGTCTATCCTGAGGTAACTGTATGGTCCGTGACCATCGGCCTCGTGATGACCATCATCTTCTCTGCTGCCGCAGCTTTCCTCGGATTGAAAGTAGGGCAGGTCTTCGAGGCCGCCATACCTATATCTATAATAGCGGTAGGACTCTCCAGCGCATTCAAGCGCAAGAACGCCCTGGGCGAGAATGTCATCATCCAGTCCATCGGCGCCTGCTCCGGTGTAATAGTGGCAGGAGCGATATTCACCCTCCCGGCCCTGTACATCCTGCAGGACAGATATCCGGAACTCACGGTGGATTTCTCCAAGATATTCCTCAGCTCTCTCATCGGAGGAGTGCTCGGTATCCTGCTGCTGATTCCTTTCCGCAAATATTTCGTAAAGGAGCAGCACGGCAAATACCCCTTCCCCGAGGCTACCGCCACCACTCAGGTACTGGTCAGCGGCGAGTCCGGAGGCAAGGGAGCCAAGACACTGCTTATCAGCGGTCTGATCGGAGGTCTCTACGACTTCATCGTATCCACCTTCGGATGGTGGTCCGAGGTCTTCACCTCCAGGGTACTGCCCTGGGGCGAGCAGGTGGCCACCAACGCAAAGCTGCTCTTCAAGGTCAATGTGGGAGCGGCAGTCCTCGGCCTCGGCTACATCATCGGCCTCAAGTATTCATTCATCATCTGCTGCGGCTCGTTCCTCGTATGGTTCATCATTATTCCGCTGATGAACCTGATCTTCGGAGACAGCGTAGTGGACCTGATGGGCTCGGGCCTGACGGCGACCGTAGGCTCGATGTCGCCTGAGGAGATCTTCACCAACTACGCCCGCCACATCGGCATCGGAGGCATCGCCACCGCCGGCATCATCGGCATCATCAAGTCAGCCGGTATCATCAAGTCCGCACTGGGCCTGGCCGGCAAGGAGTTCCGCGGCAAGAAGGACGGCGCCGGCACCCAGGAGGCCCGCACTCAGAGAGACCTGTCCATGAAGATCATAATCATCGGCCTGACCGTTACCCTGGCCCTGATGTTCGTATTCTTCTACTTCGGAGTGCTGGACAACCTGTGGCACGCCGTAATAGCCCTCCTAGTAGTGGCAGTCATCGCCTTCCTGTTCACCACAGTGGCCGCCAACGCGATAGCCATAGTCGGCACCAACCCCGTCAGCGGCATGACCCTGATGACCCTTATCCTGGCCTCCATCATCCTGGTGGCAGCAGGACTCAAGGGCACTTCCGGCATGGCCGCCGCCCTGATCATCGGAGGCGTGGTCTGCACCGCACTCTCCATGGCCGGAGGCTTCATCACCGACCTGAAGATAGGTTACTGGATCGGAACCACCCCCCGCAAGCAGGAGGGATGGAAGTTCTTAGGAACAATAGTGGCCGCCGCCACCGTCGCAGGAGTGATGATGATTCTCAACGACACCTTCGGATTCACCGGTGAAGGTGCCCTCGTAGCTCCTCAGGCCAATGCCATGGCCGCCGTCATCGAGCCCCTGATGCTCGGAGGCAGCGCTCCCTGGCTGATGTACGGCATCGGAGCCGCCATCGCCATCATCCTTACCCTGTTCAAGGTACCCGCCCTGCCCTTCGCGCTCGGAATGTTCATTCCCATCGAACTCAACCTTCCCCTGATGATCGGAGGAGCCGTCGCATGGTATGTGGGCTCCCGCAGCAAGGACAAGGCCATCAACGAGGCCCGCAAGGAGAAAGGCACCCTCGTGGCTTCCGGATTCATCGCCGGCGGCGCCCTGATGGGAGTCGTATCCGCGATCATGCGCTTTGCCGACGTGAACCTGGTCAATACTCAGTGGCAGTCCTCCACCCCCGCGGTATGGGTTGCCCTCGGAGTATATATCCTGCTGATTGCCTACATGATCTGGGCATGTAAGAAAACTGACGCCGCCGAAGAGAAATAACGATGCTGAGCGACAGTAATTTCCCCATTGCACTGCTCCTGACCCTCATCGCGGGACTGTCCACCGGACTCGGAGGGGTGATTGTGCTGCTGACAAGAAAATTCAGCACGAAGACCCTCTCATTTGCCCTCGGTTTCTCGGCAGGAGTGATGCTCTTCATCTCCATGACGGAACTTTTCGCCGAGGCCAGAGCCAGCCTCGGCTCCGCCTTCGGAGAGAGGACGGGGCTGCTGTATACTGTCCTGGCCTTCTTCGCGGGGATAGCGCTGATTGCCCTCATTGACAATCTGATACCCTCGAAGGACAATCCCCATGAATATTCCGCCGCCCCCTCGGAGGACGGCGCCGTCCCGGACAGTACGGGGCTCATGCGGCTGGGGCTCTTCTCCGTGATTGCCATTGCCATACACAATTTCCCGGAGGGCATGGCCACCTTCGTGAGCGCCATGGAAAGCCCCCGGACGGGTATTTCCATCGCTGTGGCTGTGGCGATCCACAACATTCCGGAAGGCATAATGGTTGCAATACCGATTTACTATGCCACGCGGAAAAAGGGCAAGGCCGTCGGGAACGCCTTCCTGTCCGGACTCGCCGAGCCGGTGGGGGGAGTCGTCGGTTACCTGCTGCTCTCGAGGATATTCGACCAGTCCCTGAACGGAACGGTACTCGCAGTGGTCGCGGGTATCATGACCTATATCGCATTAGATGAGCTTCTTCCGTCCGCCGAAAAGTTCGGGCACCACCACCTGTCCATCATCGGGGTCATAGCCGGTATGGCGGTAATGGCGGCAAGTATGATTTTGATTTAGTTAAATATTTTAGATATGGAAAAAATAGTTGACAGATTTCTGAGGTACGTGGCATTCGACACGACATCGAACCCGGACTCGCAGAGTCAGCCCAGTACCAACAAGCAGTTTGCCCTTCTGGATCAGCTCCGAAAAGAATTGGAGGCCATGGGGCTTGAAAAAGTAGAACTTGATAAATATGGATACCTGATGGCATCCATACCCTCCAACATAGAAGAGGACGTCCCCGCCATAGGATTCATCTCCCATGTGGACACCTCCCCCGATGCCCCCGGCAGCGGCATCAAGCCCCGTATAGTGGAGAACTACGACGGCAAGGCCATCACTCTCAACGAGGCTAAAGGCATGGTTCTCGACCCGGAAGAATTCCCCGAGCTGAAGGACTATGTGGGCCAGACCCTGATCACCACCGACGGCAACACCCTGCTCGGAGCAGATGACAAAGCCGGAGTGGCCGAAATCATGGCCGCCGCCGAATACATCATGGAACATCCTGAATTCAAGCACGGTCCCATCAAGATCGGCTTCACCCCCGACGAGGAAATCGGCCGCGGAGTGGACCATTTCGACGTGGCCAGGTTCGGTGCCAAATACGCCTACACCATGGATGGAGGCGCCATCGGCGAACTCGAGTACGAGAACTTCAACGCCGCGGCCGCCAAGCTGCACATCCAGGGCCGCAACATCCACCCGGGCTACGCCAAGGACAAGATGCTCAATGCGATACTCATCGCGTCCGAGCTCAACGACATGCTGCCCGTATGGCAGAGACCCGAATACACCGAGGGCTACGACGGATTCATCCACATCACCAAGTTCACCGGCGTGGTCGAGGAGGCCGACATCCAGTACATCATCCGCGACCACGACTTCGAGCTGTTCGAGCGCAAGAAGAAGATGATACAGGAGTGCGCCGACTTCATCAACTGCAAGTACGGAGCCGGTGTCGTGACCGTCGACATCAAGGACCAGTACTACAACATGAAGAAGGAGGTAGAGCCCCACTACCACATCATCGAGAAGGCAGTCGAGGCCATGAAGGCCGCGGGCATCAAGCCCAACATCCGTCCCATCCGCGGCGGTACGGACGGCGCCCGCCTCTCGTTCATGGGCCTGCCCTGCCCCAACATCTTCGCCGGCGGCCTCAACTTCCACGGCAAGTACGAGTATCTGCCCGTGCAGAGCATGGAGAAGGCCTCGGAGGTCATCCTGAACATCATCCGGAATTTCACAGTAAAATAATGGAAGAGAACATCCAGCTCAACGCGCACAACAAGGAGGAATACCCTCCGATGCACACGGCGGAACATATCCTCAACCAGACGATGGTGCGGATGTTCGGCTGTCCCCGCTCGCGCAACGCCCATATCGAGCGGAAGAAGAGCAAATGCGACTATCTGCTGGCGGAGTGCCCCACTCCGGAGCAGGTCCAGGCCATTGAGGACAAGGTCAATGAGGTGATAGCGGCAGCCCTGCCGGTCACCATTGAGTTCGTTCCTCTGTCAGAGGCAGGTGCAATAGTCGACCTGAGCAAACTGCCGGAGAATGTCTCGCAGACCCTCCGGATAGTCAGGGTCGGGGACTACGACGCCTGCGCCTGCATCGGGGCCCACGTCTCCAATACCTCGGAGATCGGGCACTTCCGGATACTCTCGCATGACTTCGCCGACGGACGGTGGAGAGTCCGCTTCAAGGTCGAGGGATAGAGGGGTGGCACGGTAATTGACAGCTTTCATATTTCAGAATCACAAAGCATCTGAAGTATGAAAGCTGTTTCATTTATTATTGCGGCGGCTGCCGCCACAGTTCTTTCCTGCGGCCTGATGAATGCCCAGGATGCTCCATATAAAGACAAATTCCGCTATATCGAGGTCACCGGCACCTCCGAGGTAGAGATTATTCCGGACGAGATACATTTTGTAATCGGCATCAAGGAATATTTCGAGGAGGAATTCGACGGAGTCTCCAAACCCGAGGAATACAGGACAAAAGTCCGTATCGAGGACATCGAGTCGCAGATGCGCGAAGCCCTTCACTCCATCGGCATCACCGACAACGACATCCGCACCCAGGACGTGGGCGATTACTGGAGGGAGCGGGGCCTGGATTTCCTCATCGGCAAGAATCTGGACATCACCCTGCACGATTTCACGATGATAGACAGGATCATCTCCGTCATAGACACTAAGGGAGTAAGTTCCATGCGTATCGGGGAAATGAGCAACAAGGACATCCTCAAATACCACGAGCAGGGCAAGAAAGACGCGCTGCTGGCCGCTAAGGACAAAGCCGGATACATGGCGGAGGCCCTCGGTGAGAAAATCGGGAAAGTCCTCAGCATCGTAGAGCACGGCGGCGGAACAGACCACTACACGGTCGTCCAGAACAGCAAGCTCCGCATGGACGGAGCCGCACTCGGCTCAGCCGAAGCCGCCCCGGCAGCCTCCGCCTCCGACGCCTTCCGCACCATCAAGTACACCTACTCGGTCACCTGCCGCTTCGCCCTCAAAGGCTGGTAATCACACCCGCAGACAACTGATAGGGACAACACAGACTCCATCGCTGCGGCGATAAGCATACTGACCGGTGCCAGTAAGAACCATAAGGAAGGACGGGGCACTCATGGCCTCAGTGTCAATCTTACCTGCAAGTTTCAGCAATGTCCTGGCACCGGACTCTATAAGAGTATCTCCTCCGAGTTTGATCTCAATCAGACCGTAACGGCCGTTACGAAGATGAATGACTGCATCACATTCAAGTCCGGTCTTGTCACGATAATGGTACAGTTTGCCGTCAAGAGCCTCTGCATAAACACGGAGGTCGCGTACAGCCATTGTCTCGAAAAACAACCCGAGGGTATTCAGATCTGCAAGCAAGTCCTCAGGTCCCGTACCGACAGAGGCCGCTGCTATGGACGGATCAGCAAAATACCTTGTATCAGAAGTGCGGATAGCCGTTTTGGATCTCAGATTGGGATTCCAAGCAGGAAGATCCTCTATCACAAATATCTTCCTGAGTGCGCGTAAATAAGATGCAATGGTGTCTTCCGTCATGCTTCCGGCACGGTTGCCCGACAGATCCGCATATATCGTACTCAACGGCACCTGCTGGCCTTGATGCCTGGCATAGGAGCGCATCAGTCTACGCGCAAAATCCGCATCCCTGCAGACATCGTCCACTCTTGAGATATCGCTTTCACACACAGCGTCAGCATAGTTCAACGCCTGTCGCAATGCAGCTTTCCTTGAAAGATCCAGCGAGCCCGGCCATCCGCCCCTGCATATCAAGAATGCCAGTGACTCCAAAGACATATTTTCAGCAGAGGCCGGAACAAATTCTCCAGAAAACATAGACTCAAGACGCACACTGCCGTTTGACTCTCCGGACTCCCAAAGACTCATTGTCCGCATGGTAAGTCTTGCTATCCTGCCTATGCCGGAATGCGTCTGTTCTGATAAATCCGGAGGAACAGCAGAACCTGTCAGGATAAACTGCCCGGGAGACCGTCTGTGGCTGGTCTCGAATCTGACAGTATCCCACAATGACGGTGCCAGCTGCCACTCGTCGATCACCCTCGGAACTGCTCCTTGAAGCAGTACCTGAGGATCCGTCTCCGCTAATATAAGATTTGCCTGACGGTTTTTCGGCTCGTCCATATAAATAATGCTTCCGGCCTGCTGCTCTGCCGTCGTAGTCTTGCCGCACCACTTCGGACCTTGAATCAGTACAGCTCCCGATGCCTCCAATTGTTCACTGAGAAGCTTGTCGGCAATTCGTTTTCTGTATGTAATAGGCTCTTCCATCAGCGTTATTTTTGACTTTTGCAAATATAACACTAAATATTGAAATAAAATAATTTACGAAGACTTATTCACCAAGTTGGACTGTTTTCATTCACCAAGTTGGACTGTTTTCATTCACCAAGTTGGACTGTTTTCATTCACCAAGTTGGACTGTTTTCATTCACCAAGTTGGACTGTTTTCATTCACCAAGTCGGCCGTTATTCATCTGCTGGCGGGCGAGGAGCTCGCGGGTGCGGAGGGAGTCCTTGTAGGCGTTGTGGGCGTTGATCCTGGAGATGTCCAGGGCGGCGTCGGAGTTTCCGCCCCAGCGGCGGCAGCTGTATACCGGGGCGTAGATGCGGCAGAGGCGGTACTCACGGGTCAGGCGGAGCACTACGCCGTAGTCCTCGCCGTAGGAGACGTTCTCGAAGCCGCCGGCCGAGCGCAGGGTAGCGGCGTGGAAGGCGCGGGGAGCACCGAGGCCGTTGATGCGCAAGGCGTTGTTGTGGCCGTTGGAGTCGGTCCACTCGCGGTGGTCGATGATGCCTGGCGGTATGGGCCGCAGGTCGAAGTCAGTCATCATGTAGCTGCCGATGACCACGGCGCACCGCTCGCGGCGGAACACTTCCACAATCCGCTGCAGGGTATCGGGCCCGCTATACATGTCGTCGCTGTCGAGCTGCACGGCATAGCGTCCGCAAGCCGGATGGCTGATGCCGGCGTTCCAGCAGCCGCCGATGCCCAGACCGCTCTCCTCCGGGATAAGGTGAATCACCCGGCTGTCGGACGAGGCAAGTTCATCTATCCTTTCCGATGTTCCGTCGGTGGAATAATTGTCTATCACTATGACATTGAACAGGAAATCCGTCTGCTGCGAGAGTGCCGAGCGGAGCGCGTCCTGGATCGTGGCCGCACGGTTGAGCACGGGGATGACGACCGAGGCCTCTACGGCATAGGAGGCGTCATCCTCCCCGACCGTCCGCGTCCGCTGCGGCAGCCACGCCCCTATTTTCCTTAAATGGTCCGTGAAGATGGCCTCCATCTCTATCTGCGCCTCCCGGTTCCGCGGGTCCACATAGTCGAACTGCTTCTGCCCCGAAGCCCTCGCATCCACCTCGTCCACCCCGTAGAGCGTCTGCGGCAGATGCACCAGCGCTCCGTGCCGCGAGAGGAAGAGCCTCAGCGAATACCACCGGCCGTATTTCAGCACCGTGCCGTCTCCTGCATTGTCCTCCGCCGTCTCCTGTTCCCATTTCCGCATCAGAGCCTCATTCACAGCCACTATCGCCCCGAAGTCGAAGTCCTCCCGCACACTGCCCGGCTGACAGTCATTGACCGGATTGTCCTTCCGCCGGCCGTCCGACGTCCGCAGCCAGTAGTCACAGTACACCATCACCGCCCCGGCCCGAGCAGCCTCCTCCAGCAGCCTTCCGCCGGCCTCCCGGGCATCATACATTTCCCGCTCCGGCCCCACCCGCAGCAGAACATATCCATTGTCTCTGTCAATTATTTCCATATCTTTCTGATTAGCCTCTCAAAGATAGTAAATGTTTTCATGTGAATTTGCGTAACGGCAAGCAGAGAAGCGGCCTAAAAATGCAATTATCTTTAAATCATCAAGTTACAATTAGAGCGTGTGCTTTCGGAAGTGTCAAAAATATCCGAAAAGCACTCGTTGCATTTGTAAAGGCCTGTCTATCGAAGCATTACAAAACGAAGCCGCTGCAGTACTTACCGTTGCCAGGCCATCACGCATCCCTTAGTTGTTCTTGTTTATCAGGTTTACGACGACCTTCACCATCATGTCCTTCTCTTCCGTGCGGCTTTCGGTAAGTCACAATCTTATCATTCAATTCCATACCTCAACACTTTAAACAGATTACACAAATTATCAGATGAACCGGCCGGTGACACTGGAAGGGCAGCGGCGGATGTCGTCAGGAGTGCCGGCTGCCACGATGCGGCCGCCTTCCTCGCCGCCGCCGGGCCCCATGTCGATGACGTAGTCGGCTGAGCGGATGACATCGATGTCGTGCTCGATGACGATGACCGTGGCGCCGTGGTCTATCAGGCTCTGGAAGACCTGCAGCAGGGTTTGTACGTCGGCAGGATGCAGTCCTATGGTCGGCTCGTCGAACACGAAGACCGAATCGTCCTGGCCGCGTCCCATCTCGCTGGCCAGCTTGAGACGCTGGGCCTCGCCGCCCGACAGTCCGGGAGTCTGCTCGCCGAGAGTCAGATAGCCCAAGCCAAGGTCCTGGAGCACCTGAAGCCGCTGACGCACAGTTCTGAGATCCCCGCACGCCACGAGAGCGTCGCTGACATCCATCGCCATCAATTCGGGAAGAGAGTGATAGGTTCCCTCGAAATTCTCCCGGCGGATACGGTAAGCCGCCTTGGAATAGCGGGAGCCGCGGCAGTCCGGGCAGGGTATGTCCACGTCGGGCAGGAACTGTACGTCGAGGTTGATTACACCAGTACCGTCACAGGTAGGACAGCGCAGACGGCCGGTATTGTAGGAGAAATCCCCATCCTTCCAGCCGGCGGCCTTAGCGTCGGGCGTGCGGGCGTAGACCTTGCGCAGCTCGTCGTGTACGTTGGCGTATGTAGCTACGGTAGAGCGGATATTGATGCCTATGGGCGTTGCGTCTATAAGTTTGGCGTGCCGGATACCGTCGGCCTGTACGGACAGCACGTGGCCAGGCAACTTGCCGCCCGAAACCATCGCCTGCAAACCCGGCACCAGACTCTCCAGTATCAGAGTCGTCTTGCCCGAGCCCGACACTCCGGTCACCACGGTCAGCCGCCCCTTGGGGATATCCACCTCTAACGGCTTCACCGTATGTATCGCAGCCGTCGAGATATGGATACGTCCGTAAGCAAACATCTCGGATTCAGCCGCCCGCTTCCGGGCACTCACCCCTGCCAGCCCGGTCAGAAACGGGCCTATCTTCGAATCCGGACACCGTCCGATATCCTCCAGCGTCCCCTGCGCTATCACCTGTCCGCCCGAAGAACCGGCCCCGGGCCCCATCTCTATCATCCAGTCCGACTCCTTGAGTATCTGCACATCGTGGTCCACGAGCACTATCGAATTGCCGTCGGCTATCAGGTCCTTCATCACCCCTGCCAGCCCGACGATATTGGCCGGATGCAGCCCTATCGACGGCTCGTCCAGCACATAGAGCACCCCTGTGGTACGGTTACGCACCGCCCTGGCCAGCTGCATCCTCTGCCGCTCCCCGGTCGAAAGCGTGGACGAAGCGCGGTCCAGACTCAGATACCCCACACCCAGATCCAGCAGCCGCACCGAAGCATCCAGGAACGACTCGCAGATCCTCTCAGCCATCGGACGCATCTCCTCCGGCAGGGAAGCCGGCACCCCGCGCACCCATTCCACCAGCTCCCGCAGACTCATCCGGCACGCCTCGTCTATGGAAATGCCCCGGACCCTAGGAGCGCGGGCGGCCTCGGAGAAACGCGAGCCCCCGCAATCAGGACACGGCCCGGTCCTAAGGAACCGCTCCACCCGCTTCATCCCCTTCTCGTCCTTGACCTTCGCAAGGGCGTTCTGCACGGTATAGACGGCATTGTAGTAGGTAAAATCCAATTCCCCGGCCTGGTTGGTATTCTTCGAATGGTAGAATATATGCTTCTTCTCGGCCGGTCCATGAAAGACAATATCCCGCTCCTTCGGGGTCAACTGGTTGAAAGGCACGTCCGTACGCACTCCCATCGCCCGGCAGACATCGGTCATCAGGGACCACATCAGGGTATTCCACGGCAGCACCGCACCCTGGTCGATGCTCAGGGTCTCGTCCGGCACCAGGGTGGACTCATCCACGGTGCGGACAGTTCCGGTGCCGTCGCAAGCAGGACAGGCACCGCTGCTGTTGAAGGACAATTCCTCAGCGGACGGTGCGTAGAAATGCGCCCCGCACTCCGGGCAGACCAGTTCCAGACCGGCCGCCACATTGAGCGACGGTGTCACGTAATGCCCGTTCGGGCAGCGGTGTGAGGCCAGGCGCGAATAGATCAGGCGCAGCATGTTGAGCAGCTCCGTCCCAGTGCCGAAGGTGCTGCGGATACCCGGCACCGCCGGCCTCTGGTGCATGGCCAGGGCCGCCGGCACGTAGAGCACCTCATCCACGCTCGCCCGCGCCGCCTGAGTCATTCTCCGGCGGGTATATGTCGACAGCGACTCGAGATAGCGCCGCGAGCCCTCCGCATACAGCACCCCGAGGGCCAGCGAACTCTTGCCCGAGCCCGACACCCCCGCTATCCCCACGACCTTCCCAAGCGGCACGTCCACATCGATATTCTTAAGATTGTGCACCCTCGCCCCGCGCACCTCTATCCTGTCCGGTCTGTCAATATTTTCTTTCATTGTCAATTTGAATTTATCCTACAAATTTATCAACTTTTTCCATAAATTCGCGGTATGAAAAGACAACTCTTCTGTACTCTGGCAATGACAGCGATGACTGTTATCGGAACGGCTGCGGCGGGGACCGACAGCCTCTCGAAATGGGTGAATCCTATGATTGGAACAAACGGAATGGGGCATACGTTTCCCGGGGCATGTTATCCTTTCGGAATAGTGCAGCTCAGCCCGGACACGGACACCGTGCCGCACAACATCGACGGACGGTATCAGCCCGAGGCCTACCGCTACTGCGCCGGCTACCAGTACGGCGACAGCACGATAGTGGGCTTCAGCCACACGCATTTCAGCGGGACTGGACACTCGGACCTCGGGGACGTGCTGCTGATGCCCACCACCGGTGAGCTGAAACTGAGGCCAGGAACGGCGGCCGACCCTGATGCGGGATACCGTTCCCGATACTCACATGAGCGGGAAGTGGCCCGGCCGGGATACTACGAGGCCTTCCTGGAGGACTACGGCATACGGGCGCAGCTGACGGCCACCCCGAGGACAGGCGTACACCGCTACACCTACCCCGAGGGCGCCTCGGAGCAGCGGATCATCCTCGACCTCATCCACGGCATCTACAACTACGACGGCAAGGTGCTCTGGGCCCAGATCCGCGTCGAGAACGACACCCTGCTGACCGGCTACCGCATCACCAACGGCTGGGCGCGGACCAACTACACCTATTTCGCGATATCGTTTTCAAGGCCAATACGCGAGTACGGCTACAAGGAATTCGGGAAGGTACTCTACAACGGGTTCTACCGCAAGTTCGACCTGGAGCACAATTTCCCGGAAATCGGAGGCAGGAAGATAGCGGCCTGGTTCGAATTCGACCCCTCGGAGGGCCGGGAGCTGGAGGTGAAGGTCGCCCTGTCGGGGGTGAGCACCGCCGGAGCGGTCAGGAATCTGGAGGCGGAGGCGGCAGGGAAGGATTTTGAGACCGTGGCGGCCGAGGCCGGGGCAGCCTGGGACAATGCCCTCTCGGTCATTGAGGCCGAGGGCAATAAGGACCAGCTGTCCATGCTCTACACCTCCCTCTACCACACAATGATCAACCCCTCGGTCTACTGCGACACGGACGGACTCTACCGGGGAGTGGACGGCAACATCCACCGCGCGGAGGGCTTCACGAACTACACCATTTTCTCCACCTGGGACACCTTCCGGGCCCTGCACCCGCTCTACAACATCATCCAGCGGGAGCGCAGCCATGACATCATCGAGTCCATGATCGCCCACTCCGAGCAGAGCGTCCACGGAGCCCTGCCGGTATGGAGCCACAACGCCAACGAGAACTGGTGCATGATCGGCTACCACAGTGTCTCCGTCCTCGCCGACGCCATCGCCGCCGGCATCCCTGTCGATACGGCCCGGGCCCTGAAAGCCATGGTGCACAGCTCCTCCATACCCTACTACGAGGGCACCGGCGAGATGATGCGCCTCGGGTACGTGCCCATGGAGGCCTCCGGCAGCTCGGCCTCGGTGACCCTCGAATACGCCTACGACGACTGGACCGTCTACCGGACAGCGGCTGACGCGGGTCAGGCCGACATCGCAGAGCAGTACCTGAAACGCTCCGGCAACTGGCGCAACGTCTTCGACCCCGGGACCCGCCACGCCCGTCCCCGCCACGAGGACGGCACCTTCAAGACTGACTTCGAGCTGCTCAGCACCCACGGCCAGGGCTTCATCGAGGGCAACTCCCTCAACTACTCCTTCTACGTGCCCCATGACGTACCCGGCCTGATAGAGGCCATGGGCGGAGCAGAGCAGTTCGAGGCTAACCTCGACACCCTGTTCACCATGCACCTGCCCGACGAGTTCTTCGCCGGCACCGAGGACGTCACCCGCGAAGGCATCCTCGGCGGCTACGTCCACGGCAACGAGCCCAGCCACCACATTCCCTTCCTCTACGCCTGGACCACTAATCCCTGGAAGACCCAGTACTGGCAGCGCGAGATCATGAACCGGATGTACCGCAACAACATCGACGGCCTCTGCGGCAACGACGACTGCGGCCAGATGTCCGCCTGGTACATATTCTCGGCCATGGGATTCTACCCCGTATGCCCCGGCAGCGGAGAGTACATCCTCGGAGCCCCCTACCTGCCCTACATGAAGATCAACCTTGAAAACGGCCGGACCCTCGAGATAAAAGCCCCGAAAGTCTCCGACCGCAACCGCTACGTCCGCTCCGTCAGCCTCAACGGCACAAGGTTAAAGCCCGGAGAGGACGGCGTCCTGAAACTCACCATCGGCCAGATACTCGCCGGCGGCCTCCTCGAGTTCGAGATGAGTGCCCGGCACTGATTTTTATATTGGTAATATAAAAATTTAACCATTTTTATATATCAGCAATATAAATTTGCTATATTTGCGGTAGCAAAATATCCGCACATGGCAATAACAATCGATACATTCCGGATACTGATAAGCGAGGGACAGGAACTTCTCAGAGACATTGACCTGTATGACAGGCAGTTCGAATTTGAGGGCAGCGGCCGATACGTCCTTACAGGCGTGCGGCAGGCTGGCAAGTCCTACATGCTGTTCAAACGGGCAAGGCAGCTGATGTCCGAAGGCCGTCTCCCGGAAGAATTCATCTACATCGATTTCGACGACGAGCGTCTCATAGGAATGGATGCCGGCGACTTCGACACGATACTCCAGGCATACAGAAGCACCGGCGGGCAAAAGCCGATACTGATGTTAGACGAGATACAGAACATAGAGGGCTGGGAGCATTTCGCCCGGAGACTTGCCAACCGGAAGTTTCAGGTATACATCACAGGAAGCAACGCTAAAATGCTCAGCCGGGACATACACACGACCCTCGGTGGCAGATACACGGAAGGGACGGTATATCCCTACTCCTTTTCAGAGTATCTTGAGTCACAGGGCATTGTGCTTAGCCAGGGATGGGAATACAGTTCGGAGAGATTCAAGGTCATGGAAATGCTCTCCCAGTATCTCCTGTGGGGAGGATTCCCTGAGCTCATGCTTTTCAAGAACAAGAGAAGGTGGCTGAACGACCTGTATGAGAAAATCCTGTTGAACGACATAGTCGTCAGAGGCAGGATCCGCAATGAGACCGCCCTGCGGATGGTGTTCAAAAGACTCGCCGAGAGCATCGGAAAACCCATAGCCTACAACCGGATAGCCAACCTGATAAAAAGCACCGGAATCAACACTACCCCGGCATCGGTCATCCAGTATGTCGAAGCCGCCAAAGACGCATACATCCTCCTGCCCATTGAGAACTACGCTACCAAATCTACGGAAAGGGAGACTGTCAAGAAGCATTACTTCATTGACAACGGCCTCCTGAGCATTTTCCTCAGCAACACTGCCGCCCCCCTGTTCGAGAACCTCTGCGCCGTCCACCTGAGCAGGACCTACGGAGACAAACTGTACTTCTACCACAAGAATACCGAAGTCGATTTCTACATACCGGAAGCCGGATACGCCGTACAGGCCTGCGTCACGCTCAGCGACCCCGACACAAAGGAGAGGGAGGCCCTCGGTCTTGTCCGGCTGGACAAGACCGAGGGCCTTTCGAGGATGGTAATCGTCACCCGCGACGAAGAAGGCTCCATCCCCCTCCCCGACGGCAGGGCCATAGAAATACTTCCCGTCTGGAAATGGCTGCTACAGAGCCGGGACCTATAGCTCCATCTTCGCTAAATACATTATGCCGTCGCGGTCCATCACGGCAGCATAAATTGTATTCTCAGTCTCAGAATAACAAAGCCTTTCTATCTTATAATCAGTGTGGATAAGCTCCAGAGGGTTGCCCTCCCAGTCGAAGACCGCTATCTTGGTGTAAGTCTGCCTGTCACCGCTGTTCCAATAGGGATTGACCTCCCCGTCATACGCTGCCAGAATCCTGTCGTCGAAAGCATATATGTCATAGAATCCCAGGACTGTCCGCTCATTGTAGTCATAGCCGCCGGAGGATACATCAATGTCCGGATCCTCAAATACTCTGACCGCTATAGGAGCTATGCTGTCCTGCCCGATGCCGTACGTTTCCAGCACAGTCCCATGCAATGTTCCTATAGCCAGACGGCTCTTGTCCGGTGATGCGGAGTAAGGCGTATACATGTACTCATAAAAACGCAGCTCCGGGTCGCTTACCGGGGAATAATCGTACTGACACAGAGTATGTCCAGCGCGGTCCTGGAGCTCAAACCTGCTTACCTCATGCAGGTCCGGACTTGAATAGCCGACATTCTTCATAAACAACCTGTTGTCTCCAGACTCCACCACACTCATTGTCCACGTAGGAGGATCATACCGCTCCTCCCTGTACAGAAAACTTCCGGCAAGTATCGAATCTATCTGATAACGGAGTATGCTCCCCTTCATGTCATCGTAATATGTCAGCACGCCATCGGCAAAATAAGTGTTTTGCAGCCCACTCATGGTCTCACCTGGCCCGCGGCCGTCGTTGATACCGGACCATATCCGCTTGCCGGTATTTTTGTCGTATATCCACAGATTGTGCCCCGTCTTCATGTCCGCCACTGGTACCAGCAGACAAGACTTGTACTCCCACAAATCGTATACAACATTGACATACAACTCGTCTGAGACAAGTTCCCACCCGGCTTTCCGTTCTGTCGGGAACGTCACGGACAAAGATACCTCACCGGAACATGAAAATAGGAAAAATAAGGGAACTAGGATTGTTCCCTTACTAATATTCATCCATATCATAAATGTGAAAATACAGTTTAAGGCCCGATATTATTTTTCAATTACTGATTGAGAGCATGTACAATTGGTCAGTTTACCAGGTCCTTTATATCCTTTTGCCCAGACCTCATTACCACAATTTGGACAAATTGCATCGCAATACGGGTCTACTGTGCCACATGTTCCCCAATGCTCGACACCTGCCAACGCTTCCACATTGGTTTCGAAAAGTCCGCCGTCAGATTCAGCGTTACTCTGAGATATCGCACAGATACTCAGGAAAAGAGAAAGAGTGAGGGCTACCGCCCCTCCGAGAATGAGAATAATTGTCTTCTTCATTGCTGCTTGATTTTAAAATTAATAATTGATTTATCTGTTTTGCGCAAAACATTCATTTGGCAATACTTTCAAGTACCTTTTCAAAAGCTGTCCTAAGGTCTTCGCTCATTGAAGGATTGCCCACATACACTATCTTCCCTGCACTGTCTGTCAAAAATGTGTGAAAACGCACATCCTCCGGGATGAAATTGTTGGCTTTCCTGAAACGTCCGTCGAAATCTATATACACCGGATACGGGAACCTGTGTATATCCAGCAGCCGCCTCACGACTTCGTAATCTTCAGGCTTCGGAGAGAATATGGTCAATACTTCAAATGTACCATCCTCTGAACTCTTGCGGTAGAGCCATTCTATGCTGGTCAGATGTGCTATTTCGCAGTCACTGCACGATGCAGAATCATAGTAGAATATCAACTTAGGCTGGTCAGACTTGTCTTTATAGAAAAAGACACCCGCAGTATCGACTCCCTGTATGCCGGCCGGAGTCACAACTGTATCCGACATAAACGTCCTCAGTTCCCTGCGCAACAAGACAGTTTCCCGCGAAGTACATGTGCAAATCAGCACAGGACCTATCATAAATATCAATATGCGGGATAGAAGTCTCATAGTAGTTTTTTGTTTTCAAAGATATTGCATTGTTTTCAAATAGACAAATTTTCTTTTACTTTGCAGGTAGAATTTATGAAAATACCTACCACAAAGATTATACGGATTATCCTTCTCATGGCACTGGCAACAGCTGCCTTGGCTGTAACGATTCCGGTATTCCTGACCGACCGCTTCACTATCAGAGGCGGCTCCATGCTTCCTACCCTGCATGACGGACAGCACGTCTTCGTGAACAAACTGCTGATGGGTGCCCGCATCTATACCAAATACGACTTCTCGGACCCGGTGATGGAGTCTTTTCGGATGCCCGGACTCAGGAATGTCCGTCCGGGAGATATCGTCATATTCAACTACCCCTACCCTGACTCTACCGGCAAAATTCACTTCAGGATCAACTACGTCTACGCAAAGAGATGCATAGGGAGGTCTGGCGACACTGTGGGCATCCGCAACGGATACTACTACAACTCCTCGCTGCCTACAACAGTTATCGGAACTGAACGGTATCAGAGATGGCTTTCCCGCAGACCTGACTCAGTACTCACAGCCGATACCGCCCTGAAGTTCGAAGCTGCCGTCTTGCCGGACGGAGCCGTCTGGACTATCAAAGATTACGGGCCGCTGTACATACCAGGCGCAGGAGACACCATAAGACTTACCGAAAACAATATCTTCCTGTACGGCAGACTCATCGAGTATGAATCCGGAGACATGCCCGATGCAGACTCCGTTTCATGCCATACCTTCCGCAGCAACTATTGCTTCCTCGCCGGGGACAACGTCCTCAACTCCATGGACAGCCGGTACATAGGACTGATTCCGGAAGATTATATAGTGGGTATTGTCAGCGGCATTTGAGTTCTACAGAATTTTCCGTATCTTGCTGCCACTTTATGGATGCACAAGAAAGATGACAGAACTACAGAGTCTCCTGAAGAGACAGTTGGCCGGATGGCCGGAAGCGGCGCGGAGATACCGTGACCTGCGCGAGGTACAGACCAAGGAAATAACCATCGGCGGTATGCCGGTCAGGGTGCAGTACAATCCCGCCCGGGCAGTCTCCACACTGGCCCGCACCGACGCGGCCTCCATCGCGGCCCGGCCCTGCTTCCTGTGCCGGGAAAACCGTCCGGAGCAGCAGGAGGCCCTGCCCTTCGAAGGCTGCGACGGCCGCCGCTACGAGGTGCTGGTCAATCCCTTCCCTATTTTCCCAAAGCACTATACCGTCCCGTCCGTGGAGCACACGCCCCAGCGGATTGCCGGACGCTTCCCGGACATGCTGCGCCTTGCGGAGACCTTCCCCGACATGGTGGTCTTCTACAACGGTCCGGAGAGCGGAGCCAGCGCCCCCGACCATTTCCATTTCCAGATGGGCTGCAGGGGGTTCCTGCCCGTCGAGACGCATTTTGACCGGCTGAAGCCTGTGACCGTCATGAGGCCGGGCCGTGCGAGCATTGCCGTAACTTCGGGATACATTTCCGGACTGCCGGTGATTACCGCTCCGGACGGGACTTCCGCGACAGCCGCATTCCTCCGGGTGCTCCGCTCCCTGCCTGTCAGTCCGGCTACCGGTGAGCCGCAGCTCAATATCCTCTGCTGGAAGGAGACGTCCGCTGACGGCGGTCCCGGGGCATCGTTCCGCATCATCGTCATTCCGCGCAAAGCCCACCGTCCTTCCTGCTATTTCGCCCCGGAAGACAGGGCCGTGCGTATCAGTCCCGCCTCGGTCGACCTCGGAGGTGTGTTCATCGTCCCGGTGGAAGCGGATTTCCGGAGGGTCAATGCACAGGTGCTCAGGGACATCATCGAGGAGACCGTCGATACTTCCTGGCAGCCGGTCATCGACGTGGGGCTGCTCACCGCCCCGGTGCTGCGGGTCAGGTTCAATCAGCCGTTCACAGGTCCGGACTCCCGGAAAGGGGGCATCTGCGGAGAACAGGCATTTACCCTCGCGGACGGGATGGTAGAGTGGAATGGTAAACGCTATGGGAGGCTGGAATTCAGACCTGCGGGCAGTGCTTCCGAAGGGGGAGATTCCCGGGGATTCACCCTGCACAAGGTCAGGATAGGGATCAATTTCCATTGGGAGCGGGAGGAGGACCAGCTGTTCTCCGGCGGGCTGACCATTCTGCCATCGGAGGACGGGCTTGTGGCCATAAACAGCGTGCTGACAGAGGATTACCTGCTGAGCGTAATCTCCTCGGAGATGAACGGGGACGCGCCGGAGGAGTTCCTCAAGGCCCACGCCGTCATCTCGCGGTCGTGGCTGCTGGCACGGCCTACGCTCGGGGGCGGGGACAATGTTCAAGGCTATGAGGGATCGTGCCACTCTGCCGCTGGGAATGGAGGCAATCCCGACAGCCAGGAATCCCCGGAAAACGGACATTCCGGGCAGGGAATTTCCGCACTGGGTTCCCTTGAGAATGACCGCATCATCCGCTGGTACGACCGGGAGGACCATTCGCTCTTCGATGTCTGTGCGGACGACCATTGCCAGAGATATCAGGGGCTGCTCCGGGCCGGGAATGCCAATATCCGGCGGGCCATCGAGGCTACCCGCGGACTGGTGCTGACCGACGGGCCGGACGGAGCCATCTGCGATACCCGCTTCTCCAAATGCTGCGGGGGAGTCTCCGAGCGGTTCTCCGCCTGCTGGGCCGACGAGGACTATGCCTATCTGCGGCCCGTGCGGGACTATGCATGCCTGCAGACCGACGAAGACAATGCCGCTGACGACGGTACGCCTGACGCCTCCGGCCCTGTCGCAGCCGAAAGCACAGGCACCAAGCCCGGTTTCCCGGCAGCCGGTCCTACACATAGAAACATCGTCGGCACTATCCCGGACCTCTCCGACGAGCAGAATGCCCGCGAATGGATATTGTCCTCGCCCGAGGCCTTCTGCAACACCTCCGACCCGGCCCTGCTATCCACCGTCCTGAACTCTTACGACCAGGAGACCGCCGATTTCTACCGCTGGAGAGTCGAATACTCCCAGGAGGAACTGAGAGACCTGCTCCGCCGCCGATCCGGCATTGACTTCGGTTCAGTGCTGGAACTCAGGCCGCTGCGTCGAGGGGCATCCGGACGCATCATCGAGCTGCTCATCCGGGGCACACAGCGGACCGTCACCGTCGGCAAGGAACTCGAGATACGCCGCTGGCTGTCCGAGTCGCACTTGTACAGCTCGGCCTTTGTCGTGGATACCGTCTACGCCGAGCCTGCTTCTGACGGCCAGGACATTCGACCCGACATAAACGCTCCGGCCAGATTCATCCTCCACGGTGCCGGCTGGGGACACGGCGTAGGACTGTGCCAGATCGGAGCCGCCGCCATGAGCGCCCGCGGCTGCACATTCGACCGCATCCTCGCCCACTACTTCCGCGGATCCTGCCTCACCCGCCTCTATTGACCCACTCCACTGCCCTGCCCTGGCCTGGCCTCCCTGTCCTGCTATACCCTGTCCTGCCCTACTCTACCTCGCCGTCCTCCTCCCACCTTCCGAAGGTGGGCATTTTTCCGGCCTTTCCGCATCACCTTCCGAAGGCGGAATTTCCATACATGCGCCTCAGAAGCGCCGTAACCCAGTTCACTTCGGACGGAAACTCTTTCCACCTTCCGAAGGCGGGCAATTTCCGGCCGTTCCCGTCTCACCTTCCGAAGGCGGGCAGCAGCATGGACAGAGTAACGGTAAGCAGAGAAGCGACCTACTTTTACAACGGATTGGAATACTGATACATAGAGACTCAACGAGTACTTTTCGGTCATACCCGCACCTGCCAAAAGCACACGTTTAACTGTAAGTAATTGATCCTCGAGCGCATACGATTCGACCCTGCTCCAGTACTTACCGTTACTTCGCGCAACTGCACCTTCCTTCCCACTCCTTCCGAAGGAGTCCGGAACAGGCACTTTTTGTCGACTCCTGCCAAAAGAGTAATATGCCATATTTTCCGTCCACACCCTGCCAGAAGGCGTATATCGACGTTTCCGCCATCTACCGACTTTTCCACTCCTTCCGAAGGAGTAAAAAAACTGCGAGAAAACAGAACTCCTTCGAAAGGAGTGAGGCGGGTACGGCTGGCCGGTGATATTTACCTCAAACTGTATTTGAAGAAGGGATATTTACTCACGTTAGAGAGAAAATAGAGCGTGCCGCTGTTCTCGTCCACGGAGATGAAGCCCCAGTTGTCGAGGCGATAGCGGCGGACCGGATTGCCGTTCCAGTCGAACTGCTCCACGTAGATGTAGTAGATGTCCTTATTCTGCTCCCTGACCACATCCACCGGTGTGCGGCCGCTGTAGAGCAGCCAGACATAGCGGTGTCCGGCGTAGAGCTTCCAGTAGTGGGTAACATTGCTGTCCATCCCGACACCCTCGGTTTCTCCCTCCTCCGCCGAACGGAAATCGACAGACCTCATATTTCCGTCAAAGTCGCAGAAGACCACCCGCTTCGCGTATTTAAACGCCCAGACGGCTCTCTCATACTGGAAGTTCACCCCGAGCGAGCCGATATTCATGGTGCTGCCGGCGGAATATTTGCCCAGGCGGACATCGGCCAGCTTCCGGACTGTCTGCCCAGGCGCCGCAGCAGTGTCGCTTCCGTCGTAAAGGTATATCGCTGAACTATGCGCAAAGACAATATGGTCGTCATCCACTGCGGCAAAGCCCCGGGTATAGGAAGACGCATTATACTGCGAAGGTATCCGGTGACGGATCTGCTCAACTACCCCGTCCGTCCTGATTTTGTACAGGCCCTGGATATCCCTGAAGTTTTCGTTAATCATCGCGATGTATCCGGAACCTTCGTAAGGCCAGATATCCGGGGAGATAAACTCCATAGGCCCGCGACCCCTGTTGCCGGATATACCCTTAAGTTCCAGATCAGGCAGCGAATACATCCTGAACGGACGGTCATCCTCGCAGCAGACCAGCAGTAGCGAGTCTTTCAGAATCATGGTGGACACCCCCACTTTGAAAATCTCGTCCTGCAGGACTGTATCTCCCTTCAGATGCAGCTCCTCGCCGAAGGCTTCTGCGTCATTTTTCAAATGCACTTCTCCAGAGACGAGCGGAGCAATGGTGTCGGGGACGGCTGCGGCCTGAGCCTGGGCCACGTCCGCACTGCTGCTGTCCTGCTGATTTTTCCCGGAGCCCCGGCCTCCACATGATACGGTCAGGGCAGCGGCGGCGATGGCAGCCGATATCAGAATGATGGTAGGAAATCTTTTCATGGCGGTGAATTTCTTATTTTTGCAAATATAAAAATTTTTTTCGTAGCACCCGCGGTATACCGGACTTCAGCTATCACATGCCACAACGGCACCGAGTCGCGGGTTTTACTGCCGTTGCGGAAAGATGAGGCGGAAGTTTATATATCTTTACGGCATGAAAAGCAAGAGAATACCGCCGATGGCGTGGATCCCGACCCTGTATGTGGCGGAAGGGCTGCCGTACGTGGCAGTAAACACGCTGTCGGTCATCATGTACAAAAATCTCGGGATGTCCAACACCGATATCGCCTTCTATACCGGCTGGCTGTATCTGCCGTGGGTCATCAAGCCGTTCTGGAGCCCGTTTGTGGACATCATCAGGACCAAGCGGTGGTGGACGGTGACGACGCAGTTCATTATCGGGGCGGCGTTTGCGGCCATCGCGCTGACCCTGCCGCTGGACAGTTACGTTGTGCTGTCACTGGCGGTGTTCTGGCTGATCGGATTTGCCTCGGCTACGCACGACATAGCGGCGGACGGATACTACATGCTGGCGCTGGACTCCTCGGACCAGTCGCTGTACGTGGGGATACGCAGCGCGTTCTACCGGCTGGCGACCATCATCGGGCAGGGCGGAGTCGTGATGGCGGCCGGATGGATGGAGACGGCTTTCGGCAATGTACCCCGGGCATGGGCGGTGACCTTCCTGATACTCTCGGCGCTGTTCCTGCTCATCGCATTTTACCATTCGCGGATATTGCCCCGGCCGGCGGCGGACAGGCCCTCCGGAGCAATGCCCGGCAAACCCGCATCCGGCCACAGCGCCGCCCGCATCCTCCGCGAGTTCGTCGGCACCTTCGGCTCATTTTTCCGGAAAAAGCACGTCTGGATCGCCGTCACCTTCATTCTCCTGTACCGCTTCCCCGAAGCCCAGCTCGTAAAGATGATCAACCCATTCCTGCTCGACCCCGCAACCGAAGGCGGCCTCGGTCTGAGTACCGCCCAGGTCGGTCTGGTCTACGGCACAATAGGCATCATCGGCCTGACACTCGGCGGCATCCTCGGCGGCGTGCTCGTATCGCGGTACGGGCTCAAACGCTGTCTCTGGCCCATGGCCCTGGCCCTCACCCTGCCCTGCGGCGTATTCTGCTGGATGAGCATGGCCCAGCCCGACCCGGCATCAATGCTGAACATAGTCCTGATCAACGCCTGCGTCTTCATCGAGCAGTTCGGCTACGGCGTCGGCTTCACCTCCTTCATGCTATACATGATGTATTTCGCCGAAGGGCCCAGTAAGACCTCCCATTACGCCATCTGCACCGCATTCATGGCCCTCGGCATGATGATACCGGGAATGTTCGCGGGTGCCCTGCAGGAATGGATGGGCTACGTCGGCTTCTTCTGGTGGATCATGGGCTGCTGCCTCGTCACCCTCGCAGTCACCGCACTCATCAAGGTCGACCCTTCCTTCGGCCTCAAGAGTAGCGGTAATCAGCAGTAAAGCAGCAATCGTTCAAATACACACCTTCCGAAGGTGATACGAAAACGCGGGGAATCTATTCACCTTCCGAAGGTGGAATGAGGGTCAGGCAAGGGAAAGCAGGGCCATAGACGCTGTAGGGCAATTCAGGCAAATGCACACCTTCCGAAGGTGAGACGAAAACGCGGGAAATCTACTCACCTTCCGAAGGTGATGGGAAGCTAGGGGAAACGGCAGCCCCTCCAGAGCCGAAACAGAAAAGTGCATCGCCGGAAAAGCACCGCCGGAAAAGATTTTTTCTTAAATTCGCAGAATGAACTGGAGTGAACTGAGCCTGCCCATAACCGATCCCACGTGGATATTCCTGATCGTACTGCTGATCATCCTGTTCGCCCCGCTGCTGTTCAACCGGCTGCGGATACCGAACATCATCGGGATGATCCTGGCCGGCGTGCTCATCGGCGAGCACGGACTCAACCTGCTGGCCCGCGACAGCAGCTTCGAGCTCTTCGGCAACGTCGGCCTGTACTACATCATGCTCCTGGCCGGTCTGGACATCAACATGGAGGACTTCAAGCACAACCGCAAGAAGGCCGCCGTCCTGGGTCTGCTCACCTTTTCCATACCGATCATACTCGGACTCATAGTCAACACTTCCCTGCTCAAGTACAGCCTCGCCACCTCCATCCTTCTGGCCAGCATGTACGCCTCCTACACCCTGATTTCCTACCCGATAGTCCTCCGCCTCGGAGTCTCCCGCGAGAGGAGCGTGAGCATAGCCGTAGGAGCCACAGCAGTCACCGACACCATGACCCTGCTGGTGCTGGCCGTCATGAGCGGCATATTCGAGGGCGGCACAGGTGAGTCGTTCTGGATAGTGATGGCATTCAAGGTGATAATGATAGGAGCAGTCATCATCTACTCCTTTCCGAGAATAGCGCGATGGTTCTTCCGCAAGTACGACGACACCGTCATGCAGTTCATCTTCGTGATGGTACTCCTCTTCGCAGCAGCCGGGCTGATGGAAGTGGCCGGACTGGAGGGCATCCTCGGAGCCTTCCTCACCGGCATCCTGCTCAACCGCCTGATTCCGTCCATTTCCCCCCTCAAGAGCCATCTCGAGTTCGTGGGCAATGCCCTCTTCATCCCGTTCTTCCTCATCGGAGTGGGCATGCTCATCAACCTCAACGTGATATTCGGACACTGGGGCGCGATCAAGGTAGCAATGGTCATGACCGCCACCGCCCTGACCGGCAAATGGATTGCCAGCCTCCTGACCCAGAAGGTGTTCCACATGGCCGCCACCGAGCGCCGCCTGATGTTCGGCCTCACCACCTCCCAGGCAGCCGCCACCCTCGCAGCAGCCCTCATCGGCTACGAGATCATCCTCCCCGACGGGAGCCGCCTCCTGAACGAGGACATCCTCAACGGTACCATTCTCCTGATTCTATTCACCTGCATCGTCAGTTCCCTGACCACCGACCGAACCGCCCGCAAGATAGCAATGGAGGAGCCCGTCATCGACCGCGACCCCGACAGCCGGCCCGAGAAGATTCTCATCCCGCTGGCCAACCCCGATACCGTCAAGGACCTGGTCTGCCTATCCATGGCCGTGCGCGACCCCATGCTCAACGACAACCTCTACGCCCTGAGCATCCTCTACGATACCGACAACTCCAAGGCCGTGAGCACCGCCTCCCGCAACCTGGACAACGCCGCCAGGATAGCCGCCTCCGCCCACGTGGACCTCAAGAAACTCAGCCGCTACGACCTCAACATCGCCTCGGGCATCATCCATACCGTCAAGGAGCAGGAGATCACCAGCCTCCTCATCGGCCTGAGAAGGGACGCCGACAGCCCGATTCTCGGCAACCTGGCCCTCAACCTCCTCAAGAGCCTCTCCTGCGAAGTCCTCCTCTCCCGCCTCATGGTCCCCATCAACACCCTGAGCCAGATAGTGGTGGCAGTCCCGCCCAAAGCCGAGTACGAAGCCGGATTCAGCCGCTGGGTGGAGCACCTCTGCCGCCTGAGTACCTCCCTGGAGCGCCCCCTGCATTTCCACGCCCCTCAGGAGACCATTGTCATACTGCAGAAACTCCTCGAGGAGAACAGTCACCGCCTGGAAGCCCTCTACGTTCCCATGGAGGACTACAGCGACCTGACCTCCCTCGCCTCCGAACTTGACGACGACAGCCTCCTGGCCGTAGTCAGCTCCCGACCCGGCTCCATCTCCCACGACAGCTCGTTCGAGAAGCTGCCCCGCCTCCTCGGCCGCGAGTTCACCTCCTGCAGTCTCATCCTCCTCTACCCCGAGAAATACGACGACTCCGGCCAGGCCCTCAGCTGACAGCCCGAGCCCAAAACACATTGTACGATATGAAATTATCCGGAACATACCATCTTTCCACCACAGCCGCGGCCGTCCTCATTCTGACCGCCCTTACCCTCATCCCCGCCACCGGCACCGCCCAGACCGTCCTCACCGGCATCGACGTCCTCGAGGCCAACGGCTTTGAGCAGATGCAGGGCAAGCGCATCGGGCTGGTGACCAATCCCACGGGCGTGGACCGCTACCTCAACTCCACCATCGACGTCCTGAACAGCGCCCCGGGAGTGGAGCTGGTCGCCCTCTTCGGCCCTGAGCACGGGGTCCGGGGCAATGCCCACGCCGGCGAGCACGTCGAGGGACAGGCCGTCGACCCCCGCACCGGCGTTCCCATTTTCTCCCTCTACGGCAAGACCCGCCTCCCCTCCGCGGAGCAGTTCGAGGGCCTCGATGCCATCGTCTACGACATCCAGGACATAGGCTGCCGCTCCTACACCTACATCAGCACCATGGGCAATGTGATGAAGGTGGCGGCAATGGAAGGGGTGGAGATGATCATCCTCGACCGTCCGAACCCGCTCGGAGGCCTGAAGGTCGAGGGGCCGGGCGTGGAGGACTCGCTCATTTCATTTGTAGGACAATACAATATCCCCTACGTCTACGGCCTCACCCCCGGAGAGCTGGCGACCCTGCTCAACGAGGAGGGGATGCTCAGGGTCGAGGGCTCCGACGGCCGGGATTCTACGGTAAAATGCCGGCTCACGGTCGTGAAGATGGAAGGATGGAAGCGCGGCATGAACTTCGACGCGACGGGGCTGCTCTGGGTGCCCTCCTCCCCCCACATTCCCACGGTGGAGGCGGCATACCTCTACCCGGCGACCGGTATTCTCGGAGAGCTCGGGGTCCTCTCGATCGGGGTAGGCTACACCCTGCCCTTCGGCATGATCGCCTGTCCGGGGATGGACGCGGACCTGCTGGCCTCGCGGATGAACGCCCTCTATCTGCCGGGGGTGCTGTTCCGGCCCGTCTACGCCACTCCGTTCTACGGCTCGCTCAAGGGAGAGGAAATCGGAGGGGTGCAGATCTACATCACGGACTTCGGGGCGGCACGGCTCTCGGAGATTCAGTTCTATGCGATGCAGGTCATTGCGGACATGCAGCCGGACTTCGACCCGTTCGGGGCTGCAGATGCCTCACGGCTGGAAATGTTCGACAAGGTGACCGGCTCCGAGGAGGTGCGGAAGGCCTTCGGAGAGCGGTACAGATATGAGGACATCTTCAATATCTGGAACGATTTTGCAGAAAAATTCCGTAAAGTCTCGGAAAAATATTATCTTTACGGACTATGAGATTTTCATCCGTCAGATATATCCTCCTGCTTATGCCGTTCCTTGCAGCCGTCGCCTCATGCGACACTGACAACGGCAGTTATGACTACTATACCGAAGCATTCGAATTCTACGGTGAGTACAACGGAGTCATCACTGGCGGAGACGAGCACAATTACTATATCTGCCTCTCGGACTTCGGGTTCGACGAACAGGGCTACATACGGCAGGGAGCCACATACTACTATTTCGACATATTCTCCAGCGCTCCCTCCGGTTCCGGCTCCACCGAAGACATACTCCTGCCGGAAGGGACATACACTCTGGGAGTCACCGGAGCCACGGCCATGGGAACATTCACACGGGACTATTCCATCTTCGTAGGCGAAGACCGCTATGGAGTGCCTATCGAGCAGACATTTACAGAAGGTACTCTTTCCGTCACCAGGAGCAGCGCGTCCTCCTATGTCATAGAGGCCGAGCTCATCGACCTCAGCGGCATGACCCACTACGTCCGCTATAACGGTCCGGCAGTCATGACAGATCACTCCAGCATCCCTGACGAAGAGCTCATGATTCTGGACAAGGACCTGACAGTCGATGCTACAGCAGTCTATGCCGCCATAAACGGACTTTATGACCCGCAGGGAAATATCACCAACGTCATCATCTCCCTGACCGACATGCCGGTCAACGAAGACAACGAGGTAACCCCTCCCGGCAGTATCCTCAACATCGACTGCTACATGAGACTTACCGATGATGGGCAGATACCTGCCGGCACCTACAGCGTGCTTCCCACCCCGCAATGGGGCACAGACCAAACCCTCAGTCCCGGCGAAGTGTACTCCGGCTCGCTGGTCGGCACACTCGTAGAGCACTATGGAGACGACGGGAAAGCCAGCCTGGGCCTGATAACATCAGGGGAAATGAGTATAGAGATCAGCACTGAAAAAGACTACGGCATCACATTCAGTTTCACCACGGACCACGGGTGCCGCATTACCGGAGGCTACAACGGTCCCATCAATCCTGAGTACAGCAGCCCGTCCGCCCATACAGCCGCTCCCCTTTCCGTCAAAACCCGCCTCCACAGGCCCGTTCCTCAGCCGCTCACCATCTCCGCATTCTCCGTCCGGAAAGACAGAACCGTCATTCCATAACTCAAAATCATGGTTTTCCGTGATATGAAAAGTCGCATATTATCACGTACTTTGTGTTTTCTTTAAAAGCACAAGACATGAATACTTTTTCCAGACTATCCCGCATCGCCGGCCTCACCCTGGCCAGCGCCTTCACGGCCGCACTCCTTCTCAGCTGCGAGGAGAAAGAGCCAGTTCCCGTCACCATCGGCTCCCAGCCCTCGCAGATCGCAGCCGAGGGAGGCAGCACCTCATTTACCGTAACCGCCCCCGGCACCTGGACTGCTGCAGTGCAGCCCGCTTCCGACGGCACCGCCGCATGGCTCACCATCGACCCCGCCTCCGGTGAGGCCGGAGAGCACACCGTCACCCTCACAGCCGAGGCCAACACCGCTGAGGAAGAGCGCACCGCCACCATCATTGTCACCAGCGGCAGCTCCTCCGCCACCGTATCCGTCTCTCAAGCCGGAGCCACCGCACAGGATGAGCCGGAAGAGCCTGATGAGTCGGATATTCCGGACCATATAGGGCTGGTCAAGTCCGTGGAATTCTCCCAGAGCGAAGGTGAGTACGGCTGGTCCTATTATTTCAACTTCGGGTACGACGACCTCAACAGAGTATCCTCGGTTCAGGTCATAACAGGCGAGTACTCAGATGAGACCGCATACACCGGCACATTCACTTACAATGAGGACGGAAGCGCAACATTTGAGCGCAGCATGTATGGAGAGACTGAGATTATGAACATACTTTTCGACTCTGACGGAAAAGCAACGGAAGCTACTTCTGAATCTTACTCATTTAACTTCTCCTACAATGATAAGGGACAACTACAATCCATTGAGGACATGCTCGGCATCTATGACTATGACTATGACGCGGAATTTGATTTCGAATGGAATGACGAGGACAACATAAAAGTTATCAGCAGAAATGACAGGGAAGATGTGTATGACATTCCTTTCTCTGAATATGAGAACACAATCAATATCGATATCAACTGGCTCGCAAGCTGGAAATCTCTAATATACATCCACTCTCCCATCCAGTTTATGGGAGCTGCCGGCATGCTCGGGCAGAGGGACGCACACTACGCTGTCCCTGCGGACGCATCAGACAACTATACTTCTCCCGATGATATCTCCATGCCAGAGAATTATCCTTATTATCCGGGCTTAGACGAGAGGCCTGATGTTGACGGTAACGTACTGTACTCCAGTACGAGCTATTACTATTTACCGGAAGAATCCACTCTGGAATATGACATAGACAGCGACGGCCTACTGCACAGCATCCGCTACGAGATGCCGCTCCATGAAGTTACCATTACCTGCAAGTGCAGAATAATCGTAACTGACAACAACACCGGAGAAGGATATCTGGAACCTATAGAAGAACCTACACGCACTGACCAGCCTGCTGGATATTCCCACATCACCACTGTCAACGTCACCTACTACTAGCAGCCAGGCCTGACCCAGCCGCACAACAGAAGGCGTATGCCCCGGCTACCGCAGCCGTGCATGCGCCTTTTATTTTTCCTTCAACCTTTTCTGCTCTTTCTCAAAATTTTCCAGAAAATGGATTTCCACAGGAGAAAGTTCATACTGGGTGCGCTGCCTGAACTTGTCATATTCCTGATTGGCTTTCTGCCTGGCAAGTTCCGCTGAGACAGTCCCTGCATGGGCCAAAAGTTCTTTGCCGGACAGTTTCAGGAAATCATCCAGCTTCTGAATCCAGTCCCTCATATACATCGGCCGGTGCGACTGCGCCTGAAGTTCCGCAAAGTCAAGATACAGGCTGACGATGCGGTTCAGTGTGTCCAGTTCATCGGAAGACAGGTAGTTTTTGGCTATTTCCGCATCGCTGCGTTTTGGGAATCCTCCTGACCAGGAAGTCAAACCCATGAAATCCTTACCGGCATCCGCTCTCTGATAGATAACTTCCGCCGCCGTATGACCATGAGCCGAATAGTGCATTTTGTTCTGTACGGTCCTGAAAAATTTCTGCGTGGCCTCCGCCCGCGGGTCATAATCTATACTTAGAGCATATATTTCCAACACTTTGCGGTAGAAAACCTTCTCCGACGAGCGTATGTCCCGGATGCGGCTCAGAAGCTCATCGAAATAGTTGCCTCCTCCTGCCCGCTTCAATAAGTCGTCATTCATGGCAAATCCCTTTACCAGGTACTCCCTCAGCACCTGAGTGGCCCAGATGCGGAACTGGACACCTCGGTGGGAGTTGACACGGTAGCCTATGCTGATAATCATGTCGAGGCTGTAGTAAGCTGTTGTGTGAGTTTGCGTCTTCCCTTTTACGGCTCCATGCTGCGTGGTTGTTGCAAAAAATGCAACTACCACTTCCGGTTTAAGTTCTCCCGACTCAAACACATTCCTGATATGTCTCGATATGGTAGATTTGTTGCGCTGGAACAGCTCTGCCATCTGGTCAGCAGTAAGCCACACATTGTCATCGACGAGTGTTACTTCTATCTTTGTCAGTCCGTCTTCGGTCTGGTAGAGAAGTATATTTCCTTTAGAATCTGTCGTCATACGGTCTTCTGTTTCACGTCTACGCAAAGATAGGAAATATCATGCAGCCACGAGCCTCATCACGATAAAAAGCATATAAAAGAAAACGGGAGAGAGAGCCGTTCCTTCGCAGGTTTACGGTTCTCTTTCCCGTTGTCGATGAAGCAGTCCGGGGTTAGAACTGGAGGACGAGGGAGGTCATGCCGGGCACGGCCAGGGGCTCGGTGCTGCGGGACACAGTCGCTCCGGAGAGGATGTCGGTGGCCGTAAAGCTGTCGGTGCCGAGAGCCGCCGCTGCAGCATCGAAGATCTCGGCGTAGTGTGCCCAGTCGAGGGAGACGGACTCGGTGCCGTTGTTGATCACTACCATCACGAAGTCCTTGAAGTCAGGGGTATAGCGGAAGTACACGTAGGCGTTCACCAGGTCGCCGAAAGGCATGAAGTGCATCAGTTTGCCCTTGGTCACGGCCCCGGAGGTCTTCCTCCACTGCATCAGGGTGCGGGTGTGGTCGAACATCTCGTTCTGCAGGTCGGTCCTGCCGGCGGACGTGAAGGCATTGACCTTGTCGCCGGGCCAGCCGCCGGGGAAGTCGGTCCTCCACCATGCATCGCCCTTGCCCACCATCTCCTCGGGTCCGTGCATCAGGATCTCGTCACCGTAGTACCACTGGGGCACGCCGCGCATGGTCAGCAGCAGAGTGGTCGCATTCTTCATACGCGCCAGCACGGTTTCGTCGGAATCCTTGTAGGTGCCGAAGCGGATGGCCGGGCGCTCCATGTCGTGGTTGGTGATGAAGGTCAGCAGGTTGTAGGGGTTGTAGTAGGCGAAGTCGAGGGACACGGAACCGTAGACGCGCTTGATGCCGTCGTCGTAGCCTAAGTTCTCATTCTGTACAAATGCCTCGGAGATAGCGTCGGTCAGGGCGAAATCCATCACCATGGGCAGGTGCGAGGTATAGCCGTCGGCATTGGTCTTGAAGCCGCCGTCTGCTGTCCTGCAGCCCTCCCAGTAGGCTATCTGCTGGGTGTTGTGGAACCAGCACTCGCCCACGAGGGTAAAGTTGGGGAACTCCTTCAGGATACCGGCAGTCCAGGCCGAGATGTCCTCCTTGCGGGTGTATGGATAGGTGTCCACGCGGATACCGTCCAGGTCGGCGTACTCTATCCACCACACTGCCAGCTGGATGTAGTACTGGAGGCAATAGGGATTGCTCAGGTTCATGTCGGGCATCGAGGTATCGAACCAGCCGGTCACGCAGGCGTCGATGTCGGTCTGGGCGGCGTGGGGATCGGAGTGTCCGGACATGGCGTAGTTGGAGCGGGTAAATGTCGGATGCTGGTGGATCCAGTCCTGGAAAGGCAGGTCGTTGAACCACCAGTGGGCGGTGCCGCTGTGGTTGGGCACGATGTCCTGGATGAACTTGATGCCCTTCTCATGAGCGGCTGCCACTAAGGAGCGGTACAGCTCGTTGGAACCGTAGCGGGGGTCGATCTGATAATAGTCCGCGCAGGCATAGCCGTGGTAGGAGTAGGTCGGCTCGTTGTCGAGGGTGATGGGCGTAGGCCAGATGGCGGTGATGCCGAGGTCGGCCAGATAGTCCAGATGGTCCATGATACCCTGGAGGTCACCGCCGTGACGTCCGCCGGGGAGCTTGCGGTTGCCCTTCTCGGCGGTCAGGGGCGAGGAGTCGTTCTTCTTGTCCCCGTTGGCGAAACGGTCGGGCATCAGCAGGTACACCACGTCGGAGGAGCCGAAGCCCACCCTATCCCGTGACCCCTCGCGACGCTCGCCTATGCTGTAGGCAAATGTCTCGGTCTTCCCGTCGGGGTAGTTGATGGTAAATGTATACTCCCCGGGAGTCAGGTTGTCGGCGATCTCCAGGTCCACGAACAGATAGTTCGGGCTCTCGGCATAATGCACGGCCTTGACCGTAATCCCGTCGGAAGCCACACTCACTCCTGCACCGGAAAGCCCGGGAGCATGCAGCATCAGGGTCAGAGGGGTCTCCATACCCGTCCACCAGCAGGGCGGCTCCACGCGCAGTCCCTCCTGGGTAGTGGCTGCCGAAGCAAGGGACGAGAGTCCCACCGCAGCCAGAATCGTAGTCAGTAAATTTTTCTTCATAAATTATTGCTATTTGGTTTTAAATATCGTTACACTTTATCCACCTTCCGAAGGTGGGACGTTTCCGGTCTCTCTCCGCCCACCTTCCGAAGGTGAGGCATTTCCGGCCGTTTTCTGCACACCTTCCGAAGGTGGGAAAATGCAGGAACTGCTCCAGAACGGCTGTAGGACATATCAAGCTCTCCAGCGCCCTCTCCCACCTTCCGAAGGTGGGACGTTTCCGACCATTTTCCGCACACCTTCCGAAGGTGGGAAAATGCAGGAACTGCTCCAGAACGGCTGTAGGGCATTTCCGGTCCTCCAGCGCCCTCTCCCACCTTCCGAAGGTGGGACGTTTCCGACCATTTTCCGCACACCTTCCGAAGGTGGGAAAATGCAGGAACTGCTCCAGAACGGCTGTAGGGCATTTCCGGTCCTCCAGCGCCCTCTCCCACCTTCCGAAGGTGAGGCATTTCCGGCCGTTTTCTGCACACCTTCCGAAGGTGGGAAAATGGGAACGCGGAAAACGCAGAGCGGCATCAGAACACGAACTGATATCCGTGAGCGGGAAGGGTGTAGCTCTGTCCTGCGATGCTGCCCTCAGAGACAGTCACGGTCACTTCCTCGGCGGAGAAATTGAACACTGCCGCGAATCCGTCGCTGCCGTCAGAGAGCCGACGCTCAAAGGCAAACACCTGTTCGGGTCTGTCGGACGCGAGTATCACCATAGGAGCACCCTCGCGGGGAGCATACATCGACGGATGGGCATCCCTCATGGCAATCAGCTCCTGGTAGAACTGAGTGAAGCCTCCGCGGTCCTCCCACACAATGGGATCGCGCATGAAGAACTCCAGCGAGTTGTCGTTGCCCACCTCCTGACCGCTGTAGATCAGAGGCATGCCCGGTTCGGCGAAAGTCAGGGCGGCGAACTGGCGGGCAGCGTCCCCCATCCTCTCGAACTCGGTGCCGTTCCAGGAGTTCTCGTCATGGTTGGAAGTGAAGTTCATCTCGATGCTCTCCACTGGCAGCTTGCCCTCGTGCTCCACACGGTAGGCGGCGTACTCAGCGGCAGTGGCCTTGCCCTGGGCGAGCCTGTTCATAAACGCATGGTTGGACCAGCCGTAGTAGGCGTCGAAGGCGTCGGTCATCAGAGCGGGCTCCTCGGACTCGGCCAGCATGAACAGGTCGGGACGGATCTCCCGGAGCGCCGCCACGGCGTCATTCCAGAAGTCCACCGGCACCTCGTGGGCCACGTCGCAGCGGAAGCCGTCGACACCTACTTCGGATACCCAGTAGGTCATGGCGTCGAGCATGGCGGCACGCATATCGGCATTGTCGTAGTTCAGCTCGGCCACATCGGTCCAGTCGAAGGGAGCCACAGGCGTACCGGTGCTGTCATCCATCACGTACCACTCGGGATGCTCGGCGATCCAGCCGTGGTCGCGGGAGGTATGGTTGGCCACCCAGTCGAGAATCACCTTGAAGCCCAGCTCATGAGCCTTGTCCACCACGGACTGGAAGTCCTCGATGTCTCCGAACTCGGGATTGATGGCCTTGTAGTCGCGGATAGAGTAGTAGCTGCCCAGCTCCCCCTTGCGCTCCACCTCTCCGATGGGATACACGGGCATGAACCAAAGGATGTCCACCCCGAGTTCCTTGAGCCGGGGCAGATGCTTTTCGAAGGCCTCGAAGGTGCCCTCCTTGGTGTACTGGCGGACATTGACCTCATAGAGGACTGCGGAGGCCGTCCAGTCGGGATGGCTCACGTTGCTCACAGGAGACTGCACCTCCTGTTCTGATTTGCCGGCGCATCCTGCAAGCAGAAGCAGGGCTACGGCCGCAAAAAAGATTGTCTTGATCATCTTCATAATACAATGTTATTTTAGGAAAACAAAATTACTTTCTTCTCACAGTCCCGATGCTTCAACTGCGCTCCACAACGGCAGCGATTTCCGCGATTCGGTGCCGTTGCGGATGTCAGTGCAAAGCCAGTGGTATGTTCGCGGACGTTCATTTACTTCTCAACGGGCCGGATTACTACTGCCGCACCACCGCCCGGCGCCAAGGGAATACGGAGGGTCGCGGATGGTTTCACCTTCTTGGTATAGATCCGGTAGCTCTGAGGATTGGACTCCCAGTCGGCGTCCTCTCCGTCGGCGTAGACCGTGGCCTCGTATTTCTGGCCGGAGCCTGAGGGGAGGAACGAGAGAGGAATGACGGCCTCGCGGGCATTCTCGTCGGTAACGGCTCCCACGAACCACTCCTGCGCGTCACGGGCCTTGCGGGCTACGGTGATGTAGTCGCCCGGCTCTGCCTCCAGGTACCAGGAGTTCTCCCAGTTGAGGGCCACGTCCTTGATGAACTGGAAGGCGTCCATAAACCGCTCGTAGTTCTCGGGCAGGTCACAGGCCATCTGCAGGGGCGAGGGCATGGTCACATAGAGGGCCAGCTGCCGCGCCAGTGTGGTACCGGCCTGCTCTCCGGGCTTGCTGCCGCCCCCGTAGTAGTCCAGCTTGGTCTGGAAGAGGCCGGGAGTGTAGTCCATCGGACCTCCCTTGAGACGGGTGAAGGGCAGGATGCAGGTGTGGTCGGGGTCGTTGCCGCCCATCGACTCGAACTCTCCGCCGCGGGCCGACTCCTGAGCCACCCAGTTGGGCCAGGTACGCATCAAGCCGGTCGGACGCACTGCCTCGTGGCTGTCCACCATGATCTCATACTCGGCTGCGGTACGGACCACATGGATATAGTGGTCGTTCATCCACTGCGACGAGTGGTATTCGCTGCGGGGGATGATGTAGCCCACATATCCGGTCTTGACGGAGTGGTAGCCGTGGTCGACCATGTACTGGAAGGCGTCCTCGAGCTGGCGCTCATAGTCTGCCGCGTTGGAGGCCGTCTCGTGGTGCATGATCATGTTCACGCCTTTCTCCGCAGCGTATGCTGACACTGCGTCTATATCGAAGTCAGGATAGGGTTTCGTAAACAGGAAATGACGGTCCTTGCGGTAGGAGGCCCAGTCCTCCCAGCCCTCGTTCCATCCCTCGACAAGCACTGCATCGATACCGTGCTCCGCCGCGAAATCTATGTACCTCTTCACGTTCTCGGTATTGGCCGCATGCCTTCCGTTGGGTTTCAGGGCCGAATAGTCAGTAACCCCGGGACGCGCCTTCCAGTAGTCGCTGTAGGCCCAGGTAGCACCGGCCCCGGTAAACATCTCCCACCACACTCCCACGAATTTCTGGGGCTTCACCCACGAGGGGTCCTCGATGGCGCAGGGCTCGTTCAGATTGTAGATCAGCTGCGAGGCCAGGATATCCCGGGCATCGTCACTCACGATGACCGTCCTCCAGGGCGAATTGAACGGAGCCTGGAGATAGCCGCGCACCCCGTTCTTGTCCGGCACCAGATGGGCCTTCAGCCGGAAATTCACATCATCCACATCGAGGAGCATGGCGGCATAGTGCACCAGTGCGGCCTCGTGGATGTTGATGTACAGCCCGTCATCGGAGCGCAGCATCAGCGGGGTCTGCACGGACAGCCCGCCCTCTGCCTTCGTCTCGTAGGTCTTCAGAGCCAGCCGCCGCTCTATCTCATCCTCCAGCCCGGAGATACGGGCCGTGGAATAGGCAAACTCGTTGGTGTCATAGTCTCCGGGAATGCAATAGGCGGTGTGGTCCCCGCTGAGGTTGAACTCAGTCAGTTCCCCGCGCAGGGTAAGGTAATTCACTCCGTCCTGCTCCGGCACCTCATAGCGGAAGCCCAGGCCGTCATCGAAGAGACGGAAGCGCACCAGCACCTGCCGTCCCGTACCTTCCTGCACCAAGGTCAGGGCCATCTCGTTATAATGGTCCCGCACGCTGGCATACTCGCCCCAGACCGGCGTCCAGCTCTGATCCACGGTATCACGGCTTACTGCGGCGACGGTAAAGCCCGAAGCCAGGTCCGCCTCATCGCCAGTCAGCCCGAGACGGCTGGGCAGAATAACGGGCATCCCCTTGTAATCAAGGGCATACACCACTATTCCACCGTTACATTCTACATTCAGGGACAATTCCCCGGAGGGAGAATTCATCTGCTGCGCCCCCGCACCTGAAGGCAGCACGGCCATCAGGAGAAGAAGGGCAGCAGTCGTTATCAGATTCTTTTTCATACAGTTTATTTATTTGTTCTTCAGGACAATTCAGCAGCATCGGAGGAGGTCACCCGTCCCCTCCGCACCGGCACCGTGATATCGCTGCCGGCTCCCGCCGCGTTGTGCGAGTATATGCGGATGCAGGAGTGGTCCATTTCCTCCGCGTTGTCAGGGATGTGAACGGTAAACACTCCCGGCTTGTGGTAGGACAGGCATTTGTGCCCAAGCAGGGTATTCTGCCACAGGACCAGGTAGCTGGCCGGGGTATTGTCCACCTTGACGGTGAACTCCCTGCCGCCCATGTCGGTTCCCACCACGGTTACCGACGGGACATCCTGGCTCCGGATGTTTTCCCGCTTGAGCACGATTACTCCGCTTTCCTTCCCTGTGGTCACCCGGACGGTGGAGATATTGCGGGAAGCCGGCCCTGCCACCACCAGCACCGAATCCATACTTCCCCGGGAGAGCGGCAGCACCGTATAGTCGTCGCAGGTCAGTCCGTCCACACTGCCGATTCCGGGGAAATAGTCCCGGACTACGAGCAGGGTCGTATCGGACAAGAGCACGCAGGTTCTGGCCGGCCCGGACTCCTCGTCGAAGAACGGGTTACGCTCCACCCTGTATGAGCAGGATAGTGTCAGCAGTAATGCTGCAGCTGCTATTGCCAATCTCAATGCCTTCATTTCAGATACTGAATACCACGGAAGAATATGCCCCCATGACCAGACGGGGTGTCTCCCCGCTGCTGTCCATGGATACCTCTCCCTGGACAGCGACCGTCCCGGTGACGGTGTCGTGCAGGAGGAAGTTGATTTCCGAACCGCTGAAGTTGTGCAGTACCAGCACGCGGTCGTCCTCATACTCCATTATCCAGGCACAAAGCCCGGGAAGGGCAGTCAGGGTCTCGTTATAGAGGTCGTGGCGCACCATGTGGCCGTGAGCGAGGGCAGGGCAGGCATGACGGGCACGGGCAAAATCCTTGTAGACCCGGAAGACGGAGGAGGCGTCGGCAGCCTGCTCGGAGACGGAGGCCGTAGGAAGGGTAATCTCGGACTTGTCGGTATAGGAGGACAGCTTGGTATTGTAGCTGTCGCCCCAGTTCATGGGGATACGCACATACTCGTCGCCGTTTTCCTTGACTCCGGTATACCCGAGCTCCTCACCATAGTAGATGTAGGGCTCGCCGCCTGCGGTCAGAAGCACTGCTCCGGCCAGACGCATCTTAGCCGTGGACTCGCCCAGGTCGCTGCCGGCCCGGTTCTCGTCGTGGTTGGAAAGCTTGGTGGCCTCGATATAGTCGGGACGCACGGCGGCATACTCCTGCTGATAGGACAGGATTTCCTTGACAAAGGTATTGCCGGTGCCTCCGTTGATACCCTCCGAGAGCCTCCACCAGAAGGAGAACTCGAAGGCCGCGGGCAGGCCGGCATAGTAAGGCGCCACCTCATTGTGCTCGGAGAACACCTCCCCCACCATGTAGAAGGGATCCTCTCCGGTGAAGCCCTCGCTCATGGCGTCGTAGAACTTGCCCAGGAATGTCGGGTTCTCGCTGGAATTGGCATTGTGATAAATGTGCTTCACGGCGTCCAGGCGCATGCCGTCGATGCCGTAGTCAGTCACCCACTGGCGGCCGATGCGCACCAGCTCCTGGAAGGCCGGGGATTTCTCGGCCTCGTCGGCAGCCCCGTAGTTGAGATCCGCGAACCAGGAGGTCCACATGTGGGAATGATAGTAGAGGGTACCGGGCATCAGGAGGTCGGCCACGGCGTTGTTGTCCTGAGAGGTGAAAAGTTCCTTGGGTACACCGTACTCTATCATGGCCTCCGAAGCGCTCTGTGCCCCGTATTTGGAACCGGCCGGCCACTCATCGGAGTTCACCGGGCGGATCAGGAATCCCCAGGGTGAATCGAAATCCACCGTCAGGGAGTACATCCCGCCCCCGTCATCGTAGAACTTCACGTGACGGCCGGGGTCGCCCAGATAGAGGTATTTGTCGCTGTCAGTATCCGGGGCGGTATTCTCCGGGTCTGCCGGCCCGTCCGTGCGGGTCACGGTGACAGTCGGAGCATCGGGGTCGGTCCAGTCCAGGACAAACTCCATCGTACCCACGGCCTCGTTGCCGGCCACATACCACTGCGAGGCATCATAGCCGTTCGAGCCTTCGGTATTGATCATGGGGATACGCCCGGCCTCTATGTCAGCCCTCGGGTTGTCCGAGAAGATGTAGAAATCCCGGTAAGGGCTGTCCGCGTTCTCCTTTGCCTCCAGAAACCAGGGATGATCCTTGCTGCTGTGGTTGAGCACGTAGTCGATATAGATCTTTATGTCATGTTCATGAGCGGCACTCACCAGAGCCCTGAAGTCCTCCAACGTGCCGTAATCCGGATTCACGTCCGCATAGTCCTTCACGTCATAGCCGTGATAGGATGCCGCAGGATGAATGGGCGAGAGCCACAGGGCCGTCGCACCGAGCGAGTCGAGGTAGTCCAGCTTGTCGATGATACCCTGGAAATCCCCTATGCCGTCTCCATCCGAGTCCGCAAACGAATACACCAGCAGCTGGTAGGTAATCTCCGCGTTCTTCGTCCCGTCCCACTCTATCGGGTCCGCCGTGACATTACCTGTCAGAGGCTTTTCCTCTCCTGACGGCTCATTCTCGCAAGAGACGACGGCAGCGCACATAAGCGCCAAAACGATAAGTGATACGTATATTCTGGTCATGGTTCTGGAACTATAAAAAGGGCGGGCACTTACGTCCCCGCCCTCCAGTATTTTAGATTGTCGTGTACCTTCGTACTGCTACTCTACAGGCTGACCGTAGTCGGAAGCGCTGAGACGGGCTGTAGGATTCTCCCAATCATTGAGATCAAGATAAATTCTATAGTTTCCGGGCTGAACCGATATGTTTGGTCCTCCTGGTGTAAGAACATCCACATCATTCAAAGATTGTCCTTGTGTCTCTACACCCCAATTGGTTTTACTCCAATCAGCATCAAGTCTGAACTTGAACTCCGTTGCAGATGCAACTTCTATATCAGCGTAGAACTGTCCGTTGCGGGCAATCTGGGTCATCACGATATCATTGTTCCAGTCACCGCCCAGACCTATGATACCTACCTGGTTGAAACCGTAAACCATATTAAGAGTCAGAGACGACTTCACGAAATGGAAGTTGTAGTAACGGAATGAGCTGTAGTTGGAGATGTTGCCGCTGCCGCCGTCATTCCAAAGGGTGATGGACGAAGCTTCAGGATCGGTGGAGGTCATATCTCCGGTTCCCCAGTTTCCATTATTCCAGTTCAGTTCGCCTGTAATCTTAAATTTACGCTTTGTATTATCTGCCCCAAGATCCAGGACACCTACATAATTTTCCTCATCCTCGGCATAACTGAATAAACCTGCATATACTGAGAAATCCCAACTCAAAGGATCTCCTACAACATATACCATCGGATAAGTCTTCTCTGCATTATAAGGAGTCACGGTTGATGATATTGTATTGGATACCAGCACATCGACAGTTCCAACCGGAGCAGACTCACCCATCATCTCGGCCTCGATGCGGAAGTATACGGTCACAGGTACGCTGTGAGGGCATTCGAGCGAGATAAGGGCATTGTTAAGAGTCTTGGCATCGATGGCGATACCGGCTGTATCGGTGGCGACATTGCCGAGGGACTGCTTCGTGGAGAAGTCCTCGTTGATGTCAGCGTATGCGGTATAGCGGGCTGCAGTGGCAATACCGTACTCTACCGCAGAGAAGTTCAGAGTCTCAAAAGCCGCTCCGTCCTCGAGGACATAACTCTCGGCGATGGCCTCAAGTACAGGCTTTACCGCATTCTCAGGATTGTAGGTCACGATTTCCTTCTCGGCGCAGGATGCCAGCGCGAGGATGGAGATCATGGCGGCTGAAGCTATATAGAAAAACTTTTTCATATCGTTTCTTGTCATTTAGCGTTATCTGTTAATAACCGGGGTTCTGCTCCAGCTTGTTGTTGGAGTTGATCTCGGTGGTGGGGATAGGATAGAGATTGTAGCGGTCGTTTACGCTGTTGCCTTCGTATGAGCCGCCCTTCCAGTCCCAGACATACTCTGAGGATGTGAGCAGGCCGAAACGGACGAGGTCCTGACGGCGCATGTTCTCCCAGTAGAGTTCACGGGCACGCTCGCTGATGATGGCATCCTCGGTAAGGGGAATTGAAGCCACTCCGGCGCGCTCACGTACTGCATCGAGAGCATCCTGACCGTCGGGGCACTTCTCGGAGTGGGAAACAGCCCCATTTAATACTGCCTCAGCCAGCATCAGATATGCATCTGCGGCCCTGAAGATGGGATAATCCGTATCGGGATAGGACGAAGTACTGTTGTCGGCAGGCGAATCGTCATGCTTTTTGTTGGTGAACTTCATCTGGCACCATCCGTTGGAGAACTGAGAGTTGTCGATAATCTCACGTGAATGGGCCTCTTCACCGAACTCGGAACCGTCAGTAAACAGATACCTCTGGTCCTGCCCCTCCTCACCTTCGAAGTAATCGAGGAACTGAGGGGTCACTACGAGACCGCCCCAGCCGTCGTTGGTGCCGAGGGCTGCCTGCCATTCAGGATTACCTGAAACGATGGAGCCCTTGATTACGAAGTTAGTGCTGCCGTAGGTCTGGATATTGGTGCCGTCGCTCTGCACTGCGAAGATAATCTCGGGGCAGAGGTTGTTGTCTGCAGAGAAGTTCCACTGCCAGTCATCTACCAGAGACATGTTGTCGACTATCTTGCTACTCTCATCTGCGCACTCCTGCCATGCGGAGATGACGGGACGGCCCTCAGGGTCATTTGCCGTGAACACCTCTGCGTTCAGATAGAGCTTGGCAAGCAGCATGGTGGCGAATTCCTGGCTTACACGGCCATACTCGGTTTGTGCCAGGAGACGGAGACCGTCGCGGAAGTTGTTCTCACCGGTAATCTCGTTCACCAGCCACTCGTAAAGGTCGTAGCGGAGAATCTGCTCGGGACCTGTCGCACCTACAGAGTTTTCCTCGGTGGCGAAAGGCACGTTGCCGAAGAGGTCGATGGCGTGGTAGTAACTCAGTGCCCTGAGGGCTCTGGCCTGGGCTATCATATAGTCCATCTCCTCGCCCTGGAAATCAGAGGCAGCCTGTCCGCGGCGGATGAACTCGTTGCAGAGACCGATCTGGTAGTAGATACGGGAGAACATGGCTGTCACGAACACATCGGAAGTGGTCCAGCTCAGTCCGTGGAGAGACTTGATGGTCTGGTCATTCCAGCAGGTGCTGGCCTCATCAGTAGAGAGTTCCTGCAGGTGGAAGAGGGCACGCATGTACTGACCGTAACCGCCGTCAATACCGTCGATGTCGGGAGAGGAGTCAGGACCTTCGGAGGCGCTGACGGACAGACCGCCGTAGCACTTGGCCAGCAGCTGCTGATATGCCTCGATGCTGTTGAGCACCTCCTCAGGTGTCTCGAGGTTAGGGTCGATAGGCTCCACATTCAGGTCCTGCACGCAGGATGTGGTGAAGAGGAGCGCGGCCGACGCCATTATAGAAACGAATATTGTGGTTATCTTTTTCATATTTCAGATCTCCTTGATTTAGAAGTTGTATTTAAGACCGATGATATAGGTGCGGGGACGGGGATAGAGGTTGTTGTCAATGCCTCCGAACACCTCAGGGTCGATACCCGAATATTTGGTGAAGGTCGCTACGTTCTGGACTGTTCCGAAGAGGTTGAGATTGCCGCCCTTACCCAGATCGAAGAGATAACTGAGGGTGATACGGTCAATCTTGAAGAAGGAGCCGTCCTCAACCCAGTAATCTGACAGGTAGGCTGCATTGGTGAATCCCCAGCTTGAGGCATCAGCCATACAGTTGCGCACGAAACCGTTGGTCCACAGGTCAGAAAGGAGGGACAGACGGGAGGCGTTGTTGTTGTACACCATGTTGCCGAGGTTACCGTGTCCGGCGATGGCCAGAGTCAGGTTCTTCCAGGATACCGAGGTGTTGAAACCGATGGTCCATACGGGGTTGGCCTGACCGAGATAGTAGAGGTCGTCGGCGTCGATGACACCGTCACCGTTCTGGTCCACGTATGCACCGGGGATGGGAGCACCCTGCTCGTCATATACCTGCTGATATACATAGAAGGTGTTGGCAGGATATCCCACCATGTGTCTCTGAATGGTGTTGCCGACACCGCCGCTGATACCGCCGGTGGCTACTCCGGTGTAACCATCACCGTCGTTGGTGGTCAGCTTGGTGATGCGGTTGTGGTTGTAGGCGAAGTTGGCGCCGATGGTCCAGTTCCAGTTCTGGGTCTGGACAGGGATACCGGTAATCTCGAACTCGACTCCCTTGTTGACCAGGGAACCGATGTTGGCGAAGAGGTAGTTGATCAGGTTGGCACCGGCTGCTACGGGTGTGTAGTTGAGCAGGTCGGTGGTCTCCCTGTAGTAAACGTCCAGGGTACCGAACAGTCTGTCATTCAGGAAACCGTAGTCGATACCGATGTTGTAGGTGGTGGTGGTCTCCCACTTCAGGTCGGCGTTGTAACCGTTAGGAGTGATAGGCACGATTACCTGTCCGTTGAACATATAGTAGCTGCCGATCAGGTTGGTTTGGTATGTAGGTATGGACTGGTAAACGTCACCTATGTCCTGCTGGCCTGTCTGGCCCCAGCTCAGACGGAGCTTGAGGTCGGATACTGCCTTGGAGTCCTTCAGGAAGCTCTCGCCCTTGATGTTCCATCCGAAGGCTACGGAAGGGAAGAAACCCCACTTGTTGTTGGTGAAGCGGGAGGTACCGTCCCAGCGGACTGTGGCTGTCAGCATGTAGCGGTTGTCGTAGTTGTAGTTGGCACGGCCGAAGAAGGATACGAGGTAGTACTCGCTCTTGTTGTGGAACTCTGAGAGAGTGGCCTGGCTGCCTGCTACAGGATCCGGCTGGGTAAGAGACTGGCTGTTGCTCTCAGTGTAGAAGTGCTGCCAGGAGTAACCGGCCATGACACCGAAGCTGTGCTTGTTTATCTCCTTGGTATAGTCGGCGTAGGCCTCGAGGGTCATGTCGCGCTTGGTCTGGTCGTAGGGGTTGTAGAGACCGCGGCCGGCCTGGGTCTGGTTGTGATAGGACTGCTCGGCGCCGTAGGGCACGGTTACAGTTCCGTTGGAGTGAGAGTAGTCCATACCAAGGTTGAGGTTCAGCCTCAGGTCCTCTAAGCCGTGAATCTTATAATCGAACTGGGCGTTGCCGATGAAACGGGAAGCCTTAGACACGTCATTGCGCTGCATGAGAGCAGCCAGAGGGTTGATAGTGGACTGGGTGTTGGGCTCGAATTTACCGTTCACCATCTCTCCCCACATCTGATATCCGTCCAGACCGTGCTCGCTGTATACAGGCTGGGTAGGGTCGTACTCGATGGCTGCGGAGATGGCTCCGGTGTTGGCGAAACGGTTGTTCTGGAACATTCCCTTACCGTTGAGGGAGATGGTCAGATGGTCGTCGAAGAAAGTAGGAGTCAGGTTCAGGGCTACGGTACCTCTCTCCATGCTGGAGGTCTTCAGGGTACCTTTCTCGTTTAGATAGCCTCCGGACACGCGGTAGGGCATGTAGCCGGCCTCGCCGAACTTGAAGTTGCCGGAGAGGCTGACATTGGCCTCATGGCTCATGCCGAGCTGATAGATGGCTCTCTGCCAGTCGGTGTTGGCGTCACCGAGCGCGAGGTATCCCTCAGATGTCTCGCTGCCGGTATAGGCCAGCATCGCAGCCCTCACCTCGTCACCTGTCATCACATCCAGATATTTGGCGTTCTGGGAGATGGAGAGAGTATAGTCGGCACTTACGTGAGGTATGGCCGAGTCGTACTTGCTGCCCTTCTTGGTGGTGATGATGATCACGCCGTTGGATGCACGCGAACCGTAGATAGCGGTTGCGGAGGCGTCCTTGAGTACGGTGAATGTCTCGATATCGCTCGGGTTGATGGAGGAGAGCTGGTCAGCCACGCCGCTGATACCCTCGTTGGTGATAGGCAGACCGTCGATCACGATCAGAGGGGAGTTCTGGGCGTTCAGGGACGAACCGCCGCGGATACGGATGGTGGAACCGGAACCGGGGGCACCGTCGCCTTCTGTAATAACGACACCGGCCGACTTACCTTTCAGCATCTCGGTAGGTGAGGTAACCGCACCCTTGTTGAGCTGGTCAGCGCGGACTGTGGCCACCGATCCGGTAAGGTCTTCCTTCTTGACCGTACCGTAACCGATGACCACTACCTCTTCGAGCATCTCCGTGTCATCCTCGAGGGTGATGATGGGAGGCACCTGGTCGGCCTGGAATACGAGTGTCTTGTAGCCGATGAGCGAGATTTCGATCATCGAGGAAGCAGAGGGTACGGTAAGTGTGAAGTTACCGTCCATGTCTGATTCCGTTCCATTGAGGGTCCCCTGTTCGAGGACTGCAGCTCCGATTACCGGTCCTACCGCATCGACGATCCGGCCTTTCACAGTGTACTGTGCGAAGGCGCTCGTCAGTGAGAGGAGTGTAATCGAGATCAACGCTGTCATCAATCTTTTCATACGTTAACTGTTAATTGATTGTACTTAAAATGAGTTTGTTGTTATTTCTTACGGAAAAGCCGCAGCTGCACCGGGTCGTCCTTGTCCTCCACGAAGATGACGGAGACCGCCGCTATCAGGAGGCACAGGCCCGAGAACACCATGGCGTAGATAGTGTGACCGCCGTACACATGGTTGACCATGAAGCCTCCGAGGAGGCCGTTGCATACCTGCGGTATAGTGATGAAGAAGTTGAAGATACCCATGAAGACTCCCATCTTGGCGGGAGGCAGCGAGCCGGCGAGGATAGAGTAAGGCATGGCCAGGATGCTGCCCCAGGCAATGCCGACACCTATCATGGATATGATCAGGAGGTTCGGGTTCTTGAAGATGAAGAAGGAGGCGAAACCGAGGGCTCCCATCAGCAGGGAGACGGAATGGGTGGCCTTACGGCCTATCCTGGAGGCTATCCAGGGCAGGAGGAAGGCGTAAACTGCGGCCACACCATTATATATACCCTGCAGGACGCCGACCCAGTCACCGGCATTGCCGAACTCGACCGAGGTACGGTCCAGCGTGTTGTAGCAGTGCTCGGCCACGGCGGGAGTCATGTACACCCACATGGAGAAGAGGGCGAACCAGGAGAAGAACTGGACCACGCCGAGCTGCACCATGGTCCTGGGCATGCGGCCGAAGTCCTTGAATATCTCCAGGAAACCTCCGTCCTTCTCTTTCTTCTTCCCGGGCTCGGGAGGATACTCGGAGGTACTGATGACGGTCCAGAGCACGCAGAGCAGTAGGACTGCGGCGCCGATATAGAAGGCCGTGCGCACGTTGGGGGCGACGCCGCCTACTTCGGCCGGGGTGTTGGACATACCGAACCAGTTGGTCAGCACATAAGGAAGTACGGCACCGACGACAGCGCCGATACCGATGAGGGATGTCTGCATCGAGAAGCCGAGGGTCCTCTGTTCGGAGGGCAGTTTGTCGGCGACCAGGGCCCTGAAAGGCTCCATGGCCACGTTGATCGACGCATCCATAATCATGAGGATTCCGGCGCCTATCAGCAGAGGGGAGAGGAAGCCGGCAAGGGAGGGGGAGTTGGGCATCAGGAACAGCATCAGGGAGGCCAGGATGGCTCCGGTCAGGAAGTAGGGACGTCTCCTGCCGAGCCGGCACCAGGTGCGGTCGCTGTAGTGTCCTATGATGGGCTGGACGATCATGCCCGTGAGGGGCGCCGCCAGCCAGAAATACGACAGATGGGCCACATCAGCTCCGAATGACTGCAGGATCCTGCTGACGTTGGCGTTCTGCAGCGCCAGGCCGAACTGAATCCCGAGAAACCCGAAACTCATGTTGAAAATCTGCATGAATGTCATTCTCTTCTTTTCCATGGAAGTCTGTCTGCGGTTTTAAGCAGTGCCAAAATTAGATTAACCGCACCTATTAAACATTATAGTTTCCGACGGACTGCGGGAAAATAGCGACGAACTGTAACATTTTTTTAACAAATTGGAAATATCCGTCATCTTTCTTAACTTTGCATCCGCTATGAAAGTCCTGATAATAGAAGACGAGATACCCGCCCAGCAGATACTCCTCAGGCTCCTGGGCCGATACTTCCCCGACTTCACCATCATGGGGATACTGGACTCGGTGGACACCGCCGTAAACTTTCTCAGGCACCAGACTCCGGACCTTATATTCATGGACGTGGAGCTCTCCGACGGCAGGAGCTTCGAGATATTCCGGCAGGTGGACATCACCTGTCCGGTCATAGTGACCACCGCCTACACAGACTACGCCCTGGACGCATTCCGGAACAAGTGCATCGACTACCTGATGAAACCGATAGAGGACGGTGCCTTCAGGGAATCGGTAGACCGGTGCATGCAGTTATGCGGGGTAACTGCCGCGCCGAAAACCGCGCCCGACGTAACCGCCTACGTGAAGCCCGTCCATAAGCACCACTTTACCATTAAGTTAGGAAGCCAGATACTGGTTATTGACGTAAACGACATAGCCTATTTCTACTCCAACGAGAAGTCCACCTGGCTGGTCACCCGCGACGGCAAGCAGTACATGACCGACGACTCGCTCACGGCCATAGAGAACGAGGTGGACCCGGCCAGATTCTACAAGATATCCCGGAAATGCCTGGTGGGCCTCTCCTCCATCTACACTATCTCGAAATATTTCAACTCCAGGCTGAAAGTCACCCTCTCCCCGAAGAACATCGAGCCGGTGATCGTCCCCCGCGACCGCGTCCAGTCCTTCATGGAATGGCTGGAGGGCGCGTAGGCCGGGCTACTGGATAAGAGGAATGCGCACGATGAATTCCGAGTCCGTCTTTTCGGTCACCACCCTGCGGTTGAAGAGTATCTCGTACTGACGGCTGATGTTCTGCAGGCCGGTGCCGGTGGAGACGCCCGGCTCAGTCTTCTTGGGATTGAGGTTGTTGCGGACGACGATATGACGCATCCCGACGCCTATGGAGATGTGCAGGGCGCTGGAAGAGTTGACCACGTTGTGCTTGACGGCATTCTCCACCATCACCTGCAGGGTGCAGGGAATGATCCTGGCGCCGTGATACTTGTCCGGAATGTCTATCTCAGTGACGAAACTCTCCCCGAACCTCTCCCGCAGCAGGTCGCAGTACTTGCTCACGAACTCCAGCTCCTCCTCCAGCATCACCAGAGTATGCTTCTCCAACTTCAGGAAATAGCGGTACACTCCCGCCAGCTTCCCCGCATAATCACTGGCCCTGTCGGCGTCCTCATGTATCAGGTACTGCAGGACTGTCAGGCAGTTGAAGAGAAAATGGGGGTTGGTCTCACTCTTGAGCAGCTGGTACTGGTAGTTGGCCCTGGCCCGCTGCTCGGCCTCCGCGGCGACGGCCTTGCGGTTCGTCCAGCGGTAATAGAAAATAAGGTCGGTGATGAGTATCGCGACGGCGTTGAACACCAGGTTGCTCACGTATGTGAAGAGAAAGAGCCGGCTGAAGAACTTGCTTCCGTCCACTACCTGCGGGTACTGCCATATCCGGATCAGCAGGGAAGTCAGGAAGGCCATCAGGGCGATGGCGCCCACCTCCACCAGAGACCGGACTATGGTCCTGCCGCTTCCGTACGGGAAGAAGCGCACCAGCAGCACGACGATGAGGATGTCTCCGAGGATGGCCCCGAAGGTCAGGGAATAGTTGGACAGCGTCTGAAAGAGGAAATCTCCGAAATACAGGCCGAAACTCTCGTAGAACAGAGGCATGGCCCTCTCGATCAGTATCCTTGCGAACAGGACAATGATGATGATGACCATCAGGTCGACGGTCGAGACCTGGCTGCGCCCTCCCCTATTGCTGCTTTCCTCCGACATGCCAGTCCCTGCGTACTAAGAGGACGATCACCAGTCCCAGAAGCCCGGTGGTGACCATCGTGACTATGACATTGATCCACACTCCCCAGGAAGGCACCAGCTTCTCCAGCAGCCCGGCGCCCTCGGTCCCGATGTAGAAACCGGCGAAGCACGAGAGGAATGCCAGCCCCAGGAAGACGTCGAAAGAAGCCCTGTAGAACTTGATAAGGGCGAAGACCATGCCTATGGTCAGGCAGGTGAGGAAGATGCCGTCACCTATCTTGGTGTCGTGAAGTGCCAGACAGACAATCGCGTGGGCGAGGACGAAAATCAGAACTATGACATTGGCCCTGAGCACGTCGCTCCTCGCATCGCCCGTTCTTGAGAAAAACCGCTTCATAGTCACATGATATTTCTGTAAAATTAACGATTTTTCCATACATTTGCAAAAATTCTGAACGATGATTATTCATTTTTCCATCAACTTCCGCACCGCCTGGGGGCAGAACCTCTATATCTCGGGGTCCGTGCCCGAGCTCGGAGGCGGTGACCCGGCCAAGGCCGTACCCATGAACTACACCCCAGGAGATTTCTGGAAAACCGACATCAAGATAACGGATCTCGAGGAAAGGGTCCTGTCCTACAAATACTTCGTCAAGTCAGAGAACGGCTCCACCTTCTACGAGGCCGGCTCTGAAAGGGTCCTGGGCCTGAACAGCGCGTCCCGGGAGCTCTTCCTCAACGACGAGTGGCAGGGCAATTCGGCTGAGGCTCCCTTCCTCACCGCCCCCTTCTCCGAGATATTCTTCTCCCACGCGCACCGCGAGTCCACCCAGACCCACCTCCACTCCCGCGAGGTCATCATCAGGGTGACGGCTCCGGCAGTAGAGCAGGACTGCGTCCTGGCCGTCTGCGGAGACTCCCCGGTACTGGGAGGATGGGATCCGGCCGGGGCAATGGAGATGACCCCGGTGCACGGCTCCCGCTGGACAGTTCACCTCCCCGCGGAGAAACTGGGCCGGAGGCTGGAATTCAAGTTCATCAAGCGCAATACCGCTGACGGCAGCATCGTCTGGGAGGACAGGGACAACCGTATCCTGGAGCTGCCCGGCGACATCACCCCCCATCAGACCTGGTCCGTGGAATACTCCCAGGCGTCCTTCCACCTGGGGAGGCCCCGCTTCTCCGGCACCGCCGTACCGGTATTTGCCCTCAGGACGCAGAACAGCTGCGGCATCGGCGACTTCACCGACCTCAAGACATTCGGAGACTGGATCCGCTCCATAGGCCAGAACGTCATCCAGATACTGCCTGTCAACGACACCACCTCCACCGGCACCTGGACCGACTCGTACCCCTACGGAGGCATCACCGTCATGGCCCTGCATCCGATATTCATCAACATCACGGCCATCGGCCCTCTCAGGAACCCCGGGCAGCGCTCCGCCTACACCCGCGAGCGGAAGGCTCTGGACGCCCTGCCGGCCATCGACTACGAGAAGGTGCTGGCCATGAAGAACAAATACCTCAGAATACAGTTCGAGACCTATAGGGAGGACACCTTCGCCGAGCCGAAGTTCCTCTCATTCTACCGCAGCAACAAGTCCTGGCTCCTGCCCTACTGCGCCTTCTGCGCCCTGAGGGACAGCCACGGCACCGCCGATTTCTCCCGTTGGGGAGAGGACTCCCGCTGCACCCCTGAGCTGCTCGCGCGCGTCAATTCGGAGGACAGTCCCCTCTATCCCGAGATATCCTTCCACATTTTCACCCAGTACCACCTGCACAGGCAGCTGCTGGACGCGGTGCAGTACCTCCATTCGCTGGGCATTGCCCTGAAGGGCGACATCCCCATAGGCATCACCCGCAACAGCGCGGACGCCTGGGCCTCCCCGGAGCTCTTCCACATGGACTCCCAGGCCGGAGCCCCGCCCGACGACTTCGCGGCCGACGGCCAGAACTGGGGTTTTCCCACCTACGACTGGGACCGGATGGCCTCCGACGGCTACCGCTGGTGGAAGGAGCGCTTCCGCCACATGTCCGAGTACTTCGACGCCTACAGGATAGACCACGTGCTGGGATTCTTCCGGATATGGGAGATACCGCAGGAGCAGACCAAGGGCCTGATGGGACATTTCTCCCCCGCCCTGCCGATGAGCTGCGGGGAGATCCGCTCGTTTGGATTCGGGTTTGACTTCGCCCGCCACGCCACACCTTATATAAGATACTGGCAACTGCGGGACATGTTCGGGGACCGCACCGACGAGGTGATGAGCAAGTATCTGAACAGCAACGAGTACGAGGTCTTCACCCTCAAGGAGGAAGTAAACACCCAGAGGAAGATAGAGGAGCTTTTCGGACCGGAGCAGAACGATATCAAGGACGGACTGCAGGCCCTCGCCGGCGAGGTGCTTTTCCTCGAGGACAGCAGCCGCCCCGGACTCTTCCACCCCAGGATATCGGCCCAGTTCACATACTCCTACCGCGACCTGCCGGAAGACCAGAAAGCGGCCTTCAACCGCATATACGACCATTTCTTCTACAAGAGGCACAACGAGTTCTGGAGGGAGTCCGCCCTGCGCAAGCTCCCCGAGGTGACGGCCGCCACCGACATGCTCACCTGCGCCGAGGACCTGGGCATGATACCGGACTGCGTGCCGGAAGTCATCCGGGACCTGAAAATACTGTCGCTGGAGATATTCCGCATGTCCAAGAACCCCAGTGAGCCTTTCGGGGACCCCGCCCGCTATCCCTACATGAGCGTCTGCACCACCGGCACCCACGACACCAGCACTCTCCGCCAGTGGTGGGAGGAGGACCGCGGGGTGTCGTCCGAGTACTGGCACAGGATGCTCCACGAGGGAGGCGACGCCCCCTACTACTGCGAGCCCTGGCTCTGCGAGAAGATAATACGCATGCACACCGCTTCCCCCGCGATGCTGACCATACTGCCCCTGCAGGACTGGCTCTCCGTGGACGGGGACGTCAGGGCCCAGGATCCGGCTTCCGAGCGCATCAACGTGCCTTCTGTCCCCAAATACTACTGGAGATACCGCATGCACCTGTCCGTAGAGGACCTTATCAACAACCCGAAACTTAATACCAAACTCAAAGAACTGTCAAGAAGATGAACCCCAATGAAGGAACCTCAGGTTCAGAAACAGCCCCGCGCAGACGAAGGGGCATCCGCCTCGCCCTACACTGGCAGATACTCATAGGCATCGCCCTCGGCGCCGTCTACGGGATATTCCTGCCGCACTGCACCCAGTACATCGAATGGCTCGGTGACCTCTTCCTCAACGCCCTCAACATGATAGTCATCCCGCTGATAGCCTCGTCCATCTTCATAGGAGTGGCCGGCATGGCGGGCGGCAACCTCGGAAGGGTGCTGGGCAAGACCCTCACCTACTACCTGCTGACCACCCTGACGGCTGTCGTCATCGGCCTGGCCCTGGTCACCTTCATCAAGCCGGGCGTAGGACGCGACGTGGTGCTCACCAGCGACGTAGGGAACATCGCCACCCAGGAAGTGCACATGATAGACCAGCTCACAGGCATAGTGCCGTCCAACGTCTTCGCAGCCATGGCCGACGGGAACATCCTCCCCATCATCTTCTTCATGGTCCTTCTGGGCATCTTCTCCACCAAGCTGGACAAGAAGCACTACACCGTGCTGCTGGACTTCTTCACCGCTGTATACGAGCTGATAATGAAGGTTACGATGGCCATCATAAGGCTCACTCCCATAGGCATATTCTCCGTAATGGCCTGCATGATAGGGAAGCAGGCCGGAGACCCGGACGCCCTGATAGGGATAGTCAAGGGACTCGGTATGTTCGTGCTCACAGTCTGGGCAGGATGCCTGATACACGGAGGCCTGGTGCTGCCGGGCACAGTATGGGCACTGGCCCGCATCAATCCTTACAAGCACATGCGCCGGGTATCCACCCCCATGCTGACAGCATTCACCACCTGCTCGTCCAACGCCACCCTGCCCCTGTCCATCCGCTACTCCCAGGCTTGCGGAGTATCGGAAAAACTGGCAGGACTTACACTCTCTCTCGGAAGCACCGTCAACATGAACGGCACGGCCCTGTTCGAGTGCGTATCGGCCCTGTTCATAGCCCAGCTCTACGGCATTGATCTGACTATAGGGCAGCAGATTACTGTAGTACTCACCTCGCTGATGGCAGCTGTAGGCTCTGCCGGCATACCCATGGCCGGCATAGTGATGATGGCCATCGTCTTCAACGCTGTCGGACTGCCGATGGAGGGAGTGGGTATAATTCTTGCAGTACAGCAGATCTGCGAGATGCCCCGCACCTGTCTCAACGTATACGGAGACCTGTGCGGAGCTGTCATCGTAGCCCGCTCGGAAGGGGATAGAATCACCGTCTGAGCGCACTGCCACATTATCAGAACAAAACGCCACTTTTATGACAGCACATATCAAAACTCTTTTGTCCATTCTGACAGCCTCTGTCTGCCTGACATCGCTGCTGACAGGCTGCCAGTCCGCCCCGGCTCCTGCCATGGAAGGGCACTATACCCTTCAGGCTCAGAGCGTGCAGGTCAACGGAACGATTATCAACATCACTGACTGGCCAGGCAGCTCTGTCACGATATCCGCAGTTGACGACGAGACTGTAACAGTCAGCATTGACAGCCTTCTGCTCGGTTTCGACACCCTTACCGTTTCCGCCACCGCCGCCGGGGAAGGGAAAGACAAATACACCTTTTCCGGCACATACAGCGGTCAGGACAGGGACATCTCCGTCTCCGGGACAGTCGACGGCTCCGCGCTGTCACTCAGCATCACCGACACCTGCACATCCCCTGCTACAGGAAGGTGGACTGTCGCCCGCGGTGATGACGGTCTGGCGGATATCAGCATTACATACAGTTCTCCCGCAGTGACGGAAATCACCGTAGGCGGCATCACACTTCCGGCGGACATGGCCGTGCAGATGCTCCAGAGCCTTGTCCGCGGATATATCACACCCATCCTTGAGAACCTGCAGTACATCGAGCTGGACCGCACCGGCTACCTGAACATATCCTGGAAAGGAGACATCAGTACGGAACTGGAGCCACTGCTGACCGGAGTCGTCCAGTACTGGCCGGCTCCCGATGACTCGTGGATTCACCTCTATCTGCGCCGCACCATCACCGACGCCATAGGCTCGCCCGTTTCCCCCATTGACTTTGCCCTGGCATATTCCACAGACGGTTCCGGTTCTCTTGCTCTAGAAATAAACCAGGACACTTTCGCTCCCTGGACAGGCATCCTGCTCATGGCCCTCGGAAGTATGGAGGACAGCACAGCCCCCATCGCCGCTATCCTGAAAGAGATAGCGCAGTCGCTATTACTGCCTGAGACAGTATTCTCCATAAGCGTGAACCTGAGTCCGGTACAATAGCCATGACAGCGAAGGCCAAAACAGTATGGTACTGCACCTCCTGCGGCAACGAGACCTCCAAGTGGATGGGCCGCTGCCCCGCCTGCGGGGAGTGGAACACCATGAAGGAAGGCCTCTCCAGGGACAGCCGGGCCTCATCCGCCGCACCCTCGCGGGACCGCTCGCTCATCGGCCTATCGGAAGCCAGGCCGACGGCCCTCAAGGACATATCGGTAGACCAGGACAGCCGCATACTCATCGGCAACAAGGAAGTGGAGAGGATCCTGGGCGGAGGCATTGTCCCCGGCTCCATGATACTCCTGGGCGGCGAGCCCGGCATAGGCAAGTCCACCCTGGCCCTGCAGCTTCCCCTCAGGAGCAAGGGCCTGCGCACCCTCTACGTCTCGGGGGAGGAGTCCCCGCGGCAGATAAAGCTCCGCGCCATGAGGCTCCTGCGGCCCGGAGAGGGGGACAATGAGGACAACTGCACCATCCTCGGGGAGACCCAGGTGGACAATATCATACGCTGCGCCCTGGAGCTGCATCCCGACCTGCTGGTGGTGGACTCGATACAGACCATCTACTCGGAAAATATAGACTCGGCCGCTTCCTCCGTCACCCAGGTGCGGGAGTGCGCGGCAGCCCTGCTCCGCATGGCCAAGGAGAGCGGTATCCCCGTCATCCTTATCGGACACATCACCAAGGACGGAGCCATCGCCGGGCCTAAGGTCCTGGAGCACATCGTGGACGTGGTCCTGCAGTTCGAGGGCGACACCCGTCACTCGCACCGCATCCTGCGCAGCATCAAGAACCGCTTCGGATCGACGGCCGAGATAGCCATTTTCGAGATGACCGGCACAGGTCTCAGGGAGGTGGAGAATCCCTCCGAGATTCTCACTCCCATGCACAAGGAGAACCTCAGCGGAGTGGCAGTGGGAAGTATGGTGGACGGATCCAGGCCCTTCCTCATCGAGATCCAGGCCCTGGTATCCACCGCCGCCTACGGCATGCCCCAGCGCTCGGCCACCGGCTACGATGCCCGCCGCCTGAACATGCTTCTGGCAGTACTGGAAAAAAGAGCGGGTTTCAAACTATCAGCCAAGGATGTGTTCCTCAACGTGGCCGGAGGCATGCGCGTCGGCGACACGGCCTGTGACCTGGCTGTAGTGGTGGCGGTACTGTCCTCCACCTTCGACCTGGCCGTCAGTCCGGGCATATGCTTCGCAGCCGAAGTCGGACTGAGCGGGGAGATCCGTCCTGTAGGACGTATCGAGGCCCGCATCTCCGAAGCAGCCCGCCTGGGATACCGCGAGATCTACATTTCCTCCTACAATCTTTCCGAAGACCTGCGCCGCAGCATCCCCGCCACCGGTATCCGCGTGGTGGAGGTATCCGACATCGCGGCTCTGTGCCGCAACCTCTTCAGGAACTCCCAATAATTAATTCCGGCAGCCATGAGAAGACTTCTACTCTCAACCATCATCCTTACGGTCCTGACCATCGGCCTCCGGGCCCAGGACGGCAGCGGCAGGGACATCCCGGCCGAAATCTCCGTCTACGCCGGTCAGGTGCTGAAACAATGGAAGATTCCCGGGCTATCGCTGGCCGTCATACACGGAGACACCACCGTGTTCTCCGGAGGCTTCGGAGTGAGGGAAAAGGGGAAGAACCCAGGCCAGGACGGAGAATGGACAGCCATCACCGACTCTACCCTCTTCCACATAGGCTCGATGACCAAGGCCTTCACCGCCACGGTCATAGCCTCACTGGTAGACGAAGGCCTGCTGCGCTGGGACGACACCGTCAAGCACATACTGCCCGACTTCGAATGGTACGATGACAGCGTCGAGTCCGTCATGCAGGTGCGCGACCTCCTCACCCACACCACCGGACTGGTGGCCCAGGCCGGGACCTACATCCCCAATCTGGGTTACGGGAGGGATGATATCTACAGGATGTTCAGGTACATAGAGCCGGTCTACCCGTTCCGGGAGAAATTTGCGTACAACAACATCACCTTCATCATCGCCGCCCGCATCATAGAGACCGTCACCGGCCGCAGCTGGGAAGACAACATCCGGGAGAGGATTTTCATTCCGCTGGGCATGACCTCGTCAGTGCCGGGCAGCGAAGGTTACCTGGAGGCAGGGAAGAAAGCCTCCGTAGCCCATTATTTCGGATACTCGAGGGGAAAGAACGGCGGACGCGGCTCCATCTACGTCACCCCGCTTTACGGGGAGGAAAGGGCCCTGCACTGGGTGGACGTAATAGGACCGGCCGGCAGTATCAGCTCCACGGCTCAGGACATGGCCCGCTGGGTGCGGTTCCACCTGAACAACGGAGCAGTCATCCGCACAGTCAGACCTGAGGATGCCGGGGAAGGCAGCTCATTTCCCCTCGATTCTACGGCTCTGTCAGACTATTTTCCTGACATAAGTCCTGCCATGACGGGCGGATTCCGCATCTACCCCTACCGGGACACCGTGCGGCTCATCTCCCGGGAGCAGATGGACTTCCTCCACACAGGTGCGGTCAAGGTACGTCAGGACAGTTCCATGAGACGGGACTACGGTTACTGCTGGTACGTGGAGCAGAATGACAGGTACAAGGTAATCTACCACACAGGCACCACCTGGGGCTTCACCGGAGTATGCGGATTTGTGCCGGAGCTGGATCTGGGAGTGGCAGTATTGTGCAATTCAGAGGTATCCGAGTACGCGCGGCTTGGACTGATGCGCAGGATCATAGACCTGTACCTGCCCGGAGACACTCTCAGGGACTGGAGCTCCGAGGGGTTGGAACAGTGGTTTAAGGACAAAAGGAAACCGGGACGCCGGGCCGTGCCCTGCATCATAGAGCGCAGCAGCGTGACTCCTGACTTCGAAAAGCTGACTGGCCGCTACACGAAACCGGCCCCCTTCGGGGATGCGGAGGTAACCTTGAAAAACGGCAGGCTGTATCTGACCATCGGTCCGCTCGGATGGACACACAGGCTTGACCACCACCGTGGAAACGAATTCTGGCTCAGGTCTGACGGCCATACCTACCCCGTATTCTTCCACAACTACACCGGAGAGTCCGACGGGCCGGTGGATTTCGAGATAGACTTCAACTACAACGAGAATTTCGGCCCCTGGATCAAGACTCCTTGATCGGCATATCATCCACCCACACCTGACGCTCAATGGCCTGGTCCAGGGAGATCATCGTGTCGGTGCTGGAGATATAGGGAATATTCTGGATGGTGTGCACCAGAATCCCCATGAGGTGGTCGTGATCGGTACAGTAAATCTTGACCAGCAGGGCATGCTTGCCTGTGACGAAATGGCATTCCACCACCTCCGGGATTTTCTTGAGATTCTGGATCACTTCATTGTACTTGCCGGTCTCGGAAAGAGAGACTCCCACGAAGGCGCACACATTGAGACCCAGGGCCTGAGGCTTGACGAGAAGACGGGAACCGGTGATGATGCCCATATTCTCCATTTTCTTTACTCTCTGATGGATGGCCGCTCCAGACACTCCGCACTCGCGGGCTATCTCGAGAAAAGGCATCCTTGCATTTTTGACTAAGAAGGACAGTATCCGCTGATCTATCCTGTCGAGCTGATATTTTGTATTCATATTCATTACTTTCTGGATGTACCATTCCGGGGTGACGGCTTCTTCTCACCCGCTGACTCTATGATGGAACGGCACTGTTCCTCCGTCAGCGATGACGGGTCAGTACCGCGGGGTATCTTGTAGTTGGAGCCGGCATGCTTGATATACGGGCCGAAACGGCCGTTGAGCACAAAGATGTCCGCCTCAGGGAATGACTTGATGTCCTTGTTCTTCTGCTGGGCCTCGTGCTCCTCGATGAGCTTCACGGCAGTATCCAGGGTGATGGTGTAGGGGTCCTGGCCGCGCTTGAGCGAGACGTAGGCGGAGCCATACTTGACGTACGGACCGTACTTGCCCTTGGAGCAGGTAACGGGCTGGCCGTTGTACTCGCCCAGAGTCCTGGGCAGCACGAAGAGCCTGAGGGCATCCTCCAGCGACACCGATTCTATCAGCTGTCCCTTCTCCAGTCCGGTAATGCGCTTGTCAGGGTCATCGTCCTCGCCTATCTGCACCACCGAGCCGTAACGGCCCATGCGGGCTATCACACTCTTGCCTGTGGCCGGGTCAGTACCGAGCAGCCTGCGCGACTTGGCGGGAGCGTTCTCCTTCAGGGTCTCCTCGACGCGGTCATGGAAAGGCTTGTAGAAGTCGGCCACTGTCTTGTTCCACACCTGCTTTCCCGCTGCTATCTTATCGAAGTCAGTCTCCACCCTGGCCGTGAATCCATAGTCCATGATGGCCGGGAAGGTCTGCTCCAGGAAGTCCGTCACCATCATGCCTATGTCCTCGGGGCAGAGACGGCCCTTCTCCGAGCCGGTGGTCTCCTTTTTGGAAGTGGATGCGATGCTGTCTCCCTTGAGTGTAAGGACAGTCACCGAACGTTCCTCCCCTTTGCGGTCCTGCCGGATGATGTAGCCCCTCTGATGGAGGGTGGAGATGGTCGGTGCGTATGTGGAGGGACGTCCTATACCCAGTTCCTCCATCTTCCTGACCAGCGAGGCCTCCGAATAGCGGGGAGGATGCGCCGTATATTTCTCCGAGGCGGTGATGCTGTCGCGGAGCATTCCGTCTCCCACTGACAGGGGCGGAAGGATCTTCTCCTCGTCTCCTGCGGGCGCATCGTCGTCGGTGGACTCTATATATACTTTAAGGAATCCGTCGAAAAGCACGGTGGAGCCGGTCACGTCGAAACGTTCCTGTATCCCGTCTCCGGCTATGGTTATGTCCGTCTTCTCCAGACGGGCGTCAGCCATCTGGGAGGCGACGGTCCGCTTCCATATCAGACTGTAGAGCTTCTTTTCGGCTGCCGTGCCGGGTATGTCCGTGTTTGCAATGTAGGTCGGACGGATGGCCTCGTGGGCCTCCTGAGCGCCCTTCACTCCGGTCTTGTACTGCCGGGCCTTGTGGTACTCCTCTCCGAAATTCTCCGTAATCCAGCCCTTGGCGGCGCCTATGGCCAGTTTCGAGAGTGTGGTGGAGTCGGTACGCATATAGGTGATGAATCCGGACTCGTACAGATGCTGCGCGATGGACATCGTCTGGCTCACCGAGAATCCGCACTTGCGGGCGGCCTCCTGCTGGAGGGACGAGGTGGTGAAGGGGGGCGCCGGACATCTGGATATCTCCTTCTTATCCACCGAAGCTACGGTGAAACGGCTGCCGCGGCACCTTTCCAGGAATGCCTCGGCCTCCTCCCGGGTGTCGAAACGGCGGTCGAGGACTCCGAGGACCTTGGTCTTCTTGCCATTTTCAGGGACAAATATGCCTTCTACGCGGAAATACGGCCTGGACTGGAACTCGGCGATCTCCCTCTCCCGCTCCACCACCAGGCGGAGGGCCACCGACTGCACGCGGCCGGCCGAGAGCGAGGGCTTTATCTTCTTCCACAGTATGGGCGAGAGCTCGAAGCCCACTATGCGGTCCAGGACCCTGCGGGCCTGCTGGGCCATGACCAGATTCATGTCTACGTCGCGGGGCGTCTCTATGGCATGCAGTATTGCGTCCTTGGTAATCTCGTGGAACACTATGCGGCGGGTCTTTTCCGGCTGCAGGTCCAGGGTCTCCCTCAGATGCCAGGCTATCGCCTCTCCCTCGCGGTCCTCATCGGATGCGAGCCAGACTACGGAAGCCTTGTCCGAAGCGGCCTTGAGCTCGGATACCACTTTCTTCTTGTCAGGGGACACCTCGTACTGCGGAATGAAGCCGTGCTCTATGTCTATACCCAGATTTTTCTTTGCCAGATCACGGATGTGACCGAAGCTCGAACGCACTGTATAGTCCTTTCCCAATATCTTTTCGATGGTCTTCGCCTTTGCCGGCGACTCTACGATTACTAAGTTCTCTACCATATCTCCATAGAATGAGGTTGCAAAGTAAAGGATATTTTCTAACTTCGCACGAATTTATTTTGCAAAAATGAAAGAAAAAACGAAGAGAAAATTGATAATTGCTATCTGGTGCGTCGTTTTCATCCCCATCGGAGCACTCCTGCTGTTCATTGCCGGAGTGGGCATATTCGCTGAAATTCCCTCCTTTGAGGAACTGGAGAACCCCAGAACCTACCTGGCGACAGAACTCATATCCGAGGACGGGCAGCTCATCGGAACCTACCACATCGAGAACCGTACCCATGTAAGTTACAGCGAGCTGGCGCCCGGCACAGTGGCAGCGGCCGTAGCGACAGAGGACGTACGCTTCTACAAGCATTGCGGCATAGACTTCCGCAGCCTGGCCAGGGTCGGGGTCAAGACCATCCTCCTGGGCAATGCCCGCTCGGGCGGAGGCGGCAGCACCATAACCCAGCAGCTGGCCAAGACCCTCTTCCCCAGGGAGGAGGCTACGGGCAAGTTCCCGGGAGAGGCTGTATTCAAACTGGTAGTCAGCAAGTTCAAGGAATGGATAACGGCCGTCAAACTCGAGCGCAACTACACCAAGGACGAGATCATGGCCATGTACATGAACGCCATCTTCTTCGGCAGCAACGCATACGGCATCAAGGCAGCAGCCAACACCTTCTTTAATAAGGAGCCCTCGGAACTCAAGCTCGAGGAGAGCGCTGTACTGGTCGGAGCAGTCAACAAGCCCACCAGGTTCAACCCCGTACTCAATTACGACCGCTCGCTCGCACGCCGCAACCACGTCCTCAGCCAGATGAGCAAGTACGGTTTTATATCCCAGGAGTACGCGGATGCCCTGATGGCCATGCCCATAGTGCTGGATTACAACCAGCAGGACCACAACACCAGTCTCGCCCCCTACTTCCGTGACATGCTCCGCAAGTACATGAGCGCATCAGAGCCCGTCAGGAAGAACTACTACTTCGCGGACGACTACCGGGCGGACCTCGACCTGTGGGAGAACGACCCGCTCTACGGCTGGCTGAACAAGAACTTCAAGCCGGACGGCAGCCGGTACAGCCTCGACAAGGACGGACTCACCATCTATACGACCATCAACACCACCATGCAGCGCTACGCGGAGGAAGCCGTCACACAGCACCTGAGCACCGACCTTCAGCCCGCATTCTTCGAGGACCTGGCTGACAACCCCAACTCTCCCTTCGCCAAGGAAGTACCGGTCGAGCTTACCGAGACCGTCATGGCACAGGCCCGCCGCTGGAGCGACCGGTACCGCGACATGAAATCTGACGGAGCCTCCGACAAGGAGATCGACCGGGTATTCCGCGAGGAGAAAACCGACATGAGGGTATTCTCGTGGAAAGAGCCCGGATACATCGACACCGTCATGACACCCGACGACTCCATCCGCTACTACAAGTCCATCCTGAGAGCCTCGCTGATAGCCATGGAGCCCTCCACCGGCCACATCAAGGCCTACATCGGAGGCCCCGAGTACCGGTATTTCAAATACGACAACGCCCGTCAGGGCAAGCGCCAGGTCGGCTCGACCATCAAGCCATTCCTCTACACCCTGGCCATGCAGGAGGGCTACTACCCCTGCGACAAGGTGCTGAACGTGCCCCAGACCTTCGTGCTGGCCGACACCACCTGGACCCCCGAGAGCGAGGACCGCATAGAATTCATCGGCAAGGAAGTCACCCTCAAGTGGGGTCTGACACGAAGCAGCAACAACATATCGGCCTACCTCATGCGCCAGTTCGGTCCCACCGCCATGGTGGAGATGTGCCGCAAGCTGGGCATCACATCCTATCTCCCGCCCTACCCGTCCCTGTGCCTCGGACCCGCCGACATCACGCTGCTGGAGATGGTGGGCGCATACAACACTTATCCCAGCCGCGGCGTGCATATTGACCCGGTCTTCGTCACCCGCATAGAGGACAGCGAGGGCAATGTGCTGGGCACATTCAGTCCCCGCAAGCGGGAAGCCGTCAGCGAGGCCACCGCATACCTGATGGTCAACCTGATGGAGGGAGTGGTCAATGAAGGTTCCGGAGCCCGCCTGCGCTGGCGCTACGCCCTGGAAGGACCGGTTGCCGGCAAGACCGGTACCACCAACGACAAATCCGACGGATGGTTCATAGGCTATACCCCCAGTCTGACAGCGGGCGTATGGGTAGGAGCCGAGGACCGTCAGGTCCATTTCGAGAGCATGCAGCAGGGACAGGGTGCCAACACCGCCCTTCCTATCTGGGGCCTGTTCATGCAGAAAGTACTCAGTGACGGGACTCTGGGCGTTACGTCCATGGACCAGTTCATCGCGCCTCCCGGAGTCAACTTCAACACTGACTGCGACGGAAGCGACAATGATGCGGTGAGTGCCCCCGAGGAAGACGACATGTCCTCGTTCTTCAATATGTAACTTTAAAAATAGCATGATATGAAACCTGTAAAAGAACAGATTCTGGCAGTAGTCTACGGAGGTTTCTCCTCAGAAGTGGAGATATCCGTCAAAAGCGGGAAGTCCGTGGCCCGCTGGCTCCGCAACGCCGGACGCACCGTCCATGAGGTGCTCATCCTGCGTGAGGGATGGTGGGCTGTAATCCCCGGAGGGGAAGAAGGTGAGCGGCGGTATCCCATAGACCGCAATGATTTCTCCTTCACCGGACATGACGGGAAGAAAGTCACATTCGACAAGGTCTTCGTCATAATCCACGGGGATCCGGGCGAGAACGGCAGGCTCCAGGCCTATTTCGAGATGCTGGGCGTCACCTGCGTCGGCTGCCCGTCCCAGTGCGCCACCATCGCATTTGACAAGTACGCCTGCAAGTCCTACCTCCGCGACAGCGGCATCTACATGTCCAGGGACATAATGCTCCGCAAAGGCGATGCATACGACCCGCATGAGGCCGCATCCAGGGTAGGCCTTCCGGCCTTTGTCAAGCCGTGCGGAGGAGGCTCCAGCTTCGGAGTGACCAAGGTCAGGACACCGGAGGAGATCGATGCGGCACTGGAAGCCGCTTTCGCTGAGAGCGATACCGTGATAGTGGAGAAAGGAATCGTCGGACGGGAGATAGACTGCGCTGTCTACAGCAGCCCGGACGGTCCCAAGGCTCTGCCCCTGATCGAGATAGTGCCCCGCAATGAGTTCTTCGACTACGAGGCCAAATATCTGGGTGCCAGCAGCGAGATCTGCCCCGCACCCATTCCGGAAGCCGACCGCATCAGGATTCAGGACGCCGCTGTCAGGATATTCGGACGTCTGGGATGCCGCGGACTCGTGAGGATGGATTTCATACTTGGAGTGGACGGGCATCCTTATTTTCTGGAAGTCAATCCCAATCCCGGCATGACGGACGCCAGTCTGGTTCCGCAGATGGTGCGCGAGGCGGGTATGTCCATGGAAGATTTTCTTACGGGCATCATAGACCGCACCGGGGAGGACTAGCCCATGACCCGCAAGGAATTCGTCACCAAGGCAACAGAGAGTCTGTCCCAGCAGTATTCTCCGGGAGAGGCCAAGGCCATAGCCATACGCATACTGTCCCACTTTATGGGCCTGTCGGAATATGAATATTCCGTAGAGCCCAACGTGGTCATCCCCAAACCGGATCTGGTCCGGATACAGGAAGCCCTGGACGAACTGGCCGCCGACCGCCCGGTCCAGTACGTGATAGGCGAGGAGACTTTCGAGGGCCACACATTCCGCGTCAACGAATCAGTCCTCATACCCCGCCCGGAGACTGCCCAGCTCTGCCGTCTCGTCATCTCCGCACTCCGCGCATCAGGAGAGGTGCATGAGCCCCGCATACTGGATGCTGGAACCGGCTCGGGCTGCATAGCCTGGACCCTGGCCGCAGCCTTCCCGAAAGCCGAGGTATTCGCCCTCGACGCCGACGAGTCCGCACTGGAGACAGCCCGCGGTCAGAAAATCTATCTGGACCAGGCAGGAAGGCAGCCCGTTCCGGAGCCTCCCGTATTTTTCCGTGCAGATATACTCGAGGGACCTCCTGAAGACGGAAAGGACACTGACATACCCAATCTGGAGGAACTGGACATACTGGTCTCCAACCCGCCGTACGTCTGCGAGTCGGAGAAGGACTTCATGGCCCCCAACGTGCTGGACTACGAGCCCGACGAGGCGCTCTTCGTTCCCGACAGCGACCCCCTGCGCTTCTACAAGGCCCTGGCGGGATGGGCAGAAGCCCTGGTACGCATGGGCGGACAGTGTTTCTTCGAGATCAACGAGGCCTTCGGCCCCCAGGTCAGGGAACTCTTCGAGAGCCGCGGATTCAGCGACGTGGAGATAGTTCAGGACTTTCACGGCAAAGACAGATTTGTTACTTTTACAAAATGGTTTTAATTTTGTGGGGATGAGAAAGCTCCGCATCATATCGGCTGCAGCCATGCTGCTCATGTGCATGTCCCTCCGTCCAGTTTCCGCCCAGCAGAAGGACACGGTCAATGTCATGCTCCAATGGCTGCCGCAGTGCCAGTTCGCCGGCATGATCATGGCCTTCTGCAACGGTTTCTATGAAGAAGCCGGACTCGAAGTGGAGATTTTCTACGGCTCGGAATCCTATACCAGTACCGACGCCCTCAAGGACGGGCACGCGGACATCATCACGACCATGCTCGTAGATGCTCTGATTGCCCGTGACATGGGTACGCCCCTGGTCAACATACTCCAGACCTCGGAGACCAGCTCCACCATGATCATCTCCTGCACTCCCATAGCAAGCGCCCAGGACCTCAACGGGATGCGGATCGGACGGTGGACCAGCGGATTCTTCGACACCGCCCTGTGCTACGCCTACTACAACTCCCTGGATGTGGAGTGGATTCCCATCCTCTCCAACATCTATCCCTTCGCCGCAGGAGCGCTGGACGCCATGGTGGCTACCGAATACAATGAATACTACCAGATCCTGATGGCAGGCATCGATGTCGGAGAGGACAACATCATCTACCTCCGCGACGAGGGCTTCGACATACCAGAGGACGGAGTCTACACCACTGAGGAATACTACAACTCCCACAGGGACATCGTGGAACGCTTCGTCGAGGCCACACGCCGCGGATGGGAGTGGGTCCGCAAGCCGGAGAATTTCTCCGAGACCATAAACACCGTGACGGACATAATGCGGCAGGCCAACATCCCTTCCAGCAAAACCAACCAGGCACACATGCTGCGGACTGTCCTGAAACTCCAGCAGGACGATAAGAGCAAGGAGATTCCGTTCCATCTGGACAAGTCCCGTTTCGACTCCACGGTAAGGATGCTTCTGGAAAGCAACCTCATTCTGTCACCTGTCAAATATTCCGATTTTGTAAGGCCATGAGAGTATTCCGCAGATTCTCCACACGCATCAGCCTGTATGTCATCCTGCTGACGGCAATCCTGTTCCTGACTGCCTCGGTAACGGTGTACAAAATCAGCTATGACCTCGTACGCAAAGAGGCAGTAACCAATGCCTTCAGCCAGCTCCGGGCCCTCAACATGGAGATGGAGAACGTACTCAGCCCCATCGCCTCTGTCATAAACAACATTGCCTCCAGAGCCGAAATCATGGCCATCGGGAACAGGGACACCTCCGATTTCCTCAGACTCTCAGAGGATATTCTGAGAAACACTCCGCAACTCAAGGACATAGCCATAGCACTGGAGCCATACTACTACCGCAACCAGAAACAGTTCACCGCCTACTCCATCAACGAAAACGGCAGTATAAGGTCGATGATGATCACCGACCCCCTCTACACATACCAATACTACGACTGGTACGTCATTCCCAAATGCACAGACAGCACCTACTGGACTGACCCTTACATAGACAGGGTCTGGGAGAAACTGTCGCTGTGCTCCTACACCGCCCCCCTGCATGACGGGGACGGACGGTTCATAGGAGTCATCTGCGCCAGCATCGAGACTCAGTGGCTTACAAGCAAGATCGACAGTATCCGGCTCTATGATCACTCCTATAACTTCATCATCGGAAAGTCCGCCGGATACATCGTACATCCCGACAAAGACTTGATAATCAACGAGACTATTTTCTCTTATGCTCTCCTGACAGAAAATACGGCCCTCGCCGAAACCGGCAGGAGGATGATTGCGGGCGAGACCGGAATGAGCGAGCTGAGCATCAACGGCACCCCAAGCATCATCTTCTTCACCTCCGTACCTTCCAACAACTGGAGCATCGCCACCATCTGTCCCAGGAGCGACATCTTCGCAGGAGCCTACCGGATAGTCATCATCATGCTCCTCATCGCCCTGCTCTCGATTATCATCCTGGCCGTCATCGTCAGCCTGACGGTCCGCAAGGCCACTGCTCCACTGACCGTCCTGGCAGCCTCCGCCGACAAGATAGCGGAGGGAGACTTCAACTCCGCAATGCCGGACTTCCACGGCAATGACGAGGTGGGACGCCTGTGCCGCTCATTCTCTTCCATGCAGCAGTCCCTCTCATCCTACATGGACAGACTGCAGCGCACCACGGCAGCCAAGCAGAGGATAGAAAGCGAGATATCCATCGCCCGCGAGATTCAGATGGGCATGGTTCCCAAGACATTTCCCCCATTCCCTGAAAGAGACGACATCGACATATACGCCATACTGAATCCGGCCAAGGAAATAGGAGGCGACCTCTACGACTTCTTCATCAAGGACAACGCCCTCTTCTTCGCCATAGGCGATGTCTCCGGCAAAGGCGTGCCGGCATCCCTGCTGATGGCCGTGACACGAAGCCATTTCCGGTCCGTAGCCTCCACGCTCAAAGATCCGGCGGCAATCATCGCTTCGATGAACAAGGCCCTGTCCGAGACCAACGACTCCAACATGTTCGTCACCTTCTTCACCGGCATGATGGACCTCAGCACCGGAGTTGTGAAATACTCCAACGCCGGACACAACCCTCCTATTATCCTGAGTCCTTCCGGACAGGTAAGAAGGTTGAATCCGGACCCCAACCTGCCTATCGGTTTCTTCCCCGATTTCAAATATACGGTCGGCACCTTCTCACTGGAAGCCGGATCGACTCTCATCCTCTACACTGACGGACTGACCGAGGCCGAAAATGCGGAACATGAACTGTACGGCGAGAGCAGGCTCATGGCCTCAGCCGCCGCACAGAAAGACAAAGACGCAGCATCCACCGTCGCCGGACTCTACTCCGATGCAGAGCTCCATGTCAACGGAGCCGACCAGAGCGACGACCTGACCATACTTGTAATCAAATACATCGGCAACAACAGCATGAACAGCAGGGATACCAGAATCCTGAGCCTGGACAACCAGGTCTCCGAACTGAAAAAACTGAACGCCTTCGTAGAACAGACCTGCGGAGATGCGGGTGTTGACCGGGAACTCACCATGAACATCAATCTGGCACTTGAAGAAGCTGTATCCAATGTAATCTTCTACGCATTCCCTAAGGGTGAGACCGGACACCGCATCACCGTCAAGTTCACCATCCGCGGCAACGAGATGACATACACCGTCTTCGACCGCGGCATACCCTTCAACCCTCTTGCAAGAGCCGATGCCGACACCACCCTGTGCGCCGAGGACCGCAGGATCGGAGGTCTCGGCATCTTCCTTGTAAAGCGGATAATGGACCGGGTGGAATACGAGCGGAAAGGAGCGGAGAATATCCTGAAATTAACAAAATTAATATAAACAAACAACGATATGGACCTGAACATCAGTATTGAAAACGGGAAGACGCAGGCCAGGGTGACCGGTCGGCTGGACACCATCAACTCGGACGAATTCGAGAAAAAAATGGCACCTCTGCTGGAGGGAGGCAATCCTGACATTGAGCTCGACTGTTCGGAGCTGGAATACATCAGCAGCTCCGGCCTCAGGCTGTTCCTCACACTTCAGAAAAGTGTCAACGCCAGGGGTGGAAAACTGGTCATCAAGAACATGAACAATCAGATTAAGGAGATATTCAACATGACCGGATTCTCCAGAATCATGACCATCATCTAAGACATCCCGAATCAATCAGTGCCGCAGCAAGGGCCATGTCGTCCGGTGCGGTCAGTTTTATGTTGAAGCGGCTTCCCTGGCAGAAATGCAGGGGAACGCCGTTTTTTTCTACCACCGAGGCGTCATCAGTGAACTCCCGCGAATACGGCTGTCCATAGGCCCGTTTCAGCACCTCGGTATGAAAGACCTGCGGAGTCTGTACCAGACGATAGATACTCCGGTCCACAATCCTGGAGACACCCCACTCCGTTCCGTCCTGAGCTGACCCGGCTGAGAATGTCCGCATGGAATCAGCTACCGGAATGACAGGAACGACTGCCGGATACTCCTCCGCCTCATCGTAAAGTGCGGCAATATCCCCGAGTCTCAGCAAGGGACGCACTCCGTCGTGCACGGCCACCGATGCTCCCTCCGGAAGATATTTCATGGCCTTCCTCACGGAATGGAAGCGAGTAAAGCCGCCAGTCACGAGCACATGCGGAAAAACAAAATTGTTTTTATAACAGTATTCCAGCCACATATCTTTTATAGACTCATTGATTGAGATGATAATCCTCACTTCGAAGGGCTGACTTAGGAAAAGTTCCACCGTCCAGCGCAGAACTGGCTTGCCGCAGAGGTCCAGCATCTGCTTGGGCAGCTCAGAACCCATTCTGGAGCCGGTTCCTCCGGCCGGTATGATGACATATCTTTCGCGCATGGGGATATATTGAAATAATTTTCCCAAATGTACTACTTATATGGCATTAATTACTATTTTTGTGACTTGATAAAGCAAAAAACGAATATAACAAATCAGTTATCCACCCTATATGAACAGCGACAGAACGATTCGTAGAGCACTTATCTCCGTGTACGATAAGAATCTCATCCTAGACATTGCAAATGAGCTGGTTAGCCTGGGTGTGGAGATACTCTCCACGGGGGGCACGCAGCACTATCTCACAGACCATAACATTCCTGTTACAGCGGTCGAGGACGTGACAGGATATCCCTCCATCTTCGGAGGACGCGTGAAGACCCTCCATCCGAAGGTGATGGGAGGCATCCTCTACCGCAGGGAGGAGGCCGGCGACCTCGAGGAGAGGGAAAAATATGAGATTCCCGGTATCGACCTGGTCATCGTGGACCTCTACCCCTTCGAGGAGTACGTCGCCAAGGGTGCCACTGAGGAGGAAATCATCGAGAAGATCGACATAGGAGGCATCACCCTCATCCGCGCCGCCGCGAAGAACTTCCGCGACGTGATCATTGTTCCGGGAAAGGACTCATACGCTGACCTCCTGGAGCTGCTGCGCACGAAGAAGGGAGTTTCCTCCATAGAGGACCGCCGCCGCTTCGCCGCCAAGGCCTTCCTCAAGAGCTCCGGCTATGACACCCACATCTTCCAGTATTTCAACCGCAAGGAAGGGATACCGGCATTCACTGCCAGCGAGACCCGCCCCACCCACCTGCGCTACGGCGAGAATCCCCACCAGAAGGCCATGTTCTACGGTTCGGAGGACGCACTGCCCGAGCAGCTGCACGGCAAGGAAATCTCCTACAACAACATGCTGGACATCGAGGCCGCACTCGAACTGATTTCCGACTTCGACCGTACCGCCGTAGCCGTGATAAAGCACAACAACGCCTGCGGATGTGCAGAGGGAGCGACCGTCCTGGAAGCCTGGAACGCAGCCCTGGAGGCGGACCCCGTATCGGCATTCGGAGGAATCATCGTTTCCAACAGGCCGATAGACAAGGCGACCGCCGAGGAGATGCACAAGATATTCTTCGAGGTTGTCATTGCTCCGGACTATTCACCTGAAGCATTGGAGATACTCGAGGGCAAGAAGAACCGCATCATCCTGCGCAGCGCCTCGGCCCGTCCCTCGGCAGTGAAGTTCCGCTCGATGCTCGGCGGCGTGCTCGTTCAGGACAGGGATACCTTCAAGGAGTCTCCCGCCGACCTGAAGACCGTCACCAAAGCAGCCCCTACCCGGGAACAGATAGACGATATGCTCTTCGCCAACATCATAGTGAAGCACTCCAAGTCCAATGCCATCGTTCTGGCCAAGGACCACCGCCTTATAGCCAGCGGCATAGGCCAGACATCCAGGGTTGACGCCCTCAAGCAGGCCATCGAGAAGGCCCGCAGTTTCGGATTCTCCCTCGAAGGTGCCGTCATGGCCTCCGACGCGTTCTTCCCCTTTGCAGACTGCGTGGAGATAGCCGACAAGGCAGGAATCAAGGCCGTCATCCATCCGGGCGGCTCCATCCGCGACAACGAGAGCGTGGAGTACTGCGACGCCCACGGCATGGCCATGGTAATGACGGGACACAGACATTTCAAGCACTAGAATCTATAACCGATATAAATTTTCAGGAATATGGGATTTTCATTCCTCACACAGGAGCTGGCAATGGACCTCGGCACCGCCAACACCGTCATCCTTCAGGACGACAAGATAGTGGTGGACGAACCGTCCGTGATAGCATTTGACCAGACCACAGGCAAGGCAATAGCAGTAGGCCAGAAGGCCAAGCTGATGTACGAGAAGACCAACCCCAACATCAAGACCGTACGTCCTCTCCGCGATGGAGTCATAGCCGACTTCAACGCTGCAGAACAGATGATAAGGGGATTCGTAAAGATGATCAACTACCGCCGCACGTTCTTCACTCCCAACCTCAAGATGGTGATCTGCATCCCCAAGGGAAGCACTGAGGTGGAGATCAGGGCCGTGCGCGATTCGGCCGAGCATGCCGGAGCCAGGGACATATACATGATCTTCGAGCCTATGGCGGCTGCGATGGGTATCGGTCTGGATGTCAATGCGCCCGTAGGCAACATGGTGGTGGACATAGGAGGAGGTACCTCAGAGATCGCCGTCATCTCTCTTGGCGGCATCGTTACCAGCCAGTCCATCAGGGTGGCCGGAGACGTGTTCACATCCGACATACAGCAGTACATGCGCCAGCAGCACAACATCAAAGTAGGTGAGATTACTTCCGAGGAGATAAAGGTCCGCATAGGCGCAGCCATTCCCGACCTGGAGGAAACCCCCGAGCCCTTCATCGTCCGCGGTCCCAACCTGATGACCGCCCACCCCGTTGAGATAGCCGTCACCAGCCAGGAAGTGGCCCACTGCCTGGACAAATCCGTGGCCAAAATCGAGGCGGCAGTACTGCAGGTGCTGGAACAGACTCCCCCCGAGCTGTATCAGGACATCGTGCAGAAAGGTATCTTCCTCACCGGAGGCGGAGCCCTGCTCAGAGGCCTGGACAAGAGGCTCTACGACAAGATAAACATACCCTTCCACATAGGCGAGGACCCTCTGAGAGCAGTGGCACGCGGAACCAGCATTGCCCTGCGCAATCCCTCACAGTATCCTTTCCTGATGCGGTAGAACAGTCTTCACCGAGAGCTGATGAAAGACCGGAACAAGTACATACTGCACCTGATCAACTTTCTCGTCTTCATCCTCCTGGAGACTGCTGCTGTCTGGCTTATATCCCGGAACAGTGTTATCCAGCGTTCGGACATACTCAGGTCCGTCTCCGCTGTAACCAACACTTTCTCTTCCGGAGCCGGAAACGTAGGCCGGTACTTCAGTCTCGGCAAGATCAACAGGAGGCTCTCCGAGGAAAACGTAGCCCTGCGCCGCGAGAACGACAGACTTCAGGCCGCCCTGAGCGACCTGGCCGTACCGGACTCGCTCCTTACTGAAAGCCCGCTCTTCGACTATATCCCGGCACTGGTAGTGTCCAACAGCACTGACCGTCTTCACAACATCCTCATCATCAACAAGGGGAAGCGTGACGGTATCGCCGAGGACATGGGCGTGGTAACCGACAGGGGAATCATAGGATACATCCTCAGCGCAGGAGAGAAATACTCGAAAGTTTCCTCCATACTTGACATCGACAATATGGCCAGCGGAACCCTCACCGGCAGCAATACCTTCGGCGTGATTCAGTGGGACGGGAAGTCTCCCAGAAAGATCATCCTGCACGATATCCCCGTTCACACCTCCTTCACCTACGGAGACACTGTGGTATCCAGCGGATACTCCCTCATCTATCCGCCAGGCATACCAGTAGGTACCGTCAGCGGGCAAATGCTAAGGGACGGTGTCAACTACGACCTGACTATAGACCTCTTTGAGGAATTTTCCAGGCTCAGGCAAGTATACGTGGTTTCGCGCAGAGACATCCAGGAACTGAACGACCTTATGGACGACCAGCAGGAAAAAGGAGGTGAACAGTCATGAGCGCGGCCCGTCACACGATTCTCGCACTGCTGCTGATACTGGCACAGGGGGCACTGGACAACTATATCAACCTCAGTGTCTACCTGGACATTTTCCTATGCCTGTTCATCGTCCTGGCCCTTCCTCCTAAATGGGGCTCCATTCCCTCCATGACGGCCGGTTTCGTTCTCGGACTGGCTGTGGACATTCTGGGCAACGGCATACCCGGCATGAACGCCGCAGCCATGACTGCCGCAGGGGTCTGCCGCAAGGGCATTTTCGAACTGACTGCTCCGAAGGAGAAAGAGAAGCGCGAGGGGATCGACACCATGGGTCTCCGGAATTTCGTCCTGTACTCGATGCCTCTGGTGCTCATCTGCCTGACAGTGTATATCCTCCTGGACTCTTCCGGATTCCGGCCGGTCGGACTTTGCCTGGCCAGACTGGGAATTTCCTTCGTCGTCAACACACTGCTGATGGCTATCCTATATATGATCAGCATAGACCGCAACAGGAGGAGGTAAGAGACCATGAATGACGGCAAGCACAGGTACCAATATCTGATGACCGGCCTGGCAGTGGCATTCCTGCTTCTCACCGCCCAACTGTTCCGCCTGCAGCTGCTGGACAACAGCTTCAAGATCAGCGCAGACAACAACGCCCTCCTGTACCAGACCCGCCACCCGGCCAGGGGCCTAATCCTGGACCGCAACGGCAAGGTACTGGTAGGCAACAAAAATACCTATGACATTATGGTCACCCCCCGCTATGTCCGTCCGTTCGACACTCTGGAGCTGTGCCGCATACTGGATCTGAACCCGCAGTACGTCAGGGACAAGTTCAGTGAGTACCGGATGTACCGCACCAGAATCGGATACCGGACAGTGACCTTCGTAAGCCAGATTTCCCAGGAGCAGTACAGCCGTTTCATAGAAGTGGCCCACAAGTTCCCCGAATTCCGGGGTGTGCCCCGCACTACCCGCATGTATCCCTACAATGCCGGAGGCAACCTTCTCGGCTATGTCACCGAAGTGGACCGGGACTTTCTGGAGAGACATCCCGATTACGAAGCGGGAGACTATACCGGACGGACAGGACTGGAGGAGACCTGCGAGCCGATGCTCAGGGGCGAGAAGGGCTACAGCATATACCTCCGCGACGCCAGCAACAGGATACAGTCCTCGTACCGCAACGGAGAATTCGACAAACCCGCGGTACCGGGGAAGGACGTGGTGTCGACAATCGATGCCGAACTGCAGAACTACGGGGAAGAACTCATGCGCAACAAAGTAGGCTCAGTAATCGCCATAGAGCCGGCCACTGGGGAGATTCTGTCAATGGTATCATCACCAGGCATCAACGTCTCGGTACTTGGTGAGATCAACAAATACTATAAAGAGATAGCGGCAGACCCCTTCACCCCTATGTTCAACAGGGCCGTAATGTCGCCCCAGCCTCCCGGCTCGGTCTTCAAACTGGTCAACGCCCTCATCGGGCTGCAGGAAGGAAGAGTATCCACTGACACTGAATTTCCCTGCCGCGACGGTTTTCATGCCCGCGGCATCAGCGTGGGGTGCCATTATCATAAGTCCCCCGTAAATTTCACAGAAGCGATTATGGTCTCGTGCAATTCCTATTTCTGCTATCTCTTCCAGGATATTCTGGAAAATCCCATCTACGGCTCCGAGGCTGCTGCCATGGACCGCTGGGCTGAGTACGTCAGAAGTTTCGGGTTCGGTACGAAGCTGGGCTCCGACTTCCCCTCGGAGATCGCCGGATTCGTTCCTACCTCAGCCACATACGACCGAGTCTACGGCAAGGGCGGATGGAAGGCACTTTCGGTCATTTCCCTGTCCATAGGCCAGGGAGAACTCGGATGTACGCCCCTGCATCTGGCCAACCTTGCCGCAACCATAGCCAACCGTGGCTGGTACCGGATTCCCCACATCGTCCGGGACCATGACAACGACACCCTGAACAGCCGGTTCCAGGAAAAGCACTACACTATGGTTGATACAACCCACTTCGAGAAAGTCATAGAGGGAATGTACCAGGCTGTCAATGCTCCAGCCGGAGAGGGCGCCACCGCACGTGTGGCTGCGGTCAAGGGCCTGGACATCTGCGGCAAGACCGGCACGGCCGAGAATCCACACGGAGACGAGCACGCTGTCTTCGTCTGCTTCGCCCCGAGGGAGAACCCCAGGATAGCCATTGCTGTGTACATTGAGAATGCCGGATTCGGCGCCACCTGGGCAGCACCCGTAGCCTCCCTGATGGTAGAGAAATACCTCAACGGAGAGATAGCCTCCAACCGCCGCTGGCTGGAACAGCGGATGCTGGATGCCAACCTCCTGCACAAAGTACCGGCCAGTCCTGATTACGTACCTCCTAAAAAAGACGATCGATGAGCCCCGCTGGAAAGACATATAGAAAACTGGACTGGGCAGTCATCGGATGCTACGTCCTACTGGCGGTGTTCGGATGGCTGAATATCTATGCCTCGACATGGAGCGAGGACGCCGAGGGAATCTTCTCCCTGGCCTCGCGCAGCGGCAACCAGCTGCTGTGGATAGGCGTGGCCGCCGTAATAGCCGTCATTGTGCTTTTCCTCAACTCCAGATTCTACAAAACCGTCTCCTGGCCCCTGTACATCCTTTCGGCGGTGCTCCTTGTAGCCGTACTGATCTTCGGGCACGAGGTCAACGGCTCCAAGTCCTGGCTCAGCCTTCCCGGAGGAATCGCCATACAACCCTCGGAATTCTCGAAGATAGCCACCGCCCTCTGCCTTTCCCGGGTCATGGGCTCATACGGCTTCAACCTTACCAGGGCCGCCGACTTCCTGAAGGTGGCCGCCATCATCATTGTCCCGGTGGGACTGATAGCCCTCGAACCGGACGTAGGAACGATACTGGTGTACTGTTCACTGGCCTTCATGCTTTACAGGGAGGGACTGCCCGGAAGGATACTGGGATTTACCGGATACGCCGTCCTGCTGTTCCTGGTGACGCTCAAATTCTCCCCCTTCGTCTCCATCCTCCTGACTGTCGGCACCATCGGAATCATCCGGACCCTGACCTCTCGCACCCCCGTGCGGGTCTTCCTCATATATGCCGCCTTCATCGCGGCCGCGGCCTTCATTCCCAGGCTGCTGTCGGTCGAGGCGGTCGCCCGTGTCACCGGCATGGCGGCGGAGTACTGGCTGCTGATCATCATTGCCCCCTTCCTCATCTGGTTCATTGTCCACAATGTCCGCAACAAGATGAAGGGCTGGGGCGTCTACGTCCTGTCCCTGGCGCTCTCCCTGGTCCTGGTATTCTCGGTGGACTTCATATTCCACAATGTACTTCAGCCGCACCACCGCGACAGGATAGAGAACCTGCTGGGCATATCCCAGGACTTGATGGGAGCCGGGTACAATGTCAATCAGTCCAAGATAGCCATTGGGTCCGGAGGACTGACCGGCAAGGGCTTCCTGGAGGGGACACAGACCAAGTTCAACTTCGTCCCGGAACAGAGCACAGACTTCATCTTCTGCACCATCGGAGAGGAATGGGGCTTTATCGGCAGCATTACCGTACTGGTCCTCTACCTCATCATCATAATGCGCATCGTCACGTCGGCCGAGAAACAGAAGGACAGGGGTGCGCGGGTGTACAGTTACTGTGTGGCCTCAATCATCTTCATGCACGTGTTCGTCAATGTGGGCATGACCATAGGCATCATGCCGGTGGTGGGCATACCGTTGCCGCTGATCAGCTACGGAGGCTCATCCTTCCTGACTTTCACGATACTGCTTTTCATCCATCTGAGATTTGACCTGGAAAGATGGAAATAGGTGCAGTATGAGTTGAAAAAATTACTACATTTGAGGCTTGTTAGAAAATCCTTTAAAATTCATAAAAAACACTGACTATGCCACTCAATTTTGTAGACAGACACAACGGTCCGAGACAGTCTCAGATCAAGCACATGCTGGATGTCATCGGCGTGGGCTCCGTAGACGAGCTCATCAAGCAGACTATTCCCTCCGACATCCTGCTCAGCGAGCCCCTCAAGCTGGATGAGCACGTGTCCGAGCATGCCTATCTGGCACGTCTCAAGGAGGTTGCCTCCAAGAATAAACATTTCCGCTCGATGATCGGCCTGGGCTTCTACGGCACCGCCTCGCTGCCCGTAATCTCCCGCAACATCTTCGAGAACCCCTCGTGGTACACCTCCTACACTCCCTATCAGGCCGAGATATCCCAGGGCCGCCTGGAGGCTCTCATCAACTTCCAGACCATGATCTCCTCCCTGACCGGCTTCCCCATGTCGAACTGCTCCATGCTGGACGACGCCACCGCCGCCGGTGAGGCCATGAGGATGATCCACGAGCTCCGTCCCCGCGACGCCGTAAAGGCCGGAAAGAACACCTTCTTCGTGGACCAGAACATCTTCCCTCAGGTGCTCTCGGTCATCGAGACCAGGGCCAAGGGTCTGGGCATAAAGGTAACCGTAGGCGACTGGAAGGAAGTCCTCGCAGCCGGTTTCGACCCCGAGTGCTACGGAGCGCTGCTCCAGTATCCCGCAGCTGACGGTGAGGTGCGCGACTATACCGCATTCTGCGACGCAGCCCACAAGGCCGGTATGCTCGTGGCCGCCCACTGCGACATCCTCGCACTGGCCGTCATGAAGGAGCCCGCCGCATGGGGAGCCGACGTAGCTGTCGGTACTGCCCAGAGATTCGGACTCGGCATGGGTTACGGCGGTCCTACAGCAGGCTGGATGGCTACCCGCGACCAGTACAAGAGAAACATTCCCGGCCGTATCATCGGCGTATCCGTTGACCGTCTCGGCAAGAATGCCCTCCGTCTGGCCCTCCAGACCCGCGAGCAGCACATCAAGAGGGAGAAGGCCACATCGAACATCTGCACCGCCACAGCCCTGATGGCAGTGATGTCCGGCATGTACGCCGCTTACCATGGACCCGAGGGCATCCGCGAGATAGCCATGAACGCCTTCAACTACGCCCATGCTATGGCAGCCCTGCTCCGCAAGGGTGGATATAAGCTCGCCAACGAGGACTTCTTCGACACCATCCGCGTACTCGGAGTCAACGCCGGCGAGATCCGCGAGAAGGCCGAGGCCGCAGGCTTCAACTTCTACTATCCCGATGACCAGACCGTACAGATCTCCTTCGACGAGCTGTCCGACTGCGCCGAGGCCGTGAAGATCGCTGAGATCTTCGGTGTCAAGGCCGAGTGCGCCCGCGGCAGCGAGTATCCCGTGCCCATGAAGAGGGAGAGCGCCATCCTCACCGAGAGCATATTCAACAAGTACCACTCGGAGACCGAGATGATGCGCTACATCAAGAAACTCGAGCGCAAGGACATCTCCCTGACCCACTCCATGATACCTCTGGGCTCCTGCACCATGAAGCTCAACGCCGCAGCCGAGATGCTGCCCCTGAGCTGGAGCGAACTCACTGACGTGCATCCTTTCGCACCCACATGGCAGACCGAGGGCTACAACCAGATACTCTCCGAACTGGAGCATGACCTCTGCGTCATTACCGGATTTGACCGCTGCTCCCTGCAGCCCAACTCCGGCGCCGCAGGCGAGTACGCCGGTCTGATGACCATCCGCCGCTATCTCGAGGCTCAGGGCCAGGGCTCGCGCAACACCGTCGTCATCCCTACCTCCGCTCACGGAACCAACCCTGCCAGCGCCGCCATGGCCGGATTCAACATTGTCCTGGTCGGCTGCGACGAGCACGGCAACATCAACGTGGACGAACTGCGCCAGAAGGCCGAGGCCAACAAGGACAGCCTGGCCGGCATCATGATCACCTATCCTTCGACCCACGGAGTATTCGAGGTCAAGATCCGCGAGATATGCAACATCATCCATGAGAACGGAGGCCAGGTCTACATGGACGGAGCCAACATGAACGGTCAGGTCGGCATCACCAACCCCGGCTTCATCGGCGCCGACGTATGCCACCTCAACCTGCACAAGACCTTCGCAATGCCTCACGGCGGCGGCGGTCCCGGCGTAGGCGCCATCTGCGTGGCAGCCCATCTGTCTCCCTACGTACCCGGACATCCCGTAATGCCCCAGTGCGGCGGTCACGGCGTGACAGCAGTGGCTTCGGCTCCCTACGGAAGCCCCCTGCTCGCCCCCATCACCCACGCCTACATAAAGCTGCTCGGTCCTGACGGACTGCGCAAGGCTACCGAGATGGCCATCGTCAATGCCAACTACCTCGCTTCCCGCCTGTCCAAGGAGTTCAACATCTACTACACCGGAGTCACCGGACGTGTGGCCCACGAGTGCATCGTAGACCTGCAGAACTTCAAGGCTGACTACGGAGTGGACGCCACCGACATCGCCAAGCGTCTGATGGACTACGGATTCCACGCTCCCACCCTCTCCTTCCCCGTACACGAGACCCTGATGGTGGAGCCCACCGAGAGCGAATCCCTCGAGGAGCTCGACCGCTTCGTGGACGCCATGATCAGCATCAAGAGAGAGTGCGAGGCCATCAAGGAAGGCAAGGCCGACAAGAACGACAACGTCGTGAAGATGGCGCCCCACACCGCCGAGGAGGTATGCTCCGACTCCTGGAGCCATCCCTACTCCCGCGAGGAGGCCGCCTATCCCCTCGAGTGGATCCGCGACAACAAGTTCTGGCCCGCATGCGCCCGCGTGGACAACGGCTACGGAGACCGCAATCTGGTTCCTGTAGTGAAATAACGGGCACACCTGAGATTTAGTCAATGAGGCTGTGGCTGGAAACATCTTTCGGGCACAGCCTCATTCTCAATTTTAAACACACCTTATATCTCTATGAATGACATCCTACTGTCCGGACTTCTGAATCTCTTCGCCCTCTTCGGCGCAGTGAACAGGACCGACAAGAGCCGGTCCCTGCAGATGCTCTCCAACTACCTGACCAAGCACTTCGGCGTCAGGATGCTGGACGACTACCTACCGCTGTACTCTGACCTGAGGGACTTCTACGACATATCGCCGGAGCTGGACAAGGACGCCATCATCGAAGGTATCTGCAGCAACATCAAGCACAGGATATCCCGCGAGGACCAGACCCTGATGCTGCTGCGTCTGATGGAATTCTGCGATCCCACTCCCGGCTCGCAGAAAGGAGAGAGCATATCGGAGGGGAACCTGCAGATATTCCGCAAGGTGGCTGAGCTCTTCGAAGTGGACGGGGACATCTTCGAGGACTTCGTATGCTATGTGTCCGGAGAGACGAACGCACGGGTGCTCACCCTAACCCGCGAGGGACTGAACGGCGAGCTGCGGCTGATCCGCCTGGAGAGATACAACAAGATACTCTTCTGCTACAACGGTCCGGACACCGTGCTGATGAACGATATCCCCGTCCTTCCCGGGACCTTCCTCGTATGGCAGCAGAGCGGCGTGCTCAAGAGCCGGCACATGGCCCCGCTCTACTACAGCAACATTTCGGCCCTCTATGACACCGGCAGCCGCCGACAGGAAATAATCCTCTCAGGAAGGGACATCAACTTCCGCTTCCCCGGGAGCGACAACGGAATGCACGGCCTCACCTTCGACCTCCGCAGCGGGCAGCTCGTAGCCGTCATGGGCGGCAGCGGTACCGGCAAGTCCACACTGCTGTCCCTGCTCAACGGCACTCTCCGCCCCGACAGCGGCTCGGTTACCCTCAACGGCTATGACGTCGCTGACCCCAAGGTCAAGGACCTGATCGGTTTCGTACCGCAGGACGACCTGCTGATCGAGGAACTGACAGTCTATGAGAACCTGATGTTCACCGCCCGCCTCTGCTTCGCCGACCTGAGCATGGAGGAGATATCCGCCAGGGTGGACACCATACTCCGGGAACTCGGCCTTGAGAGCACCAAGCATCTGAAAGTCGGCTCACCTATCCACAAATACATCTCCGGAGGCCAGCGCAAACGGCTCAACATCGCCCTCGAGCTCATCCGCGAACCTGCAGTACTGTTTCTGGACGAGCCCACCTCCGGCCTATCCTCATCCGATTCCGAGAAGGTAATCAACCTGCTCAAGGAACAGACCTATAAAGGAAAGCTCATAGTGGTCAATATCCACCAGCCTTCATCCGACATATTCAAGCTCTTCGACCGGCTGTGGCTGCTCGACAGAGGCGGCTATCCGGTTTACGACGGCAATCCGATCGAGGCCGTCACCTACTTCAAGCGGGCTGCCAACTACGCCGATGCAGAAGTCAGCACCTGCTCCCTCTGCGGCAATGTCAATCCGGAAATCATACTCAACATCATTGACGAAAAGGCCCTCGACGACAGCGGAAAAATCACCGACAGCCGCAAAGTCACCCCGCAGGAATGGCACAGAATGTATCTCGACCGCGTGGACAGGAGCGAAGAACCGGGACACAGGGATATCCCGCACACGGAGCAGAAACGCCCTTCGCGCCTGAAACAGCTGCTGATTTTCCTGCAGAGAAACCTGCGGACCAAGCTTCCCGACACCCAATACCTGCTCATCACCCTTGCCGAGACCCCACTGCTTGCCCTGATTGTAGCCCTGCTCACCCGCTACGCTCCCGAAAGCGGATACACCGTCGTTGACAACAAGAACCTGGTATCCTATCTCTTCATGGCAGTCATCGTGGCCATTTTCGCCGGGATGAGCGTCAGTGCCGAGGAAATTTTCAGGGACAGGGCCCTGCTCAAGCGGGAGAAGTTCCTGCGGCTGTCCCGTTCCTCCTACCTGTGGTCCAAGATAATCTACCTTGGCGGAGTGTCACTTATCCAGACCCTGCTCTTTATCCTGGTCGGAAACACCGTCATGGGCATCGGATTCGGATTCTGGTTCTGGTGGCTCATTCTCTTCCTCTCGGCTGTACTGGCCAACCTGACCGGCCTCATCCTCTCCCAGTCCCTGAGTTCGATAGTCTCGATATACATCACCATTCCCCTGCTGCTCATTCCCCAGATCCTGCTCTGCGGCCTGGTGGTCAAGTTCGAGGACCTCACACCGCGCTCAACCACGGGGAATGTACCGGTAATCGGGGACGTGATTCCCTCGCGGTGGGCCTTCGAAGCCCTGGCTGTCAGCTCATTTGCCTACAATGATTTCGAGAGGGACATCTTCGGATACGACAAGGTCAAGTACCAGACCCAGTACTACCGCACCGCATACATCAGCGAACTGGACTCGAGGCTGGAGAATGCCGACAGCACGGACCTGGAGACAGTTCGCCGCGGAATACCGGTACTCTGGGACCGGTTCGACATCAGACCATATGAAGGCCGGCTGGAAGATATCCGCTACGGAACATTCGACACAACTATGCGGGCAGACATCAGGGAATGGCTGACTTACGCAGAAGACACTCTGGGGACAATAGGCACCGGAGCCACCCTCGCAGCCGACCGGATTCTTACGGACTACCGGAACAAATACGGACGGGAAGCGCTGCTGGAGCTGCGCAGGGACAACTGGAACAATTTTCTGGAGTCTCTGGTCATCAATTCTGCCTCGGACGAGCTGTACACCGTAATCGACGGGACCATCGTGCCCAAGGTCGGACAAGTATGGCTCGACCCTCCCTCCCATAACGGCAGGGCCCCGTTCTACAGTTCGACCAAAATTGTAGGAAATCTGAAAATCAGCACCCTGGCATACAATATAGGGATTCTTGTCCTTATGTGCCTGAGTGCCGGATTACTGCTCTTCCTGGATATTCCCGGGAGGTTCCTGAGAAAACGTGGAAATTAGTTGCTATTTTTTACAAAACATCCTATCTTTGCTCGGTAAAATATTTTTTAGGAAAATAACTATCAAATAATATCTAACCGCGATGAAAAAAATCACTCTCATCTTAGCTGCCGCCATGACGGTACTTGTGTGCGCCTGCGGCAACAATCAAGGCAACAAGAAAAAATCCGAGACCAAAACCAACGTAGAAGAGCAGTACATCAAGGCCGATCTCAAGATCAAGCTCGACTCCCTCGTTAAGGAAATGGGACGTCTCTCTACCCCTGTCATCGTCGATATCCAGAACGGAGAAATCACTCTTACAGACAAGGAGAAGAGGAACAAACCCGCATACCTTCTCCCTGCATCCAAGGCTGACGAGGCCGTTACCCTCAACGAGAAATACAGAGCAGTGGTCATGCTGGGCTGCGACATGACAGTCGCCCAGCTCTACGGCATGCCTGTCGACAGCTACAAGCAGGCTATCGCCAAACTGCAGGCCGACATCAATAATCCTGCCTTCGGTAACGCCCAGTCAGAGGGTTCCCTCGAGTCCAGAATAGAGAAATTCTACAACGAGTCCGTAAAGGCCGGTACAGTCAACCTTTTCTGGGAGGCCGTAGTTGCCGGTACCATAGAGCAGCTCTTCATCATCACTCAGAACATCGACAAGTTCCTGCCCTGCTTCGATGACAAGGCCGCTTCAGAGGTTTCCTACCGTTTCATCCTCGTACACGAGGGTATCAAGTCCCTGATTCCCTACCATCCCGAGCTTGAACAGCTCCAGACCATTCTGAAGCCTCTCGAGGTAATCAACGCCACCAACACAGCCGAGCTCCGCGACCAGCTCCTCGAGCTCAAGGGCGCTATCGAGAATGCACGCGGCCAGCTCCTCTAGTCCACGGACATAACACACCATAGCAAAAAGCGGCGGGGTTTTTCCCCGCCGCTTTTCGTCATATAGACAACAGCACTCTACCGCATCTTGCGCCATGCCCATACGATATAGGCTATGACAAAGGGAATCGCTATGGACACCCAGGCCATCACCTTGAGGGTGAAGAGGCTCGAAGAGCTGTTGTAGAGAGTCAGGGAGCTCTGCAGGTCCACGGTCGATACGTAGTAGGCGGTGTCATTGAAACCGGCGCAGAGCAGGATAGCCCAGACAGCCAGCAAGGCTCCGCCGCCCACGATGTAGAAGTTCTGTCTGACTCCCTTGCCGAGGAAATGCCTTGCAAGTCCGGCGAGTACGAGCACCACTCCTGACAGGAACACTACGGCTATCCACCAGGTGTGCAGCATATTGTGCAGATACTTGAAAGGCTCGGCAGATATTGTGCCTGTAGCGGGATCCACCGCATATCCGGTCTTGAGGAACATCCACAGCACGAAAGCCACGAATGTCAGGACAAAGGCAGGAGCCGTGATCATCAGCCTCTTACGGCATTTCTCCGCAAATGCACCTACATCCGGTTTCATCAGAAGGTAGAGCAGTCCAAGAGTCCTGGCAGCCAGGAATACCACTACTCCAAGAAGCAGGTTCATCGGATTTGCCAGAGCGTCCAGTCCGTGCCAGCCGTTTGCCCAGCGGGAAATGGCCGGAGACGCAGCATCCGTTATGGACACCTTGTCCACCGTAAAGGCCCCGCCGGTGAAGAAAGTACCGACAGCCACCCCGAGCAGGAATGTTCCAAGAGCACCGTTGAGAAAGAGGAATAGCTCAAATGTACGGGCGCCGAAGAGGTTGCCTGCAGCCTTACGGTATTCGAAGGAGAATGACTGAATTACGAAAAGCAGCAGAATACAGATCCACAGCCAGTAGGCTCCGCCGAAACTGGTCGAGTAGAACAGGGGGAAGGATGCGAAGGCGGCACCTCCGAAAGTCACGAGGGTCGTGAAGGTTATTTCCCATTTATGCCCTGCATATTTTACTACAAAATCCTTTTCCTCCTCTGAGGAAGCAGTGCGGAGCAGCAGACCCTGTGCTCCCTGTACGAACAGCAGGAACACCAGAATAGCTCCAAGAAGGGCTACCAGAGCCCACCAGTAATGTTGCAGAAAATACAGTGTATCCATAATTATTCTCCTCCTTTCTTAATCTGTTTGAGCATGATGCTGATCTCCACGCACAGCATGGCGGTGAACAGGACTGCAAAAATGATCAGGGTCGTGAGAACGTTGCCGGACTCGACTCCCGATACGGCCGCATTCACGGGAAGCAGGTTCTGGATCGTCCAGGGCTGACGGCCTACCTCGGCTACTATCCAGCCCGACTGCGAGCAGATGTATACCAGAGGCACGCTGATGATGCCGAGCCACAGGAGCCATTTGTGCTTATCCTTGACGATGAGGTTCTTCCACTCGAAGATGATGTAGAGGATAAAGAGCAGGATGAAGAACATGCCGAGGGCCACCATGATATGGAAGGCGTAGAATACCAGGGGAACATTGGGCACGAGGTCCTCGGGCTCCTCCACATAGTGGTAGCCGAAGTAGTCGAAATTCTGCTCCAGCACTGCCTCGGCCTGAGCCATTGCCTGGGTGTCTCCGGACTCCTTGGCTGTCTGATAGTCGGCCAGGGCCGTGACTGCCGCCGTACCCATTGCCTTTTTCTCGGCAAACGAGGGCTCGATGTAGGTGTTGCCCTCCCTGTCGGTGAACTCGTATCCACCTTTGATGATATCATTGATACCTGGCACGAAACCGTCTGCCTGACGGGTCGCAAGGAATGAGAGCATGTTGGGGAAGGATATTTCGAAAAGGTAAGGGTCCTCGTCTGCACCCTCCCCGCCTATGATGTCCTTGTCGGGATTAAGGATACCTACGGCTACTAATGGCGCTTTCTCAGAGCCGTCGTACAGTCCCTCCATGGCAGCCAGCTTCATCGGCTGCACCTTTGCCACATTGTAGGCGGATCCGTCACCGGTACCTATAAGCACTGCAAGGGATATTATACCGAATACCGAGGCTATGCGGATGGACTTGCGTGCCAGTGTCTGCTCCCGCTTGCGCAGCAGGAACCATGACGATACGGCAATCACGAATATCGATGCCAGCACATAACCGTTGGTCACCGAATGCAGGAACTTGTTGATGGCCACCGGCGAAAACACCACTTGCCAGAAGTCGGTCATCTCGCTGCGGGCCGTATCCGGATTGAACTCCATTCCTATAGGATACTGCATCCAGGAATTGGCTATGAGAATCCATATTGCAGAGAGGTTGGTTCCTATGGCCGTAAGCCATGTCGATACCAGATGGGCCTTCTTGCTGACCTTGTTCCAGCCGAAATACATCACAGCGAAGAAGGTACTTTCCATGAAAAATGCGAAAATACCCTCTATGGCCAGCGGGGCACCGAATATGTCACCCACAAACCATGAATAGTTGCTCCAGTTGGTACCGAACTCGAACTCCAGGATGATACCCGTCGCCACTCCCATCGCGAAGTTGACGGCGAAAAGCTTCATCCAGAACTTCGTGGTCCTCTTCCAGAACTCATCTCCGGTCATCACGTACCGGGTCTCCATAAAGGCTATAAGAAAGCCCAGACCTAGAGTCAGGGGCACAAACAGCCAATGATACATTGCAGTCAGAGCGAACTGCCACCTTGAAAGGTCTACCAGTGTCGTTAAAAGCATTTGTTTATGGTTTTAGCATTAATATTACTTGGTAAGATTCTCTATCACCGTCCGGCTCTTCTCCGCGTCCGACTCACAGTCTGCAAGAGCCGGACGGAAGAAGAAGACTCTCAGGATGGCGAACATGATAAACAGCTTCAGGAGAATTACAATCCACAAAGTCCTGCCGAGGGATGACATGTCCCTGAAGCCTTCGTAATAGAAGAGCCAGATTCTGCGCAGGCGTTCCATTACCGTCTGAATTAAAGTTCCTCCGCAAACATGGGATCCCAGGGCGGAAGCATGGTGGGAGCAGTGTCCAGAAGCTTGAGAATGTTCTCGGGCACATACTTCTTCTCCACTACCAGACGGAACATGTATTCCTCGAACCATTCGTCGGTCATCACCAGATGACCTTTGTGGCCTGTCATGCCCCAGGAATTCTCGACTTTCCATTTCCTGGCGTTGCCGTTCTCATCCAGGTCCACTGCCATAAGGGTCATGGCGTGGGACGAGCCGCTGGAGCCGGTGAGGATTCTCTCGCGCTTGTCCATACCGAAGGTTGTTCCCATGAGTGAGCCGTAATCGTAGTAATCCACATCCAGCACGCCGTTCTGCCTGTCGAGGAACTTGCCCACGTCGCAGGAGAAGTACATCATGGTACCGTCCTTGATGGATGCGATGGCCATTGCCTCGATCTCCTCGATGGGAAGATTGATGTACAGCCAGTTCTTACCGTCATACTGATGGCGGTCATACTCTATCTCATAGACCTTGTAGAACTCGCGGGTAGGGTCGTTCATCAGCATCACATAGTTGTTCTTCAGGTCCACGCCCACATACTCGTCATAGAATGACTTCGGGGTGTAGGTCTTTGTGCTGACAGGCTTGCCCTCGGCGTCATACATGGTCCAAGTGAACTCCACGGGGGGCTCGCCGAGATTGAGCACGAGGAAACGGTATACAAAGGCCAGCATCTCCACCTTGCGCTGCTCGAGCATGGCGGGCAGTTCCTTCTTAGAGCCTGTCTTCTCCCTGAGTTCCAGGCCGAACTCCTTGAGTTTGAGATTCAGCAGACGGGACATTCCGGAAGTGTGGTTGCTGGAGTATGTCTCGGGCATCACATTGGAGGGGACCAGACCGTATTTGGTTATCAGGTCGGATACTCCGGTGAACTGGCCGCCGTCTCCTATCGCGTGACGGAAAAGCCACTCCACCTTGCGGTCATCCATAGGAAGATCACGGGTATCGATGATGCCCTGGAGGAAAAGGTTGGCCTTCTCGAGCTGGTCGTAGAAGAAGATGTAGTTCTGGGAGAACTCGAAGGGGCCGAGGCCGTATTTCTCAATCATGGCGGCCCTCAGCACGTTCATACCGGAGAAAAGCCAGCAGCGGCCGCTGGACTCCTGGTCGGAGATACCCTTGGATTTCACCTCGTCGGAGAAATAAAAATCATAAGTGGACTCAATGCCCTGCCTTACCGACAGTTTGTTGATGTCGTTGGCAGAGATGGCGTTGCGAAGAGCCAGTTCCTCGGGAGTTCCCTGCCAGCCCTGACGGATCTGAGTCATCATCTCATCGGTGATGCCGCCCTGAGCCATTGCGGACACGGACACAGCCGCAGCCGCGCAGATAGTCAATACTTGTTTAATCATAATATCAGGTATTAAGTTTATAAAATAAAATTTCACTTTAAACTATTTCCATGGTCTTAGAGCCGCCAGCGCATCCAGCGCCTGCTGCATGGCCGCACGGGCCTTCGTGTCGTTCTCCCTCAGCAGCGCGGCCTTCAGGTCAGCCTCGTAAGGCAGGTACTGTATCGTCCCGATGTACTTCGCGGCCCTCGCTCTCACCTGAGGAGAGGCATCGTAGAGCAGTCCCTGCAGCCAGGTCTTGCAGTCCCAGGAATAGTGGTCCTCGAGCCATCCGAGGGCTGCCACCTTCTCCTGAGCCGTACCATACAGGAAGGTCTGGAAACACTGTGACTCGTAGCGCAGGTCGTCCACACTCATGAGTATCTCCTCTGGAGCCACAGGGGGTGTAAGCACCTCGGCCGGATACGTCTTCAACGGCTTGCCGAGGGTCCAGCGCACCATACGGGGCACCATCCACATCTTGCCTGGAGTCGCCTCCGGATGTCCCACCACCGTGAATACCTTGCCCTTGCCGTAGTCGTTGCCGGTCAGAAAGGGCTTGCCGTTGGTCATACCTGCCGGAGCACCTCCCTCCTCGTGCACGTCGCTCGCCATTGTCCCGAAAGACGTATAGGGGACGTCGCTTTCCACGAAGACGGGACCTTCATAATAGAAGACGTAGGACGTGTCCTCCTTCGCCAGCTCGTGAAATATCTTCTTTCCTTCCTTGTTCAGAGTCATTTTGGCCATACCGTGGCCGCGGTTGTCGTGCTCGCGGTCGATGGCGCGGGCACCGGTCAGGGCCATGCAGGTATAGTCCGGAGTATTGGAGAACAGATAGGCTCCGGCGCAGATGCCGACAGCCCCTCCTCCCCGGTGTACGAAATCCTTTATCAAAGCCATATTGGTCTGACCCAGACTGAGATACTGACGGCTGCCCCCGCCTCCTGGAATCACGATAGCATCCAGGCTGTCCAGGACCCCGGCCGCAATATCGCAGCTGTGCACAATCCGCACCTCCATATCCTCGTCCAGACTGAGAGCCGCCACCGTCTCACGGATGCACGTCGCGGCACCTCCGTCTCCTTGGAACACAGCCACTTTTATCTTCTGATTGTTTCCGCCGCCGCAAGAAAGGAGCATCATGGCGGCAACTATGGCAGCAACTGCTGCGAACAGCGATTTTCCAACTTTTCTCATAGGCGCAACATTTAACTTTCAAATATAGGAAAATTCCCCCAATCTACGCCACATCACCAATCACAAACTCCACCCCATTACGAGTTTCTTACAAGCTCCCCCCTACATACCCCATTACAAACATCCTCCACACTCGCCACCAAAACCATTATTGATGCCAAACGCCGTGCCTCGCCCGTCCCACCTCCCGAAGGTGGAACAGAAAATATTTTGCAGAAAATTTGGTTTATAAAATAAATCAGTTTATATTTGCACCATAAACAAAGAGAGGAGACCGGCGCCCCTCTTCTTTTTGCAGAACTTGGTTAATTTTTTAAAGTATTTTAAAGCAATGGAAAACAACTTTGACAAAAACGGACTTTCGGTAGAAAAGTCATTGGAAATCATCTCAGAGGCAATCAACAACAGTCAGCGGGACTTTCAGCGGCGCGGCGGCACCGCAATGCTCATCTGGGGAACGACCGTAATCCTCGTATCCGGAATCGTCCTGCTTGGGCTGACACTTTCGGACAACAATCATCTGTGGAACCTGGCCTGGTTTCTGATTCCCTTCATCGGTTTCTTCTTGAATCAGCTGGTCTTCAAACGCATCGAGAGCAAGGGGAAGGGCGAGAATTTCGTGTCCAAGTCCGTGGGCATCGTATGGGGCATATTCGGAATCCTGGCAATAGCCGTCGGCATCATGGCGTTCTTCATCCCCATACCGACAAACGGTGTCATAATACTGCTTCTGGGCATGGCCGGTGCAGTCACCGGAGTCCTCTGCAGTTCCTGGACCGTATTCATTCTCAGCATTATCTGCGGAATAGCGGGACTGCCCTGCGACTACTTCCTGAACATACCCACTCCGCTGATCATGGCTTTCGCAGCACTGATGACCCTGGTCATACCCGGCCTGATATTCAACCGTCAAAACCGTAAACTACAGTAACAGCCATGGGAGAATTTGCAAAACTCGACCCGCTGCTGCACTCCGAACTGCGCCTGGCCATCATGTCCACCCTGCTGACCATGGAAGAGGCCGACTTCGTGTACCTGCGCGAGGCCACCGGAGCCACTGCCGGCAATCTGAGCGTGCAGATCGACAAGCTCTCCGAGGCGGGGTACATCTCTGTCGAGAAAGGGTTTGCGGGGAAGAAGCCGCGGACGGTGTGCAGGATAACGGAGACGGGGTCGCGGGCTTTCGCTGCGTACGTCGAGGCCTTGAAGTCGTATCTGCACTGAGTGCAGATACGACTTCGGCTTCGCCTTTTCTACCCATCCCCAAACCCCTTCCGAGGAAGGGGCTTCGGTCGCTGACGCTCCGGGCACTCACTCCTTCGGAAGGAGTCAAAGGGGTTTACCACAACGGCACCTAATTACGGGAAATGCTGCCGTTGTGGTTAAGGGGCGGAGGACAATGCCGATTATATGGGATATACGAAGATTTACGGTAAGCAGGGGAGCGCGGCTTTTCGGCAACTACTTGATTCACCGCAGGTTATAATTACAACGAGTGCTTTTCGTAGACTCAGATACCTACGAAAAGCACTCGTTAATTTTACAAGCCACTTATTTACTGCGGTTTACAAAAAACCACCGCAACACTGCTTACCGTTACTCGGCTTTGGCTCCAGCAGAGGCAGCGAAAAGGGCCTCAAGCTCGGCGGCGAGGGCTTCACCGCGGAGGTTCTTGGCGATGATCTCTCCGGTGGAGGCGTCGATGAGGTAGTTCCAGGGAATGCCGTCCATGCCGTAGCCGGTCCAGATAGGGCTTGTACGTGGACCTCCCGGGAATTCCGTAATGACATTGGTCCAGTTCATGCCGAACTCTTTCAACGCCTTACGCCAACTTTCAGGATCACTGTCGAAAGACATGCCGTATATTTCGAAACCTGAGCTGCGGAAACGGGAATACTGCTTGACCAGATTGGGATTCTCCTCCCGGCACGGACCGCACCACGAAGCCCACAGGTCCAGCAGCACGTAGCGCACGCCGTCACGCTCCACCACATCGCTGAGCCGCACAGTATTGCCATCCACATCCTTGCCCTCGACATCCCAGTAGGGCATTCCGAGGTCGGCCTTGATGGGCTCGAGCATCTCCTCCAGTTGGATATAGAGCGGATGCGCCTTCATGTTCTCGGGAAACTCCGCCAGGACCGCCTCGATCTCCGGCTTGGAGGACATCGCCAGCATACCCTGCAGGAGTGTAAGACCCAGCACGTTGTGATTGGCCCGGATGATGTCCAGCGGATCCTCATATTCTCCGGCATCCCCGAAAGACAGTTCATAGTAAAGGTCGTTCATAGGTGTTCCGTGCGCGAAATACATCTCATAGTCCGGGACATACTCCAGCGACACGGTTCCAGGCTCGAGGAAAATCATCTCGCTCATCTGATACAGTCCAGAAGGCGCGGAATTGGCCCCCATATAAAGCATGGCCACACCCGAGCCCATGTCCGTCCCCTCTATCCTGAACGATCCGTTCTCTATCAGCGCCGAGTCCAGCATCGACCAGTCCACTCCGTCAGAAACGTACATCCAGTGACCGTCCACCAGCTGGTCCCCCGAGCCTTCGATTACATACTTGCCCCCAGATGTGCAGCCGGACAACAGAACGGCCGCGGCTGCGATAAATGCTGCTGAAAACAGATTTTTCATAATAGGTAGTACTTGAAATTTCCTGCAAGTTAGCAAAATTTCCTACACGTACTTCAACAGCAGCTGTGCAATCTGCACGGCATTGACAGCAGCCCCCTTGCGAAGGTTGTCGGCCACACACCAGAGGCTAAGGCCGTAGGGGACGGTGGGGTCGCGGCGGATGCGGCCCACGAAGACCTCGTCCCGGCCATAGGCGTACAACGGCATAGGATAAACGGCGGCTGAGGGATCATCCTGCAGGACGCAGCCGGGGGTGGATGCAATGACGGAACGCACTTCGGAAAGGTCGAAATCCCGGCTCAGTTCCACATTGACGGATTCGGAATGGCCACCGGTAACCGGTACCCGGACTGTCGTCGGAGACACGGCTATACCGGGATCGGCCAGGATCTTATGCGTCTCATTGACCATCTTCATCTCCTCCTTGGTGTAGCCGCTGTCCAGAAAATCGTCGATATGCGGCAGGATGTTCAGGTCTATCGGATGGGGATAGACCGCCGGATATTCTCCCCACTGACGGCCGGCCCGCTCCGCCTCCATCTGCGCCAGGGCCTTGTAGCCCGTTCCGGAGACCGACTGGTAGGTGGAGACCACGATACGGCGGATACCCCAGCGGCGGTGCAGGGGAGCCAGGGGCAGGAGCATCTGGATCGTGGAACAATTGGGATTGGCTACAATCATATCCGACGCTACCAGCACACCGCCGTTGATTTCAGGCACCACCAGCGGGACAGCAGGGTCCATCCGCCAACAGGAGGAATTGTCCACCACCCGGCATCCGACGGCGGCGAAACGGGGAGCCAGTTCCCGGGAGACCGCGGCCCCGGCGGAGAAAAGGGCTATCTGCGGCCGGGCCGCCAGGGCAGTCTCCGCACTCACCACCGGCACTTCTGAGCCAGAGAAACGCACCGTCCGCCCCACCGACCGCTCCGAAGCCACCGGCAGCAGCTCCGACACCGGGAATTGTCTTTCTTCCAAGACCTTCAGGATAACGGCACCTACCAGTCCGGTGGCACCTACTACTGCTACTTTCATTTCCGTACCTCCTGTTTTCCCAAAGAGTTCAAAGCATTCTCCAGATCATAGATCAGGTCATCCACATGCTCGATACCGACCGACAGCCGCAGCATGTTGGGATAGACCCCGGCGGCCACCTGCTCGGAAGGGCTGAGCTGGGAGTGGGTCGTCGAGGCCGGATGCACTATCAGGGACTTGGCATCCCCGACGCTGCCCACGTGCAGGATCAGTTCCAGACGGTCCACCAGAGCCGCGGCGGCGTCGAATCCGCCCTTGACCCTGAAAGTGAGCACTCCCCCGAAGCCGCCCCGGAGGTACTTGCAGCCCAGGGCGTGATAGGGATTGTCCTCAAGCCCGGGGTAGTTGACACTCTCCACGGCCGGATGACGCTGGAGGAAACGGGCCACTTCGAGGGTATTGTCACAGCAGCGCTCTGCCCTGAGCGAGAGAGTCTCCAGGCCCTGGAGCATCAGGAAGGAGTTGAACGGGGAGGGAGCCGGACCGAGATTGCGCAGGCCGTCCACCCTCACCCTGCCGGCGAAGGCCCCGCGCCCGAACACCTCGGTGTACACCACCCCATGATAGCTCTCCGAGGGAGCCGCCAGCAGAGGGTATTTCTCCGGAGTCCAGTCAAAATTGCCGCCGTCCACGACCACTCCGCCGAGAGCCGTGCCGTGGCCGCAGATCCATTTTGTCGCCGAATGGATGACCACGTTGCAACCCCAGTCCACCGGCCGCAGCAGCCACCCCGCCATGCCGAAGGTATTGTCCACCAGGACGCAGATGCCGTGACGGCGGGCCATCTCCACTATCGGCTCGAAGTCGGGGATGCTGAATGCCGGATTGGCCAGATTCTCAATGAAGATGCCCTTGGTCCTGCCGTCCACCAGCGCCTCCAGGTCCTCCGCCCTGTCGCTGGCCGCGAAACGCATCTCTATGCCCATGTCCCTGAGGGTGATGGCGAACATGGTGAAGGTGCCGCCGTAGAGGAAGGGGGAAGTCACCACATTGTCCCCGGGGCCGGCGATATTGAGGATGCTCAGCAGCACCGCCGACTGACCCGAAGCCGTCGCCGTGGCCGCCACGCCGTTTTCCAGAGCCGCCATGCGCTTCTCGAACACCTCGTTGGTAGTGTTGGTGATGCGGGTGTAGATATTGCCCGCCTTCTTGAGCTCGAACAGTTCCTTGCCGTACTCCATGTCGTCGAAAACGTATGCAGTACTCTGATAGATAGGTACAGCCGTGCCCTTGGACACCGGATCAATCTCCTGTCCCGCCCTGACCTGCAGGGTCTCGAATCTGTAATTTCTTTTCATAAGGTATGTTTATTTTAAAATATCGTTCAATATACCGGAAGCCGTCTGGTATGCTCCCGCCCCCGCACCCTGGATCACCAGCGGCGAGGGATAAAAATCCGTCTCTATGATGACAGCGTTGTCCGTTCCGGAGAGATTGAACAGGGGATGGTCCTCCCCCACCTCCTTCAGGACAATGGAGGCGCGGTACCCGGTCGCCGCATCGGGACAATGCACCAGTGAGGCCACGACCCGGCGCCGCAGCCCTTTCTCCGCTGCATCCCTGTAGCGGGCCGCCAGTTCCGGCTCATGCTCCTGCAGCCTGCGGTAGAAATCCTCAGTGCCGCCCTCGAAATATTCTGCCGGCAGCAGGGGCTCCACCGCCACATCCTCCTCTTCTATAGGCAATCCGGCCTCCCGGGCGAGGATCAGCAGCTTGCGGAGCACATCCCGTCCGCTGAGGTCAATGCGGGGGTCCGGCTCGGCGTATCCGGCAGCCACGGCCTGCCGCACGGTATCGGCGAATGTCACCGTAGCACCGCCGTCGTAGGTACTGAAAATATAGTTGAGCGTCCCCGACAGCACGGCCTCTATCCGGTGAATCCGGTCCCCGCTGCAGACACACCGGGATACGGCATCGAGCACGGGCAGGGCCGCCCCGACAGTGGTCTCATATCTGAGGCTCACGCCGTTTTCCAAGGCCGAGCTGCGGATAGCGCGGTACTGGAAGTATGGGAACGAGAAGGCTATCTTGTTGCAGGCTACCACCGAGTAGCCGTGCTGGAAAAGCAGCGGATACTTGCAGGCCACATCCTCGCTGGCAGTGCAGTCGACAAACACGGAGTTTTCTAGAGACGTGTGGGCAAGAGCCTCGAAATAAGCATCGTCCGCAGCACTGACCCCTCCTTCAAGCAGCTCACCTGTCCACTCGGGAGAAATGCCCTCGGTATCCAGCACATAGCGGCGGCTGTTGGAAATGCCCGCGATCCGCAGCCGTTTGCCGGTGCGGGCTGCTATTGCGTCTCCGTTGCGGCGGATGATGTCCACCAGCGCCTTGCCGACCGTACCGTAACCGGCGATGAAGAGGTTGATGTCCCGGGCCGGAGTCCTGTCGAAAAACTCGTTGTGGATGTAGCGGATGGCCCGGTCCGCCTCCTCAGAGCGCACCACCACGGAGATGTTCCGCTCCGAAGAGCCCTGCGCCGTGGCCCTTATGGATATGCCGTGACGTCCAAGAGCGGCGAGCATCCGGCCCGTAGTGCCGCACTGGCTCATGATGTCGTCCCCCACCAGACAGACTATCGAGAAGCCCTTCTCGACTTTCAGCGGATTGAGCTTGCCCAGGGATATCTCGTAGGCAAAGCAGCTGTCGGCCGCCTCCTTGGCCTTGGCCGCATCCTTTTCCGATATGGCTACACACATAGTGTTCACCGAAGATGCCTGGGTGATGAGGATAATGCTTATCCCGCTGCGGCTCAGGCTCTCAAAAAGGCGGGCGGAGAAGCCGGGCACTCCCACCATACCGCTGCCTTCCAGGGAGATGAGGGCTATCTTGTCGGAATTGGAAATGCCCACGAGCCTCTCCTTGCTCCGGGGCGGGTTCTTCTCTATCAGGGTGCCCGGGGCGTCAGGACAGAATGTGTTCCTCACATAGATAGGAATGCCCTCCGACACCACCGGCTGTATGGTCGGAGGATAGATGACCTTCGCGCCGAAATGGGAGAGTTCCAGGGCGGCACGGTAGGATATGTTGCTGATGGTCCGGGCCGAGGGGACAATCCTCGGGTTGGCGGTCATCATCCCTGTCACGTCCGTCCAGATCTCGAGCCGGCGCACTCCGCAGCCCACGGCCAGCAGGGAGGCCGAGTAGTCGGAACCGCCCCGGCCCAGGGTCGTGGTGCGGCCCTGGCTGTCAGAGGCAATAAATCCGGGAAGGACAAACAGGGAAGTCACCGGGTTGCGCTCCAGCATAGCCGCCATGTTGGCGTAGGACGCAGCGGTGTCCACGACCGTCGTCCCGTCCTTCTTGAAAGTCTTGATTATCTCTCTGGAGTCCACCCACTTGACAGCTATGCCGGCTGAGGCGAGCAGCAGGGCCATAATCCTGGTGGAAAGCAGTTCTCCGGTACCCTGTATCGCATCCAGGCTGGCCTCGCTGAGCTCTCCGAGCAGGTAGACACCATGGGCTATGCCCCGGAGAGAGTCCAGGACGGCATCACACAGTTCCAGGGCCTGCGCCTGCCTCTGCTCCGGAAGCAGCTGCCGGATGATGTCGTGATGCTTCTGCTGATATTCGTCTATGATGGCCTTGTAGCCCTCGTCCCTGGCCGCGGCAAGACTGCCGGTGCGGATGAGAGCGTCGGTAAAGCCGCTGATGGCCGAGCAGACAAGGATGGTCCGGTCCCGGTCTACTGCCTTGGTGACGATATCCGCCACCCGGGCCATGTTGGTTGCGTTGGCGACTGAGGAGCCGCCGAATTTGAGTACTTGCATGATGTATTATGGTTTTTTATTGATTAATTTTTTCCAGCACCGGTCCTAAGACAGCCGACAGCTGCCCGTACTCGAGCAGAAAACCGTCGTGACCGAAAGCCGAGGTTATCTCGTGATACTCGGCCCCGGGGATGTTGCGGGCCATGAACTTCTGCTCCTGAGTCGGAAAAAGGGCGTCACTGTCTATGCCTACGATGACACAGCGGGCCCTAATGCCCCTGAGAGCCGCCTCCACTCCCCCGCGGCCCCTGCCGATGTTATGGCTGTCCACGGAATGTGTCAGGTACCAGTAGGAATAGGCGTCGAAACGGTCGGAGAGCTTGCGGCCCTGATACCGCTCGTAGGAAGCGGCACGCTCCGCGAAGAGGGTATCCTCATCCGGCTCGGCCTGAGTGCTGTTGTACCCCTGATAGCTGCGGTACGAGATGAGGGCTATGGCCCTGGCCGTGCGGAGTCCTGCCGCTCCGCCTTTCAGGGTGCGGCACTCGCGGAATGTAGGATCGGCCTCGATGGCCATTCTCTGGGCCTCGTTGGACGCTGTCAGCCAGGGAGTAACCCGGGGGCCGCAGGCCATGATGGCCGCCCGCGCGATTACATCCGGCTCCATCACCGTCCATTCCAGAGCCTGGAAACCGCCGATGGAACTGCCTATCAGCAGGTCTATCCGGCCTATGCCCAGATGCCTGCGCAGGAGAGCCTCGGTGCGGACTATGTCCCTGACAGTCACCTTCGGGAAATCCAGGAACCTGCCCTGCGCCGGACCGGAGGAGCCGTAGGCCGAGCAGAGCATATTGGCGCAGACCACCGTGTAGCGGTCCGTGTCTATGAGCCGGCCCGGGCCTACCATCTCCGGCCACCAATCCTCCGGGTCCGAATTGGCTGTCAGCGCATGACAGATCCAGATGACCTTGCGGGGCCCGCCGCCCGGCATTGATATGTGATAGACTATTCTGAGATTGTCGATTGTACCTCCGGCCTCGCACCGGAACGGTTCTTCGTGGATATATTCCGCCTGAATCATTGATTGTCGATGTCCATTAATGCCCTGACGTCAAATCTATTCTCAGCCCCGGGGCAGATTCGGGACTGTGGAGTCAACCTGATATGTTTTCGGATTTAATACGCCGGAGCCCGCATCCCGCTTGACTTACCGGCAAAAGAGAAAGCCATGCATCGAAGAGCGATGCATTCGCATGGACATCATGGATATGTTGGAGTGCTTTCTCATTGCGGAGACAAATTTAGAAAAATTTTTCAAAGAAGTATCCTAACTTTGCTGAAAATTGTATTTGCCTGAGATGAGACAGATTTTCCCGAGCGGCTCCGACGGCCTGCTGAAATATGACATAGCCCCTGAAGTTACGGCATTTTCCCCGCTGAGGGACGCCGTGCTGCCGATGAGGGTGGTGCAGGCGCATCAGGTGCACGGGGACCGGGTGGCCGTGGTGACTTCGGCCGGCACTACCCGGGAAGAGCTGGAGGGCTATGACGCGCTGGTGACTGACGTGCCGGGCGTGGCGATAGGGGCCCGGACTGCTGACTGCATACCGGTGCTGATGTACGATCCGGTACGGCGGGTCGTTGCGGCAGTACATTCCGGCTGGAAGGGTACGGTGCTGAAAATCGCAGCGAAGACCCTGGCTGTGATGGCCTCCAAGTACGGCACCCGCACCGCCGACATCCTGGCGGTAATTGGGCCCGGCCTCGGC
>ERZ780012.3-NODE-3-length-214869-cov-8.02592_pt1 | contig 214869 bp, 188 predicted proteins | sample MGYA00511869_ERZ780012 | MGnify/ENA primary metagenome ERZ780012 (study PRJEB29588, sample SAMEA2161608) | human gut metagenome | biome: human gut; feature: human-associated habitat; material: faeces | place: Denmark | collected 2008/2010 ... | reverse complement strand
ATTCCTGCAGAACGAGGTAGTGCGCTTCGTGGCGGGGGTGGTGTTTGCCATCCTCTCCATTTTTACGTTTGTATCCCTTCTGTCCTACCTGTTTACCTGGGCGGAGGACCAGAGCCTGCTCTCGGACGACAACCTCTTCAGCAATATCGTGACTGCGGAGAATATAGGCGGAAAGCTCGGTTTTCTTTCGGCCAACCTTCTTGTTTCCAGATGGTTCGGCCTGGGTGCCTTCATCATACCCTTCTTCTTTGCCGGAGTGGCGGTCTACTGCTTCCGCAAGGGGCGTGTGCGCCTGTTGCGCCTGTTTGCCCTGTCGCTGATGGGATGTATCGTGCTTTCCACGGCATTTTCCTTCATATTTTCCTTCACTTCCGCGAAAGCTCTCTTCGGGGACGGCGCCGGAGGTTCCTACGGCTACTATATCAATGAATGGCTTGTCTCCATGACGGGAGTCTTCGGAGCGGCATGTATCATAGTGTTCTTCCTGGTGCTGTGGATAATTCTTCTGAATACCAGGATTGTCAGGAAGATAACGGCATTCTTTGACTCGCTCTTCGCCAAGAGGGAGGCGGCCGGGGCGCAGTCTCCGGAAGAGGATGCCGGGATGACCGGGGATGACGGCCCCGACGGGGACAATGAGGAAGAGGAGGAAGAGGAAGAAGAGGAGGACTGGGACGAGGAGGATGAGGATGACGGGGATGAGGAAGAGGAAGAGGAAGAGGATGGGGATGAAACGGAGGAAAGCCCGAAACAGCCCGACGGTCCCGTCTTCGAGATAATCGAACAGCCTGTGCCGGAGCCTGCGCGGTCTGAACCGCAGGCCGCAGCAGTGCAGGTTCCTCAGGTTTCCGCTCCTGCCGGTGAGTCTCCTGCTGCCGCTGCTGTCGGAACGGTGGCTGCCGCCGCGGCCGGCAATACGGCGGAGACAGTGGCTCAGGATATTCCGCCTCTGCAGGTTCTCAACGGGGATACTTCGGATTATTCCGCTGTTCTTACGGACGAGCAGTGGCGCACCCGCTATGACCCCCGTCTGAGTCTGTCGACCTACCGGATGCCGGACCTGTCCCTGCTCAAGGATTACTCGGACCAGATGCACGAGGTGTCGCGGGAGGAGCTGGAGAAGAACAACCGCCGTATAGTCACGACTCTCAAGGACTACAAGATAAGTATTTCGAAGATTTCGGCGAGGGTCGGTCCGACCGTTACGCTGTATGAGGTGGTTCCCGCTCCCGGTGTGCGCGTGGCCCAGATCATGAGGCTGGAGGACGATATCGCCCGTTCGCTGGCGGCCCGCGGAGTGAGGGTGGTGACCCTGGCCGGAACCAACGCAATCGGCATAGAGGTGGCCAACGAGAAGCCCAGCATCGTGTCCATGAAGTCGATTATGGAGGACCCGAAGTTCAATGCGGCCAAGTACGACCTGCCGGTGGTGATCGGACGGACGATATCGAACGAGGCCATGTCCTTCGACCTGGCCAAGATGCCCCACCTGCTGGTGGCCGGAGCTACCGGTCAGGGTAAGTCGGTGGGTCTGAACGCTATTATCACTTCCCTGCTGTATAAGAAGCACCCTTCTGAACTCAAGTTCGTGCTGGTGGACCCGAAGAAGGTGGAGCTCTCGCTATACTCGCCTCTGGAGAAGCACTATCTGGCCAAGCTCCCGGATGCGGAGGAGGCCATCATCACAGACACCAAGCGGGTAGTCTATACTCTCCGTTCGCTGTGCAAGCTGATGGACCACCGCTACGACCTGCTCAAGGCCGCGTCGGTCCGCAACGTCAAGGAGTACAACGAGAAGTTCCTGTCACGCAGGCTCAATCCCTACAAGGGACACGAGTACATGCCATATATCGTGGTGATCATCGACGAGTTCGCGGACCTGCTGATGACAGCCGGCCGCGAGATAGAGGAACCCATAGCCCGTCTGGCCCAGCTGGCCAGGGCCATCGGCATACACCTGGTCATCGCCACCCAGAGGCCTACTACGAATATCATCACGGGTACTATCAAGGCCAACTTCCCGGCCCGTATCGCTTTCCGCGTGATGTCCAGCATCGACTCCAAGACGATTCTGGACCAGACTGGAGCCAACCAGCTGGTGGGACGGGGCGACATGCTGATATCCACCGGCAGCAGCGAGCCTGTCAGGGTGCAGTGCGCCTTCATAGACACTCCGGAGGTGGAGAATATCGCGACATTCATATCCTCCCAGGCAGGTTTCGGCGGAGCCTATCTGCTGCCCGAGTGCGAGATGGAGGACGGGGAGGACGGACCTGTCAAGAAACTCTCCGGCGGAGCCAGGGACGATCTGTTCAAGGAGGCCGCCCGTCTGATAGTCCGGGAACAGCAGGGCTCTACATCGCTCATCCAGCGCAAGATGAATCTGGGTTACAACCGTGCGGGCCGTATCATGGACCAGCTGGAGGATGCAGGTATCGTCGGTCCCTCGGAGGGCAGCAAGCCCCGTCAGGTGAGGATTACCAGTCTGGAGTCGCTGGATGAACTTTTGTCTACGTTATGATGGTTTAGGAAAATGAGAAAATTTAACAGGCACTCCTTTATAATAATGTCAATATTCTGCCTCTGTCTCCTGTTGCCGGGACAGAGGGCGGCGGCCCAGGTTGCCTCCGGAAGCCGTGCGCCTAAGCCTGAAGAACTGCTCGACCGGATGAGGCAGGCTCTGGATGCGTTGGGCGCTGCTGAGTTTACTTTCGAGTTCCGTGCGGAGAACGGGGCAGGGGACCTGCTGGGGGAAGAGTCCGGAAGATTTATCGCGCAGGGAGAATGTTTCCGTCTGGAAGGCTCGCTGCTGACTGTTTACTGTGACGGGGTCTCAAAGTGGATATATGACGAGGGGGCTCAGGAGATTACGGTATTTCCACATGATACGGCTTCTACGGACCCGGCAGAGAATCCTTTCGCTGTCCTGCGCAAGGCGCGTCCCGGGGACTACACTTTCCGCGGACAGGTGCGCGGAACAGCAGCGCCTGTGGACGGGCAGGGCGCATGGCAGCTGTCCATGGCCTCCAAGGACCGCAATGCGGCCTATATCCTGATAGAATTCACCATCTCACAGAAGACACTGCTGCCGGTGTCGATAGTGTATGAGAGCCGCAACGGAGACAAGTATGACCTGCGGATTCTGTCCGCAAGGGGACTCGGAGCATTGGCTCAGGAAGAGTGGACACCTCCGGAGAGCCTGCTGGAGAATCCGGAGGTCTACATTACGGATTTGCGTTGATTGATTCCGGTTTCCGGACCTGCTGATACTATACCAGTCCGGCTGTGTGAAGGACTTCCCGGATGGAGGGATAGCTCTGGCTGGCGTAGTTGCCGATTTCTCCGGCAGGGACCCAGGCTGTCCGGGTGATGCCCTCCTCTGTCTGAGGTTTTGTGGAGCACGGCTGCACGAGTTTCATCGCGTACCAGTGGGTGTGTTTCAGCACGAACTGGCCGTCGCGGCGGTAGGTGTGGTCGGTCACACAGATCAGCTGTCCTTCCTCAGGAGCAGGGATGCCTGTCTCCTCCATGACTTCCCGGACTGCGGTCTGGGCTACGTCCTCTCCCTTCTCTCTTTTCCCCTTGGGCAGATCCCAGATGCCGTTGCGCAGTATCAGCAGGTACTGTCCGTTGGAGTCGCGCACAAGACCTCCTGCTGCATCGATTTCAGTGAAGCGGGTGCGGAGGCGGTTGTAGGTGTCCTCGATATTCTGACAGAGGATGTAGAGACGGGAGATGCTCTCATTGGTATCAATAGTCCTTATTGCTTCGGAGAGAGCTTCCTCGCCGTTGTCCACCATGATGACGGCTCCCGGGTCCTCGTCTCCGGGACGGTCCTCGCCGCAGAGGATGAGGGACCGCGAATTGAAGAAAATCGTTTTCATGTTGCGAATTTAAAAATAAAAAAAGTACCTTAGCATTCCGGAATACATTTAATTTAAAATTTTACAGAATGAAAAAGTACGAATGCACAGTGTGCCATTGGGTCTATGACCCTGCAACAGGAGACCCTGACAACGGAATAGCTCCCGGAACAGCATTTGAGGACCTTCCCGCCGACTGGGTATGCCCTCTTTGCGGAGTAGGAAAGGAAGACTTCGAACCGGTAGACTAATTGTCTGTACTACTTTGAAATAAAGGGACGTACCGTTTTGTCGGGCGTCCCTTTTTCATAGCAGGCAAGAAACTGTCGGAAAAATTGGCAAAATCCGGGTAATTGAGTATTTTTGCGCCCGAATTCAAGAAGGTTTTAATTAAATACAGACGTATTATGAAAATTAAAAGTATTCACGGCCGCGAGATTCTGGATTCACGCGGCAATCCTACAGTTGAAGTCGAAGTAGTACTTGAGTCCGGTGTACGCGGACGCGCATCTGTTCCCTCAGGAGCATCTACAGGTGAGCATGAGGCTCTCGAGCTCCGCGACGGCGACAAGAAGCGTTACGGCGGCAAGGGCGTGCTGAAGGCTGTAGAGAATATCAACAATGTCATCGCTCCCGCCCTCATCGGCTGGTCAGTTCTCGAGCAGCGTGCCATCGACCATAAGATGCTCGCCCTCGACGGTACCAAGACCAAGTCCAACCTCGGAGCCAACGCCATCCTCGGCGTATCCCTCGCTGTGGCTCATGCAGCAGCAGCTTATCTGCACATGCCTCTCTACCGCTATATCGGTGGAACCAACACATATGTAATGCCTGTTCCGATGATGAACATCATCAACGGCGGCTCTCACTCCGACGCTCCCATCGCATTCCAGGAGTTCATGATCCGTCCCGTAGGCGCTCCCTCTTTCCGTGAGGGCCTGCGTATGGGCGCTGAGGTCTTCCACGCACTGAAGAAGGTGCTCCACGACCGCGGACTCAGCACCGCAGTAGGTGACGAGGGCGGTTTCGCTCCCGCACTCAACGGCACCGAGGACGCTATCGAGTCCATCCTCGCCGCCATCAAGGCCGCCGGTTACGAGCCCGGCAAGGACGTTAAGATCGGCATGGACTGCGCATCCTCCGAGTTCTACAAGGACGGTGTGTATGACTACACCATCTTCGAGGGTGACAAGGGTGTCAAGAGGACTTCCGACGAGCAGGTTGACTACCTCGAGAGCCTGATCAACAAGTACCCCATCGACTCCATCGAGGACGGTATGAGCGAGAACGACTGGGAAGGCTGGAAGAAGCTGACCGACCGTATCGGCTCCCGCTGCCAGCTCGTAGGTGACGACCTCTTCGTGACCAACGTTGAGTTCCTGGCCAAGGGTATCGAGAAGGGCTGCGCCAACTCCATCCTCATCAAGGTCAACCAGATCGGCTCCCTCAGCGAGACCCTCGACGCTATCGAGATGGCTCACCGTCACGGCTATACCACAGTGACCTCGCACCGCTCCGGCGAGACCGAGGACGCCACTATCGCCGACATCGCAGTGGCCACCAACAGCGGTCAGATCAAGACCGGCTCCCTCAGCCGCTCCGACCGTATGGCCAAGTACAACCAGCTCCTCCGCATCGAGGAAGAGCTCGGCGACCTCGCAGTTTACGGCTACAAGCGCATCAAATAACAACGCGCATCACATACACGTCAGAAGCCGGTCCGTTTTGCGGGCCGGCTTTTTTATAACATACCCCTGAAGCCGGTTACGTCCGCCGGCGTCATTGACGATAACGATTCATCCTTAACCGGGTGTAGTGACAGCAGCAGGGAAAAGTACCCCTGTGAAAGTCAAGGCAACCTCATATTTTTAACGAATTTACTTCGGGGTGCACAGAGAGGAAAAACCGCCTTGTAAATCAGGTTGTTATGAGACATGCTGCACATTTGCCCTCTTTTAAAACTAGCAAATGTGCAACTGCTTTTGCAGACTACTGATTTTCAGGTGGTTGAAAAACGGGATGCACCACGAGGTAAATTCGTTGAAAAATAATTAAAGGATACCTGTCAATGCAATGAAGCGTAAGGGGTAAGTTTGCGGATAATCATTTAAATTATTGCAGGAAATCGTTCTTAAAGGTAGATAGTGTATACCTTTGAGCGCAATTTCTTGCAAATATACCGAAAATTTGAAAAAACTCAAATTTCAAACTCCCGCTTGAAAGGCAGGTAGTTGCCCTCGCGGTTGTGGTCTCTGCGGGAGTTGTGGTCTTCAAGGATGGCGAAGGAGATGTGTCGGTATTTGTCGGCGAACTCCTTTTCCATGAGGATTTCGTGGAAGAGGCGGGCTATCTGAGCGGGGGGATTGTGGAAGGCGCCGCATCCGAGGGCTCCGAGCACCAGAGAGTCGTGGCCGTGTGCCAGGCCTATACGCAGGATGGTGCGGATCTTGTGGCGGATGGGCTCGACCAGATGGTCTGCAATCATTCCATCGGATTTCAGCTGCGGGCGGTTCATGCCTGCTACGGATATGAAACTCAGCCAGCGGGGCTCTTCCATCAGGCGGAATCCATTGCCTTCCTCCTCGCGGAACACTGTGACCGAAGGGGTGTAGATGCCTCCGAAGTTACGGTCCATAGGGTATTGGAGAGCAGATTTTCTGACGCCGTAGTCTCCTGCGAAGGGGGCAAACTGATATAGTGAGCGGAATATGTTCGTTCTCCTGAAGATGGTTTCTTCCTGTGCGGCGGCTCCGTTCAGAACACCGCCGCCTGGGGTGCGCCGGTTCGCCATGTTGAGGACGGCAGGGCGGTAGCCTTCGTCCAGCAGTCTGATTCCCTCCAGCAGGCAGTCCGCATCTACGACCTCGACGGTCGTGCGGCTGTTGATTGCCGGGATATCGCAAACATCGAACTGCCGTGAGTAGAATTTTGTGCCGGAGAGCATTCTGTCATTGTCCATGACGATTTTCCTGCCGCTCTCTGTGATGTAGAATCCTTGGTTGACCAATGCGATGGTATTTTGGAATATGTCGGCACGCATCTCCTTTATTCTGTAGTAACAGCACTTGTCACCGCTTTTGGCTTTTTGCAGCAGTGAGGCATACCGCTTCATGAAATCGGCTCTCGATTCCGCTGTCCATGTGGCGGTGGCCGGCTTGTCCCGGACACTCTGTATGACATCCACAAAGTCCTTGGGCAGTATTACATTCTCCATTTCAACAGCTTTCGCGAACAGAGGAGCGATATCGCCGGCGGAGAAGGCCGCGATGCCGCATCCTATCCTGGTTACCAGGAAGGTGTATTGCCGGTGAGCTGCCGCGAACTCGATGAACTGGGCTACATACGGCCTGATGGCATCCGGGCCTCCGTGCATGGTGGGTATCGCGTAGCTCTGTCCCTGCAGGCCGACGCCTGTGCCCCAGACGGCTCCTAAATGCTCGAGGGCTGTGCGGGCGGCTCCTCCGCCATGCATCCCCGCAAGGTTGGAACCGAAGACAAATATTTCATTTTCTGCGATATGCGTGATGTTCTCAGGTGTGAATCTTCTGTTGTACATAGTAAACTCGAATATATCCGGTACTCTTATATAAAAATAAGGCAGTCCTGAATAACAAGGGCTGCCTTTCTGATTTTAGAACTGTTTGGGCTTAGCCGACGAAGTGGTAGTGAGGGCCGAAGCGCTCGAAGGCGGCGCGGTCGAGTTCCTCCTGATGGTCGGGGTGGGCGACGCTGATGATGGCCTTGGCTCTCTCCTGGAGGGACTTGCCGTAGAGGTCCACAGCACCGTACTCGGTTACGAACCAGTGGATGTGGTTGCGGGTGGTCACGACGCCGGCGCCGGAGGTGAGGACGGGAGCGATCTTGCTGACGCCCTTGTTGGTCACTGAAGGCATGGCGATGATGGCCTTGCCGCCCTTGGACAGGGAGGCTCCGTAGACGAAGTCGATCTGGCCGCCGACACCTGAGTAGAACTTGGTGCCGAGGGAGTCAGCGCATACCTGGCCGGTGAGGTCCACCTGGAGGGCGGAGTTGATGGCGGTAACCTTGGGGTTCTTGGCGATGACGTAGGGGTCGTTGGTGTAGCCGACGTCCATCATGGCCACCATGGGGTTGTCGTCAATGAAGTCATAGACCTCCTGCGAGCCCATGAGGAAGGTGGATACCATCTTGCCGCGGTCGATGCACTTCTCGGCTCCGTTGATTACGCCTTTCTTCACAAGGGGCAGGACGCCGTCGGCGAACATCTCGGTGTGGATACCGAGGTTCTTGTGGTCACCGAGCTGGGCCAGTACTGCGTTGGGAATGGCGCCGATACCCATCTGCAGAGTGGCTCCGTCCTCGATCAGGGCGGCGCAGTTGCGTCCGATGGCAGCCTCGATGGGCGAGGGCTCGGAGAAGTGGGCGGGCTCCAGCTCGGAGTCGCACTCCACGAAGGTGTCGATCATCGACAGGGGGATGATGGCGTCACCCCATGCGCGGGGTACGTGCTTGTTGACCACTGCGATGACATGCTTGGCGCACTCAACGGCGGCCAGGGAGGCGTCCACGGAGGTACCCATGGATACGTAGCCGTGCTTGTCGGGGAGGGACACCTGGATCATGGCCACGTCGCAGGGCAGCACACCGCTGCGGTAGAGCCTCTGGGTCTCGCTCAGGAAGATGGGGATGTAGTCGGCGTATCCGGCCTGTACATTCTTGCGTACATTGCCGCCTACGAAGAATGCCTGATGGAAGAAGATTCCCTCATACTTGGCATCGGTGTAGGGAGCGGGTCCCTCGGTGTGGAGGTGGTGGATCCTCACGTCCCTGAGCTCACCTGCATCGCCTCTGCGGCAGAGAGCGTCAATCAGCACTTTGGGGGCTGCGGCCACACTGCTGAAGTGAATGTGGTCTCCGGACTTCACGACCTTGACGGCCTCGTCCGCGCTTACAAAATGGATATCTTTGTACATATTGTAGATTATTGGTAATTAGCTTCAAAATAAGTCGGACGCAAAGTTAAGAAAATTTGATAAAAACTTACTAAATTTGTCTCAATAACAACATACACTTTGAATATATGAAAAAGCTTACCGCAGTACTGTTGCTTACTATCGTCTCTTTCTGCGTCCCGCTTATGGCGCAGGACGCACGCTGCCCATGGCAGGATCCCGGTGTAAACCAGATAAACCGCGAGCCGATGCGGGCCCATTTCATCCCGTATATAAATGAAGATGCGGCATTGCGCCAGTCGGCCATGCCTGACGCGGAGCGTTTTGCCCTGAACCCGGAGGCGGAACGCCGGATCTCTTTGGACGGAACATGGAAGTTCTTGTATTCCAGGAACAATGCGGAATGTCCGGAAGATTTCTTCAGGACAGGATACAATACCCGTCGCTGGGATGATATAGAGGTGCCCGGAAGCTGGGAGCTGCAGGGCTTCGACGCGCCTATTTATACTGATACGCGCTATCCGTTTCCTCCGGACCCTCCATACGTGCCAGGGGACTACAATCCTGTAGGAGCCTATGTCCGGGAGTTCACCCTGCCGCGCGGTTGGGAGGATATGGATGTGTTCCTGGATTTCGAAGGGGTGGAGTCGGCCTTCTACTGCTGGGTCAACGGCGAGTTTGCCGGGTATAGCGAGGACAGCCGCCTGCCGGCTCATTTCAATGTGACGGGGCTGCTGAAGAAGGGCAAGAATACGCTGGTGGTGAAGGTCTTCCGCTACAGCGACGGGTCCTACCTCGAGGGGCAGGACTATTGGCGCTACAGCGGTATAGAGCGGAGCGTGTACCTGTATGCGAGGCCGCAGAGCAGGGTGGAGGACTTCTTGTTGAGCGCTCCCCTTGTGCATGATTACAGGGACGGGGACTTTGCCCTCAGGCTGCTGCTGCACGGAGCGCAGGCCGGGCAGAAAGTGATGGTGAAGGTGATTGACCCTCAGGGAAATGTCATCCTCAGTGAGGACAGAACCCTCTCGGGACCGGCAGATACAGTGATGACAGTGTCCCGGATGTTCAGCGACGTGCTGCCCTGGAACGCCGAGACCCCGAATCTGTACACGCTGACGGTGAGCCTGTCAGATTCCAGGGGCCAAAGTCTGGAGGCATTTGCCCATCCCTTCGGTTTCCGTACGGTGGAGATGTGGAACGGGCAGGTGTTGGTCAACGGAGTTCCGGTGCTTTTCAAGGGTGTGAACCGCCACGAACACAGTCCGGAGACTGGCCGTACTATCACGGTGGAAAGCATGCTGGAGGATATCCGGCTGATGAAGCAGTTCAATATCAATGCGGTGCGTAATTCTCACTATCCCAATAACTACCAGTGGTACTACCTCTGCGACAAGTACGGTCTCTACCTTGTGGACGAGGCCAATCTCGAGACCCACGGCATGACCTTCCATCCCGACGGTACTTTGGCAGGCTATCCGGACTGGGAAGGAGCGTTCATCGAGCGTATGTCGCGGATGGTGGAGAGGGACCGGAATTTTACCAGCATAGTAATATGGTCTCTTGGCAACGAGGCCGGCTATGGCCCTAATTTCGAGACCATCTATCACTGGACAAAACGCAGTGACCCTTCCCGTCCGGTGCAGTATGAGGGAGGCGGATACGAGGGGGTCTCGGACATCTACTGTCCTATGTATGCGAGGATATGGGCTCTGCGCCGCCATGTCAACCAGAGGGATGCGAGACCGCTGATTCTTTGCGAGTATGCCCACTCGATGGGTAACAGTACGGGCAACCTGCAGGACTACTGGAACCTGATATACAAGTACGACCAGCTTCAGGGCGGATTTATCTGGGACTGGGTGGACCAGACTTTCGCCATCAAGGATGAGGATGGCCGGGACATTGCCGGTTACGGCGGGGACATGGGCTACGTCGGTGTGCCGAATGATTCCAATTTCTGCGCCAACGGTCTTGTTGCCGCGGACAGGAGTCTGCATCCCCATATCTGGGAGGTGAAGAAGGTGTACCAGTACGTGCATTTCGAGCCTGTGCCGTTTACTTCGGACAGGGTGATGGTGGTCAACCGTCATGATTTCATTCCCCTGAGCCGTTACCGTCTGCGCTGGACGGTGGAGGCTGACGGCAGGACGTTCCGGGAGGGAGAGATGGATTTCCCGGATATCCCTGCCCGCAGCTCTGCCGAAGTGCCCCTGCCGATAGGGGAGCTGCCTCCTTTCAACGGGGAATATTTCCTGAAAGTAGAGGCTGTGACGAGGGATGATGCCCCGATGGTGCCGGCCGGCCATGTGGCTGCGATGGAGCAGTGGAGGCTGCCTGTGGAGAGGGCCCTGCCTGAGCCTGAGCGGCTGCAGGGTGTCTTGAAGGTGGAGCGCGGTGACGGAGAGGTGGCGCTTGTCGGAGACGGCGGCTTCCGTATGGTTTTCGGAACTGACGACGGAGAGATGAAGGAACTCGTGTACGGAGGGGAAAATATGATCCTGGAGGGACTGAGGGCGAATTTCTGGAGGGCTCTCACGGACAATGACGTGGCATGCGGCACTCCCGGGCGTTGCGCTATCTGGAAGGATGCGGGGGGCAATGTCGTCCTGAAGGATCTCGGAATAGAGGAAATGGCCGGCGGACAGCAGGTGAGAGTGTCCGTAATCTATGATATGCCTGAGCAGGAGAGTTCGCTGCAGGTCGATTATCTTGTCAGACCTGAAGGTGCGGTGAAGGTTACGATGCACTTTGTTCCAGGCCGCAAGCCTCTGCCCGAGATGCCGGTTCTGGGTATGCGCATGGTCCTGCCGGCAGGGTATGACCGGATGACTTGGCTCGGACGCGGCCCTCAGGAGAACTACCCTGACCGAAAGACTGGTGCGGCTGTCGGACTCTACAGCGCCGGGGTATGGGAGCAGTTCCATCCTTACGTAAGGCCGCAGGAAACGGCCAACAAGTGCGATGTGCGCTGGGCTGCGCTGCGGGATACTTCCGGCAGGGGACTGCTGGTCATAGGGGAGGAACCGCTGAATGTAAGCGCATGGAATTTCCCTCTGGATGATATCGCTTACGTGCCTTTTGACACGGAGCGCCGTCACGGAGGCAGCATTGTCCCCAAGGATATGGTATGGCTCAATATCCTCCACCGTCAGACGGGAGTGGGCGGAGACAATACCTGGGGAGCGCAGGTACATTCTGAATATACCATCACGCCCCATGAATGGGAGTACAGTTTCACTCTTGTACCGCTCGGGGCCGGAAGTGATGCCTCGGAGATGGCAAGGAAAGTATGGTTTTGATTTAATTTGATCCGATATGAGAAGATATCCTGTTTTTTCAGTATTGACCTTGCTGGTGTCTCTGCTTGCTGTCTCATGCGACAGCCGCGGAAGCGCCGGACTCAGGTATGATTTCGGGGACATCATCGATATAGTCCTGACACCGGATTCGACGGTCCGCAGGGCGGGATGCTTTACCGATGCCGGTTCCTGGATGGGATTTACCCTTCCGCAGAGAGACAGCCGGCTCAACGGCTTCTGCGGACCTTTCAGCATAGAGCACCGTCTGTGGATGGCACAGGCGGCGGTAACTGTAGGATTTGCAGGGGATGAAGGGGTGATGCAGCCTGACTCCCTGACGTATTTCCCGGGAGAGGTGTTCATGTCCTCATCCTCGGAGGCCGGCAGGATGGAGCAGCGTATGGTGTTTGCGGACAGGACGACTGCCCTGCTGGCGGTGTCGGGGGATTCGGACGCCGGATTCGTGTTTGCCGGTAAGGGATGGAACAGCCGTGTGCGGCTGGGTATGCGGAAGAATACGGTGGTGGCGGAGCATCCTTCCGGAGAAACCGTGCTGCTGACTTTCAGCCCCGGAACGGAGGTCAGCTGCAGCGGGGACAACTATTCGGCACGTACTGCCGAAGGCTGCAGGAATACCTGGGTGGCAGTGTCATTCTGCTATGAAGGGGATGACGTGGAGGCGGTCCGGCAAGGTGCGGTTGCTATGTTAGGCGACCCTGAGCAGGTGGTGGCGGCCAACTCTGCCCGCTGGGAGGGGTATCTGAGCCGTGTCCTGCGGAACGACATGCCCCATGAGTACGACCGTGTCGCGGTCAAATCCGTGGTGACCCTGATCTCCAACTGGAGGGCTGCCCGCGGGGACCTTTTCCACGAGGGAGTGATACCGAGCCACTCCGTTACCTATTTTACCGGATTCTGGGCCTGGGACAGCTGGAGGTTCTCGGCGGCTCTGGCCCGCTTCGCTCCGGAGCTGGCCAGGAACAATATCCGGGCGATGTTCGACTATCAGCAGCCGGACGGGATGGTCATCGACTGCATCTATACTGACAGCCGCTGGAACAATGCCCGGGACAGCAAGCCGCCCCTCGCATGCTGGGCTGTGGACGAGATTCTGACATACGCAGGGGACACCTCCTTCGTGAGGGAGATGTATCCTAAGCTGCTGGCCTATTATAAATGGTGGTTCGCCAAGCGGGACCACAACGGCAACGGGATGTGCGAGTTCGGCTCTACGGACGGCACCCTCGAGGCGGCCGGATGGGAGAGCGGGATGGACAACGCGATACGCTTCGACGGGGCCTCGATGCTGCGCAACGGCCCGGATGCCTGGAGCCTCGACCAGGAGAGCGTGGACCTGAACGCCTACCTGGCCTTCGAGGCGCGGCTGCTGCGCAAGTTCGCGGCGCTTATCGGGGAGGACTTCGATGCCCCGGACTACAGCGCGGAGGTGGCTGAGTATTTCTTCGACCCGGAACTCGGGTACTTCTGCGACCGGAGACTCGCCGACGGCAGCTTTATCGCCGAGCCGGCCTGCGAGGGCTATACTCCGTTCTGGGTGGAGATTGCCTCGCAGGAACAGATGGACCAGGCCCTGAGGCTGCTGACCGACCCTGCCAAATTCTCCACTTACATACCATTCCCCACCGCCGCCGCGGACAATCCCAAGTGCTCCCCGGACGGCTACTGGCGCGGTCCCATCTGGCTCGACCAGACCTATCAGGCCATCCGCGGGCTGCGCAACTACGGGTACGGCGATCTGGCCGATGAGTACACCCGTCAGGTATTCGACCGCTGCGACGGCCTTACCGGATACGCTCCCATCCACGAGAACTACGGGACGCACACCGGAGAACGGCTGCAGGCCTCCCATTTCAGCTGGAGTGCCTCGCATCTGCTGATGATGTATGAGGATTACGGGAAGTAGCGGAATTTTTCATTTTATCTGTCACGTTCGGGGGCGGTTATCCGTCTATGCAGTATGAATTCGGAATTCACAAGTGCAGTAGAGGGAAACCGCAGACGCATGCTTGTGCTCGTGCGGGGTATTGTCAGAGACGGTGCCTTGGCCGAGGATATAGTGCAGGATGCAGTCCTGGCCTATCTGCAGGCGGCTTCTGGCGGGAAAAATGTCAGCTGTCCCGGGGCCTGGCTGATGAAGGTGGCCCGGAACAGGGCGCTGGATGCGGTCAGGTCGGCAGGTTACAGCAGGACATCAGGGCTGGAGGCGGCGTGGAGGCAGGACAGCGGGGAGAATATCGAGCTGCACTTGGGAATGAGGGAGCAGGTTGCCCAGGTGCGGGCGGTCGTGCAGGAGCTTCCGGAGCAGCAGCGCTCGGCGTTTATTCTCAGGGATGTGCTGGGTTATGAGACGGATGAGATAGCGGAGATAATAGGATGCGCCGGGGACAATGTCCGGCAGCTGCTGAGCCGGGCGCGGAAGCGGATAAGGAAGTATCTGTTGGAAAATGAATAATTATGAGCAATATGAAGGACAATGAGTTGAGACAATTGCTGGACCTCTGGCTCGATGGCAGTTCTACCCTTGAGCAGGAGGAACGGCTGCGCAGGAGATTCCTTTCGGGGAAGGTGCCGGCGGACTTGGAGAAATACAGGCCGCTTTTCGGGTATATCGCTCAGGAGCGGGCTGCTGCGGGAGTTGCCGCCGGGGACGGGCAGATGCCCTTCCGCAGGAGGCTGCTGCGCACGGTGGTGTCCGTGACTGCCGCTGCGGCGGTGCTGGCTGGCGCCGGAGTGCTGGTTTTTGACGGCGGGCGTTTCCAGGGCGGTGCCTCCGGACTGCGCCTGACTGTAGGCGGCCGTTCCGTGGCGGACGAGGCCCTGGCGGTGGAGATTGTGGACCGGGAGCTGGCGCGGCTGGGAGATGTGCAGGCGGCATTGGACCTGAGCATGGACGTCCTGAGGGAGGCAGCCCGGGTGCGGGATTCGACCATGAGCGTGCTGGAAGATAGAATGGTATTGGACTTTAAAATCAAATAGATATGAAGAGAGTACTGATAACACTTGCGCTTGCCGCTGTGTCCCTGCTGTGCGCCCGTGCCCAGTCGATGGACAGCCTGATAGAGAAATATGCCTATCAGAAGTCGGCGGTGACGGTCACCATGCCGGAGCAGATACTGAAAAAGATGGCGCGGAGGGACAACAATGACCTGCTCCGCAAGCTTACGGAGATAAAAATCATCAGCATTTCGGGTTCTGACGGCAATTGTCTGAGGGACAGGTTTCTCGAGGATGCGCGTCGGCTGACGGCCCGGTATGAGGTGCTCTTCTCGGTCAGCAATGCCGGCAGGTGGGTGTCGGCCTATATCGACGGACACTGCCGGGAGGCGATAACGCTGTCGAGCGATGATGAGGCGGTGACCCTGCTGTATATGAGGGGCGATATCGATGATGATATGCAGGATGCCCTGCTCAGCAACAAGATACGGATTAAATAACTTAAAGAAGGAACAAGATATGAGAAAGATTATGATTTTTGCAGCCGCAGCGGCCGGCCTGCTGGTAATCCTGCCGCGTGTCTCTTACGCACAGGCCGATATCGAGATAGGCAAGACGACCATACGCCTCCAGTCCCCGGTGAAAGTATATGATAAAAGCGATGATGGCCGGCACCGCAGAGGCTACTGGCAGAGAAGTTACGTGGATGTGTTCGCCGGTTTCAGCTTTCCGGTGGAGGGCTGCAGTTATGAGGATACTCCGCAGATGCCGGTCAAGTACGGCAACAGTTTTGAGATAACCGTCGGAGCCAAGCAGTGGTATCGCCCGGCAAGACACTATGCGTTCGGAATATCGGTCCAGTACACGCATTATGATTACCGTGCCCGTAACGGGCTGGCCGCTTCCGGTGTCATAGCCCCGTATCCGGTGGGTATGAATATCTACCGCGAGATATTCAAGACCGACAACATCGGCCTGGGAATATATAACCGTTTCTTCTTCTCCCGCAGTTACTCTTCTGTGTTCATCGACATAGGGGCCTACGGGGACTGGGCCTTCAGCCGTCAGTACAAGATCCGCTATTATTCCGGAGAGTCGAAGGAGGCGGACCATTACCGCGACGGCGGGAAGTTCCTGCCTTTGCAGGGAGGCGTCTACGGGGCTGTGGGCATGGGTGCATTCTCGCTCTACTGCAAGTACCGCTTCACCCATCTCTTCGACCATTCGGAGCTGCCGATGGAGCCGCCCCGCCTGCAGATCGGGCTGATGATTGCGATTTAACGGCCGGGACTCTCCTGATAGCGGGAGGCGATTCTCTGCACGGTGCTGCGGATCTCCTCCCGGAGTGAGGCCGGGGAAATGACTTCCAGCTGGTCCATGCGGGAGAGGATGGTGCTGTAGAAGTCCCAGGTGGGCCGGAGCCGGTATTCGAAGACAGCACATTCTTCGTCTGGATCTGTTGCAACCTCTTTCTGGCTGTGGTGCAGGGGAAGGGAGCGCAGATAGCGGACCTGGAGGCCGTAGGCTCTGATGAGGATGGTGGTCATGGGGATGTTGCTGTCAGTGGAGATGCCGCAGAAGTCGGCGAAGTAGCCCTGGGGGTCGAAGTCTGCGGGATATTCGAAGGTCTCGTTCATGGCAGTCAGTCCGATGATGCGGTCCAGGGCAAATGTGCGCATGGCGTCCCTCTCACGGCAGTAGCCGCAGACGTACCATCTCTGGTTGAAGAGCTTGAGGCACCAGGGCTGTACGGTGTAGGTTTCCGGTCTGTCGTACCAGTAACTGCCGTGGACTATCTCCAGCCACTTATTTGCCTGCATGGCGTCGATGATGGGGGTGAGATGCTTCTGCCCGGAGGGTACGTTCTCCAGGAGGATACGGTCGCGGATGCCCTTGCTCTCGCTGATGATGTTCTTGACAGTGAAAGTATTGAGCAGCCATGAGCGGGTAGTGCTGTTCTCAAGGTCTTCCGGGTTCTCGATGTAGTAGTGATAGCCGCCGACCCGCCTGCACTCGATATTGATGTCAAATGCCTGCTGTATGGCTTCCTTCCAGTTGTTGAATGTCCGGCGCGGGATGTCCGCACCGTCGTAGAGAGGCGACATTGCCCATTTCTCATTGATTTCCCTGAGTGTGATGCGGCCAGCGCGGTGAATCGTATCCACGAGCCAGATGTACTTGTCGAATAGGTCTTTAGTCATGATATTACGTTTTATTTTGTGCAAAAGTAGTGAAAACTTGTGAAAAATCGTGGCACAAGTTTCTCAGAATGCAGATAAATTTTGTATTATGCATTTGAATCATTATGTTTGCAGTGCATAATAAATAGCATATGGAATTTGTCGACAGAATCGCAGAAACAGCACGTCTTAAGGCCGCTCTTGCCGGGGAACGGTCTGCATTGGTCGTGATGTATGGCCGCAGAAGACTGGGTAAGTCAACACTTATTAAAAGGGTGTTGTCTGAAGGGGATGTTTATTTTCTCGCTGACCGTTCTGAAGGGCAGCATCAGAGATTGTTGCTGGCTAAAGTAATTGCGCAGGTGTTCCCGGATTTCGACAAACTGACATATCCGGATTGGGAGTCTCTGTTCCGTGCGGTCAATTACCGGACAGACAGGCGTTTCACCCTGTGTCTGGATGAGTTTCCGTATATTGTGGAACAATCTCCGGAGTTGCCGTCAGTGCTGCAGAAACTGGTAGATGAAAAGCAGCTGAAGTATAATTTGGTACTTTGCGGCTCATCGCAGAATATGATGTACGGGCTGTTTCTCGATTCCTCAGCGCCTCTTTATGGCAGGGCGGATGAGATTATAAGGCTCACGCCTATACGTTTGCCATATCTTCAGGAGGCATTGCGCCTCGATGCGGTGAGTGCCGTTGAAGAATATTCAGTATGGGGAGGTGTGCCGCGTTATTGGGAACTAAGAGAGAACAGGAGATCGCTTGACGATGCTCTGTGGCACAATATACTTTCTGTCAATGGTGTGCTTTATGAAGAACCAGTGAAACTTTTCCAGGACGATGTAAAGGATATCGTCAAGACTTCGACGATAATGTCGTATGTCGGTGCCGGTGCAAACCGTCTTTCAGAGATTGCATCACGGTGCGGTGAGCCTGCAACTAATCTGTCACGTCCATTGAAGAAACTTGTAGATCTTGGATTTTTAGAAAAGGATGTCCCGTACGGGATGGATGAGAAGAATGCAAAGAAAAGTCTCTACAAGATAGCCGATTCGTTTATGGCATTCTACTATCAGTTTGTGGTTCCGTACCGCTCGTTTATAGAGCTTGACCGCCGTCTGCCCATAGAGCAGGCTTTGAGTGCCCGCTTCCAGGAGTATGTAAGTATGCAGTGGGAAAAACTTTGCAGGGAAGCTGTGACAGGAAATCTTATGGACGGAGTGCTTTATGGCAGGGCAAGACGCTGGTGGGGCTCTGTCCTCAATGAGCACGGGAAACCTGAGCAGATCGAGTTCGATGTGATGGCTGAGTCTATGGATAAGAAATGTCTGCTGGTCGGTGAATGTAAATGGACGGCCCGGGAGAATGGCAGGCGACTTGCCGCAGAACTTCTCCGCAAAGCCGCCCTGCTGCCTTTTACAAAGGATTATACAGTTGTGCCGGTGCTTTTCCTCAAAAATGAGCCCACGGATAATTCTGCGAATGCGATGCTGCCGCAAGATGTCATCGGACTGCTGAAATAACGCGCAGCCTGACTGGAAATTTCAGCACGGTGTTTTTGTGTTGCGTGATATTTTGCTAAATTTGCGGAACTCAAATAAAATAGGAGGAACGACAATATCCGCAGCATATGTTGGGAGAACCGCAGGAGGAGTATATCAGCAAAGAGGAAGTTCTGGAAATGATTGATTCGGGGTTGAATGACGTAAAGGCCGGAAGAACAAGTTCGGCCAGAGAGGTGTTGGAGGAACTTCGTCATGAATTATAGGCTAGAGGCATCTGCAACGTTTAAACGGAATATCAGGAATCTCAAACGTTATACTTCAATAGTTGCTGATTGATAGTCGAATATGATTAAATCAGGAGCCTTATGGATCAGGCTGAGAGCCGCTGGATGCTTGCGGTCAATGGTCATGTCGCAATCCCGCCTGTGCAACATACGGGGCTTGGTGTCCAGCAGCCAATAACGACCGTCCGGCCCATCTCTCAGCCCCGTTCTATCAATCCAATTCTCCCGGCATCCTCACGTTGCTTTTTAGTTGTATCGCAACCGCCTGACTGACCGGCTATTGCATTTTGCGTAAAAAGTTAAGTGACGGCTGTAGGGGTAACTTTGCGGATAATCATTTAAAAATAGTTCGTATTAAATTCAAATCTTTTTGCATGTGCTGTGGTTTGGCGTAAGTGGCCGCTAATTTTGTCGCAGAATCAATAAAATTGAAAAAAATGAAATTAGCGGAAGCATTATGCGTCAGAGCGGACTTGCAGAAAAGAATCATGCAGATAGAGGACCGGCTCAAATCGGTGGTGAAGATCCAGGAGGGCGATGAGCCTGATGAGGATGCGGAGAATCTGTTTTCCGAACTCCAGCAGGCCACGCAGCAACTGGAGGAATTTGTCTACAGGATTAACCGGACCAATCTCCATGCCGAGAGGGACGATGTGCCCATTACCCGGATGATTGCCAGGAAGGATGCCTTGACATTGGAGGTCGGCACGCTGCGGAATGTGTTGAAGGTAGCGGCGGAGAAGGAGAGCCGGTACAGCCGTAACGAGATAAAGTACGTAAGGACTGTGGATACGGTGAAATTGAGGAAGAAGATAGACAGTCTTTCGGCCGAGTTGCGGAAAGTGGATTTGAAGATTCAGGAGAGCAACTGGATGTTCGATCTTGAACCATTGACTTAAACTATAAGGAGTAGTATCATTTTCAGGGCGAGTATAATTCTGTATCAAGGAGATCCTTGTAAACGGAAAAGAACATGGGGTAAAGGAGCTGCCGGCGGGAACCGGGAGCAGTGCCGTTCAATCGTCATTCCAGCATTATCACCCTAATCGGTGGCATAGATGCAAGGCGCATGGCCGACGATGCCGTTTTAAGATTTATCACCATATACTGACTGCCGATGATACGAGGGTGGGAACGGGGAATTTCATTATTGCGTGTTGTGCTGTGTTTTGGCGCAACCAAGAGAGACATTTGCGAAAAATTAAAAATGATGGAACAATATCCTAATGTAGTGGTGCCGCAGTGCGGACGGGGCTTTTTCGGTATAGGTATCGAGTATCCGCGCACGGCTAAGAATGTCGGAACATTGTGGCGGACGGCCCATATCATGAAGGCCGATTTCATGTTTGTTATAGGTCATTATAAACCGGTAGCGACAGATACGTTGAGGAGTTGGAGGCATGTCCCTCTGTTTGAATATGAGAGTTTCGGGCAATTTTACAGTTCGCTACCCAAGGATGCGCGATTAGTGGGCATAGAATTGGATGAGCGCAGTGTCCCGCTCGCCGGATACAGGCATCCGGAGCGTGCGGTATATCTGCTTGGTTCGGAAACGGACGGCCTGTCGCAGGAGGCACTGGAGCATTGTACGGATGTGGTGCAGATTCCCGGAGAGTTCTCTCTAAACGTGTCGGTGGCCGGAAGTATTGTCATCTACGACCGGCTGTTGAAAAACGGCGGTTTCGGAGTATGATTTGTCTTGCATTACGCCCGATACTGGAAAATTTTGCTAACTTTGTCGTGCCGGTGGTGAATACCGGTGCGACATAATGCAGACGAAAGTGTTTTCGTACTGTCCTCGGAAGAAAATGTGGTAGTTTTCAAGATCAGAAGGACGACGGCGGCACCCGTCACTTGTATGGTCATGCGGTAGGACGCTCTGTCCGATACCTCATAACTGCACAGGTGTGGAGTATCGGGCGTTTATCTCTGATCGGGTCTTACCACAACCTTCTTCCGGGAAAACAGGCTGTCTCCACACTTTCTTTTTGCCTGTAAAAACCATTTTATTAACCCGCTCTTCCGAAAGGCAGGGCACAAAACAAAACACTTATGTATACTTTAAATTTCCCCAACGGTAACAGTCAGACTTATCCATCTTTATCTGACTTGCAAAATGCAGCGCGTCAATTAGGCGGCGAAGCAAAGGTCATTAACGGCTCGCAGAAAATCTATGTTTTTGTGCCGAAGAAGTAATTGACAGAGTTTAGGATGCGTCATTTTTTTGGCGCATCCTGATTTTAATGTTTGAAATTTAAAAGTTAAGATATATTATGGAAGAGTATTATCAGAAGCAATTGAATGAGTCCTACAACGGCAGGCTGAACGAACTGTTTGAAGAGTGGAAAGCATCGTGTTCTGAAAGCGATAGGGCGGCGGACAGGTTTTGCGAGGACGGCCTGACGCTCAAGTACAAGGATGTGGAAAGCGGCTATGACATCAACGCTGAGTGGGAGAGGGCCGCCCGCAGGATAATGTTCATAGTGAAGGACTGTCCTGATGGGTGGGGTTATGATACCAGAAGGCTGCTTGTAGGTTATCCGGACAACGAAGCGTCCAGGAAAGGCGCGGACAAGACCCGGAATCTGAAAGGAGGTTTTTTCAAGAATATTGCCGTCATGCTGTACGAGCTGTACAATATGACGGAGGAGAATAAGGGAAAAGAACTGAATGACGGTGCCAAGGATATCGGCAGGCTGAAAACTCTGTTCAACGAAGTTCCGTTTGCGTATGTGGAGGCGAAGAAACTGGCGGGAGGCAAGAAATGCGACGATGCTGTTTTAACTCAGACACTTGAGAAAGACGGGCAGTTATTGGCAAGGGAGATAGACATTCTCAGACCCAATATCATTGTGTGCTGCGATACTCACGGTATTATATTTGACAGTGTGGTGCGGAATTATTTCAACGGCATTGTCCCGGACGATGCTCACAGGTGGGTGTATAAATACGGTGATAGTCCCTATGACTTTGAATGTAAGCTGTATTATTACAAAGATGAAGGAGCTCTGCTTTTTAATTCATATCATCCGACATCACAGGGAAAAGAGGCGTGGACGGTACGTGAAAGAGTTTGTTCTCCTTTCCGGCAGTTCTTCGCCAGATACAGGACATTTGATGTGGTCTCAAAGCCTATTCAACGATGACAGTCTGAATGATGAGCCCGTGACAGACAGACTTACATCATGGATAAATAAGATATCCGCCATTCTTCGCATGAGAAAAAGACAGTTTGGGATATTTTGCTAACTTAGCGGTGTAAAAGTAAAGTAGCCATGAGACGGGAACATATTGTAAATCAAGTGAGAGAAATATTGCACAAAGCGGTACCTACCGCTAAAGCCATTCTTTATGGCTCCGAGGCTAGAGGAGATGCTGGAGAGGACAGTGATATAGACTTGCTGGTGCTCCTTGACGGTGATGTGCTGACTCTAAAAGACCAGGAGGCAGTGGCCGGCCCTTTATACGACCTGGAACTCAGGACAGGTGTAACCATCAGCCCCACCATAACACTTAAGAAGCTGTGGTACAACAGACCGTTTAAAACGCCGTTCTATGTGAATGTTATGAATGAAGGAATAGAGCTATGAAAGAGACACTTGACGACAAAAGCAGATGTGACTTGGTAAAGTACAGACTTGGCAGGGCAAGCGAAACTCTGGATGAGGCAAGACTAATGCATAGCACTGCGCATTACAATACAGCCGTAAACAGATTGTACTATGCTTGCTTTTATGCGGTAAATGCTCTTCTGTTAAAATATGGTATACCCGCTCATACTCATAACGGAACAAAGTCCATGCTCGGACTGCATTTTGTCTCTAACGGCAAAATACCCCAGAGTGATGCCAGAATATATTCGCTGTTATTTCATATGAGAAACAGCAGTGACTATGATGATTTCATCTATTGCGACAAGGCTATGGTCGAGGATTATATTCCTAAAGCAGAAGCATTTATTGAGCACATAAAGGAGCTTATAGCTATAGAAACAGAAGAAAGCCACACGTAAATTTTAGATGAAAGGCATTCCAGGAGCAGTTCTGGCATTGTTCCTGTGTTCGTTCAGAATGTGCTGTGATGTGGCGCATTGTCGGGCTATCTTTGCGGAAAGGAAATTTGATTAGATTTGTGGTATGGAAAAGGCGACGATAGCGATAGGGGACGTACACGGACTGGACCTGTGGCGGGATGTGGTGGAGGCGCATCCTGGGTGTCGGGTGGTCTTTCTCGGGGACTATCTGGATCCGTACGGGTATGTACATAAGGGAAAACTTTTGGACAATCTTCGGGCAATCATAGAGTTGAAGCGGAACAGGCCGGAGGATGTGGTGCTGCTGTTAGGCAATCACGACCTGCACTATTTCTGTGAGGATGCGTGCGTCGGTACCCGTTTCGATATGGAGATAGCGGAGGCGGCCTCATGGATGTTTCTGAATAATATTGGTTTGTTCCAGTATGCGTTTCAGGACGGGGAGTATCTGTTTACTCATGCCGGGGTGTCGCAGCTGTGGTTCGATTACGATTTCTGCGGTGATGCTTCTCGGTCTGTGGCGGAGCAGCTGAATAATCCGGCGGCCGACCAGGTGCCGGCGCTTCTCCGTGTCGGCTATGCCCGTGGAGGCCGCCGTGGTGATGCCGGCGGCATATTCTGGGCAGATAAAAGCGAGCTGGAGGAGCCTCTTCACGGCTTCACCCAGATAGTCGGGCACAACCGGGTCGCGGAAGTGACAGAGCATACCGGCCCGGGCGGCGGCAAGGTTGTTTTCTGCGACTGCCTTCGAAACGGTCTTTATCTTTATATTTGAAACTAAAAGAATGAAAGATTTTGCAGCCATAGATTTCGAGACAGCCAATGAGCAGCGTACCAGTGTGTGCAGCGTGGGAGTAGTGGTTGTGCGGGGTGGGGTGATAGCCGACCGCTTTTACAGCCTCATCCGGCCTGAGCCGGAGTATTACAGTTACTGGAATACCCGGGTGCACGGCCTTACGCTGGAGGATACTGCCGATGCGCCGGTATTTCCCTATGTGTGGGAGAAGGTGGCTCCGCTGATAGAAGGGCTGCCATTAGTGGCCCACAACAGTCCTTTCGACGAGGGATGTCTGCGGGCTGTGTTCCAGATGTACCGCATGGATTACCCGGAGTATGTTTTTCATTGTACCTGCAGGGCTTCCCGCCGTGTTTTCGGACCGCAGCTACCGAATCATCAGCTCCAGACCGTTGCGGCCCGCTGCGGCTACGACCTTACGCAGCACCACCACGCCCTGGCCGATGCGGAGGCCTGCGCCGCCATTGCCTTGAGGATTTTATAAAATTTTCAAAATTTTTATGAGTGTGCCATTGTGCTGCTCATGTGCGTGCGACCTTTGCTGCGTAAAAGTAAAGGAGGACGGATATGAGAACACTGATACAATTGATCAAGGCGGCAGCGGTAAAGCTGCGTGACAGTAAGTTGAAGCGACTGGGCGGTAAGGAGATAACTGCTCAGCTGGATATGATGGCCCAGCGCCTGGGACTGGATAACAAGGGTGAGGCGGTGGTGTTCACTGCCCTTTTTGACAGGAGTTGCGCGGGCAGGTGCAGCGACCTGGAGGATCTGGCATCTTATTTCGGCTGCACTCAGCTGGAGGTTATGGAGTATGTGCCGTTTGTCAAGTCATTGTTGGAGAAAGGGCTTGTGGTGCAGACCGACTTGAGCGAGTGCCGTCTGACCAATCAGAATTTCTTAGTGGCCAATCATGTAATCGGCAGCGTGCTGGAGAACCGCAGGCCGGAGCTCCGCAAATCCAGGATTCTGGAGAAGGAGTTCGACCGTTATGATTTCTGCCGGCTGGTGGACTCACAGGTGCAGGACAGTGACGTGATGTCGGAGTCTCTCTTCCAGTTCGTGGATTCCATAGAGCGGGAGAACAGCGGGATGCCGCTGGTCAGGGAACTGGCGGCGGTCGTGGAGGACCTTCCGGCCAGGACATTGTTCTACGAGATGAGTTACGACTTTTTCAGCAGTGACGGCAACGGCAGGTCTGACCTGACGACCACGCTCCGGGATATGTACGAGGCGTACGGGGTGCGGTTCCGTGAGCGGAAATCGTTGCTGGACGGAACGCATCCGCTGGTCCGTGCCGGACTGGTGGAGGTCTCAGGGGACCGTGACAGCCTTGAACTGACGGTCACGGGACAGCGGATTTTCCTGGGAGAGGATTTCGGTATATTCGGAAAGCAGTACACGGGGCTGGACAGGTTCTCATTTGCCCGTGAAGTCAGTGAGTATGTCCACGGCAGTGCTCATGAAACAAAGAGTCCCAAGGCTTTGGACAAATTGGCCGAGAAGATCCGGCTGATGGAGGATTCCAACGGCAGTCTGGAGTGCCTGGCAAAAATTAAAGGTCTTATAGCGGAGGCGGATATCCGCGCACTCTTCTATATCGTCTGCAATGCTTGTGCCGGGGGTGGCTCGGTAAGTTTGAATAGGGAACTTAGTTCTGTGTATCCTATTAAGGAACGCAATGCTGCTTTGAAGGCCTTCAAGGAGGAAAAACACAAATTGCAGAGTCTGGATCTTGCGGAGGTGGTGACGGAGAGCAGTCTTTTTGGTGAGTATACAGTCCTGAAACTGACCGATAAAGGAAAGGAACTGTACTTCGGAGAGGATGCGGAACTGTTCATGGAGAAGCCCGACAAGAAGGAACTAATCCTTTCGAAGGATATCAAGGAAAAACGACTGTTTTTCTCCGGTAAGGAGCAGGAGCAGCTGAGGCTGGTGGGTGATACTCTGCAGGAGCAGAATTATCAGTCACTGTTGGCCCGGCTGGAGGAGAAAGGGCTGGCCAAAGGCATCGCGGTCCTGCTTTATGGTGCTCCTGGTACCGGCAAGACCGAATCGGTGCTGCAGTGGGCGCGGGAGAGCGGCCGGGACGTGGTGCACGTGGATATCAGTGCGGCTAAAAGCATGTGGTACGGGGAGAGCGAGAAGATAGTCAAGGATATCTTCACCCGCTATAAGCGGCTGTGCCGCCGCTCGCAGGTCAAGCCGATACTGCTGTTCAACGAGGCGGATGCCATATTCTCCAAGCGAAAGGCGGTAGGTCACGGCGGGAGTATCGACCAGACCGAGAACACTATTCAGAACATTATTCTTGAGGAGATGGAGAAGCTGGAAGGAATACTGATAGCGACCACGAACCTGGCTGACAATCTGGACCGCGCTTTCGAGCGCCGTTTCCTCTTCAAGATCCGCTTCGAGAGGCCGTCAGTAGAGGTCAAGCGCAGCATCTGGCTCGACAAACTCCCGGGCTTGAGTCCGGACGATGCCGCCCGTCTGGCATCTGAGTACGATTTCAGCGGCGGCGAGATAGACAACATCGTCCGCAAGGCCACTATGATGGAGGTCCTGGACGGCACTCCTCCGTCCATTGAGGCCATCACCGGCCTCTGCGGTGAGGAGAAAATCGGCAATGAACGTATTAAAATCGGCTTTGGCAGTGCGAAAATTATCTAAGTTCACAACTTTGTGGTCCACAAAGTTGTGAACTTTTTTATTGCAAAACACTTTTATAAAAGCGAAATTTTGCCCAAAAAACACTTTTGCAAAAGCGTTGGAACGGCGGGTAATGTGATGTCATCCGTTACTCCGCTGCCTTGAAGTTGAACACGGGTTTTATGATGTCGAGGATATCCACGGTGTCTGCTATGTTGGCGATGATCTCGGCCATGGGCTTGTAGACCATGGGGGACTCGTCGCGGGTCTGCTCTGAGACCGTCTCACTGTAGATGCCCTTCATGGACTCGGCGAAGGCTTCCATGCTGACCTGCTCGAATGCCTTGGCGCGGCTCATGATGCGGCCGGCGCCGTGAGGGGCGGAGAAGTTCCAGTCGGGATTGCCCTTGCCGGAGCATATCAGGGAACCGTCCCGCATGTTCATGGGGATGATGCACTTCTGTCCCTCGCAGGCGGAGATGGCGCCCTTGCGGATGATATTGTCGTCACCGATGTAGTTGTGGACGCTCTCGAAGCGTTCGGGGAGCAGAGTCTCCGGAGCGGCGGTGATATTGCCCTGAGTCCGCAGATGGCCGGTCAGTAGGTCTATGATGATGCTGCGGTTGATCCGGGCCCATTCCTGACACAGGCGCATGTCGTGCAGATAGTCTTCCCTGGGCTGACCTTCGAGCCAGCACAGCTCGTCTGGAACCGGCGGCCGCTGCATCCTGAAGGAGCAGTGCAGTTGACGGATGGCCTCCTGAAGTTCCGAGCGGCGTCCTGCTGCCTTGTATTCCTCAATCATCCGAGCCTGCTGATCCATCAGTCTGTCCCAGCCGGACATGTTTTTTACCGCCAGTTTCTGGTAGATTTCGGCCACCTGCTTGCCTAGATTGCGGCTGCCGGTGTGTACCACGATGTACATCCTGCCGCTGTCATCATGGTCCAGCTCGATGAAATGATTGCCGCCGCCCAGCGTACCGGCGGCCTTGTACAGCCGCTTGCTGTCCTTCAGGTCGCGGAAGCAGCGCAGGGCCTTGATCAGTTCCCTGGCTTCCCCGTACCTTCCCATATAAGGCTGGGGCAGCACCAGTTCCGCCTTGTCCCGGATGCCCCTGCCTGAAGGAATATTGTTCAGAATGAATTCGTTCAGGGCGCGAAAGTCAATTTCTCCGCTGCAGGCGAACGGCTGGACGAGCATGCCGCAGCCGATGTCCACTCCGACAATATTAGGAATGACCTTGTCGCCAAGGTCGCCGGTGAAGCCTATGACACAGCCGGCCCCAGCGTGCACATCCGGCATGATGCGGACCTTGCATCCGCTGAACGTGCCGATGGACATCAGCCTGCCGATCTGTTCCAGGGCTGTGTTCTCGATGTTGTCAGTGAAGATTTTCACGTCGTGTCCTTCTATCGTTTTCATAAGTATTGCGTTTTATGATGCAAATATAGCGCGTGCATGTGCCGCATGGAGGAGCAGGTTCGGTTTTTAAACGTTTATAGCCGTTTATAATCGTTTATATACGTTTCATGACTGGTTTGTTATTCCCTTTATACGTATCTTTGCGGTCGGAAATAATTAATTGATCGGTTATGAAAAAGTACCTTGACCCGAAGACGGATTTGACTCCGGAAGAGGTATCAGCCTTGTGATTCTGCCGGAAAAATACCTATCTTAGCGGCTCAATTTTTAAGAATATGAGCAGAAACGAGATGTCATCGAGGGAGGCCAAGCTGGAGGCTTTCGGCCGCCTTCTGGATATAATGGACGAACTCAGGGAGAAATGCCCCTGGGACCACAAGCAGACCACGGAGTCGCTGCGTCCTCAGACGATTGAGGAGACTTACGAGTTGAGCGACGCCATCCTCCGCGGGGAGGGCAGGGAGGTATCCAAGGAACTGGGCGACGTGCTCCTGCACATCGTCTTCTATGCCAAGATTGCCTCGGAAAAGGGCGAATACGATATCGTGGACGTGATCAACCGTCTGTGTGACAAACTGATCTACCGCCATCCGCACGTTTTCGGCGAGGTCCATGTGGACGGGGCCGACCAGGTGGTGCAGAACTGGGAGGAACTCAAGACCAAGGAAAAGGACGGGAACAAGCGGGTGCTCTCGGGAGTGCCTGTCTCCCTGCCGCCGCTGCTCAAGGCCTACCGCATGCAGGATAAGGCCCGCGCCGTGGGCTTCGACTGGGAGGAGCGCTCCCAGGTCTGGGACAAGGTGGCCGAGGAGCTCGGGGAGTTCCGCGAGGAGCTGGGCCGGATGGACAAGTCGGACCCTGAGTCGGTGAAAAGGGCTGAGGGGGAGCTCGGTGATTTCCTATTCTCTATAGTGAATGCTGCCCGTCTGTACGACCTGAATCCCGACACGGCGTTAGAGATGACCTGCGCCAAGTTCCGCCGCCGCTTTACCTATCTCGAGGAGCACACTATCCGTCAGGGCAAGTCTCTGAAGGACATGACGCTGGCGGAGATGGACGCTATCTGGGACGAGGCGAAGGCCCTGGAGAAAAATTCTGAGGACAATGCCGGAAAATAGTCCCGCGTGGCTCGAGCGCACCGCCCTGCTCGTGGGCGGGGAGGCCTTGCAGGCCCTGAAAAGGGCGACTGTGGTGGTCGCCGGTCTGGGCGGGGTGGGGGCATACGCTGCGGAGATGACGGCCCGCGCCGGAGTAGGGCGGATGATAATCATAGACTCGGACAAAGTTTCGGAGAGCAACCGGAACCGGCAGCTGCTGGCACTCTGCTCGACCGTAGGACGGCCCAAGACTGAGGTTATGTCGGAAAGGCTTCTGGACATCAATCCGGAATTGCAGATAATCAAGGTGGAAGAATACCTTACCGAGGACAATGTAGCGGCGCTCATAGAGCGTTCCTGCGCCGAGGCAGGGGTTGCCCGCCCGGATTTTCTCATCGATGCGATTGATACCCTGGCCCCTAAGATTGCCCTTATCGCCCATTGCGTCCACAGCGGTATCCCCCTTGTCTCCTCGATGGGAGCCGGAGCCAAATTCGATGCCACGAAGGTCCGTCTGGCCGACCTCTCGAAGTCCTACAACTGCCCCCTGGCCTTCATTCTCCGGAAGAAACTCCGCAAGATAGGCATCAGCAAGGGCTTCCCCGTGGTGTTCTCGGAGGAACTGCCCGACCGTGACGCCATTGTCCCTACCGAGGGCGAGCGCAACAAGAAGTCCCAGGTAGGCACCATCTCCTACATCCCAGCCGTCTTCGGCTGTGTCTGCGCCCAGGCGGCCCTGACTTATCTCTGCCGCAGAAATGACTGAGGTCCGTTGAAGGTGAGAAAAATGCTGCATAAATGCGGCCGGGGTATCGGAAATTTTCGTAACTTGGCAAAGTTTTTACCACTAACCGTATTTAAGCAACATTTTAGGATATGAAACGGATTTTTACTGTATTGTCCTGCGTGCTTCTCGCCTCGGCGGCCCTGTCGGCCCAGACCTGGAGGCAGTATGAGGCCGCAGCGGCTGACCAGGCCTATCTGAATGCTGACTGTGTGGTTCTGCTGGACAGCACTTCGGTCAGCGTGGAGCCCACAGGCCAGGGCTCGTTCGCAGTCTACAAGGCGTTCAGGGTGCAGACTCCTGCAGGAGCCGTCGCCAACAGAGTCCTCAAGTATGACTACGATCCTCTCACGGCTTTTGCCGAGTTCAAGTATGTGACCGTCTACCGTGCAGGCGGGGATGTGGAGCGTCTGGATGTCTCGAAGGCCCTGGACTATGTGGCTCCGGCCCGCTCGATTTACTGGGGCGCCCGTCAGATTATGATAGAGGTGGGTGCGCTCAGGCCCGGGGACATCGTGGAGTACGAGATCGCCAAGAAGGGCTTCACCTATGCCCTGCTGACATCTGAATCAGGTGCTGCTGCGTCCGCGGGTGCAGCTGTTCCGGCTGACGGTGAGGACGATTCCCGCTTCATCCCTCCGATGAGGGGGCAGTTCTACGACATCGTGCCTTTCTGGTGCGCTGATCCCACGGTCCGCAAGGTGTACTCTGTCTCTCTTCCTATGGAGAAGGAGGCTCAGTTCCAGTTCTATCAGGGCGAATGTGCGTCTTCGATGAGATATGAGGACGGCCGCAAGGTCTATAAGTTCGCGGTGAATGACGTGATGCCTTTCACCCGCGAGCCCAATATGGTGGACCTCTTCGACGCGGCTCCCAAGCTGATGATGTCCACCACTCCCAACTGGGTGGAGAAGTCTCTTTGGTTCAATAAAGTGAACGAGGACTACGGCAGTTTCGAGGCTTACGCTCCCGCCCAGAAGAAGGTGGACGAGCTGATCCGGGGCAAGGAAACCGAGATGGAGAAGATAGCCGTGCTGACCCATTGGGTGGCCGACAACATCCGCTACTCCGGCATCACTATGGGCAAGGGCGAGGGCTACACCCTGCACAACACTAAGATGAACTACACCGACCGCTGCGGTGTCTGCAAGGATATCGCCGGTACCCTGATTTCCTTCCTGCGCATGGCCGGTTTCGAGGCCTATCCCGCGATGACGATGGCCGGCAGCCGCGTAGAGAGCATTCCCGCCGACCATTTCAACCACTGCGTGGCTGTTGTTAAGCTTTCCAACGGCACTTATATGCCTCTCGACCCGACCTGGGTGCCCTTCACCCGCGAGCTCTGGAGCAGCGCCGAGCAGCAGCAGAACTATCTGCCCGGAGTTCCCGAAGGCTCGGATCTCTGCCTGACCCCGCTCTCCGCTCCCGAGAACCATTATTTCCGCATCAAGGCCGAAAATACCATAGATGAGAACGGAACCCTCAAGGGCACTCTCACCGTATCCGCCGAGGGACAGAGCGACAGGGGTATCCGCAGCATCTTCACCACAGGTTTCCAGAGCGAGTGGCGCAACAACATGGAACGTCAGCTGCTCAATGTCTCGCCCAAGGCCCGCCTTGTCAGCGTGAACTACGGCAGGAACCCCAAGGACTATCAGGCGGCCCCCATCAGCATAACCTTCCGCTATGAGATTCCCGACTATGCCGTGGTGGGAGACGGGGTGATGCTCTTCCGTCCCATCGCCATGAACAATGTCTATAACAATGTCCGCTCCTATCTGAGGATCAATACCTCCGTAGAGGAGCGCCAGTACGGCTTCAAGGACGGCTGCTCCCGTCTGGTCGAGCTGGACGAGACCATCCGTATCCCTGACGGCTACACTATGGTGACCGCTCCCAAGGCAGATGAGATGCAGGGCAGCGGAGCCGACTTCAGCGGTTCTCTCTCTCAGGAGGGAAATGAGGTGGTTCTCCACAACACTCTCGCTCTCAAGAAGAGAGTCTACGAGCCTGCCGACTGGGACAGCTTCCGCAACGCGGTCAACGCCCACAAGGCATACAGAGAATATGTCGTTATTAAAAAGTAAATCCGGGTTATGAAAAATATCTTAGCAAAAATACTGATGCCCGCCGCGCTCATCCTGTCGGCGGTACTGACAGCCGCTGCAGCACCCAAGAATGAGGCGCAGTTCGACAAGCTGGTCAAGACCTATACCCTCAATCCCGACGGCAGTCAGGAACTAAGGGTGCAGAAACAGCTGACAATCTATACTCACGCAGCGATGAACAGCCTCTACGGCGAGACATTCATCGTCTATGATCCTGCTTATCAGCAGTTGAAGATCAACGAGTCCTACACCCGTCAGGTGGACGGAACGATAGTGACTACCCCGGCCAACGCATTTGTGGAGGTACTGCCCTCTGCCGCGGCCAATGCTCCGGCATACAACGGTCTGAAGGAGATGGTGGTGGTGCATACCGGCCTGGAGCTGGGCGCTACCATTTACCTGGACTATACGGTTACAACGAAGGCCGGCGCCCTGCCCGCTCTGGACATATTCGAGCAGGTGGAGGAACTCTCTCCCATAAAGGAATATGTGCTCTCCGTTACTGTCCCCTCCGGAACACCACTTCATTACGCTCTGCTGAACGGCAGCACCAAACCGTCTGTAAGCGAGGCAAACGGGGCTAGAACGGTAAAATGGACTCTCCGCAATGTCAGGCCCCGTCCCCGTTATCTGGCAGTATCCGCTCCTGCCGGCAATGTGCAGGCAGTGGCTGTAACAACCTTTGACTCGCAGCAGGCAGTGGCCGATGTCATCAAGTCTCAGCTGTACAGCCCGGAGGATGAGGCGGTGAAGGCTCTGCTGGCTTCCCTGAACGAGGGCCCCGCCGACAGACGCTCCACAGTGGACAAGATACATGAGTATCTCTCCACCGGCCTGGCACAGAACCGTCTCAGCCTGGCACAGACAGGCTATAAGGTACGTCCCGCAGCGGATGTGATACACAGTGCTTATGCCACTGATGCGGAGAGAACCCTTCTGGCTGCCGCTCTTCTGCAGGCTGCAGGACAGGAGTCAGAGGTGACTCTCGCATTCCCCAGGACATCCGATCCTGCCGCTGCCGGACTGGCGTCCCTGCAGAACACCATGGCTGCCGGACTTGTGGACCGTGCCGATGAGGCTACGGCCGATATTGCCGGATATCTCAGCATCATAGGACTGGACGGTCAGCCGGCGGAGGTGGCCGCGCCCGACCATAAGGCAGATGTGGAAAGCACCCTCTCCGTCTCAGCCTCCGAAGCGGCCTCTGTCGCCGAGGGCATCTATTCCTTTACGCTTCCCGAAGCCCGTTCCGGCTGGCTGGGCAGTGTGTACGCCTCCACTACCTCCAACACCACCCGTCCCGTCAACCTCCTGCTGCCTTACCTGGCCGACGAGACCTACACCTGCACCCTCGATGTACAGGATGGTCTCAAAGCCGTCGCGCTGCCGGAGAACATGACCCTGGACACCCCCGTCGGTTCACTCAGAGTGATTGTCGCCGAGGTGGATGGAAAGACTGTCATTACCCGTAGTCTGAAGCTCGTGCAGCAGCTGATCACCCCCGCTCTCTATCCCCAGTACTACCGTCTCATGAGCGAGTGGTATACATTGTGCGCCACACCTCTCATCTTCAGCGCTGAGTAGTATGAAGCTGAGGGATATAGCGGCAGCCGTACAGGGCGAGGTAATCTGCGGAGCGGACCGTCTGGACGAGAACGTGGATTATGCCTTCGCCTCTGACCTGATGAGCGACGTGCTGACTATCAAGACCGATGACTTCCTGCTGATTACCGGACTGGCCAACGTGCAGTCAGTCCGGACAGCAGAGATGTCGGACGTGGAATACATCCTCTTCGTACGCGGCAAGGCCGTTACGGAGGAGATGACCGCCCTGGCCGAGGACAACGGCATGGTGGTGATACGTACGGACTATTCGATGTTCAAGACTTCCGGCATCCTCTACGGGGCCGGACTCAGGCCGGTGTACTGATATGAGGCTGGAGTACGACGTGGCGGCGGGCGACTTCACCCGCGCGGGCAATGCCTCTTCGGCTATCAAGAAGACCCTGAAGCAGCTGGGAGTGTCTCCGGCTGTGATCAAAAGGGTGGTGGTGGCTGTCTATGAGGCGGAGGTAAATATCGTGGCGCACTCCTACGGCGGGCACATTACCGCCGACATAGCCCCGGAAGGTATCAGCGTGGTCCTGGCCGATACGGGTCCAGGCATCCCGGATGTGGAGAAAGCGATGCAGAAGGGATTCTCCACCGCCTCCAAGGAGGTGAGGGAGATGGGGTTCGGGGCCGGAATGGGACTTCCGAATATCCAGGAGAATGCCGATGACCTGAAGATTGAGACCGGGGTGGGCAAGGGCACTACACTGAGCATCTACATTAAGTTCTAAAGGCGTAGGGGTATGGAACACAATACTTTTCACAAGGCTCTGGAGATTCAGCGGGAACTGTGCATCGGCTGTTCCCACTGCATCAAGGTATGCCCTACGGAGGCCCTGAGGGTATCCGGCGGCAAGGCCATGCTCTACGCGGACTGGTGCATCGACTGCGGCCGGTGTTTCAGAATATGTCCCAGCCGTGCCATCCGGGTGGTGGACGATGACTTTGAGAATATATTTTCCTATAAGTACAGGGTACTGCTGGTCCCTGCCGTGTTCTATGCCCAGTTCGGGAAACGTATCCCGAGGAGAGTGATCAACGATATTCTCGGGGACATGGGCTTCTCTGAGGTGTGCACCGTGGAGCAGTGTGCGGATACCCTGGTGGACGAGATTAACGACTATGTCCGCAAGGCTGAGGAAAAACCGGTGGTGTCCTCCTTCTGTCCGGCGGTCATCCGGCTGATACAGGTGCGCTTCCCTTCGCTGATAGACCGCATAATGCTCCTGCTGCCCCCCATAGAGGTGACGGCGCAGTACTATGTGCGCAAATGGAAGATGAGCGGAGGCGATCCGTCGGAGCTGGGTGTATTCTACCTGACCCCGTGCATTGCCAAGATCGCCGCCGTCAAGTCTCCGGTCGGAGGGTACGAATCGCCCATCAGCGGAGTGATCAATATGGACTATGTCTACAACAAGGTCCTGCTGGCCTATAAGAATAAGAAATATCCCGAGGAGGGCTGCGGCACCGAGGCTGTCAATGACGCGGTGTCGTCCAAGGGACTTCTCTGGCCTCTGACAGGAGGCGAGGCCTCGCAGGTAGAGGGCCGGGCCCTGTCCATCGACGGGATGAGCAACGTAATAGAGTTCCTCGAGAAGCTGGAGGATGAGGAGATAGAGGAGCCTATCGACTATCTGGAACTCAGGGGCTGCGATGAGTCCTGTCCGGGCGGCATCCTGGTGCAGGGCAACCGCTTTCTGGTGGCGGACAACCTGAGGAACATGGCTGCGGAGGCCCCGGATACCCACCGCCTGTCGGAGGAGTACAAGCAGTTCTGCTCGGCCTACATCAAGATGGATGCCGTGGAGCCCCGCTCGATGGTCAAGTACGACAAGGATATCAACGTCGCCATAAAAAAGATGGAGATGGCGGGCATGTTGAGGAAGATACTGCCGGACATCGACTGCGGAGCCTGCGGCGCACCCAGCTGCGAGGCCCTGGCGGCGGATATTGTCCGGGATGACGCCACGCTGAACAACTGCATCTTCATGCAGGCCCGCTTCGAGAAGGAGGGCTCCCTCCAGGTATCGGAGGCCATAGACCTGATGGAACAGGTCTGGGGCAAGGACAGGTTTGTCAATAAGGAACAGACTAAAACAGAATAAAATCATGACAGTAAGAGAAATAGCGGAAAAATTGAATCTGAGGGTGTTTTCGGGAGAGGCTGGCCTGGACCGCGAGGTCACCGGCGGATATGTGTCGGACCTGCTGTCCGATGTGATGGGTTTTGCCAAGGACGGCTCGGTCTGGGTGACTCTCCAGACGCATAAGAACGTGATGGCTATCGCCACGCTCAAGGAACTTGCGGCGGTGGTTATAGTGAAGGGCTTCGAGCCGGAGGAGGATGCTAAGGAGGTCTCGGAGGAGGAGGGTATTCCCATCCTCGGCTCCAGTGAGCAGACATTCGAACTGGCCGGCCGGATATACAACCTTTTGAGCAGGGGGTGAGGTCATGAACCGTTTCAGGGCCGATCTGCACAACCATACTCTGTTGTCCCCATGCGGGGACATTGAGATGACGCCTGGCTTTATCGTGCGGACAGCTCTGAGAAAGGGATACGATATAATCGGGATTACAGACCACAATACGACTGTCCAGGCGAGGGAGATCCGGCGGATGGTGGGAGAGGGGGAACCCTACATTCTCTGCGGGGCGGAGATCACCACCCGGGAGGAAGTGCACTGCCTGGCCTTCGCGGACAGCGGGGAGAGCCTGGATGCCCTTCAGAATTTTCTGGACGACAGTCTCCCGAAGATACCGAACGACGAGGAGGTCTTCGGGTACCAGCTGGCTGTCAACGGGGCCGAGGAGGTGATTTACGAGGCGCCTTACCTGCTGATTTCAGCCATAGACCGGAGCATAGAGGAGGTGGCCGCCTTCGTGGCCTCGATAGGGGGGATTTTCATTCCGGCCCATATCGACAAGCCGCAGAACTCGGTAATATCCCAGCTGGGATTCGTCCCTCCGGACCTGCCTTTCGATGCCCTGGAGATATCGGCCCGCTGCGACCTGGACGGACTGCTGGCCTGGAATCCCTACCTCAAAAAGCTGGGCCCGGCCTTTATCCGTTCCTCCGACGCCCATTACCCCGAGGATTTCTGCCGGGCCGTCACCTGCTTCAATATGCCCTGCCGTGACTTCGAAGAGATACGGAAGGCCCTCCACGGTGAGGACGGAAGGAGCGTGGAGCCGGGATAAATGATTGTTTGACCTGAAATTTACCTGAAAGATGAATGACCTTTCCATGCACATCCTGGACATAGTCCAGAACTCCATCAGCGCCGGAGCCACCCGTGTCAGCCTGACCGTAGACGAGAATCCGGCCGCAGACCTGCTGACCATTGTCATAGGAGACAACGGACGGGGGATGACGCCGGAGCAGGTGAGCCGCCTCTCCGACCCGTTTTTCACCTCACGCACCACCCGCAAGGTGGGAATGGGCATACCTCTGCTCAAGCAGTCGGCGGAGCAGAGCGGGGGAGAGATCAGAATAACCTCGGAACCCGGACGGGGAACGGAGGTGACGGCGGTTTTCGGCTATTCCGACATTGACCGCCCGCCGCTCGGAGATGTTGCTAACGCTCTGATGATTACCGCCTCTTCCAATCCCCGGATGGACTTCATCCTCACCTACCGCTACAACGGGGAGGAGTATGTCCTGGATACCGCCGACGTCAAGGAAATTTTCGGGGAGGATGCCTTCTGCAACTTAACAATCGTAAAGAATATTGAGAAAATGCTTAAAGAAAATATCGACGAGGTTAGGAACTCTTAAATATTTTCATAAATTTGCATACCCCAACACTAATTTGTTAACCAAACTAACTGTATGAGTAAAATTAAGTCTCTTGACGAACTGCGTCAAATGAAAGCCCGGCTGGAGAGCCAGATGGATATCCGGGAGAAGAGCAATAATCCCGAGGCTCTTGTCCAGATACGGGTCGCCATGGCTACCTGCGGTATAGCGGCCGGAGCCCGCGTGGTGATGAACGCCATCATCGACCGCGTGGAGAGAGATAAGCTGCCGGTGATTGTAACTCAGGGCGGATGCATGGGATACTGCTATGCCGAACCTACAATCGAAGTGAAGCGTCCGGGTGAGGAACCGGTCGTCTTCGGTCACGTCAGTACGGACAAGGCCATGGAGATCATCGACAAGTATGTTCTCCACGGCGAACTCGTGGACGGTATTCTACCAGTCAATTATCAAACAATCGAGAAAAATTAGCCTGCCATGCCGAACTACAAAATGAGTTTACTGTGCTGCGGAGGTACGGGCTGCCGTGCGTCCGAGAGCGTGAGGATCGTCGAGAGGCTGAGGGAGGAGATTGCCGCCGCAGGGATGGACAATGACGTGCAGGTGGTGGTGACCGGCTGCTTCGGTTTCTGCGAACAGGGTCCTATCGTCAAGGTGATACCTGACAACACTTTCTACACCAATGTCAAGCCTGAGGATGCCGAGGAGATCGTCAAGGAGCATGTGGTCAAGGGCCGCAAGGTCACCCGCCTGCTCTATGAGGACCCCGACACCCAGAAGCACATCAGCGACTCGAAGCACATGGGCTTCTATCAGAAGCAGCTCCGTATCGCTCTGCGTAACTGCGGATTCATCAATCCCGAGAATATCGACGAATATATTGCCCGGGACGGCTACGAGGCTCTGGCCAAGGTGCTGCAGGGCACTCCCCAGGAGGCCATAGAGACCGTCAAGAAGTCCGGTCTGAGAGGACGTGGCGGCGGAGGATTCCCTACCGGCCTGAAATGGGAGATAGCCTCCAAGAGTCCAGGCAAGGAAAAATACGTGGTCTGCAACGCCGACGAGGGCGACCCCGGCGCGTTCATGGACCGCTCCATCCTCGAGAGCGACCCCAACTCGGTCATCGAGGCCATGGCCATCTGCGGTTACTGTATCGGGGCCTCGAAAGGTCTGGTGTACATCCGCGCCGAATACCCCCTGGCCGTCAAGCGTCTGCAGATAGCCATGAAGCAGGCCCGCGACTACGGTCTGCTGGGAGACGATATCCTCGGCTCGGGATTCAATTTCGACATAGAGATTCGTTACGGAGCCGGAGCCTTCGTCTGCGGTGAGGAGACTGCCCTCATCCACTCGATGGAGGGCAAGAGGGGCGAGCCTACCGTGAAGCCTCCGTTCCCCGCAGTCAGCGGTTATCTCGGCAAGCCCACCAACGTCAACAACGTGGAGACCTTCGCCAACATACCCGTGATCTTCCTCAAGGGACCCGAGTGGTTCGCTTCCATCGGTACCGAGAAGTCCAAGGGAACCAAGGTGTTCGCCCTGGCCGGCAAGATCAACAACGTGGGCCTCATCGAGGTGCCCATGGGTACGACCCTCCGCGAGGTCATCTACGACATCGGAGGCGGTATCAAGGGCGGCAAGGAGTTCAAGGCCGTCCAGACAGGAGGCCCCTCCGGCGGCTGCCTTACCAAGAAACATCTCGACACACCTATAGATTACGATAACCTTACCGCCGCCGGCTCGATGATGGGCTCGGGTGGTATGATCGTCATGGACGAGGACGACTGCATGGTGTCCGTGGCCAAGTTCTACCTCCAGTTCACCGTGGACGAGTCCTGCGGAAAGTGCGCCCCCTGCCGTATCGGCAACAAGCGCCTGGAGGAGATTCTCGACAAGATCACCAAGGGCAAGGGTACTATGGAGGATCTGGACTACCTCAAGAACCTCAGCAAGGTCATCAAGGACACCGCTCTCTGCGGTCTCGGCCAGACATCCCCCAATCCCGTGCTCTCGACCATCGACAACTTCTACGACGAGTACGTGGCCCACATCGTGGACAAACGCTGTCCCGCTCACAAGTGCCGCGCCCTCAGGGTCTACGCCATCGATCCCGACCGGTGCAAGGGCTGTACTGCCTGCGCCAGGGCATGTCCCGCCGGAGCCATCAAGGGCGAGGTCAAGCAGGCTCATGTCATCGACACGGAGAAGTGTATCCGCTGCGGTGCATGTCTGGAGAAATGTAAATTCAATGCGGTAACCGTTCAATAATCGTAACTGAGATGGATAAAATTAAACTTACTATAGACAACAGAGAGGTCGAGGTTGAAAACGGGACGACGATATTCCAGGCTGCCAGGCAGATGGGAATAGACATCCCGGCTCTCTGCTACATGAAACTGGATAACCTCGGAGTAGAGAACCGTCCGGGCGGCTGCCGCATCTGCGTGGTGGAGGTTGAGGGCCGCAGGAACCTGGCCCCCTCCTGCTCGACGGTCTGCACCCCCGGCATGGTGGTGCACACCCACACCATGAGAGTCATCAATGCCCGCAGGACTGTCCTCGAGCTGATTCTTTCGGATCACCCCAAGGACTGCCTGGTCTGCCCCAAGAACGGCCGCTGCGAGCTGCAGGATCTGGCTGCCCGTCTGGGCATCAGGGAGATACATTCCGTTGAGAATGCGGCGGTATCCACCTATAAGAAGGATACGTCGCCTTCCCTCAAGAGGGATATGGACAAGTGCGTGATGTGCCGCCGCTGCGAGACCATGTGCAACGACGTGCAGAGCGTGGGTGCCCTGAGTGCCGTAAACCGTGGCTTCATGGCTGTGGTCGCTCCCGCCTTCGAGCAGAGGCTGGTGGACAGCAACTGTACCTTCTGCGGCCAGTGCGTCGCAGTCTGTCCCACCGGAGCCCTGACCGAGGTGGACAACACCGGAAAGATTATTCAGGCCCTGATGGACCCTACCAAGAAGGTCATCGTGCAGACAGCTCCCGCGGTACGCGCCGCCCTCGGAGAGGAGTTCGGCATGGAGCCCGGCACCCTGGTTACAGGCAAGATGGTGGCCGCCCTGCGCCGCCTCGGTTTTGACGAGGTCTTCGACACTGACTTTGCCGCCGACCTGACCATCATGGAGGAAGGCTCCGAGCTTCTGGACCGTCTGGGACGTTATCTCCAGGGCGACAAGAGCGTGAAGCTCCCGATCCTGACCTCCTGCTGCCCCGCCTGGGTCAATTTCTTCGAGCACAACTATCCCGACATGCTGGACGTGCCTTCCTCCGCGAAGTCGCCCCAGCAGATGTTCGGAGCCATTGCCAAGATCTATTTTGCCGAGAAGATAGGAGTGGACCGCAAGGACCTGGTGGTAGTGTCCGTGATGCCCTGCCTGGCCAAGAAGTATGAGTGCCAGAGAGACGAGTTCAAGGTGGACGGCAACCCGGACGTGGATTACTCCATCTCCACCCGCGAGCTGGCATCGCTGATCAAGTCGGCCAACATCGACTTCCTCTCGCTGCCCGACGAGGACTTTGACGCTCCTCTGGGTGAGTCCACGGGTGCGGCTGTCATCTTCGGAGCCACCGGAGGCGTGATCGAGGCTGCCGTGCGTACTGCCTACGAGCTCTACACCGGCAAGAAGCTGGACCGTATCGACTTCAATGAGCTCAGGGGACTCGAGGGCATCCGTCATGCCACGATCGACTTCAACGGCCTGCCCGTGAACATCGGCATAGCCCACACCCTCGGCAATGCCCGCAAGCTGCTCGACGGTATCCGCGCCGGCATGTACAACTTCCACGCAATCGAGATCATGGCCTGCCCCGGCGGTTGTATCGGCGGTGCCGGCCAGCCCTTCCATCACGGGGACAGCAGCGTGATCAAGGCCCGTATGGACGCCATCTACCGTGAGGACGCCGGCAAGGCTCTCCGCAAGTCGCACGAGAATCCCTACATCATCAAGCTCTACGAGGAGTTCCTCGGCAAGCCTCTGAGCGAGAAGGCGCATCACCTGCTGCATACTCACTATTTCGACAAACACGATTAATTCTTAGAGACATCAGTTATGGACAAGATAGAATTGAACAAATGTCAGAAAGACAAGATCGCCGAGATTTGCGCCGAGTTCCACAACTCCCCCGGTGAGCTGATCAACGTCCTGCACAAGACCCAGGGACATTTCGGCTATCTGCCCGAGGAGGTGCAGCGCGAGATAGCCCGCTGCCTCCACATCCCGGTGGCCAAGGTCTACGGTGTGGTTACCTTCTATTCCTTCTTCACCATGCAGCCCAAGGGCCGTCACTCCATCTCGGTGTGCATGGGTACGGCCTGCTATGTCCGCGGAGCCGAGGGGGTGCTGGAGGAGATCAAGAAGGAGCTCAAAATCGACGTGGGCGGTGTCACCCCCGACGGGAAATTCTCCCTGGAGTGCCTGCGCTGCGTGGGCGCCTGCGGTCTGGCTCCCGTGATGCTCGTGGACGAGAAGGTCTACGGCCGTCTGGAGCCCAAGCAGATAAAGGGCATCCTCGCCCAGTACGAATAAAAGTTATTCCCTATTGAGTTGATTCCACGGGCGGTTCCGTTTCGGCGGGCCCGCCCTTTTTATTTCAGTATTTTATTGTATCTTTGCAGGTCAATTGAAATCAGTATATGAGCGAATACCCTTTAACAGAGAAATTACAGGAACTGAAGAAAAAATACGAGGCACTCTCGGAGCAGCTTTCCGGCTCCGACGTGATGTCCGACATGAAGAAGTACATCCAGCTCAACCGCGAGTACAAGGAACTGGAGCCTATCGTGGCTGCCGGCGACAAGTACATCAAGATGGTCGGGGATCTGGAAGGTGCGAAGGAGATTCTTTCCAAGGAGAAGGACGAGGATCTGCGCGAGCTGGCCAAGGAGGAGGTGTCCTCCATCGAGGGGCAGCTCCCGGGCATGGAGGAGGAGATAAAGCTCCTGCTCATCCCCAAGGATCCTCAGGACGAGAAGAACGCCATCGTGGAGATCCGCGGCGGTACAGGAGGAGACGAGGCGGCAATCTTCGCCGGGGACCTTTTCCGCATGTATGCCAAGTACTGCGAGCGTAAGGGATGGAAGCTCGAGATCAACAGCCAGTCCGAGGGCGCTGCCGGCGGATACAAGGAGATAATATTCAAGGTGTCGGGCCAGGGTGTCTACGGTACGCTGAAGTATGAGAGCGGAGTGCACCGCGTACAGCGTGTGCCCCAGACCGAGACCCAGGGCAGGGTGCATACTTCGGCCGCTTCTGTGGTCGTGCTGCCCGAGGCCGATGAGTTCGACGTGGAGATCAACATGAACGATATCCGCAAGGATACCTTCTGCTCCTCAGGCCCGGGCGGCCAGTCGGTGAACACCACTTACTCGGCCATCCGTCTGACCCACATCCCGACCGGCATAGTGGTGCAGTGCCAGGACGAGAAGTCTCAGCTCAAGAACTTTGACAAGGCCCTGGCCGAGTTGCGTACCCGTATCTACAACATGGAGTACGAGAAGTATCTCAACGAGATGTCCAAGAAGCGCAAGACCATGGTGTCCACAGGTGACCGCTCGGCGAAGATCCGCACCTACAACTACCCTCAGTCCCGCGTGACCGACCACCGCATCAACTACACGATGTACAACCTGCCCGTCTTCATGGACGGCGACATCCAGGAGGTCATCGACCAGCTGACCATCGCCGAGAACGCAGAGCGTCTGAAGTCGGCGGCAGAGTAGCGGCCGGCCGTACTGTCGGTTATAGACTTACCAGCATTCGAGCTTGTCCTGAATTTCGGGCAAGCTTTCTTTTTTGAATACGGGGTTCCTGATGCCGGCTTTCTTCTGACTGCGGTAGTCGCTGAGCAGCCTGAAGGCCTGGGGGGAGAGTATCATGATGGCGATAAGGTTGCACAGGGCCATCAGCGCCATGGTCAGGTCGGCCAGGGCCCATGCCAGGTCGAGGGTGATGAGGGCTCCGCAGAGCACCATCCCGGCTACGAGGATGCGGTAGCAGTTCAGTACCCATTTTTTCTTCGTGATGAAGCGGATATTGGCCTCGCCGTAATAGTAGTTGCCTATCACGCTGCTGAAAGCGAACATCAGGATAGTCAGGGCGATGAAGATCTCGCCGACTGGTCCTATCTGTGCGGTCAGGGCGGTCTGGGTGAGCTGGATGCCGTCCACCGAGGCGTCGCTGACTCCGCCAATGAGGATGATGAAGGCGGTGCAGGAGCAGATGACCAGGGTGTCGGTGAAGACTCCGAGGGCCTGGATGAGGCCCTGCTTTACGGGGTGGGTGGTATCGGCTGTGGCAGCCACGTTCGGAGCTGAGCCCATACCTGCCTCATTGCTGAACATTCCGCGCTTGACGCCCTGCATGATGGTGGCGCCGATGCCTCCTCCGGCCAGTTCCCTCCAGCCTCCGCCGTTGCCGTCCCCGAATCCGAATGCATCGGAGACGATCAGGCCCAGCACCTCAGGTATTTCCTTGATATTCATGGCTATGATGACAAGCGCCAGGGCGATGTAGAGAAGTGCCATCACGGGGACCAGCAGGCTGCTCACGCCGGCGATGCGCCGGATGCCGCCGAAGATGATCACGAGGGTCAGGACGGTGAGGATGATGCCCATCCACCGGGCCGGTACGTTGAACGCCAGTTCCCATGAGGCGCAGATGGTATTGCTCTGCACTGAGTTGAATGCAAAGCCGAATGTTATAGAGATGAGTACTGCGAAGAGCACTCCCATCCAGCGTTTGCCGATGCCACGTTCCATATAGTAGGCCGGTCCTCCGATGAAGGTGCCGTCCTTTGCCGGACGCTTGTACAGCTGGGCTAAGGTCGACTCCACGAAGGCGCTCGCACTGCCGAAGAGGGCCATTATCCACATCCAGAACACTGCGCCGGGGCCGCCCACGACTATTGCCGTAGCCACACCTGCCAGATTGCCCGTGCCGACACGGCTGGCGATGGATACAGCGAAGGCCTGGAACGAGGAGATGCTGCGCTTGCCGTCCTTGCCGCTGTCCTTGGACCTCCTTTCGGTCAGCAGACGCAGCATCTCAGGTACCGACCTGAACTGAAGGAAGCCGGAACGCACTGTGAACCATACTGCGCAGATGATGAGAACGCCTACCAGCAGGTAGGACCAGATGATATCATTCGTGGATGATATGAGAGCCTGTAGTTTTTCCATAGATTACAAATATAGGAAATCCTTGTTATCTTCGCGCTGGAGAAATGTAATTTTTATAGGAACAATGAAAACAACAGGTATGTACAGAATGTGGATGCTGTTCGTCAGCCTTTTATGCTTGGTTACCGTTGCCGGGGCTCAGACTTCCGACGGTCCTTATATCATGTATCAGGAGGACGGTACTGTCAGGATGGTGTCGGTGACTCCGGAGGGACGGCTGGTGGATACCCTTCTGGCCTCATTGCCGGAGGATTATGGCTTCACCGTAGTCTCCAGTGATCAGGAGCATTGTTTCGATGTATCGCTGCATCCGGTGGAGCGGCCGGATTGGAAGACAGAGCAGCCGGACAGGATCTTCGTTACTTCCGACCCGCACGGCAACCTGGACTGTTTCATAAGCCTGCTGCAGGGAAACGGGGTGATAGACGCGGACTGCAACTGGAACTTCGGGGCGAACCAGCTGGTGGTCATCGGGGATGTGTTCGACCGGGGCAATGATGCCGTGCAGATACTCTGGCTGATATATCAGCTTGAGGCGGAAGCGGCTCAGGCCGGAGGACGGGTGGATTACCTCCTGGGCAACCATGAGCCTATGGTGCTGATGAACGACCTGCGCTATGCCAAGCCCAAATATACGCAGCTGGCGGATACTCTGGGCATGAAATATGCGGATCTGCTCTCTCCTTCCTCCGAACTTGGCAGGTGGCTCTCCGTGCGCAACACCATGCAGATGTCGGGCCGATGTCTCTTCGTGCACGCGGGCCTGAGCAGTGATTTCTACAGGCAGAACCTGGACATCCCCTTTGTCAATGAGCAGGTAAGCGCCGGCCTTTACAAGACCAAGGCGGAGCGGAAGGAGGCCTCTCCGATGATATACTTTCTCATGGGCAGCAGCGGTCCTCTGTGGTACCGCGGCATGGTAAGGGATGCGGAGAAGTACCATCCCCTGGCCGCGGACACCCTCGGTCTCATCCTGGACCGGTATCAGGCGGACCGCGTAATCGTGGGACACACTATCTTTGACGACATCTCCACTTTCTATGACGGCCGGGTAATAGCGGTGAATGTGGACAATGCGGAGAACCGCGAGGCCGGTCTGGGCAGGGGCATCCTCATCGAAGGGGACAGCATCTATGTGGTGGGGGACAAAGGTATTCTGCGCAGGCTGTGATTTGGTGCTGTTGCCCACCTCTGATTTCCTGCGTTGCCCCTCTCTGATTTCTGCGCAACGGCAAGGCTCGTACCGAGGTCCGTACCGCAACGGCAGCGTTTTCCGTGATTTGGTGCCGTTGCGGTGTCTGCGTTTAATAGATTTTGCGCCCCTGCCGCAAGCCATTTAATTTGTCTGACAGGCTGTTAGCCCGGTAGTATCTCGTCGATTATATGTCTTTAGTCTATGATGCACGTATTCGACTTTATCGTTCAATAGATATTTCACGTATTCAAGATTATCGTGTTTGCAAAAATACCCTTTTTCTTGGATTCTGCAAGATAGTATAAAACATCTGCCGCCGGGCAAATAAGTGTGACGAAGCGATCAAACGCATAGAAACACAACGAGCAGCAATGACCCCAGAAGAACGTGCCGGTTGGGACGAGGCTGACAGAGCAGTATTCGAGCGTTGGCAGGATGAGGCCAATACTAATGCAATCCTTGATGGATATGAGCCGGAAGATGGAGAAGATCCTGATTTCAATCCGTTCAGAAAAGTTTTGTCTTTATAATCAGTTGCATTCCTGAACCAGATGCGGCTCAATCCAGTAAATTTGTTATCTTTGCAGTGCGGTGGAGTGCGCCCGCAAGGGTGGCGTCTGCTGCTCCGAGCCGGCAGAGATGTCGGCTTATTTAGTTGTTGAGGATGTTGAGATAAAGCTTGTGCACCTCTTCTGAAGACAAATTGGCCATAGTTGCGACTTTCTTTTCCGGCAGAAGTCGCGACTATGGCCAAATTATTAAAGGGCAGAAATGGTCAGCGATTTACTTTCCCTTTTTTGTCACTTTTAAGTACTATAACAAGTAGTGCTATAAGCATGAGCGACACCAGAAAAGGAATCTCCACAATCGGTATTATTCCAAGTACAGTCATCGTAATCTAATGCTGATACGTAAATATACGCAAACATTTTCAGATATATAAACTTTCACTTCAGACACTCAGTATCGTAGATGAGTACCTAGGAGATCTGCCGTCTGATTTCTCCCGTAATTCCGGCCATCATATTCGTACGACTCCTTCGGAAGGAGTGGGAAAGTGGCAGCAATTGCGGCAGTGCGAAGTAATGGTAAGTACTGACGCAGGGTGGAATCGTATGTGCTGGAAGGTCAGTTGCTTGCAGGGGTGGCGTGTGCTTTCGGCAGGTATGTATATGGCCGAAAAGCTCTCGTTGTGTTTCTATGTGTCAGTATCTCAGTTTGTTGTGAAAATAGGGCGCCTCTCTGCTTACCGTTATTCAGTCTATGGTGCAGTCCACCTTTGGAAGGTGGGACGTTTTCCGGCCATTTTCGCTCACCTTCGGAAGGTGGAATTTCGCCGTTGTGCTCACGGAACGCCCTCTGGGCTATTGTGGCTCGGTTTTACATTTTCTACCTGCTTGTCCACCTTTGGAAGGTGGGACGATATCGCGGGGAAATTGCGCACCTTCCGAAGGTGAGGGCGTAAGCGAAAATGTGGCTACAATCCCTGTATGCGTTGGCCGAAGGTATCTTGTCGGGACGTAGCGACAAAGCCCTTCCCTGGGGGACAGTTCGCAGTTCGGGAGGGTTGGGAGGGGAGTACTCCCCAGTCCACCATGCCTTCGGTCTGGTGGGCTGCTTACCTCATCAGACCGAAGGCCTGATGAGGTAGCCGCCGGCGTCGCCGCCCTCGGGCCCGAGCTCGATGATGTGGTCGGCGGCAGCGATGATGTAGGGGTTGTGCTCGACGACGACGATGGTGTGGCCGCGGTCGAGGAGGGCGCGGAAGGAGGCGAGGAGTTTCTCGATGTCGTCGAAGTGGAGGCCGGTGGTGGGCTCGTCGAAGATGAAGAGGATGGGCTTGTCGGCCTGGCGGGAGCGTCTGGCGGTGCCGGAACCGGATGGGGATGGACCTTGACCGGGGATGCTGTCACCTGTGATGCTGTCTGAGGCGGAGTTCTGGCTGTTCGGTGTGGCAGGGATGGGGGCAGAGTCCTTGCCGAGGCCGAGGAAGTAGGCGAGCTTGACGCGCTGGCTCTCGCCGCCGCTGAGGGTGCTGCTGTTCTGGCCGAGGGCGATGTAGCCGAGGCCGACGTCGTGCAGGGGCATGAGCTTGGAGGCGATGCGGATGGCGGCGGGCTCGCCGGTGGAGGAGAAGAATTCGATGGCCTCGTCTACGCTCATGTCGAGCACGTCGCTGATGTTCTTGCCGCGGTAGCGGACTTCGAGCACGTCCTGGATGAAGCGTTTTCCGCCGCAGGACTCGCAGGTCATGACGATGTCGGCCATGAACTGCATGGGTATCTTGACTGTGCCCTCGCCGAGACATTCGGGACAGCGGCCTCCGTCGATGTTGAAGGAGAAGTGTGAGTGCCCGAAGCCGTTGACTTTGGCCAGCGGCTGTTCGGAGAAGAGCTTGCGGATGTCGTCGTAGGCCTTGATGTAGGTTACGGGGTTGGAGCGGGAGCTGCGGCCTATCGGGTTCTGGTCCACGAATTCGACCGAGGATATGCGGTCCAGGTCGCCCCGGAGCTCGCGGAACGAGCCGGGCTTGGCCCCCACCTGGTTGAGCATGCGGTTGAGGGCAGGGTAGAGGATATCGCCCACGAGGGTGGACTTACCCGAGCCGCTGACTCCGATGACGGCGGTCATGACGTTGAGCGGGAAGCGCACGTCGATGTTCTTGAGGTTGTTCTCGCAGGCATCGCAGACCTCGATGTACTGCTTCCAGGGGCGTTTGACCGGGTCGATGGAAATCTTCTTCCGACCCAGCAGATATTCTAAGGTCAATGACTGTGGCCAGGCGGCCAGCATCTCCGCAGCATCAGCATCAGAAATGTCCGAAGCCGGAGGAGGCCCGCAGTAGACCACCTCGCCTCCGTGTTTTCCGGCCCTCGGGCCGATGTCTATCAGCCAGTCCGCGCTCCGGATGATCTCCTCGTCGTGCTCCACGACTATCACCGTGTTGCCGAGGTCCCTCAGCCGCTTGATGACTTCGATGAGCCGTCCGGTGTCCCGGCTGTGCAGTCCGATGGAGGGCTCGTCGAGGATGTACATCGAGCCGGTCAGGCTGTTGCCGAGGGAGCAGACGATACTGATGCGCTGGCTCTCGCCGCCGCTGAGGGTGTTGGACGCACGGCTCAGGGTCAGATAGGACAGGCCCACGTGGTCGATGTACTCCAGGCGGTCGCGTATCTCCTTCAGCGCCCTGGCGGCTATTTTCTCCTCGTATGCAGTAAGCCGCAGTCCATCGAAGAACGCTATCAGGTCCTTGATGCTCATGGTCATGAGCTCGTGGATGTTGCGTCCCCCGATGCGCACGTACAGGGCCTCCCTGCGCAGCCGGCTGCCTCCGCACTCGCGGCAGACGGTCTTGCCGGAGTAGCGGCTGATCATGTACTTGTTCTGTATCTTGTACCGCTTGGCTTCGAGCTCCTTGAAGAACGGATAGATGCCGGTGATGTACCGGTTGCCGTTCCAGAGGTCGCTCTTTTGCTTGGCCGTGAGGTCCTTGTAGGGGGTATGCACCGGGAATCCGAATTTGTCCGCATTGGCCAGTACCTCCTCCTTGAAATACTTCATTACCTCTCCCTTCCAGCAGGCCACGGCGTCCTGATAGACGGACAGGGCTTGATTGGGGATGACCAGCGACTCGTCGATGCCGATGATCTTGCCCAGGCCCCCGCAGACGGGGCAGGCTCCCACCGGGCTGTTGTAGTTGAACATCCATTCCGTAGGCTCGGAGAACTGCATGCCGTCCGCCTCGAAGAGGGAGGAGAACCGCAGCAGGGCGTGTCCGTCCACGGCGGGGGAGAATGCGCAGGCGATGTGCCCCTGCCCCTTGTCGAATGCCGTGCGCACGGAGTCCATTGTCCTGTTCTCCGTCTCCTCGTCCGCAAATGTGCTGCTGTCGAAGGGGATACGGTCCACCATCAGGGCTACCTCCCGTCCCTCGGCGCGGCTGATGTCGGCCAGGAGCGAGTCGATCTTCTCCATCCGCCCGGCATTGTCCCCCGAGGGCAGAATGTACAGGCGGGAGAATCCCTCCTCCTTGAGATTGAGCAGCCTTTCGACGCGGCAGGCCTCCTCCTCCCAGTGTATGTCCGCGAGGATGAAGCAGATACCGGGCGAATATTCCTCGTCGGAAGGGTCTCCGGCCGGTAGGGAGGCAGCGAGCGAGTGCAGCCGTTCCATGACGGAAGCCACTGTGTCGCAGCGCACTTCCTCTCCGGTGACGGGGGAATAGGTACGGCCGATCTTGGCAAAGAGCACCCGCAGGTAGTCGTAGATCTCGGTGGTGCTGCCGACGGTGGAGCGGGGGTTGCGGGTATTGACCCTCTGCTCTATGGCGATGGCGGGCGGGAGGCCGGAGATACTCTCGACCGGCGGTTTGGACATCCTCCCGAGGAACTGGCGGGCGAAGGAGGAGAGGCTCTCGGCGAAACGGCGCTGTCCCTCCGCAAAGAGGGTGTCAAAGGCAAGGGAGGTCTTGCCCGAACCGCTGACTCCGGTGATGACGGTCAGGCGGTTGCGGGGGATGTCGACGTCGATGCCCTTGAGGTTGTTGGCCTCGGCATTTTTAATGTGGATGTATCCTTCTTCCGGTTGTTCCATGTTATCTTTCTATTTTGAAATTCTGACTGCCGACAGCACTCCGCGGGTCTTGCGGATGGCGGAGATGATCTTGTCGAGGACGGAATTGGATGAGACGAATATCTGCATGCGGATGTCGAACTCGCCGGCGCTGCGGCCTGCTCTCGGGGTCATGGACGAGGACCGCAGGGAGGCCCCGAAGTCCGTGACTGTCTTGATGACGGACGAATAGGCGGCGGAGTCATCGGTGATGACCTTGACGGTGGTCTGGAAGCTGCTGGTGGTGGAGGTCTCCTTCCAGCGCACCTTCTGGATGCGGTAGGGGTAGTTCTCGATGAGGCGGGCGGCGTTGGGGCAGGACATGCGGTGGATCTTGATGCCGTCCTTGACGGAGACGAAGCCGAAGACCTCGTCGCCGTAGATGGGGTTGCAGCAGCGGGCCATCTTGTAGGAGACGTTGCTGAGCTTGCCGTCGATGACCAGGTAGTCGTCGGTGGAGCTGTCCCTGGCGGCGCCTGCGGCCTCCTTGTTGCCGGCATTGTCCTTAGGGGGCAGGGATGAAGGGGTTGCGGTGGCTTCCTCCTCGCCCTGCTGCTTGCGGGAGATGTAGGACTTGACGTCCATGATGTCTACCTTCTCATCGGCGATGGCGGCGTAGAAGTCACTGATGGTCTTGAGCTTGTACTTCTTGCAGAGGATGGTGAGGTCCTCGTCGGGAAGCTCCATCTTCCAGTTCTTGAGACGGCGCTCGAGCAGTTCCCGGCCAGTGGCGGCTTTCTTTAGCTCCTCTTCCTTTAGCTTGACCTTAATCTTGTTGCGGGCCTTGGAAGTGACCACGAAGTTGAGCCAGTCGGGGGAGGGACGCTGGTTCTTGCCGCTCTTGATCTCTACGACCTGGCCGGTGCTGAGCCGGTCCTTGATGGAGGCGGGCCTGCCGTCGATGGTGGCGCCCACGCACTTGAGACCTAAGTTGGTGTGGATGTTGAAGGCGAAGTCCAGGACCGTGGCGCCCTTGGGCAGCCGGCGCAGCTCTCCGTCGGGGGTGAAGACGAAGACGTCCTCAGAGAGGAAGCGGGAGACGTATTCGTAGTCGTTCCTGCTGCCGCTTTCGAGGATGTTGCGCACGCTCTGGAGCCAGGGGGTCAGGCCTTTCTCCTCCTTGATGCCCTTGTAGGCCCAGTGGGAGGCGTGCCCGTTCTCGGCCTCGTCGTCCATGCGGCGGGTGCGGATCTGCACCTCCACGAAGATGTCGCCCCTGAACTGCACGGTGATGTGCAGGGACTCGTAGCCGCTGCTCTTGGGCTTGGATATCCAGTCCCTGAGCCTGGAAGTGTCGGGCCGGTATTCGTCAGTGACTATGGAGTAGGCCTTCCAGCACAGCTCGTGCTCTTTCTCGAGGCTGACGGCGGGGGTGTCGATGATAAGGCGGACGGCCAGCAGGTCCATGACTTTCTCGAAGGGGATGTCCTGCTTCTGCATCTTCTTCCAGATGGACCAGGGGGCCTTGGTGCGCTGCTTGTAGGTGACTTTGATGCCGGCTTCGGAGAGCTTCCGCTTGATGGGGATGAGGAAGGCGTTCAGCAGCTCCTCGCGCTCGGCGGCGGTGGCTTTCAGCTTGTTGTTGATCTCCCGGTATTTCTCCGGCTCGGTGCAGCGGAAGAAGATGTTCTCGAGCTCGGTCTTGATGCTGTAGAGTCCCAGCTGATGGGCAATGGGGATGTACAGGAACATGGTCTCGGTGACCTTCCGCTCCTGGGAGGTCTTGGGCAGCAGCTCGATGTTGCGCATCACGTCGAGGCGGTCGGCTATCTTGATGAGCATGACCCTCGGGTCGCGGGAGTAGGAGACGATAAGGCGTTTGTAGTTCTCGGCCTCGAGGCGGGTCTCCTTGGGCTTGATGGCAGCTATCTTGTTGAGGCTCTGCGCTATGTCTATGATTCCAGGGGAAAATGCTCCTTTCGGGAGGCTCTGCGTCACTTCCGGGTAGAACCGGATGGTCTCATGAAGAAATACGGCAATGACGCTCTCGTAGCCGAGGTGGATGTCCTCAGCCACGATGCGGGCCACTCCGAGGGGATGCTCGATGAAGGGGTGCCGGTTCTCCCGGAGCTTGTCCTTCATCGCGTCGTCGGCTATGCGGTAGGCTCTGAGTATCTGCTCCTGCTGCTCTTTCTGCGGATAGCAGGCGAGGATGGCGCTGAGGGTGTCTTCTGCTGTGTTCATTTCCTTAGTTTCATTAGTCCGTACATCTCGTCCCTGTACTTGGCTGCCGCGGGGAAGTCGAGGGCCCTGGCGGCTTCTTCCATCTTCTTCTTGGCGGCTTCTATGGCCTCAAGCAGCTGCTTGGGGCTCATCTTAGATATCACCGGATCTTCTGCCACGTAGCGTACATTTTCTTCCTCATCGGGCTCCTTGTAGGCTCCGCTGATGGCGGCTAAGGAGTTCTTCTTGTCGTTGCGCACCTGGGTGGGGGTGATGTGGTGCTTCTCGTTGTACTCCGCCTGTTTTGCCCTGCGCCGGTTGGTCTCGTCGATGGTCTTCTGCATCGAGCCGGTGACGGTGTCCGCGTACATTATCACAAGACCATTCAGATTTCGTGCCGCGCGTCCCGCGATCTGGGTCAATGCCCGGTCCGAACGCAGGAATCCTTCCTTGTCCGCGTCGATTATCGCTACCAGCGAGACATCCGGCAGGTCCAGTCCCTCGCGCAACAGGTTGACACCCACCAGTACGTCGAATCTTCCGGCCTTGAAATCCTCGATAATCTCCACCCTTTCCAGTGTGTCCACGTCCGAGTGGATGTAGCGGCAGCGCACCTGCCGTTTTGTCAAGAATTTCTCCAGTTCCTCTGCCATCCTCTTGGTGAGGGTGGTGACCAGCACGCGCTCGTCCTTCTCCGTGCGCAGCTCTATCTCCTCCATCAGGTCGTCGATCTGGTTCTTGGACGGGCGCACGTCTATCGGAGGGTCCAGCAGGCCGGTGGGACGCACCACCTGCTCTACGATAAGACCCTCGCTCTTCTCCAGCTCGTAGTCACCGGGGGTCGCGCTGACAAATACCCTCTGTCCGAGAATATTCTCGAACTCGTCGAATTTCAGGGGCCGGTTGTCCGCAGCGGCGGGGAGGCGGAAGCCGTATTCGATCAGCACCTCTTTTCTGGAGCGGTCGCCTCCGTACATGGCCCTCACCTGCGGAAGGGTGACGTGGCTCTCGTCGATGAATGTGATGAAGTCCTTAGGGAAATAGTCTATGAGGCAGAATGGCCGCTGTCCGGCGCTCCGTCCGTCGAAGTACCGGGAATAATTCTCAATGCCCGGGCAGTAGCCCAGCTCCTTGATCATCTCCATGTCGTATTCGACCCTCTTCTTGAGGCGGTTGGCCTCGTGCTGCTTCCCTATGGAACTGAAATACTCGCACTGCTGCATCATGTCGTCCTGGATCATGCGTATGGCGTGGGCGGTGCGCTCCTTGGTGGTGACGAAGATGTTGGCGGGGTATATCGATATCTCCTCGAGGCTCTCGAGGCTCATGCCGCTGACCGGGTCGATGATCTCAATCTCTTCTATCGTGTCTCCGAAAAATACGATGCGGCAGCCGCTGTCCACGTAGGCCAGGTAGATGTCTATCGTGTCGCCCTTCACGCGGAAGGTGCCGCGCTTGAAGTCGGCGTCGCTGCGGTTGTAGAGGGCGTCGACGAGGCGGTAGAGGAGCTTGTTGCGGCTGATGCGCTGGCCGGTATGGAGGGCAATGGTGTTGTCGTGGAAGTCCTGCGGGTTGCCGATGCCGTAGAGGCAGGATACGGAGGAGATGACTATCACGTCGCGGCGGCCGGAGAGCAGGGCTGAGGAGGCGGAGAGGCGCAGCTTTTCGATCTCGTCGTTGATGCTCAGGTCCTTCTCTATGTAGGTGTCGGTCACCGGCAGGTAGGCTTCGGGCTGGTAGTAGTCGTAGTAGGAGACGAAATACTCCACGGCGTTGTCCGGGAAGAATGACTTGAACTCGCCGTAGAGCTGGGCCGCTAAGGTCTTGTTGTGGCTGAGTATCAGGGCCGGCCGCTGCAGCCTCTCGATGACGTTGGCCATCGTGAACGTCTTGCCCGAGCCGGTGACTCCGAGCAGGGTCACGGCGTCCGCACCGGCATTGACTGCCTCGCAGATCTCCTTGATGGCCTCAGGCTGGTCGCCTGTGGGGCGGTATGGGGACTGAATCTTGAACGGCATAGTTTATAGCATCATGGTGAGGTAGAAGATGAGCAGTGTGCGCTTTTTCATCACCGGGTAGGAGATGATGTCCGGGTCGTCGGTGGTCTTGTAGGTGTGGCGGTGGAAGCCGGAGGTGAATACTAAGGCGGGGATGCCGGCCCGGTGGAAGACGATCTGGTCGGAGAGCTGATAGAAGAGCTCGGTGAAGTTCTTGCTGCCGTAGAAGGTGTGGTCGATGTCTAAGCCGATGTTGTAGTAGCGGTTGCACATGTCGATGAGGCCGCGGCTCTCCTTGCGCAGGGTCTGCTCGCCGAGGACTATCACGAAGTTAGTGTCGGCCTCGTGGACAGGCTCGAGGACTGTGCCTATCTGGTCGATGTTGATGGCGCAGAGGATGCTGTCGGTCATTTCTCTCTCCTGCAGCCTGCCGACAAGGGCCTTGGATCCGGCCATGTTGAGTTCCTTGGCGTCGAGGGCGGCGAAGATGATGTTCTTGTCCGGGCCGGTTTTAGTTTTTTTCATGGTACCCAGCATGTCGGCGAGGTTGAGCAGGACGGTCACTCCGGAAGCGTTGTCGTCGGCGCCGTTGTAGACGTTGCCGTTCAGGATGCCGAGGTGGTCGTAGTGGGCCGAGATGAGCACGTATTCATCGGAGGGTACGGCGCTGCGGACTATCCCGACCACATTGCGTCCGCGGGTACCGCTCAGGCTGTCGGCGATGAAGGGTTGGTAGAAACTGCCTCCGAAGAGGGGTTCCAGGCCGTACTGCCGGTAGAGTACCTCGATGAACCGCGCTGCGGACATTCCGGCATTTGTCCCGGTGGCCCGTCCCTCGCTCATGTCGTCTGCCAGCCATTCCATGATGCGCTCCTGCTTGGCCTGATAGATGATCTGCTCGTACATCGTGTACGGGCCGAGCGACCGCCTGCGCTCCTGCGCATGCATGGCCGTGGACGCGGCAATCAGCAGGGCAGTCAGCAATATTTTCATTGTCCTTACCACAGCTATTCTATTTTCTTGATGATTTTGCCGGGACGTCCCCGATGACCACATTTTTCCTGAAACGTGCCTCATCGCTCATCCTGTCCATAAACTCGTATATATCAGGGGCGTGCGGCGCCTTCCCTGTCCTGACGTAATCCAAGAATTCCTGTAGTTCCATACCGTGTCGAATTAATCGCGCGAATATACGAAGTTTTTACCTTTCGTGACGGCCTGACAGAAATAGAATACTTATCTTTGTCGTATTATGGAAAATTTACTCGAATTACAGAACTTGGAGAAGATGCACGAAGATGGCCGCTTGGAGGTAAAAAGTGCCCGTGGAGGTATTCCCGAGTCGTTGTGGGAGACGTATTCGGCATTTGCCAATACGGATGGAGGCAGTATTGTTCTCGGAGCAAGGGAAAGAACGGACCATACGATAGAGATTGTAGGGGTGCACGATGCCTTCAAATTAAAAACAGATTTGTGGAATTTGCTCAACAATCGTCAGAAGGTAAGTGTCAATCTACTTGCAGACGGGTTGTTGAGAATTGAAAAAATAGAAGGAAAGGACGTCATAGTGATGGATGTGCCGCGGGCAGACCGCACGTCACGTCCGGTATACTGCGGCATGGATCCACGCTCCGGCAGTTATAGGCGGAACGTATCATCCTACGGCTGCCGGGTTGCTTATTTTCGGCTATGAGTATGAGATCCTGAGGGAGTTCCCTCAATATTTCCTCGATTATCAGGAGAACCGTCAGGTCGCCTCTACGCGCTGGACTGATCGTATAGTGTCCTCGTCAGGAGATTGGAGCGGAAATGTATTTGATTTTGTGTCGAAGGTCATTCCGAAGCTGACATCTGGCCTCAAAGTACCATTCGTGCTGAAAGGCTCTCAGCGTGTGGATGATACGCCCGTTCATAAAATAATCAGAGAGGCTCTTACCAATGCTTGTGTCCATGCTGATTTTTATGGACGCAGGGGACTTGTTGTTACAAAGGGCAAAGACGGTTTCACATTCGCGAATCCTGGAAGGATGCGTGTCGCCAAGGAAGTTGCAATGGAGGGAGGGGTTTCAGATCCGAGGAATGGAATTATGCTGAAGATATTCTCAATGGTAAATCTTGGAGAAAGAGCAGGTAGTGGTCTGTGCAGTATCTGCAATGTGTGGGAGAAAGTTTTTCACACTGCAGCTGAGATTATGGAAGCGGAAGATGTGGACAGGGTAATTTTGAAGTTGTATAACGGAGGCAATGAGCAGGATGTAGATGCGATGCTTGGGCTCTATGAGACAAAAGATGAACTGAATGTGGTCGGAGACTCAGGAAAATATGTAAGTGGATATACTGTTGCAGATGCCGATAAATTGTCGACAAAGTCACAGATTATCGATAAATTGTCGATAAACGCTGGAAATGTCGACAAATTGTGCGAAATACTGCTTTATTTAAGACAGAATCCTCACTCAAGTACAGCTTCCGTAGCACAAACGCTGGGAGTCAGTGTCTCCAGTGCTAAAATCTACTTGCGCAGACTCGTCGATGCCGGCCTCATTGTTCCGCACGGGGCCAATAAGAACCGTACCTACTCTTTGGTATGACAGCCGTGCTTTGCAACGTTATGGAGCAACGGTATTTTTTCAGGCCGAGAGTCGGCAATGACTATCAGGATGGGTTCATGGGACTCAGGACCCTGGTGCTCGGGGCGTACCACTACTGCTGGTACGACAAGTGCCGGTATTTCAAGGAGTGCGTTATGGTAGGCCGTGCAGCGGACTACGACACCGTCTGCCCTGAGTATGAGCGGATGAGCGACAGGGATTATTACCGGCTGTCCAACAGCAATGTCATCGAGATTGATTCCTATCTCGAGGGCGAGCACTATCCGGCGACAGCTCGTTTACCCACAAGATGCTCTACCGGTTGAACCGATTATAGCCGTTTATAATCGTTTATAAACGTTTCGAGACTGGCTTCATTGTTCCGGATGTTGTATTTTTGCAGGTGAAACTTTAAATGAGAACGAGATGAAAAAGTATTTGGACCCGAAGGCCGATTTGACATTCAAGAAAGTGTTCGGCGAGCACAAGGATTTGGTGATCAGTTTCCTGAACGCGATGCTTCCGTTCGGGAGCGAGGATGAGAAGATTGTCAGTGTGGAGTATCTTAACCCAGAGTTGGTGCCGGTCAACCCATTGCGTAAGGACAGTATAGTGGATGTCCGGTGCAAGGATGTCCGCGGACGGCAGTTCATAGTGGAGATGCAGATGATGTGGACGCCCGAATACAAGCAGCGGGTGCTGTTCAATGCATCAAAGGCATACGTCAGCCAGTTAGGAAAAAGCCAGCATTACGAATTGCTTCAGCCTGTTTATTCATTGAACCTGTTGAATGATACATTCTCCGATAGTGAGGAATATTACCACGACTATCAGATAGTTGAGATGGAAGAGACAAATGAAGTGATTGAAGGGCTGCGGTTTATTTTTATAGAACTTCCGAAGTTCAAGCCTAAAAGTTACGGTGACAAGAAAATGCAGGTGCTGTGGTTGCGTTATCTGACAGAAATAGATGAGGATACCCGCGAAGTATCCAAAGAATTGCTGGAAAATCCGGAAATAAGCAAAGCTGTTGAAGAACTGGAAAAATCAGCTTTTACAGAGGAAGAACTGCTGGGGTACGATCATTTTTGGGATATGATAGCAGCAAATAGATTGCTGATGATCGGCTCGGAAAGGAAAGGACATAAACGGGGACATGAGGAAGGATATAAGGAAGGAATCACTCAAGGGCATCAGGAAGAGCGGGTCAGGAATGCCCGCGCGATGAAGTCCAGGGGATTCCAGCCGGACATCATTTCTGAGATAACCGGGTTGTCGCTATCGGAGATAGCGGAATTATAGTCAGAGCAATGAATTTTCAAGAGAAACTAGTTTCGTCTGTCATGACTCCAGCACTCCTTTTTCTTTCATATATGAGATAAGGTCTTTCATGAGGTATTCCTTGCTGAAGGTATGCAGGACGTCGTATGACGGTACGATGTATCCGTCCAGGATTCCTGAGCTTTTCAGCCGATTTTGCAAAAGGATCGCAAATATTGATTATAGCCTGATTTTGTCAAGTTTTTTGAGTTTATTCCACAAATTGCGGAATTTTATTTCAACATTTTCGGGATTTTATATGCCGCAAATTACGGAATTTCAATATTGATGTGATAGCAGATTTGGGATTAAATGTTTAGTTTTGTGGAAATGGTTGACGAATAATAATTATGGCAATAAAGATTACAACAAGGATAACGGACATGGACCTCACCGGCCGCAGCCACTGGTGGGGTGCGCCGGATATGCCGGAGGGGATGGCCTATCCCTGTATTGAGGTGGAGGATGAGGACGGCGGCAGGTATCCGGAGCCGCTGACGTTCGTGTGTCAGATCAGGTGTGCGGATATTGCGGGGCTGGATCCGGAGGGGCTGCTGCCGCACAAGGGCATGCTGTATTTCTTCGCACCGATAGACTATTTCCTGGGGGATGACGGCTCTCCCCTGGATTATCATGATTCTCCGGCGGTGCTGTACACTGAGCAGGAGGATGGGCTGCGTCCGTATGAGTTGTGCTGGGAGGGAACGGACGAGAGCGTTTTCAGACCGGCGGAGGAGATGCTGTTCGCCAGGGCGGAGTCTTCGCGGGGCGACGGCCACATCCTGCTGGGCGAGCCTTATCAGGAGGAGGTGCGCCAGGCCCATCCGGGCTGTCTGTCGCTGTTGCAGATAGATGAGGATGACCGCTGGGGGCTGCGCTTCTACGACTGCGGGATGTACTATTTCCTCATCCGTCCCCGGGATCTCAGGGCCCGCAGATGGGGACGGGTTGAGGGGGATATGTTTTTTTATTAAACAAAATCCGCCGCCAGAACACCCGTCCCGGCAGCGGATCATCTATTAAGTTCAGCGTAACTACAAGCGCTACAGCCTGTTCTTGTAAACCTCCGCCAGCAGTTTTCGGTACTGGTTCTCGAGGAGGAGGTAGGTGGAGATGTTGCCGTAGACGTTGTCGGCCTCGACGTAGTAGTCGATGACGGACATCTGGCCGGCGAGGACGGCGGACTTGAGGGCGTCGAGGGTGCTGTGCATCAGGGGCACGTCGTAGGTCTGGACGGCGGAGTGAATCTGCTGCAGCTCGTTGTAGCGGGACTGGAGCTGGGTCTCGGCCTGCAGGCGGGCGTTCTCGAGCTCGCTCTGGGCGGCAGTGTGGCGGGCCTCGGCGATCTTGGTCTTGTTGCGGGAGGAGAACAGGGGCAGGGAGGCTCCGACAAGGAAGCCGTTGGAGGCCTCCTTCATGGCGGTGTTGCGGCGGTAGCCGACCTCGAATTTGGGCAGCCAGTTCTGCCTGTTGACCTTGATCTCCTGGGCGGCGGCGTCTACGGAGGCCTCTGCGGAGAGGATGCCGGCGTCGGTGGCCATCACCTCGGCGTAGAACTCATCGTAGTTTACGACCTCCGCTACTTCAGGATACTCGGCGGCCAGCAGTTCCACGGGGATATTGCCGTTCATGGCCCTGAGGGTCTGGAGAGTATTCTGCCGTGCAGCCTCATTCTGGGCCGCTAGGGTGCGGACGTTCATCCGCTCCATTTTCACCTTATTGACCTCTATGACATTGGCGCCTCCCTCGGAGAAGCGTTTCTCCATCAGGGCGAGGAGCTCGTCGGCATTGGCCATCCTCGTATCCAGCAGCTCTTTTTCCTGATTGAGCCGGACGAGGTCGAGGCACAGGAGCTGGGCCTGCAGGAGGATGTCCCTGCGCTGGAGGGCGTACTGCATGTCGAGGGCCTCGTTCTGGAGCTTGCCGGATTTGCCCCTTGAGATGTACTGCGAGGGGAAGTCGAAGCCCATGGAGACTACGAGCTCGGAGCTGGCGACTCCGTCATAGCCGCGGGTGAAGAAGGGGCTGTAGGATACGGAGAGGTCCTGCTGGAGGTTGTTCTGGGCCTGGATCTCGAGCCGGGAGGCCTCGTTGTTCTGCTGGAGGGCGCGGAGCTGAAGGTTGTTCCTCTCCACTGCGGCCAGCACCGAGTCGATGCTCTCCATGCTCTGGGCCCTGAGGCTGCCGCAGGGCATGGCGGAAAGGCCCAGCACTGCGGCGGTCAGAAACGGTAGTATGCTGTAAAATATTTTCATAAGATATATCGGATTAATTCTAAGCTTGTTCAATGTTCTCGGCCCTGCGCTCGCGGCGGTGCATCCAGTCGTAGACTATCGGCACAATGAAGCCGTTGAGCAGTGTGGAGGTGAGCAGTCCTCCGAGGATAACCTTGGCCATGGGGCTCTGGATCTCGTTGCCGGGCAGGTCTCCGTTGATGGCCAGTGGAATCATGGCGAGGGCCGACGAGAGGGCCGTCATCAGGATGGGGTTGAGGCGGTCCAGGGAGCCCTGGAGGATGCACTCGCGTACGGAGAGGTGCTCCTCGGTGTGCAGGTGGTTGTAGCGGTTGATCAGCAGCATACCGTTTCGGGTGGCGATGCCGAAGAGGGCGATGAAGCCGATGATGGCCGGGATGCTGAGCTCGCCGGAGGTGATGATCAGGGCAAATACGCCTCCGATCAGGGCCAGCGGCAGGTTGAGCAGCACGACTCCGCTCTGACGGGCGTTCTTGAACTCCATGTACAGGAGGAGGAAGATGACCACGATGCTCATCAGGGAGGTGAGCAGGAGGGTCCGGCTGGCGGCCTGCTCGCTCTCGAACTGTCCGCCGTACTCGATGTGGTAGCCCTCGGGCAGCTCAATCTCCTCATCCACTATCTTCTGGATGTCGTTCACCACTCCGCGCAGGTCGCGTCCGCGGGTGTTGGCGGAGATGACGACCTTGCGCTTCACGTTCTCGCGGTTGATGGTGTTGGGGCCCATCGAGGACTCCACGTCAGCTACATAGGAGAGGGGTATCTTGCAGCCGTCGGCATCGTCGATCATCAGGTTGCGGATGCTCTCCATGTCGCCGCGGTTGTCCTCAGAGGCGCGGACCACGAGGTTGAAGGTCTTGCCCTCCTCGTAGACCTGCGATACGGTCTCGCCGGCCATGTTTACTGTCACGAACTCGGCGAAGGCCGGCAGGGAGATGCCGTAGCGGGCGAGCATGTCGCGCTTGGGGGTGATCTTGAGCTCGGGACGCTCGATCTGCTGCTCTACGTTGAGGTCGGCTATGCCCTCCACACCGCTGATGGCGCTCTTGATGCGGTTGCCGATGACGAACATGTCGTTGAGGTTGTCTCCGAAGAGCTTTATCGCGATGCTGGCCTGGGTACCGCTGAGCATGGCGTCGATGCGGTGGCTGATGGGCTGGCCTATCTCTATATTGGCTCCGGTGATGGTAGAGAGTTTCTCGCGCACCTCATCCAGAACCTCCGCGTGGGAGCGCTCATCCAGGATGAAAGGTGCCTCTATCTCGGATACATTGACTCCGAGGGCGTGCTCGTCCAGCTCGGCGCGTCCGGTCTTGCGGGCCACGGTCTGTATCTCGGGTATGGTCAGCAGCAGCTGCTCGGCCTGCCGTCCTATCTTGTCGGACTCCTCGAGGGAGACTCCGGGCAGGGAGCTGACGTTGATGGTGAACGAGCCTTCGTTGAACGAGGGCAGGAAGCTGTGTCCGAGGGTGAAGAAGAGTCCGAGGGCCACGGCGAAGAGGGCGAGGGTGGAGCCGCCTACGATGGCCTTGTGGTTGAGGGCCCAGTTGAGTCCGTTGCGGTAGTGCTTCTTGAGCCACACGGCCACGAAGGCCTCCTTGGGCACCTTGGTGCTGTGCTTCTTGCCGCCAAGGAGGTAGGAGCAGAGCACGGGAGTCAGGGTCAGGGCCACGATGGTCGAGGCGAAGAGGGCTACGATGAAGGATATTCCGAGGGGAATGAGCATCCTGCCTTCCATGCCGCTGAGGAAGAAGAGGGGCACGAAGCTGACGATGATGATCAGGGTCGAGTTCAGAATCGGCATACGCACCTCCTTCGAGGCGTTGAACACCACGTCGATTACCGGCAGCCGCTTGTCGGGCGGCAGGGCCCGGTTCTCCCGCAGATGTTTCCAGACGTTCTCCACGTCCACTATCGCGTCGTCCACGAGGGAGCCGATGGCGATGGCCATACCTCCGAGACTCATGGTGTTGAGACTCAGCCCGAGGGCGTCGAGCACGAGAATCGTGACGAGCAGTGAGAGGGGCAGGGTGATGAGCGAAATTATGGTGGTGCGGACATTGGCCAGGAAGACGAAGAGGACGATGACTACGAAGATGGCGCCCTCGTAGAGAGAGCGTTTCACATTGTTGATGGAGTTCTCGATAAATGTGGCCTGACGGAAGATGTCGGTGGATACATGCACGTCTGCGGGCAGGTTCTTCTGCAGGTCGGCGATGGCGGCGTCCAGTCTCTCGGTCAGCTCGATGGTGCCGGTGTTGGGCTGCTTGGTGACTGTCAGCAGTACGGCCGGCTTGCCGCGCTCCGAGGCCAGTCCGAGCTTGGGCTGCTGGGCTCCGATGCGCACGTCGGCCACATCCTCGAGGGTCACGGGCATCCCGCTCTCAGTGGTCTTGATGACGGCTGCGGCCATCTCCTGCACGTCCTGGGTCGATACCACTCCGCGCACGATGTACTCGCTGCCGTATTCGTAGATGACACCACCGTTGGTGTTCTGGTTCATGCCGCGGGTCACCTCCATCACTTCGCCGAGGGTGACGCCGTAGTGCTTCATCTTCTCGGGATGGATGAGTACCTGATACTCCTTGATGTCACCTCCGAGCACCGCTACCTGGGCAACACCTCCGGTGGAGAGCAGTCTGGGACGGAAGGTCCAGTCGGCCAATGTCCTGAGGTCCAGCATCGAGGTGCTGTCGGCGGTCAGGGACACTATCAGCAGCTCTCCGAGGATGGAGGACTGGGGGCCGAGGGTCGGGGTTCCGGAGTTCTCCGGCAGGTCGTCGGCGGCCGCGGCCAGTTTCTCGGATACAATCTGACGGGCAAGGTAGATGTCAGTGCCCCAGTCGAACTCTACCCATACTACGGAAAATCCGGTGGTCGAGGAGGAACGCACCCTGCGCACTCCGGTAGCACCGTTGACGGCCGTCTCGATGGGGAAGGTCACGAGCTGCTCGACCTCCTCGGCGGCCATTCCGTTGGCCTCGGTCATGACGACTACGGTCGGGGCGTTGAGGTCGGGGAAGACGTCTATCTCCGCGTTGAAGGTCCGGTAGAGTCCGGCGGCGAAGAGCAGAATGGCCGCGACGAGTATCAGCAGCCGGTTCTGCAGGGAAAAATGTATGATCTTGTTCAGCATGACTGTCGCGGATTAATGGTTGTGGGTATGGGCGGGAATGAGGTTGCTTGCGGAGGCCAGCTTGACGTGGGTGGCGCCGCGGGTGACTACGTTCTCACCGCCCTTGAGGCCTGAGAGTATCTCATAGCGCTGTCCGTCGGTGGCTCCGAGGGTGACTTCCTGTTTCTTGTAGCAGGTCTCGTCCAGCTTGATGAATACGAAATAGTGGCCCTGGGACTCGGTGACGGCCTCTACGGGGAGGGAGATGACTCCGTCCCTCTCGGCGGAGAGGAGCCATACCTGTGCGAAGGCTCCGGGGAGGATGTCCTCAGTGCCGTTGAAGGCAAATGTCACGGGGATGTAGGCATTGGTCTCGTCGGTCGAGCGGCCGTAGCCGAGCAGGCGGCCTCCGAGTTCGGTGGTGCTGTAGACGCGGTCTCCGTAAGAGAGTTTGAAATTGGCGTCGTTTACGCCGGGGAGGCGGTTGAGATATCTCTCGGATACATCGGCCTTGAGATAGAGCTTGCTGCCGGTGATGACTCCTGCCAGGGGGGTGCCCACCGTTACGTAGTCACCTTCCTTGACCAGGCAGTTCCTGACATAGCCCCTGATGGGGGATTTCACCACGGTGCCGTTCTCACCATCGTTCGAGGCGAGGGCCTCGTAGGTGAGGCGGGCGGTCTCGTAGCGGCCCTTGGCGGCCTCATACTCCTGGCGGGAGACGATATTGTCCTCCACCAGTCTGGCTGCCCTCTCATATTCCTGGCGGGCGGTCTCGTATTCAATCCTGGCCCTCTGCACGGGGTCTCCGTCCTGCAGGTGGCGGGAGGAGATGGTGAACATGGGGCTGCCCTCATTGACCCTGCTGCCCTCGATCAGAGGTGCTGCGAAGGAAACAATGCCGGGGACGCTTGCCACCACCGTGGTCTCATCCTCGGGAGCCGGCATGATGCGGCCGCTGACCTCGAGGACTCCGCGGAAGGGACCGGGGACAATAACCTCGGCCGTCACTCCGGCGGCAGCGGCGCTCTCGGCGCTGAGGGTTATCTCATCGGGACTGGCGTTGCCTCCCTCATGCGAATGGCCGTGGTCGTGACCCTCATGGCCGTGCCCTTCATGGGCGTGGTGGTCGTGACCCTCATGGCTGTGACCCTCGTGTGAGTGATCATGTCCCTCATGGTCGTGATGCGCATGGTCGTGGACCTCCTCGCTGTGGGAGTGACCGTGACCGGAACCAGAAGTGTTGTTGCAGGATGAAAGGACGTAGCAGGTGGCTATGCAGAGTACGCCCAGGAGAAATGTCTTTATGGTCTGTTTCATGTAGATATAGTATTTCGGTTATTTAACAGTGGTGCAAATGTACAGCGGCAGGCGTGCAACCGTGTTGCAAACTGGGGCGGTACGGTATTTGTATTGATACCTTTGTAACGATTAAAAAAGGAGAAGAAAGATGAAAAGAATGATTCTGGCATGTATGCTTATGCTGGCAGCCGGCATTTCGGCAGCCGGTGCTGTTCCTCAGGATCCGGACAGAAAGACGCGCAGGGCCATTGAGGCCGCTCAGGATTCCGCAAGATATGCCGCTACGGTGGAGACAATCAAGAATATGGATTTTGTCCTCGAAGCGGACCGCCTGGTTCTCAAGAGAGGCGAGAATGTATTGGTTCAGTCGGATATCAATTTTGTCGCAGTCAAAGGCGACAGGGCCGTGATACAGGTTGCTCCCTTCAGCGGACCCGGTGCGAACGGAGTGGGCGGTGTGACTGTTGACGGCAATATCTCGGATGTAGAGCTCCGTACGGACCGCCGCGGAAACCTGACTCTTTCGATGTATGTCTCCGGAAGCGTAGCGGCCTGCTCGCTTACGGTGGTCCTTCCCAAGGGAGGTTTTACCGCAACAGCGCGGATTAATCCTACTTATTCCGGAAACGACATCTCGCTTGTGGGAGAGATTGTCCCTACAAAAGTGTCCAGGGTATATCAGGGAATGACACTCTGATATGAAAATTTTTCTTAACTTGCGGCATAATTGAAATCTGCAGTTAAGAATGAGACCCGGAATAAAAAAAGCCCTGAGAATAAGTCTGATATCTTTAGCCTCCGTGCTGGGGCTCATAATTTTGGCCCTGGCGCTGGTAATGTGGACGGTGCTCACCCCTTCCAGACTCACTCCGATGGTCGAGAAGGCGGCGGGCACTTATCTTGATGCGGAGATTCGTGTCGGGAAAGTGGACGTGACGCTGTTCTCCTCTTTTCCCCGTCTGACTCTGCGGATTGACGATGGAAAGATGGTGGTGCGCGGAGCATCAGCCGACACTGCCGGAGGACACCGTCCCATGCCGCACCGCGACTCCCTCCTGCGGTTTGCCCGCTGCCGGGTGACTGTGGACCCCTTCGCCTATCTGAGGGACAACCGGCTGATTATCCACCGTGTCCTTCTGGACAGCGCCCGCGTCTATGCCTGGAGGGACGCTGACGGACGGGCCAACTGGAACTTCATCCCTCCATCGGAGGATACCGTGTCCGTGGATGCGGATACCTCCGGCGGATTCCGGCCCGATGCCATTGTCCTGAGGTCCCTGAGAATCCGTGACGCGAACATCGTCTTCAACGACAGGACCAATGATATCTACGCCATGGTCAGAGGGCTGAACACCCGTCTGAAGATGGGTGCCGGAGTCCGGGGTGCCGCCGCTGATCTGGATTTTTCCTGCCGGAATTTCTTCCTGCGGCAGCAGGGCAGCACTCTGGCCAGGCGGATGTCCCTGAGCCTGAAGACTGCTGTCGGGCTTAACCGGGACAGCATGAAGGTCGTGCTGCGCAACGCCGACCTGGGGGTCAATGACGTGCATCTGGCTCTGAACGGAACTCTGAGGAGGGATACTGTCCGCAAGGCTGCGGATGTGGATCTGAAGTTTGCGGCGGTGGCTCCGTCGGTGGAGAAACTGCTGGCCATGATTCCTCCATCGGTGCTTGAGCATCAGGACCTGAGGGCGGACGGCAAAGTCGTATTGGAAGGCGGAATTTCCGGTGCGTATGGAAACGGACTGCTGCCGGCTGTTTCCCTGTGCCTCAAGATAGAGGAGGCTACGGCCCGGTACGAGGGACTGCCTTACGGCATCGACAGGCTCAATGCGGATTTCGATGCTTTCGTGGACCTGATGCGGGAGCGGGAATCCTACCTGGATCTGAAGATTTTCCAGCTGGAGGGCAATGATATAGACGTGCTGGCGGACGCAAAGGTTACGGAACTGTTCGAGGATCCGCTCATCGTCTTGAATACAAAGGCGAAAGTGGACTTGGGAAGTGTTTCCAAGACACTGCCTCTGAAGGAGAATATCAGCCTTGCAGGAGTGGTGGATGCTGACCTGAGGGTGCGGACCCGTCTCTCGACTATTAGGAACCAGGACTATGGCCGGATTTTCGCGGCCGGCAAGCTGGATGTGGACGGGGTATCGGTGATAGATACTGTCTCCGGGCTGGAGGCTTTGGGAGATATAGACCTGAAATTTCTTGGCGGCAGGGCATTGGGTGTAAACGGTGAAATATCCAGTCTGCGCCTTGAACATCCGAAGGTGCGTGCGGTTGCAGACAGTATGCGGCTGAGGGTAGTCTCCACCAGGCCGAGGGATACGACCCGGGTATTTCAGATGAAGGCTGATTTCCAGATGAACAGGCTGGGGGCCTCGGTGGGGGACTCGTTGAAGGTATTTCTGGGCCGGGGCGGGATGACTGCATCCCTTGCGCCCAGTCCCGACCGGGCGGACCGGCCCAGGGTGACGCTGACGGTGGATACTGACTCGCTTTTCGCCAAGTACGGGGATATCCACGGCGGACTCAATAACGGACAGGTGGAACTCACCGCCGACAAACTCAGGGATTCGCTCTGGAGGCCGTCGGCATCCGTGATTTTCAGCAGGCTCAGGGGAGGTATGGGCGACTCGCTCGGAGTTTTCTGTATGAAGGGTGAAGTCAATGCCTCGCTCAGGCCCCGCGGCAGTGAGCGGAAGCAGCCGAGACTCAGCGTCAATGTGCAGACAGACTCTATATTTGCCCGTGTGGGAGAGATTACGGGAGGCATGAAGAAAGGTGTAATCCGGCTTCAGGCCGATAAGGTGCGGGACTCGCTATGGATTCCGTCAGGAACAGTGCGTTTCAACCGTCTGATAGTCAATACGCCCCAGTGCTCCCTGCCTCTGCGCTTCAACCGGACGGTAGTCAAGTTCGGAGACCGGAAGATCAATCTGGAGAAGGCTGTGATAAGGGTGGGCCGTTCCAACGTGACTCTCTCCGGTGCGGTGTACAACCTCTATGGGACCCTCAAGTACGGGCGTATGCTGAGAGCGGATCTGGACATAAGTTCCAAGAATCTGAATGTCAATCAACTGATGAGGGCCTTCGCTACTCCGGAGGCCACAGAACAGGAGGTTGAGGCTGATACGGTGTCCACTTCGCTGCGCCTCTTCGAAGTGCCGGGCAACATCAATTTTGACCTGACTGCCGATATCGACCGGATGCGCTTCGGCAAATATGTCTTCCGGAACATCAGGGGCAAGGCCGAGCTGAAGGACAGTCATATCTATCTTGACAGCCTGACGCTCAATGCGCTGGACAGTGCATCGCTGAGCGCGTCCCTGATTTACAAGGCTGCATCATCGAAGTTCGGCTATGCAGGCTTTGATTTCAAGGTGCATGACATCGACATAGCCTCGCTGGTGGACGCTACTCCGGCCATAGACTCGCTGGTCCCCATGCTCCAGTCCTTCAAGGGCAAGGTGCAGATGGACGTAGCGGCCGAGGGTGTGCTGGACTCCCTGCTCAATATAAAGATACCTTCGCTCAGGGCGGCTGTCTATATCCGGGGTGACTCCCTGGTGCTGATGGACGGCGAGACCTTCGCCAAAATATCCAAAAAACTGATGTTCAAGAATAAGAAAGAGAACCTCATAGACAGCATCTCGGTAAACATCACGGTAGATGACGGCAGTGTCAATATCTATCCTTTCCTGGTGGAGATAGACCGCTACCAGGCGGCTGTCGGGGGAGTGCAGAATCTGGATATGAGTTTCGACTACCATATATCCATCCTCAAGTCCCCGCTGCCCTTCAAGGCCGGACTCAATGTCAGGGGAACACCTGACGACATGCGTTTCGGTATAGGGCGGGCCAAGTACAAGGATGCAGTCACTCCGGTGGAGACCAGGAAGATAGATTCGACCAGGCTCAATCTGAGCGAGGAGATAACCGGCCGCTTCAGGCGGGCTGGAGAGCGGAGCCGATGGAGCGAGAGGGCGGCCCGGCGGGCCCGTATCGACTGGGAGCACCGGCGGGATTCAGTGCGCCGGCATCACCGCATCAGTTTCGAGGATGATTCCATCCAGTGGGAAAAGGTGACGCCGCTGCCGCCTGATGCTACTTCAGCACCGTCTCCTGATGTTCCCGGAGGTGACGGGCTGTAAAAACTGCGGGATGGATTGCGGATGTTGGGAATTCTTTTGTAAGTTTGCAGAATACTTCATTTAACCTGACAATATGAAAGGAATCGTATTAGCCGGAGGCTCCGGCACCAGACTGTATCCTATAACTAAAGGCATCAGCAAGCAGTTGATCCCGATATATGACAAACCGATGGTGTATTACCCGATATCCGTGCTGATGCTGGCCGGTATCCGGGAGATTCTCATAATATCCACACCCGCCGACCTGCCCGGCTTCAGGCGTCTTCTCGGGGACGGCTCTGATTACGGAGTGCGCTTCGAGTATGCCGAGCAGCCCTCTCCGGACGGACTGGCCCAGGCCTTCATCATCGGCCGCGAGTTCATCGGCAGCGATGCCGCCTGCCTGGTGCTTGGAGACAATATCTTCTACGGCAGCTACTTCACCGTCATGCTGCGCAGGGCCGTGAACAGGGCCGAGAAAGAGGGTCTTGCGACGGTCTTCGGTTACTGGGTGGCCGATCCCGAGCGTTACGGTGTGGCGGAGATAGATTCCAAGGGCAATGTGCTCAGCATCGAGGAAAAGCCTAAGGAGCCCAAGTCCAACTATGCCGTCACCGGCCTCTATTTCTATCCCAACGAGGTGGTGGACGTGGCGGCCAATGTGAAGCCCTCAGCCCGCGGAGAACTGGAGATAACCTCCGTCAACCAGGAGTTCCTGGAGCGCGGCAAGCTCCGCCTGGAGACCCTGGGACGCGGATTCGCCTGGCTGGACACCGGTACGCATGACTCGCTGGCCGAGGCCTCTACCTTCATCGAGGTGATCGAGAAGCGTCAGGGCCAGAAGGTGGCCTGTCTGGAGGACATCGCCCTGCGCAGCGGCTGGATTACCCCTGACCAGCTCCGCGAGACGGCCAAGCCCATGAGCAAGAATCAGTACGGTCAGTATCTGCTCCGTATCGCCGACGAGGAGGAGCAGAAGCTGGCCAGGAAACATCATAACGAATAATAACTTCTGACAATGGAATACAAGCGCAACATACTGATAACCGGCGGCGCGGGCTTCATCGGGAGCCACGTCGTGCGCCTTTTCGTGAACAAGTACCCCGAGTACCGTATCGTAAACCTGGACAAGCTGACCTACGCGGGCAACCTGGCCAATCTGAAGGACATCGAGCAGGCCCCGAACTACGTGTTCGTGCGTGCCGATATCTGCGACTTCGAGACGGTGTGCGGAATCTTTGAGAAATACGACATCGACGGCGTGATCCACCTTGCGGCCGAGAGCCACGTGGACCGCTCGATCAAGGACCCCTTCACCTTCGCGAGGACCAATGTGCTCGGCACCCTGTCCATGCTCCAGGCGGCCAAGCATCACTGGGACGGGAAGTGGGAGGGCAAGCGCTTCTATCACATCTCAACCGACGAGGTGTACGGCGCCCTTGAGCTGACCTATCCCGAGGGTATTCATTCGGACATCAGCGCCCATGAGGTGTACGGTGACGAGTTCTTCCGCGAGACCACGAGATACAGCCCTCACAGCCCCTACAGCGCGTCGAAGGCCTCCTCGGACCATTTCGTACGGGCCTTCCACGACACCTACGGGATGCCTACCATAGTTACGAACTGCTCGAACAACTACGGCCCCTACCAGTTTCCGGAGAAACTGATACCCCTGTTCATCAACAATATCCGCCACCGCAAGCCCCTTCCGGTGTACGGCAAGGGCGAGAACGTGCGCGACTGGCTGTATGTGGAGGACCACGCGAGGGCCATCGACCTCATCTTCCACGATGGGAAGGTGGCCGAGACGTACAACATCGGCGGTTTCAACGAGTGGAAGAACATCGACCTAATCAAGGTCATCATCAAGACCGTGGACCGTATCCTGGGCAATCCGGAGGGTTATTCGAACAGCCTCATCACCTACGTCACGGACCGTGCGGGCCACGACCTGCGGTATGCCATCGACGCCACGAAGCTGCACCGCGAGCTGGGCTGGAGCCCGAGTCTCCAGTTCGAGGAGGGTATCGACAAAACTGTCCGCTGGTATCTGGACAACCAGGCGTGGATGGACAACATCACCTCCGGCGAGTACGAGAAGTACTACGAGGACATGTACGGCAACAGATAGCATCACGTCCGGATGAGCAGTTATCTCGAGGTCAATGATGTGTCCAAGTCCTACGGTCCCCGGGTGCTGTTCGACCATACCTCATTCCATATCGACGAGGGGGACAAGATAGCCCTCGTCGCTCCCAACGGTACCGGGAAGACATCCCTGCTGAGCATCATAGCCGGCAGGGATTCTTCTGACGGGGACGGCTCGGTGCATTTTCTCAAGGACATCACCGTGGCCTTTCTGGAACAGGACCAGCATTACGACCCGGACCGCACCGTCTCGGAAATTGTCCTGGAAGGGGCCGGGGACCAGGCTGTGCCTGAGTACGAGGTGGCCTCGGTGCTTTCCCGCCTGAGGCTGGACGACCCCTCCCGGAAAGCCGGAACACTCAGCGGAGGAGAGGCCAAGCGGACAGCCATTGCCGCCGTCCTCATCCGCAAGCCGGACTTTCTGGTGCTGGACGAGCCCACGAACCATCTGGACGTGGACAGCATCGAGTTCCTGGAAGACTACCTCACCCGCTCGCGCTGTACCCTGCTGATGGTCACCCACGACCGCTATTTCCTGGACAGGGTCTGCAACCAGATTCTGGAACTGGACGGCGGTAAACTCTACCGCTACCAGGGCAACTATTCCTACTTCCTGGAGAAGAGGCAGGAGCGCATAGCCAATTTCAATGCGGCTACTGACCGGGCCCGCAATCTGCTGCGTACAGAACTGGACTGGATGCGCCGGATGCCCTGTGCCCGCGGCACCAAGGCCAAATACCGTATCGACGCATTCCATGAACTTAAGGACAGGGCGGGGCAGAGGATAGAGGAGCGACAGGTGGAGATACGGGCCGGGATGGCCCGCCTCGGCCGCAAGATAATCAACTGCCGCGGAGTGAGCTACCGCTGGGGCGACTTCCCTGTACTCGAGGATTTTACCTACAACTTTGCTCCCGGAGAGAAAATAGCGGTGGTCGGTCCCAACGGAGTGGGGAAGAGCACCTTCCTCGACCTGCTGGCCGGTGTCCTGGAACCTTCTGCGGGAGAGATAGACCGCGGGGAGACCCTCCGCATAGGGTATTACCGGCAGGAGGGCATCCGTCTGGACGGCAACAAGACTGTTTTCGAGACCGTCTCGGAGATAGCCGATGTGGTGTCCATAGGCAAGGGGGAGACCGTCTCCGCGATGACCTTTCTCAACTATTTTCTCTTTCCTCCGTCGATGCACCGCAACAAGGTGGCATTGCTAAGCGGAGGCGAGCGCCGTCGGCTATATCTGCTGACCGTGCTGATGCGCAGTCCCAACTTCCTGATACTGGATGAGCCTACCAATGATCTGGATCTGATGACCCTCAATGTGCTGGAAGAGTATCTGTCCGGATTTGCCGGCTCGCTGCTGATTGTCTCCCATGACCGCTTTTTCGTGGACAAGCTTGCAGACCATCTCTTCATATTCGAGGGCGGAGGCCGGGTCAAGGACTTTGTGGGCAGTTACTCAGGTTACCGGCAGTACCTCAAGGACAGGGAGGAGGAACGCAGGGCTGCGTCCAGGGAGGCCCGTAAGGCGGCAGCGCCTGATACTCCGGCTTCTGCAGCGGACCGCGGAGGGGAGCGCAAGCGCCGTCTGACTTACAAGGAAAAGCAGGAGAAGGCCAGGCTGGAGGAGGAACTGGTCTCCCTTGGGGATGAGAAGAAGACCCTGGAGGCCCGGCTCTGCTCCGGCACACTGTCTTCCGAAGAGCTGACCGCCGACTCGGTCCGTATCGGGGAGGTGACCCGTCTGCTCGACGAAAAGGAACTCCGCTGGCTCGAACTCGACGAGATAGAAACCAACTCTTAAAACACAGCAATATGAAACGAAACCGCATTCTTGAACTTCTGCAGTTGCTCGCCCTTGTTCTCATGCTGGTCTACCTGGGCTTTGAGGATGAGGAATGGCTTCTGGTGCTTTCCGCCCTCCTTGTCGCAGGCTCCCTCGTAGTAAGTTTTGCAGCTGCGGCCAAGGAGAGAAGAAAACAGCAGTGACTCCCGTGCTAGCAGAACTGCAGCCGCTTGAAGAGCAGGTAGGATACGGCCCAGATGCATGCGGGGGCGACGAATGAGTAGAGAATGTACAGGATACCGCTGCTCAGCTCATCGACCTGGAACATCCCGATGAATACGCCGTGAATTGCGAGCATGACGAGTACGGTCATGGCTGTCTTGTGCTTCCGCAGGGCGATATTGCCCAGAATGAATATCGACTGGTACAGGCAGATCTTGCCGAAGTCGGACCAGAACGTGCAGAAATCCGTCCCGCCGGGTTCCCAGATCATGCCCTGGAATCCCCTTCCGCCTCCGGCCAGCGCCAGAGCGCAGTCCAGCATGTGCATGACTGCGTAGAATCCGAACGGAATCAGGACGGCGGATACCAGCATCATCACTCCGAACTTGATGGGAACGGGGAGAGGCAGCATGGCATATCCGATTCCGTCCGAAGGGTCGTTGACGTAGCCGTAGACAGATGCAGGGACGCAGAATGCCAGGAACAGGGCTGTCAGATACAGTACAGGCAGCCTGTCCCCGGGAGTCACTGTATTCTCAGCCAGCAGCATGACCAGCCAGTAGGCCAGGTACAGACAGGCCATTACTGCTGCGGCCGGCCAGATTCTCCTTATTCCGGATTTAAGGTCCGAGACCGTGAGCATTCCTGCGCGGATAAGTCTTTCCGAGGCGCAGTGGGGAGTCCTAACAGCACGCATGATCCACCTCCTTTTCAGTATTTCTGTCCAGGGACCTGAGATACTCTACCAGAGTGCCTCCTCCTGAGATGCAGGCGTTGAAGAGCACTTCTATGTCGATGTCTGTCTTTGCATGCAGGTTTTTCAGATGCGTTTCAGCGTCTGCCGCTGTGCCGGTCTCTGTGTCAGTGCCGCTGTAGGCGGTCGGGCGGTCGGAGAGCGTGCCTGAACCCAGGTTATGTCCGGCATATCCGCTGACGATACCGGAGCGGGTCAGGCGGGGCAGGATGTTGACCACACCTGCGGCCGTACGCTCGCTGAACAGGGCATGGAGCATAACCTTGTCGCCGGTGCTGAAGCATATCTTTCCTGCGAGATCATCCAGGGATGAGTTGAGCAGCAGCCTCCCGGAGTCGATGACAGCCACATGATCCACGATGTCTTCCACTTCCCGGACCTGATGGGTGGACAGAATCACCGTCCTGTCCGGCCGCATGTGCTCGGCCAGCAGCCGTCTCAGGGTCAGTTTGGACGGTATGTCCAGGCCGTTGCCGGGCTCGTCCAGCAGGAGCAGCCGCGTATTGAGTGAAAGCGCGAAGGCTATCATGGCCTTCTTCTTCTGTCCGGAGGAAAGCCTTCGGAAGACAGCACCCGGCTCGACATCGAATATCCTGAGATAATCGACGAGTGCGTCTCCGTCATAGTTCGAGTAAAACATTCCGTAATTTCCGGCATACTCTATCACCGGCAGATCCGGAGCGTTGAAGCTCTCCGGCACGAAATAGACATTGTCCAGAAACTCCGGCTTCCGGTCGAACGGCACCATGCCGTCCACCTCTATCCGTCCGTTTCCGCATTTCAGTAGCCCCGCAATCAACCTCATCAAAGTCGTCTTGCCCGCTCCGTTCCTTCCCAGGAGCCCGTAAACGGCTCCCTCCTTCAGTTCCAGGTTCAGGCCGTCATATACGCAGCGTCCCCTGTAGCTGAACCTTAGTTCATCTATCTGTATCATAAAGCAAGAAATTAAGTGTCTTGTTTCCGGCCGCGGGACGTTACGGCTTGAACTTTGCCCAACAAAGATGGGACAATAATTTCATATTTCAAAATTTTGCAGTTATATTTGCAGCCCGAAAATCAGGAAAGATGCCGGAGTGGTCGAACGGGGCAGTCTCGAAAACTGTTGAACTCCTTGTGGGTTCCGGGGGTTCGAATCCCCCTCTTTCCGCAGAAGATGAAGAAAAAAAGCTGTCGAGTTCACTCGAACAGCTTTTTTTCTTCATCTTCTGCAAAGCCCGCCGCAGGCGGGCGGGGATGTGCGACCGAAGGGAGCAAATCCCCCCAAAGAGGGGGATGGCCGACAAAGTCGGCATGGTTTTACCCCCAACCAAACCTTCCCCTCGGAGAAGGCTTAGTCGATTCGCTCCGAGAGGGCAGTGCTCCGGTGTTTCGGCAGAGTTTTTTAACCTTCCCGCAGCCCTTCCGTTCTCCTTACACAACGGCAGCAGATTCCGCATTTCTCTGCCGTTGTGGAAAGAACAGACGTGCTCACCTTCCGAAAGTGAGCTTAAAACGTGGGAAAACTGCACACCTTCCGAAGGTGGGAAGTGGCGGAACGGAAGGGAAACGCCGCTACAGACGCTGTGGTGGACATGGCCCGGGAACTCACCTTCCGAAGGTGGGACGATTTCGCGGGGAAACTGCACACCTTCCGAAGGTGGGAAGTGGCGGAACGGAAGGGAAACGCCGCTACAGACGCTGTGGCGGACATGGCCCGGGAACTCACCTTTCGAAGGTGAGACGATTTAGCGGGGAAACTGCACACCTTCCAAAGGCGCGAAGGCGGGAAGGACCACGCTACATAGGACCCCCGAATACGTCAGCGCAATGAGCACCGCAGAAGGCGGACGTGGCCGGACAGCTGATTACAGGGACTGGAGCAGGGGAAGGCTCTTGACGGCGGAGGCCAGGCCGATGAGCAGGATGGCGGCTCCGCAGATGCGGGTGAGGATGTGGAGCTGGCCGATGGTGATGCGGTCGCGGAAGGTGCTGATGGCCCAGGTGATGAGGCACCAGGAGGTAGCTGAGCCCAGGGAGGTGCCGGCCCATTCTGCGGCCATGACGGACGGTGTGGCTGTATCTACATTCAGGAAAGTGAACAGCCACAGCATGCAGACCAGGGTGCCGGGATTGGTTACCGATATGAGGAAGCCGTTGAGGGCTCCTCCGATGTGGCGGACGGGACTTACGGCTCTGGCCGTTACGCTGTCCGGATGGCGGACCTGACGGCGGCTGACCAGGAGCCGGATGCCGGTGATGCTGATTATCAGGCCTCCGGCCAGCAGTACCCAGCCCTTGTGAGCGTCGATGAAGCTGCTGATGAAGGAGAGGGCAAAAAGGGCCAGGGCTGAGTAGAGCGTGTCGCTTGCCGAGCCCCCGAGACCTACTGCCAGTCCGGCGCGCCGTCCTCTGGCCAGGGTGCGCGGTATGCACAGCAGGCCGAGCGGTCCCACCGGTATCGAGACTATGATGCCTACAATCAGTCCTTTGAGCAGTCCGATGATCATAGCTGTCTCTCAGTACCGGATTCGTGCAGCGGACTTCCTGCGTCTGAGGAAGCCGGTCTGAGCCCCTGGGTGAGCAGGGTTGTGATCTCTTGCTTGCGGTGCTCGAGGAAGTTATTCAGACTGGAGGAGTCGCGTCCCAGCAGGTCTACGAATGCCGGAGCGGTGATAAAGGAAAAGACTACCAGGGACATGCCGTCGAAAATCAGGTCGAGGGGATCGATTTTCCGGATGGTGCCGGCCTCGGCTGCCTTTTCCACCATGGCCTGAATCCTGGCGAAAACCTGGCTGCTGCGCCGGCTGGTCAGGAACACTTCGCGTATATGCCTGCGCCTGACGGGGTTCTGCATCAGTTCGTTGAATATGAACTGCGGGGTATAGGCGTTCTCGCTCAGATACCGGAAGTAGGCACCGACTGCATTGCGGATATTCCCGAATATATCGCTGTCGTCCTTCATGCTGCTGTCTATGAAGTCCATGACAGAGTCGAACTTGGCGTCGAATATCCTGTTGAAGAGGTTTTCCTTGGTCCGGAAGTAATAGTGGACCAGTGCCTGGTTGCACCCGGCGTCCCGTGCGATGTCGGTAGTGGAGGTTGCGCTGAAGCCTTTCTGCAGGAACAGTTTTTCTGCAGAGGCCAGTATCTGCTGCTCGGTGTTGGATGTCGTATTGCCCATAGTCTTGACGGTTTTATTCCAGCAGGTCGGGTCTGAGTCTTCTGGTGCGCTCCAGGGCCTGTTCTTCCTGCCATTGGCGGATGAGTTTAGGATTTCCGGAAAGCAGTACCTCCGGAACTTTCCAGCCCATGAAATCGGCCGGGCGGGTATAGATAGGAGGTGCGAGAAGCCCGTCCTGGAAGGAGTCGGACAGTGCGGAGGTCTCATCGGTAATGGCGCCGGGCAGCAGCCGGATAATGGAGTCGCAGATGACGCAGGCAGCCAGCTCACCTCCGCTGAGGACGTAGCTTCCGATGGATATCTCCTTGGTTATGAGATGCTCGCGGATGCGGTGATCGATACCCTTGTAGTGACCGCACAGGATAATCAGGTTCCCGCACGTGGACAGGCTGTTGCACATGCCCTGGTCCAGCATCTCCCCGTCCGGCGAGGTGTAGATCACCTGGTCGTACTCCCTCTGCGAGGTCAGGTCCGTGATGGCCCTGTACAGCGGTTCCGGCTTGATGACCATGCCGGCGTCGCCTCCGAAGCCGTAATCGTCTATCTGCTTGTAGTTGCCCTTGCCGTAGTCATGCAGGTTGACAATATGAATCTCCACGAGTCCCTTTTCCCGGGCCCGTCTTATAATCGAATGGTTGAGCGGACTTTCCAGCAGTTCCGGTACCGCACTGATAATATCTATCCTCATACTGGGCGCAAATTTATGTAAAACCGCGGTTCTTTTAAAAAATAATGTATATTTGCAAGTTCAATTTAACAACTGATAACGATGACTGAAGAGACCTTGAATCCTTCCCTCGGGAAGAGTACTGCTGAAAATTCTGTAGAGAATTCTGAATCACTGAATGTTAATGCTTCGGAAGTGAGTCCCGCTGTCGAGGAGGCCGCTGCTGTGGCCGCCGCAGTGGTGGCTGCCGGGGAGATTGTGGACAGTGCTGACAATGAGCAGCCGGCCGCACCTGAGGAGCCTGTGGCGGAGGAACCTGCCGTACAGGAGCCTGAGGAGATGCGCGGAGCCATTATCAGCGACGAGGAACTGAAGAGCCTCTCGTCCAAGAGCCTGAAGGAGATAGTCGAGGCTTTCCGCAACCTGGTGGACAACGGTGATATCATGGAACTCAACAGGCAGTCCGAGTATATCAAGGCTACATTCTATAAGGTGCTGAAAGAGGAGAAGATAGCATCCGGATACCATGTACAGCCCGGAACTTCCGACTATGCCGGACTTCCTGAAGAGGAAGAAGCCGGGGCAGTTCCCGCCGACAGTCCTGTGGAAGCAGGAGAGGAACCGGAGGCAGTCGAGGAGCCGGTGGAGGAGAATGCCCCTGCGGAAGTCTCCGTGAATCCATTTATCGAGATCGAGCGTGCGTTCAAGGAACTGTATGCCCGCTATAAGGGCCGCCGCGCAGTCTATTTCCAGAATCTGGAAAGAGAGAAGCAGGCCAACCTGGACCGCAAGCTGGAGATCATAGAGGAACTCAAGAACCTGGTGGATAACACCGGGGACCTGAACCGCTCCTATCCTGAGTTCCGCAACCTCCAGGCCCGCTGGCGTGAGGCCGGTCCTGTGCCCCAGGCTCGTATTAAGGATATCTACGACACGTATCAGCACTATGTCGAGAAATTCTATGACTATGTTAAGATAAACAATGAGCTCCGCGACCTGGATTTCAAGAAGAATCTTGAGATCAAGACCGCTCTCTGCGAGAAGGCCGAGGCTCTGGAGAAGAGTCCCAATGTGGTGGAGGCCTTCGCCCAGCTTCAGAAACTGCATGAGGAGTGGAAGGAATATGGCCCCGTGGCCAAGGAGTTCCGTGAGGAGATATGGGACCGCTTCCGTGCCGCGACCTCCCGCATCAACAAGCTGCATCAGGCCTATTTCGAGAACCTGAAGGTGCAGCAGAAGGAGAATCTGGCCGCCAAGACCGTCCTCTGTGAGAAGGCCGAGGCTCTGGCCGACAAGGACATCAAGGAGTCCAACGGCTGGAACGCAGTTACCAAGGAGTTCGAGGATATCCAGAAGGAGTGGCGCAAGATAGGCTTCGCCTCCAAGAAGGACAATCAGAAGATATACGACCGTTTCCGTGCCGCCTGCGACAAGTTCTACAACCGCAAGCGGGAGTTCTACGCCGAGTTCAAGGAGCAGATGAACGGCAATATGGAGAAGAAGATCGCCCTCTGCGAGCAGGCCGAGGCCGTGATGGACAGCACCGACTGGAAGAAGACCACCGACTACCTGATTTCCCTCCAGAAGCAGTGGAAGGAGGTAGGACCGGTATCCCGCAAGAAGTCGGACCAGATCTGGGCCCGTTTCCGCGCCGCGTGCGACCACTTCTTCGACAACAAGGAGAAGAACTTCGGCGGTATCGAGCCCCAGTATGTGGACAATCTCAAGGCCAAGCAGGCCGTCATCGACGAGATCATCGCCTATACTCCCTCGGGTGACAGGCGCGAGGACGAGAAGGCCGCACGCGCGTTTGCCGACAGGTGGAATGCAATAGGCTTTGTGCCCTTCAAGGAGAAGGAGAAGATACAGGATGCCTACCGCGAGGCCATGTCGGAGAAGTTCCCCGACTTCCGTGTATCCGGAGGCAGCGGACGCGGCAGGGCGCCCCGCGGAGGACGCGGCCGTGTGGAGACATCGCCCGCCCGTCAGGAAAGGGACCGTCTCCTCCAGAAGTTCCGCAAGCTCGAGAGCGAGATAGCCACATACGAGAACAATATCGGTTTCTTCGCCAGCTCCAAGAAAGCTGATTCGCTCGTCAGGGAGTTCCAGAAGAAGATAGACGCCGCCAAGGAGGAGCTCGCCGCCCTCGAGGAGAAGATTCACCAACTCGACAGCCAGGAATAAAGCATGAACAAGAATACTATAATAGGTATAACGCTCATAGGACTCCTGTTGATAGGATTCAGCGTTTATAATTCCAGAATAGCAAGAGAGCAGCAGGAGATACAGAGGGTGAGGGACTCGGTGGCTGCGGCCAATGCCTTCGAGTATGCGGAGCGGATGGCTCAGCAGATGGCCGCCGACAGTGCTTCGGCAGCGGCGGGACAGGGAACACAGGACGGGCAGCCGGTCTATGCCAGCACATACGCCAATCCCTTCCTCGAGCAGGCCTACAACGCCGGTGAGGACTTCCACTACCTCGAGAACAACAAGCTCAGGATAAAGTATTCGACCAAGGGAGGCCAGGCCGCCTCAGTCCTGATCAAGGACTACTACACCAGCGACAGCACCGACCTCTACCTGATGAAGGACGACTACAGCGACTTCGGCCTGCAGCTCTATACCGACCAGTACATCAACACAGGCGGCTTTACCTACGAGACTGTGGTGTCCAACGACTCCACCCTGGTGATGCGCCTGTATTTCTCGGACACCGCCTTCATCGAGCACCGCTATTTCCTGTCGGCTGACAGCTACATGGTGGACTTCGACGTACACATGGTGAACATGGACCGCCATATTCCCCGCAACGCATCCCAGTTCGAGATAGCCTGGAACATGGACGTGCCCCGTCTGGAGCGCGGCTACAAGAACGAGCAGAACTACTCGACCGTCGATTTCAAGTATCCCGGTCAGGTCAAAAAGATAGAGAACCTCGGTATCATGCGCGGCGGCGGACGCTCCGGCGGCCAGCACCGCGAGGTGACCACCCGCATCGAATGGTTCGCCTTCCAGCAGCAGTACTTCTCGGCCATTCTCCGTGCAGAGGAGAACTTCGAGTCGGGCAACCTCTCGATGAAATTCTACCCCGAGACCGACGCCGAGCGCCGTCTGATGGCCTGCTCCGCCTCGACCCTCGTGCAGTACGAGCCAGGTGACGATGTGACCGTGCCCTTCGAGTTCTACTACGGCCCCAACCATTTCCGTACCCTCAAGAGCTATGACTGCGACTTCGAGAAGATCGTGCCTCTGGGTGGATGGCTGGTAAGATGGATCAACAGGGGTATCATCATCCCCGTCTTCGACCTCTTCGGCCGCTTCATCAGCAACTACGGCATCATCATCCTGCTGCTGACCCTCCTCATCAAGCTGGTCATCTCGCCCCTTACCTTCAAGTCCTACATGTCTTCGGCCAAGATGAACGTTCTCAGGCCCGAGCTGGACAAGATCAACGCCAAGTATCCCCGTCAGGAGGATGCCCTGAAGAAACAGCAGGAGACCATGGACCTGTACCGCAAGGCCGGTGTGAGCATGTTCGGAGGCTGCCTCCCCATGCTGCTCCAGTTCCCGGTGCTCTTCGCGATGTTCCGCTTCTTCCCGGCATCGTTCGAGCTCCGTCAGAAGGGCTTCCTGTGGGCGGACGACCTGAGTACCTATGACTCGATTCTCGATTTCGGATTCAACATACCGCTGTACGGTGACCACGTCAGTCTCTTCGCCATCCTCTGCGCCCTGAGTATGTACTTCTCGGCCAGGATGACCCAGGGCAGCAATGTGGACAACAACCCTCAGATGAAGAGCATGCGCAACATGACCCTCTATTTCATGCCCATCTTCATGCTGTTCATCTGCAACAACCTCTCCAGCGGTCTGACATACTACTACCTGCTCTCGAACCTCATCATGATGCTCCATACCTGGATCATCCGCCGTTTCTTCGTGGACGAGGAGAAGATCATGGCCAAGGTCCGCGCCGCTTCCGTAAAGGGAGCCGCCAAGCCCAAGTCCAAGTTCCAGCAGCGTCTCGAGGCTATCCAGAAGGCACAGCAGGAGGCTATCCGCGAGCAGCAGAAGCAGCAGAGAAGACGTTAGTTAAAATATATCACACTATGGGACACATTACTGAGAATATCCTGTCGCTGCGGCAGGAACTGCCCTCCGGGGTCGAGCTCGTGGCAGTGTCCAAATTCAAGTCGGGGGATGAGATCCTCGAGGCCTACGAAGCGGGCCAGAGGGTCTTCGGCGAGAGCCGTCCCCAGGAACTCAAGGAAAAGGCCCTCTCCCTGCCCAAGGACATAGAGTGGCATTTCATCGGCCATCTGCAGAGCAACAAGATCAAGATGACCGTGCCTTACGTCAAGCTGATTCATTCGGTGGACACCCCCAAGCTCTTTTTCGAGATAGAGCGCTGGTGCCGGCAGAACGGCTTCAGCATCGATGTCCTCCTCGAGATGCACATCGCCTCGGAGGAGAGCAAGCAGGGCTTCTCCGATGAGGAGGTCATGGACTTCCTTGCAGGGATAGAGAAGGCCCGCCAGTCCGGGGACAATGAGGGATATCCCTCCCGGGTCCGCATCCGCGGGGTCATGGGCATGGCCTCCCTCACGGAGGACGAGGCGCTCATCCGCAGGGAGTTCGCTCATCTGAATTCAGTGTTCGACCGCATCAGGGCTCTGGGATATCCTTTCCTCGGACAGTTCGATCTGAAGTCGTTCGGGATGACTCACGACTATCACATCGCGGTGGAGATGGGCAGCAATATGGTTCGCGTCGGCACAAAAATCTTTGGCCCCCGAGGGGTCCGGTTATAAGGTTGCCTGAAAGACCAGTTCCGTTGGACCGGTTAATTCGACGTTTGAGAATATTCCGCTCCGGCAGCTGAACGACACCGTGAAGGTGTCCGAGGTTGACCGGAGCGTGTATTTTCCGCTGTGGTCGCCGCGGAGCCATGCGGCGGCTGCGGCGGCGATGACGCCCGTGCCGCAGGAGAGGGTCTCGTACTCCACGCCCCGCTCGTAGGTGCGGACGCGCAGCGGCTCTCCCTGCCCGGAGGCCTGCACGAAATTGACATTTGTCCCCTTGGGGGCGAACTGCGGGGCGTATCTCCACCTGCGGCCCTCGCCGTAGACGTCGAGACCTTCGATATTGTCCTTGAAAATCACCAGATGGTCCGTACCGGTGTTCATCTTCCATGCCACCGGCTCTTGGCCTTCCTGCTGCGGGAGACGGATTTCCTCCACTGCGGTGATGTCGTTCATTCCCAGCAGTATCCGGCTGCATTGTCCCTCAGAGGAGAGAACCTTGCCGCGGTGCAGACCGTCAGGGGCTTCGAATATCCAGCTGCCGTCTTTCCCGGAGGCGGGGATGCCGGAGCGGCGGGCCAGGTCTACGATGCAGCGGCCGCCGTTGCCGCACATCATGCCGGAGGAGCCGTCGTTGTTGTAGAACCGCATGGAGAAGTCGTGGACGGGGCCGCTTTCGAGGATGATGAGGCCGTCGGCTCCGATGCCGTAGCGGCGGTCGCAGAGGCGGATGATCTCCTGCTCCGTAAGCCCGGCCCTGCGGTCGAGGGAGCGGAGGAGGATGAAGTCGTTGCCGGCTGCCTGGTATTTGAACAGTTCCATTGTACTCAGTTATTTTTCCTTGATGAGACGTTCTATGTCGGCTGCCGTGCGCCGGGCGGAGTCCTTCTCTCCGAGCAAGGCCCTCATGTCATCGTAGTCGGAGAGCATCCGGCTGCGGTAGGCGGTGTCATCGGTCATGCGCAGCAGCTCGCCCGCGATGTGTTCCGGAGTGCAGTCGCCCTGGAGCAGCTCGCGGAAGATGTGCCGGCCGAGTATCATGTTGGCCAGGGATATGGTGTCGAGCCTGACGACCATGCGGGCTATGGCGTAGGTGATGGGGTTCATGCCGTAGCAGACCACCTGAGGGGTGCCGATGACGGCGGCCTCGAGGCTGGCGGTGCCGGAGGAGATGGCGGCTGCGGCGGAGTGGCTGAGGACTCCGTAGGTGTCGCCGTAGATGACCTCTATGTCGGGATTGCCGTGGAGGTATCTGTCGTAGTAGGAGCGGTCGATGGAGGGGGCTGCGGCCAGCAGGAAGCGGAAGCGGCTGCCGGTCCTCTCCTTCAGGATGGCGGCGGTCCTGACCAGGCGGGGCAGGAGGTAGTCCACCTCCATCTTGCGGCTGCCGGCGAGCAGGGCGATGAGTTCCCGGCCGTCGTCGGTCATGGAGTGGGAGCGGAGGAATTCTTCCCGGGTCATGTGGACGGAGGGAGTGGCGGCGATGTTGTCCACCAGCGGGTTGCCGTTGTAGACGGCGTTCACGCCCTTGGCCTCGAAGTAGGGCACTTCGAAGGGAAAGATGATGAAGGTGCGGTCCACGTATTTCTTGAGAAGGCGGATGCGGCCCTCGCCCCGGGCCCAGACTTTCGGAGGGATGTAGTAGAATACCTTGAAACCGTGCTCATGGGCGAAACGGGCTATCTTTAGGTTGAATCCCGGGTAGTCGATCAGGATGACGGCGTCGGGCTTCCACCCGAGGATGTCCTTCTTGCAGAAGCGGAGGTTGCGGAGGATGCTGCCGAGGCGGCCGATGACCTCGACCAGGCCCATTACGGCATTGTCCCTGTAGTCGCGGACCAGAGTGCCTCCTACGGCTGCCATTCTGTCCCCGCCCCAGAAGCGGATCTCGCAGGATGGGTCGTGGGCGAGCAGGCCGCGCATGAGGTTGGATCCGTGCAGGTCGCCCGAGGCTTCTCCGGCTATGATGTAGTATTTCATTGCTCCCAGACTTTGCGCATGCGCTCCATCTCCTGGTAGTCGGTGGTGTCGATGCGGTGGGGCACCACGGAGATATAGCCGTCCTTGACCTTCATGTGGTCGCCCAGGGAACTGTCCTTCTCGTGGTTCTCGAAGTGGCCGGCCATGAGGTAATAGGTGCTGCCGTCCTCGTCAGTGCAGGTGTCGAATTCCTTGACCCACATTCCCTTGCCCCGGCGGGCCATGCGGATGCCGCGGATCTCGGAGGCGGGGATGGGAGGGAAGTTGATGTTCAGGTAGATGCCTTTTTCGGGAGGGCAGGCGAGGAAGCGTTCCATGATCGTATCCGCGTATTCGGTTATCGGACTGAAGTCGGGATGCTCGGCGTGGGTGCATATAGAGAATCCTATGGAGGGGATGCCGTAGACCGTACCCTCAATGCAGGCGCCCAGAGTGCCGGAGTAGAGGGAGGCCACGGAGCAGTTGGCGCCGTGGTTGATGCCGGAGACCACCAGGTCAGGCAGACGTCCCTCGGGCCAGCATTCGTTGATGCCTATCTTGATGCAGTCCACCGGGGTGCCGTTGAAGGTGTATTCCCTGTAGCCGGGCTCGTTCTTTATCTGCTTGAGGTAGAGTTTGGTGTCGAGGGAAAGAGCGGCGGACTTGCCGGACTGGGCGTGGAGGGGGGCGACGACAGTCACGTTGCCGTAGCGGCGCATGACGGAGGCCAGGACGTGGATACCGTCGGCTCCGATGCCGTCGTCGTTGGTTATGAGGATCTCTCTGGTGTCGGATGTCATATTTTAATGCAAATTTGTGCGCAAATATAGATTAATTCCATCAAAATTCGTATCTTTGCCGCCGACTTTAAAATCTTACAGCAATGACAAAAGTTAAAATTGGTATCAATGGATTCGGCCGTATCGGCCGCATGGTATTCCGCGCTGCAATCGACAAATTTTCTGATGACATCCAGGTAGTCGGCATCAACGACCTGCTCGACCCTGAGTATCTGGCTTACATGCTGAAATATGACTCCGTTCACGGCCACTTCGACCACGAGGTGTCCGTAGAGAACGGCAACCTTATAGTAAACGGTCAGAAGATCCGTCTGACCGCCGAAATGGATCCCGCCAACCTGAAGTGGAACGAGGTGGGCGCCGAGATCGTAGTGGAGTCCACAGGTCTCTTCCTGACAGACGAGAAGGCCCGCAAGCACATCCAGGCAGGTGCCAGGAAAGTCATCATGTCAGCTCCTTCAAAGGACGACACTCCTATGTTCGTTTATGGTGTCAACCAGAAATCCTACAAGGGACAGGACATCATCTCCAACGCTTCCTGCACCACCAACTGCCTTGCACCTATCTCCAAGGTGCTCAACGAGGCCTTCGGTATCAAGAGGGGTCTGATGACCACAGTTCACGCTGCAACAGCTACCCAGAAGACCGTTGACGGTCCTTCGAAGAAAGACTGGAGAGGCGGCCGCGGTATCCTCGAGAACATCATTCCTTCCTCTACAGGTGCCGCCAAGGCTGTAGGCAAGGTGCTTCCTGAGCTCAATGGCAAGCTGACCGGTATGTCCATGAGGGTTCCCACCTCCGACGTTTCCGTAGTCGACCTGACAGTAGAGCTTGAGAAAGCCACCACTTACGAGGAGATCTGCAAGGCCATGAAGGCCGCTTCGGAAGGCGAGCTCAAGGGTATCCTCGGATACACCGACGAGTCAGTGGTATCCACCGACTTCCGCGGTGACTCCCGTACTTCCATCTTCGATGCAAAGGCCGGTATTCAGCTCGATCCTACCTTTGTAAAGGTGGTTTCCTGGTATGACAACGAGTGGGGCTACTCCAACAAAGTGCTCGAGATGGCACGCTACATCGCCCGCAACTAACTCACACCTTACATAGAACTTTGACAGATTCCGGCTGCTCCATGAGGGTCAGCCGGAATTTTTTGCTATCTTTGTCCTGATATGCTTATGTGAAAAGACAATGCCTGTATTCAACAAGATAAAGTTAGGTGTACGGAGCAAGATATTCACCGCCTCGCTGGTCATCGCTCTGATGCTGCTGCTTTCAGGAGCGCTGGCTTTCTTCGAGCTGGGCCGCATGAGCCGGTATATCTCCGATTTCATCTCGAACAGTATTCTCAGCGTAGACCTCACGCGCAACCTGCTCAACACCTCCGAGCGCTATCATTCCGACCTCTTCCGCCAGATAGGAGGGGACGGTCTGCTGGCCCAGCCGGAGACCATCCCGGCCGAGGAGTTCGAGGCGGGTATGGAGCGGCTTTATAAAGTGCTGGCCTCGGACAGCGAGAGGCAGATGGCCGACTCGGTCCGCTATGCCTACTCGGCCTACATGCAGGTGGCCCGGGAGATTGAGTCGGTCTGGCTCAGGCCGCAGGAGGAACGCACCGACTGGTACTTCAACCGCCTCCAGACAGTCTACACCAAGCTGCGCGGCTATCTCCAGCGTCTGTCCGACACCTCGCAGAGTGCGATTACTGACAGTTACAACAGTCTGCAGGACAGTTATTACCGTTCCATCATGCCGGGCGTCATAGCCAGTGCCGCCAGTATCGTGCTGATTATACTCTTCGTCTACTTTCTCAATCATTACGTAGTTCATCCCATGCTCCGCATGTCGCGGGGACTGAGCGACTACCGCCGCACAGGCAAGACCTACAGCGTCACCTTTGACTACGGCGGCGACCAGATTCAGGCCATGAACGAGGACATCAAGGAGATCATCGACGAGAACAAATCCTTCAAGAAGCGGGGAGTATGAATGTCAAGCTGATAGCACGGTATATCGGTATAGCGTTGCTCTTCAACGCCCTGTTCATGTTCATCTCCCTGGGCGTGTCGGCACTCAACGGTTTCGACTCTTCTTTCTCGCCCCTGCTGCTGAGCGCCCTGATCACTGCGATGGTGGGATGTTTTCCCCTTATCTTCGTAAGAGGCCAGGATGACGTGAATCTCCGCGAGGGATTTGCGATTACCATTTTTTCATGGATTCTCAGTTGTATCTTCGGAATGCTGCCCTACGTCATGTGGGGCGGAGAGTTCACCCTGCCCAATGCCTGGTACGAGTCCGTGTCGGGCTATACCACCACCGGAGGCACCATACTCCAGAATGTCGAGGCACTGCCCAAGGGCCTGCTCTTCTGGCGCTCCTCCACCCATTTCATCGGCGGTATGGGAGTAATGGTCTTCATGCTCCTGGTGCTGCCCTCCATGAGTACCTTCCGCATGAGGATATCGAAGATAGAGATTTCCTCCATCTCGAAGGACAACTACCGCTACCGTTCGAAGGAGACCGTCCGGGTCATCGCGTCGACCTACGTCGGCATCACGGTGGCGGGCACCATTGCCCTGATGGTGGCCGGAATGTCCTTCTTCGACGCCGTCAACCACGCCATGAGCATTGTCTCCACCGGCGGTTTCAGCACCCGCAACGTGTCGATACTTTACTATGACTCCCTGCCGATAGAGATAGTCTGCATAGTCCTGATGTACGTCTCGACCCTGCATTTCGGCATGGTCTACGCCTTGATAGTGAAGCGCTCGACGGCGCTGCTTAAATCGCCTGTCTTCAGGTATTTTACGGGCTTCTGCATAGTGATGTCCCTGCTGATAGGCCTTGATCTGAAAGCCAGCGGTCAGATCGCCACTTACGGGGAGGCCATGCGCCAGTCGTTCTTCCAGTATGCCTCTATCATCAGCTCCACCGGTTTAGCTACGGCCGATACCTCCGTATGGCCCCTGTTCTCGATTTTCCTGCTGCTCTTCGCCATGTTCCACGGAGGGTGCAGCGGCTCGACCTGCGGCGGAGTGAAGGCGGACCGTATGTGGATATTCTACAAGGTGCTCAAGAACAATATCTTCAAGCAGCTTCATCCCAACGCCGTCATCCCGGTCAAGGTGGGAGACCATACCATTGACCCCTCGGTCATCCGCTCCGCCATCCTGTATATCGTGGCATTTACCCTGATATTCATCGTCGGTGCGCTGCTTATCTCGTTGACCGGTCCTGATTTCGAGGAGTCTTTTGCGGCGTCCCTGACGTCGATGGCCAACGTCGGTCCCGGCTTGGGAGCCAGCGGCTCGATGGGCAATTTCTCGCATTTTACGCCTTTCGCCAAGCTCGTGATGAGCATAGAGATGCTTCTCGGACGTCTGGAGATCTACACCCTGCTGATGCTGTTCTTCATCTTCAAGAAAGTCTAAGCGATGGCAGTCAGGGAATTTCTGGAGCAAAAGATACGGGAGGCCTTCCCGTATGAGCCTACGCCCTGTCAGGACGAGCTTTTCTCGCGGCTGCCGGCCTTTCTGACCGGGGAGGGCGAGATTATGATAGTCAACGGTTATGCCGGTACCGGTAAGACTGAGGCGATGGGCGCGGCCGTACGGGCGATGAAGGCTCTGAACCTGCGGTTCCGACTGATGGCTCCTACTGGCCGTGCGGCAAAGGTGCTGGCGGGCTACACCGGCGAGAAGGCCACTACGATTCACAAGCAGATCTACCGGCAGAAATCGATGGACGCCGGCGGAGGAAAATTTGTCCTGGACCTGAACAAGGACCGCCGGACCTGCTACATCGTGGACGAGGCCTCTCTGATTACCATAGATTCGGCCGGTTCGCTCTTCGGCAGCGGCAATCTCCTCGAGGACCTGCTGGACTACATCCGGCAGGGGGAGGGCAATACCCTGATCCTGGTAGGGGACAATGCCCAGCTCCCGCCCATCGGCCTCGACCGCAGTCCGGCCCTCGACCCCTCGTACGTGGGGATGTACGGCCATGTGGACTATGTCCTGCTGGACAAGGTCGTGCGTCAGGCCGACACCTCCGGTATCCTGTTCAATGCCACGGTGGTGCGGCATGCGGTAGTGACCGGGGCATGTGAGGAGTATCCCCGGCTGGAGACCCGCGGTTTTGCGGACGTGGAGCGTATCGGCGGCGGAGAACTCATCGAGGCGCTGGACGATGCGATAGGCCGCTACGGGATAGACGAGACGGTGGTGTTATGCCGTTCCAACAAGCGGGCCAACCGCTACAATCAGGGCATCCGCGGCACTGTCCTCTTCCGGGAGGAGGCCCTTTCCCGCGGGGACCGGCTGATGGTGGTGAAGAACTGCTATCAGTTCCTGGAGAAGATTGAGGAGCTGGATTTTATTGCCAACGGGGACATCGCCGAGCTGATCAAGATTTCGAATTACGAGGAGCGCTACGGCCTGCATTTCGCCGAGGCTGTCCTGGCCTTCCCGGACTACGGGGACGTGGAGATTACGGCCAAGGTGATTCTCGACACACTCACGTCCGAGTCCGCATCCCTGCCCGCCGAACAGCAGAGTGCCCTCTACGAAGGCGTCTTCACCGACTACAGCGACATCTCCACCAAACGCAAGCGCAATGCCGCCGTCCGCGAGGACCCGTATTACAACGCCCTGCAGATCAAGTACTCCACCGCCATCACCTGCCACAAGTCCCAGGGCGGCCAGTGGAAGTGCGTCTTCATCGACAACGCCTTCTGGCAGGACACCCTCACTGTCGAGGACCTCAAGTGGCTCTACACCGCCCTCACCCGCGCCACCAAAAAACTCTACTTAGTCAACTTCAACAAGAAATTTTTCGATTGAAAGCCGTTTTAAATAGAAGGTGTTGAGACGATGAGGAGCCGGGAGCCGTCGGAGGCGGTGGTGGCCAGGACGCGGAGGGTGTCGCTTTCGGCGGAGCCGAGGCGGCGGCGTAGCTCCTCGGAGGTCATCGGAAAATTGCGGGCGGTGACGGAGCAGGCGGGGTATTTCTTCCGGAAATCGCGGATGGCGGCCTTGTGGAAGGGCAGGACCTCGATGATGCGGCGGATCTTCCCGGGAAAATGCCCGACAGGCGCCGGGGCTGTGTAGAAATGGGTGGAGGCGGAAATCTTCCGGAGGCCGAAGCGGACGGCCGGGAGCTTGAAGGCTCCGCTTTTCAGGAGGGCGGGGGAGGGCTCGAAGAGGTAGCCGGCGATTTCCGAAGGAACGGCGAGGTCTGCGGCGGCCTCATTTTCCTCGCGGAGGGTAAAATGGAATTCGGCCGCATTGTCCCCGGAGGAGAGCTCTACCGCTGTTATGGGGATGTCCCCGGCCGGTACGGCATTGTCCCGAAGCATCAGGACCAGGACCTCCTTGCACTCATTTTCCGAAGAGAGAATATGGACTTCGGAGGCCTCCGGCAGTTCCGAGAGCAGGACGCGGATGTCGACCATGGGGGAGGCCTTCAGCGGGATGCGGGGGGCGATACGCAGCAGCTCGGGGCGGAGGGCGGTGATGTCCGGCTCACAGTCCCTGAGGGAGTAGACCCTGCCGCCGTCCCTGCCCCTGCGGGCCGGGTCGAGGTAGATGAGGCTGTAGGTGTCGGAGGGGATGCGGCTGAGCATTTCTGGCGTCGTCTCTGCACAGTGTACAGTGATATTGTCCCTGCCGAGGACGGTGAAGTTGTGCCGGGCACAGGCGCAGAGTTCTTCCGAGCGCTCGAAGTAGTCCACTGAGGCAGACGACTGGGAGAGGCTCCAGGAGTCGACGCCGAGACCTCCGGTGAGGTCGGCCACCCTGTCTCCGCTGCGGACGAAACGCTGCTTGTAGAGGGCGGTGGCCTGCGAACTGCATTGCTCCAGAGGCAGGGACTGCGGGTAGAGCAGCCCCGGTTCGGCATACCACAGCGGCAACTTGGTCCGGGCCTTCGCCCGTCCCTGGATACACCTGACCGCCACCGCCATGTCGATGGACGGCCAGCGGTCCCGGTGCAGCATCAGCTCTGCCGTGGAGTTCGCCTCGTGGGCGAGGACAAACTCTTTCAGTTCCTGCTCTGTCATGCCGCAAAATTAAGCCGAAGAAGGGAATTATTTATGGATTTGTCCGGAAAATTTAGTAAATTGCACCGATTAACCGAACTGAATTCAACATAACTAAATCTATAGAAAATGAATTACAGAGAAGTCGCAATGCAGTGGACCGGCCCTGAGTACGATATGGAGACCAGGACCAAGGTCAATGCTCTCCTTCGCGGAGATGAGAAGGAACTCGAGGATGCGTTTTACCGTACGCTGGAGTTCGGTACCGGCGGACTCCGCGGTATCATGGGCGTGGGCACCAACCGCATGAACAAGTACACGGTGGGCATGGCCACCCAGGGATTCGCCAACTACATCCGCAAGGCTTACGAAGGTGAGGAGAATATCCGTGTGGCTGTATCTTTCGACTCCAGGAACAACAGCCGCGAGTTTGCCAAGATTACGGCTGAGGTCTTCGCCAACAACGGATTCGAGGTCTATCTCTTCGACAACATTCGGCCTACACCGGAGCTGAGTTTCGCCATCCGTCACTATCACTGCCACGCCGGCGTGATGGTCACCGCCTCGCACAATCCCAAGGAGTACAACGGCTACAAGGCCTACTGGCAGGACGGAGCCCAGCTGACCGCTCCCCACGATACCGCCGTCATAGCCGAGGTCAACAAGATCGAGAATCCCTCCATGGTCAAGTTCGGCGAGGACAATCTTTCCAAGATCCAGCTGATGGGAGAGGAGACCGACAAGGTATATCTCGACTCTATCCTCTCGCTGATGCTCTCGCCCGAGTCCATCGCCCGTCACAAGGATATCAAGTTCGTTTATACCCCTCTGCACGGCACAGGTGTACGCCTGGTACCCAGAGCCTTGAAGCAGATAGGCTTTACCGAGGTATATCCCGTGAACGAGCAGATGATCAGCGACGGCAACTTCCCTACGGTAGTATCCCCCAATCCCGAGGAGCCTTCGGCCCTGAAGATGGCCGTAGAGCTGGCTGAGGCCAAGGGTGCCGACATCGTGCTGGCTACTGACCCTGACGCCGACCGCGTGGGCGTGGCCGTCCGCGACGACAAGGGACAGATGCTCCTGCTGACCGGCAACCAGACCGCCTCCCTGCTGACCTATTACATCCTGACCCGCTGGCACGAGCTCGGTAAACTCAATAAGGACACCTACTGCGTAAAGACCATCGTGACCACCGAGCTGCTGACAGCCATCGCAGACAAGTTCGGAGTCCAGATGTACGACGTGCTCACCGGCTTCAAGTACATCGCCCAGATAGTCCGTGAGAACGAGGGCCGCAGGACCTTCATCTGCGGAGGCGAGGAAAGCTACGGCTTCAACGTAGGCGAGTTCGTCCGCGACAAGGACGCCGTGATCACCTGTTCCTTCGTGGCAGAGTGCGCCGCATGGGCCGCTGACCAGGGTCTGACCCTCTACGGTCTGCTGCAGAAGATATACGCCGAGTTCGGCACCTACCGCGAGAAGCTCGTCTCCCTGACCAAGAAGGGCATCGACGGCAACCAGCAGATAGCCGCCATGATGAAGAACTACCGCGAGAATCCTCCCGCCAGGCTGGGTGACTCACCTGTGGTAAAGGTAATCGACTATACTGAGCCCGAGAAGACAGGCCTGCCCAAGTCCAACGTGCTCAGGTTCTTCTCCGAGGACGGCTCGGTAGTGACAGTGCGTCCCTCGGGTACGGAGCCCAAGATCAAATTCTATTTCGGAGCCAAGGGAGAGAAGGCTGCCGCGACGGTAGACTCACTTGTGAAGCAGTTTTCGGAGTAGTGCCGCGGCCGCGTTCCATACGATGTAGAACGCGAAGACAGTGAATACGATACCCGTCCAGTGTATCTTCAGTATAAGGAGAATGACTGCGGCGGGTATTATTATGCACAGAAACGTAAAGCGCTGTGCGTTGTCCTTCCACTTGAGGGTCTTGAGCTTCATGGAGAACATCGGAAGCTCGCTCACCAGCAGGGCACAGAGGATGAGGGTCACTGCCGGGATTGCCCAGTTGTTGGCCAGGAAGGTGTTGGCAATGTGCTCGTAGTGGCCGGCGAAGGCGGCCAGGGAGGCGGCGAAGAGGGCTGAGGCCGGTACGGGCAGGCCCAGGAAACTCTCGTTCTGACGGGTGTCCAGGTTGAACTTGGCGAGCCGCAGGGCGGAGAATGCCGCTATGAGCAGGGGAATATAGCAGACGTATGGTTGAATGCCGGTGGTATAGCCGGCCATCCAGTTATATAAAATAAGGGAGGGAGCCAGCCCGAAGCTCACCGTATCGGCGAGTGAGTCCAGCTCCTTCCCTATGTCGGAGTAGGCATGAAACACTCTGGCGGCAAGGCCGTCCAGGAAGTCAAATACCGCAGCCAGCACTATCATCGCCAGCGCCATGTCGAAGTCATCGTGGAATGCCAGGATGACGGCCGCACTGCCCGAAAGCAGGTTGAGGCAGGTGATGGTGTCCGGCAGGTATTTGGTGATTTTCATGCTTTACAGTCCCAGTTTGCTCTTGATGGCGGCAGGTATGGCGTCCTTGTGCACGAGGATGCTGATGGTCTTGGCTCTTACATACTTCTCGGACATGTAGTGGTATCCGGCGTATGTGCCCTCGGCTCCCCAGGAGTTCTTGGTGATGTAGTACTTGGTGCCGGCGGGATCGGTAGCGATTCCTACCAGGTGCTCCAGATGGTCGTCAGTGGTGGTGAAGGACTCATAGCCTTTCTGACGCAGAGCCTGGTCAACGACCTCGACCTCGGGGATGAGAGTCTCAGTAGCGGCGATCTCCTGACGTGTCAGGGAAGCGTCGGCAGGGAGGATGGCGATTCCGAGGGGGCTGTAAACATAGCCTTTCTCGCTTACGTCACCGTCCCAGGCAACAGTATAACCAGTGTTGAGAGCGTTGTCCACAACTTCCATCATCTCGTCAAGAGGCAGGTTGTACAGGAGCTCATGGTCCCAGTTGTCGGGAACCTCGAGGGGTACTCTCTCATAGAAAGGATGGTGTGAGAAAGAAGTGATTTCTACGTAGTCAGCGGGGTTGAAGCCGGTCATCTCCTTGAAGGTCATGGGAGTGTACTTCTTTCCGTTGTACTCGAATGTTGCAGGAATCTTGCCCATGTAGATGTCGAAGAGGGCGTCCTGAAGCTCGTAGTACTCGGGTGAGCGGGCCTTGAGCTTTACAGATGCGTCAGCGATGGCGCTGAGATATGCACCGAGTTCCCTGTGGTTGGGCAGGGGAGAATCGTAGTTGATGCCGGAGTATGCGGACTGAGGCATCATTCCGTATTTCTCGATGATCTTCATGGTCATGTGTCCTATACTGCCCTCGCTGATGTTGCCCTTACCGCGGCGGAGGTAGTTGTCGTTGATTCTCTCGTAGTAGTTCTGACGTACTGTGTAGAGCTCGGAGAGATCAAACTCACCCTTGCCCATGCGGAGCAGCTCGGCCTCAACAAACGAGGTGGTGGCGAAGCACCAGCATGTTCCTGTAGCGTTCTGGTCCTTGACGGATGTCACAGGTATTCTTACGACTTCTGTGAACTGATAGGGGTTGACCTTCTCAGCCTCCTGTTTTTTCTTGGGATCGGCCTGGGAGGGAACGGCCATAGCAAGTGCAAGTGCTCCCGCAACGATGAAATGTAATTTCATAAGTTCTGATGTTTTGAATTTTTAGGAATTAGATACCCATCTTGGCCTTAATGTCGGCGGGGATGGCGTTCTTGTTGACCATGATGTCCATAGTCTTGTATCTTACATAGGCCTCTGATACATACCATATTCCGTGGTATTTGCCTGAGTCGCCCCAGGAGTTCTTGACCATGTAGTATTTCTTTCCGGTCTGGTCCTTGGCCATACCGAAGATGTGCATTCCGTGGTCATCGGTGGTCTGGTATGTGTCGTAGCCGATCTGACGCATTTCCTGAGTAATCTCCAGCTCGGGGCAGGGAGCCTCGAAAGCAATGGCCTGAGGGTTGGAGTTGTCAGCACCGATCCAGTGAGCCTGGTCAGAGCCTACTTCCTTGATCTCAGCCTCAAGAGCCTCATAGTCGGGAACGATTCCGAGTCCGTTGCGGTTGAAGCCTCTTTCGCTTACGTCAGCGGCCCAGGCTACGCTGTAACCGTTCTCAAGAGCGTTGTCGATGATGGCAACGAGGTCATCGATGGGCACGTTCATGGAAGACTCCCAGAGCCAGTTGTCGGGAACCTCTATGATCATGTTCTGATAGAAGGGCTTGTGTGTCCAGGAGGTAATGTCGATGTAGTCGTCGAGATTCAGGCCGAGAGCCTCTACATAGGTGTGGGGTGTGTACTCCTTGCCGTTGACTGTGAAGGTCTCGGGGCACTCGCCGAGATATGCGTCGAGGATACCTTTAAAGCCTCTCTGCCATGCGGTGGAAAGTTGGCGGTTGGGGTTGCGCACGATTACGTCGAGGTAAGCGCCCAGAACGCCGCTGAGCTCACCGTGACGGTGAGTGTCAGTACCGTAGTTGAGACCGGGCATTTCGGATTCAGGAACGATTCCGTAATGCTTCAGTCCGTAGAGCACGTTACCGAACGAGCTGCCCTGACCGAAATTGAGAACTCCGTGGAGTCTTACATACTTCTCGGCTTTCTCCTGGTAGGATTTGTGAACCATGAACATCTCGGAGAGGTCCAGGGGCTCTGAGTAGCCGTTGCGGAGAATCTCAGACTCGAAGAAAGACAGAGCCGAGAAGCACCAGCAGGTACCTGTGCTGCTCTGGTTCTTGATCGAGGTGGTAGGAATCTCGATTACAGTCTCGAACTGATATCCTTCGGGCTGTGCTGCTTCCTTTTTGTTCTTCTTCTGTGCGGAGAGCACGGGAGAAATCATGCAGCAAATACATAAAGCGGTGATAATGTGTTTGATAGACATGGTGTTAAAGATTAGTTAGTGGTTTGTTTGATAGTTAGTTTTATTGTTGAGTTTTAAGGTATGCCGATGTATTTGTGGGTCTGAAGCGAGATTCTCCATCGGGGATGCTGCTTCACGTATTCTATTATAATAGGTGTCACGCTTTCCCTGTGTCCCCATTCTGGCTGCAGCGACAGGACGCATTCTGCCTTTGCGGACATCACCACTGTCTCTGCCCACAGGATGTCCTCCATGCTGCTGACGACGGCCTTGATTTCGTCAGCCCTGCCCGGGTTCCCGGCAAGAGGCGGTCTGTGCCTTTTGGGAGACAGGCAGATCCAGTCGAAATCTCCGCTGAGGGGAGATGTTCCGGATGTTTCAAGGAATATGCTGTATCCCTTCTTCCTGAGTGCCGCGCAAAGGGGGCCGAGAGGGTGCATCAGGGGTTCTCCTCCGGTAATTACAATATTCGCGGCAGGTGATGCGGCAATCTCCTCCGTTATCTTCTCCACTGTCATGACAGGATGCCGTTCAGGATTCCATGTGGAAGGAGAGTCGCACCATGGACAACGGACGTCACATCCTCCGAGACGGATAAACCATGCGGCCTTCCCGGTATTGAACCCCTCACCCTGAATAGAGTAGAAGGATTCGGCCACCGGGAGGGATGTGCCGTCCGATATGCGGGAGGTTATGTTGTCACAGTCCATTTTCGGAATAAGCGAATTTTATCGCCAACAAATGTAATAAAAATTGTACAAAATGTGCCACTATGGCAGAAAAAATTTTCGGCAGATTTTTTGAGTACCATAATTACTGAAAAGGAGAAAAGTTATGAATAACATGAATTACAAAGAGAACAATAACAACAAGGAGTTCCTCGAGCGGTACGCGGTCAATCTGAACCAGCGGGCCCGCGAGGGGAAGCTCGATCCCGTCATCGGCAGGGACGAGGAGATCCGCAGGGTGCTCCAGATCCTGAGCCGGAGGACGAAGAACAACCCTATTCTGGTCGGAGAGCCCGGTGTCGGCAAGACGGCTATCTCGGAGGGAATAGCCGAGAGGATAGTCAGTCAGGACGTGCCGGAGAACCTGAAGACCAAGGAAATCTATTCACTGGACATGGGCGCCCTCGTGGCCGGTGCAAAGTATCAGGGCGAGTTTGAGGAGAGGCTGAAGGGAGTGGTCAACGCCGTGATAGAGAGTCAGGGCGAGATCATCCTGTTCATCGATGAGATACACACTCTGGTAGGTGCCGGACGTTCGTCAGGCGCGATGGATGCGGCCAATATCCTGAAGCCGGCCCTTGCCCGTGGAGAACTCAGGGCCATAGGCTCCACCACCATCGAGGAGTACCGCAAGTACTTCGAGGAGGACAAGGCCCTGGAGCGCCGTTTCCAGATGGTCATGGTGGACGAGCCTACCCCGGCAGAGTCCATCTCGATTCTCAGGGGACTGAAGGAGAAGTACGAGAACCACCACAAGGTGCATATCGACGATGACGCCATCATCGCCGCCGTAGAACTCTCGCACAGGTACATCACCAACCGTTTCCTCCCGGACAAGGCCATCGACCTCATAGACGAGGCCGCCTCGAAGCTGCGTCTGGAGATGAACTCGGTGCCTGACCCCATCGACGAGCTGAACCGTAAGATACGGCAGCTGGAGATAGAGCGGGAGGCCATCAAGCGCGAGGGACATTCGCCCAAGCTGGACGAGATACAGGCGTCCATCAAGGAGTCCAAGGAGCAGCTCGACGAGCTCAACCGCAGGTGGAAGGTGGAGAAGGACCTGCTGGCCCGTATATCCCAGAAACGTGCGGACATCGAGCAGTATAGGTTCCAGGCCGACGAGGCAGAGCGCAGCGGGGATTATGGAAAGGTGGCCGAGCTGCGATACGGCAAGATAGCCTCGGCCCAGAAGGAGATAGACGAGCTGACGGCACAGAAGGCCGCCAATCCGGACCCGCTGATCAATGAGTCGGTGGAGCCGGAGGACATAGCCGAGATAGTATCCAAATGGACCGGCATACCCGTGACCCGTATGCTCGAGAGCGAGAAGGTCAAGCTCCTGCACATGGAGGACATGCTGCACAAGAGGGTAGTGGGTCAGGACGAGGCCGTCCGTGCCGTGGCCGACGCAGTGCGCCGCAGCCGTGCCGGACTGCAGAACGAGAAGAGGCCCATCGGCTCGTTCATGTTCCTCGGTACCACCGGTGTCGGTAAGACCGAGCTGGCCAAGGCCCTGGCCGAGGCCCTGTTCAACGACGAGAACATGATGACCCGTATCGATATGAGCGAGTACCAGGAGAGGCACAGCGTCTCCCGTCTGGTCGGTGCGCCTCCGGGATACGTCGGATACGACGAGGGCGGCCAGCTCACCGAGGCCGTGCGCCGCAAGCCCTACTCGGTCATCCTGCTGGACGAGATAGAGAAGGCCCATCCGGATGTGTTCAACATCCTGCTGCAGGTACTTGACGACGGCCGTCTGACCGACAACAAGGGCCGGACGGTGGACTTCAAGAATACCATCCTGATCATGACCTCCAACGTCGGAGCCGAGGTGATACAGGAGTACATGCAGCGCATCGAGCACATCGATGACAAGGCTTCCAGGTCTGATGTTCTGGAGGAGTGCCGCAGGGCCGTCATCGACATCCTCAAGAAGAGCATGCGTCCGGAGTTCATCAACCGTATCGACGAGATCATCATGTTCGAGCCTCTGACCCGCAAGGACATACTCGGCATCCTTAACCTCCAGTTGAGTGCCCTGAAGAAGAAGATGGAGGAGCACGGCATCTCGATAGACTTCAGCCGGAAGTTCATCGACTACATGTCCGAGAAGGGCTACGACCCGGCTTACGGAGCCCGTCCCATCAAGCGTATCCTCCAGCGCGAGCTGGTCAACATGCTGGCCAAGGCTCTTATCGAAGGGTCGATTTCGAAGGAGAGGCCGGTGCTGGTCGACGTCTCGGACGATCAGATAGTCATCACTTCTAAGTAGTCCGTTCCGAAAATGTTTGAATCCCGCAGTGCCCGTCCAGTCAGGCGCTGCGGGATTATTCATTTTCCTGATTATATTTGCAGCCGTTTATAAACGATGTAAAAAGATGCTGATATTATTCGGATTCCTCTTCGGCGGTGTTATTGTCGGTTATCTCCTGCGTCGCTGGCGGGTGACCTGGATAGGAAAGGTCACCATGGCGCTTATCTGGCTGCTGCTCTTCCTCCTGGGTGTGGAGGTGGGCTGTAACCGGGAACTGATCCGGAGTCTGCCGACGCTGGGTGTGGAGGCGGCCCTGGTCGCCGTGGTCTGCGCCCTGGGCAGCTGTCTGACGGCTATGCTGCTGTGGCGCTGGGCACGCAGGAGTGAGAGGAGGCGGGAGGCCGGCACTCAGGCAGAAACCGGCGGACAGGAGGCAGTGAGCGGACCGTCGGCAGTTTCGGAGGAAGACGGAGCGAAAGCCCGGAAAGGCGCCTTGAAGGACAGCCTGATCATCATCGCTTTCTTCGTGGCGGGCATACTGCTGGGTGTCTCGGGCATCCTGCCTGTGGATCTGTCTCAGACAGGCGTAGCCATGTACGCTCTCTACGCCCTGATACTCAGCGTGGGCTTCAGCGTGGGAAACAATCCGGACATCATCGGAGGCTTCAAGCGACTCAATCCCCGCCTGGCCCTGCTGCCCCTGATGACCATCCTGGGAACACTGGCCGCCTCGGCCCTGCTCGGACTGCTCCTTCCGCACCGGACAGTGCCGGAGACGATGGCCGTGGGCTCCGGATTTGCCTATTATTCCCTCTCGAGCGTGCTGATAACTGAATACATCGGTGCGGGACTGGGAACGGTGGCGCTCATATCCAACATCTGCCGTGAGTTCCTGACTCTCGTCCTCGCTCCTCTGCTGGTGCGCTGGTTCGGTCCCCTGGCTCCCATCTCCTGCGGCGGCGCCACCACCATGGACGTGACCCTGCCCACCATCATCCAGGCCAGCGGGGAGAAGTACACTGTACTGTCGATGTTCCACGGCTTCGTGGTGGATTTCAGCGTGCCGTTTCTAGTAACATTCTTTTGCTCCCTGTAGCGGGAATAACCGAATTTTTTACTAACTTTGAGCGTTTTTTAGAAAAGTACGATATGGAAAATACAGAATATAAGATTGCAAAGGGACTGCTTGAGATAGAGGCAGTCAGACTCAGCCCCGAGAAACCCTTCCTCTGGGCATCGGGACTTCACTCACCCATCTACTGTGACAACCGCAAGGCCCTGTCCTATCCGGCCTTCCGCAGGACCATCTGCGAGGCCATGATAGACGTGATCAACGCCACATTCAAGGATGTAGACGTGATAGCCGGCGTAGCCACCGGAGCCATCGCCTACGGTGCCATAGTCGCGGAGATGATGGGCAAGCCCTTCGTTTACATCCGCTCCAAGGCCAAGGACCACGGCATGGGCAACCAGGTCGAGGGAGTGCTCCGCGGAGGTGAGAGGGTAGTGGTCATAGAGGACCTCATCTCCACCGGTCAGAGTAGTCTGGCCGCTGTGGACGCCCTGCTCAAGTGCGGAGTGCACATCGCCGGCATGGTGGCCATCTTCTCCTACAACTTCGACCGTTCCCGCCGCGCCTTCGAGAACGCCGACGTGGAACTGCACACCCTGTCGAACTACGATACTCTCGTAGACGTGGCCCTCGATACTGGCTACATCAGGGAAGGTGACGTGAAGATGCTGAAGGAGTGGAGGTACGACCCCGATAAGTGGAGCAAGGACCATGAGTGATGTGACTAAGGTAACCGGCCGCGAGGTCCTGCTGAAGCGGCCTCCCATGGTGCTCTTCGGCCTGTTCGGGGACCTGAGCCTGCTGGTGCAGAACGTTCCAGAGGAATACGGCGGCAAGATTACGGCCGACCGCGACAGTGTCCGCATCGAGTACAAGGGCATCAGCCTCGGCTTCGTCGTAGCCCGCCGCGAGCCCTTCTCCCTGGTGGAGCTCAAGGACGACGGCAAGTCCTTCCTGAATTTCTCGGTGACCTTCCACATGGACCCGGTGGGCCTGGACTCGACCCTTTTCCACATCGAACTGGCGGCGGAGCTCAACTTCATGATGAAGATGATGCTCGGAAACAAACTCCAGGAGATGGTGGACAGCATTACGGACCAGATAGAGAAGGCCGTCAACAGTTATGCGGAGGGCAATCCGGTGGACTTCTCCAATATCAAGCCCCCTGTCAGCTTCAGCTGATCCCGTCCACGATGCAGACTCTGCCTGAGGCATTTGTCAGACAACTTACCATCTCCCTCGGCCCGGAAAGGGCGGGGGAGGTGGTTTCTTTTATCACGGGCTCGCCGGCATCCACGGCAGTCCGGATCAATCCTTTCAAGGTCAATGCTTTTCCCGCGCAGTTCGCCACCGGAAGGGAGACATTTTCCCGCTGGGGGAGGCTGCTGGACGGGCGGCCGGAATTTGCCCTGGACCCTCTCTTCCACGCCGGGGCCTACTACGTTCAGGAGGCCTCGTCCATGTACCTGGAGAGTATTCTGCCGCTGATGCTCCGGATGCGGGAGGAGCGTCCGGAGGGACCTTTCGCGGTGCTGGACCTGTGTGCGGCTCCCGGGGGCAAGAGCACCCATCTGCTGTCGATGCTCCGGGAGATTCCCGGCTCGTTTCTGGTGAGCAACGAGGTTATCCGCTCCAGGGCCTCGGTGCTCTGCGAGAATATTGCCAAATGGGGTGCGGCCAATGTCGTGGTGACTAATGACGATCCGGCGGATTTCTCCCCCCTGGGAGAATATTTCGACGTCATCGTGGTGGATGCCCCGTGCTCGGGGGAAGGGATGTTCCGCAAGGATCCGGAGGCTGTGGCCCAGTGGTCCGAGGACAATGTCCGCCTCTGCGTCGCCCGCCAGCGGAGAATCCTCACCGACATCCTGCCCTGCCTGCGTCCCGGCGGCCTCCTGGTGTATTCGACCTGCACCTTCAATCCTGCTGAGGATGAGGACAATGTAGCGTGGCTGACCTCACATTACGGGATGGAGGTCCTCGAACAGAGGCATTTCTATCCCGGAGACCCGGGAGCGGGGGAAGGCTTCTTCCTTTCGTCCCTGCGCAAGGGTGGGGCTTACGGAACCTCAGGCCGCAGTTCCGCAAGCGGCCGCGGACGGGGCGGCGGTGCTCCTTCCCGTTTCAAGGAGGAGATCCCCTGGGTCAATGACGGCTTCCCCATTTTCCGCTTCGGCAGCCTGCTCAAGGCCTTTCCGGCAGCATCAGCAGCCCGGATGCTGGAACTGGCGGAGGGCGGGGCCGGGGCAAGGCTGAGGGTGCTGGCCTCCGGAACGGCCGTCGCGGAGGTCAAGGACGGCAGAGGAGGCGGAAAGCCGGTGGTGATTCCCCAGTTCTCATTGATCCAGAGCGAGGTCTACCGCCGCGGCAGCCTGCCGGAGGTAGAGGTGCCTTTGGAGACGGCCCTGGAGTATCTGCGCCGCGGTCTTCCGGCCCTTCCCGGAGCACCTGCGGGATATGTCGTACTGACCTATGAGGGAGTCCCTTCCGGCCTGGTCAAGAACCTGGGAAACAGGTGCAACAACCTGCTGCCGCCGTCCCTCCGCCTGAGAATTTCCTAAAATTGGAAAATTATTTGGAAATCAGTAAAATAGTACTTACTTTTGCGCTCCCTTCCCCCGGGGAGGGGCTTATAAATATTGTCTAACTCCTTAATGGAAAGATTGTTTAATTAAAATTATGACAAAAGAACAGGAAGTAATGACGGAGACCGCCGAAGTGGAGGCTCCCGTAGTGGACGCTATGGCTCCCAAACGCAAGAGCAATGCGTCAGTGCCCGTTGACAAGTTCGACTGGGACAGTTTTGAGGAAGATACTCCTTACGCGGACCGCAAGGCCGACGAGGAGAAGTACAACCAGACCCTCTCCAAGGTAGTGGAGAATGAGGTCGTAGAAGGAACCGTGATGGCCATCGGAAAGCGCGAGGTTCTCGTGAACATCGGCTACAAGAGCGAGGGCGTTATCAACATCTCCGAGTTCCGTTACAACCCTGACCTGAAGGTGGGCGACAAGGTCGAGGTCTATGTAGAGACAGCCGAGGACAAGAAAGGCCAGCTGATTCTCTCCCACAGAAAGGCTCACTCCCTGCGTTCATGGGATCTCGTGAACGAGGCATTCGAGAAGGACGAGATCGTAAAGGGCTACGTGAAGTGCCGCACCAAGGGCGGTATGATCGTCGATGTATTCGGCATCGAGGCTTTCCTGCCCGGCTCACAGATCGACGTGAAGCCCATCCGCGACTACGATGTGTTCGTCAACAAGACCATGGACTTCAAGATCGTCAAGATCAACAACGAGTACCGCAACGTGGTGGTTTCCCACAAGGCTCTCATCGAGGCCGAGATCGAGGCTCAGAAGGCCGAGATCATCAGCAAGCTCGAGAAGGGTCAGATCCTCGAGGGTACAGTCAAGAACATCACCTCCTACGGTGTGTTCGTGGACCTCGGCGGTGTGGACGGACTCATCCACATCACAGACCTCTCCTGGGGCCGTATCAACCATCCCGAGGAGGTCGTGCAGCTTGACCAGAAGATCAACGTGGTCATCCTCGACTTCGATGATACCAAGAAGCGTATCGCTCTCGGCCTGAAACAGCTCCAGCCTCATCCCTGGGATGCTCTCGATCCCAACCTCAAGGTGGGTGACGTCGTTAAGGGCAAGGTGGTCGTTATCGCAGACTACGGTGCTTTCGTTGAGATTCAGCCCGGCGTTGAGGGCCTGATCCACGTATCCGAGATGTCATGGTCTCTCCACCTGCGCAGTGCCCAGGACTTCCTGAAGGTAGGCGACGAGGTAGAGGCCGTTATCCTGACCCTCGACCGCGAGGAGAGGAAGATGTCTCTCGGCATCAAGCAGCTTAAGGAGGACCCTTGGGCTACCATCACAGAGAAATATCCTGTAAATTCCCGTCATATCGCCACCGTCCGCAACTTCACCAACTTCGGTGTCTTTGTAGAGCTTGAGGAGGGCGTGGACGGTCTGGTTCACATCAGTGACCTGTCCTGGACCAAGAAGATCAAGCATCCCTCGGAGTTCACCTCCATCGGTGACAAGCTCGAGGTCGTAGTTCTCGAAGTCGACAAGGAGAACCGTCGTCTGAGCCTCGGCCACAAGCAGCTTGAGGAGAATCCTTGGGACGTATTCGAGACCCAGTATCCTCTCGGCTCTATCCACGAGGGAACAGTAGCCAGCTTCGCAGACAAGGGAGCTGTCATCTCTCTCGGTGAGGGCGTTGAGGGCACATGCTCCATCAAGAACCTCCAGAAGCAGGACGGCACTACAGCCAATGTAGGCGAGAAGCTGCCCTTCAAGGTGGTCGAGTTCAACAAGTCCAACAAGAAGATCATCCTCTCCCACACCAAGACATGGGAGGAGCCCAAGAAGGAGGAGAGCCGCCGTGAGAGCGAGAGCACCCAGAGTGCGATGAAGAAGATCAAGACCAATCTGGAGAAGACCACTCTCGGCGATATCTCAGAGCTTGCCAACCTCAAGAGCAAGATGGAGCAGGAGGCCAAGTAGAGAACCCTTCCATGAAGTTTTCGTTGACGACATTGGGAGTCTCCTCAGCCTCCCCGACAACGGACAGATACCCCAGCGCTCACATATTTAATATATGTGGGCGCTTGCTGCTTATCGACTGCGGTGAAGGCTGCCAGATGCTGATGAAGCGGCACGGGATATCGCTGATGAGGACGGAGCGGATCTTCCTCTCCCACCTGCACGGCGACCACGTTCTGGGGATATTCGGACTGATGTCCACCCTGTCCATGTCCGGAAGGACGGAGCCCCTGCATATCTATGCCCCGGAGGGATTTTCCAGGATACTGGACTTTTTCAAGTTGCAGTTCCTGGAGCGGGAGACCTATCCTGTCGTCTTCCATCCGCTGACGGCCTCCGGGCCGGAGGTGATTCTGGAGGACTCCGTCATGAGCGTGACGGCCCTGCCTTTGCTGCATAGGGTCCCGGACTATGGGTATCTCTTCCGGGAGCGGAAGCCGGGGCTGAATGTCCGGAAGGAGGCTGTCGCGTCGCTTGCATTGTCCGTCAGCGAGATACTGGCCCTGAAGGAAGGACGGGACGTGCAGAGGGAGGACGGGAGTGTGCTGAGGGCTTCTGAATTGACCTACCGGCCGTATCAGCCGCGGTCATTTGCCTATATAAGTGATACCGCCGCTTTCGGAGCCCTTCCCGGCATGGTCCGGGGGGTGGACCTGCTCTATCATGAGGCCACCTTCGGGGACGACTGTGCGGAGAAGGCGGCGGAGATGTTCCACTGCACTGCCCGCCAGGCGGGGGAGACGGCCCTGCGCTCCGGTGCCGGGAAACTGGTGATAGGACATTTCTCATCCAGATATAAGGACCCTTCTGTACTGCTGGCTCAGGCCCGTGAGGTATTCCCGGAGACGGAGATGGGCTGGGAGGGCCGTGAATTTGAAGTACCTGTAAAAAAGACAGAATAATGAGACAGAATAAGATCAAGGCGGCGCTCCTTTGCGCGGTCCTCCTGCTGGCTTCCGCCGTCACGGGCGCGGCCCAGCAGAAGAGCGAAATGAACATGGCGGCCGGAAAGTTCAATCAGACACTGTTCTACATCGACCGGCTGTACCTGGAGGATGTGGATCTCAACGCGCTCGTCGAGAAGGCCATCGTGGCGGCAGTCGGGGAACTCGACCCGCATTCTTCCTATATCTCGGCGGAGGATGTCAAGGCTATGAACGAGCCGCTGCAGGGGGAGTTCGAGGGCATCGGCATCGAGTTCGCGATCATCCGGGACACTCTGACCGTGCAGGCAACTGTGGCCGGAGGTCCGTCCGAGAGGGTCGGGCTGCTGGCCGGGGACAAGATTCTCCGGGTGGATACCTCCTTTATCGCGGGTATCGGACTGAGCAATGAGGATGTCTACGGCTATCTGCGCGGCAAGAAGGGCACGAAGGTCGAGCTGGGCGTGCTCCGCAAGGGCGTGGCTGAACTTCTCGATTTCACGGTTGTGAGGGACAAGATTCCGATCAACAGTCTCGATGCGGCCTATAAGGTGGAGGACGACGTGCTTTACCTCAAGCTCAGCCGTTTCGCGGCTAAGTCACGGGACGAGATAGTGGAGGCGATCAGGTCGTTCGACGGGGTAATCCGCGGAGTGATACTGGACCTCAGGAGCAATTCCGGGGGATACCTGCCTACGGCCATCGACATCGCGAACGAGTTTCTTGAGGAAGGGGACCTGATAGTCTATACCGAGGGCAGGGCCCTGCCGAGGATGCAGGAGTCGGCCCGCGGTAACGGGCTGTACCGTCAGGGACCGCTGGTGGTGATGATAGACGAGAACTCGGCTTCGGCCAGCGAGATCGTGGCCGGCGCTGTTCAGGATCAGGACAGGGGTGTGATAGTCGGGCGACGCTCCTTCGGCAAGGGGCTGGTCCAGCAGGCCATTCCGCTGGAGGACGGCTCGGAGCTGAGGCTTACCATCGCCAGATATCATACGCCTTCGGGCAGGGTGATTCAGTCGCACTATGAGGCCGGACATGCTGACCAGTATTACAAGGACTTCTACGAGAGGTATCTGCGCGGGGAGTCTTTCAGCCGGGACAGCATCCAGTTCCCGGATTCGCTGAAGTTCAAGACCCTGCGGCTGGGCCGGACGGTCTACGGAGGCGGCGGCATTATGCCGGATGTCTTCGTGCCTCAGGACACCGCTTCGTATTCGGCTTATTATGCGGCTCTGCTCAGGCAGGGGCTGGTCATAGAGTATATGAACGGGCTGTGCGACCGCAACCGCAGCGCGTGGACTTCCAGGTACCGCACTTTCGAGAAGTTCGACCGAAGTTTCAAGATTACGGACGAGATGGTGGACGGGCTTGTGGCCCTGGCTTCGGAGAGGGGAATAGAACTGAAGGAGGATGAGCTGGAACGCTCGCGGGAAGACCTGTGCCTGTATATGAAGGCGCTGGCTGCCAGCTCTATCGTCTCGCGGGACTGCTTCTACCGGGTGATGAACTCGCGGAGTCCGGAGTTTCAGGCTGCGTTGGAGGCTTTGCGGGAGGCTTCTCTCTCGCGGAACGCCTTGTTGTAGGCCCTGGAGTTGGCCTTGTGCTGACTGTAGGTGGAAGCGAAGTTGTGGGTCCCGTCGAACTCGGGCTTTGCACAGAAATACAGGTAGTTGGATTTCTCGTAATTCAGCACCGCGTCTATGGCTGTCACTGTGGGTATCGCAATCGGTCCCGGTGGCAGCCCTTTTATTCTGTAGGTGTTGTAGGGGGAGTCGATCTGCAGGTGGCGGTGCAGGAGACGGCGCAGTCCCGGCTCAGTGTCCAGATGGGCGTAGATGACGGTGGGGCAGGCCTGGAGCCTCATGCCGCGGTGCAGGCGGTTCATGTACACTCCGGCTATCTTGGGCATCTCTCCGGCGTTGTTGGTCTCGCCTATGACTATGGAGGCGAGGGTCATCACCTCGTTGCGGTCCAGGCCGATCTCTTTGGCCAGGCGGTCGCGCCTGCCGTTCCAGAAGGTATCGTACTCCTTCTTGAACCGTTTGATGACGGATTCGGGGCTGGACGTCCAGTAGAATTCGTAGGTGTTGGGGATGAACATGCCTATGAAGGTTTCGGGCCTGAATCCCAGGGAGTCGATCATGGCGGTGTCTTTCAGGGCGGTGGCGAATGCGGCGGAGTCGGCCTCGAAGTTGCGGCCGAGGAATGCGGCCAGCCGGTCGAGGGTCTTGATATAGCCCCTGAGGGTGACCTTTGCCGGAGTCTGCCAGCCGTTGGCTATCATGCGGATGATGTACTGGTTCGACATGCCCGGCTCTATGACGTAGCGGCCAGGCTCGAAGTGGGAGGCCAGGTCCCGCTTGCGGGCGGCACGTTCCAGGCTTTTGAGATTCTTTATTGTACCTGAGGCTTTTATGGAGTCCTCCACTGCCTGATAGGTGGCGTCGCGGTAGATGAGGATGACGCCTTCCTGCACGGTGTTGGGCTTTTTATAAGTGATGTACCAGTTGAGGCCGAAGGCCGCAATGATGACTGCGGCGGCCGCTGCTGCGATGATGAGTGTCCTGCGGTTCATATTGTCCTATCTGTGCCTGCGGAGGAATATCTCGTCGCCGATGTGAAGGATGTCTCCGCTTTTGTAGTCATTGTACTTGAAGAGTTTTTTCATGCGTACTCCGTATTTCTGGGATACGTCATAGTAGGTGTCGCCTTCCACTGCAATATGTATTTCCATGTGCCTCTGAGCTTTGGCCTTTTTCCTCTGGAGGTAGACCACTGTGCCGGGGAGGAGGTCCCTGGACTTTTTGAGGTCGTTGTACCGCAGCAGCTCCTTGGTGAAGAGGTTGTACTCCCCGGCTATGCTCTCGTAGGTGTCGAGGTTGCCGGCCAGGATGTAGGGAACACCGTTGCGCTGGTAGATGATGCGGTTGCGGGAGTACTTGTAGAGGAGGGATGTCCTGGCGGGATTGAGCTCCATGACCTTCATGATCTCGTTGGGGCTGGGAGGCAGGAGATTCCGGTTCTGCTCGGCCTTCGCGTACATCTCGCGGTCAAAGCGGTAGAGCTGGTAGTCCTCGATGATCTTGATCAGCCGCTGCGCGTACTGCGGGTCGGTGGCGTAGCCGGCTTTCTTCAGGCCGTGGCACCAGGCCTTGTAATCGGTGATTTCCAGATCGAAGAGAAATGCGTAGCGGTCCCTGTAGCGCAGGAAGTCGGAGTGGTCCTTGAAGGATTCGGCCGGGTTGCGGTATTTGCGGAAGCAGGATTTCCCCGGGTCGTCGTCCTTTTTGTAGTATGTCGGGCCCTTCCAGTCGTTGTGGCATTTGATACCGAAGTGGTTGTTGGCCTTGACGGCCAGATCGGAGTTGCCGTCGCCTGATTCCAGGCATCCCTGTGCCAGGGTGATGCTGGCCGGTATGCCGTGGGTCTTCATGGCCTGGATAGCCGCGTCCTTGTACTTGTCGATATATTCCTGACGGGTCAGTCTCTGCTGTCCGTAGCCGGGCATGACTGCCAGCAGCAGGATTATGGCCGCCGCCGCTCCCTTGATTATCGTCCGGATGGTATTGAAATTCAGTGTCTGTCTCATGTCGTCAGTTCAGCTGTGAGTCTGAACGGACAAAAGTACGAAAAAATTCTATTCATTGGAGATGGACTCGACCGGATTGCGCAGTGCGGCCCGGCGGCTGCAGAGGGTGACGGTGACGGCAGTGACGGCTGCTGTCAGGGCGAGGGCGGCAATGAATATCCACACCGGCACCGGACTCCGGTAGGGGAAGGAGGACACCCACTTGCGGATGATGATGAAGGAGACGGGTGCGGTCAGGATGAAGCAGATGAGAGTGATGGTCAGGTAGTAGCGGTTGATCATGGTGAGAATCTCCGCTACCGATGCCCCGTGCACGCGGCGGACGGCTATCTCCTTGCGGCGGAACTGCGTCTCGAAGTACACGAGGCCGAGGATGCCGATGACTGAGATCAGCAGGGATATCCAGGATGCGGTGCTGATCAGGCGGCCCAGCCTGTCCTCTTTGGCATAGAGTCTGTCCACCGTATCATCGAGGAAATGGATGTCTATGTCCTCGGCATTGACGGAGGGGCTGTCTCCTGTATCTTTTGCCGGATGAATCCGAATGTGGCGGGAATGTCGCCTGGAATTATTCTGGCATATCCCGTCCGCAGCGGCCACCAGGGGGTGCTTCCGAAGTTGTACAGGCAGAAAGGACCGATACTGTGCTGCAGGGGCTTGAAGTTGAAATCTCTGATGGAGCCGATTATCGTCGCATAGCCGCTGGAGTGTCCCGGGAATCCGGAACCGATCTGGTAGAATGGATGCATGCTGAGAAAAGTCCCGTTTACTATCATCGTGCCGTCCGGATTGTTGTCATCGGATGGGAGGAAGTCCCTTCCGCCGGTCAGTTCCAGATCGAAGAAGGAAATGAAATTGCGGTCTACGGGCAGGCATTCTACCTGTACCGGCTCTCCGTTGTACTGACGGCCCCAGGGCATCTTTGTCTCCGAGGCGATGGAGTAGGCGGAGAAGGTCACGTCGGTGATGGCCGGGTTCCCGAGCAGCATTTCTCTAAGAGTCTCCCGCCTTACTGCCGATTCGTTTGGAAGGCTGAACTCCACGATATGTTCCCGGTCGTAGCCCATGTCGAACCCTTTCATGTATCTTACCTGCAGGGTGATGAACAGTGCGCAGATAATCAGGATGAAAGAGACCAGGTACTGTATGCTGACGAGCACCGTGCGCAGATTCCGGCCCCGGGCGGAGAGGGAAAATGAGCCTTTGAGTACCATCGCCGGGTTGAACGAGGTGCTGTAGCGGGCGGGAAAAATCCCTGCGGCCAGGGCAGTGGTCACGGCAGCACACAGGCCGATGAGGAGCACGGCAGGGTTGTCCTGGACTTTCAGCGAACCGGAGATGTACGAGGCAATGCCTGTGGTCGCGGCGACGGACATCACTCCTGCGCTGAGGACAAAAGCGGCCAGTACCAGCAGAAGTGTCGAGCCGAGCTGCCGCCATATCAGGGTTCCGCGTGTCGCTCCGATTACTCTTCTGGTATTGAGACTCTTGATGCGGAATGGTACTGCCGCCATGGAGAAATTGATGAAATTGATGGCTGCAATCAGCAGGATTAGGATGGCGACGGAGAAGAGTGTGATGGTGGTGCTGCGGTTGCCCTTGGCGATGTTGTCAGGAGGGAAATTGTAGTTGTAGTACGCATCGTGCAGGCCGGTGATCCGGAATCCCCTGAATCCGGAATCCTCTTGTCCTCCGGACAACTTGTCTGCATATTCATCCAGTGCCGACTGAAGCCCTTCATGGTCGGAAGTCCTGACATAACAGTAGTAGGCCCAATTCCCGTAATTGTTGATGGAAAAGTCCCCGATATTGATTATGACTTCGTTGTCCACACTGGAATTCTCCGGGAAATCCTTGAACACCCCCACGATAGTGAACTGCCTTGGAAGGAACCGGACGGTGGCCGGAGAGGCGAATTCCACCTCCCTGCCTATGGGAGACTCGCTGCCGAACAGCTTCTCCGCTCCATTTTCGGAGATTACGGCAGTCCGGGGAGCCTTGAACAGCGATGTGTCGCCCTCGGTGAACTCGAATGGGAATACCCTCAGCAGCCCGTAGTCGCAGTCTGCGTACCTGAGTGTGATTCCAGGATTGTCCGTCCCGGTCTCACGCATAGGAGCACTCTGCCCTTTGCTGTACAGGTATGTGCCGACAGCCTCGGCCTGGGGCAACGCATCCTTCATCGTGTTAATCATAGGTCTCGACCAGTTCACGCTGTAGGAACTAAGGTCTTCCTGGGCGGCATATTCCAGCCGGTATATCTTTTCGTGTCCGGGCCAGCATCTGTCGTATCTCCAGTCATACATCACCTGCACCATCAGTATCATGAATACAGAGAGGGCGAGGGTCAGTCCCGTTACATTCAAGACGGTGGAAAAGAGAGTGTGGCGGTTGAAGTGTATGCGTCTCATGGCGGTGTGTTATGGCTTTGGTAAGTTGCTTGGTGGTTGTGGGGGCTGCTGTTTTGCTGTCTGTTGTTTGCTGTTTGTTGTTCGCTGTTTGCTGTCTGCTCGCTGTCGTCAGCTGTTTGCTGTCAGTTGTTTGTTGTTTGCTGTTCGCTGATTGTTGTCTGCTGTCTGTTGTTCGCTGTTTGTTGTCTGCTGTCTGCTGTTTGTTGTCTGCTGTCTGCTGTTTGTTGTCTGCTGTCTGTTGTCTGTTGTTTGTTGTTTGTTGTTTGCTGTTCGCTGTTTGCTGTTTGTTGTCTGCTGTCTGTTGTTTGCTGTTTGTTGTTTGCTGTTTGTTGTTTGCTGTTCGCTGTTTGTTGTCTGTTGTTAACTTTTGTTATCTGTTCACTATTTGTTCGTTGTTTGTTCACCCTCTCATTTCGCAGTTTGTTCGTTCTCTGTTCATTGTATGTCTGCTGTCGTCATCTGTTTGCCAGTTGTATGCCTGCAGCAGTCGGCTGCAAAATTAAGTACCGTTTCCACGCCTGGCAAGCCCCGGAAGTTTTTTCTAAACGGCAGCCCCTGATTTTCAGCCACAATCTATGCCATTGCGGAAGTTTTTTCTCATCGCGTTTATGTGGCATTTATGTGATGTGCGTCCTCCATCAGTATTCCTGCCTTCGGCCATCCGGAAGGTGCCGGCGAAAGTGCCGTTTACCCGTCACCTTCTTGAGCGGAGTGCAAGGCCATCTACTCACCTTCGGAAGGTGGAAAAGGCTTGTGGTATTGGCAAAAGCAGCAGCTGGCGTTCTCGTGGCGGTGGTGCATCTACTCACCTTCGGAAGGTGAGCAGAAAAAGCGGGAAATCAACGCACCTTCGGAAGGTGGAAAAGGCGTGTGGTGCTGGAAAAAGCAGCAGCAGGCGTTCTCGTGGCGGTGGTGCATCTACTCACCTTCGGAAGGTGAGCAGAAAAAGCGGGAAATCAACGCACCTTCGGAAGGTGGAAAAGGCGTGTGGTGCTGGAAAAAGCAGCAGCAGGCGTTCTCGTGGCGGTGGTGCATCTACTCACCTTCGGAAGGTGAGCAGAAAAAGCGGGAAATCAACGCACCTTCGGAAGGTGGAAAAGGCGTGTGGTGCTGGAAAAAGCAGCAGCAGGCGTTCTCGTGGCGGTGGTGCATCTACTCACCTTCGGAAGGTGAGCAGAAAAAGCGGGAAATTGACGCACCTTCGGAAGGTGGAAATGGTGCGAGGTGGAAAGGAGTTGTTAATTAGAAGGGGTAGAGTTAAAGAGGAGGCAAGCAAGGCAAAATGTGGTATACAGGCCTTCCAGTGAGGTTATGCGCAGCGGCAGGAGGCCAGCCGGTCCTTGAGGTATTTGGAGAGGCGGGTGGAGAGGCCCATCTGCCTGGCGAGAGATGTCTTCCATTTGTTGAGGCGGTTGAGGTCGCGGTCGAGGATGACGCTGGCGGCGTTGGGGGAGAGGCCGCAGCACATCAGGCAGATGAGCAGGCGGTCGTCGTCGGTCAGCCAGGGAAAGTCGTCGAAGAGTCCGCTGAGGAAGCCGGGGTAGGAGGTCTCGATGAGGCCGCCGATCTGCTCCATGGCCTCGTGGCCGGTGAGTCCGGTTTGAAGGGTCTCCTTGAGCCTGCGACTAAGGGTTGCGGGGCTGGATGCGCTTTCGTAGTGGACGTTGGCTGTCTCGTCGATGAGCATCAGCAGCCGCTCGGTGAAGGCGGTGAGTCTGCTCTGGCCGCCCTGGCCGCGCTCCAGCAGCATCCGTGCCATAGCCCGACTCTCCTTCAGGTCTGCCTCGAGGCTTTCAATCTCATGCTTCTGTTCCCGTATTGTGCTGTCCTGCTCCAGTATCGTACCGTTCTGCTCCTCGATAACGTCCTTCTGCTTCCACGTGTCCCCCTCTAAGTCCTTGGAAATGCCGTAGAACATCGATGTCTTCCGCCGCTCCTTCCTCAGCTTGATACGGCTGTCCAGCAGCGCAATCAGAGCCGCCGACAGCCCCACGGCCAGTATGCAGTGTATGATAAAATCCCAATCCATAGTACAAATGTACGCAGAAACCGAGTGCAAAGGAAATTTATTTCACAGTACAAATGACGAAGTCAAATTTAGAAAATTCGGGATGGAATTGTTAAATTTGTCTCGTCAAAGCAATAAAAGATAAATGCCATGGCACAGAAAATACTCACGATAGATTATCAGGAATATGCCTCGATGGCGGAGATGGAGGAGGAGGACCGTTCGCTGCTGGAAAGGGCGGTCAAGGCGACAGAAGGCTCGTATGCCCCTTATTCCAAGTACAATGTGGGAGCGGCGGTGCTCCTTTCGGACGGTACGGTGGTCACCGGGGCCAATCAGGAGAATGCGGCCTTTCCCTCGGGCCTCTGCGCCGAGCGGACCGCCCTCTTCGCGGCCCATGCGCAGTATCCCCATCTGGCCGTAAGGGCCATTGCCATAACAGCCTGCCGCGGCGGCCGGATGCTCCCCGAGCCGGCCTGGCCCTGCGGAGCCTGCCGTCAGGTCCTCGCCGAGTCCCAGAAAAGAGCCGAGGCCCCCGTCCGTGTCATCGTGGGAGGCCTCAGCTGTATTGTCGTATTTTCCTGTGTGGAGGATATTCTGCCCTTTATTTTTAACGGCCTATAGGCGTGAGATGTCGTAGACGGCGGGATTCTGCCCGTCCTCCCCGGAGGGCATGAAGATACCGTATGACCTGCCGTCTGGGGCATTGAACATGTAGTACAGACCGGCGGGTTCTCCGTCTTCGCCGAGTATGCGGTAGAATTTGGATTTGCCGCTGCGCAGGTCATGAACCATTATCAGCACCGAACTGGCCGTGCTCATGCAGGCGTAGACCTTGTCTTCGGAAATCAAAGAGCAGTTGTGGAAGAGGTGCGTGCTGTCGTCGGGATGCGAGCGGTTGTACTCGAAGCGGTTTGCGAAGTTGTACTTGATGTCGGCGGGCAGGCCGCTCTGGCCGAAGTCGTAGATGATGGCCGGGGTGATGCGCTCTCCGTCAGCCCTGTAGATGGTGTCGGAACCGATGAAGGCCATGTATATGCTTCTGTCCACGTGAGAGAAAGGGAAAGCGGTGCTGTAGCCTCCCGCGGGATATTTGACCTCGGAGGTGTCCACTACGTTCCAGTCCCTGTCGTATATGCCGTAGAGCGGGGTGCTGAATCCGGGTGTACCGTTCCAGATATGCTTGACGATGTATCTGCCGGGGATGTCCGGTGTGGCGGTCATGTAGATGATTCCATGTTTGATGTCGCCGCTCTCGGTGCCGGGGATGACGGTGTAGCCGCCGGGGGTGATGATGTAGCGCTGCAGGCTGTGGTTGAAGCCCTGGAACGAACCTACGTTAAGAGTGTCCCCGAGCATGAAGATGGACGTTATGTTCAGGAACTCACCTGGTCCGCGGCCCTGGTGACTGATGTCGCGGATGTACCGGCCGTCTCGGTCAAACTGCATCAGGCGGTAGTTGCCCGCAGTACCCGAAGCTATGATGTAGCCTCCGTCATCAGTGTAGACCAGATCCTTGATACCTCCGATGATGCTCTCCTCGGAGAATTCCAGGATGGTCTTGGCCAGGTCTGTCAGGCTGATGTCGGTAATCTCCTTGCCGGTCAGGTCAGCGTCTATGACGCGGATGCCGTCGGAGTCAACTTTCGGGGAGCAGGATGCGGTTAGCAGAAGGGCTGAGGTACAGATGCAGATAAGAGGGGTGACAGTTCTCATGGTGTTCGGCGGATTAGGGGTACTTATTAAAATAAAAAAGGGTAAGCTGATTACATCGCACCGCTACGACCATCGTGTCCTTGCTGCCTTCCGGCCCTGGGGAGGTTGGATGGGAGCTGGTCGTGTAAGACTTACCCGAGTGCAAAGATATACATTTTCGCCAAATTTTCTACATTTGCACAGAATTTTTGAAAATCTACGCTTAGGAATGGAACTGAAAGATGATCTCTGGGGCAAGAAAATAGCCGTGGGCCTCTCCGGCGGAGTGGATTCCTCGGTGGCCGCCCTGCTGCTGGCCCGGGCCGGATACGACGTGTTCGCCCTCTTCATGCAGAACTGGCACGATGTCACCGGCACCCTGCACGGGGAATGCGAGTGGGAGGAGGACCGCAAGGTGGCCGAGATGGTGGCCCGGAAGATAGGCATACCCTTCGAGTTCATCGACCTGTCGGACACCTACCGGCACAGGGTGGTGGACTATATGTTCTCGGAATATTCCAAGGGCCGCACCCCCAATCCGGACGTGCTCTGCAACAGCGAGATCAAGTTCGACGCCTTCCTGAAAGCTGCCCGCGACCTCGGGGCCGACTATGTGGCCACCGGGCACTACTGCCGCAAAGACGTGACGGACGGCCGGGACGGACAGCCTGTCTACCGCATCTTAGCCGGAGCTGACGGCAACAAGGACCAGAGCTACTTCCTCTGCCAGCTGACCCAGGAACAGCTCTCCGCCGCCCTCTTTCCGATAGGCGACATCGTCAAGCCGGAGGTCCGCCGCCTGGCCCGTGAGGCCGGTCTGCCCAGCGCGGAGAAAAAGGACTCGCAGGGCATCTGCTTCGTGGGGAAGGTCGATCTGCCGGTGTTCCTGCAGCAGAAGCTCGCTTCGAGGGAGGGCAATGTGGTGGAGATTTTCCGGGATTTCTATGACAATATCAGGGCGGAATATCCCGGATATGCCGCTGCCACGTCTGAACCGGATGCGGCGGACATCACCGCCCTCGGCCCGTCGGAAGTCAGGGCCTTGGCCCGCGCCTACCACTACCGGGAGAGCGACGGCAGGAAGATAGGTACCCACATCGGCGCCCAGTACTATACCATCGGTCAGCGCAAGGGCCTGAACATCGGGGGACATCGCGAGCCGATATTTATCCTCGACACATCCATTGCCACCAATACCATCTACGTAGGAGAGGGACACGAGCATCCGGGCCTTATGCGGAAGGCATTGAAGATCAATGCCGACGAGGTTCACTGGATCCGCCCGGACCTCCGGATGGCGCCCGGGGAGGTCCGCCGCTACCTGGTCCGCGTCCGTTACCGCCAGCCCCTGCAGCAGGCTGCCCTGCATTGCCTGGATGACGGGATGTACATCGTCTTCGAGGAGCCTCAGAGGGGCATAACCCCCGGACAGTTCGCTGTGTGGTACGCTCCGGAAGATCTGGAGATGCTGGGCAGCGGAGTCATCTCGGAATAGTTATTATAAGATATGATACATAAGGTTACAATATACCTCGGTTCGGCGGCCGGAAACTCGCCGGTGTATGCGGACAATGCGGCGGAGCTCGGACGGCGTCTGGCTCAGGCCGGTGTGGAGATAGTCTACGGAGGAGCCTCTGTAGGAACAATGTGGACAATGGCTTCTGCGGCAATACAGGCAGGCGGTCGGGTAACCGGGGTCTTCCCGAAGAATTTCAAGGGCAAGAAGGAGTCGCAGGACCGCCGGATAGAGGTACGGGCGCAGGGGTTGGCGGAGATGATAGAGACTCCGGATCTGGCTTCCCGTGTGGCTAAGATGACGGAACTCAGTCAGGCCTGCATTGTCCTGCCCGGCAGCTACGGCACCATGCACGAACTCTTCTGCTGGCTGCTCGGCCATCAGCTCCGGGAGCACGCCAAGCCGGTGTTTATCCTCAATACCGACGGTTATTACGACTGTTTGCGCGGACTTTTCGAGACGATGGCTTCCCGAGGCTTCATGTCAGCGGCCGATGCGGCCATACCGTGTTTCTGCTCCACCGTCGATGAGATAATCGCAAAAGTGCTGGTCGGCGAATAATGCTGGCACCGGAGGGTAGTGCTGCCTCCTGGAGGCAGCACTACCCTCCGGTGCCGGTATGCGCTTTCGGCAGCAACCACAACGGCAGCGTTTTCCGTGATTCGGTGCCGTTGTGGAAGGAGTAAGTGCCGTTGCGGTTTAAGTGAATAGATTTACGAATTATGACAGACAGAGAATACATAACGATTAACGATGCGTGCGAGAACAACCTGCAGCATGTCTCGCTGCGCATCCCGAAATATCGGGTAACGGTGTTTACCGGAGTGTCCGGCTCAGGCAAGTCCTCGCTGGTGCTGGATACGGTGGCGGCCAAGTCGCGCCGCGAACTCAACGATACCTTCCCGTCGTTCGTGCAGCAGTACCTCCCGAAGTACGGCCGTCCCCATGTCGGCAGCGTGGAGAACCTGCCCGTAGCGATAGTCATTGACCAGAAGAAACCGGCCTCCAACTCCCGCTCGACGGTAGCGACCTACACGGACATTCACCCATTGCTGCGGCTACTCTTTTCCCGCGTCGGACAGCCCTTCGTAGGATATTCCGATACATTTTCCTTCAACCATCCGCAGGGCAGCTGCCCCCGTTGCTCCGGCCTGGGAGAGATACGCGAGCTGGACATCCACAAGCTGGTGGACTTCGACAAGAGCCTCAATGACGAGGATACCATCCACTACATTGCCTTCCACAAAGGCGGCTGGAGATGGATCCGCTACGCCCACAGCGGCCTGTTCGACCTCGACAAGAAGATACGCGACTACACCCCCGAGGAACTGGACCTCTTCCTCTATTCGCCCCAGATCCGCCTCAAGAACCCTCCGTCGAACTGGCCCAAGACAGCCAAATACGAGGGACTGGTGCCCCGCATGTACCGCAGCATCATCAACTCCGAGGAAGGCCTTCTGCACCGCAAGGTCCTGGATCCCATGCTCCGCACCGGTATCTGCCCCGATTGTGGCGGCACTCGGCTCAACCCCAAGGTGCTCACCTGCCGCATAGATGGGAAGAACATCGCGGAGGTGACGGCCATGTCGGTGTCGGAATTGCGTCAGTGGCTGGCTGAGCCTCAGCCGGGCGGCATGCTTGAGAGTCCGCTGGCCCAGGACATAAGGCAGGCTGTGCTCCGTCGGCTAGAAGCCCTGGAGGAGATAGGCCTGGGATACCTGACCTTAGACCGTTCGGTGGGTACGCTCTCCGGCGGCGAGGCCCAGAGATGCAAGATAGCCAAGTACATCAACTCGTCCCTCTCCGACCTGCTCTACATCCTTGACGAGCCCAGCGTCGGTCTGCACAACCACGACATCGCCCTGCTCAAGAACTCGGTCCGCAAGCTCCGCGACCACGGCAATACGGTCCTGCTCGTCGAGCACCACAAGGAGATGATCCGTATCGCGGACCACATCGTGGACATGGGACCCGGTGCCGGGATGGAGGGCGGCCGGATAATGTATGAGGGTCCGCTCGATGGTCTGCTGAAGAGCGGCACCGATACCGGCCGTATGTTGGAGATGACCTCGGATTTCAATCCGGATCCGCTGCAGCCCAAGTCCTTCTTCAAGGTGGAGAATGCTTCGCTGCACAATCTCAAGCACATTTCGGTGGACTTCCCCCTCGGGGTGCTGACTGTCGTGGCAGGAGTGGCCGGCTCGGGCAAGAGCTCGCTGATCCAGTGCCTGATGGACGCATATCCGGTGCAGGAGGACATTGAGTATATCAGTCAGAAAAATATCGGAGCATCCCTCCGCTCCACACCGGCTACCTATATGGGCGTGGCCGACGATATCCGGAAGATTTTCGCCAAGGAAAATAAGGTCAGTGCGGACTGGTTCGCCTTCAATTCGAAGGGCGGCTGTCCGGTCTGCGGCGGCAAGGGGGTAATCGTCTCCGAGATGGCTTTCATGGATTCGGTGGAGACGGTCTGCGAGGCCTGCGGAGGTCTGCGCTATTCGCCCGAGGCCCTGCAATATAAGATCCGCGGGGAGTACAATATCGCTCAGGTGATGGACATGACTGTCAGGGTGGCCTCACGCTATTTCGCCGGTACGGTGATAGAGGAGAAGCTGCGGCCGCTGATGGATGTCGGGCTGGTCTATCTGCATCTGAATCAGGCTCTGTCTACTCTCTCCGGCGGTGAGCTCCAGCGCATGAAGCTGGCCTCCCGCCTCGGTCAGAGCCGCAGGATATTCATCCTCGACGAGCCGACGGACGGCCTGCATTTCAAGGATGTGGAACATATCGGCCGCCTGTTCCGCTCAATGGTCTCGGCCGGCAACACCGTCATCCTCGTTGAGCACAACACTGACCTCATCAAGTCCGCTGACTGGCTCATCGAGCTCGGCCCCTACGGCGGCGGCTCCGGCGGCGAACTGCTCTACTCCGGCGTCCCTTCCGGTGTACTTTCCGCTCCCCGCTCTATCACAAAGCAGTATCTGTGGCGGCAGCTATCGCTGGTTATGGATGAAGTCGAGGCCTTGGGGACGGTAGTAGCCGAAACGGGTGTCGCTGGATATCAGCGGCAGGTGCTCCGTGATGGCGTGGGAGATGATGACGTGGTCTGACGGGTCCTTGTGGTCCTGCTGGGTGTTGAGCCGGAGTCTTGCGTAGGTCCTCAGGTGTTCGGTCTTGACAGGAATGATATTGATGAAGAATTCGTCTTTGATGGCGTTGATGATTTCCTCTGCTGATTTCCAGCGTTTTGAGCCAAGTCCTTTGGACCTGTAGCCTGTGATAAGTTCTCTGACGGATTCGGTGCTTATGCAAAGGACTGTGTCCGGTTCCTGAATAATAGCCGCAGTGTCTCTGCTCAGCATTTCCGCGTCGAGGGCAAGAAATACAAAAATGTTGGTGTCAATAAGATACCTCATGTCAAAGCAGAAATTTCGGGTCATACACCTCAATACTTCCCTTCAGCCGCATTGCGGCCTCCCAGGTCCTGCTGACCTTCCTTTTTTCTTCTTTGTGGGCATTGTCCGAAGAACTCTGCTGCAACTGCCGCTCCTCGGTCTGTCCGCTCATTTTTCCTTTCACATTATCCATGGTTCTTCTGATTTAATGGTTAAACACGGAACAAAGCTACAAAAAATAAAGGCAGCCGAAGCTGCCTTGTATCAAATTTATACGTTTTTAAATAATTGCGCGTTTTTAAAAAAGCAATTATTCACTGCGCCTGAATCCTAAGTAATATACGAGAGAGGCCAGGGCACTGAGGGCGGCGACGAGATAGGTGCGTGCAGCCCAGCGGAGGGTGGTGCGGGCCTGGTCCAGCTCAACGGTAGAGAGAGTGTTGGAGCGCTCCAGCCAGGCGAGGGCGCGGGCAGAGGCATTGTACTCCACCGGGAGTGTGATGGCGCTGAAGAGGAAGATCATGAAGAACATCGCGATGCCTATCCAGTAGAGGGCAGGGAAGGCAGTCATCATGATCAGTCCCAGGATAATCACTATCTGGGCGAACATCGAGGAGAACTGCACGATGGGCACGAGAGCCGAGCGCATCTTTAGGAAAGCGTAGCCCTCCGCGTGCTGTACGGCGTGTCCGCACTCGTGGGCTGCTACTGCCGCTGCCGCCACGCTGTTGCTGTTGTATACCGAGTCGGAGAGGTTCAGGGTCTTGTTGGCGGGATTGTAGTGGTCGGTGAGATGGCCGCTGACATTGGTTACCCGCACGTCGCGGATGCCGTGGTCCCGCAGCATTTTCTCCGCTACTTCCCGGCCGGTGAGCCCTCCGTGGAACATCACTCTGGAATATTTGTCAAATACCTTCTGCAGTCTGCCCTGCACTATCATGCCGGCGATGGCGATGACGACGATAAGTAGAATTTCTAAACCCATTTAAAAACTGTTTAATAACTGATGTCTCACCATATTGAAAAAATCGTGCCGTAATTAGTTTTTTCAGTCCTTTCTCAAAGCAATGGCAGGATTTGTATTCATCAGCTGCACGGCCCTGTAGGTGATGGCGAGAGCGGCGATTGCAGCCACGATGAGCAGCGCCAGCAGGTATATCCACCAATAGTTGCCTATGTGGTAGGAGTAGGTCTGCAGCCACCGTCCTGTGTAGGTGTAAATCAGGGGAATGGCTATCACCGCGGCAATCAGCGATGCGGACATGAAGCTGGCGAGCGTATGGGTGTAGATTTCCGTCCGAGAGCAGCCCATAATCTTGCGGACGGCGGTGCTCTTGGCTCTCTGTCGGGCGTAGTAGGTGCTCATGGCAACCATGGCCATTACTGTCAGGACGATGGTGAGCAGGGCAAAGAGACCGGTGATTCTGAGGCTGCGGTCCTCGGCGGTGTAAGTGCGGCGGTAGATGTTCTCGTAGGTCTCTACGGTGACGTTCAGGTCCGGTTTCTCGCGGGCGTAGAATTCCTGTATCGTGCGGACAGCATCATCCGGGTCTCCGTTGACCTTTACGACTAAGGATGTCATGTTGCCGAGCGACTGGGGCTCCGACGGCTGTACAGTCCATATCAGCATGTCGTTGTCGGTGGAGTTGGCGTTGCCCATCCACAGGTCGTCGATGATGCCGCAGACGCTGATGGCACCGTAGTCATATTCGAACAGAGTCGTATTCATGTCCAGTCCTAAAGCGGCGGCAGTCCTGCGGGTAAAGTAAAATGTGCCGGGCAGGGGCTCTGCATTCTGGCTGAGGACTCTAACTCCCAGCAGGCGCAGCGCAGTGGTGTCTCCGTCAAACATGACTACGCTGTAGCGGTTGCCGTCGAGTTCCATGCCCCACGAGCTTCTGCGCCCGCCCGCCGGGCAGCCCTGTGTCCATCCCACTTCCGCCACGCACGGCAGGGACTTCAGCCGGTCCTTGAGGAAGTCGTCGGGATTCTGAGTGTTGGAGCCAGTCACATCTACAAGGGATTCTCTCGTATAGCCCATGGGCTTCTCCACCATGTGGCGCAGCTGCAGGAACATGGCAATGGAGATGGCTACGGCTCCGATGGCGGCGACATTCTGGACTACCAGGAAAATCCTTCCGAGTATCATCTTGCTCGTCCTCGAGAACTCGCCCCGGACGATGTCTATCGGCCTGTAGCGCGACACCATCATGGCTGGGATGATGCCGGCGATGACTGACAGCAGTACGATGACTCCGGCCCACAGAGCTGCCGTGCCCCAGGTCAGGGACGCGAGAGGGCTGTAGGTCTTGCCGATGAGGGTGTTGAAGAGGGGAGAGGTGGCCTCTGCGAGGATAAATCCGAGTATGAAGGCCACGGCAGTCACGGCCAAGGACTCTCCGATGTAGCGGAGGATGATGCCTGCGCGGGAGGAACCTATCAGCCTGCGGGTCGCCATCTCCCTGACTCTGAATCCCACCTGGGCAGTGGTCAGCGAGATGTAGTTGAGCAGGGCGAATACCAGCAGCAGCACTCCGGCGGCGGTGAAGAGCCGCAGCATGTCGCGGTTGACTATGTTCTCGAAGGGGAAGGGGTAATTGGCCCCGCTTCCGTAGTGCACCTCCTTGAAAGGTACCAGGCGGTATTCAGTGCAGATGCCGGACATATAGAGAGCGTCGCTCTCTTTCAGTATTCCCAGAATCTCCCGGCTGATGGTGCTAAGGTCAGCCCCTTCGCGTATCTTGTAGAGGGTTGCTGTCGTACCGTTGCCGTTGCGTGTCAGATATGGAACGTATCTCTCCAAGAAGTCCAGGCGGTAGATCATATCGCACTGCGGCAGCACGGTCCGTTCCATGTCCTCGAATATGCCGGTGACCAGCAGACTGGCTTTTTCTCCGCCGGCTGTGATGTCCACGCTGTTGCCCACGGCATTGCCCTCGGGGAACCATTGGTCGGCGAAGGAACGGGAGATGATGACCGATCCGGTGGCCTCAAGCGCACTGCCTCTGTCTCCGGAGACCATTGGTACGGGGATGAGCGACAGAAAGTTGGAATCCACACACAGGGCATTCTGCACCAGAGTCTCATCGCCTATCGAAGTGCTCAGGTCCAGCCCGTTGAGGGACTTGGTGCCGATCAACCGGCAGATGGCCTCAATGTCCGGATAGCGTCCCTCGACAGACCCCTTGATCGTCCCGCTGAGACCGAAGAACTCAGAATCCGAACCGATGTAGATATCCTCGCCGACGAACGTGTCGTAACTGCTCTCCTGAGTTACGTATGTCCCGATGAATATAATGAATGCCAGGGCAATGGCCATGCCCGCCACCTCTATAACCGTGTAGAGGCTGTTGCGTGAGATGAATCGGAGAAAAGACTTCATGTTTTAGCGTATTATCTTGTGTCTCGAAGATGTAGCCAAAACTGTGCCAAAAGTCATAACGCATTCAAACATAATAAATTAGCTAATTCTGTAAAATGGCTAATTGTAAAATTTTTACACGCAAAGTGTCTAATTTTTTGAAAATTGTATAAGAATCATACAACGTGCCGCAGTCGGTTGATCCGTACAGTGCTGAAGGGAAAAGAAATACGTCTGAAAAGACTAGCCGCCCTCGGCTCTAGAGGGAGGGGCCAAGTCCTCCCTAAGGGAGGATTTAGGTGGGGTAAACGAAAAGTGGGCTTTGGCCCGATTTATGAATAATCGGGCCTGGTCTTTTCAGACGTATTTCTTTCCCCGCTAAAGGTTTATCCGTCTATCTGTAGATAACCTTGTCAGGATCCCATTTGTCCTTGGGCTCCGGATTGTCAGCCGGCCAGCCGATGGGAATGACGCAGAGCGGCACGTGGTTCTCGTCCATCTCCAGGATGCGGGAGACGTCTGCGATGCGGTCCCGTACAGGGTAGACCCCGGTCCATACGGCCCCGAGTCCCATGGCGTGAGCCGCCAGCAGGATGTTCTCGGTAGCGGCGGACACGTCCTGTACCCAGTAGGTCATGCCCTCTCCGGTCAGGAACCGCTCCCGGTCTCCGCAAGGCACGATGAGCACGGCTGCGTCGGCTGCCATCTTGGCGTACGGCAGCACCTCGGCCAGCGACTTCATAAGCTCCCGGTCGCGTACCACGTAGAAAAACCAGGGCTGGGTGTTCATGGCCGTGGGAGCTGCCATGCCGGCCTTGAGCAGGGCCGTTACGGTCTCCTCGTCCACAGGTTCGGAGGTATAGGCACGAATGCTGGTCCGCGTGGCGATATTCTCCAGGACATCTGAGGATGTGCCGCTGCTGCTGTCGCCGTCAGAAGTGCCGACCCACAGGGCCACGGCCAGTATCGCGCAGCTCAGGGCAACGAGTATAAGAGGGATGTAAAGTCTCGATTTCATGATAACAGTCATTAAGGTGTTAAAGTTAAATTATTTTCTATCAATGATGATGGCGAATCCTCCGCCCGGCGCAGCCTCTATGCTGAGCTCCTGTCCCGCAGTCCACACCAGGGTCTCTATCCGGTAGTCCTCTCCGCGTGAAGCGGCATTGACACCGTCGCGGAATATCCTGAAGGTATAGCTGCCCTCGGGAAGGTCGGGGGTGAAGGTCAGTGTACGGGCCTCAGTGCCGGTGATGCCGCCGATGTACCAGCGGTCACCCGAGCGGCGCTGAGTGATGATGTATCTGCCGATCTCTCCGGCCAGGACGCGGGTCTCGTCGTAGACCGTGGGAATGGCCGTGATGAACTCTGTGGTCTCCTGCTCCCGCACGTATGCCGTGGGAGAGTCGCAGAGCATGGTCAGGGGTGAGTCGAAGATGACGTAGAGGGCCACCTGATGCGCCCTGGTACCCTGGCTCATGGGGTCGCTGTAGACGGCCGCGAAATTCCTCATCTGAGCATTGCGCAGGGCTCCCTGGGTGTAGTCCACGGGACCGGCGGCCATGCGGATGTAGGGGAAAGTCACGTCGTAAGTGAGCATGTCCTCATCCGACCACTTCATCTGCTCGAGACCCCAGACACCCTCGTAGTTGAGCAGGTTGGGCCAGGTACGGTTCAGTCCGGTGGGCTTGTACATGCCGTGCAGGTCCACTACTAAGTGATACCTGGCGGCTGTCTCGAGGATGCGGTAGTTCATTTCCACCACCTCCTGGTCGTCGCGGTCCATGAAGTCCACCTTGAAGCCGGCGATGCCCATCCCGGAGTAGGTTCTGCAGGCCTCCTCCAGCTTGTCATCCAGGACGTATCCCACGGCCCAGAGAATTACGCCCACGCCCCTGGACTTGCCGTAGCGGGCCACTTCCTCCACGTCGAATCCGGGAATCGTCTTCATGATGTCGCCTCCTGTGCGGGGAGACCAGCCCTCGTCCACCACTACGTAAGGGATACCGCGCTCAGCCGCGAAATCGATCATGTATTTATAGGTATCGGTGTTGATACCGGCCTCGAAGTCCACTCCGGTGAAGCCCCAGTCGTTCCACCATTCCCAGGCGGCCTGTCCAGGACGGATCCACGAGAGATCCTCAATCCGGCTGGGAGAGCCGAGCAGCCATACGAGATCATTCATAGGCAGCTCAGTATCGTCGGAGGCCACGGATACTATTCTCCAGGGATAGGTCCGTGTTCCGGCCGTTATGGCCAGAGTGTCGGAGTTGCGCAAGATCCTCTCCTGGCATCTGTAGCCGTCCACGTAGGTGGTAGGCCGGCCGGCGAAGGCTCCGCGGAGGGTGCTGCCGCCCTCACTGCCCAGGAACATGCCTGGATATGATTCCAGATCGGACTCTGTGATGAGCACTTTCTCGCCCGAGTCCAGGGCGACGAGCAGCGGAGTGATGGACAGCCGTCCGCTCTCAAAACCGCTCAGGGGCGAGACGGTGTACTGGCTCTCGAAGGAGGTCTGGAACGGGTTCTTGGTATTGGAACTGTAGGGGATATAGGCCTGGTAGTCCTTGTCGAAGCTGAATACGGCTTCCTCGCCGACTACGGTGATGCTGTCCTTCAGGGAAGTGGAGAAGCGGTAGGCGATGCCCTCGTCGTAGGCCCTGAACTCCAGGGCGAATCCCGCACGGGCAAAGCTCAGGGTCAGCGCATTGTAACTCTCCTCGACGCGTGCCTGCCTGTACAGCGGAGTGTCTATGGAGTCACGGACGGACGCGGTCCTGAAGCGTACGGATGACAGGTTCTCCTTTCCCAGCACCCTGCCGTCCGAGAGAGTCATGGAGACGGGAGAGGGGAGTATGAAAGTATGCCCGTCTAAGGCAATGCTGTAGGTGACGGCCTCACCGACTTCCACGGTGACGGCGAGCCGTCCGTCCGGGGACTGGAGTGTACGGGTTTTAGGTGCTGCAAAAAGCACCTGAGCCGAGACCAGTACTGTCACGGCTGATATCAATAGTCTGATGTTCATGGCTGAATGTTTAAAGGATGGAGCCTCTCATGGGACTCGAACCCACGACCTGCTCATTACGAATGAGCTGCTCTACCGACTGAGCTAAAGAGGCTTTTTCTGAATGTGGTCGCAAATATAGAAAATAATTCTAATTTTGCGAAATTGAAATTAAAATAGGAACAAGGTATGGGCGAATGTAAGGAGTACGACCTGGTAATAATAGGAGCGGGGGCGGCAGGCATGACCGCTGCGGTGCTTGCGGCGGGCAGCAGCCTGAGGGTGGCCCTGGTGGAGAAGAACAGTCAGTGCGGGAGGAAACTGCTGCTGACCGGGAAGGGCCGGTGCAATATTACGAATACCCGTCCCTGGGAGGAACTGAGTCCTCACATTCATCCCGACGCCGCCTTTTTCCGTCCTGCCTTCATGTCATTTTCCAATACCGATACCGTCGCCATGTTCCAGTCCCTTGGCCTGCCTGTCACGGTGGAGCGGGGGATGAGGGTATTTCCGCAGTCAGGCCGCAGCGCTGATGTCAGGGACGCCCTTCTGCGGCGGATTGTCTCTTCGGACAATATTGACCTGGAATATAACAGCGAGGTGGTCTCCATAGACCGGACATCCTGCGGCCTGACGCTGAGTGTCATGCGGACGGAAGAGAGGATATCGGCCTGCAGTCTCCGCGCTGCGGCGGTGATAATAGCCACCGGCGGGCTCTCTTATCCCGCTACCGGCTCTACCGGAGACGGATACCGCCTGGCAGGCAGGCTAGGGCATACTGTCACCCCTACCATGCCTTCGCTCACGGCCCTGGTGCCGGAGAAATACAATTTTGCCCTGATAGGACTAACCCTGCGCAACGTCTCGCTCTCTCTCCTGGTCGACGGGGGGGTGGTGCAGACGGAGTTCGGGGAGTTGACTTTCACGGACGGAGGACTGGAGGGCGCCCTGGGGTTCAGGGTCAGCCGCCGGGCTGTCAAGGCCCTGACGGAGGGGAAGAAGGTGGAGGCGGTTATCGATCTGAAGCCGGCGGTCCCGGCTGCGGAGCTGAAGGCACGGGTCGAAAGGGAATACCGTCCTGGATTGGGCCTGGACCGTTTTCTGGAGAGGTTCCTCCCTCTACAGGCGGTAAGGCCGTTCGTCGAGGCCGCCCCGTCCCTTACGGTCCAGAATCTGCCGGTCCGTCTCAAGAACTGGCGGATGCCTATAAAGGGTTTCGTGGATTACCGTCGGGCAGTGGTGACGGCCGGAGGGGTATCGCTCAAGGAGATATCGCGTAAGACGATGGAGTCCAAGCTGGTGCCCGGACTTTATTTTGCAGGGGAGGTTATGGACCTGGATGCGGATACCGGCGGATATAATCTTCAGATAGCCTTCTCTACCGCGGCTGCTGCCGTGCGCTCCGTGATAAACCGCTCTACCTTACGATGATGCTGATGCTGCCGCCTGTGCCGAAAGTGGCGGTCAGGTGCTCTTCCCTGCCCACCGGTACTTCGGGTGCCAGTTCGAAGGCGAGCATGTCCCCGGTGCGTACAGAGCAGTACCGGCTGATGTCCGCGAATCTGCGGCTTAGTTCCTGAATCCCGGGGTGCTGCTCTATCCTGCACCGCTCCAGACCATTGATCTTGATGACGAAAGGCCTGGAAGCCGAGATGCTGTCAGGCAGCCTGTCCAGCGGGATGAGGTCGTATGGGATGACGGTCGAGTAGTCCAGGGCATTCTGGACGAAGATGCGGTCGGCTTCCTTGACGGAGTCTCCGCGCAGGACCGCCTTCAGTATTATTCCGCATGAGAACGGACCCAGGTACCGCCGTGCGAACTGCTCGAGTACGGATTTCCCGGACCGTTCGGAACGGAAGCAGATGACGGGGACAGCGGAGATGCTTTCCACGTAGTCGGGTATGTAGAAGTCTGTCAGGGCCCTTATCAGGGTAGAGTCGGAGCGGAAGTAGAAACTTCCTCCGGTCAGAGGAGAGACGAGGATGTTCACTTGCCGGAGGACTTTATCTTGATCTCCGTGAGGACTTTCTTGGTATCAAGAGTGAAGTCCCCGTTCATCATCCAGGCATAGTAGCTGGGCTCGGTGCGGAGCACTTCGGCTACGGGTTTCCCCTTGTGCTTGCCGAAGTTGAAGACAGGTACGTCCTTGTCATTGTATATGATGCGCCCGGCGTAGTCGGCGAACTTGGTCTTGGACGAGAAGTCGGCCAGGAAGTTGATGTCGTTCTGGAGGGTGTCGGAGTATTTGTCCAGCTGGGCCTGCAGTATCTCGTATGTAGCCACTGTGTCGGCCTCGGCGGAGTGCGCATGCTCCAGGTCCTTGTGGCAGTAGAACTTGTATGCTGCCGATAGGGTCCTCTGCTCCATCTTGTGGAAGATGTTCTGCACGTCCACCAGCTTGCGCTTGCGGAAGTCGAAGTCCACTCCGGCGCGGAGGAATTCCTCGTAGAGGACCGGGATGTCGAACTTGTTGGAGTTGTAGCCGGCGATGTCGCAGCCTTCCATCCATTTGGCCAGAGACTTGGCTATCTGGCTGAAAGTAGGCTCGTTCCTGACGTCCTCATCATGGATGCCGTGGATGCGCGAGGCCTCCTCGGAGATATGTATCGTGGGGTTGATCCTGCGGGTCTTGACCTCGGTGCTGCCGTCCGGCATGACCTTGACCATGGATATCTCTACGATACGGTCTGTGGCGACATTGAGGCCGGTGCTCTCGATGTCGAAGAAGATTATGGGGTTCTTGAGATTGAGTTTCATTTTATGTGAGGGTTAGTTGGGGATGCGGATGGGCATCAGCAGGGAGCAGATGTCCTCGTCCGGGTTGTGGTCCTCGGCGGGCACTATGAGGGCTGCGCGGGCCGGGTCGGCCAGCTCGAAGCATATCTCCTCGTAGGGCAGGTTGGAGAGTATCTCTATCAGGAAGGTGGACTTGAAGCCTATGTCCATCGGCTCGCCGTCGTACTGGCACGGCAGGGTCTCGTGTGCCGAGATGGAGAATCCGGTGTCCTGGGCCGAGATGACCAGTGTGTTGAACGACAGGGAGAACTTCATGCTGGAGGTCGCCTGGTTCGAGCATACCGACACGCGCTTGGCAGCGTTGAGAAGGGTGGTACGGCTGATGAGCATCTTGTTCTGGTTGTTCTTCGGAATCACGGTCCTGTAGGCGGGATAGGTCCCGTCCACCAGACGGCCTACGAGCAGGCATCCGTCAAAATCGAAATGGGCGTTCTTGCCGTCGAAGGTCACCTTGACGTCGCTGTCTGACTTCGAGAGCAGGCCGCGGAGGATGGCCGCGGGCTTCTTGGGCAATATGAAAGATGACTTCTGCTCGGAGCGTATGTCGGTACGGGTGTAGCATACCAGCTTGTGGGAGTCGGAGGCCACCAGGGACGTGGAGTCCGGGGTGAGGTCGAAGAGCACTCCGTTCATGACCGGCCTGAGCACCTCGTCGGCGGTGGCGTAGAGGGTGTAGCCCAGTCCTGCGGAGAGGGTCTCGGCGGGGACGGTGACAGTGACTGCCATTTCGTCCAGTGCGGGAAGCTCGGGGTAGTAGTCCGCGGGGAAGAACGGTATCTTCTGCGCACCTGTGGCCCAGCTGATCTGCATGGTGTTGTTGTCCTCGAGTGTCTTGAACTCAATGGGCATGTCCGGGAACTCCTTGAGGGAGTCGGTGAGTATCTTGGCCGGTACGGCGGCGGATCCCTCTTCCATGACCTCGTCCACGGGGATGACGGTCCTCAGCGTGGTCTCGGAGTCGGAGGCGGTCACTTCCAGGGAATTCCCCCTCAGAACGAAGAGGAAATTGTCCAGTATGGGGGTAGTAGTCTTGTTGGAGATCACTCTCAGTCCGGAGAGCAGCCCGCGTAAAAGTTCAGTGCTCGATACAATAAAGTTCATCTTTCGTTTTTTTAACTTTGAGGGGACAAATATAACATAATTTTGGCATATATTTTGAGTTATTTTGTCAACAGATGTAAAAATTGACAGATTATGAGAAAGAAAAATTGGCTAATAGTTCTGGCTGCCGTCCTGGCGGGCGGTCTGGCCGGATATCTCACCGTCAGACTGACCTCCGGCGGGGACAATCAGACTTATGTATATCAGGATCCGGATTCCGGTGCGGTAGTGCGCAATGTGAGCATCACGGGCGAGTATCCCGATTTCACATACGCCGCCGAGACATCTGTGAAGGCAGTGGTTTATGTGAAGGTCGTCAAGCGGAGCGAGCAGCCCCAGGGACCCTCCTCGCTGTTCGAGTACTTCTTCGGATTCGGCAATTCCATACCCCGTGAGCAGGTAGGCACCGGTTCGGGCGTCATCATCTCCGAGGACGGTTTCATAGTGACCAACAACCATGTGGTCGCCGGCGCCACCGAGATAGAGGTGACGGTAGGTGACAACAAGACATTCAAGGCCGACATTGTAGGTACTGACCCGGCTACCGACGTGGCTCTTCTGAAAGTGGACGCCAAGGGACTGCCCACCATCCCGATGGGTGATTCCGACGAGCTCCGTCTCGGGGAGTGGGTGCTGGCTATCGGCAGGACACCCCGGCTCATCGCCACGCCCTCCCCCCCCCCCCCCCCGCCGGTATCGTAAGCGCAAAGGGCCGCTCAATGCCCAATTATTCCGGTGAGTTCAAGATAGAATCCTTTATCCAGACTGACGCGGCTGTCAACCCCGGCAACAGTGGCGGAGCCCTGGTCAACATCAAGGGCGAGCTCGTCGGTATCAATACCGCAATCATCTCCCAGACAGGCTCATACGCCGGCTATTCGTTCGCTATCCCTGTCAATATGGTGAAGAAAATCGCAGCCGACTTCCGCGAGTACGGTTCGGTCCAGAGGGCCATGCTGGGTATATCCATGCTCAATAATTCCGAGGATTTGAAGGAAGAAATGAAACTTTCTACCTCAGACGGCGTATATATAACTGAGGTAGTCAAGGGCGGTGCCGCCGAGGCGGCAGGTGTAAAGAAGGGAGACATCCTTCTGTCCATAGACGGAACGGCAGTGGCCAAGGGTACGGCAGTGCAGGAGATAATCAACCAGCACAGTCCCGGCGACAAGGTCGAGCTGGAGATATCCCGTGACGGCAAAGTCTTGAAACTCAAAGTGACTTTGATAGGCAAGGATACTCAGGAGATGAACGCCTATAACCAGCAGGGCAATGTCAATCTCTTCGGAGCGCAGCTTGTCCCCGCGCCCCGGGAGGAACTTGAGAAACTCGGGCTGAAGGCAGGAGTGAAGGTGGCTTCCGTGGACAAGGGCAAGGTACGTGACGCGGGCATCAAGGCAGGATTCATTATCACCTACATCAATAATAATCCCGTCTCATCGCCCCAGGACGTGGCCGCCGAGGTCAAGAAGGCCCGCAGGTCCCTGCTCATCGAGGGCTTCGATCCGTCCGGCAACCTCTATTACTACGGAATAGGTTTATAATAGAGATAATGAGACAACTTAAGATTACAAAATCAATCACCAACCGCGAGAGCGCCTCTCTGGACAAGTATCTCCAGGAGATCGGCAGGGAGGAGCTCATCGGGGTGGATGAGGAAGTGGAATTGGCACAGAGAATACGCAAAGGGGACCAGGCGGCCCTCGAGAAACTGACGAAGGCCAATCTCCGCTTCGTCGTTTCTGTTGCGAAACAGTACCAGAATCAGGGACTGAGCCTTCCCGACCTGATCAACGAGGGCAACCTGGGCCTTATCAAGGCCGCCGAGAAGTTCGACGAGACCCGCGGCTTCAAGTTCATATCCTACGCCGTGTGGTGGATACGCCAGTCGATACTCCAGGCTCTGGCCGAGCAGTCCAGGATCGTCCGTCTGCCTCTGAACCAGGTGGGTTCCCTGAACAAGATCAACAAGGCTCTTCAGAAGTTCGAGCAGGACAACGAGCGAATGCCCTCGCCCGATGAGCTGGCGGAGATTCTCGACATTCCCCGCGACAAGATTGCCGACACCCTCCGCGTATCCGGCCGTCACGTTTCCGTGGACGCTCCTTTCGTGGACGGAGAGGACAACAGCCTGCTGGACGTGCTGGTCAACAATGACTCGCCCAACGCCGACCGCGGTCTGGTAAACGAGTCCCTGAACAAGGAAATCGAACGCGCCCTGTCCACCCTCACCGAAAGGGAGAGGGATATCGTCAAGGACTTCTTCGGTATCGGTACTCAGGAAATGACCCTCGAGGAGATAGGCGAGAAGTTCGGTCTCACCCGCGAGAGAGTCCGCCAGATCAAGGAGAAGGCCATACGCCGTCTCAGACACAGCAACCGCAGCAAGCTCCTGAAGAGTTACCTCGGATAGACAAAGACAGACAACCTTATAATCCAACCTCATATGAAAAAATTTTTATTTTCCACAGCAATCCTGACACTTGCACTTATGATGACATCATGTGACAATCGGAAAAATCCTCTTCTCGAGGAGTGGGATACCCCCTTCGGCATCCCTCCTTTCGAAGAAGTGCAGATAGATGATTACAAGCCTGCCGTTCTGGCAGCCATAGAGGAGCACAACAAGGAGATAGACGCTATCGTCAACAATCCCGCTGCTCCTGATTTCGAGAATACCATCGTAGCCCTGGACAACGCCGGCGGTCTTTTCAGCCGCGTGTACTCCGTCTTCGGCAGCGAGACATCCATCAACTCCACTCCCGAGCTGATGGCCATCGAGACTGAGCTGGCCCCCGTGGTAAGCGCCCACTTCAACGAGATTTCCCTCAATGAGAAACTCTACGAGAGGGTCAAGGCCGTCTATGACAACCGCGAGAACCTCGGCCTCGAGCCCGACCAGATGAGACTTCTCACCGAGACATACAAAGGATATGAGAGAGCCGGAGCCACCCTGCCCGCAGACAAGAAGGAAGAGCTCAAGAAGATCAACTCCCGCATCTCCGAGCTGCAGCTCAAGTTCGAGCAGAACGTGCTGAAGGAGACTGCCGCCTTCACCCTGGTGGTGGATGACGAGGCAGATCTCGCCGGACTGCCCCAGGCAGCCATCGACGCTGCAGCCCAGCGTGCTGAGGAGAAAGGCATGGGCGGTATGTGGGTGTTCGGTCTGGACAACGCCAGCGTAATGCCCTTCCTCCAGTTCGACGACAACCGCGAGCTCCGCACCAAGCTGCTCAACGGTTATCTGAACCGCGGCAACAACGATGATGCAAATGACAACAAGGCCATCATCGTGGAAATGGTGAACCTCTATAACCAGAAGGCCAAAATCATGGGCTATGACAACTATGCCGAGTTCGTTCTCGAGGACCGTATGGCCAAGACCCCCGAGGCTGTCTACAACCTCCTCGACCAGCTCTGGACACCGGCCCTGAAATCCGCCAGGCGTGAGCTCGCGGACATGTATCCCATCGCCAAGGCTCAGGGAGTCAATGACGAGCTGACTGCCGCCGACTGGAGATACTACTTCGAGAAGGCCAAGGCCGAGAAGTTCAACCTTTCCGAGGATGAGCTGAAGCCCTACTTCAAGTTCGAGAACGTGCGTGAGGGTATCTTCTACGTGGCCAACCGTCTTTACGGAATTACCTTCACCCAGCTCAACAACGTGCCGGTGCCCCATCCCGAGGCCCAGGCCTTCGAGTGCAAGGACGCTGACGGCTCCACCCTCGGCATCATCTTCATGGATATGTTCGCACGTCCCGGCTACAAGAGAGGCGGTGCATGGTGCGGAGGCTACCGCGAGCAGTACTACAAGGACGGTGTAAGGGTTATCCCTATCGTGACCATCGTGGGCAACTTTACCCGCGGAACAGGTGATGCTCCCGCTCTGCTGAGCCCCGATGAGACCGAGACATTCTTCCACGAGTTCGGACATGCCCTCCAGTCCCTGCTCCAGGATGTAAGGTATCAGGGCAACGCCTCGATGACCCGCGATTTCGTGGAGCTCCCCTCGCAGATCAACGAGCACTGGGCATTTGAGCCTGAGGTGCTTAAAGTATATGCAAAGCATTATCAGACAGGTGAGGTGATTCCTCAGGAACTGGTGGACAAGCTCGACAAGTCCGGCAAGTACGGCCAGGGCTTCGCCACTACCGAGTATCTGGCAGCCTCCCTGCTCGATATGGACTACTTCATCATGGATGAGATTCCCGCCGACCTGGATGTCAACAAATTCGAGGCTAAAGTCCTCGGTGACCGCGGTCTGCTCTCCCAGATTCCTCCCCGCTACCGCTCGACCTACTTCACCCACGTGTTCGGCGGCGGATATACAGTAGGCTACTACAGCTACATCTGGGCAGAGGTTCTGGACGCTGACGCCTACGAGGCATTCAAGGAGACCGGTGACATCTTCAACCAGGAGGTGGCCCGCAAGTTCCGTGAGGAAGTTCTCGAGCGCGGCGGTGAGGACGACGCCATGACCCTCTATGTCAACTTCCGCGGCAAGGAGCCCGGCATCGATCCCCTCCTCGCCAACAGAGGCCTCAAATAGTATCTACACTCAAACCTTATATGAATCAGGAACAGTTTATTCAAGACAAGGTAAAATATGCGCTGGAAGCCCTTTACGGGGCTTCTGGCGTTAATTTGCCCATACAGGTCCAGGCGACCAGAAAAGAGTTCGAGGGCGATGTGACCCTCGTGACATTCCCGCTTCTCAAAACTTCCCGCAAAGCCCCCGAAGCCACAGGCCAGGAGATAGGAGAGTGGCTGAAGGCCAATACTCCGGAGATAGAGAGCTTCAATGTGGTGAAGGGTTTCCTCAATATCAAGTTCGCGCCCTCTTTCTGGAAGGAGGTCTACGGCTCCATCGCCGCTGACGGCAGTTTCGGGCATCTTCCCTCCACCGGGAAGACCGTGATGGTGGAGTATTCCTCCCCCAATACCAACAAGCCCCTGCATCTCGGGCACATCCGCAATATCCTCTTAGGATGGTCGGTGTCCAGGCTCCTGGAGGAGAACGGGCACAAGGTGATAAAGACCAATATCGTCAATGACCGAGGCATCCATATCTGCAAGTCCATGATAGCATGGAAAAAAGCCGGCAACGGAGTCACCCCGGAGTCCTCCGGCAAGAAGGGGGACCACCTTGTGGGGGACTTCTATGTGAAGTTCAACGACCTGTACAAGGCAGAGGTGGCTCAGCTGGAGGCTCAGGGCATGAGCAAGGAGGAGGCCGAGGAAAAGGCCCCCATCCTGCAGGAGGCCCGTCAGATGCTGGTCAAGTGGGAGCAGGGCGACCCGGAGACCGTGGAACTCTGGAAGATGATGAACTCCTGGGTCTATGCCGGCTTCGACGAGACCTACAAGGCTCTCGGAGTAGGGTTTGACCGTATCTACTACGAGTCCCAGACCTATCTGCACGGCAAGTCGCTGGTGGAGGAGGGACTGCGCAAGGGAGTCTTCGAGCGGATGGAGGACGGCTCGGTGTGGTGCGACCTGACCGCCGATGGACTGGACCGCAAGCTGCTCCTGAGAAAGGACGGCACATCCGTCTACATCACGCAGGACCTCGGTACGGCTGTGGAGAGATTTACCGAATACAGTCTGGACGAGCATGTCTACGTGGTGGGCAATGAGCAGAACTACCATTTCCAGGTACTCAAGCTCATACTGAAAAAGCTCGGTTTCGCATGGGCGGACCACATCTACCATCTGTCCTACGGTATGGTGGAGCTGCCCGAGGGCAAGATGAAGTCCCGCGAGGGTACAGTCGTCGATGCCGACGACCTGCTGGAGAAAATGTACAATACCGCCAAGGAGACCTCCCTGGAGCTGGGCAAGCTGGCCGACATGAGCGGGGAGGAGCAGGAAGAACTCTTCCGCACACTCAGCCTCGGTGCCCTGAAGTACTTCATCATCAAGGTGGATCCCAAGAAGACCATGCTCTTCGACCCGAAGGAGTCAATAGACTTCAACGGCAACACCGGTCCCTTCATACAGTACACCCACGCCCGTATCCGTTCCATCCTGCGCAAGGCCGCCGAGGCCGGATATACCCCTGCACTGGCTGGGGACGCTGCCTTCAACGACAAGGAGATCAGCATCATCAAGCTGCTCAATCTGTATCCCCAGAAGGTGGCCGAGGCCGGAGCTGCCCTGTCCCCGGCCCTCATAGCCAACTACGCATACGACCTGGCCAAGGAATTCAACCAGTACTATCACGATGTATCGATTCTCAAGGAAGAGGATGCCGCTTTGCGCGATGCCCGCCTGATGCTGATAGGTACCATTGCGTCCGTGCTGGTCAAGGCCATGGATATCCTCGGAATCCGTCTGCCCGAGAGGATGTAGGCCATGACGGAGCAGACTCAGCCCGCCTATATGTTTCCCACCTCTGTCAAGGAGGTGGAGAGACTCGGGTGGGACTACATCGACATCATACTTTTTTCAGGCGATGCCTTCATCGACCACCCTTCGTCGGGGACGGCGATGATAGCCCGCGTCCTGCAGCGGGAGGGCTGGAGAGTGGCCGTAGTGCCTCAGCCGGGCTGGCAGGACGACCTGCGGGACTTCCGGAAACTGGGAGTCCCGCGCCTGTTCTTCGGGGTCAACTCCGGGGCCATGGATTCCATGGTCAACCATTACACCGCCGCCAAGCGTCTGCGCAGCAACGACGCCTATACCCCCGGCGGTCAGGCCGGACACCGCCCCGACTATGCCGTTACCGTCTATACCCGTATCCTCAAGCGCCTGTATCCCGATGTACCGGTGGTCATCGGAGGCATCGAGGCCTCCCTGCGCCGCCTGACGCACTATGACTACTGGGCGGACCGCCTGTTCCCCTCGGTACTGGTGGACAGCGGGGCCGACCTGCTCATCTACGGGATGGGGGAGAGGCCTGTGACGGCCGTCGCCCGGGCCATTGCCGCCGGAGAGGACCTGAGAGACATCCCGCAGACCGCATTTTTTGCTGAGGGACCATGTCCCCGGGCCGGGGAGGGGACGCTCCTGCTGCACGGCTATGAGCGGGTATGCCGCGACAAGGACGCATTTATCGAGGATTTCAATGTGGAGGAGCGGGAGGCCAACCGCCTGCATGCCGCCACCCTCATTGAACCCTATCCCGGTGGATATGTGCAGGTCAATCCGCCATTTCCCCCGGAAACGACAGAAGAAATTGATTCGTATTACGCCCTGCCCTTCACCAAGCAGCCGCATCCCCGCTACCGGGGGAAGGACATTCCCGCCTGGGAGATGATCAAGAACTCCCTGACGATTCACCGCGGATGCTTCGGAGGCTGCTCCTTCTGCACCATTGCCGCCCATCAGGGAAAATTTATCCGCAGCCGCAGCCCTGAGTCCATCGTCCGGGAGGTGGAGCGTCTGACGGCCATGCCGCATTTTAAGGGAATAATCTCCGATGTGGGGGCGCCTACCGCCAATATGTACGGCCTCCGCGGACGGGACGCCTCGCGCTGTGCCCGCTGCAGCCGGCCTTCGTGCCTTTTCCCTTCGCGCTGCCCGAACATGGAACATTCGCACAGGGCGCTGCTGGAACTTTACAGCCGGATCACGGCCGTTCCGGGGGTGAGGAAAGCATTTATCGGCAGCGGCATACGCTACGACCTGTTCCTGGACAAGGACGGCTTTCTCGACGAGTATTCGGAGAAATACCTGAGAGAGGTGGTGACCAACCACACCTCCGGGTGGTTCAAGGTGGCCCCTGAGCATACGGAGGACCATGTGCTGAGGCTGATGTCCAAGCCGCCTTTCGCCCTCTTTTCCGTTCTCAGGCGGGAGTTCTCGAGGATTGCGGCCCGGGAGAAGTTGCCCTACAGGATTGTTCCCTATTTCATATCCTCGCATCCGGGATGTACCCTCCAGGATATGAAGTCCCTCTCGAAGAACAAGGAACTCAGGGGAATACAGCTTGAGCAGGTGCAGGATTTCACCCCTACGCCCATGACCGCCTCCTCGGTGATGTTCTATACAGGAAAGGACTTGTCCCGGCGGCCGGTTTTCGTCGAGAGGAGCATCCAGGGAAAGAAAATCCAAAAATCTCTTTTTTTTAGAAAAAATGCACTATAATTGCAGCCGTTTTTGAAAAGAGAAAAAATAGATATGGAACAGAATGTAAAATCATCTTCGGCCCGTCCCAGGAGAAGGGCGGTTATCAGCTATGACAACATGTCTCCCGAGCTTCAGGCTGCGTTCAAGGAGAAATATCCCAGAGGATACGCAGACTATATGGGCGACCTCTTCAAGGTGGACAAGCCCGACGGCTCCAGTTTCTATGCGGTGGAGGTCGATATACCCGATGCAGTGTATCTGGTGAAGATAGATGTGGACATAGATGATTATGAGAAGGCCGAGGAGGATCTCTTCGATGATGATGTAGAAGATGCTGCCGGCATAGACGGTGAGGTATTCCCTGATAATGGAGATGATATGCAGGGAGGCGAGGATGACCAGATGGACGATTAGGCCGCTCATCTGGCTCAAGCACCAGCCCGAGCAGAGGATCATGACGATCCTGGCCATAGTTACCGGGCTGGGCAGCGGGGCCGCGGCAGTAGTGCTCAAGACTCTTATAGATCTTATCGGAGAGTTGTTGACGGGATGGTTCGGTGTCTCCCGCGACAACTTTCTGCTGCTTGTATACCCCGGGGTGGGTATGCTGCTTTCCATGCTCTTTGTCCGCTATGTCGTCCGCGATGACATAGGGCACGGGGTGACGAAGGTTCTCTTCGCCATATCCCGCAACAACTCCAGAATCAAGAGCCACAATATGTGGACCTCCCTTCTGTCCAGTTCCGTGACCATCGGCTTCGGAGGCTCGGTCGGAGCGGAGGCGCCCATCGTGTACACCGGTGCGGCGATAGGCTCCAATATAGCGAGGACGCTGGGACTTTCCTACCGCAATATGACCATCCTGCTGTGCTGCGGTGCGGCCGGGGCCGTGGCAGGTATCTTCAAGGCCCCGATGGCCGGTATTCTGTTCTGTCTGGAGATACTGCTGTTCAACATCTCCATGTCCTCCATCCTGCCGCTGCTGCTCTCTTCGGTGACGGCCACTACGGTCTCGTATCTGTTCCTGGGCCGCGAGGTTCCGTTTACCAGTACGGTAGACCCTTTCGCCATGGGCAACCTTCCCTACTACGTAGTGCTGGGCGTGTTCTGCGGCCTGGTATCCCTGTATTTCCTCAGGACCACCCTTTCTCTCGAGGACCGCATCAGGAAGATATCCAATCCCTTCAAGCGGTGGGCTTTCTGCGCCGGGATGCTGGGTCTGCTGATATTCATCTTCCCGCCTCTTTTCGGGGAGGGCTATTCGTCCCTGGGCCACATGCTTCAGGGCAATCCCGACACTATCCTGGAGAACTCCCTGTTCTCAGGCATATTCGAGCATAAATGGGTGATCCCCATATATTTTGCCCTGGTGCTGGTGTTCAAGGTATTCGCCATGTCCTTCACCAATGCCGGCGGAGGCGTCGGAGGAACCTTCGGACCTACCCTGATAGTCGGCGGCATAGCCGGTTTCATCCTGGCCCGGACCGTCAATCTCATAGGCTTCCATGCCGTGCCGGAGGCCAATTTCGCCCTCGTGGGCATGGCCGGGCTTATGGCGGGGGTGATGCAAGCCCCGATGACGGCCATATTCCTCATCGCCGAGATAACGGGAGGATACGCCCTCCTGCTGCCGCTGATTATAGTGTCGGCCATCTCGTTTGCCACCATGAGGGCCTTCGAGCCTTTCTCCATCTATTCCAAGCGTCTGGCCAAGAGCGGAGACCTGATTACCCACAACAGCGACCGGGCTGTGCTCACCCTCCTGCAGACCTCGGACCTGGTGGAGACCGATTTTACCTCAGTCAGGCTGGATGACACGCTGGGGGACCTGGTCAAGGCGGTGGCCCGCTCGACCCGCAACCTCTATCCGGTTCTGGATGACGAGGGGGTCTACCGCGGTTACATCGGACTGGACGATATCCGCAAGATTATGTTTGATAAGGACAAATACGAGACGACCAAGGTCTACACCCTGATGAAGAATGCTCCCGCTACTGTTCTCTCCACCGACCGGATGGACAGTGTGATGGACAAGTTCGACAAGACAGGGGCCTGGAATCTGCCGGTGGTGGACGAGGACGGGCGGTATGTCGGGTATGTCTCGAAGTCCAAGATTTTCTCTTCATATCGCAAGCGTCTGCAGGACGTGTCGTGTGATTAAATTTCAACTGTATGGAAAGTTTGTATGTAAATCATATTGCGGAACTTATGTCCGTGGCACCCTGGAGGGTGGAGCATTGTATCGAACTGATAGCCGAGGGGGCAACCGTGCCGTTCATCTCGCGTTACCGCAAGGAGCGCACCGGAGGGCTGGACGAGGCCCAGGTGGCGGAGATCAAGCATTATAATGAGAAGTTCGAGGAACTGGCCAAGCGCAAGGAGTCGGTGCTGGAGAGCATTGCCTCGCAGGAGAAGCTGACTCCGGAGCTGGAGAAGCAGATCCGGGAGTGCCTGGACCCGGTGGTGCTGGAGGACCTGTACCTGCCGTACCGTCCCAAGCGCCGTACGCGGGCGTCGGTGGCCAAGGAGAAGGGGCTGGAGCCTCTGGCTGAGGCGATATTTTCCTGCAAATCCAGGAGTCCGGAGAAGGATGCCGCCTCCTATGTCACGGAGCAGGTTCCCGATGCGGAGACTGCGCTGTCCGGAGCCCGGGACATCATGGCCGAATGGATATCCGAATCGGTGCCGGTGAGGGAGATGATGCGGCGCTCGTACTCGAAGTACGGGCGGCTGTCGGCCCATGTGGCCTCGGGTGTGGACCAGGAGAGCGAGGAGGCCTCGAAATACCGCAACTATTTCAATTTCTCGGAGGACATCTCGCGGGCACCCTCGCATAGGGTACTGGCCGTGCTGCGCGGGGCGCGGGAAGGGGTGCTGAGCGTCAAGGTGGACGTGGACAAGGACCGGACGCTGGACCGGATATATTCCTCGGTGCTGCGCGGCAAGCCCTCTCCCTCGGATGCCGCTGCCCTGGAGATAGACTACGCCGTGGAGGACTCTTTCAAACGTCTGCTGCATCCCTCTATCGAGAACGAGACCCTGAAGGCGGCCAAGGAAAGGGCCGATATCGAGTCGATACGGGTATTCGGGGACAATCTGAGACAGCTTCTGATGGCCCCGCCTCTCGGGCAGAAGCGGGTGCTTGCCATCGACCCCGGCTTCCGCACCGGCTGCAAGGTGGTCTGCCTGGACGCGCAGGGAGCGCTGCTGCACAATGATACGATATATCCCCATCCGCCGCGCAATGAGCGCACCATGGCGATGAAGAAGATCTCCAATATGGTCGAGACCTACAAGATAGAGGTCATCGCTATCGGCAACGGTACAGCCGGCCGTGAGACCGAGGCCTTTATCAAGAAGATAGCCCTGCCGGAGGGCGTGCGCGTGTACTCGGTGAGCGAGGACGGGGCGTCGGTGTATTCGGCCTCGCCGGTCGGCCGGGAGGAGTTCCCGGAGTACGATGTGATTGTGCGCGGAGCCGTGTCCATCGGGCGGCGCATCATGGACCCGCTGGCCGAGCTGGTGAAGATAGACCCCAAGTCGATAGGTGTGGGTCAGTATCAGCACGATGTGGACCAGGGGCTGCTGAAGGAGCGTCTGGACGAGGTGGTGGAGAACTGCGTGAACAGCGTAGGAGTCAACCTCAATACGGCTTCACGGCACCTTCTCGCGTACGTCTCCGGTGTCGGTCCGGCCATGGCCCGCAACATAGTGGAGTACCGGGACGAGCACGGGGCCTTTGCCTCACGCAGGGACCTGCTTCACGTGAAGAGGTTAGGGGAGAAGGCTTTCGAACAGTGCGCCGGCTTCCTGCGCATACCCGGTGCCGCCGATCCGCTGGACAATACCGCCGTGCATCCCGAGCGCTATCCGCTGGTCAAGAAGATGGCGGCTGATGCCGGAGTGAGCGTGGCCGAGCTTATCGCCCGCAAGGACCTGCGCGATGCCGTAGACCTCAAGGCATACGTGTCCGACGAGGTGGGCATACCTACCTTGACCGATATCATGCAGGAGCTGGACAAGCCGGGCCGCGACCCCCGCGCCTCCTACAAGGTGCTGGAGTTCGCCGAGGACATCCACACGATAGAGGACCTTCAGGCCGGCATGGAACTGCCCGGCATCGTGACCAATGTGACCGACTTCGGGGCCTTCGTGGACTTCGGCATCAAGCAGAACGGCCTGATCCACGTCTCCCGTATGGGTGCCGCCGGTCCCGACGGACGCCGCCGCCGGGTCGCCCGTCCCTCCGATGTCCTCAAAGTCCACCAGCACGTCCGCGTCCGCGTCATCGAGGTCGACCTCAAGCGCGGCCGCATTGCGCTGGAACTCATCGGCTGACCCGGTTTCGTTTATGCCTGGATGTGTATATTCCACCAACATTCCTGACCGCTGTGAATTTTTTGGAAACAGCGGTGCAGTATGTAAAAGAGAGTGATTGATAATCAATATATTGTGATGGTGTGCTGCACATTTGGCCGGTTTGAAACGGGTCAAATGTGCGGTACCTTTTACAACTCGTTGATAACCAGATATGCAATTTGGCAAGGTGCACCGGCGCTTCAATTTTTACATCGTGAGTTCGACAAAGTCCTGTATCAGCCCAGCATCCAAAGTTATCAGGCATCCTCTTCCGGCCAAGTGTCCTTGCGCTCACATCCTCTTACGGCATTACCCTGCTATCATTTGTCATGACTATTTTTCGCGTTCATGTTGACAGGGTAACGACACCAAGCAGGAAAGTTGCCCGTAAGTGCCAGATGACTATGCACCTACAGCATGGTTTTGAGCAGAGTAGGATCAGTCATGGTCAAGCGTGAGAGCTGCTTGCGGCTCAGTCCGTAACGTTTGTAGAGCATTCTTGCCAGGCGGTATCTGTCCTCGATACAGAGCAAGCCAGCAGAGGGCTTGCGGAAAAACTGTCGGCAGAAATTTTCCACTGTTCCGGTCAGCTCGTCATCCGTGTATTTCGTCTTACGCAGGATATCGCCTGTCAGTTCCATTTCCAGATTCTCATTCCGGGACAGCGCATACATCAGACGTGCCGGAGACCTGAACAGATTCTCAACGGACAAGATGTCCACATAGCATTCCGGCAGTATCAGTCCGTTGTCGTTAATAAGAAACGCGTCAAGCAGGTCGGTCTGGGAATGCAGTATATTCCGCCTGGTTCTGTAACTCAATGATCCGATTCTATGGCCGGGGCATTTGCAGCATTGCATTGATCAAAGGTGAACCCGATTCCCACATCTTTGGTTCACTTGCGAGCATAGCACAAAACCCAACCGGGCTTCCACGCCTCTGGACCCCGCTTCTCCCATCGGATACCTGCAAAGGTGTACCCAAAACGCGGGAAACGGTTCACCTTTGCAACAGGGAAACACCGGAACTGCCGCTACAGGCGCTGTGGCAATGACCGTGACCGCACGGTACTGCCATAGACCGGACAGAGAGTCCTGCAGCGCTGCAGGCACATCATCTGACATCCTTGACTCCGCAGGTGTAGCCGGTATTTGCTCCCGGACCCATTGATCCGTCACTGGAGTTGTAACTGTAGCCTTGACGTCCTTCTCCGCTATAAGGTGGAATGTTTTTCATTGAGAAACTGGTGTTGGACAGGATATGAGGTTTGTAAAAGTCATATCTGCCAATCCAAGCGTCATTATGAAAATCCTGATAGTATGCATTCTTTTATATACAGGCATTTCCTTTATTCATAGCTTTTTGTAAAACTTGCATCTATCCTTGCACCCAAATGGGGTCGTACTGCCGATGAACGACAATTAAGATAACTTGATTCAATTTTTACCAGTAGAGATATTCCGGTTTGTTTCTCCATATACCTTTGAAAAAAACGAAAGGTTGTGGTCGTAGCTGTCGGTTTGGCTTCTTCTTTCTTTCCGAAAAGTCCCAGAAAACCGGTACGTTTCCTTTTCTGCGGTTTTTCGCGCGTACTTTTCCGAGCTATGACCGGCACTTGCTTTGCTATCTTTTCCTCTATTTCTTCTTGTTCATTGAGTACCTGCATGATTCTATTCAGCAATTTTTCCTTTTCAGCCAGCAGCTGGCATATGCTGTCTATACGCTCGCTGCGGCAGGTTCTGGACTTATATATACCTCGTGTACATCCTTGCGGAGACTTCTTATTTTGTAGGTAGTAGCTTCCAATTCCTGTTGTCTGTTCTGTTCATTGAGCCAAATATAGACGATGCCGATAATGACTATAGTATCAGCACATTACAAAAAGAAAGACAATCTGATACCAGACTGCCCTTTTATTTAATTAAGTTTACTTCTATAAAAAACAATAACCCTGAAGTTTACTCTTGCGAGCAGGGACAGCAGGGTCTTACGCTTGCAAATATAGGCAATTATTTATATTTTTGCAAGAAAAACATTACTTTTAATTTATTTCTAATGAAATATAATGAATGTTTGCAAGTACTTTCACCTGCCAGACTAAATAAATATGCACAAGCCTGTGGCAATGACAAGGCCAAAACCTTAAGGCTGTATCAGTATAATATCAAGTTGAGTCAGCGTTTCTATGGTGTCATAGGTATGTTTGAAATAATGCTCCGTAATGCTATCAATATACACTATCAAGGTTATTTTCATGACACCAACTGGATAATCAACCAGGCACATGCCGGTGGCCTGCTTGAACAAGATGCTGCCGATATTCAGAAGACACAGAATTCATATACAGCTATGGGCGTTTATAACAATGACAAGATGGTTGCTTCCTTTACTTTTGGCTTCTGGACTTATCTGTTCACTAAGAGAAATTATCGTGTTGGTGGCAAGACATTGCTCAAAATATTTCCTAATAAGGCACACGGTCTAAAACAGTCAGATATTTACAGAGAACTGACAGCCATTCGTGAATTTAGAAACCGTATCGCCCATCATGAACCTATATGCTTTAATGCTGCCCGTACCATAGATACTACGTATGCAAGAAGCCATTATAACCTTATACGTACTTATATCGGGTATATGGGCTTTGATCCGGATTCTGTCCTGAGAGCGGTTGAAAAGCCTGATTCTATTCTGAATATGATTGACGGTATTTAATATTTCTGGTGTTCCCCTGCAATACATAACGCTATATATGCAAACGCCAGAAGCTTCCCGTAACCGTTGATGGCAGTCAGCGGTGTGCGGAGTTCGTGTACATCCTTGCGGAGACTTCTTATTTTGTAGGTAGTAGCTTCCAATTCCTGTTGTCTGTTCTGTTCATTGAGCCAAATATAGACGATGCCGAAAATGACGAATAGTATCAGCACATATCCTGCTGCTATCTTGGTGCGCAGGTGTAAGAAAATGCAGCCCACTGACCTTACGGTAGCGGGCTGCGGTGTCTGTATGATGTTACCGGGCACAATACTCCCGCCCGGAATGGGAGTTCTTTTCTTTTGGGGTTATACTTCGGTTATCTTCCGTTGCAGGCGGAACTTTTCCCGCCCGACGGTTCACTATTTCTTTAATGTAGGCAAGTTGTTGTTGCCTGTGAGTTCGTAACACCTGTCTGAGCTTACACTCTGAAAGGCGGTGTTCATCTGATTAACGGTCGTCTGCAGATACGGTATATCCTGAGCCTGCCACTGCAGCGAGGGAGACGGTGTAGGTATATTCCTCGCCCGCTTTCCATTCGGCAGCCCCCTGCATCCGGTAGGCGAAGGTCTTGCCGTTGTTGAAGGCGCAGGTGATGAAGGCCGTGCCCGCCGCCACCGTCTGCGGGGCGACGAGCGCGGTGTAGGTGTCACCGCCCTTGTCATACGGGGCGATTACAGCCGGGTTTCCGTTCTCGGTGGAGAGGCCAGTCAGCGACACGGACTTCAGCCCCTCGGTGTAGTCCGTCAGAACGACGGTCACCCGCGCCGTGCGGTGGGTAAAGCGGAGTGTGGGGTTGCCGTAGCTCACCGTCTGTTCCTCGGCTACGATGAGGTCGCTGGCCTCGAAGTCCTCCCGGGCACTTTGGTCGGCTTTTACCACCACGGCAGTCGGAGGTGTCTCGCCCTCGGTGTAGGGCCACCACGCCGTGACGGTGATGTTATCGTGGTTGGTCCAGTAGTGCGGGTCGGTGGAGGTCAGCGTGGCGCTGGTGTTGTCGGCGGTAGTGGGCGTCACGTCGTATGCCTTCACCGTGCCGTCCATCCGGACTGCCACGGAGGTGACGCCCTCCCAGTTGCCGTCCACGGGGGCACGGGTGCCGGCGGGGGGGGGGGGGGGGGGGGGGGGGGCCCCGTGGCGGTGAAGACGATGGGTGTGCCTTCCGCCCCTTCCGGCAGGAAGCCCGCATCGTCCTGCGTGCAGGCTGCGGCCGCAAGAAGCAGGGCGAGTGCCGGGAATGTATATAGGGTATATCGTTTCATATCGTCCTGTTTTTACTGGTTACTCTGCAATACGGGCAGGCCGTCCGTGCCAAGTTTCCATTGATAGTCGTTGCCGGTAAGGGCAGCGTTCATGCCACCAACAGCGGTCTGCCAAGTGATCGTGCCCTCCACCTTCGTGGCTTCTACCGTTCCTCCTTCGTTAGAACGATACCCATTCGTGGTATTTCCGTCCCAGAAGCAGGCGGTGATGGTGCCATAGTTGAAAGCGACGATACCATAGCCCTCATTCTCCTTCAATGTTCCGCTGAACCAGCAAGCGACGATTGTACCCAAATTAGAATTGGCAATACCACTCGTAAAACTATAAGCAGAAATTTCCCCAGTCATGGAGCAGGCAATGACTTGACCGTAATTATTAGCCACTATACCGGCTGTACCTCCGCTTGATTCGTATAATTCTACATCCACGAGTTGCAGATTCTTTACCGTTGCACTTTCTCCTATTCCTCCAAAAAGCGATGAAGCATTTAATCCCGTGATGGTATGCCCCTGCCCGTCGAAAGTGCCGGAGTAGTTTATGGACATACCTACCGGTGTCCACTCCTTGCCCGTCAGGTTGATGTCGGCAGTCAGGGTGCAGTTCAGCGTGTAGTCGCTTTGCGCAGCCTCGTTCCATGCCAGCAGGCCGTTAGCGGTGTAGACTGTGTAGCTGCCGTCGTCCTGTATGAAATAACCCAAATCCTCTGCCGTGCCGCTTTCGCCGTCGCCGGATTCCCAGTCACCGATGGTGCAGCCCTCCAGCGTCAGGCCGGTGGCGTTCACATTGACGGTGTAGGTGTAGCGGCTGCCCGCCTCTAATACCACATCGCTCTGCGGACGGAAATAGTAGGTGCCTCCGCCTAAATCCACCTGTATGAACGGGGTCTTTGCCTTCACGGTCTGCGGTGCGGCAAGTGCCTCGTAAGTGTCGGTGCCCGGCGCGTAGGTTTCGATAGTGGCGGGGTTGCTGTTATCCGTGCTCAAGCCAGTCACGTAGACATCGGCTCCCGTCACGCTCGTGATACCGTCTCCCGGCTTAAGAAGAACCGTTATACGCGCCGTGCGGTGGCTGAACTCAAGCGTCGGGTTGTCGAACTGCACGGTCTGGGCTTCGGCGGAAATGAAGTCGCTGCCCTCGAAGCCTTCCTTCGTGCTTTGGTCTGCCTTTACTACCACATCGGGCATCGTGGTGCCGTATGGCCACCATGCCGAAACGGTGATGTCCTCGCGGCTTGTCCACCAGAAGGGGTCGGTGTCGCTGCTCAGGATGGCAGTCTTGTAGCCGTCGGCATCGGATGCCGTCACATCGTATTCCTTCACCGTGCCGCCCACGCTGAGGGCTACGGAGGTGACTCCGTCCCAGTTGCCGTCCACCGTGGCACGGGTGGATGCCGGGGTTGCCACGGCTTGCAGGCCGGTGGCGCGGATTACCAATGGATACTCGCCTTCGGGCAACGTGCCGCCGCCGAGGTCGTCCTGCGTGCAGGCAGTCGCCGCAAAAAGCAGGACGGTTGCCGCGGACAGTATATGCAATGGAAGTCTGTTGTTCATATTCTTAGTCTTTTAGGAATGATATACTTAAAGGTCTGCGTTCACGTTGCCGCCATTCACCGGGTTCCAGTCGCTGATAGTGGCTGAGCTGATGCTCAGGTCCTTGTTGCGGACGGTGACGGTGTAGGTGTAGTTGTTGCCGGCTTTCAGTGCGCCGTCGGGAATGGTGAGCGTGGCGGTGTAGGGCTGGCTGTTGTAGTACACGCTCAGTCCGATGCTTGCCTTGGTCTGCGGGAAGAGGATGACCGACGAGGTGAGTGCGCCGTTCAGTTCCATTGTAAGGTCGGCTGTCTGTGCGTTCGCATCCGTTTCTGCCGTGCCGGTGGTGGTGTCGAAGCTGCCCTCCAGCACCAGTCCGGAGAGTGTGTAGCCGGTGGGTTTGATGGTATTGAAGTCCACGCCGCTGCCCTCCTTGAAGGTGAGCGTAATCTGGCTCATGCAGTGGTGGAAGGAACAGTCCTTGCCGCCTGCATCAGTGTCGTCGGTAAAGTTCACTTCAGGATTGTGCGTACTGGCAGTGGCACCGGTGGCATAGAGGAAGTCGATGGCGGGCTGGTCCTGCTGCGCCGTGGCATCGGTGGTGGCGGTCAGTGTCCCACCGTCCGCATCGTAAGGATAGTAGGCGGAGAAGGTGGTCGGGTCGTCATCTTGGAAGAAGATAATGGTTCCTGTCGGTGTGAACTTCCCGCTTTCCCACCGGTATGGCACGTTGGTGTAGCCGAAGCGGCTTTCGGAGATGCCTATCTCGTCACGTTCCGCCCAGGCGGTTCCGCTGGCGCGGGTGGATACGGCATCGGAGATTTCGGCATTAATCACTGCGGCCACGGAGCCATTATTCAGGTTCTCATCATCGTTGGTGCAGGCGGAAAGCGCGAGTGCCAGTGCTGCGAAGGTGAATAATCTTGTCTTCATCGTTTCTGTATTTTTTATGATTCTTTTTACTTTTACATTTCGGCATCCACTCCGCCGCCGTCCACTGTTTCCCAGTCTGTGATTTCACCGGTGAAGCCCGCCTCGCCCGGGGTCTCGGCTATTGTGCCGCCGAGGGTCAAAGGCGCGGTCTTGCCGTCGTTGAAGCCGTTGAGAGCAGACGTGAGGTCGCTATTGAGAGATGTAGGCTGCGGGTTGCCGTCAGTGTAGGTCAGCGTGGCGGTGAGCCGCTGCGCGTCGCCCGCAATGCCGAGCAACCGGACGGTTGCCATCCACTTGCCCGCATCGTCGCCCTCAGTTATCTTCGTAAAATGCAGTTCCACCTCCGAGGGCGTACCGTGGGTACCCGTGGCGAAGTCCAGCGTCCCTGTCGCTCCGCTCAGCGTGCCCTCGATGGTCTCTATCCTGTCCGCAGCGTCGCCCGCAGGTTCGATGACAAGGGTCAGTTCTCGTACCTGCTGCCGCATGACGGCAGTCAGCGCGTAGTCTGTATCCGCTTCTATCTCTATCTCCTGCACGGAAGTGAAGAGCCAGCCGGGGGCGTTGCTGATGAACAAATCGGCGGCGTCTCCGTGAGCTTTGGCTACGGTGGCGATAGTGCCGCTGACGGTGATGTTTTCAGGGGTGTTGTAGGCCGCAAGGGTGTAGCTGCCGGGGGCAAAGAGATAATCCGGCGCATGGGTCGTTCCGGTCTCCGTGCCGGTATAGTCGCCCATTGTCACCGTCCACTCCGCAGGGATGTCCACACCGTCGCCCCGGTCAGTCCAGTCGGCGGTGACGGTGATTTTCCCGTAGTCGGGGTGCGGTGTGTCGTGCAGTTCGTCCTTCACGCAGGAGGTCGCGGCAAGCAGCAGGGCTGCCGCTAAAAGTGATGTCTTGTATATGCTGTTTGTCTTCATCGTCTCGTCTTCCTTTCTTAAAATAGTTTCCACACTAAAGTAACTCCGGCGTTAATCGGGCCGATCCAGTGCTTCGTCTCGTTGCCGCTGCGCACCCGCACGCCATCAATCACATCGTATCTCTCCGTATCGGCGTTCAGGTAGCCCAGTCCGAGGGTGAAGTCAAGTGCCAGTGCCTTGTTCAGCCGCAGCTGGTAGCCGCCGGTGATGCCGCCGCCCAGAAGGTCGCCCTGCCTGCCCGTACCGGAGAACTTGTAGTTGAACTGTCCGGCCTTGAACATAGCACCCAGATACCAGGCTTTCTTCTCGCCCATGTAGTAACGCACTTCCGGAGCCACTTCCCAGAGTGCATAGCGGCGGTCCTTGTCGCTCCACGTCCAAGAAGTCCACGAGCCGTTTACGGCAATGCCCCACGAGGGGCAGATGCGCCATTCAAGTCCTAAATCGGGTGTCAGGGTAGCCCAGCGCAGCAGGTTGGCACGCAGGGAGAGATGATAATCATTTGTAATTTTGGTTTCCGACGGAGTGTCGGCAAGTGTGTTTTGTTGAGCGGCTTTCTCTGCCTCTGCCTTTTCAGCGGCAAGTCGGGCTTCTTCCGCCTTGCGCTGCTCTTCGGCAAGTCGTTCCTGTTCGGCACGCTTCTCGGCTTCCAGTCGTTCGGCTTCCGCCTTGCGTCGTGCTTCCGCTTCCGCATCCGTCGCGGCTGTTTCCTTTACCGGTACCGTCAGGCGCACAGTGACAAAGTCTCCCTCTGTCGTATGGTTGCGGGTAATGAAATTCTCCTCTTTTATTTCCGCGCGTATAATCAGTTCGGATTTCACACGGTTGGCACGGATCTTTGCCGTGGCAAGGTTCTCGGCTTCACTGCCTAATGAGTTGCAGTAGCCGTCAACCAATAGCGGCAGCTTGCCGTCAAGAATTGTGGTTTTGTTTTTTTCGATACACTCCAGCAGGCGGGCAAGCTCCGTGTCATTGCCATTCCAAGGCACGTAGAACATGTCTTCCCTTGGCACGAAGCGGAAGGTGTAGGTCGTGTCTGCTTTCTGCTGCGCAATGACAGGAAAAGTTACCGTCATCAGCCACAGAAACAGGGTAAGAAAAGTGATTTTTCTGCTCATATAAACTTGAATTTATTATCTTTGTCTTCCCCAAAGGTAATAAATGCCATTCAGCGCCCAAAATATTACAAAAACTTTTTCTGTTAAAATACAGTGTTTTATGGAAATTGTCGTTTGAGCACTTTTCAAATTGTCGTTTGAGCACTTTTTTGTCGAATTAGCACTTTTTTTGTCGTTTGAGCACTTTTTGAAAATGGCTTCTGTGACCTTTTTCAATGGCTTTTTACCACACAAATTATTCCTGATTTGCTTTTTTCCACTTGGCAGGCGTACAGCCTTCCTTCTCGGTAAATGATTTGATAAAGTTACTGCGGGAAAGGAAACCGGAAGACTCAGCCAGCTTCTGTATATTGATTTCCGGATGCTCTTTCAGTATGTTTTTCGCATACTCCAACCGGAGACCGGTTATCCATTCGCGGAATGTCGCATGATATTTGTCCTTTATGTAAGCATTCAGATAAGTCCGGTTGGTGCCGAGCGTTTTCGCCATGTCCTGTATGGTGAATCCGGATTGCGTATAGCTCTTGTTTTCCAGCCAAGGCGTCAGGCTGCTTTCTATGCCGTTGAAATATTTGGGTGATTCCTTTTCTGTTTCTGTCTTTTTCTTCTCATCATCCGCCGCGTTCTCTATCTCCAGCGTACGCTCCACCTGCTCATAGAATATCATGTAGTTCTGGTAGGAATAAAACAGATAGCCGTAGAACGGGATGGATGACAGAATCCAGATATAAACGTATTTGTCAGGCAGGAATGTGAGCAGTCCGCATCCCACACCGAATATGACAGCCCACCATGTGAAAATGGAAAGCCACTTGATATACGCGCCTATGTCATCCGAATACGTTTCGTTGAAAATCCTGATGGCACGGTTATATGCCAGAATAAGCCTGCGGGCCAAGACGAATCCATAAGTGACCAGCCACGCAGCCAGAGCGAACAGCGCAATTGTCTGCAAAATCCCTTCGGGCAACAACATCAGCACGATGCAGGAAAGGACGGAAAAAATGACCCAAAGGCTGATATGCGTCCGTAACCGGCGCTTTGTGATGTAAAAGCGGTCCAGCAATGTCGTGAGTGCCGAACTGAAAAGCCAGTAACACAGGAAGTAGGTCGAAAGGTTCATCAGAATGGCCGCATTGGCGTTCTTGAACCGGATTCCGAAAAAGAAATGCACCGAATAATTGGCGACAAGCAGCAGCAACGCTATCCCTATGATCCGACGGGAGCGCAGATAATTTCCGAAAATGACTTTTTCCGGTATTTTGGCCAACAAAAAATAAAAGCCGAAGAACAGCATCAACGGCAACGCAATGAAAAGCGAAAATTCGTATATTGTATAATCCATTATTACCTTGTTGTTTTAAAACCAATTTGCACATTGGCTAATCCTTGATTCTATTGATGATTTCTGAGGCCGGAATGTCACGCATAAGCGTGAACCCGAACCACTTTTTGCCCAAATCCTTAATCGATGCCCCGATGTGGTACACTTCGTCGTCTATAAGCAGAAAACGGTCATGCGCTTTGTTGCACCGCTCTATCCTGACTGGCGGATATTGGGCGTTTTGCCTTTCGTATCAAGTCAGGTACAAAACGGTAAGCGTCAAACACCTGCCCGTCGTAGAATATACCCTGCATGGGAGGAATATTGGCTTCCAGTCGTTTGAACACCTCGTCGATGCGCTTGTCCGTCACCTCCTGATGCCGTTTCATTTCAAGCTGATGATATTCTATCGTTTCAAGCCGTTGGAACAGTTGGGCATTGGTAGCGATGAAACGGCGCATGGACACAAAGGCTCTCATGATGCGGATGTTCACTTCCACCGCAGTCTGTGATTTCAAGACGGAGCTAAGCATGGCGATACCTTGTTCGGTGAAAGCATAAGGCAACCTTCTGTCGCCACCCCAACTTGAAGTCACATTTTGTGATTTCAAGATTTCAACATCTTCTTTGTCCAGTTGAAACATGAAATCGTCAGGAAACCGCTCGATATTACGTTTTACTGCCTGATTCAATGCTCTGGTTTCCACACCATACAACAAAGCCAAATCCCTGTCTTTAGCCATACCTCTTTTACTACTTAATTTCATTCAGGTTTTTGATAATCTCAATGCCCAATGCATTTTCAATCTTGCAGATGGTTTCCAACGACATATTCTTTTTCCCTTTCAACACCTTGGATATGTACTGCTGGGTGCAGCCCATCTTTCCGGCACCGAAGCAACGGAAAGCGTTTTATCTGCCGTTGTGTCCATTGAAATACATCCTTTTCCTGTCTTGATTGCAAAGGTACAATAATTATCCAGAACCGAACAACCATAGGGTTGTGTTTTTACAGAATAGTTAAATGCTGCATTGCACCTGAATCAAAGATTCAGGAAGTCGATGCATTAGACACCCTCTCTTTCGCATCCATCAGGCAAGTCTGGCAAACATTCCTTTGAGTTCTCATAAATCACCTATGTTGTTTCTGTCTTGTTACTTCAAGAAATAGTAATAAGTGCTATTTACTGTAATACAGTTGATTATATCGTTATATAAAGAAAGTCCACCAATATCTCAATTATAGCATAGACAGCCGTGGGGAGGACAGCCGTTTTGCTGTCAATCCCAATGTGGATGTAAAGTACGAGTTCGGACCCAGGTTCAGTGTAAGGGCCGGGGCAGCCTGGGCACTCAGCCCGATAGACGAGCAGCAGATATTCACGGGACTTATCATGCGCAACTATAAGTATCTTACTCAGGGTAGGACAGATTTGGAGCAACTGCCAGGATACAGTGTGGACGGTGAACTGGACCTTAACTGTGAATATTATTTCAACAAATATGGTGCAGACCAATCACTGCACAACTATTTTCTGGACGTTTCAGCCTGGTACTTTGTAAATTCCAGGCTCCAGTTCTTCATCCATGCAAGAAATCTGTTGGATGAAAGAGAGTATGCCTACTCTTACATCGGTCCGTTAGAGACAACTCATTATTCGTATCGTATAGGACCTTTGAATATTTTGGTCGGAGCGCAGATAAAATTCTGAGGATAAGCCCTTTCTGAAAAATCTCATTTATTTATGAAAATCAATGTTGTGGTGTTCCCACACTATGTCAAGGATAATGTAATCTACAGTTCCGTATTCGGTGAGGATGGCACTACAGCACTGTTTAGGATAACGTTATAAATCAAGAGGAGAGTGATCCGATATCTTGGAGAATCGCGACACTCTCCCCTTGGCTTATTTGCGGTATTTGGCAAGTATGGCCATGAACTCGTCCCCGGTGATGGTCTCTTTGTCGAGCAGGTAGGCTGCGGCCTCGTCCATGGCGGGGCGGTTGGCGGTGATGATGGAGCGGGCTTTCTCGTGGGCCTGCCTGATGAGGGCCAGCACTTCCCGGTCGATGTCGGCGGCGGTGTCGGCCGAGCAGGCGAGGGTGGTATCTCCGCCCAGGTAGGCGTTGCTGACAGTCTCGAGGGCCATCATGTCGTACTTGTCGCTCATGCCGTAGCGGGTGACCATGGCCCGGGCCAGACGGGTGGCCTGCTCTATGTCGTTGGATGCGCCGGTAGTGATCTGTCCGAAGAAAATCTCCTCGGCGGCGCGGCCTCCGGTCAGGGTCACGATGCGGTTGAAGAGGTCCTCGCGGGTCAGGAGCACCTGCTCCCCGCTGTCCACCTGCATGGTGTAGCCGAGGGCTCCGGAGGTGCGGGGTACTATGGTTATCTTGTGTACAGGTGCCGAGTGAGTCTGCATGGCGGCTACCATGGCGTGGCCTATCTCGTGGTAGGATACTGTCTTGCGCTCGGTCTCGGACAGCACCTTGCCTTTCTTCTGGGCACCGGCGATGACTGTCTCCACGCTCTCCTCCAGGTCGGCTGTAGTGACCTTGTCACGGCCCATGCGGACGGCCCTCAGCGCACCCTCGTTGACGATGTTGGCCAGCTCGGCTCCGGATGATCCGGCGGTGGCCCTGGCCACTACATCCAGGTCCACATTGTCATGCTTTACGTGGGCCAGGTGTACGTTGAGGATGGCCTTGCGCCCCTCGAGGTCGGGCAGCTCCATCTGGATGCGGCGGTCGAAGCGTCCCGGACGCAGCAGGGCCTTGTCCAGGCTCTCGGGCCGGTTGGTGGCGGCCAGGATGACTACTCCCTTGCGGGCGTCGAAGCCGTCCATCTCGGTCAGCAGCTGGTTGAGGGTCTGCTCCCTCTCGTCATTGCCGCCTCCGAGGGTGTTGTCGCGCTTCTTGCCGATGGCATCTATCTCGTCTATGAAGATGATGCAGGGGGCCTTCTCATTGGCCTGCTTGAAGAGGTCGCGGACCTTTGCCGCACCCATGCCGACGAACATCTGCACGAACTCCGAGCCGGACATGCTGAAGAACGGCACCTTTGCCTCTCCGGCCACTGCCCTGGCGATGAGGGTCTTGCCCGTACCCGGAGGACCTACGAGCAGGGCCCCCTTGGGCAGGGACGCTCCTATGGCGGTGTATTTGCCCGGATTGTGCAGGAAATCGACTATCTCCGTCAGGGCCTCCTTGGCCTCGTCCTGTCCGGCCACATCGGCGAAGGTGGTCCTGACATCCGAGTCAGCGTAGATCTTGGCCCCGCTGCCTCCGAAGGACATGAAGTTGCCCCCACCGGCTCCCAGCCGGGACTGAATCGATTTGCCGGCCTGCCTCCAGATGAGGTAGAATATCAGGAAAGGCAGGACCCACAGCAGGATGAAATTCATTATCGGGGAATTCTCGCGGGGAATCTCGCGGGTAAATGCTATGCGGCCGTCCTCATTCGGACTTTTGGCAGCCAGCAGACGGTCCACCAAGCCGGGGTCGCCGACCGAGCCGGTGGAGTAAGTGGTCTTGCCGTTGTCCCCCTCATCGGTCAGGAAATAGATGTAGTCGTTCTTGATCATGACCTTCTCGACCAGGCCGCTGTCGACCTTGTTGATGAAGGTGCCGTAGTCGGTGGGGATGATGCGCTGGCCGCTCATCTTGGGGAAGACCAGCCAGTTGAGTGTCAGTACCACAACGATTACCACCAGCATTCCTACAAAGGAACTGGTGCGTGGTCCCTGATCCTGCGGTTTGTTGCCGTCATTGCTGCGGTTTGCTTGCTGTACTGCCATTGTCAGATTGTTTAATTGGTTTATTAAATAATCTGACAAGGATTGTGCCGTTGCTGCTTTATGCCATTCTGACAGACTATGATGGATGGAATTCCAGCCGGGCGGGGCTGCGCAGACCGGTCAGGCGGCCGTCCCGGACGACAGGTGTACCGTTTGTGAAGGTGTCGGTGACGGCCCAGTCGAAAGTCTGTCCTTCGAGAGGGGACCAGCCGCAGCGGTAGGCTATATTGTCCTTGGAGACGGTCCAGGGCCGGCGGCGTACGATGACCAGATCGGCCCACCAGCCTTCGCGGATGTAGCCGCGGCGGTCGATGCGGAAGAGGTCGGCCGGGGAGTGGGACATCATCCGTACCACCTGCTCTATGGGGAAGCAGCCGCGTTCAGCGAGCTGGAGCATCATCACGAGGGAGTGCTGTATGGTGGGCAGTCCGGAGGGGGCATGGAGGTAATCCTGCATTTTCTCAGCATACAGATGGGGGGCGTGGTCGGTGGCTACGGCCTGGACACGGCCCTCGCGGACAGCTGCGGTGACTGCCTCCCGGTCGGCGGGAGTCTTGATGGCCGGGTTGCACTTGATCAGTGAGCCGTATCTGTCGTAATCCCTGTCGTCGAACCACATATAGTGTACGCAGACCTCGGCGCTGATGCCGGAGCAGCTCTTCCTGGCCTCTGAAATCATTTCTATCTCGTCGGCGGTGCTGACGTGGAGTACATGCAGGCGGGTGCCGTGTTTCTTAGCCATCTCCACAGCCTTGGATGAGGAGAGGATGCAGGCCTCGCGGCTGCGGATCAGGGGATGGGCGCTGAAGGGAATGGAGTCGTCGCCGTAGCGGGTGCGGGCAGCGGCCAGGTTGCGGCGTATCGTGGCCTCGTCCTCGCAGTGGGTGGCTATAAGCCGGCCGGGGAGGGAGAATATGGCCTCAAGGGCCTGCTGCGAGTCCACAAGCATGTTGCCGGTGGAGGAGCCCATGAAGACCTTGATGCCGCAGATGCGGCGGGGGGCGGCGCTGCGCAGCTCCTCGATGTTGTTATTGGTGGCTCCAATATAAAAGGAGTAGTTGGCGTAAGAGTCCCGGGCGGCGGTGGAGTATTTCTCCTCGAGGGAGGAGAGGGTGGTAGCCGGAGGGTTGTTGTTGGGCATGTCCATGAAGGAGGTGGTGCCGCCGAGTACTGCTGCCGCGCTTTCGGAGGCTATGCAGCCTTTGGCGGTGGCTCCCGGCTCGCGGAAATGCACCTGGTCGTCGATGACGCCGGGGAGGAGGAGGGCATCGGTATTGTTTCCCAGAATCTCCTCTGCGGAGGCTCCGGCCTGCCGTACCGCCGCCTCATATCCCGGGTCGGACCGAAGCATCACCTTGGAGATGATTCCGTTCTCTATCAGGACGCTGCCCTCGCGGATGCTGCCTTCGTTGACTATCCGGATGTCCCGGATGAGAGTGCTGCCTGCCATTGCCGTTTATTTTGTTTCGGGATTTGGGGTAATCTTCCTGAACCGGAGGGCGATGACTCCGCGGAATGCCTCTCCGAAGATGGAACTGCTCATCTTGGACTTGCCCTCCTTGCGGTCGGTAAAGATGATGGGGACCTCGATGATCTGGAATCCGAGTTTCCAGGCATTGTACTTCATCTCTATCTGGAAGCCGTAGCCCTTCATTCTCACCTTGTCCAGGTCGATGGTCCTTAGGACCTTGCTGCTGTAGCAGACAAAGCCGGCGGTGGAGTCGTAGATCTTCATGCCCAGGACTGTGCGGACGTAGTAGGATGCCCCGTATGATATCATGATGCGGCTGAGCGGCCAGTCCCGGACGGCAATGCCCTTGACGTAGCGGGAGCCTATGGACATGTCGGCGCCGCCCTCGGTGCAGGCCCGGTAGAGGCGGATGAGGTCGTCCGGGTTGTGCGAGAAGTCGGCGTCCATCTCGAAGATGTAGTCGTAACCGTGCTCCAGGCACCATCGGAAGCCGGCGATGTAGGCTGTGCCCAGTCCCTGCTTGCCCGAGCGCTCCAGAATGAAGAGCGACTCCTGGAACTCTGTCTGCAGACCCTTGACTATGGCGCCCGTGCCGTCGGGGGACCCGTCGTCGACTACCAGGATGTGAAAGTCCCCGTCCAGGGAGCGGACCTTCCGGATCATCTTCTCTATGTTCTCCTTTTCGTTGTAGGTGGGAATGATTACTATCTTGCGGTCTTCCATGACATTTTCTTTACATCCATACAAAGGTAGAAAAATATTGCTATCTTCGGCCAAAATTCCTAATACACCTGTAGATTTATGAAACGTATCAAGATGTCGCTTCTGCTTAAGATCGTGATAGCCATACTGCTCGGTATCGGCTGCTCGTATTTCTTTCCGGAGGCACTTGCCCGTATATTCGTGACATTCAATTCATTGTTCGGTAATTTTCTGAATTTCATCATACCGTTACTCATCCTGGGACTTGTGGCCCCGGGCATAGCCGAGCTCGGACGCGGAGCCGGGAAGATGCTGGGAGTCACCACACTTCTGGCCTACGGCTCTACCGTGCTGGCCGGTTACTTCTCCTACGGCGTCTGCGGTCTGACATATCCGCATATCCTGGAGCAGGGCTCATTCTCCTCGAGCGAGGCGCTTGCGGCGGCCGAAGGGCTGGAACCGTATTTCGTCATTGACATGCCGCCTCTCTTCGGCGTGATGTCGGCCCTGATACTCTCCTTCGTACTGGGTCTCGCTCTGGCTTCGGTCAAGGGCAATGCCTTCCGTACTGTCCTCAATGAGTTCCGGGAGGTGATAATGCTCGTTATCCGGAAGGTCATCATCCCGCTGCTGCCCCTGTACATCTTCGGTATCTTCCTCAAGATGGGCGTAGAGGGTACGGTGATGATGATTATCGGGCTGTTCCTCAAGGTTATCATCGTCATCTTCATACTGCATGTGGCGCTCCTGCTGATCCAGTTCTGCATCGCGGGCGCCGTGGCCGGCAAGAATCCGCTCAGATGTCTGAAGAACATGCTCCCGGCCTATATGACGGCCCTGGGCACCCAGTCCTCGGCGGCCACCATACCGGTTACCCTGGCCCAGGCCAAGAAGAACGGTGTGAGGGCCGAGGTGGCGGATTTCGTGATACCCCTGTGCGGTACGATTCATCTGTCAGGCAGCACTTTGAAGATAGTGGCCTGCGCCTTCGCGATATCGTTCATGACAGGCATGCCTACTGACCTGGGACTCTATACCGAGTTCATCTTCATGCTGGGCATAGCCATGGTCGCCGCTCCCGGAGTGCCGGGCGGAGCCATCATGGCCTCGATCGGCATCATCGGCTCTATCCTGGGATTCGACGAGGACATGCAGGGACTGATGATAGCCCTGTATATCGCGATGGACAGCTTCGGAACGGCCTGCAATGTCACAGGTGACGGCGCCATAGCCCTGATAGTCGACCGCATCTTCAAGAAGCAGGCAGTCCGATGAAGGAGGTCCTCAATATAGCGGTGTGTCAGTGCGGGGTGGTGTGGGAGGCTCCTCAGGAGAATCTCGCCCGTCTGCAGGCTTTCATAGGAGGCTATCTGGAACAATGCGGGGACAATGACCGCCCGGACCTGATCGTCCTGCCGGAGTTCTTCGCCACCGGCTTCACTTCCAACACACGGCTCGCCGAGGCGGAGGACGGTCCTACCCTCAGGTGGATGCAGGTCCTGGCCTCATTCTCGGGGGCTGCAGTAACCGGTTCCGTCCCCACCGCAGCGGGAGGGAAGGTGCTGAACCGCATGTATTTTGCCGCTCCGGACGGCCGCACGGAGTTCTATGACAAGCGGCATCTTTTCCGGATGAGCGGGGAAAATGAGGTGTTTGCCTCCGGAAGCATCAGGAAGACGGTGGAGTATCTGGGCTGGAGGATAGGCCTGAATGTGTGCTATGACCTCCGCTTCCCGGTATGGAGCCGCCGGACCTCCTCGAACGACTACGACCTGCTGCTGAACGTTGCCTCATGGCCTTCCTCCCGGATGGCGGCGGCCTCTATTCTTGCACATGCCCGCGCAGTGGAGAATCAGTGCTGGATGGTTTTCTGCAACAGGGTCGGTGAGAGTCCGGAGAACAGTTACACCGGAGGATCGCTTATCATAGACTATAAGGGGAGGCAGACCGGAGATTTTCATCCGGACAATGAGACCGGACCTGGCGGAGGAATACTCCATGCGGCCCTGGACCTGGACGGACTGCGCCGTTTCAGGGAAAAATTTCCTGCGTGGATGGACGCTGACACATTTTTATTGACATAACATTAATTTCTACGTATAATGAGACTTAAACCTGTTATTTTTTCAATTCTGCTGCTTCTGGCCTGTTCCTGTACGGAAAGGTCGGTCAGAGTGGAGATAATTGCGACGAATGATACGCACGGGGCATTGTTCCCCCGCGGATATACTGAGGACACCTCCGTCCGTTCATCCCTCGCTTCGGTATGCACTTATGCCGACAGCCTTAGAAATGCAGTCGGGGAGGATCACGTGATACTGCTTGACTGCGGGGACCATCTTCAGGGTGACAATGCCGTCTATTATTTTAATTATGTGGACACGGTGGCTGATAAGCATCTGATAAGCAGGGTGTTCAACTATATGAAGTACGATGCGGCGGTAGTCGGCAATCACGATCTGGAGGCAGGCCATCCGGTGTATGACCGTATCGCCTCTGAACTGGAATGTCCGTATCTGGCGGCGAATGCGGTGGATGTGACTGATGGAGAGGCCTGGTTCGACAGATATGCGGTCATGGAAAAGGACGGATTGCGGGTGGCTGTCATAGGCTTTACCAATCCGAACGTCAAGTCATGGATTTCCAAGGACAAATACGAGGGACTGGATTTTATTCCAGTGGATTCTCTTGCAGCCTCTCTGGTAAGAGAGGTCAGACGCCGGGAGAAGCCGGATGCGGTGATTCTGGCAGTGCACTGCGGGCTGGGGCAGGAGGATGTGCCCAGTATTGAGAACAATGCGCTGTATCTGGCGGCCCATGTACCCGGCATAGATGCCGTAATCGCCGCCCATGACCACAGGCAGGCAGCTGTCAAGGTGATGGGCGCGGACGGGGACAGGGACAGTGTCTGTGTGGTCGAGTCCGGGTCAAAAGCCCGGGCCGTGTCAAGGCTGAGCATATCCGCAGTGATGAAGGGAGGCCGCGCAGTATCCCTTGACATCACTCCGTCTGTGGCAGATGTGAGTCACATGCAGCCGTGTGACCGGTATATGGAGGAGTTCGGGCAGGACTGGCGTACCGTATATGATTTCTCCAACAGGACAATCGGCCGCCTTGTCTCTCCCCTGGACCTGAGTTACAGGCAGGACCGCCGTTCGGATTATCTGGCGCTGATACATTATGTGCAGCTCTCGTGTCCGGGTGTTGACATATCCTTTACCGCACCGCTGGTGTCTGAAGGTGTAATGCCGGCCGGAGAACTCAGATTCAATGATCTGTTTACCCTGTATCGTTTCGAGAACCTGCTTTATGTAGTGGAGATGACTGGAAAGGAGATTCATGATTACATGGAAGGAGCCTTTGACAAGAGGATAACGGGTTCGGATTTCCTGTATAACTACGATACGGCCGGTGGTCTGGTATATACGGTCAGTCCCTCATTACCTAAGGGCAGCCGCGTGAAAATCATATCCATGTGGGATGGAACGCCTTTTGATATGTCGCGGACATATAAGGTGGCAATGACATCATACAGGGCGAGCGGGGCCGGAGGACTCCTGGCGGAGGCCGGACTGGACAGGGAGGAGATGGAATCCCGGATAGTCGCGATATATCCTGAGATACGGGAGATGTTGTGCGATTTTATTGAGAGTCATGGAGATATAGACCCGCGAAAAATCGCCGGTGCGAAAAAAACGGGTTCATGGCGTTTTATAAAATAATTTTTGTAACTTTGCGCTGCCCGCAGGCTTTTTATTATGAACGAAAGTTATAAAATAGTACTCGATACACACAAGAAAAAACTGGAGCTGCTTATATCCAGATACGAACAGCTTATGGCCGTTAACCGCGAGCTGAAAGGAAATCTTGAGCGTAGAGATGCGGAGATAAGGGACTGCAGGGAAAAATTGAATGAAAGTAATAACAAAATTAAAGAATTAGAACAGAGAATAGATAAATTGCAGATAGCCGGAGCCTTTGAGGCATCGGCAGCGGATGTAAAAGAAGCTAGGCAGAATATAGGCAGGCTTGTGCGGGAGATAGACAAATGTATTTCATTGTTGAATGACTGATATGGAAGACGGAAAGTTCTTGTGCAATTTTACCATACTGGACAGGAAGTTCACTTACAGAGTGCTTCCTGAGGAGGAGAGTGTGATCCGCAATGCCGTCAAGAACATCACGGACAAATTGGCGGATCTCAGGCAGAGGCACAATTTCGTGGACAACCAGCAGGCACTGACAGTGGTGCTGATTCAGTTCGCGGTATTGCTTGAGATGGCCAGAACAGAGGATGCGGCGGGCAGGATGGTCAAGGAAATTCAGTTGTTGGACAAGCAGTTGGATGAGTATTTAGAAACTAGTGTCATATAAGCTTCAGCCGTTAGACCGCTCTTTGCGAAAATCAACATTATTTACAATCCTGAGCCTACTCGATGGATGAAGACAGGCCTGGGTGACCCGCAAGGGGATTCGGTACATACCGGACGTTGGAAGTCTGAGTCCGCAATCGGAGCTCAAACCCTACTTATTCAGGTTTTTCTGATAAACAGTGTTCTAACGGCTTTTTTATTTATCTTCTCATGTTGTAGTTCTTATATAATTGAGAAAATTTAAACTCAATATATAAACAGATACGATATGGATACCATTTTAGTAATTGTCTTATTGGTCGTCGTAGCGGTAGTCGCAGTGGCTGCTACGGTCTTGATATTCAACTCAGCCCGTAAGAAACAGGCGGACAAGATTATAAAAGAAGCCAAACTCGAAGGCGAGAACATTAAGAAAGAGAAGATTTTCCAGGCCAAGGAGAAATTCCTTCAGCTCAAGGGAGAGCATGAGCGTTATATCAACGAGAAGAACTCGCAGATTCAACAGACTGAGAATAAGTTGAAACAGAAAGAGATGCAGCTGAAACAGCAGTTCGCGGATCTTCAGCGCAAGCAGTCCGAGACGGATGCTGTACGTGAGAATCTTAAGGCACAGGTGGAACTGGTCAACCGCAAGGCGGAAGAGTATGACAAACTTCATAAGGAGGCGGTCGAGAAGATAGAGAACATAGCCGGCATGTCGGCGGCAGAGGCCAAGGAAATGCTTATGGAGACCATGAAGGAAGAAGCCAAGACCCAGGCGATGTCATATATCAACGATGTGATGGATGAGGCAAGAATGAATGCAAGTAAAGAGGCAAAAAGGGTAGTAATCAATACTATACAGCGCATAGCACCTGAGACCGCAATAGAGAATGCGGTGACTGTGTTCAATATAGAGAATGACGAGATGAAAGGCCGCATTATCGGTCGTGAAGGACGGAATATCCGTGCTCTTGAGGCAGCAACCGGTGTGGAGATAGTCGTGGATGATACGCCGGAGGCGATATTGCTCTCGGCTTTTGATCCTGTCCGCAGGGAGGTGGCACGACTCGCCCTTCATCAGCTGGTGACGGACGGCCGTATCCACCCGGCACGTATAGAGGAAGTGGTGGAGAAAGTCCGCAAGCAACTGGAGGACGAGATAATGGAGACAGGAAAGAGGACATGCATAGATCTTGGCATTCATGGTCTGCACGCAGAACTGGTGCGTATGGTAGGCAGGATGAAATACCGTTCGTCATACGGCCAGAACCTTTTGCAGCATTCCCGTGAGGTAGCCAATATCTGTGCGACTATGGCCGCCGAGCTCGGCCTCAATCCCAAGCTGGCGAAGCGTGCCGGTCTGCTGCACGATATAGGCAAGGTGTCCGAAGAGGATTCGGAACTGCCTCACGCCATCCTCGGTATGAAGATTGCCGAAAAATATAAGGAGAAGCCGGAGGTATGCAATGCCATCGGAGCCCATCACGAGGAGGTGGAGATGCTGTCTCTGATATCCCCGATAGTGCTGGTGGGAGACGCCATATCCGGTGCCCGTCCCGGCGCCCGCCGCGAGGTGATAGAGTCCTATATCAAGAGGCTGAAAGATATGGAGGCCATCGCGCTTTCTTATCCCGGCGTCACCAAGACATACGCTATCCAGGCAGGCCGCGAGCTCAGGGTTATCGTTGGAGCCGACCAGGTGTCCGATGCTGAGTCCGAGATGCTGTCCAACGAGATAGCCAGGAAGATTCAGAACGAGATGGTATATCCCGGTCAGGTGAAGATAACCGTGATCCGCGAGACCCGATCAGTGGCCTTCGCCAAGTAGTTATGAGGCGGGTATACGGTTTTGCCGGATTAGTGCTGCTTGCCGCATGCCTGACTGTGTCATGCGGCAAGATGTGGAGAATCGATCCGCCTGAAGTGCTCAGCGGCTCCGTCTGGAAGGGAACCAATGATGCCCGAGGTGATGTATTGTACTTCTGCTATTATGACTCAGAAGTGACGTCATACGAGGCGAAGACCAAGAAGACAGGAACAAAGGAGGACGGAAAGGTCGATCTGTATTTCATCACCGAGGCTGATACGGTGAAGTATACCGGAACCTTTACCTATTACCGGTATCCCGCATATTATGTCGTGGAGATATACGGTGACGTCAGCCTGACCCTGAAGGATACAGAGACGGGAGTGACCCGGGAAGGATCTATGAAACATTCGGATACGCACTTCTATTTCCACTTCCGGGATGAGCAGCGGGGCTATCCGACTCTGGAATATACCGGAGATATGTCAGTCATCGACAGTTTACGGAAATAATATCGTTCCAGTCAGTAGTATAACAGGGAGACAGGTGCTCCCTGTTCATTTTTATACCCTCTAAGGACTGGGAGGCCACCCCTATGGTGTTGCGCCCCTCCTTCCGGTTGATGCTGTCCATGACGCTCATCAGGCGGGAGTGCCGCTCGCGGTCCACGTTGTCGAAGAAGGAGAGCTGGACCTTGCCCGCGGGGATGATGTCTCCCAGCATGACTCCTGCCCGTTTGTAGCCGTATCCGTCCCTGTACATTTCCCGGGTCGTGCGCATGACGGCTGTGTTGATTTCCAGCGTGCTGTCGGTGTCTGTCGGGAACTGGACCATACGGCTCTCGAACTGTTCGCGAGTGCTGTCGCGGTGGAAACGGTTGGTCATGATGAATACGGTGACGTTGCCGCAGCAGGAATTCTGTTTCCTCAGTTTTTCTACGGCCATGGAGCAGAACATGGATACCTGGGCGGAGAGTTCGTCCAGGTCAGTAATCTCCTTGGCGAATGTCCTGGAAATCATTATCTGTTTTTTGGCCTGGGCGGTGTCCTCGAAGCTGATGCAGGGGATACCGTGGAGTTCCTGCCATGTCCGGACTCCGCCGATGCCCATCTCCGCGTTGATCCAGGACTCGTTCCGGGTGTAGAAGTCCCAGGCGGTGCTCATCCCGAAATAGCCCTTGAACCGCTTGGTGTAGCGGCGGCCGATGCCCCAGATGTCCTCTATCGGGAATTTTTTCAGGACTTTCTCCACATCCTGCTGCCTGTGCATCCAGCATCCGCCTCTTGTGGCAGGGTACTGCTTGCAGAGCTTCGAGGCTATTTTCGCCAGGGTCTTGGTGGGGGAGACGCCTACGCTTACGGGGATTCCGGTGCACCGGCGGCATTCCCTTGATACGGTCTTGGCCCAGAGGTCGAAGTCTGTGTCCGGACTCAGGCCGGTCAGGTCGATGAAGGATTCGTCTATGGAGTAGACCTCGATGGCCGGGGCGAAGCGGGAGAGGGTCTGCTGGACGCGGCGGGACATGTCGCCGTAGAGGGCGAAGTTGGAGGAGAATACGGTGACGGCTCCGGACTCTATGAGGGGGCGGAACTCGAACATCGGCTGGCCCATCTTGATGCCGAGACGCTTGGCCTCGTTGGAGCGGGCTATGGCGCAGCCGTCGTTGTTGGAGAGTACGACTACGGGCCTGCGTTCGAGGTCGGGCCGGAAGACCCGCTCGCAGCTGACGAAGAAGTTGTTGCAGTCGGCCAGGGCGTACATGGCCGTCAGACTTTCTTGATGACGTACCGGACTATCCCCCAGACTGTCAGGTCGTCTCCCTCACGGATGGTGATGGCCCGGTATTTAGGGTTGGAGGGCAGCAGGGTGACGCTTCCGTTGTCATGGATGGAGAGCCGCTTGACGGTAAATTCTCCGTTGATGAAGCATACGGCGATGGCTCCGTCGCGCGGCTCCTCCGATTTGTCGATGACCAGGATGTCCCCGTCCCGGATGCCGTCGCCCTCCATGCTGTCGCCGCTGACGCGGGCGAAGAAGGTCGAGGCCGGGTTCTTGACGACCAGCCTGTTGATGTCCAGGGCCGTGCCGGGAATGTCCTCCGCGGGGGAGGGGAAGCCGGCGTGGATGGACTCGAAGAGTCTGATTTCCGGTCTTTCCTTGGGTGTGGGGCTGTCTGGCGTGCTGTTCATTGCTCTGTCTGAGATACGTTGCTTAACTTGTTCGCCGGGATGTGTAACTTGCTCCCAGTGATATGTTACAGGAGTTCGGTCGGGAAATTGCCCTCCGGATGTGCTACTGAATCTTAGCCAGGAACTTGTCCACTTTAATGATGAAGCGCTCGTGGGTGCCGTTCGCTATCTCGCCCTTGGAGTCCCGGGCGGTCACGTCGAAGACCAGACGGCGGCCGTCGATCTCCTTGAGTGTGGCTGTTGCGGTGATGGTCTCACCGATAGGGGATGCCTTGATGTGGGCGATGTCTATCCTGGTGCCCACGGTCGAGAGTCCCTCTTCGAGCAGCCCGTTGACCGCATAGCAGGCGGCCATCTCCATATAGGCCACTACGGCCGGTGTTGCGAATACGTCCAGTGCGCCCGAACCCATGAGGGAAGCGCAGTTCTCCTTGCAGACCTTGGTGGTCGATGTCGCGGAAATTCCTACTTTGATATCTTCTGTTGCCATATACGTTTTATTTTAAAGTGTGCGCAAATTTATAAAAAAACATCACCCCCGATACCACAACGGCAGCAAATCCCGCAATTCCCTGCAGTTTCGAATTACTTGATGAAAATATGAGGTGGTCAAAATTTTTGACCACCTTAAGAAGTTATTTGCGGTCAAAATTTTTGATCGCAAGCAGTCGGAGGAGCCGGAAATGAAAAATCCGGCGGAGAGCGGTGTCTCTGCCGGATTCTTCAATGTTTGCGCGGGAGGGGCGGTTAGCGGACCTTAACGGCGGCTTCCATGCCGACCTTGATGGCCTGCTCGTTCATCGGGATGAGGTTGTGGTGACGGGGAGGGAGGGACTTTTTCAGTCCGGCTGTCACATTCTCCATCTTGACGATGGGCTTAACCTTCAGGAAGGCTCCGAGGACAATCATGTTGTAGGCCTTGGCGTTGCCCATCTTGGCGGCCTCGTCAGCGGCGTCGATCTTGTAGATCTGGATGTCGGTACGGGTCGGGTGGTGGGTGATGCCGTTGGGGTCATAGACGAGCAGTCCGCCGGGCTTGATGCGCGACTCGAACTTGTCGAGGGACTGCTGGTTGAGGATGATGGCGGTGTCGAACTTGCTCAGGATAGGAGAGCTGATCTTCTTGTCGCTGAGGATGACGCTCACGTTGCAGGTACCGCCTCGCATTTCAGGGCCGTAGGAGGGCATCCATGCCACTTCCTGGTCCTGCATGATACCGGAGTAGGCCAGAATCTTGCCCATGGAGAGGACTCCCTGTCCTCCGAATCCTGCTATGATGATTTCTTCTTTCATATTTCTGTCTAAATATTTAATCGATTATTACCTATCTTTCATGTCGCCGAGCGGATAGAAGGGGAACATGTTCTCTTCCATCCACTTATTGGCCTGAACGGGAGTAACCTTCCAACCGGAGTTGCAGGTGCTGACCACCTCTACGAAGGAGGTTCCCTTCTTCATCATGGAGTTCTCGAATGCCTTGCGGATGGCCTTCTTGGTCTTGCGCACTGCGGCGGGGTTCTGTACGGACTGACGGGTCACGTAGCAGGTACCCTCGAGCTGGGCGATGAGCTCGGTGATCTTGAGGGGATAACCGTTGAGCTCGGCCTTACGTCCGTAAGGAGTGGTGGCTGTCACCTGTCCGAGGAGGGTGGTGGGGGCCATCTGACCTCCGGTCATACCGTAGATGGCGTTGTTGATGAAGATTATGACGATGTTCTCACCGCGGTTGCAGGCGTGCATTACCTCTGCTGTACCGATGGATGCGAGGTCGCCGTCACCCTGGTATGTGAACACGTATTTGTCGGGCATCAGCCTCTTGGTGGCTGTGGCGAGGGCGGGAGCACGTCCGTGGGCTGCCTGCTGCCAGTCGATGTCCAGATAGTTGTATGCGAATACGGAGCATCCTACAGGGGAGATACCGATGGTCTTGTCCTGGATGCCCATCTCCTCGATGACCTCGGCGATGATCTTGTGGACTACACCGTGGGAGCAGCCGGGGCAGTAATGGAGGATGTTGTCTTTGAGTATGGGGGTTTTCCCGTAAACCTTGTTCTCAGGTTTGATTATTTCGTTAATATCCATCATGATTGCCTTTTTTACATAGTTTTTTTGAAGACTTCCAGGATCTCCTCGGGGTCAGGAATCATACCGCCCTGACGGCCGTAGAAGTTGACGGGTATGCGTCCGTTGACGATCAGTCTGATGTCCTCCACCATCTGTCCTGCGTTGAGCTCGAGGGAGAGGATGTTCTTGAGCTGGGGTACCAGGGCGTCGATCTCTTTCTTGGGGAAAGGATAGAGGGTGATGGGACGCAGCAGGCCGAGCCTGATGCCTTCCTCGCGTGCCAGCTCGACTACCTTCTCGCCGATACGGGACATACAGCCGAATGCTACGATGAGGTACTCGGCGTCGTCGGTCATGTAGGTCGAGTAGCGGACCTCGTTGGCCTCGATCTCGGCGTACTTCTTCTGGAGCTTGATGTTGAAGTTCTCCTGTACCTGAGGGTCGAGGGCGAGGGAAGTGATGGTATTGCCGTGACGGCCCTTGTTGCCGATGGTTGCCCAGGAGTCACACAGGGCGCGGATCTCCTCTTCGGTGCGGCGGGGCTTGGCGGGACGGAGCTCCACTTTCTCCATCATCTGGCCGATGACACCGTCGCCGAGAATCATGGCAGGGTTGCGGTACTTGAACGCGAGCTCGAAAGCCTCGCCTACGAAGTCGTACATATCCTGTGCCGATGCGGGAGCGAGTACGATGGGATGATAGTCACCGTGTCCGCCGCCCTTCACTGCCTGGAAGTAGTCTCCCTGGCTGGGCTGGATGGTTCCGAGTCCCGGACCGCCGCGCATTACGTTCACTACCACGCAGGGCAGCTCGGCGCCGGCGATGTAGCTGAGTCCCTCGCACATGAGGCTGATACCGGGGCTGGAGGAGGAGGTCATGACCTTCTTTCCGCAGCAGGCACCGCCGTATACCATGTTGATGGATGATGTTTCACTCTCGGCCTGGAGCACTACCATGCCGGTGGTCTCCCAGGGCTGTACTTTCATCAGGGTTTCCATCACCTCGGACTGAGGGGTGATAGGGTATCCGAAGTATCCGTCGCAGCCGCAGTCGATGGCTCCGTATGCGATGGCCTCGTTACCTTTCATAAGAATCTTTTCTGCCATATTCTCAAAATTTAGATTTTAACACGATAAACAGTAATAACTGAATCAGGACATACGGTCGCGCAGTTGGCGCAGCCGATGCATTTCTCGGGATTGACCAGAGAAAGGAAGTTGTAACCCTTGCCGTTGACCTCGTGGGACAGGGCAATGGCTTCGGTGGGGCAGTTTACGACGCATACGCCGCAACCCTTGCACCTCTCTTTGTCTACTACAATAGCTCCTTGTGTTGCCATAAAATTAGTGTTTGTTATTGGTTGAAGTTTAAAAATCCGAATGCAGCCACCACCCTGCTGCTGATATAGTCCCAGCGCAGGATGATGCCTATGATGAGCAGCAGCCCGATCCAGATGAATCCCTTGGCGGTGGAAGTCTGCTCAGAGTACCAGTTCTTGAGTTTCTTGAATGGGTTGTTCATCTCGTTCAGGGTTTTATATTGCCGCGTCTGCTTTTTCTATCCTTATGCGGGCGTCCACCGCAGTGATGGACTTGGAGTTGCCCAGCAGGGGATTGATGTCCATCTCGTAGATTTCCGGAGCGGCGGCGCAGAGTGCCGACACGCGGCGGATGACCTCGTTGAAGAGTACCAGGTTGACACCTTCCTTGCCGCGGATGCCCTTGAGAAACTTGAAGCTCCTGAGTCCGCTGATCATCTCGTCAGCCTCTATTTTCGAAACAGGGGAGAGTGCGTAGCTGATATCGTTGAGAGCCTCCACGTAGATACCGCCCAGGCCGCAGAGGAGCAGATGGCCGAACTTCTCTTCCCTCTTGGCGCCTACGAAGACCTCGGTACCGCTGAGCATCGGCTGCAGGAGGACTCCAGTAGCGTCCTTGATGCGCATCATGCGGTAGAACTCGGAGGTCAGGGTATTGTCGTCAGTGATGTTGAGGGAGACTCCGCCTACGTCCGACTTGTGGATGGGACCTACTACCTTCATGACCACGGGATACTTGATCTCCTTGGCGGCCTCGATGGCCTCGCCCAGTTCGCTCACCACGTACTCGCGGCTGCGGTTGATGCCGGCTGCGTCGAGCAGGAGCTGTACCTGGTCGGGGGCCAGATAGCCGTTGCCGTTGGAGTCGATGACCTCGCGGATCATCTTCTTGTCCACGGGTGGAAGGGTGCATCCGTCGATGGGCTTGGGCCGGTTCATGATCTTCACGATGGCCGAGCCGAGGGCCACCTCGTCGGGGAAACTGATGAAGCCCTTGTCATGGAAAGCCTGGATCTCGTCGTGGGCGTTGACCACGGAGGGCAGGACGGGGTATATGGGTTTGCGGGAGGTCCTGATCTTCTCGCCTATGAGGTCGTACACGTCATAGACAGTGGTCAGGCCGGGATTGCCGAAGATGATGGTGATGGCGTCCACGTCGAAATCGTTCTCGCAGGCGTCGAGGATGTAGCCGAGCTGCTCTGCGGTGCCGGTGGCCAGGAAGTCGATGGGGTTGGCTGTGGACGAGCCGATGTAGAGTTTCTTGAGGAGTTCCTCGGCCTTCGGACCGGAGAGGCGGGGTATCTCGATGCCGTTGGAGGAGAGCACGTCGGTCTGCATGACTGCGGGACCTCCGGCGTGGGTGACGATGCCGACCCTGCGTCCCTGAGGCTCGGGGTACATCATGGCGGCGGCCACTGTCACCAGCTCGGTGCGGCTGTAGCACCTTACGATGCCGGTCTTGCGGAAGAGGGCGCTGACGGCCTTGTCGGGTGAGGCCATGGCACCGGTGTGCGAGGATGCGGCGCGGCTGCCGGCCTCACTGTATCCGGCCTTGATGGCAGCGATCCTAGCTCCCTTGGCGATGAGGGACCTGGCGTGTCTGGCCAGTTTGGCGGGATCGTTCATGCTCTCGATGTACAGCATGATGACGGGCGAGCTCTTGCCGTGCACGTAGTTCTCATCCATGTACTCGAGGGCGTCCTCGACTCCGATCTGGGCGCAGTTGCCCACGGAGAACACCTGGTTGAAGTGCAGGCCGAGCTGCATGGCGGCCTCGAGGATGAATACGATGGTCGCTCCGGAACCGGAGATGAGGGTCGCGCCCATGGGATTGATCTTGGGTACGGGCTGGATGAAGGCTCCGATATAGTGCTGAGTCATCACACCCACGCAGTTGGGGCCGATGAGGGCAGTGCCTGTGGAGTTGCAGACCTCGGTGATCTTTCTTTCCCACTCGGCTCCCTCCTTGCTGTCCTCCTTGAATCCGGCGGAGAGGATGATGATCGCCTTGCAGGCCTTCTTGTTGCAGAGGGTCTCCACTGTGGCCAGACACATCTTCGCGGGGATGGCGAGGATGGCGCAGTCCACGGAGGGAAGCAGCTCTATGTCCCTGTAGGACTTGACTCCCTGGGCCGTGTCGCACTTGGGGTTGACGACGTACAGCTCTCCGGCATAGTGAGTGTTCAGAAGATTCTTGAGGGTGGCTCCACCCGGCTTGTGGACATCGTCCGAACCTCCGACGACCACAATGCTTTTAGGCGCGATTAACTCTTTTGTTATCATTGCGTGCAAAATTCTATTTACATTCTGCAAATATACGAAATATATACCAAAAATATCTAATCTGCTTATAAATTTAATCAACAGCGCCTCCGCTTCTTAAAATTTTAAATTCTTTGCAAAAAATTCCGTATTTCCGCCACTTATTCCTATATTTGTTGTTTGCGACAGATGTGAAACGGACGATATGAAAGGAAATCTTCTGCTCAGGAACGTCCTCCTGGAGGGCTGTTCCTGCGACATTTATATAAAAGACGGGACAATCTCCCGCATAGGCTCCGCCCTTCAGTGCGGGGACGGTATCCAGGTACTCGACGGCCGCGGCATGAGCGTGCTGCCGGCCTTTGTCAATATGCACACCCACGCCGGAATGACCCTGTTCCGCGGCATCTGCGAGGACATGCCCCTGAAGGCCTGGCTCGACGCCGTATGGAAGGCGGAGACGGCACTGGACGACGACCTGGTCTACTGGGGGACCCGCCTGGCCTGCCTGGAGATGATCCGCACCGGAACAGTGGCCTTCAATGACATGTACTGGAGGATAGACCGCGCCGCTCAGGCTGTGGAGGACAGCGGGATGAGGGCCCAGCTGACCTACTGCTTCCTCGACGGGGGCGACCCGGACAAGCAGAGGCTCCAGAGGGAGGAATGTGAGGCAATGTACGCGGAGTCCCGTTCCTGGTCCTCAAGGGTCCGGTTCGGAGTTTCTATCCACGCGCACTATACGGTCAGCGACGACAATATGCTCTGGGCCGCGGATTTTGCCCGCAGCCGGGGACTTCTGCTGCATACCCATCTCTCCGAGACACGGACGGAGAATGAGGCCCATCAGGCCCGCTACGGTGTCTCTCCGACCCGCCGTCTGGCCGACATGGGGCTGCTGGGCCGCGACCTGACGGCAGCCCACACCCTCTGGCTGAGCGATGAGGACGTCCGGTTGCTGGGAGACTCCGGCACTACGGTGGTTCACAACGTCAACTCCAATCTCAAGCTGGCCTCCGGCTGGCGGTTCAGGTACAATGAACTGCGCGATGCCGGTGCCAATGTGACCATGGGTACGGACGGAGCCGGCTCCTCGAACAATCTCGACCTGCGCGAGGCCCTCAAGACCGCCGCCCTGGCCCAGAAGGCCTGGAGGGAGGATCCGGCTGCCCTGCCCCTGGACGAGCTGCTGGCCATGGGAACGGTCAACGGTGCCCGCGCCCTCGGCCTGAACTCCGGGAAGGTGGAGGAAGGAGCCCTCGCGGACCTGATCCTGGTGGATACGGCCTCGCCCTTCTTCGTTCCGGCGCATAATTTCAAGGCCAATTTCATCTATTCGGCCAACTCCTCCTGCATCGACACCCTCATCTGCGGCGGCAGCATCCTCATGCAGGGCGGCAGGGTAGAGGGACAGGAAGAGGTCCTCGCCAGGGCCAGGGAGGAGACAGAAAGGTTTTTAAGGAAAATAAACGCATAAGATATGGACAACAGAATGACAGTAATAAACGAGGCGGTACAGTACCTCGAAGGCCGTCTCGGTGGTCTCAGACCCCAGATCGGCATCATCCTGGGCAGCGGTCTGGGCAAGCTGGCGGACCGGATCGGGGCTCCTCTGACGATACCCTACACCGATGTCCCGGGCTTCGTGAAGTCCACGGCCATCGGCCACAAGGGCAATTTCATCGTCGGAACCCTCGGCGGGAAGACCGTCATGGCCATGCAGGGCCGCTTCCACTACTACGAGGGCTATCCCATGGACAAGGTGACCCTCCCCGTGCGGGTGATGGTCCGCCTGGGCATCAAGGCCCTCTTCGTATCCAACGCCGCCGGAGGAGTGAACTTTGACTTTCACGTTGGCGACCTCATGATTATCCGCGACCACATCAACAAGCTGCCCAATCCCCTTATCGGCCCCAATCTCGACGAGTTCGGCCCCCGCTTCCCGGACATGACCCGTCCCTACGACCCCAGGCTGATAGCCCTGGCCGAAGAAATAGGCCGCGAGAAGGGCATTGAACTCAAGAAAGGTGTCTATCTTGCCGGCACCGGTCCGAGCTACGAGACTCCCTCGGAGTACAAGTATTTCCGTCTGATAGGAGCGGACGCGATAGGCATGTCCACCATCCCCGAGGTGATAGTGGCCCGTCACAGCTCCGTTCCGGTCTTCGGTATGTCCGTCATCACCAACGAGGCCCACGACGACTACGCCGAGGACTTCGAGAACAACGGGGACGACGTGGTACGCGCAGCGGATGCCGCCGCCGACCGTATGACCGTGATATTCACCGAACTTATATCCAGACTCTGACGGGAAGGAGGGCAAGGCCGTGCAGCTGGACGATCTTTTTGCATACGACAGTGTGGAGCTCACGCCCGGAGGCGACGGGGTGGTGATAGTGGACCAGACTCTGCTTCCCTGGGAGGAGAAATTCCTCACGCTTAGGGACGAGACTCAGGTCTACGAGGCCATCGCGAAGCTGCGGGTCAGGGGAGCGCCGGCAATAGGAATAGCGGCGGCCTACGGACTGTACGTGGCGTTCCGGAGGGAGGTGACAGTACCCGGGTTCGACTTCCGGCACGCGGCGGAGGAATTTTCCCGTATCAGCCGTTATCTCTGCTCGGCCAGACCTACCGCAGTCAATCTCTCCGCCGCCCTGATCAGGATGGAGAGAAGGTATGCGGCCTGTGCCGGCATGAGACTGCCTCAGCTGCTGGAGGCTCTCAGGAGCGAGGCGGAGGCGATAAAGGCCGAGGACGTGGCCATGTGCCGTGCGATAGCCGAATACGGCGCCGGACTCATCGACCGTCCAGGTATGGGGATCCTGACCCACTGCAATGCCGGTCACTATGCCGTCTCCCGCTACGGTACTGCTCTGGCTCCCATCTACCTGGCGCACAGCCGGGGACTGGCGCCGAGAGTCTATGCCGACGAGACCCGTCCGCTGATGCAGGGAGCGCGGATTACCGCTTTCGAACTGCAGAAAGCCGGGGTGGACGTGACCCTGGAATGTGACAGCATGGCCTCTTCCCAGATGGCCTCCGGCCGAGTGGACCTGGTCTTCACCGGATGTGACCGGGTGGCCTGCAACGGGGACACTGCCAACAAGATAGGAACGAGTGCCCTGGCCATCCTGGCCCGGTACTACGGCATACCTTTTTATATATTGGGACCGACATCCTCCATTGATCCTGAGGCTGCCTCCGGAGCCGATATCCCGGTGGAGCAGAGGCAGGGGGACGAGGTGACGGACCTGTATTTTTCCCGGAGGATTGCCCCTGAAGGGGTGAAGGTCTACAATCCGGCCTTCGATGTGACCCCGGCAGACTTGATAGCCGGTATAGTCACCGAAAGGGGGATATTCCGGCCTCCGTACGATTTTACTTTCCTGAAACTTAATGAGAAGACAGTATGATAAAGAATTTGGTTTTCGATCTGGGCGGGGTGATAGTGCCCCTTAACCGCGTGGCCTGCATAAGGGCGTTCAACGAAGTGGTCGGTTATAAGGATTTCGGGGACGTGCTGCGTTCCTACCGGCAGGTGGGGTATTTCGAGAAGTTCGAGACCGGCCGGATAACGGCACCGCAGTTCCGCGACATCATCCGCTCGCGGGCCGTCATGACTACGGCGGACGGTCAGCCCAGGGTGGTGACGGACGAGCAGATCGACTATTCGCTGAACTGTTTTCTCTGCGGCATTCCCCAGGACAGGATAGACGCGCTCCTGCGCTTTAGGAAGGAGTACCGGATGCTGCTGCTCAGCAACACCAATCCTATCGGCATGAACTACTGCCGCAAGCTCTTCAGGGCCCGCGGCTACGATATCAAGGAGATATTCGAGCGGCTGTATCTGTCCTATCAGATGCGGGTGGCCAAGCCGGATCCGGCAATTTTCCGGAAGATGATCGCGGATTCCGGAATAGTCCCCGAAGAGACACTGTACATAGACGATTCTCCGGCCAATGTGGAGGCCGGTCGGGCAGCGGGTCTGCATTCGCTGCTCTTCAGTTCCAAAGAAGACCTTTATGGCAAGATTTCTGAGTATCTCCAGCGGGAGCAACGGTAACTGTTATTACATAGGGGATGAGCGCACGGCTCTGATAGTGGATGCCGGGGTGGGCTTCCGGACTGTCAAGTCCAGGCTTGCCGGTGCCGGTGTGGATATCGCGTCGGTGGAGATGATCTTCGTCACCCACGATCATGTGGACCATATCCGCGGACTGGCTTCCGTGGCTCAGCGGCTGTCGGTGCCGGTGTACGCTACCGCGCGGCTGCACGATGCCCTCTCGCGGCACAAGGCTGTCGGACCGGAGATAGGCGGGTCGCGCAGGGTGCTCCGGCCCGGGTTCGAGACGGAGATGCGGGGTGTCAGGTGCCTGGCTTTCGAGGTGCCGCACGACGCCACGCAGACGCTCGGATACCGGCTGGACTTCTTCGGAACCAGTTTCGTGTTCATGACTGACCTCGGGAAAGTTCCGGAGTACGCATACGATATGTGCGCCGGGGCGGATTATCTGGTCATAGAGTCCAACTACGACCTGGACATGCTCATGGGCGGCAGCTATCCTCCCGACCTCAAGGCCCGCATCGTCAGCGACTGCGGGCACCTCAGCAACCAGGCCTGCGCCGCCGCCGTCCGCCGTCTCTGGCATCCCGGCCTGCGCGGCATATTCCTCTGCCATCTCAGCAAGGACAACAACACTCCGGACCTCGCCTACGCCTCCACTCTCCGCACCCTAGAGTCCATGGGCCTCTCTGTGCCCGGTGACCTGCAGCTCGTCTGTCTGCCCCGCTCGGAAGTATTCTCGCTGGAGTTTTAGGAACTATAGCCGGCAGCGGAGCAGGACGGGCTGATGGTCTGAGTATCTGTAGTTCAGGTCAATGGTACGGACGCAGTCTGTCCGGACGTCAGGGGAGATGTAAAAATAATCGGTGACAGTGAGGACGGATTCCGGGCCGTAGGGAACGTTGAGGTGGCGCAGGGTCCTGGCCGAGGGATCCCAGGCGATGCGGCCGGTGCCCTGGAGGAGGGCAGTGTCGAGAGCGACGGTGGTAAAATGCGGGTCGTCGGTCTCGGCCGCCGAGGGGGTGTAGTCGGGCGGAAACTGGTTCCAGTCGCCGCCGATGATGAAGGGGGTGCCCTCCGAGGCGAGGCGGGCGGTCAGTCCGCCCAGCCAGCGGGTTTCGGCGGTGCGCATGCCGCCGGTGTCGTAGGCGGTATTGTGGGTGTTGCCGATGACTATGCTGCTGCCGTCAGCGAGGCGGAAGGTGGCCGTGAGCAGGCAGCGCTTGAGATTGAACATGCTGACTGGCCAGGGAAAGCGGGAGGGGTACTGCCACCTGACCGCCTCTTCCGGGGCAATGCGGGACATCAGGACCACTCCGCTGGCGACCCGTCCCATGGGTGCCTTCAGGGGGATGGGGACTAGGAAGGATTTGTAATTGTATCCCAGGAAAATGTGATAGTCGGGGAAGGCCACGCGCAGCATCTCCACCTCGTTGATGCGGTAGGTCCGCCTCGAACATTCGTCCACCTCCTGGAGGAGGATGACGTCGGGGCTGTGGCGGCGTATCTCTGCGATGATGCCGTTGATATTGGCCTGGGTCCTCTCCCTGGACGTGCGTACCTGCGTGCCGCCGTCGTAGAAGAAGTCCATGTCGTCCCCGAGGCCTCCGTAGCCGATGTTCCAGCAGAGGATGGAGAGGGAGTCGGGGAGTACTCCTGCCGTAGTTCCGGAACGATCTCCGGAATCGGAGCCTGAAAGGCCGGACAAGTCCTGCAGTACCTCCCTTTCATCCGGCCGGTAATCAGTGATGACAGCTGTCAGCAGGAAAATCAGGAATGCGGCTGCCACCGCAGCCAGAACATAAAGTACGATATGCATTGCGCGTCTCATTTTCATAAAATTAAAAAGGCTGTGCCGGGAATCACTCAGCACAGCCTCTATTTATTCTGTCAGAAATTTACAGCTTGGGACCGGCGGCGACGAGAGCCTTTCCAGCCTCATTGCCGGTGAACTTCTCGAAGTTCTTGATGAAGCGTCCGGCGAGATCCTTGGCCTTAACCTCCCACTCCTCAGGAGTAGCGTAGGTGTTGCGGGGATCGAGGATGTTGGTGTCCACCTGGTCGAGCTTGGTAGGGATGGCAAGGTTGAAGTAAGGGATGGTTGTGGTCTCAGCCTTGTCCATGCTGCCGTCGAGGATACGGTCGATGATGGCGCGGGTATCCTTGATGGAGATACGCTTGCCGGTACCGTTCCAGCCGGTGTTCACGAGGTAAGCGGTGGCGCCGACTTTCTCCATTCTCTTCACGAGTTCCTCACCGTACTTGGTGGGATGCAGGGAGAGGAATGCTGCTCCGAAGCATGCGGAGAAGGTGGGAGTCGGCTCGGTGATACCGCGCTCTGTTCCGGCGAGCTTGGCGGTGAAGCCGCTCAGGAAGTAGTATTTGGTCTGCTCGGGGGTCAGCTTGGAAACGGGAGGGAGTACTCCGAACGCATCTGCGGTCAGGAAGATGACCTTGGAGGCGTGACCGGCCTTCGATACGGGCTTAACGATGTTCTTGATGTGGTAGATAGGGTAGGATACGCGGGTGTTCTCGGTAACGCTCTTGTCGGCGAAGTCAATCTTACCGTTGGCGTCCACAGTCACGTTTTCAAGGAGAGCGTCGCGGCGGATGGCGTTGTAGATATCGGGCTCGTTCTCCTTGGAGAGGTTGATGACCTTGGCGTAGCAGCCGCCCTCGAAGTTGAAGATACCGTCGTCGTCCCAGCCGTGCTCGTCGTCACCGATCAGGCGGCGCTTGGGATCTGTGGAGAGGGTGGTCTTACCTGTACCTGAGAGACCGAAGAAGATGGCTGTGTCACCGTCCTCGCCGCAGTTGGCGGAGCAGTGCATGGAAGCGATGCCGCGCAGGGGGAGGAGGTAGTTCATGTAGGAGAACATACCCTTCTTCATCTCACCGCCGTACCAGGTGTTCAGGATAACCTGCATCTTCTCGGTGAGGTTGAAGACTACCGCTGTCTCGGAGTTCAGACCGAGCTCCTTGTAGTTCTCTACCTTGGCCTTGGAGGCGGTGAGCACTACGAAGTCAGGCTCGCCGTAGTTGGCCAGCTCCTCGTCGGTGGGGCGGATGAACATGTTCTTTACGAAATGTGCCTGCCATGCCACCTCCATGATGAAACGGATCTTCTGGCGGGTGTTCTCGTTGGCGCCGCAGAAGGTGTCCATCACGTAGAGCTTCTTGCCGGAAAGTTCCTTGGAAGCGAGGTCCTTGAGGACTTTCCAGGTCTCCTCGGTCACGGGCTTGTTGTCATTCTTGTATGCGTCCGAAGTCCACCATACGGTGTCCTTGGAGGTCTCGTCCATTACGAAAAATTTATCTTTAGGCGAGCGTCCGGTGTAGATACCGGTCATTACGTTTACGGCACCGAGCTCAGTCAGCTGACCTTTCTCATAACCTGTGAGAGAGGGATCCATCTCAGCCTTGAAGAGATCATCGTAAGAGGGGTTGTAGATGATTTCGGGAGTTCCGGTGATACCGTACTTGGTTAAATCGATTTTAGCCATTGTGTTACGTCTTAAATTAATTAATCAGTTCTTTCAATTTCTAAGGTTCACACGCACGTATGCAAATATTTTGCCAAAATATTCATTATCTTTGCCAAAGTGAAAGAAATATTGAGGAAATACTGGGGATACACGTCGTTCCGTCCCAAGCAGGAGGAGATAATCTCTTCCGCCCTGGCCGGAGAGGACGTGCTGGCCATCCTGCCGACGGGAGGGGGAAAGTCGCTGTGCTTCCAGCTTCCGGCCATGATGCGGGAGGGCCTGGCCATCGTCGTGTCTCCACTTATCTCCCTGATTAAGGACCAGGTACAGAACCTCCGCGCCCGCGGCATCAAGGCCCTCGCCGTCCATTCCGGCATGACCCGCAGGGAGATAGACATCACCCTGGACAATGCCGTCTACGGCGACTACAAGTTCCTCTACCTCTCCCCCGAGCGCCTGCGCACCGAGATTTTCCGGAAGAGGGTGCAGAAGATGCAGGTGAGTTTCCTGGTGGTCGACGAGGCGCACTGCATCTCCCAGTGGGGCTACGATTTCCGTTCGGACTACCTCCAGATAGCCGACATCCGGGAACTGCTGCCGGGGGTGCCGGTAATCGCCCTGACAGCCACTGCCACTCCGTCAGTTGCGAAGGACATCGAGGAGAAACTGCATTTTCCCAAGGACAATATCATCTGCTCCGGCTTCGAGCGGCCCAACCTCTCATATATAGTAAGGAAGACAGAAGACAAGTTCGGAGCCCTGCTTGCAGTCTGCCGCGCCGTGCAGGGTACGGGAATAGTGTATGTCCGGGAGAGGAAGGCGGCGCGGGACATCGCGGCATTCCTGCAGTCGCAGGGGGTGGATGCCGGGTTCTACCACGCGGGACTGAGCAAGGAGGAGCGGAGTGCCGTGCAGGAGCGGTGGAAGAGGGGAGAACTGCGCGTGATCGCCGCCACCAATGCCTTCGGCATGGGCATCGACAAGCCGGATGTGCGGTTCGTCTGTCATTTTGACGTGCCGGAGGCCGTGGAGTCCTACTACCAGGAGGCCGGACGGGCCGGACGCGACGGGCTGCGGTCATGGGCAGTGCTGCTGTGGAACAAGTCGGACCTCAAGCGGCTCGAGGCCATATACCAGACCACCTTTCCCGGCCTGGACTACATCGCGGACATCTACCAGAAGATGTACAAGTTCTTCAACATCGCCTACGAGGACGGGGCCGGAGCCGTCTACAAGTTCAACCTCATGGAGTTCGTCCGCCGCTACCGGCTCAACGCCGCCACGGCCTACAACGCCATAAAGTACATCGAGACCGCCGGCTACTGGAGCGTCACCGACGAGATAGACAACCCGACCCGCATCACATTCACCGTCAACCGCGATGACCTCTACCGCATCCAGCTCCGGGACCCGTCCCTGGATACCTTCGTCAAGGCCCTCATGCGCATCTATCCCGGGCTGTTCTCCCACCTGGTATCCATCGACGAGGACTACGTCGCCCGCGTCATCCAGCAGCCTGTCCGCGTGGTCAAGCTCAAGCTCCTCCAGCTGTCCCGCTCCAGGGTTCTGAAATACATCCCGCGGGCCCGCTCCCCGCTCATCTGCTTTGCCGGAGAGCGCCTCACCCCCCGCAACCTCTACCTTTCGGAGAAAAACTACGAGCAGCGCAAGCGCCTCTTCAAGGAGCGCCTCGACGCTATGTATACCTACATCTCCTCGGTCAGCGACCGCTCCGCCGCCCAGTCCGCCTGCCGCTCCCGCCGCCTCTCCGCCTACTTCGGGCAGGAGCAGTGCCGGCCATGCGGTATCTGCGACCTCTGTGCGCCGGGGGAGGCGGAACTTATTTTCTGATTACCTCCAGCAGATCCGGAGTAACCTCCGCCATCGCGACGCCTACGAGGCCCTTGAGCATGACGACGACGCGGCGGTTGCGGTGGCCGTGGATCTTGATGAAGGTGCCTTCGATGCCGTTGAAGGGACCGCCGAGGATGCGGATGGGGGTGCCTTTCTTGAGGTCTATCTCGTCGGGGCGGAGGTAGACCAGCTGTTCGTTGCTGTCGCGGGTGACCTGGATGAACTGCTCCATGTCCCTGTCGGGGACGACTATGGGCAGGTTGCGGCCTTCCGAGGGGTGGGTGAGCCACTGGAGGAAGGGGATGTCCTTTTTGATTTCCTGGATATCCTCCTGGCGGGCGTGGACGAAGACAAGATTGTGTACGGCCGGAATGAGCTCCTTGACCTTCCTGCCGTTGCGCTTGGTGACGGCCGTGTATTTCATGGGTATGAAGCATTCCATCCCGGCGTCTTCCAGGATGGCTCTGGCCTTGATTTCCCGGCGGAAGGTGGCGCTCATGGCGAACCATTGCAGAGGAGCTGGTGAAGTTTTGTCCTGTATAGTCGTGTCCATAATCGTGCGTGCAAATCTAACTAAATATTTGTGTCTCTTGTAAATTTTTTTCGTCTGCCGGTCCCGGGCGCCGGGCTCATCAGGTTCAGCGGGGCGAGAATCCTGCTGTTGGCGCGGTCTATGATTGACTCGTCCAGTGCGGCCAGATATATTCTGGTGGTCTTTTCGGAGGTGTGCCCCATGCCGGAACTGATGACGGACAGCGGGGTGTTGCGGTTGCGGGCGGTGGTGGCCCAGGTGTGCCTGGCCACGTAGGAGGAGAGCGGGGTCTCGAGTCCCAGCCTCCGGCTCAGGCGCTTGAGCTTGCGGTTGTAGTAGCCCAGTGCGGTCTGATACTGACGGAACACCTCCCCGCTCTCGCAGGAGCGGATGACCGGGAATATATAAGGTGAGCCGATGACCGTGCCGGCGTATTTCTTTATGATCCTGGCTGTGCACGGCTCGATGTGCACGGTGAGTTTCTGCCCTGTCTTCTTGCGGCTGTAGACTATGCTCTCGCCGTGTATGTCGCATCTGCGCAGCAGGACCATGTCCACGAATGCCATGCCTCTGGTACAGTAGCTGAAGATGAACATGTCCCTGGCCAGATCCAGACCCGGAGTGCCGCTCAGGTCCAGCTCCATCATCCTGAGCACGACGTCTTCTCCCACGGCTCGTTTGCGCGTGCGGTCCACGCCGGTATATACGTCGGTGAACGGGTTGTCCTGCTCAACGAGGCCTTCCTTGACGGCCTGGTTGTAGACGGACCGGAGGATCCGCATGTAGAACGACACGGTGTTCCTGGCCAGGGACTTGCCGGCCAGCCATCCGGCGTAGTCGTTGATGAGCTTCCGGCTCCACCAGCATAGCGGAATGTCCTTCCCGGATAGGAAAGCCGCGAAGCTGTTCATGGCCCTGCGGCGGTTGCGGGCGGTGCCCAGCCGGCCTTCCTGGAATATCCTGTCGGTCTCCCTTTCCATGTATTCCAGGGAATAGACCGCGTCCCGGCAACATTTGTACGCGGCCACCACTTCATCGATGGTGTAGTCCTTCCCCGATGCGTCCATCCGTTCCACGGTCTATCTGAGCCGGCGCATATCCTGTTCTATGATATGTTCCAGGTTCCGGAGTGCCGCGTCACCGCCGTGTCCGGTCAGAACCCTGCCGGCATCGGGGTCCCACTGCTGCGGATGGATGTGTATGCGGGTGTTGATGCGCCGTACGGCCTGATGCCGGCAGACCTGGTAATAGATGGTTCCGGGACGGCCTTCCACTGTCGAGGGCCTGAATTTTAATCTGATTGTTGTCATGGTAATTTGTTATTAAATTATCACGAATTTTATCAATGTTTAATAAAACGTATTATCTTTGTACGATTGTAAAAGAAAATACAGAGAGAATGCCTTCAAAGAATTTTGCTCTCATAGGGGTAGGCGGCTACATCGCTCCCCGTCATCTGAGGGCGATCAAGGATACAGGAAATACCCTGCAGGCGGCTTACGACCGCTTCGACAGTGTCGGGATCATGGACAGTTTCTTCCCCGACGCTGCTTTTTTTACTGAACAGGAGCTCTTCGACCGTCACTGCACCAAGCTCAAGGGCACTGACCGTCAGATAGAGATGCTGTCGGTCTGCACCCCCAACTATCTGCACGACGCCCACATGCGCTACGGCCTCAGGCTCGGCGCCGACGTCATCTGCGAGAAACCGGCGGTGCTCAACCCCCACAACATCGACGCTATCATGAAGATAGAGGAGGAAACCGGACACAAGGCCTACAACATCCTCCAGCTCCGTCTGCACGACTCGATAGTGGCCCTGAAGAAGAAGATAGACGAGGGTCCGGCGGACAAGATCTACGATGTGGACCTGACCTACATCACCTCCCGCGGCAACTGGTACTACGCCTCCTGGAAGGGCGACGAGCACAAGAGCGGGGGAGTGGCCACGAATATCGGCGTGCATTTCTACGACATGCTCCAGTGGATATTCGGGCCCGTGAGCGAGAACATCGTGCACGTCAAGAGCCACGACCGGGTGGCCGGCTATCTCGGCCTGAAGAAGGCCCGTGTGCGCTACTTTCTGAGTATCAACGCGGACAATCTGCCGGAGAATGCCGTCCAGGGCGAGAAGCGTACTTACCGCACGATCATGATCGACGGGGAGGAGTTCGAGTTCAGCGCCGGCTTCACCGAGCTCCACACCCGCAGCTACGAGAAGATACTCGCGGGCGAGGGCTTCCGCATCAGCGAGGCCCGTCCCTGCATTGAGATAGTCAGTCATATACGCACGGCCGTGCCCGTCGGCCTCAAGGGCGATTACCATCCCCTCGCCAGGCTGCCCCTGGCACCTCATCCCTTCGGCTGGTAAAATGAAGGAGGACGCAATGCAGGAACAGCAGAAGATACAGATGGTCGACCTTCACGGTCAGTACATGAGGATCAAGGCTGAGGTCGACGCAGCCGTAGCGGAGGTCATCGACAGCTCTGCGTTCATCAACGGTCCGGCGGTCGGCCGCTTTGCCTCGGCCTTAGCACAATACACCGGAGCCGCGCATGTCATCCCCTGCGGCAACGGCACGGATGCCCTCCAGATAGCTCTCATGGCCCTCGGCCTGAAACCGGGCGACGAGGTCATCGTTCCGGCATTCACATACGTGGCGTCGGCGGAGGTCATTGCCCTTTTAGGGCTCAGGCCGGTGCTGGTGGATGTGGACCGGGAGACTTTCAACACGGATATCCGCTTTATAGAGAGGGCGCTGACTCCCCGGACGCGGGCCGTCATCCCCGTCCATCTCTTCGGGCAGAGCTGCGACATGGCCCCGATACTGGACTTTGCCGCCGCCCACGGCCTGTATGTCGTCGAGGACAATGCCCAGTCCCTCGGAGCCGTCTACACCTTCCCCGACGGCCGCCGCAGACATACCGGCACCCTCGGGCACATCGGCTGCACCTCATTTTTCCCCTCGAAGAACCTCGGCTGCTACGGAGACGGCGGCGCCCTTTTCACGGACGACCCGGCTCTGGCGGAGCGCATCCGCATGACCGCCAATCACGGGCAACGGGTCAAGTACCATCACGACGTGGTGGGCTGCAACTCCCGCCTCGACACCCTGCAGGCCGCTGTCCTCGAGGTCAAGCTGCGGCATCTCGATGAGTATTGCGCCGCGCGTCGGGAGGCTGCCGCCCGCTACCGGGTATTGCTCTCAGGCACAGAGGGAATAGAGCTGCCCGCCGAGACATCTTACAGCACCCATGTCTACCACCAGTTTACCCTGAAGGTCGCCGGCGGGCGGAGGGATGCCCTGAAGGAGCACCTGGCCTCCCGCGGGATACCGTCGATGATATATTACCCGCTGCCGCTGCATCATCAGCAGGCCTACCGTCAGGAGGGGCTGTCCCTTCCCGCTGCGGAGGCTCTGGCGCAGAGCGTATTGTCCCTGCCGATGCATACGGAACTGACGGCCGGGGTGCAGGAGAGGATAGCGGAGGCAGTGAAGGATTTTTTCAGGAAATAGGACAATGGAAGAGAAAGGATATTTTGCACATGAGACGGCGGTCATCGACCCCGGATGCACGATAGGAGAGGGGTGCCGGATATGGCATTTTTCCCATATCATGACGGGGGCGGTGCTCGGGCCGGGCTGCAATATAGGGCAGAACGTGGTCATCTCCCCGGAGGTGGTTCTCGGCCGCAATGTCAAGGTGCAGAACAATGTATCTGTCTATACCGGAGTGACCTGCGGGGACGATGTGTTCCTCGGGCCCTCCTGCGTCTTCACCAATGTGGTCAATCCCCGCAGCGCGGTCAACCGCCGGGGGGAGTATCTCCGCACGCATGTGGGGCAGGGGGCTACGATAGGGGCCAATGCCACGGTGGTCTGCGGCCACGACATCGGCGAGTGGGCCTTCATCGGCGCGGGGGCGGTGGTGACGAAGGACGTGCCTCCGTATGCTCTGGTGGTGGGCAATCCTTCGCGGCAGGTGGGGTGGATGAGCCGGGGCGGCTACCGTCTGGAGTTCGGAGAGGACGGGACGGCGGTATGCCCGGGAACGGGGGAGAGGTACCGTCTCCGGGACGGGAAAGTAACATTGGAACAATGATTTGATTAACGACAATAATTAACACAACCAACCAAAAGTATGAAGAAAAGCATTTTAACCCTTATTCTGTCGGCAGTGCTCCTGCCCTTCGCCGCTTCGGCGCAGAATATCAAGTTCGAGGAGTACGACCTCGACAACGGTCTGCATGTGATTCTCTCGCAGAACCACAAGACCCCCAATGTCGTAATATCCGTGATGTACCACGTGGGCTCGAAGAACGAGGAGCCCCATCTGACCGGCTTCGCCCATTTCTTCGAGCACCTGATGTTCGAGGGCACCGAGAATATCGGACGCGGCGAGTATGCCACCTACGTATCCGAGGCCGGCGGCTCTCTGAACGCCAACACCTCGTGGGACCGCACCTACTATTTCGAACTGCTGCCCTCCAACCAGCTGGAGCTCGGTATGTGGCTGGAGTCCGAGAGGATGCTGCATCCTAAGATCGAGGAGATAGGTGTCAGCACCCAGAAGAACGTGGTGTGCCAGGAGATGGGCCAGACCCGTGACAACCAGCCTTACGGTACAGCGATGACGAAGATTCAGGCCAACTCGTTCAAGGTGCATCCTTACAGCCACGACATCCTCGGTTCGGAGGAGCATATCCGCAACGCTTCTGTTCAGGATTTCCAGGACTTCCACGATATGTTCTACAAACCCAACAATGCCGTGCTGACAATCTGCGGAGACTTCGACGTGAAGCAGACCAAGGCGTGGATCGAGGAGTACTTCGGTGACATACCCGCAGGAACAGTGGAGCCCCGCCGTCCGGATCCCAACATGGAGCCTAAGCGTACTGAGCCCATTAAGGATACCGTTTATGACAACATACAGATGCCCATGCTGATCGAGGCCTATCCCGCACCCGCTTATGGCACTGAGGACTATTTCGCAATGGACGTGTTCAACGCCATCCTCTCCCAGGGCAACTCCGCCCGTTTCCAGTCTCAGATCGTGGACACCAAGAAGACAGGTCTGATGGCTATGGGTATGACCCTGCCTTTCGAGCATCCGGGTGCATACGTGATTCAGGCCATTCCCAACGGAGTGGACCTGTCCGTGCTCGAGGCCGATGTGGATGCAGAGCTGTTCGGCCTGCTGGAGAACGGCATGACCGACGAGGAATTCCAGAAGGTGATGAATATGGTAGAGATGGCTCAGGCCCGCTCCAACTCCACTATCGAGGAGACAGCCGAGAGCCTTGCCACCGCCTACACCTATCTCAAGAACACCAACTTCGTCAACGAGACGATGGAAAACTACACTTCCCTGACCAAGGAGAAGGTGCTCGAGGTCGCCAAGAAGTACATTGACCCCGCTCAGAAGATTTCGATTTACTATCTTCCCAAACAGAACTAATCATAAGACAAGAACAGCGATATGAAAAAGATATTATCTCTTACCATTGCAGCCGCCCTGCTGTCCCTCTTCCAGCTGAGCGCGCAGATAGACAGAAGCAAGGCTCCTGAGGCAGGTCCCGCTCCCGTGGTGGAGTTCGGTGACTTCGAGAAATTCACTCTTGACAACGGTCTCCGCGTCATCCTCGTGGAGGACCACGACCGTCCCCTGGTGTCGGTGGCTATAAACTTCATCGTGGATCCCTACATGCAGGGAGACAAGACAGGTGAGTCCGAATTCTTCGGCGAGCTTTGGAGCAAGGGTACTGCCAACCGTACCGCCGAGCAGATCAACAACGAGGTGGATTTCCTCGGAGCTTCTTTCCGTACCGGTTCCTCTTTCATCGGCTTTACTACGCTGACCAAGTATACCGACAAGATGATGGAGCTTCTTTCCGATGTGCTCTACAATCCTACATTCCCCCAGGAGGAGATGGATAAGGTGCGTGACCAGTATCTCGGCGTCCTCCAGATGTCCGAGACCCAGCCCTCGTCCATTATATCCAACATCCAGACAGCCACTGTATATCCCGAGGGACATTCCTACAGCGACATCATGACTGAGGCTACTGTCAATAACATCACCGTGGACGACTGCCGCGCATACTACGACAAATACATCATCCCCAACAGTGCGATAATGATCATCACCGGCGACATGAAGCTCAAGGAGGCAAAGGCTCTGTGCAGCAAATACCTGGCTTCCTGGGAGGCCGGTGAGGTCATCACTTTCGACGATCCCGCGGTCAATCGTCCCGAGGGCATCGAGGTGGTATTCTCGCCCAAGGACGGAGCCGTGCAGTCCACTATACGCATGATGGCTCCCATCACCCTGACCCGTGACTCAGAGGACCTGATGGCCCTGCAGATTGCCAACGGTATCTACGGTGGCGGCGGATTTGACGCCAAACTGTTCAAGAACCTCCGCGAGACTCACGGCTGGACATACGGAGCATACTCCTCTGTACGCCCTGACGAAGTGTCCGCCACATTCTACGCTTTCGGTGATGTCAACGCCAATGCTACCGACAGTTCCTTCGTGCAGATGCGCCAGGAACTGCAGAACATGATGGACGGTGACTACACCGAGGACGATCTGAAGAAGTTCAAGACCATGTATGCAGGTGACTTCTCCCGCTCTCTCGAGTCATCCGACCAGATTGCCTCCTATGCCTACAATATCGAGCGCTACGGTCTGCCCGCTGACTATTACGCAACCTATCTCCAGAGACTGGATGCCCTGACACTGGACGATATCCGTGCCGTGGTGGCCAAGTACTTCGATCCCGACAACATGTACTGGTTCTGCGTAGGTGATCCTTCCGTGATACCCGCTCTGGCTGCATACGACTCTGACGGAGTGGTAGTGGAGCTCGATTTCGAGGGCAAGCCCATCGAGCGCAAGGCCGTGGCTGAGGGCGTGACTGTAGAGTCCGTGCTCGACAGCTATCTCGAGGCTATCGGCGGCCGCGCTCTCGTGGAGGGCATCAACGACATGACCGAGAACGTGGAGATGAACGTCATGGGTATGAGCATGACCACTACTACCAAGCGTATCATCGACCAGAAGTGCTTCTCCATCACCCAGGCCATGGGCGGCAACCCTATCTCGAACATAGTACTCCGCGACGGCAAGATCAAGGTGTCCGCCGGCGGTATGGAGCAGGAAATTACTGACCCCGCACAGGTAGAGGCGATGAGCGACATCTATCCCTTCCCCGAGATTCTCGGAGCAGAGCAGGGATATGTATTCACACTCGAGGGCATCGAGAACGTGGACGGCAGCGATGCCTACAAGGTACGCCAGGAGAAGGGCGGTATGGCCAGCTACAACTTCTACGATGTGGCCACAGGTCTTAAGGTAAAGAGCATTGCCTCTGCCCAGGGCCAGACCCAGGAAGTGATCTTCGCTGACTACCAGCAGACCCCCTACGGCATTCTCTACCCGATGGTGCAGAAGACAACCCTGCCCCAGGTAGGCGTAGTCGAGGCCAAGGTAACCGAGGTGACTATCAACTCCGGTCTTACTCCCGACCAGCTGTAGTGCAGTGCGGCATCCCCGCAGTTGCGAATCCATAAAGGAGGGCGACAGAATCCGTTCTGCCGCCCTTTTTCGTATATTAGCAGTCGTTTATTAGAACTGTATCTGATGACAGCCCGTACCGGAGACCTCACTGTTGGCGGCATCACTTCCACGCTGCTGCGATTCACCCTGCCGATGATGCTCGGCTCGCTGATGCAGCAGTGCTATAATATCGCTGATACCCTGATAGTAGGACGGTGCATAGGCTCCGATGCGCTGGCAGCTGTCGGGTCTGCCTACAGCCTGATGACGTTTCTGATATCGGTGCTGCTGGGCTTGGCGATGGGCAGCGGGACGGTGTTCTCGCTGCAGTTCGGAGCGGGGAACATGTCCGGCTTGCGGCGCAGTATCTACGTGTCGTTGGTGCTGATCGGGTGTGTGACGGCTGCCCTCACTGTGGCGTCGTTTGCCCTCATTGACCCGATTCTGAGGCTGCTCCAGGTGCCGGCTGAGATATACGGTATGCTGCGGCTGTACCTGCTCATTATCTTCGGCGGCATCCCTTTCACTTTCCTTTACAATTTCTATGCGGCCCTGCTCCGGGCGGTCGGGGACTCGGTCACTCCGCTGTGGTTCCTCGGGGTTTCGGTGGTACTCAATATCGCTCTGGACCTGCTGTTCATCCTCGGCTTCGGCATGGGGGTAGGCGGTGCGGCTCTGGCAACGGTGGCGGCTCAGGGGGTATCGGCACTCGGGCTGATGGTCTATGTGCTGTGCAGGCGGCCGGAACTGCGGTTACGGAGGGAGGATATGCGGCTGGACGGTGCTTCGGTAAGGGAAATAGCCTCGTTCTCGACGCTGACCTGTGTGCAGCAGTCGGTGATGAATTTCGGCATACTGATGGTGCAGGGGCTGGTCAATACCTTCGGAACGGCGGTGATGGCGGCTTTTGCGGCGGCGGTGAAGATCGACTCGTTCGCCTATATGCCGGTGCAGGAGTTCGGCAATGCGTTCTCCACGTTCACGGCTCAGAACTACGGCGCTGGCAAGTCGGAGCGGATACGGAAGGGAGTCCGGAGCGCATTCCTGATATCGGTGCTGTTCTCTCTGGCTGTCTCGCTCCTGGTCTTTCTGCTGGCACGGCCGCTGATGCTCATCTTCGTACGGGCGGAAGAGGTGGAAATCATCCGTCTCGGAGTGCAGTACCTGCGGGTGGAGGGCTCTTTCTACTTCGGCATCGGCATTCTTTTCCTGCTGTACGGATACTACCGCGCCATCCGCATGCCGGCCATGTCCGTCGTACTTACCGTACTGTCTCTCGGCACCCGCGTCGTCCTTGCCTACATCCTCGCGGCCATTCCTTCTGTCGGCGTCATCGGCATCTGGTGGTCCATACCCATCGGATGGGCCCTGGCAGACGGAGTCGGCATAGCGTACTATTTCTATTTACGGCGGAAAAATGTAAATTTGCAGAAACAATAAAGACACTCTCTGCTATGAAACACATTATCACAATCACAGCTGCGGCAATGATACTGCTGGCAGGCGGATGTTCTTCCGGCAAATCTGAAACTGAAATCATCTGGCTGTGCGACAAGGCCTCCGGTCAGTCCCTCACTCTTTTCCCCGATGCTTCCCCAGAACTTGTGACATCGCTCGGTCTCAAGGAAGCCGTACCTTCCTCCATCAGCGCCTTTCTGGTACGCAAGGACGGCAAGGTGCTGCTGTTCGATACCGGGCTCGGACTGCCCGAAGGGGGCATACGCCGGGGTCTGGATTCGCTGGGACTCTCTCCCGATGATGTGGATTACCTGTTTCTGACCCATTTCCACGGAGACCATATCGGAGGGATGCTGGGCCCGGACGGTGCACCAGTGTATACCAACGCCCAGGTCTACGCCTCCAGGCCCGAGTATGATGCATGGATGAACATGCCCGCAGACCGGAACGCCGGGGCAGTCCGGACCATGAATGCCTACAGCGACCGCCTGCATCTCTTCCAGTTCGGAGACATCTTGCCGTGCGGTGTGGAGGCTCTCTACGCCGTCGGGCACACTCCCGGCCATACGGTATTCCGCATCGATGACATCCTCATCTGGGGCGACATCATCCACGGCCTCGCCCTCCAGCTAGACCATCCCGAGATCTGCGCCACCTACGACATGGACCAGGAGGCCGCCGTCGCAGCCCGCAAGCACATGCTCCGCATCGCCCGCGAACAGCACCTGCTCGTAGCCGGCATGCATCTCCCCGAAGGCTTCCTCGACTTCCGTACCCCCGCCGCCGAATAGCTGCTGGATACTAATCAGCGGTAGACACAAAGATAACCTCCGAAAGGACTAGCCGCCCTCGGCTCTAGAGGGAGGGGCCCGCCGCGAAGCGGTGGGAGGGTCTGGTCCTTTCGGAGGTTATCTTTGTGTCGTCCTAAGCAGAAATGCCCCTACGGCAGAGCGAGGAATGCGCAGGCAAATGCCAGGATGGCGTAGAGCTCGGGGAACACGGCGAGGATCATGGTGCGGGAGAAGACGTCGTGTCCGTTGGACATCTCGTTGATACCGTTGCTGACGAGGCTGGCCTGCTTGATGGCGGACCACAGGCCTACGAAGCCGAGGGCCAGACCGGCAGCGGCCATTGCCAGACCCTGGTTCATGGTGAGCACCTGAGAGGCGTCCTCCATGGCTCCCAGTCGGCTGAGCATGAGGAAGAATCCTGCGAATCCGTACAGTCCCTGAGTGGAAGGAAGCACGCAGAGGAGCATGGATTTACCGAAGATTTCCGGTTTCTTCTTGAGGCCGGCGACGGTGGTGTTGCCGCCCATTGTCACGCCTATGGCACTGCCGATGCAGGACAATGTGAGCATCACTGCCATTCCGACGTAAGCTAAGATTAAAGGTGTTGACATACGATAAAATTGTTTTTATTTGTTATTACTATATGATTTCAACGGTCTGTAGGCCCTGCCGCCTCCCTCGAAGCCCACATTCTTGTAGAACTCCACGAAGGTAAGACGGACCGGGTGTACGAATGCTCCGAGACAGGACAGTCCCATGACTGCCAGATGCCCGAATATGAGGAATATCACCGTGACCGGCCAGCCCACGTAGGGGATGCCCGAAAGGGTCATGGCTATCGAGTTGATCACCAGTGCGAGGATGCCGCCGGTCGTACCCAGTCCGAACAGACGGATGTACGAGAGCATGTCGCCGAAAATGCTGGTGATATCGTAGAGGGATACGATGCCCTTGAGCGGACGCAGCAGGAAGAACTTGGCCGGCTTGCTGCAGAACAGCACCAGTATCAGTCCTCCGAAGACCAGAATCTGCGATACGATGTGCGGCAGAAGCTTGGTCCCCATCTGCGAACCGGCGTAGGCGCATGCGGCCCACACGATCAGCAGGCTCCAGCCGACCTCTGTCAGCGCCTCGTCCCAGCGCCGCTTGGAGAAAGCGAATATCGCCTTGAGCATCCTTGCGAACACTATCTGGAACAGTCCGAAGATGATGGCGAACCAGAACATCTTCAGGTCCGAGAAGAACAGGGCCTTGATGTTGTCCGGCATAGGCAGTATATCAGCCAGTTTCATGCCGAAGAACGTACCTGAGAACAGCGGCATGATGAGCGAGCCGACCCCCAGCCAGGCAATCAGCTTGCCGTAGACCTTGAATCTGGGCAGGGCCAGTGCGGCGGCGATGCCGGCAATAACAAGTATCAGTCCGTATCCCATGTCTCCCAGGCAGAAGCCGAAGAAGAGCATATAGAAAGGAGCGAAATAGGGTGTGAGGTCCAGCTCGTCGTAGTTGGGCAGCTCGTATAGGCTTCCGACCGGCTCGAAGAGGCGGGCAAACCAGTTGTTGCGCAGTTTTACCGGAGGGTTGTCGGAGCCCTTGGCCGCCTCGGACTGCCAGTACACGGTGCACGGGCCGTTGTTCAGATACTCCTGCACGCGGGCATCGTCGGCGGTAGGGGCGAAGCCTTCCACCACGCTGATGGCCCCTTCTCCTTCAAGCAGGGAAGATGTCCCGGCCAGATGCAGGTCCAGCCGTGCGAATGTCTGTCCGGATAGTTCCTGCAGAAGGCCGGAGAGTGGGGCGTATCCGGCTGTCTTCTCCAGCAGTTTCCCGTCCTCTGCCTCAAGGGCGGAGATATCCTTCATTACCTGTGAGGCAGGACGGGCCGGAAATGCCGCCTCGTCGGATACAGGGAAGGTGTATTCCGCCTCCTCTCCGCCGATTACGACGAAGTAAGTGTTGCCTGCCGAGCGCGCGAGTACGCTCATCGGGTACTGCTGCTCCCACGCGGGGGAATACTGCTTGTTGCTTACGCAGTAAAAATGGGGAGTCAGTCCTGCAGCCCGCAGACGGGTTACATCCTCAGGGGCGAATTCTCCCCAGGGCAGGGCGTTGCGGTATTCTTTCTCCAGCGTTTCCATTTCGGAGGCAATGGCGTTGCGGCGGGCCGTATTGTCCTCGACCGCTTTCAGCAGCTGCTCCGCGCTCAGGCCGGAGGCAGGGGCGGCGGTTATCTCCGGATGTTCCTTGGCCACGGCAGCGAGTATGCTTTCAGCGGCCCTGCACCTCTCTATCAGGGAGGTCATCTCCTTCGATGTCCCGTCGGTGCCTGTGACGGACCGGGTGATGTCCACCATCCCGAGTTCCTGCACTCCTGCCAGGAAACGTTCCAGGTCCCCCGACAGGAGGATCATGGAGTATTTGGTCATTTTCGTTATCATAGTGCTTCCTCCTCTGCTTCCAGGTCGTGACGGTTCTTGACTATTTTCTGGGAAGCCTTGGAGAGATTCTCCTCGTCTTCCAGATAACGCTTGATCTTGAGAATAGCCTCATTGTACCCTGGTATCTGCACCTTTTCATACAGATTGACCTTCTGTGTGGTCTTCTTGCGGGAGAAGTCCAGTATGCGGCTCTTCTCGGAGCATATCTCGGACTCTATTCCCAGCCGGGCGAGGTCCTTGAGTATCTGCACACCGTCGCTGTACCACAGGGGTTTCTGGAAGAGGTTGAACTCCCGGACGTCGTAGATGACATCCTTGAGCTCCGGTATCCTCACCCCCGCGAACTTGGCCGTGACCAGCTCCACGTCCCGCACCGAGATGAGCCCCGGTTCGAACTCGTTCCAGAGCCCGGACAGGTAGCTGTACCTCTCCAGTGCGGCCGAGAGCTCCTCCAGCAGCTCATCCGAGCGCCTCTTGGCCTTCTTGACCTCTAAGCGCAGGGCCGCCTCCTTGTTCTTCAGGGTAGGCAGGGCCCGGGTGCGGATCTTCAGCTGCTTGCCCAGCTCGCCGAGCGACGTCTTGTTATATTGGAATTTAATCATTTTCCCTCCAGTACTTATGTATAAGTGCCTCCTTGATACCTGTCTCGGCCTTGGAGAAATGGCGGGCGAAGAGCATCCAGGCGGTGTCGAGCATCTCCTCTATCGAGATGTTGACGTCGATGGCCAGCAGGTGGTTGGAGTAGTCCTTGGCGAAGGCCAGGCAGCGGTTGTCGTAATCGCTGAGGTCGAAGCCGTTCTCCAGCTTGGTCTTGGCGTTGGCGGCGTCGGCGTAGAGACGGACGGCGGTGTTCATCACCTGGTTGTGGTCCTCGCGCGTCTTCTTGCCGATAACCAGCTGTTTCAGACGGGACAGGGAGCGGAACGGATCCACGATGACCTTGCCGGTGTCGCTGTCCTGACGCAGGAAGAGCTGTCCTTCGGTGATGTATCCGGTGTTGTCGGGGATGGCGTGGGTGATGTCCCCGTCGTTGAGGGTGGTCACGGCGATGATGGTGATGGAGCCTCCGGCAGGCAGCTGCACGGCCTTTTCGTAGATTTTCGCCAGGTCGGAGTACAGCGAACCGGGCATGGAATCCTTCGACGGTATCTGGTCCATACGGTTGGATACTATCGACAGGGCGTCCGCATAGAGGGTCATGTCGGTCAGAAGTACCAGGACCTTCTCATTCTTGTCCACGGCAAAATACTCGGCGGCAGTCAGGGCCATGTCCGGAATAAGCAGACGCTCGACGGGGGGCTGCTCGGTGGTGTTCACGAAGCTTATGATCTTGTGCAGGGCTCCTGCATTCTCGAACATGTTCTTGAAATACAGGTAGTCATCGTTCGAGAGTCCCATGCCTCCGAGGATGATCTTGTCCACATCCGCGCGGAGGGCCACCATGGCCATGACCTGGTTGTAGGGCTGGTCCGGGTCTGCGAAGAATGGAATCTTCTGGCCGGAGACAAGGGTGTTGTTGAGGTCAATGCCGGCGATTCCTGTGGGAATCAGCTGGGAGGGCTGTTTTCTCTTGTAGGGGTTTACCGACGGTCCTCCGATGAAACGGCGCTCTCCCTCCACCTCCGGGCCTCCGTCTATGGGACGGCCGTAGGCATCGAAGAAACGGCCGGCAAGATCCTCGCTGACGTTGAGGGCGGGCGGTTCTCCGAAGAATGTCACCTCGGCATCGGTCGGGATACCTTCGGTGCCTTCGTAGACCTGAAGAGTGACCAGGTCGTCCTTGATCTTCACCACCTGGGCCAGACGTCCGGCGACAGTGGCCAGCTCGTCGTTGGAGACTCCCTGAGCCTTAAGCGAGACTGTGGCCTTGGTGATGGCCTCCAGCTGTGTATATATCCTTTGAAATGCTTTATTTGTCATGGCTCATGTATTTGTTGATCTGTTCGAGGTATCTGTTGAAATCCGCGCTCTTGAACTCCGAGTAGTTCATCTGGCGGAAGAGGTTGATCACCTCCTTGTACCATGCTGAGCATTCCTCGAATGTCTCGAAGTCATGTTCTGCGTGGCATACGTCCAGGACCTTCTCAAGCATGAACTCCTGTCTCTCAATAGGAGTGGAGGCATCGATGCGGTCAAATGCGTCCTGCTGCAGGATGATGTAGTCTATCAGTTCCGATTTCCAGTAGCGTTCGTGGTAGCTGACCGGCACTCCGTCGTCGCCGAGGATGTTGATCTGCTCGAATGCTTCCTTGCCCCTGAGGACTAGGTTCTTGGCATCCAGTACCATTTCCACCCATCTGGGGGATATCTTCTTCTGGAGGAAGTCGATGATCTCCGGGTACTCCAGGTATTTGGAATAGGAGTCAATCGGGTCAACGGCCGGATAGCGCTTCTTGTCGGCGCGGTTCTGCGAGAGGGCGTAGAAGCAGCGGGCGGCCTTCTTGGTGGATTCGGTTACTGGCTCCTTGAGATTACCTCCGGCAGGTGATACGGTGCCGATGAACGTCACAGATCCGGTCGTGCCGTTGTTGAGCACCACGGCTCCGGCGCGGGCGTAGAAGTTGGAAATAATCGACGAGAGGTCCACTGGGAAGGCATCTGCTCCGGGCAGCTCCTCCATCCTGTTGCTCATCTCCCTGAGGGCCTGTGCCCAGCGGGAGGTGGAGTCGGCCAGCAGGAGGACCTTGAAGCCCATGGCCCTGTAGTACTCGCAGATGGTCATGGCGGTATAGACGGAGGCCTCACGGGCGGCCACGGGCATGTTGGAGGTGTTGCAGACGATGGTGGTCCTCTCCATCAGGGAGCGTCCGGTGCGTGGGTCGACCAGCTCGGGGAACTCGGTGAAGATCTCCACCACCTCGTTGGCCCTTTCTCCGCAGGCCGCCATGACTATCACGTCGGCCTCGCCCTGCTTGGCTATGGCGTGCTGGAGCACTGTCTTTCCGCAGCCGAAAGGTCCGGGGATGAATCCGGTACCGCCCTCCGCGATAGGGTTGAAGGTGTCGATGCACCTCACTCCTGTCTCCATGATGCGCCAGGGACGGGGTTTCTCCCTGTAGGCTGTTACGGCTACCTTGACCGGCCATTTCTGGATCATGCTCACGGGATGTTCGTCTCCCGCGGAGTCAGTGAGCACCGCGACAGTATCACATGCCCTGTAGGTCCCGGCGGGGACTACGGACTTGACCCTGTAGGTGTCCTTGAATGCGAACGGCACCATGATCTTGTGAGGCAGCCAGCCTTCCTTGACCTCTCCGAGCCAGTCGGCGGCGCGGACCTCGTCTCCGGGTGCCGCCAGCGGGGTGAAGTCCCACTCGCGCTCCGTATCTATGGGGGCTGTGTACTCTCCGCGTTTGAGGAAGACTCCCTGCATGGTGGCCAGGTTATTCTGCAGGCCGTCAAAGTTGCCTGAGAGCAGGCCGGGGCCGAGGGTGGCCTCCAGCATGTGCCCCTGGAACTCCACCTTGTCCCCGCATCTGAGTCCGCGGGTGCTCTCGTAGACCTGCACCGAGGCCCTGCGGCCGGTCACCTTGATGACCTCGGCCATGAGTCTCGCGTCTCCCAGCGAGATGTAGCAGATCTCGTTCTGGGCGACAGGTCCGTCGGTCAGGACGGTGACCAGGTTGGAGATGATGCCTGTAACTTTGCCAGTTGTGTGTATCTGATTATCCATATATCGGTATTTTATTGTCTTAGTTGAAATCCACTCCCTTGAATGTGCCCCTGACCTCGTCCACGTAGCGGCGGAAGAGCTCCGCACCTTTCTCCCGGTCCAGCGAGCTCCAGCGCCCGACTATCATCGCCTTGGCCAGAAAGCCCAGGATGACGTCCATGTCGAAATAGTGGAATGTGGTCAGCTCAGTAATGCGGTCCCAGCGGTAGCGGTCCAGGGCGTGCTCCCGCTCCAGCAGGTCCTCCGTCCGGAATATCTGCTGCAGGACGGGCCAGGCTTCACTGTCCCTGTCCGCGGTCTCTCCCACGGTGTATTTTCCCGGGTCAATGCCTTCCTTCGAGGCGAGGAACTTAACCTGGGAGTTGCGGATCATCCGGTCCAGCTCATACCAGGAGCGGATGAAACGGCTGCGCTGGCGGGCGGCTGCCCTGTAGAAATGTCCGCAGAGTACGGAGGAGTCCGCTCCGGCCTCGAGCCAGTCCACGGCGCGGCGGTCGGTAGGGGAGAGCTGCTCCCGCACGGCTGCGGATATCTCCCCGTAGGAGAAATGTCCGCTCTGGGTAAAATCCGGCAACAGGTCGGGCAGGCCGGCAATAATATAATGGTAGTTGTTCATCGCTCTACCGTCTGCTGGTTATCCGAAAAGAAGCTTGCGGGTGGCGGGGCGGAGATACTGGGTGAGAATGTTCTCGAAGTCACCGTCAGCGAAACTTATCTTGTAACTTCCGCCGGCGGGGCCTATCTTGAAGCCTCCGGCTATCTGACGGGAGAACGTCACTGTCACGCCCTCGCCCATGACGGCTGCGGCCTTTTTCTCAAACCATGCGCCCAGCTCTTTCTGCATGGAGGCGGGCAGGATGACTTCCAGGCCGGCGGGGGAGGGGTCGGCTGCGTTGAAGGCCTTGGCCACGGTGGTGACCAGGCTCTTGATCAGCTCTGCGTCCGCGAGGGTCGCCTTGACGTCCGGGGACACGGCCTTGGTGATGATGATGTTCTCTATCTGCTGGCGGAGGGCTGAGATGGTCTGCGACGAGGCCATGCGGATGTCGCCCTCGACCCTTGTACGCAGTTCTTCCGCATCCTTGCGGGCGGTTTCCAGTATACGCTCCGCATCCTTGCGGGCGTCCGAGATAATCTGTTCTGATTCCTTGGCTGCGGCGGCCTTGAGAGCTTCGGCCTCCTGTCTGCCTTTAGAAAGCCCCTCATTGTAGAGTTTGTCGGTGAGTTCCTGGAGCTTGTTTTCCATACCGTATGATTTAAAATTGTCCGAAAGTTAAAAAATCTTTCTGACAATTCATAGCGGAAACAAAAAAAGTGCCACCTTTTGAGTGGCACTTTAATAAGTCGATTAATCCTGTCTGTCCCTAACCGAGGAATCCGAGCAGGATACCGGCGGCTACGGCAGAACCGATCACTCCGGCTACGTTCGGACCCATGGCGTGCATCAGCAGGTGGTTGGTCTTGTCGTACTGCAGACCTACCAGCTGGGATACACGGGCGGAGTCCGGTACTGCGGATACTCCGGCGTTTCCGATGAGAGGGTTGATCTTGTTGCCGGGCTTGAGGAAGATGTTGAAGATCTTCACGAACATCACACCGCCGAAGGTAGCTACCATGAAGGAGAACGCTCCGAGGATGAAGATGTACACTGACTTCAGCTGCAGGAACTTGTCGGCCTGGGTGGAGCATCCTACGGTCAGACCGATGAGGATGGTCACGATGTCGATCAGCGGTCCGCGTGCGGTCTCGGCCAGACGGCGGGTAACACCGCTCTCCTTGAGGAGGTTACCGAAGAAGAGCATACCCAGCAGAGGGATACCCGAGGGCACGATGAATGCAGTTACGAGGAAGCCGATGATAGGGAAGAGCTTCTTCTCTGTAGGGGATACCGGACGGGGCGGCTTCATCCTGATGAGTCTCTCTTTCTTGGTGGTCAGCAGCTTCATGATAGGAGGCTGGATCACAGGTACCAGAGCCATGTAGGAATATGCCGACACGGCGATGGCGCCCATAAGGTCGGGAGCAAGTCTCGAGGAGAGGAAGATGGCGGTAGGACCGTCAGCACCTCCGATGATACCGATCGCACCGGCCTCTGCAGGGGAGAATCCTAAGGCGAGGGCCACGGTGTAGGCTCCGAAGATACCCAACTGGGCAGCGGCTCCGATGAGCAGCAGCTTAGGGTTGGAAATCAGGGCGGAGAAGTCGGTCATCGCACCGATTCCGAGGAAGATCAGAGGCGGGTAGAAGCCCTTGATCACACCATAGTAGAGTATGTTCAGCACAGAGCCTTCCTCATAGATGCCGACCGAGAGGCCGGGGAAGAGGGGGATGTTGCCGATGATGATACCGAATCCGATAGGAACGAGCAGCATGGGCTCCCACTCCTTCTTGATTGCGAGGTAGATGAACACCAGGCCGATGCAGATCATCAGCAGGTATGTCCACTCGAAATTCGCAAATCCGGTATACTGCCAGAATTGTCTTAAATTTTCACCAATCATACTATCCTATAATAGCTAAGGGCGTTCCTTCCATTACAGAGTCGCCTTTGTTGACTTTAATACTCTTGATAACACCGTCTGCGGTGGCCTCCACTACGTTCTCCATCTTCATGGCCTCGAGAACCATAATCTTCTGGCCGGTCTTTACTGTTTCGCCTTCCTTTACGCACACTTCCAGGATAACGCCGGGAAGGGGAGAGGATACGGTTGTACCGCCGGCTGTGGGAGCGGGAGCTGCTGCGGGTTTGGGTGCGGCAGCCGATACAGCGGGAGCGGCGGTTGCGGTTTTCACTACTTTGATGGCGGTGGGTTTGACGATGGGTTTCTCAAACTCCACCTTGTAGTTGGAGCCGTTCACCTCGATGGAAGCCACTGACTCCTGTACATCGTTGATGACCACATTGTAGTCATTGCCGTTGATTTTGAGTTTATATTCTTTCATGGTCTGTATTATTATCTTTGGTTCTTTTTAAGTGTGGGTACCTGACGGAGAGAGTAGATCTTAGAGCTCCAGGGCGAGTAGCTCCTGTCGGTGTGGCTCATGGTGATGGTCAGGCTCTCGTTGTCGTGGGCCTCGTTCTCCTCGTGGAAGAGGTGGAGGGCCACTGCGATGGCGGCGTAGGTCTCGCCGGAGGTCTCCTTCACGTTGACTGCTGCCTCACCGGTGTCGGCTGTAGCCGCTGTCGACTTCTTGTTCAGTTTGTTGACAGCGATGTGTCCGGTGAACTTGAAGATGAAGCAGAGGATGATGAGGGCGCAGAACACTACGAGCATTGCGGTCATGGTGAGAATCCATCCACCGGGATCTTCCTCGGCCATTATCTGGCTCTTGGTCTTCTCGTCCACGCCGGCGTTGTTGGTACTGGGTGAGGTCCAGGGCATGATTCCCCAGCCCTCGCCGCTGCCGTCGATGGAGCCGATGCCGTCCTCGATGCGTCCGTAGGACTGGTCCACACCGAGGTTCTTGGGCACTGCTATCTTGTCGATGACAGTACGTCCGTCGCTGGCCACGAAGTAGATAGTATCAGACTCTTCCAGGGTGAAGTTGATGTGGAAGGTTCCGTGATAGGGGTTGTTGTCCGCCCAGAAGAGGATGTGCTGACGGGGAGGTATCTGGGTCAGCACGTCTCCCTTGGGGATGATGTATTTCCTGAGGTTGTTCGGATCGTTTGTCAGGAAGCATCCGCCGATGTTCACCGTACCGTAGGAGGTATTGAAGAGCTCGAACCAGCCGTTGTGGAAGCCGAAATCGTCCTCGAAGTTGGTCTCATTGTGGATGAGCAGCTCGTTCAGACGCATATCGCTCTGGCTCTGGGCACTCAGGGTGAACACGGACAGAGTAACTGCGAGACCCGACACCAATATGAATCTAAGTTTGTTCATTTCAGTCGGTTTGATGTGTTACAAAGGAAGATTGTCATGCTTCTTGGCAGGGTTGCTCAGCTTCTTGGTCGAGAGCTGCTCAAGGGCGCGGATTACGCGGAAGCGGGTATTCCTGGGCTCGATGACATCGTCGATGTAACCGTAGCTGGCTGCCTTGTAGGGGTTGCAGAAGAGGTCGTTGTACTCTTTCTTCTTGGCAGCTGTTACCTCTGCGCGCTTGTCGGGATCCTCGATCTCCTTGATCTCCTTGGAGTAGAGCACCTCTACGGCACCGTCGGCACCCATCACGGCGATGTTGGCTGTAGGCCATGCGTAGTTGATGTCGCCGCGGAGCTGCTTGCAGCTCATCACGATATGCGATCCGCCATAGGACTTGCGGAGGGTAACTGTGACTTTGGGCACTGTAGCCTCGCCGTATGCGTAGAGCAGCTTGGCTCCGTGAACAATGATTCCGCCGTACTCCTGCTGGGTTCCGGGCAGGAAGCCGGGAACGTCCACGAGGGTTACGAGAGGGATGTTGAAGGCGTCGCAGAAACGTACGAAGCGGGCAGCCTTTCTGGAGGAGTTGATGTCCAGAACGCCGGCCAGGTACTTGGGCTGGTTGGCCACGATACCCACTGATGTGCCGCCCATGTGAGCGAAGCCGACGATGATGTTCTTGGCGTAGTCCTTGTGTACTTCGAAGAACTCTCCGTCGTCAACGATACCGCCGATGACCTGATACATGTCGTAAGCCTCGTTGGGGCTGTCGGGGATGATGGAGTTGAGGGAGTCCTCGAGTCTCTCGATGGGGTCTGCGGTGGGTTTGTAAGGGGGTTCCTCGAGGTTGTTCTGAGGAATGAAGGAGAGAAGCTTGCGGATGATGGCGATAGCGTCCTCCTCTGAGTCTGCGGCGAAGTGTGCGACACCGCTCTTGGAAGCGTGTACGGAAGCACCGCCGAGCTGCTCCTGTGTTACGACCTCGCCTGTTACTGACTTAACCACTGCGGGGCCTGTCAGGAACATGTAGCTGGTACCCTTTGCCATGATGTTGAAGTCGGTGAGGGCGGGGGAGTAAACCGCACCGCCGGCGCAGGGACCGAGGATGGCGGAGATCTGAGGGATAACACCCGATGCGAGGATGTTCCTCTGGAAGATCTCGGCGTATCCTGCGAGAGCGTTCACACCCTCCTGGATACGTGCTCCGCCGGAGTCGTTCAGACCGATGACGGGAGCGCCCATCTTCATGGCCTGGTCCATGATCTTGCAGATCTTCAGGGCCAGAGTCTCAGAAAGAGATCCGCCGAATACAGTGAAGTCCTGGGCGAATACATAGACCAGACGGCCTTCGATAGTACCGTAACCTGTAACGACACCGTCGCCGAGGAATGTAGTCTTGTCCATGCCGAAGTTCGTGCAGCGGTGTGTCACGAACATGTCGAATTCCTCGAAACTGCCTTCGTCGAGGAGCATGGCGATCCTTTCGCGGGCAGTGTATTTGCCCTTCTGGTGCTGAGAGTCGATTCTCTTCTGGCCACCGCCGAGGCGGGCCTTCTCACGAAGCTCTATCAGCGCTTTTACTTGTTCAAGCTGTTGGCTCATAACTTAATCTTTCTGTATTAATTAGTGTTTTGGGTTATTTGTTCTTGGGATCCTCGCAAAGCTCGGTGAGCACACCGTGTGTGGATTTGGGATGGAGGAATGCGATGTTCAGGCCCTCAGCGCCTTTGCGGGGAGCCTTGTCGATGAGTCTTACGCCTTTGGCTTCCATCTCGGTCAGTGCATTCTGCACGCCGTCCTTCACTGCGAAAGCGAGATGATGGATGCCTTCGCCTCTCTTCTCGATGAAGCTTGCGATGGTTCCGTCAGGAGAAGTGCTTTCCAGCAGTTCGAGCTTGGTCTGTCCGATTTTGAAGAATGCGGTCCTGACTTTCTGGTCGGGAACCTCTTCGATAGAGTAGCATTTGAGGCCCAACATGTTCTCATAGTAAGGAATAGCCTCGTCCAGTGACTTCACGGCGATTCCGAGATGTTCAATATGTGACAGTTCCATAATAAGATTTATTTTAGAGTTGTATTATTCCTCATCAGCCATTTCCATGGTATGGTAGACGTTCTGTACGTCGTCGTCGTTCTCGAGCTTGTCGATGAGCTTGAGGATGCCTTCCTTCTCCTCTGCGGTGAGTTTCTTGAGAGGTACGTTGGGTATCCTTTCGAAACCTCCGGATACGATGGTGAAGCCGTTGTCCTCGAGATATTTCTGTATGGCTCCGAATGACTCGAACTCACCATATATATAGATAAGGCCGTCCTCGTCATCCTTGTAGACATCGTCCACGCCGTAGTCGATGAGCTCGAGCTCGAGTTCGTCCATGTCCACGGGACCGTCTTTCTTGACCTTGAAGACGCACTTGTGGTCGAACATGAAACTTACGCAGCCCTGGGTTCCCAGCGCACCGCCCACCTTGGTGAAGTAGCTGCGGATGTTGGCCACAGTCCTCATGTTGTTGTCGGTAGCGGTCTCGATCAGGAATGCGATACCGTGGGGGCCGAAGCCTTCGTATACGATCTCCTCGTAGTCTCCTGCATCGTGCTCTACAGCTCTCTTGATGGCCCTCTCGATGTTCTCCTTGGGCATGTTCTCGCTGCGGGCGGTCTGGATCAGGGTCCTCAGACGGGGGTTGTTGTCGGGGTCGGGGCCGCCGGCCTTGGCGGCTATGGTGATTTCCTTTCCGATACGGGTGAAGACGCGGGCCATGTTGCCCCAGCGCTTGAACTTGCGTTCCTTTCTGAATTCAAATGCTCTTCCCATACTGTCTACTTCTTAACTTCTATGCGTGTGATGTATTTGTCGATCTCGTATCCCTCGAAGGTCTGGGGATATTTGTCCTTGATGACGCGGTAGTGGGCCAGTGCCTCGTCGTTGCGGCCGAGTTCCTCGCAGATGATGCCGGCCTTGAGGAGGTATGTGGCGGCGAAGATATTGTCCTCCACCTGAGAGGCCTGGAGATAGTACTTGAGGGCGTTCTCGTACTCTCCTGCGATGGAGTATGCGTCACCGATGCCAGCCAGGGCGCGGCCCTTGAGGACAGGATCCTTACCATTGTACTTGGTCAGATAGCTGATGGCCTCGGGAGCGTTGCCGAGCTGGAGCTCGCAGATGCCCGCATAGAGATAGACAGCCTTTCCTGCCTTGGCTCCGTATTCGTCAATGATCTGGATGAAACCGAGTGAGTTGCCGTCGCCATTGAGGGCCTTGTCGTAGTCCTCCGCCCTGAAGTACTGCTCGGCGGTGAATGTCTGTCCTACGGCCTCGTCTTTCAGGGGCTTGGAGTAGAACTGGATGATAAGGACTATGATTGCAGCTACAACGACCAGACCGGCGCCGATGTAGCCGATCAGTTTGCCGTTTTTCTTAAAGAATACCTCAGTCCTGGAGACGGCCTCGCCGACTGTTTCGTTGGTGGTGTTTACGTTCTTTGCCATTTTTGCAATAAATTCTGATTTTTATATAATGGGTGCAAAAATACAACAATTTGTGTAATCGCAAAGATAAAATCATAAGAAATATTCTATCTTTGTTGGTAAAATAAAGGAGAATGTTTCTAAGGAGAATAATCGTACAGGATTTCAAGAACATCAGCAGCGCGGACATATCGTTCTCACCTAAGATCAACTGTATCTGCGGGAACAACGGGGAGGGCAAGACCAACCTCCTGGATGCCGTGCACTATCTCTCCATGACCAAGAGTTTCCTCTCTGTCAATGACAGGTACACATACACTTACGGCAAGGACGAGGCAGTCCTGCACGGGACCTTCCAGGACGCGGGGCAGGAGGAGGACATCGCGGTGTCGGTGCGCTCTGACGGGGCCAAGACCGTCCGGCGCAACGGCAAGGTCTACAAGCGTCTGTCCGAGCATGTCGGCCGTATCCCGGTGGTGATGACGGCCCCTCCGGACATCTCCCTCATCCACGATTCGGGCGAGGAGCGCAGGCGCTTCCTCAATATGATGATATCCCAGATGGACAGGGAGTACCTCCGTTCCGTCTCCGCCTACAACAGTCTGCTCAAGCAGCGCAATGCCGCACTCCGTCAGGAGGGGACGCCGGACCTTTTCCTGGAGACAATCTCGGAGAGGATGTACGCCCCCGCCGCATATATCCACGCCAGGAGGCGGGAGGCGGCGGAGCATCTGGCCGCCAGGGCCGCCGAGTACTACGGGTTCATCTCCGGAGGCAGGGAGAGTATCGGCATACGCTACCGCTCCGACCTGGAGAAGGCGGGACTGCAGGAACTCCTGGAGGCCTCCCTTCAGAAGGACAGGGCGCTGGGCTATACCACCGCCGGGGTGCAGCGGGATGACCTGGAATTTTCCATGGACGGGCATCCCCTCCGCAAGTGCGCCTCACAGGGACAGCAGAAATCATTTATCATTGCATTGAAAATGGCCCAGTACCGGGTGATGTGTGCCGGAAGGGAGGTCCGCCCGGTCCTGCTCTTCGACGACCTGTTCGACAAGCTGGACGCCGGAAGGGTGGCCTCGCTGATACGGATGGTGGTCGAGGGGGATTTCGGCCAGATATTCATCACCGATACCGACGAGGAACGGCTGCGGAGGATAGTCGGAGGCATTACGGACCAGGGAAGGTTCTTCAATGTCAGTGCCGGAGTTATAACCGAAATAGACAGTCAGTCATGCAGCGGATAGGAGAGAAACTGCTGGGCGAGGTGCTCACGGAATATATAAAGGAAGCGGGTATCGGAGAGAGGATGCGCGGTCTGGATATATGCGGACTGTGGCCGGAGGCGGTGGGAGCCCGTGCGGCGGCGGCGACCCGGAGCCTGAACTTTGCCGACGGGGTGCTTTACTGCCGGATGTCCTCGTCCACAGTCCGGAACATGCTGTTCTACAATCTGGAGGGAATCCGCGGCGAGCTTAACCGCCTGGCGGGCGGCGCATACGTGCGCAAGATCGTACTGTGCTGACGGAATGATAATTACTAACAACTTAAAACTATACAGTATGGACAGGTTTATCGAAAATTTCAAGAAAGGATTTCCGTTTCTGAAACTGGAGGCGGCGGCTACGCCGGCAAGAGGCATCCAGGTTATGGACGACCGGGCCAGGCAGGCTGCGGTGGACAGGTATGACAGCTTCTCCGGCGAGGTGGTCAAGTTCGTGCCGGCCTCCGGAGCGGCCTCCCGTATGTTCAAGGACCTCTTCGAGGGAAGGGATGTGCTGGCGTCGGGCAAGCCGCTGGATTCTGCCTCCAAGGCCCGGAAGTTCGTGGACAATATCGGCAGGTTCGCATTCTACACCCCGGAGGATTTCAGCGGTCTGACTCCTTTCGGTATCCTGGACCATGTGATAGGTCAGGGAGCATCGGCCAGCGGCCGGCCCGGCCTGGACTACGGTAACAGGCCAAAGGGGCAGGTGCTGTTCCACCGCTATGACGGAGAGGTGCGCACTGCATTCGAGGAGCATCTGGTGGAGGGCGCCCTCTATGCCCGCAGCGCCTCCGGCAAGGTGAGGATACATTTCACCGTCTCGCCCGCTCATCAGGCCGGCTTCGAGAAGATCCTGCAGGAGACCGTGGCCAAGTACGAGGAGCGCTTCGGCTGCAAGTACGACATCTCCTTCAGCGTCCAGGATCCTTCGACCGACATCATCGCTGTCAATGAGGACAATACCCCCTTCCTCAAGGCCGACGGCAAGCCGCTCTACCGTCCCGGCGGACACGGCGCCCTGCTGGGCAATCTGGCGGCTGTGGACGGGGATATCATCTTCTTGAAGAATATCGACAATGTGGTGCATCAGCGTCTGCTGGACGAGACGGTTGTCTGGAAGAAGGCGCTGGCCGGCAAGCTGCTGGAGGTCAGGGAGAAAATCTACGGCTATCTGATGGCCCTCGATGAGATGACGGCCTCCGGTACTGAGAATGAGGCTCTTCTGGCGGAGATCAGGGCGTTCCTGGAGAAGGAGTTCTGCGTCACCCTTCCCGATGTTCCGGCCGACATCTATCCCCGTTACCTCCATGCCAAGCTGAACCGCCCCATCCGCATCTGCGGCATGGTCAAGAACGAGGGCGAGCCCGGCGGCGGTCCCTACATCGTCTACGATGCCGACGGCTCCACATCCCTGCAGATTCTCGAGGGTGCCCAGCTTGACATGAACGACCCTGCCACTGTGGCCATGCTCAAGGGCTCAACCCACTTCAACCCCGTGGATGTGGTCTGCTGCACCGTGGACTATCTCGGCCGCAAGTTCGACCTCCAGCGTTTCGTGGACCCCGAGACCGGTTTCATCAGCCACAAGAGCTACGAGGGACGTCCCCTCAAGGCCCAGGAGCTCCCCGGCCTCTGGAACGGCTCCATGAGCAACTGGAACACCGTCTTCGTCGAGGTACCGCTCATCACCTTCAATCCCGTGAAGACCGTCCTCGACCTGCTCCGCCCCGAGCACCAGCCCGAGACCATGTAGAAGTTAGGTCCCGGCGTTTTGCACGGCTGCTGGAGCAATGAGAAATAATAGGTCCCGGAAGACTAGCCGCCCTCGGCTCTAGAGGGAGGGGCCCGCCGCGAAGCGGTGGGAGGGCCTGGTCTTCCGGGACCTATTATTTCTCATTGCGTGTGTCAGGGCTTACCAGCCGAGGACGTACGCGAAGATCAGCGGTGCTACGATAGTTGCGTCCGACTCGACGATGAAGCGGGGAGTGTCCTTGGAGAGCTTGCCCCAGGTGATCTTCTCGTTGGGCACGGCTCCGGAATAGGATCCGTAGGATGTGGTGGAGTCGGATATCTGGCAGAAGTACGACCACAGGGGCACGTCCTTCCACTCGAGGTCCTGAGCCATCATGGGCACCACGCAGATGGGAAAGTCACCGGCTGTACCGCCGCCGATCTGGAAGAAGCCTACGCCGGCTCCGCCCGAATTGGCCCTGTACCACTCGGTCAGGTAGATCATGGTCTCGATACCGTTCTTGATCATGTTGGTGTCGAACTCACCCCTGATGCAGTGTGCGGTGAAGATGTTGGCTGTGGTGCAGTCCTCCCACGCGGGCACTACGATGGGGATGTTCTTCTCGCAGGCGGCGAGGACCCAGCTGTCCTTGGGGTCGATCTCGTAGTACTGCTCGAGCACTCCGCTGCGCAGCAGACGGTAGATCACCTCCCAGGGGAAGAGTCTCTCACCCTTGGCCTTCATGTCGTTCCACACCTCTACGAGATGGTGCTCTAATCTCCTGAATGCCTCCTCCTCGGGTATGCAGGTGTCGGTCACACGGTTCATGTGGTTCTCGAGAAGCTCGTGCTCCTGCTCTGGAGTCAGGTCACGGTAGTTGGGCACCCTCTTGTAATGGGAGTGTGCGACGAGGTTCATGATGTCCTCCTCGAGGTTGTTGGCTGAGCAGGATACGATGGAGAATTTGCCCTGACGTATCATCTCTGCCAGAGAGATACCGAGCTCGGCGGTACTCATGGCTCCCGCCATTGCCAGCATCATCTTGCCGCCCCGGTTCATCAGGTCGTCGTATGCCTTTGCGGCGTCGACGAGAGTAGCCGAGTTGAAATGACGGTAATGATGAGTGATGAATTTTGAGATAGGTCCTCTTTCCATTTTTCTTGTTTTTTTAATCGTGCCGCAAATTTATAAAATTTTAATAAATTTGCAGATTATTTAATAAAGACAAGTTTCACGGTATGTTTGAGAATTTAACCGAAAAATTAGAAAGATCATTCAAAATAATCAAAGGTCAGGGCCGTATCACGGAGATTAACATAGCGGAGACGCTGAAGGAGGTGCGCCGTGCACTGCTGGACGCCGACGTAAGCTACCGCGTGGCCAAGGACTTCTGCAACGATGTCAAGGCCAAGGCCTTGGGACAGAACGTGCTGACCGCTGTCCGTCCCGACCAGATGATGATAAAGATAGTCCACGACGAGCTGGTGACCCTCATGGGCAGCACGGCGTCGGACATCAATATAAAAGGTAAGCCCGGCATCGTCCTGGTGGCCGGTCTCCAGGGTTCCGGTAAGACGACCTTCTGCGGCAAGCTGGCGCTCAACTGCAAGAGCAAGCGCGGCCTCAAGGTGATGCTGGTGGCCGGTGACGTGTACAGACCCGCGGCCATCGACCAGCTGAAGGTACTCGGCGGACAGATCGAGGTATTTGTCTACTCCGAGGACGGGGTGAAGGACCCGGTTAAGATAGCCAGGAATGCTATAGCATACGCGACAAAGGAAAATTATTCCTTAGTCATCGTCGATACCGCCGGCCGTCTGGCTGTGGACGAGGAGATGATGGACGAGATAGCCGCCATCAAGGATGCTGTCAAGCCTACCGAGACCCTCTTCGTGGTCGATGCCATGACCGGTCAGGACGCGGTGGAGACCGCCAAGGCCTTCAACGACCGTCTGGACTTCGACGGAGTGGTGCTCACCAAGATGGACGGTGATACCAGAGGCGGTGCCGCCCTTTCGGTCAAGGCCGTTGTCAACAAGCCCATCAAGTTCATCAGTTCCGGCGAGAAGATGGAAGCCCTCGATGTCTTCCATCCTGACCGTATCGCCGACCGTATTCTCGGCATGGGCGATGTGGTCTCCCTGGTGGAGAAAGCCCAGGAGCAGTACGACGAGCAGGAGGCCCGCAAGCTGGCCAAGAAGCTGGCCAAGAACCAGTTCAACCTCTGGGACTTCTATCAGCAGATCCAGCAGATCAAGAAGATGGGCAATATCAAGGACCTGGCTTCCATGATTCCCGGTGTGGGCAAGGCCCTCAAGGACGTGGACATAGACAACAACTCCTTCAAGAGCGTCGAGGCCATCATCCTCTCCATGACTCCCTATGAGAGGGAGAATCCGGCGGTAATCAACGGTTCCCGCCGCCGCAGGATAGCCGAAGGCAGCGGCACTACGATAGCCGATGTCAACCGCCTGCTCAAGCAGTTCGAGGGCACCCGCAAGATCATGAAGAACGTGACTTCCGGAGGCGTCCGCAATGCTGTGAGGACGGTCAAGGGCATGAGGCACAGATAGTTATTTTAAGACAATATAAAGTGTATCCTTATGATTCTTTTAAATGGTAAAGAGACGGCTGCAGCCGTGAAAAAAGAGATAGCGGCCAAGGTGGCTGAGATGGTCTCCCGCGGGGAGCGCCCTCCTCATCTGGTGGCAGTGCTGGTCGGTGAGAACGGAGCCAGCAAGACGTACGTGGCCAACAAGGAAAAGGCCTGTGCTGAAGTGGGATTCAAGTCCACGCTTCTGACGTTTCCCGAAACAATAACCGAGGCGGAACTTCTCGCCCGGATACAGGACCTGAACGAGGATGACGATGTGGACGGTTTCATCGTCCAGTTGCCTCTGCCCAAGCATATTGACGAGAACAAGGTCATCAATGCCATATCCCCCCTCAAGGATGTGGACGGGTTCCATCCCGTGAATGTCGGCCGTATGGCTCTTGGCGAGGAGGCTTTCCTGCCGGCGACCCCATACGGCATCCTGCTGCTGCTTGAGCATTATGGGATAGAGACTTCCGGCAAACATTGCGTAGTCCTGGGGCGCAGCAACATAGTAGGCCGTCCCATGGCCAACCTCCTTTCGCGCAAGGCCAATCCCGGAGACTGTACCGTCACCATGTGCCACAGCAGGACAAAGGACATCGCCTCCTATACTAGAAGCGCCGATATCATTGTCGCCGCTCTCGGTGTGCCTGAATTCCTGAAAGGAGATATGGTAAAAGAGGGTGCGGTAGTCATAGACGTAGGAATAACCCGTGTGCCTGCCGACAATCCCAAAGGCTACCGTATCGTAGGGGACGTGGAGTTCGAGACGGTTGCGCCCAAGTGCTCCTACATCACGCCTGTACCTGGCGGGGTAGGACCTATGACCATTATATCCCTGATGAAGAACACTTTCAGGGCAAGGGAACTGAAGCTGTCTGAAAATAACAAAACTTTATAAGCCTATGAGACGTTTACTTTTGATAATGGCCGCAGCAGCCATGCTGCTGGCGGTGTCCTGCAAGAACAATGATCCCGACAAGGTAAAGGCCGGGGATACCCTTCCTGAATTCTCCCTGAGTTCCGAAGTCTACGGAGACCTTTCATCGGCCGACCTCAAGGGTAAGGTCACATACCTTTGTTTCTTTGCCACATGGTGCCCTCCCTGCCAGCTGGAGCTGGCGGCCGTACAGGACACTCTTCTTCCCATGTTCCAGAATGAGGAGGACTTCCGTCTGGTAGTGGTGGGACGCGAGCATACCGACGCAGACCTGACCGAGTACAACAAGACCAAGAATTTTACATTTGCCCTCTATCCCGATCCCGAGCGTGAGGTCTATTCCCTCTTTGCGACTGAGACCATTCCCAGAGCGTATGTCATCGGCCGCGACGGGGTGGTGGTGGATGCCGCCACCGGCTTCGATGAGGAGCATTTTGCCTCCGTACTGAAGACTATCCGGGAGCTGCTGGACAATGGGACCGCTGTTGAACTTTAATACGAGGCTCTGCGTATGAGATATTGTTCCAAGATACTTACATTCGCCCTGGCGGCGGCTGTAGTGTGCGGCTGCGCTGAGAAGAAACCGCGTGTCGCCATAGTGGGCGTGGGCATAGAGTGCAGTACCTTTTCTCCTGCCCGTACCACCCTGGATATGTTCCGTCCCCTCTATGGGGAGGACATCATCAAGTCCTATCCCTTTTTTAGGGGGGAGGACAATGAACTGCTCGCCCGTGCCGACTGGGTCCCGACCATAGTTGCGTGGGCTACCCCCGGCGGAATGGTGACCCGCGAGTGCTACGACACTCTGCTCAATCAGTCGCTGAGACTGCTGAAGGAGAACATGCCCTATGACGGTATTTTCCTGGATATCCACGGCGCAATGAGCGTTGAGGGACTGGATGATCCGGAGGGAGACTATATCACGAGGATCCGCGAGGTAGTAGGGGACGATGTCCTCATATCCACTTCTATGGATCCCCACGGATGTGTATCCCCCCGTCTGGCCAGGAGTACCGACCTGATAACTTCGTACCGTATGGCTCCCCATACCGACAGGTATATCAGCCGTGAAAGGGCTATTGTCAACCTGTTGGACCGCCTCGAAAGCGGTAAGGGCAAACCGGCCTACAAGGCTTGGGTAAAGGTGCCTATCCTGCTGCCCGGTGAGAAGACCTCTACCCGCGTGGAGCCCGGCAAGTCCCTCTATGCTGCCATCGAGCCTATCGAGGCTCAGGACGGGGTGATAGACGCTGCCATCTGGATGTCCTATCCCTGGGCAGACGAGCCCCGCAATCACGGCGTGGTGATGGTTACCGGGGATGACAGCGCGCAGGTGGCTGCCGGAGCCAAGTCCCTGGCTGAACATTTCTGGTCGGTGCGCGACGATTTCGAGTTCGTGGCTCCTACGGCTTCCCTCGAGGAGGTTCTGGCCAAGGCCATAAATAGCGACAAGAAGCCGTATTTTATAAGTGATATGGGTGATAACCCGACAGCAGGAGGGGCCGGTGACGTGACCTGGACCCTGCAGAAGCTGCTGGCGCGTCCCGAGTTTAAGAAAGCCAGTGGCAAGACCCTCGTCTATGCGGCTATTCCCGGTCCCGAGATGGTGGCCCAGGCCAAGGAAGCAGGCGAGGGCGGTCATGTGCGCTGCAAGGTAGGGGCTGCTGTCGATGACCGTTATGCACCTCCCGTAATGCTTGACGGTACAGTGGTCAAGATTCTGGACCGCGAGCGCAATGACCAGGTGGTCGTCAAGGTCGGCTCGATGCTGGTCATCGTGGGCGAGGACCGCAGTCCCTACCACTACAAGGGAGACTTCGAGCGCCTGGGCATCGACCCCTATGACGTGGACATCATCGTGGTGAAGCTCGGCTACCTGACCGAGGAACTCTACGAGATCAGCCATGCCGGCGACTGGATGATGGCCCATACCCGCGGCGGAGTGGACCAGGACCTGCTCCAGCTGCCCTACAAGCGCCTTGAGCGTCCCATCTTCCCGCTCGATCCCGATATGCCTGACCCTGATCTCGAGGTCGTATTCATGTAGTCCTTGGAGATTTCGCGATAAGCGGAGAAAAATAAAAGTCCCGGAAGACCAGGCCCTCCCACCGCTTTGCGGCGGGCCCCTCCCTCTAGA